>Ga0335074_10000005_pt1 | contig 604128 bp, 504 predicted proteins | sample Lox_Sample_23_FD_206715 | JGI IMG/M metagenome (GOLD analysis project Ga0335074, IMG submission 206715) | Soil microbial communities from Loxahatchee National Wildlife Refuge, Florida, United States - Lox_Sample_2.3 | ecosystem: Environmental > Terrestrial > Soil > Wetlands | place: USA... | reverse complement strand
CTCGCAAAATGGGAGTGAGTCGGGCATTCTTGTGAATGTCCATTCGATGTCTCCGAGGTGCTGGATTGCTTCGACACAATCAGCTTCTCCGGTTTTCATCGAATGGACAACCTGTTGAAATGTCACAGCTATGTAACTTGCCGACAGCGCCGCAGTGCCCGCGGATTGCACAGGTCCTTCGCTTCGCCCAGGATGACAAGGTGAATTGACGTTGAAGCTTAGGGTTGCGGTCGTTGCGCGCATATGCTCTGCGTCGCTGTGATAAAAATATTTAAAGATGCCCACTTTTTCTTGCGCCGCTATTTTGTTTGATCTGGACGGAGTTCTGGTCGACTCGACCGGTGCAGTCGACCGGGAGTGGCGCGAGTGGGCCGCGCGCAAAGGAGTGGATGGCGACGCCGTGATGGCGATTGCGCATGGAGTGCGGACGATTGAGGTGATCCGGCGAGTAGCGCCGCATCTGGATGCCGAGGCTGAGGCAAGCGCAATCGAGGACCATGAGGCCGGGGACCAGCAGGGAGTGCGGGTGATGCCAGGGGCGGTAGAGTTGGTGAGTTCGATTCCGGAAGGGCGATGGGGCGTGGTCACATCGGGGTCGAGATTATTGGCGACGAATCGCTTGCGATATTGCGGATTGCCGGTTCCGAAGGTGCTGGTCACCTCCGATGATGTGGCGAATGGGAAGCCTGATCCGGAGCCGTACTTGAAGGGTGCGGAAGGGCTGGGATTTGCGGCGGCCGAATGCCTGGTGATTGAAGATGCGCCGGCGGGGATTCAGTCGGCTCGCGCGGGCGGAATGAAAGTGATCGGGATCACGAGCACGTATGCGGCGGCGAAGTTGCACAGCGCCGATGCTGTAGCTGGAAGGCTGGAGCTGGTTCGAGTTACGTCGAATGGGACGGGGAAGTTGGGAGTCGAGGTCGGCTGAGTCTTCTGGAATCGGTCAGAGGAACCGGTCAAGGACCAGAGTTTCAAAATTGGGGATGCGGGTGAAGATTGGGTCGTTGGTGATGAAGGCTGACGCGTTGCAGAAGATAGTGGTTGCCGCGAGCAGGGCATCGGGCGTCTGCAGGCGATAGCTGGCGCGCAACGATGCCGCCGCGTTGGCGATGTGGAGCGAGGGAGCAATCCATTCAAGGTTCGGAATTGTGGTCAGCAGCGCATAGAAATTTCCGGCCTGAGGCAAATTCGCATTGCGGTATGGTTGAACCAGAATCTCCGTCAGAGCCACGGTTGATGTGATGGCAGAGGACCCGGGCCGCTCCATCCATTCGAAGACCGCATCGGCAACGTCGAAATACCGTGGATTGCGCTCCATCTGGTAAATGAAGACGCAGGTGTCGAGGGCGATGCGGCGGTGCCGTGCGAGAAGCCTTCTTATCTCCAACTGCCGCGTTCCTTCCGCAAGTAGTCCTTCGGATAGAGGCCGCGGGCGATGCCGGCGAGCGCCGCACGATAGGACTTTGGCCGTTCCATCACGATGATTCTTCCGCCGACGGTGGTGATCAGGAGCTTATCGCCCGGTTTGAGGTCGAGGGCTTCGCGGGCTTCGCGCGGAATGACGATCTGATTCTTGGACGACAGTTTGGCTTCGGGCATGCTTTACATCATAGCAGAAAGTAAAGCGATGGAAATGTATCTAACTAAAGCAAGTAGAATCCTTGCGTGAAATCGAGCCCGAACGATTTCTGAGCCAGTGCGGGGATGGCCGTTTCGAGGATATTTGGAGAATCTTCGATTTTTGGAAGCAGCCATTTACCGAATTCAAATTCCACCCAAAATCTCGCACGGCCCGTACCGCGAATCTTGATCGTCTTTCCAGACCGAGGATGGTAGAAGACAGCGTTGCCTGAGTTGCCCGAAGAATCGTTTTCGTGGGGCGCCGACATCGATACTGCTTTGCTTTTTAAGCAGCAACGCACGACGAAGCCGTATTTTCCAGTGAATTCGGTGCCGTCTGCGTAAACTGGAAACGGCGGGACGTTTGGCGGGCCTTGTCCGTCCAGCGCTACGGAGTACTCGGTGAGCTTTCCAATATTAGGAACAATATCCGCGGTAATACCTATGACTGTTCGATCTTGTGCCGGGAAGCTCTTTTTCTCTCCCGTTAGGGGATCAGTGCCATAGCGAACGCGGCCAGACGGTTTCATTACGATCAGCGTCGAATCTACTGGCACTGCTTCCATTGCTGACAGTCGGTTTACGAAGCTGATGACTTGCTCTGGCGCGGGCGCGAACTCCGGTTCCAGGGGGAAAAGACTGTGCACGTATTGTTCAAAATCTATCGTCAAAGGCTCGTCACCTCAGCCAGTCTTCCAACTCGATCCCTTTATCGGTTTTTTCGTCGCGGTACTTCACGATCACCGGGGTGTAGAGCGAGAGATTCCAGTCCTTTGCTTCGCCTTGGGCGGCACCATTCTTTACCGCGCGCGAGCCGGGGACGACCACGGCATTTTCCGGGACTTCCAACGGCGCGTCTGCAGTAGTGCGATAGACTTCGCCGCGCACCAGATCGTAGAGCGGAGTGGAGCGGGTGAGAATCGTCCCTGCGCCGAGGACGGCACGCGCCCGGACCAACGTGCCTTCGTAGATTCCGCAGTTGCCGCCAACCAGCACGTCGTCTTCGATGATGACAGGAGCGGCGTTGATGGGTTCGAGGACGCCTCCGATTTGCGCGGCAGCGCTGAGGTGAACGCGCTTGCCGATCTGCGCGCAGGAGCCGACCAGCGCGTGGGAGTCGATCATGGTGCCTTCGTCAACGTAGGCGCCGACGTTGATGAACATGGGCGGCATGCAGATGACGGAGGGCGCAACGTAGGCCCCTTCGCGTACCGACGAGCCTCCGGGGACGACGCGGACTTTATCGGCGACGAAGAAGTGGCGGGCGGGGAAGGTGTCTTTGTCGACGAAGGAGAGCCCTCCGAGGGAAGGTCCGGCGGGCATTTCCGCGAGGACGCCCAGACGGAAGCCGAGGAGAATGCCCTGTTTGACCCAGGGGTTCGTTATCCAGCGGGCGTTTTTTGGGTCGCCTGTTTTTTCTGCCGCGCGGATTTTGCCTTTCGTGAGCTGGTCGCGGAATTCCAGAAAAGTCTTGCGCGCTTCGGGGTCGTGTTCGACCTCGCCTTGCGCGGCCAGGCGTTCAATTTGATTCTTCAGGGACATGGATTTTGATTGTTGATTGCGGATTGTGAGTTTGTCAAAGACTCAAAACCGGAAACCACGAAGGCCGCGAAGGTGCACGAAGGAAATCAACGATCAGGAATCACAATCAAAAATTTCTGCTTAGACGCACTTGCATTCGCTACGGATGAGAATGCCGGTCATGGCGTGGGCTGACTCGCGGGCGGCGGCCAGCGTGGCGTAGGGGCCGTGCCAGCGGGCGTGGTTGGTGTCGTGGCCGGAGGGACGTCCTTTACCGTGGCTGCACTGGCCGCAGGAGCCGCGGTGCAGAACGATCTTGTGTGGGCCCGCGGCCCAGTTTTCGTAGATGAAAAATTCCGGCGCTTCAGCGGCATGGCCCGCAGGCTTGCTGACCAATCCGACTTCGGTGGCGATTTTTTGCAGGCGCGAGCGCGTGTCGCGGCGCATGGGCAGAAGCGGCAGTCGGTAGACCTCTTCGATTTTGCCCATCATCGCCAGAACTGCCTTGACCGGCAACGGGCTCGATTCGATGAAGTTAGCCTGCATGAGCGGGAGATACTTTCGATGCAGAGAGCGGGCGGCGGTCCAGTCGTTGGCCAGAGCGGCGCGGGTGAGCGACGACATTTCGAGCGGAATTTCGTTCGAGGCGACGGAGATTACGCCGACACCGCCGAGCGCGATGACTGGGAGGGTCACAGCGTCGTCGCCGGAGAGAACCAGAAATGCTTCGGGCACGCTGTTAATCGCTTCGGCGATCTGCGTCATGTTGCCGCTGGCTTCTTTCACGCCGACGATGTTGGGGATCTCGGCGAGGCGGGCCAGCGTGGCGGGTTCGAGGTTGGCAGCGGTGCGTCCGGGCACGTTGTAGAGAATGATCGGCTTCTCGGATACTGCCTCCGCGATGGCCGCGAAATGGCGGTACTGGCCCTCCTGCGTGGGCTTGTTGTAGTAGGGCGAAGCGGTGAGGATGGCGTCAACTCCGGGGCGGGCAGCGAGTTCTTTGGCTTTGGCAACGGCGTCGTGCGTGGCGTTGGAAGTCGCTCCCGCAACGATGGGGACGCGTCCGGCGGCAACTTCAATGGTGGTGTCGATGACTTGCAGCCATTCGTCGTGCGTGAGCGTGGGCGTTTCGCCCGTGGTGCCGCAGGGAACGAGAAAGTCGATGCCGGATTCGATCTGCCAGGCGACGAGAGCGCGCAGGGCGGGGTCGTCGATGGAACCGTCCTGACGAAAGGGAGTGACAAGGGCGGTGCCGCAGCCGCGGAGTTGCATAGGAATAAGATAACGCGAATGCGGGGTTGGGGAAAATCGCTGGGCTGGACCGCCGGGCAAGGGTGGCTGGTACGATCTTCTTGTGAACCCTGTGCTCCTTTACGCTGCTTCGGGGGAGTCACTTTATCCCGGCGTTGCCTTGCTCTTAGGAGCAGTGCTGACCGCGCGATATTCGCAGCCTCGCTGGCTAGGTTGGTTGCGTACCGTCGCGATGTGGCTGGCATTGGCCATGATCGTGATGGCGTGCCCGCCCTTCAATTACATCATCGATGCTGTTTTCGGGGTTGCCTTCGTCCTATGGCTGATCGCGTGGAATCGCGCAGCACAGACGCGAGCGCGGGCGAGACTTCAAATCTCGGCAACGTCAGTCTTGGTTTTGTTGTTGCTAACACTCTTGGTCGTCGAGTTGTTTCATCGCAGGATCCCCGTCATTCGGGGCCGCGTCTCGGATCATCTAGTGGTAATCGGAGACTCGATTTCCTCCGGGCTTGGCTCACGGGTGCGGCCATGGCCTGCGCTTTTGCAGCAGATGACGGGAGTAGAGGTCAAGAATCTTTCAAAGCCGGGCGCGAGCATGGCGGATGGCCTGACGATGGCGGAGCGAGTTGGCCCAGAAGATGACCTGATACTGATCGAACTTGGCGGGAACGATCTGATTGCGGGCGAGCCGTCGACGACCTTTGCGCAGGGGCTTCAGGAAGTCCTGGCGAAACTCGTCGCGCCCGGACGTACGATGGTGATGTTCGAACTACCATTACTGCCGGATCGGATCGCGTACGGACAGATTCAGCGGCGGCTCGCGGCGAAGTACGGCGTTTGGCTGATTCCGAAGCGATGCCTTGCCGGAATAATCATGCATCGAGACGCGACATCAGATGGATTGCACCTCAGCGATGCAGGCTCCCGGCGCATGGCGCTGTTGGTGGCGCAAGTGCTGTCCCCAGTTCTGCAGGCGCATCCTGGTGCTACAACTCCCGCCACACATCCTTGAAATTGTAGAAACCTTTTTTGCCGGCGAGCCATTCGGCGGCGCGGACGGCGCCTTCGGCGAAGCCGCGGCGGGATTTGGCGTCGTGGCAGAGGTAGATGCGGTCGGCGGGGGATTCGAAGACGACTTCGTGCAGGCCGACGACTTCGCCTTCGCGGAAGGAGGTGATTTCGAGATCGGCGGTGCGGCCAGCGGGCATTTCACCGCAGGCTTCGCGGATCAGATTTTTCAGAGCAATGGCGGTGCCGGAGGGCGCGTCTTTCTTAGTGGCGTGGTGGCGCTCGAAGATTTGTCCGGAGTAGTCGTGTCGCAGGGCGGCGGCGGCGGCGCGAGCGACGTCGTAGAACAGATTAACGCCGATGGAAAAATTGCCGGCAAAGACGAAGCCGGTTTGGTTTCGTTCGACGAGCGCGCGGATACGATCGATTTCATTGTCTTTCCCCGGGCCATACCAGCCAGTGGTGCCGACGACCATATTCCTGCCGGCTCGGACGCAGGCTTCGATGTGATTGAGAACAACGTGGGGCGTGCTGAAATCGATGATGGCGTCAATGTCGTGGAGTTTTTCTGCGGTGAGCGCGGCGCAAGCGGGGTTTTCTTTGGCGCCGGCGACCCGGACGTGGTGTTTGCGCTCGGCGGCTACTTCGGCTACCAGTGATCCAGTTTTGCCGCGGCCTAGGATGAGGAGGTTCATCGTCACAGCTTACACAGGGGCTAAAGCCCCGTTCAACAACTCAGACTCTGACGCGGCCCCGAAGGGCCGCTCTTCCACGGTACTGCACGTATCCGTAGCCCTGCTGGCATCTGTTAGCACTGCCGGCAAGATGCACAGGTCCTTCGCTTCGCGAAGGATGACAACACGGTGAGGATCTACGCGAAAACTTCGGCGTCCAGCTCTGAAAAGAAAGTCTTATGCAGGCGCTGGATGACTTCGGGGACTTCGTCTTCTTCGATGACGAAGGTGAGATTAATTTCGGAGGCTCCTTGCGAGATCATGCGGATTTTCTTGTCGGAGAGTTCGCGGAAGACCAAGGCAGCGATTCCGGGAGTGTTGCGCAGGTTTTCGCCGACCAGGCAGACGATGGCTTTGCGGCCTTCGTATTTCACGTCGGCGAGCTTGGCTAGATCGGCGGCCAGCGCGGGGATGGCCTGATTGGAGTCGACGGTGAGTGAGACGCTGACTTCGGAAGTGGAAACGACGTCGACGGCGACTTTGTGACGGTCGAAGGCTTCGAAGATGGCGCGCAAAAATCCGTGGGCCAGCAGCATGCGAGGCGCGGCCACGTCGACGATAGTGATGCGCTTCTTGGCGGCGATGGCTTTGAAAATATTTTTGCCTTGCGGGGCGCGGGTGGTGATGCGGGTTCCTTCGCAGGAGGGGTTGCGCGAGTTCAGCACGTAGACGGGAATATTTTTCTGGATGGCGGGCAGAACCGTAGCCGGGTGCAGAACTTTCGCGCCGAAGTAGGCGAGTTCGGCGGCTTCGTCGAAGCCGATGACTTTGATGCGGCGCGCGTCGGGGCAGATTCTGGGATCGGTGGTGAGGATGCCGTCAACGTCGGTCCAGATTTCGATGCGGTCGGCGCTGAGTCCGGCGCCGAAGATGGCGGCGGAAAAATCGGAGCCGCCGCGGCCGATGGTGGTGGTAATACCGGAACGGTTGGAGCCGATGAAGCCTCCCATGACCGGTACTTTGCCTTCGTCGAGCAGCGGCTGAACTTTTTCTCGGAGTTTAGCGTTGGTTTCCTCAAACTGCGGCACCGCCTGCATGTAGGCGCTGTCGGTCATGAGAACGTCGCGGGAGTCGACGTGAACTCCGTTGAGGTCGCGGGCGGCGAAGGCGGCGGCGACGATTTTGCTGGAGAGCATTTCTCCGAAAGCGGCCACGTGGTCGGTGGTGCGCGGCGTGATTTCGCCGACGGCGGTGATGCCGCGCAGCAGTTCGTCGAGAGATTCGAAGTCCGCTCCAATTTCGGAATGAAATTCGGTGAACAGCGCGGTGCCGAGAAGCTCGCTGGCGGTATTGTAATGACGTTCTTGTAAGGACCGGCAAAGCTTGAGCGCAGTCTTGCGTTCTCCGGCGCCGGCGGCTTTGGCCATGGTCAGAAGCGTGTCTGTAACTTTCGCCATGGCGCTGACCACGACTACCGGCTTCTGCGCCAGGCGGCCTTGGACGATCGAGGCTACGCGGTCGATGGCTTTGGCGTCTTCGACGGAAGTGCCGCCGAATTTCATGACGATCATGCCGCGTGCCTCCGAGTCGAAGAACAGGAGGTTGCACGCGGGCGAGGCGATGCGGGGGGAAACCCCCACTTCTCGCGCAGAAACCGCGCGAGAAATGGGGCACCCGGTCCGGGATGGCACAATCGCGATTGGGCACGCGCCTTCCCTGGCGCGCGGGCGGGACGCCCCCGCGACAGCCGGCGGGACGCCGGCGCTACGATTACGGCGTCGGTCATCCCAGGTAGCCCTTGGCTTTTAGGAGTTCGGCGTTGAGGACGGCGGCGCCGGCCGCGCCGCGGATGGTGTTGTGCGACAGCACGGTGAACTTCCAGTCGAGCACGCCGCAGGGACGGAGGCGTCCAATGACCGTGGTCATGCCTGCGCCGGTGTCGACGTCGAAACGCGGCTGCGGTCGATCGTTGGCCTCCACGTAAACGATGGGACGTTCGGGAGCACTCGGCAGTTTCAATTCCTGGGGCTCGGCACGATAGCTGTTCCAGGCTGCGATGATTTCTTCCGGCTTGGCTTTCGTCTTGAGCCGGACCGAAACCGATTCCGTGTGCCCGTCTTCGACCGCGACGCGGTTACACTGCGCGCTCATCGCGAAGGCGCCGGGGATGACTTTCGAGCCGTTCAACTGGCCGAGCAGCTTCCGGGTTTCCTCCTCCATTTTTTCTTCTTCGTTTTTGATGAAGGGAATCACGTTGCCGAGAATGTCGAGCGAGGCGACGCCGGGATACCCCGCGCCGCTGACGGCTTGCATGGTGACGGCCATGACGGTATCGAGGCCGAATTTTTGTTGCAAGGGCGCGAGCGCGAGCACGAGGCCGATGGCGGAACAGTTGGGATTGGTCACGACATAGCCACCGGATTTTTTGCGCCAGCCTTGAATGTCGATGAGCTTGATGTGCCCGCTGTTGACTTCCGGGATGACGAGCGGCACATCTTCTTTCATGCGCAGTGCGCTCGAGTTCGATACTACGGCGCAGCCGGCTTCGGCGAAGCGGGGCTCAAGTTCGGCGGCGATGCCGGCGTCGAGCGCGGCGAAGATAATTTTGGGCGCACCTTCAGGAGTGGCCGGAGAGACCATCATTGCTGCGACCGGCGCGGGGAGTGGCGTCTTCAGGCGCCAGCGCGCGGCTTCGGAATAGACTTTGCCTTCGGAGCGGTCGGAAGCGGCCAGCCACGCCACTTCGAACCAGGGGTGGTGCTCCAGCATCTGGATGAATCTTTGCCCGACCACGCCCGTGGCGCCGAGAATACCGACAGGAATTTTGCGGCTCATAAGGTACTTGGAATTCTATAACAAGCTGCCGGATGAGCCAGCGAACTTACGTCACTGAAGCGCCGGCCCGCAACCTCCGATAGTGGAATTGGAGGGTTCCCATGCCGGAGTTGCGTCAGAATTTTTTTACCAAAGAGTGGGTCATCATTGCGACCGAACGCGCGAAGCGGCCGGAGGATCTGGCCACGCATCGAGCGGTGCCCGCGGTGCCGGAGTTTGTGGAGAGTTGTCCGTTTTGCCCAGGTAACGAGAGCAAAACGCCGCCCGAGGTGCTGCGATCGCCGGCTGGTGCAAACGAGCCATGGGCGGTGCGGGTGATTCCGAATAAGTTCGCCGCGCTGTCGAGTGAAGCGCAGCCCACACGCAACCTGCAACACTTGCGGCGGCGTATCGACGGCTTTGGTTTTCACGAGGTGATCATCGACAGCCCGAACCACTCCCGCTCCATGGCGATGCTGCCGGATGAACACGTGGCGAGCATTTTGCGCGTGTACCGGGAACGCTACAACACCCTCAGCACCGATCCACGGGTGAATCACATTACGATTTTCAAAAATCATGGGGCGGACGCGGGCGCGAGCTTGCAGCATCCGCATTCGCAGCTGATTGCGACGCCGGTGATTCCCAGCCAGGTACGGCACCGGTTGCACGAAGCGCTGCGCCATTACGACGACGCGGGCGAATGCATGTTCTGCCACATGGTGGAGAGTGAGGTCGCGGACCAGACGCGCATCGTGTTGAAGAGCGACCATTTCGTGGCCATGGAAGTGTTTGCCTCGGCCACTCCGTTTGCCACGCACATTTTCCCGCTGCGGCACATGGCCAGCTTTGGGGATATTACCGAAGTGGAAGTTGCCGATCTGGCGCGCGTGCTGCGCACCCTGCTGGCGAAAATCTATGTAGGCCTGGAAAATCCTGACCTGAACTTTACCGTGCGCAGCGGGCCGACCGAATATGGCGGCGCGCGGCACTTTCACTGGTATGTCAGCGTAATTCCGCGGCTGACGCGGGTGGCCGGGTTTGAGTTGGGTTCGGGAATGTTTATCAATACGGTTCTGCCGGAAGCGGCCGCGGAATTTCTACGCAAAGTTGCGGTGGACAAGGCATTTGGAGCCAGAGCCGGGATGTGAACCGCCAGCGCCGTGGGCGCGGCCCTACTTGTGGTGGCGCGATTCCTGGTTTCCGAATGCGTAGTCTGTCAGCGGTCCGAATTTTTTCTTTTCGGCGTAGAGTCGCCAGCGGCGTAACACGATGCGCAGGCTCGCCATCACCGGAATCGAAAGATAGATGCCGAGGATGCCGGCGACTTCGCCTCCGGCCATCACTCCGAAGATGGCTGCCAGGGGATGGAGTTCCATGCTCTCGCCCATAATGCGGGGCGAAGAAACGTAGTCCTGAACCATGCGCCAGACCACGAGGAAGACCACTAACGCGATCCAGTGCGGGTAACTGGTCAGCAGTGCAACGCTGACGATGATCAACCCGGCGGCAAGCGGGCCGACTACAGGGACGAATTCGAGCAGGCCGCCGATCATGCCCAAGACCAGAACATAGGGGACCCCCATGATCCACAAAACTACGGAATAGATCACGAGCGTGAGCGCGGCAAGAATCAGTTGGGCGCGGATGAAGTGCGCCAGCATGTAGTTCAAATCGTTCAGGACATTTTCCAGAAATTCCCGCTGGGGGCGCGACTGGATGGCGGAGAGCAGAAAATCGCTGAAGGCGCGGCCGTCTTTCAGGAAGAAGATGGAGAGCAGCGGAACCACGATGAGCAGCCAAGCCTGTTTGGCGACGTCGGCCACGCGCAGCCCGAGCCGTTGCGCCAGGGTGGTGATCTCGCCGCTGTGATTGACGAGAAACGATTGTGCCAATTCCGTGGTGGCGCCGCTCCATCCATGTTCTTCGCCCAATTGGCGGGCAATCTGCCCGGAACTGAGCTGGGTGATCAGCGTGGGAAGAGATTGTCCCAGGCGGCCACCCTCACGCGTGACCTTGGGCCCCACGACGACGAAGAAAAGCACGACCAGGGCAAGCAACAGCGCATAGATGACGGCAATGGCGCGCCCGCGGCCTCTCAGCACTTTTTCCAGATTGCCGACCAATGGGCTCATCAGGTAGGCAAAGAAGATGGCGAAGAGAAACGCCATCAGCGTGGCGCGCGCGACGTAAAGAAAGCCAAGCGCCAGCGCGAACAGCAGCACCGTGACCAGGGCCCGCGCCGTACGTGAGTCAGTCAGCAGCAATAGGTTTTCCAGCGGTGGTCTCGATTCCGACGCCGGGCGGAGGAATGCTAATCCCGGACGACTTCCGTGTTATCGGCAGGAATCACCACCTTCATCAGTTTAAACTGATCCTGATCGTCCACCCACAAGCCCCACTGAAAACTCTCGCTTTCCAGATTCAGGCGCAGCAGTTCGCGATCGACCCCGCGAATTGAGGTCTTTTCCTTGCCCACCAGTACCACGCGCACGCGCATGGAAGTGCGGTCCTGCGGGACCAGCGCGCCGAACTCCCCGGGACCCTCCTGGCATTTCAGGTTGCCGCCTTCGGGCTTGCAGTCGCTGGCGAGATAGCGCCAGATCAGAACTTCGCGCTGAACAAAGAAGTTATTATCGAGGATGACCGACGTGCTGGGCATCAGGAACGGTTGCTCGGCGGGCTTGCCGGCGGCGGGGGCGCTGATTTTCTCGAGCAGGAAGTCGTTGTTGGGATATACAGTCAACGATCCGCCCGAAGCCTGACTCCAATCATAGTGCAGCAGCTCGCCGGTCGATGTGATGGCCAGTTCCGATCTCTGGCTGGAGGGATCGGCGCCGGTGGTTTCTTTGAGCTGAGACTTGATTACGCTCTCGCCGTTGATTTGCTCGATCTTGAATGTTTCGGTGACCACGCGCTGGCCCCTGACAAAAACGCCAAACGAACCGGAATCGACCAGGTGGGCCGCGGGGGGCTTCTCTTTCTTATCCCGGGCGAAAGCGGCCAGGGAAGAGACCAGCAGAATGGCCGTTGCCCAGCGGGTTGCAGATTGCAGCATCACTCGACTTCTCCTTGTTCGATGCGGATTGGAATTTGCTTCGAACCGACTTTCTTTGACCCGGATTTTTTTCCATCAGACTTTTTCAGACCCAGATCTTCGGCGATCTCGGCCGCGATTGCTGCGATCGGCCGGCCGCCGGTCTCGATCCTCAGAGTCGCCGACGTGTAGCTTTTTCGCCGCATCTGGTGCAGGTCGCGAAACTGTCCGATGCTCTGCAGCAGCGGCCGCTCCAGACTGTCCTGGATCGCCTGCTCGCGGCAGCGCAGCCACAGCTCTTCGACGGGAGCGTCCAAGAAAATCGTGGGCACGCCCGATGCTTTCAGAAGAGCAACATTCCCCGGTTGCGCGAATGTTCCGCCGCCCAAAGCGACCACTTTCACCGATCCGGCCTGCAACTCTTCCAGCACTCGTTCCAGGGCCTCTTGCTCCATGCGGCGGAAGGCCTGCTCTCCGGAATCGCGAAAAATCTCGACGACCGTGCGCCCTTCGGCTTGTACGATACGGTCGTCAAGATCTTCAAAGAGCCAATTCAGCCGTTGCCCCAGGGCCCGGCCGACGCTGGTTTTCCCGGCGCCCATGAAGCCCACCAAAAAAACAGCGTTGCACGGGTCAGCCGGCACCGCAGGCGGACGTTTTTCCCGCGCACGGAGCCGCCGATCCTCACCCGTTTTTCCGGATTTCTTTTTCGTGACTATTTTGCGGAGCGTTTTCTGAGGTGGATTTTACCACTGAAGCTGCGCAGCACCACGGTCGAAGAGATGGCGGCGCGCCCCATGGTACCCATGAAGGCACGTCCCGGCTGAATATCGAACCAGGAGTGGGTTTTGGGTTGAAGAGGGATGTCGTCGCGAACTTCGCCGTTGATCGAGCGGGCGCTCACGTCGGCGGAGGTGTTGTCGGGAACAATGGCTTCGATATCGCCGCTGTGGCTGGTCAGGCGGTATTCGCCGCCATCGCCGAAATCTCCGGCATAGCTGATGCCGCCGCTGGTGGAGATGACCTGCACCAGCGGGCCGGTGACGCGGTCCAGGGTCACAGCGCCGCTGAGCGAATCGACTTCAACGTGCCCATCCTGAACATTGGTGAGGGTTACCGGTCCATTCAGGGTTTTTACGTGCACGTGGGCGTCGGTGATGTCCCGCACATCCACGGTTGCGGCCGCGCCTTCCAGCGTGACGTCGCCGTGCAACTTTTCCGCGTGCAAAGTTCCGGTGCTGGAGTGCAAGGTAACGCTGGCATCAGCTGGGACCAGGATTTCGTAATCAACCCGGCCCGATTGCGGGTCGGCGCCGGACAGCAGGTGCGACTGAACTTCGATTCGGTTGCCGGCCTGATTGTTATCGACTTCAACTTTGTCGGAATGCAGCAAGGCGTTGATGACTACCGTGTTTCCAGTGGAAGGTTTGACGGAAACCGAGCCGTAGGGATTGTTGACGGACAGTCCGGCTTTCGGCCCGACGTTGAAATGATATTCCTTGTGAGTTTCAGCGGCGAGGGTTCCAACGGTCAAGGCTCCGACCATCACTGCCGTCGCGCCGATTCCCAGCACTCTCATTGTCCGCCCGCTCATACAGTTCCCCGAGTCTCGTCTCTGTACGCAGCCCTACATTATGGCAGAGAACGGTCCATTGCCAGCTCAAAAAGCATGGCCTTTTGCTGATAAGCCTCCAGCAGCGAACGCCGGGCCTCTTCGTCGTTGGGATTGGCGTCGACGATGCTCCTGGCATCGTGAATGTATTGGTTGGCGCGGCGCAGATTGTCCAGATATTGCGCTCGCAGCGCCGGAGCTTCTGTGGCAACTTCCTGCAGGAGGTCGTCGTCGTTCAAACCCGCGATTGCCGCCTCGGAAGCCGCGTTGAAGGCTGGCGGCGCCGTATTCAAAGCAATATGTCGGGGTTGATCGCTCTGGTGAAGGCGTATTCCCACCGCCAATAGCAGCAAGGCGGCTACAGGAGCGAACCAGCGAGCCCAGGCCCAACGGCTACTGATAGAAGGGATGAGAGAGCGACCGGCCCGCGGCGGATGAATCAGTCCCTCTCGCCGCAAAACGATTTCGATAGAATTCCAAACCCGCGGGCTGGGCTCGTCGGCCTCGCGCAGTGCGGCTGCGGAGGATGCGATCAGCGATAATTCCTGCACCAGAGCCGAGCACTCAGGACAAACTTTCAGATGAGCCCGCTGTTCGGCGCTGCCGCCGTCTTCGATCTCCGCGATCTCTGCCAGGCTCTCTTGCAATTCAATGCAAGTCATACCACTCTCCCCAAGCCTCTGCTGCATCAGTGTAACGCCGCTTCCGATCAGCTTGCAGCCGTTCCGCCTCTGCCAAAGTTACCGAAGGTGCCGGTCTGTGCCGGCTTTGGAATCTCTCGCATTCTTCTGCTGCTCAGGATTTTTCGGCCTTTTCGGCTCTGTTCATCTTGAGCATGTCGCGCAACTTCATGCGCGCCTTGTGCAACTGCGACTTGCTGTTCCCAATCGAACACCCGACGATGGCTGCGATTTCATTATGCTCGTAGCCCTGCACGTCGTGAAGGACAAAGATCGTGCGGTAGCCGGGAGGGAGATCGTCCACTGCCTTCTGCAATTGCAGCCGGTCAATGGATCCGGCCAAAGCCAAATCGTCTGCCCCAAAATCCTTTCGCGGCGCATCGTCCTCGCCGCCCTGCGTGGTCTCCTCCAGCGAAACCACCGGCAGGTTTTTCCTGCGCAAGTGCATCAGCACGACGTTGACCGAAAGCCGATGCAGCCAGGTCGAAAACGCAGACTCTCCGCGAAAAGTTGCGATCTTGCGGTAGAGCTGCAAGAACGCTTCCTGCGTCAGGTCTTCCGCCTCGGCGGTATTCGCCGTCATGCGCAGACACAACGAATAGACGCGCCTCTTGTGCCGGTCGTACAGAGCCTGGAACGCATCGGCATCCCCATGCTTGGCTCGTTCGATGGCGCCCGCTTCGTCAAATTCGCTGGCTTGCCGTTGTCGCTCGTGTAGTTCCCGGTCGGTCAAGATGCCTTTTCCGGCCGCACTTCGTCAGATGCGGCTAACTATCTTTGCGTTGTATGGCTTGCGGGCAATGCTCCTGATACCAAAGTAATATCAGTATTCAAAATTCAGGAGCCATTCTCCACTTCTTTGGATTTCTGCGGCAGCAGTTTTGCCAGCGGAAATCCTTTGCCTGCTCGGGGTTGAACGCTGCAGTGCATCTGGATTCTAACCCGGTTTCGATTTTAGAGTCGCAATCTTCGAAATTTGGTAGCTTTGCGCTGCTCTCAACCTGCACCTCTTGTCCTGGAAATCGTCTCCAACCCGAGAGCCAGGACCGCCATGACGGGGGGAGAACCAGACGAATTGTTGTAGCGCATCAGCCCTCTTTTTGCGAATCGATCGGAGTTGTCCGGATTCGCAAACGCGGTTCACCAACCGGATTTACGAACCGGATTCGCAGACGAAGACGATTGGCAATGTAGGCTGCCGGATCGTAATTGTTGCTGACTCGCTCTCACCACCCTAAAAACTTTCAGCATGACACAAGAAAGCCGCTAACTTCCCACGTACCGCGCGTACAGGCTCCGTGCCACGGCGGTGTCGGTGGTGCCTTTGATGATGGCGCGGCCGTCGGGGAACAGAGTCATCTCGTAAGGATCGCGCCAGAATTTCAGAACGAAGTCGTTGTGGCGGACAGTGCCATGTGGCTGCAGTCGGCGGTTCATCTCCGCGAAGTCGATTGGACGCTGGCGCTCATGGATTTGCACGGAGTTTCTCCCGCACAGCGTGATATGCGGGCGGCCTTCGCCGGCCAAGTGAATGAAATCGCGCTCGCAACAGGCGCGGCAGCCATGCCGGGGCTTTGCGGCAGAAATTTCGGCCTGCTCGTTGGTCCAAAGATCGAACGAAAGCAGAGTCCGCCGCAGTTGCGGAGCGCGCAGGCCGCCAACCAGAAGTTTCAGCGCCTCGGTCGCCGCGATTGACGCCACCAGATTCACGGCCGAATTCAGAACGCCCGATGTCTCGCAGGTTTCGACCATGCCGCGCGGCGAATCTGGAAAAAGGCAGGCCAGGCAGGCGGTCTCGCCGGGCAGTACATTCAAAGTCACAGCGTAGCTTCCCACGGCGGCCGAGTAGATCCACGGCAGCGAGCGCTCGACGGCATAGTCGTTAATCAGGTAACGAGTTTCGAAATTGTCGGTGCCGTCCAGGATCAGCTGCATGCCTTCAAGAAGAGCTTCAAGGTTGCCCGGGACCAGATCGTCGACCTTCGGCTCAACGCAGATTTGTGAATTGAAGGCGGTGATTTTGCGCGCCGCAGCGATGGCCTTCGGCAAAGATTCCGCGGCATCGTTTTCATCGAACAACGACTGGCGCTGCAGATTGCTGGGCTCGACGTAATCGCGGTCGATGATGCGCAGCGTGCCGACGCCCGCTCGCGCCAGCAGTCCGGCAAGGGCCGATCCGGTCGCGCCACAGCCCACGATGGCAACGCGCGCGGAAGCCAGCTTACGTTGGCCCTCCGCGCCAATGCCGCGAAATAAGATCTGCCGCGAATAGCGGTCGCTTTCTGCAAAACCGTTTGCGGCCGCTGCAGTAGGCCCGATCTGTACCGCCTCAGCGCCTTCGGCTCCGCGCTGGGGCGATTCTGGTAGCGCAGAATTAGCCTGCTCTTCCCGCACTAAATTTTCCCGTGCCAAAGAGGTCATCAGTGCCGTCCGCTAAAACCTTTATTATAGGGCTCGGGCGAGGTTTGCTTACTTGTGCGGCTAGACCCAGACGGCAAGACCCAACCCGTCCGGACAAAAGTGTTTCCGTACAACGACATTCGGCTGCAATCCATCGAACTCAATTGACCCCAGGACTCAAGGACATACGTTTGCTGAAAGCGTTCGCGACAGGCCGGAAGGCGAAGATCGTGCTCCGGTTTGTCGCGACGCGGTCGGTTGCAATGCGGTTGCTCGCAATCCGATTTGGTGTGACCTGGCTCATCGCAATCTGGTTCGTCGCCATTCTGCCGTTTGCCGCCGCTGCCCAGGAAACGCCAACCCCGACGGAACCCTCGACCAGCGCGGCTTCAAAATACGCAGGCAAGATCGTTCAATCCATTGGGCTTCCCGGCGTGGCGGAACGGGATCGCGCCCACATGCTGCAGTTGCTGCCGCAGAAGACGGGGGAACCGCTCGACCACACCCGCGTGGGAGACAGCATTCGCGCGCTCTATGCCACCGGCCGCTTTGCCGATATCCAGGCGGAAGTGACGCCCTCGGGCGACGGTATCATATTGACCTTTGCCACCTCGCCGAATTTTTTTGTGGGCGCGGTCAACGTGGAGGGAGCGCCCAGCCGCCCCAACGCCGACCAGATCGTGAATGCTTCCAAGCTGCAGTTGGGCGAGCTTTACACCCACGACAAGCTCAAGCGCGCGCTCGAAAACGTCCGGCAGTTGATGCAGGAGAACGGCTACTACCGGGCGCGAGTCACGGCAGAGAGCACATCGGATGCCGCCACGCAGCAGGTCGACGTGCTGTTCCACGTCACCGCCGGATCGGCGGCACACGTAGGTGTGGTCAAGGTGACTGGCACCTCAGGGCTTTCATCCGCGGAAGTGCAGGACATCGCGCACCTGAACGGTGGCGACCGGGTCACTTCCAATCGGGTCAACGATGCGCTGCGGCACCTGCGCAAGCGCTTTCAGAAGCAGGCGCGTTCTCTGGCGCAGGTTACCATCGCGGAACAGCAGTATCACGCCGAGAACAACTCCGTCGATTTCACTTTCCAGATCGATCCCGGGCCGGTGGTGGTGATCTACACGACTGGATTTCACGTCAGCCGCGGCGTCCTGAAAAAAGAAATTCCGGTCTACGAGGAAGATGCCGCCGACGAAGACCTGCTCAACGAGGGCAAGCAGAACCTGCTCGACTACATGCAGACGCGGGGCCACTTCGACGCGAAAGTCAGCATCCAAAAACAATCCGGCCCCAAAACCATGCGGATCATTTATCACATCGATCCCGGCCCGCTGCACAAGCTGGTGCTGATCCAGATTACCGGCAACAAGGAATTTCTCGATACCGCCAAGTTGCGCTCCTACCTGCAGATTCAGCCGGCCAGCCGGTTCGTCAGCCATGGACGCTATAGCGGCAGCCTGTTGAAGGCGGACGTGGCGACTTTAGAGGGACTGTACCGGACCAACGGCTTCCGCGAGGTCAAGATCGAGACCAAAGTGGACGATAACTACAAAGGAAGCCCCAACAAGCTGGCGGTTCACATTCACATCGACGAAGGACCGCGCACTCTGCTCGGGGAAGTGCAAGTGAAGGGCAACCAGAAAATCGCGCTCAGCGCGCTACCCGAGTTGAGCACGGAGTCGGGCCAGCCCTACTCCGAACTGGATTTGGCAAACGATCGGGAAAGAATCCTCAACTACTACTTTAATCACGGTTTTCCTAATGCCTCGCTCGAAATCACCACCAAGGCTTCGGCGAAGCCGAATCGGGAGGATGTGACCTTCACCATCCAGGAAGGCGAACTCTTCACCGTCGATCAGGTGATGCTGGCCGGCATGGAGCACACCCGCAACTATGTGGTGCAGCGCGAAGTGCGCGTGAAACCAGGACAGCCCTTGAGCCAGCAGGACCTGCTCGACACGCAAACCCGGCTGTATGATCTCGGCATCTTCAGCCAGGTCGACACGGCGGTGCAGAATCCGGAGGGCACCGATCCGCAGAAAAATGTGCTGGTGCAGGTGCAGGAGGCGAAGCGCTACACCTTCACTTATGGCGCGGGATTGGAATTTGAGACTGGGCAGCCGGCAGGGTCGACAGCGCCCACAGGAGCCACGGGAGTCAGCCCGCGGGTTGAGCTCGATGTCACCCGGTTGAATATGTTCGGACGGAACCAGACGCTATCGTTTCAGTCAAACGTCGGGCGTTTACAGCAGCGTGGGCTGATCAGCTATACCGTCCCCAAGCTCTTCGATAGCGACAAATTCAAGCTGATCTACACCATTTTTTACGATAACAGCCTCGACGTGGCCACCTTTACCTCGCAGCGGCTCGAGGGCAAGATCGACCTGCGGCAGCAGTTTGGCAATTCGGGGGTGGAACCCGGCACCAGGATCGGACCAGATTCGCTGACTTACCGCTTTGAGTTTCGCCGGATAAAAGCTACCGACTTCGCCGAAGGTTTTTCCGCGGGCGAAATTGCTCTGTTATCGCTCCCCGCGACCGTGGGTGGTCCCGGCTTTACGTTTATTCACGATAAACGCGACAATCCTCTGGAGAGCACCAAGGGAGACTATTTCACGCTCGATGCCTTTGCCGCCTCCAGTTACTTCGGCTCGGAAGCCGATTTCGGCCGCGTGCTGGCGCAGTATTCCACCTACTACGCGCTCGGCAAAGGCAAGCCCGGACATCAGTTCGTGCTGGCGCGTTCCACCAGCATTGGACTGCAGCAGCCGTTTCGCGACACCCGCGTAGTTTCTCCCGGCGCTTGTCCGGTGAATCCGCAGACCAATGAGACTACCTGCGAGGGATTCGACCTGATCCCGCTGCCGGAGCAGTTTTTTGCCGGCGGCGGCAACTCTCATCGCGGTTTTGGGTTAAATCAGGCAGGCCCCCGCGATCCGACTTCAGGGTTTCCGCTGGGCGGTACGGCGCTGTTCGTCAACAACTTCGAATTGCGCCTGCCTCCGATGAATCTGCCGTTTGTCGGCGAAGGCTTCAGTTTCGCCATCTTTCACGATATGGGAAACGTGTTTACCGCGCCGCACGACATGCTGAAGGGACTGCTGCGCTGGCACCAGCCCGATCCCCAACAGTGCTTGTCCGAAGGTACAACGAACCAGCAGTGCTTCACCCAGTTCAACGAGTCCGGTTATGATTACACGTCGCACGCCGTGGGCGTCGGAGTGCGTTACAAGACCCCGATTGGTCCGCTGCGGTTCGACTTCGGGTACAATCTGAATCCGACCAGCTATTTCCAGGGTGTGTTCAATCCGGTGACCGGGCTGCTGAAGAGCTATGAGGCGCAGCGGCTTCGGCCCTTCAACGTGTTTTTCAGTATCGGTCAGCCATTCTGAGAAAGAAAGAGAGAGTTCGTACGACGAGAAAGATCATAGCGATCGCGCTTGCCCTGTTTCTGAGCGCGCTGCTTCTCCCGGCAGCGCGGGCCGCAGACGTCATCGACCGGATTGTGGCTACGGTCAACGGACACATTATTCTGCAAAGCGACTGGGATGAAGCCCTGCGTTACGAAGCCCTGCTCAACGGCCGCTCGCAGAATCAGTTCACCGACGACGAGCGGCGGGCCGTGCTCGACCGGTTGGTGGATCAGGAATTGCTGGGCGAGCAGATGAAGTCGGCGTTTTTCCAGCATGCCTCGGAAGCGGAGGCCGCAGCCCGCATCGCCGACGCGCGCAAACAATATCCCGAAGCCGCGACGGCTGCTGGTTGGCAAGCGGTGCTGGCGCGCTTTCACTTGACCGAAAAAGATCTGTTGGCGCACGTTGAGCAGCAGATCGATCTCATGCGCCTGGTGGACGCCCGCCTGCGCCCAGCGGTGCAAATCGATTCCAAAACCATTGAAGCCTATTATCGCGATAAGTTCGTTCCGCAATTGAAGGAGTCCGGCGTCGGCGATGTGCCGCTCGAAGAAGTTACCGGGAAGATCCGCGAGTTGCTGACCCAGGAGAAGGTGAACGAGCTGCTCGTTTCCTGGCTGCAGACTCTGCGCTCAGAGAGCAAGCTCAGCTTCTCTCCCGGCGACGGAGTGCAAACGCGGTGACCGAACCCGCCGCCAGTCCTGGTTCCCGGTTGAAGAAACGGCGCTGGTGGAAATATCTGCTGATCGCGGGCGGAGCCGGCCTGCTCCTTCTTCTGGCCGCTCTCTGGTACGTCACCACCGATTCCTTTCAGGCCTACGTGCGCGGCAAGATGGTGGCCGAGCTGGAGCGGATCAGCGGCGGGCGCGCTGAAATCGGAAGTTTCCACATTGTTCCTTTTCACACCCAGGTTGAAGTGCGGGACATCACCTTGCACGGGAACGAGTCGCGCACGGATGTGCCCCTGTTTCATGCCGACCATCTCTACGCGCACATGAAGGTTATCTCGTTTCTGCGGGCGGAATTCGGCTTCCACTCCCTGACGCTGGACCACCCCGTGCTTCACATCGCGATTGCGGCGGACGGTACGACCAATATTCCCGGCCGAGCGATGCTGATACCTCCTTCGTCCATTCCTTCCGTCGAACAGTTGTTTGCGCTCTCCATCGATCACCTCATCGTGAAGGACGGCGAGCTGCTCTGGGCGGATCAGAAAATCCCGCTCGATTTCAACGTGCATGACACAGCGCTGCAGATGGACTATTCGTTCCTGCGCGGGATCTACGAGGGCCATCTGACGCTGGGCAAGGTCGATACCACCTTCGCCGATTACCGTCCGTTCGCGTGGACCACCTCGATCGACTTCGACCTGGGAACCACTTCCGCCGACGTGCATTCGCTGCAGTGGAGTTCCGGGCGGTCGCATTTGGAGGCCAGCGGACGCATCGGCAATTTTGCAAACCTCCATATCGACGCCAACTACAACGCTCACTTCGATCTTCAGGAAGTGGCAGCGATCGCGCGCCGCCGCGACCTGCGGGCGGGCGTCGCCGACTTTAAGGGCAACGGGCACTGGTCGGCGGGTGAAATGAGAGAAGCGGGCGAGACAGGACAGGAGGAATTTGCCGCTTCCGGTGCCCTCATGTTGCGCGATCTGGGCTGGCAGGACGATCAGATCGCCATCGCAAAGGCCAACGCCACCAGCGATTACTCCGTCACCGACGAGCAGATCAAACTTTCGAAATTGCAGGGAAAATTGTTCAGCGGAAGCTTCTCTGGGGACGCGCAAGTGGATAACTGGCTGCGCAGCATTGCTCCCGTGCCGCCAGGAAAAATGAAGAAGGGTGAGGAAGAGATGGCCGTGGTTACGGCCGGGCGGCCGCCGCTCAAGAAGGGTGAGAAGCCTAAGTTGCCCGGTGTGGAAACCGGCGGCGTGCATCTGCGATTACGCGATTTCTCCGCCGGTGAGATTGCCACCGCACTCAGCGTGCCGGCGCATCCGCTGGGTCACTTTCATCCGGCGGGCGTTGTGGCCGGCAGCGTGGATGCCACGTGGAAGGGATCACCCAGAGATGGCGAAATCGGCTTCGCGCTCAACGTAGACCCGCCGCAGCGCACCGCCCCCGGCGAACTGCCCATGACGGCTCATATGCAGGGAAAATATCGCGCTGCAGACGACACCCTGGAACTGGCGCAGTTCGACTTGTCAACGCCCGAGTCGCGGATTCAGGCGCGGGGACTGCTTTCCCAGTCTTCCTCGTTGCATCTTTCGATTGCTACTTCCAACCTCGAAGAGTGGCGGCCGTTAGTGACGGCCCTGGGCGGACCGGCCAACTTACCCTTCCGCATTGACGGCAACGCGGCCTTCAACGGCGTTGCCGGAGGCGCATTCTCCGCTCCCACGCTTGCCGGAACCCTGGTCGCGCAGGATTTCGAATTCACCGTGCCCGCAACCTCGCATACGCCCGAGACCCAGGTGCATTGGGATGCTCTCGCCGCCAGCATTCAATTCTCTTCCCATGAACTGGCTCTGCGAGGCGGCACCTTGCAGCGCGGCGAGACCAGCGCGGATTTCGAGGCCAGCGCCCTCCTGCAGAACGGCCAGTTCACTGCATCGAGCCCCTACACCGCGCGCGTGAACCTGCATAACGTCGACGTGGCCTCAACCGCGGCGCTGGCCGGCTTCGACGCTCCAGTTTCAGGCACCGCCGACGTGTCTTTGCAGATTGCGGGAACGCGGGCAAATCCGCGCGTGCAGGGACACATTCACGCTACCGACGCTTCGGCTTATGGCGAAGCGATCGAAAAGTTCGACGCCGATCTTCAGATCGCAAACGGAGAGACGGCTCTCAACAACATTCAGCTGACCCATCAGGACGCCGCCGTTTCCGGTTCGGCCGCCTACACGGTCGCCACGCGCGGCTTCCGCCTTGACCTGGCGGGGAAGAACTTCGACCTCTCGCGCGTAAAGCAGATTCAAGTCCAGGATCTTCCGGCCGAGGGCCGCGCTGACTTTACCCTGCTCGGTTCGGGCACCATCGACGATCCGTTACTCAAAGGCGCGATTCATGTCACCGATCTCACACTCGATCAGGAGCGCTCCGGCGGACTCGACGTGCAATTCGCCACCAAAGACGGCCAGCTGCAGCTCACCGGTAGCTCCGACTTCACCCGCGGCAAAATGGCTCTCGATGGCACCATCGGCATGCACGGCGACTTTCCCGCAAGCGTGACCGTCCACCTCGACCACGTCGATCTCGACCCCCTCTGGTTCACCTATCTGGGCCACCAGCTTACCGGCCACTCTTCTGTCAGCGGAACCGTGCTCATGCAGGTTCCGCTCCGCTTTCCTGAGCAATTCGTACTCCATGGCGATTTGAGCGATGTTGCCGTCGAGGTCGAGTATGCCAAGCTGCACAACGTCGGCCCGGTGCACACCACGATTACGACGAAGAGTCTCGAATTCGATTCCACCCATCTTGTCGGTGAGGGAACGAACGTAGTTGGCCACGGCTCCATCCTGTTCACCGACGACGATCCTCTGGATCTGACCGCCGATGGCCAGGTCGATCTCAAGCTGCTCAGCACCATCAATCCCGATCTCACCGGCTCCGGCGCCATGTCTGTTCACATGGAAGTGAAGGGCACGTGGCACGAGCCGATTCCGCAGGGCAACATTCAGGTGAAGAATGGCGCCGTCAACTATGCCGGCTTGCCCAGCGGGCTGAGCGAGATGAATGGATCTCTGACCTTCACCCGTGACCGCATCCATATCGAGCAACTCAGCGCCCGCACCGGCGGCGGTTCGCTCGACTTCAAAGGCGATGCCACCAGCTACAACCGGCAACTTAATTTCAATCTGACGGCGGTGGGAAAAGATGTTCGCCTGCGCTATCCCCCTGGAGTCAGTTCCACAGCCAACGCCGAATTGCACTGGATCGGGAACCGTTCCTCCTCCACCGTTTCTGGCAACATCATGGTGACCAAGCTGGCGGTGACGCCCGGTTTCGACTTTGGTTCCTATCTCGCGCGCAGCCAGCAAACCGCGGGAATCACTGCCGCCAACTCGCCGCTCTATGGCGTGAAGCTCGACGTGGCGGTTCACACCGCGCCCGAGCTCCAGATGAAAACTGCGGTGGCGCGGCTCTCCGGCGATGCCGACCTCAAACTGCGCGGCTCGGTGGGGCGCCCCAGCGTTCTCGGCCGGGCCGACATTCTCGAGGGCGACGCCACTTTCAACGGCATCAAGTTCCGGCTGGAGCGCGGCGATATTACGTTTGCCAATCCGGTCGCGATCGAGCCGCAGCTCAATCTGCAGGCCACGACTCACGTGCGCAACTACGATCTTGACGTGACCGTCACCGGAACGCCGGAACGCCTGGCGGTGAATTACCGTTCCGAGCCGCCGCTGCCCAAGTCCGATATCATCGCGCTGCTCGCCCTGGGCCGCACGAACGAAGAATCCCAGCAGTTACAGGAGCAGTCGGGTCAGGTGCCCTTCACCGATGTGGCTTCCAACCTGATTATCAATCAGGCCATCAACGACACCGTCAGCAGCCGGCTGCAAAAACTGTTCGGAGTCAGCCGCATCAAGATCGATCCCCAGGGACTCACCACCGAAACCAACCCCACCGCGCGCGGCCCGCAGATCACCATCGAACAGCAGTTCGCCAACAACATTTCGCTCACCTACAGCACCAACGTCTCGCAAAGCTCGCAACAGATCATCGAGGGCGAATATTTTTTCACCCGCAATATTTCCGCCGTAGGCACGCGCGACCAGAATGGCGTGGTCAGCTTCGACGTGCGCATTCGGCGCCGCAAGAAGTAGCTGGACAAAACTTTCCCTGCCGGTAGAATCGACGCCAGCAAAGTCGGACAGGTCCGAGTGTCGTGAGGTGCCGCCGTGCCCGATCCTCATCGCCTGAAACGCGAACTCTCTGAAATTCTCTCCCAGCCTCATTACTCGGCGCTGATTCATAAGCAAACCGAGGCCCGGCAGCAGAAGGTAACCCCGGATTCTATTGCGGCCGCCGTAACCGACCGCATCATGACCGATTGCCCATTTGAGGGTGTGGTCACGGTGGAAGAAATCAAAGGCGGCAAGTATGCGGAGTTCTATCGCGGATTCGACGGCATCGGCGGCAGCAAAATAAAGGACGCCTTCCCGGCAATGACGCTAGGCTCGTTCTGGTGCGATCGGGCGTTGATCCAGGATATCTGGACTTCGACCGCGCAGTTGTCAGCGGCCGCTCGTAAGCAGGAGTTCTTCGATGGTCTGCGCTCGGCAATGTTCATTCATCCCAACTGGAATCGCCTTACTGACATTGCGTGCATGGCGGTGCCCGAAGGCAATTGGTTGGCTGTTGTCAAAGGCAAGGGCGGTTGGCGGTCGATGCGCCAGCAGCCGGGACGCCCGCTGCAAAGTCCTCAGATTCGCAATGCCGGAGATGTAATCGACCGCCTGCATTGGATGCCGATTCCCGGGGCTCATCAATATTATTTGCCGCTGTTTAACGACATGTGGGTGAACAAGGTTCCGGCACTGCATCTTTCCTGGCCTCTCTGGTCGTAACCGACTTCCGCGCGCATGTGCGCTAAGCTCAGTGCTGTCGGCAAACGGCATTGGCTCGTAACATGACCACTCTTTCCGAAGTCGAACTGCTGGAAATCGCGCGCCGCCGCATGGTCGAAGGCCAACTCCGGCTGCGCGGAATCGCCGACCAGCGTGTGCTGGATGCGATGGCGCGCGTTCCCCGGCATGAGTTCATTCCCGAGCGCTACCGCAGCGAGGCCTACGAGGATCATCCTCTGCCGATCGGCGAGGGCCAGACGATTTCCCAGCCCTACATCGTCGCACTCATGCTGGAGGCGCTGGCGGTGAATGCGACCGACAGAGTGCTGGAGGTTGGCACCGGATCGGGCTATGCGACGGCGTTGCTGGCCGAACTGGCGCGACAGGTTTTCTCCATCGAGCGTCACCCGGCCCTGGCCGATGAAGCCCGGACGCTGCTGGCGCGTCTCGGATACACCAATGTGAAAATGATCGCGGGCGATGGCAGTCTTGGTTTTCCGCCCTGCGCGCCCTATGATGCGATCCTGGTTTCGGCGGCCGCTCCCGAAGTGCCGGTCGCCCTGCTCGCGCAACTGCAAGAGGGCGGACGCATGATGATCCCCGTGGGCCGCGAAGATTCTCAGCAGTTGCAGTTGATCCGCATGCAACACGGTCAGCCCCGGATTACCCTGCGCGAGCTTTGCCGCTTCGTGCCGCTGATTCCCGGTGCCGCGCCTTAATTCAGTCTGAAAGGTTTGGCAAGGGCATGACTCTAGCGGTGCCGTAACGGAGGAAATACATATAAGGGCTTTAGCCCTGAGGAAGCGGGCAGTCCTTCCAGTCGTATACTGCCGCCTATGGGTCTCAGCCTGAAACGCCTGTTCAGAAAACGGCTGTTCAAGAAAAAGGAAAAGCAGGAGCGAAAGATCCTGCGCCAGATCGAGCGCAGCGGTGACATGCTCCAGCCCGAATATCATCGCGCTACGCCTGAATGTCCGCATCCCGAGCGCTGGAGCATGTATGACTCCATGACCGCGGAAATCGAGGTGCTCGAATTTCTGCGCTGCCTGGTGACCACCGTCAAGCCCGAACTGGTGGTCGAAACCGGCACCTTCAGCGGAATCAGCACGCTCTGGATCGCCGAAGGCCTCAAGCAAAACGGCCGCGGGAAAATTATTACCTGCGAATTCGATCCCGTGGTCTACGCCAATGCCAAGGAACGCATTGCAAAATCCGGGCTCGCAGAATGGATCGAGTGCCGCAATCAGTCGAGCCTTGAGATGCAAATCAACGGCAGGATTGACCTGCTGTTCAGCGACAGCGAGCAGTCGATTCGTGAGCAGGAAGTGCGCCGCTTTTTGCCGCAGCTGAATCCGCAGGGCCTCATCCTGATTCATGACGCCAGTTCTCATCAGAAGACGGTGCGCGAAGCGGCTCTGCGGCTGGAGTCGGAAAACTTGATTTCAGCGTTGCTGCTGCCCACGCCGCGTGGACTGGTCGTCGCCCAGAAACGCGAAGGGCGAAAGTAGACACCCACCGTTGAGTGATCATCCACCGGATTCCGCATTCTGTTCGCGCCGGGTGCGCCCTGCTAGCTCGCCGTTTTTGGCGAAACTGGAGTTGGGATTGTGAATTCCGGGGACGAAAGCTCGAAGCTGCCCGGAAGGATCAGCGCTGTTAAAATCTTCCCGTGCCCTTGTTTCACAACCTGCGCGTCACGCTGGAGATGATTAAATGGGAGCATTCCATCTTTGCGCTTCCTTTTGCCCTCTGCGGCGCGATGCTCGCCGCGGATGGAATTCCGACTGCGCACCAACTGATATGGATCGTGATCGCGATGGTAGCTGCGCGCTCCGCAGCCATGGCGTTTAACCGCCTGGCGGACGCTTCTCTCGATGCCGCCAATCCCCGTACTCGTACGCGCGCCCTGCCTGCGGGACATCTCACGCCGGTTTTCGTGGCGACTTTCGTGGTGGTCACCAGCGCGGTCTTCGTCATCGCCGCCTCGCAACTGAATCGATTGTCACTTTGGCTTTCGCCGGTGGCTCTGGCCGTGCTGCTGCTCTATTCCTACAGCAAGCGCGTGACGCGCTGGTCGCACCTGGTTCTGGGTTTTGCGCTTGGAATCGCTCCGGCCGCGGCCTGGATCGCAGTGCGCGGTTCGCTCGACCCTCGCATTCTGCTGCTCACCGCCGCAGTTACATTCTGGGTTGGCGGCTTTGACGTTCTCTATGCCTGCCAGGATTTTGATTTTGATCGCGGAGCCGGCCTGCACTCGGTTCCACGCTATTTCGGCATCCCGGCCGCGCTCTGGATCGCGCGGGGTTTTCACGCTGCCATGGTCGCGCTGCTCGTTGTGGTGCTGATCGTATTCGGGATGGGCAAACTCGCCGTCTGCGGTGTTGTGGTTGTAGTCTTGCTCTTGCTCTACGAACATTCCCTGGTCAAGGCCGATGACCTCTCGAAGCTGAATGCGGCGTTCTTCACCATGAACGGTGTCATCTCGGTGTTGTTCTTTCTGTTCGCGGCGGGAGATGTGTTGCTGCGACGATAGATTCTGACAGCCCGGCTGCGACGACCGTTAGCCCTACTGGGCACGCGGATAAATCTGGCGCCCGAATCTGTGGCAAACATCGGCGAAGTCTCTTGGATTGTACGTAACGAAAGCCTGAATGCGGAGATTTACGTCTGAGAGCATTCTTCGAACGACGCGGTCGGTCGCACTTAAACTGCGGTATTGTCGGCGAGGCCTATTCAGTTCCTCAAAGCATTCTTCAAGGACACCTTCCCGGAAGGCATGGTCGGGGATTAATTGGATTTGCGAGAGCGCCTGAAGGCGTTTCCAGTCCCTCTCCATCCGTCCTAGGCCCTTAATGTTCCTGGCCATTCGCGTTGAAACAGTCTCGTACAAGATTGGCCAGGGAATAAGCAGACGATTCGCTCCAGAGCCGAAAAGCCGGACAAAGTCCGTCACGGCCTCCTCGTGCCGCTCATCACGCTCGTCGTAAACGCCAATCAAAAAGCCGGCATCAGAACAAATCGTGCTCATGCTTCGTCGCGGTCACCGCCATCCGCGGGAACCTGGGCGAACCCTTTCCAAGAAGAAACCTTTCTTTTCCCGACTACAAACCTGCCGCCTTCCTTCATACTAATCAGATACGCTCTGGCATTCTTCGTTCCGCGAAGTATTTCTTTGATCTCCTTCGCGACCTGATCCCGAGGTTGATTCGAGCGGAAGGTTGCAACACTGTCGCCGCATTCTTGCGCGTCCTGCCGGTCGAGCCACTCATATAGAGCGTCGTAATTCCCGTGAAGGCCCAAATCGAAAGACAGCCAGTATCGTTTCACAGGCTCGGCCTCGTGTCCTTGGCGGTTGATATTCGCTATCATAAAGCTTTCTTAACGCTACCACGCCGACGGGGATCGTGCTATTTGAAGAAATCGTGGCATATAGTCCCATAGTGGCACTTCGAAACGGAGGATCCGATGGGTCGCAGTGCAGCTATTCTTCTTTTACTCGCCACTTCCTGTTTCGCCCAAGAACCCACACAGGCGTCGCGTCCAGTTCCGGGCAGCCCGCAGGACCTTGTCCAGCAAGGCCAGAAGCTTAGCCGCGAGGGCAAGCAGGATGAAGCTCTCGCGCTTTACAGTCGGGCTCTCGAGAAGGCTCCGAATCTATTTGAGGCGCACCTCGCAGCGGGAGTGGCGCTCGACCTCAAGGGCGATTATGCGCAGGCACGGGAGCATCTCAGCAAGGCCATCGATCTCGCCGGCCCCGACACCAAGGTTCAGGCGCTGCGTTCGATGGCGATCTCCTATGCCTTCGAAGGCGATGGCAAGAAGGCCGAGAAGTATGAAAAGCAAGTGATCGACTCGGCCATCGCCATGAGCCTTTGGATCAATGCCGCCGAAATCAGCGATGAACTTGCCCGCATCCTTCTCGAAAGCGGAGACCTGGGAAATGCTTACAAGTGGTATAAGAAAGGCTACGAAACCGCCTTGCGCAAGCCCGATTTGACGGACGCCGAAAAGAATCTCTGGCTGTTCCGCTGGGAGAATGCGCAGGCCCGCATCGCCGCGCGCCGCGGCAACGCCGCCGAAGCCCAGCAACACATCATTGCCGCGAAAGCCGCCCTCGACAAGGCCAACAATCCCGACCAGCTTCGTTTCTACCCATATCTGGTCGGCTACGTCGCGTTTTATACCGGCGACTACAAGGCCGCGATCGCCGAATTGCAGAAAGCCGACCAGCACGACGCGCTGATTCTGGCGCTGCTCGGCGAGGCTTACGAAAAATCAGGCGACGCGGCTCAGGCGAAGGACTATTACACAAAAGTGCTGGAAGTGAACAGCCACAATCCCACAAACGCGTGGGCACGGCCCTTGGCGAAGAAGAAGTTGGCTGCGGGCGCGTGAACCAACCGTTCCCCTGGTTTTTGCATCCGATTGGCATGCGTGCGCCCATCATTCCGCTCACTTTAGCTGGCGCGATGCTCTTGGTTTGCGCGAACTGCAACAAAAACCAAAGTCCGCAACAGCTTCGACAAGAGACTGCCCAGGAAACGGCCGCGCTGAAGCGCGACACGGCCGCCGTGGCGGAAGGTATCAAGGACGGGCTTCGTGATAAGAATTCTCAGAACAAGCTGGTCAACATCAATAAGGCGACGAAAACCGAACTGACGACCCTGCCGGGAATCGACGCGCGCCGCGCGGAGAAGATCATTGCCGAGCGCCCATATTCGGATAAATATCAGACCGTGAGCAGAGGCGCACTCTCAGACAATGAGTACGCCAAGATTCAAGATCAGATTACAGTGGCTCACTAGCGCTTCTCGTAACATCGAACGAGCCGGCTCCAGATACTGGCTTCTCCATAGCGGCGCAGATACTGCCTGCGCTATGATCAGAGAGATGCCCGCGCAAGGTTTATCCGTTCATCCTTTTCAAACCGACGACCCGCGCCTCGCGCCGATTCACGAGAAAGTCCTCGCCGGCGAGCGCCTCACCACCGACGACGCTCTCGCCCTCTACCGCACCGGCGACATTCTCGCCGTTGGCTGGATGGCCAACGCGGTGCGCGAGCGCATGCATGGCGACAAGACCTACTTCAACGTCAATCGGCACATTAATCCCACGAATGTTTGTGTCGCCGCCTGCCGCTTGTGCGCTTTCGGCCGCAAGAAAGATGCACCCGGCGCCTACACCATGGCACTCGAAGAGGCCTTCGAGACTGCGGCATCGGGATACTCCGAGGCGGTTACGGAATTCCACATCGTCGGCGGACTGCATCCCGATCTGCCCTTTCAGTATTTTCTTGACCTCTGCTCCGGCCTGAAGCAGCGCTTTCCACAAGTGCATCTGAAGGCGTTCACCATGGTTGAAGTCGCGTACCTGTCGAAGCGCGCCAAGCTTTCGATTCGCGAAACTTTGGAACAGCTCAAAGCCTCAGGCGTGGACTCGTTACCCGGCGGCGGCGCGGAAATTTTCGCCGACCGCGTCCGCCACATCATCTGCGATCACAAGATCGACGGCGACCAGTGGCTCGAAACCGCCAGGCTCGCCCACCAGATCGGATTGAAGTCAAACGCCACCATGCTCTACGGCCACGTCGAAAACGACGAAGACCGCGTCGACCACCTGCTCAAGCTGCGCGCTCTGCAAGACGAAACCGGCGGCTTTCAAACCTTCATCCCGCTGGCGTTTCACCCGGATAACACTCCGCTGCAGCACCTGCCCAAGACCACCGGCATGCTCGACATGAAACAGATCGCCGTCGGCCGTCTCGTGCTCGACAACTTCCCGCACATCAAATCCTACTGGCAGATGGTTAGCGCCAAGATGGCGCAAATTTCCCTCCGCTTCGGCGCCGACGATATGGATGGCACCGTGATCGAGGAAAAGATTTACCACGACGCCGGTGCGACCACACCGCAAGCCATGCGCCGCGAAGAACTGGAGCGCCTGATCCGCACCGCCGGCCGCCAGCCGATCGAGCGGGACACGCTCTACCGCCCCGTCACTCGTACGGAGACCTCAGTCACGGTCGCGGTGTAGCGGCGCTGGGGCCTCACTTGGGATTATTCGGTTAGTTCATCAACTGACATTTCGACATCTCGCAGAATCGCACGCAGCAGGCCCGGGCCAAGAACTTCGCCGGCATGAATCGGTACGACCGTTGCTCCTCCGTCCGGGTGCTTCAGGAAAGTGTGGCTGCCTTTGGTGCGAACTGCCACAAAGCCCGCGCGCTCGAGAATCCGAATTAGTTCCTTGCCCTTGAGCCGGGGAAGGCGCGTCATATCGAAATTTGCTGGACCCCGACCAGTTCAAGCGATCGGCTGGCGCCGTCTTCGCTTTCCAGACACAACGCAACCGCTTCGCGCATCCGTTTCATGAGTGTGTCGAGAGTTTTCGCCTGCGTGTGACAGCCTCGAAGCACAGGAACGGTTCCAACATAGTAGCCATCCTCATCCCGCTCAATCACGACAGTGAATTTTCGCTGAACCCTCATGCTTGAATTCCTAGTCGCGATTCTATCAGTTCGAGTCGCGGCTGATACTCGATTCCGCGATTGACTTCCGCAGTTCCTCCGCCGATCCCTGCAGCAGATTCCTCAGCACTGCAACTTCCGCCTCAATTCCCGCGTGCAGCGCCGGGTCCACGTCGGGCGCGAATAACGGAGAATGATTCGACGGCAGCATGGTTCCCGCGGCCTTAGCTTCCGCGAACTTCACCGGATCGGCTCCGCCCAGGCTGAAGTAAAAACCCGGAATGCCCTGATCGATAAAATAGGAAAAATCTTCGGACGGCGTAATCGGTCCGACTGTGAAGACGTTGTTCTTTCCCAGGGCCGCCTCCAGCGGCGCCCGCAGCCGCTCGGCCAGCGCCGGATTGTTATACACCGAATCGGTCCCTTCGTAGTGATCGATCAAAGGCTCGCGCGGAGCGCCGGCTGCCGCAGCTTCTCCATCGGCAATGCGCGTGATCGCCGCCAGCACCTGTTTGCGGACTTCCTGCTTGTACGTCCGCACCGTCAGTCCCATCTCGGCCTCGTCGGGAATGATGTTGTTTTTCGTTCCGGCCCGCACATAGCCGACCGTGACGATCGCCATTTCGCCCGGCTTGACCTCGCGCGACACGATCGTCTGCAGCGCAAGAATCGTGCGCGCCGCGATCACGATCGGATCAACCGTCGTGTTCGGCGCAGCGCCATGTCCGCCTTTGCCGTAAATCACAATGCGCACCGAGTCGGCGTTGCTGTTGTAGATGCCCGGAGTAATCGTTGCCGTCCCGGCAGGCGTGGCGTTGCCAACATGCAGCGCGACCGCCACGTCCGGCTTGGGAAAACGCGTAAACAACCCGTCGCGAATCATTCCTTCCGCTCCCCCAATCGTTTCCTCGGCCGGTTGCCCAATCAGCATGAGCGTTCCATGCCACGTGCTTTTGCTGTGCGCCATGATTTCCGCCGTGCCCACCAGCGCTGCCATGTGCAGATCGTGCCCGCAGGCGTGCATCACCGGAACGTCCCGCCCAGCATCGTCTTTCGCGTGAACCTTACTCGCATAGGGCAGCCCGGTCTTTTCTTCCACCGGCAAGGCATCGAGTTCGGTGCGCAGCATAATCGTTGGTCCAGCGCCATTTTTGAGAATCGCCACCACTCCGGTCCCGCCCACGTGCTCGGTCACGTCGTAGCCGGCATCGCGCAGGTGCGCGGCCAGTTTCTCCGCGGTCTGTGTCTCATGGCCTGAAAGCTCCGGATGCTCGTGAATATCGAGGTAAAGCGCGTGCGCATCGGGATAAACCTTGTCAACTTCCTTCGAGGCCGGCGCACTCTGCGCGCAGGCTGCGCCGGTAAGAGATGCAAGCAGCAAAAATTCTGTCAGCGTCATGGTTCACGGATGATACCTTTCCCATTCTTCATCCCGCAATCCGTTCTGCAAGAAACGGAAGTGACAAACTTTGTCAATGCAGGAGATTCCCGAAGACGTCCAGGTTTGCCGCGCGTTTTTCCAATTCTCAGCTTGACGCGTTTTCTGCGGGTGTACAATTCGGCTAGATGCTCTTGTAGCAAAGCACTTGGTTGCGCGACTTTTGTACAGCAAGGCCGAGGCGCTCATGAATGTTCACGTCAGTTACCGTCTTCATAAGATTCCCGCCGTTGAGAAAGACATCCAGCATCAGATCGAAAAACTGCAAAAACGGCTGCAGGTCTTCCGCCCCGAACTCGTCCATCTAAAGGGCGTGGTCGAGGAGATTTCCGCCCGCGAAGGCATTCAGGTGTCGCTGAATCTGCGGTTGCCCTCGGGGCAAATGGCGGTGCAGTCCTCCGCTCCTACGGCCGCAGCTGCGGTGAAGAATGCTTTCGAAGATCTGCTGCAGCAGGTAGGCAAGCACAAAGACCTGCTGCGCTCTTCGCACAAGTGGATGCGTGACCGGCGCGGTAACAGCGCCCGCCCCAGCCCGCCAGTGCACGGAGTTCCCTTCGAGCAGACGTTGGCCGCAGTTTTTCCTCCGACCATTTCTGCCGACGACGTTCGTTCCTACGTCAACGTAAATCTGGCGCGCCTGGAACGCTTTGTGGAGCGCGAAATCTATTTCCGCGAAGCCCAGGAAACGGTTGTGCCCGGCTCCCTGACCAGGGAGGAAGTGATCGACGAAACCATTGCCGCCGCGCTCGGCAATGGGCAGGAAAAGCCCGAACGCCTGTCCCTCGAGCCCTGGCTCTACCGGCTGGCGCTGCAGGCTCTCGATGAACTTTCCCGCACCGATGAAAGCAATGGCAACGCCGTCCATCTCGAGGATTCCGCTCGCCGGCGCAACGTCAAAGCCAGCGACGAGCCCGAACTGCAGTTTCATCAGCCCGACGAATCCATCACCGGCGAAACCGTGATCCCCGATTCCAGGGTGGCAACGCCCGAGCAAATCATGGCTTCGGACGAAATGCTGCGGCTGATCGCTTCCGCTCTGCGCGATCTGGGCGCCGGCCCGCGCGAAGCCTTCATCCTGCACGCCATCGAAGGCTTTACAGTCGACGAGATCATGGTGATCACCGGACTTCCGTCCGACCGTGTACTCGCTTTTATTTCCGCGGCGCGCGAGCACCTGCGCAAAGCCCCGACCCTTGCCGGTCAATTCGAGGGCAGGCTTGCCTCCACGGGCGCCGCTTAATCCGATTTTAATTTTTTGAGAGGTCCTCCATGAGTATTACGCGCGAACAAATTCGAGATTTGGCTGAATTTCAAGATAAGGATTGCAGCGCTCTCAGCTTTTATTTCCAGCCCTCCACCCCGCGCAACAAGGCCCACAAAGAAGATACGATTCTCATCAAAGACCTCGCCCGCGAAGCCCTGCACCGGCTCGAAGCTGACAGGAGTTCAGACAGCAAGTCTGCTGAAAGTAAAGCCTCCGAAAACAAGGCCAAGGCGACGAGAGACAGTGTCCGCTCCGACCTCGACCGCGTTCTGCGCCTCTCCGCCGAACTTCGCAGCAACGGCGCCCATGCCAAAGCCGTCTTCGCCTGCGCCGCGCAAAACCTTTGGCAGGAATACGATTTGCCTCCCAATCTTCCGGGCACGCAACTTATTGTGGACCGCCATTTTCATCTGAAACCCATCGCGCATCTGCTGGGCGCATTTCCTCGCCTGGGAGTGGTTTTGGTCGACCGCCACAAAGCCCGAATTTTCGACCTCCGCCTGGGCGAGCTGACCGAGCGCGAAGGCCTGTTTCAGCCGCTCTCCCGCAAAGGACGCAGCGATGGCTATGCCGGTTACGATGGCGGCCATGCGCAGCGCCGCGTCGAGGACGAAGCCCGCCATCATTTCAAGGCCGTCGCCGAGCTTTTGAAGGAGTGGCTGGATAAAGGCATATTCGAGAAATGGATTCTTGGTTGTCAGGACGTGCATCGCTCGCAGCTCGAACCGCAACTCCATTCCTATGCGAGTCAGGCTATGCTCGGCCGCTTCCAGGCCGATGTGGGCCACATTACCAACGAAACCATCCGCGCCCATGCCCAGCAAATCATCGAACGCTGGCAAGACGAACGCCGCCGCGAACTCGTCGGCCGCGTGCTGAGCCAGGCGCGCAGCCACGGACGCGGCGTCACCGGTTTGCGCCGCGTGTTGCGCTCACTCGAACTGGGCGAAGTCCAGACTTTGCTGATTGGCGACCACTTCGAAGCTCATGCCGTCGAGTGCGCCGGCTGCGGCCACATCGACGCGCATCTGGTGTCCTTCTGTCCGGTTTGTGGACGGGCCACGCAGGAAGTCGTCGACGTCGGCGAGGCCGTCCTGCCCTGGGTGATTCGCCGCGACATCGAGATGTTTTTCGTGCACGACGACCCCGAGTTCGACAAAGTGGGCAACATCGCAGCACTGCTGCATTTCCGCTCGGAAAATGTGCAGCCCATCAACGCAGCCATAGCCGATCAGTTGGGCCGGGCCGGCGCAGCCTATCCTGGCCGCCTGCGCCGTTTCGCCAGCCGCTAAGCTCGCCAGTTAGCAGACGGCGCGCCAGTGGAAGCTGTATCGTGAATCGTGTTGGTAAGGGCACGATTTTCCAGTCGCGCCGTCCGGACCTGATTGAGACCAGGGCTTTAGCCCTCAGGCGGCCGCCGCTTTGTCTCGCCACGAGCTGACTTCGCTCCCTCTCAGCCCAAAGGCGGCATTCACTCTGCAGCCCCTCGCGTGATTCCCCTCCCGCCGTGATATGCTTCCCAGTTCCGCCTGCTGATCCGCTCCACCCTCGCAGTGGAAATGAATTCCTTGCAAGCGGCCGGTAGTCCGGGGAATGAAAATCTGCCGAACGAAATTCAACAAGAAAGTCCGTCCAAGGAGGGCTCTGTGACATTCTCGCGCCGTGATTTCGTCAAGACATCAGTGCTGGGGGCCGTCGCCACTACACTGGGCACGCCGGCCTCGGCCGCCGAAATCTCCGTCCATGCCCATCCTTCGCAGAGCGCAACTCCCACCCGACCCATCATCATCTGCGCCCACAACGGCTACGCCTATGTCGAGGCTGCATACGCCTACCTAAAAAGCGGCGGCGATACGCTCGATGCCGCGATCAAAGTAGTCAAGGGCCCGGAAGACGATCCCAAAGACGACAGCGTTGGCCTCGGCGGATTGCCCAACGAAGAATGCGTGGTCGAGCTCGACTCCTGCTGCATGCACGGTCCCACGCGCCGCGCAGGAGCAGTCGGAGCCGTGCGCAACATCAAGAATGTTTCCATGGTCGCGAAGGCAGTGATGGAAGACACCGGCCACGTCATGCTGGTTGGCGAAGGCGCTGAGCGATTCGCCGTCGACGTCGGCTTCCCGCGCGAGAACCTGCTCACCGACCGTTCACGCAAGATCTGGCTGTTGTGGAAGGAATTCAATTCTGACCGCGACTGGTGGGGACCAGGCATGGCCGATCCACATTGGGTTCCGCCGGCGCCCGAGTCCAAGCCGCGGTCCGAGTTGTGGCGCGATAAAATCCAGCAACTGCAGCAGCGCGCCGCCGCACTCGGCATTGAACCCGAGTTCCAGCTCGCCGCGGTTCGCCGCGTCCTGTTTCCGCCCTCCGGCACCATCCACTGCTCAGTCTTGAACGACAAGGGAGAAATGTCCGGCATTACCACCACCAGCGGCCTCGCTTTCAAGCTTCCCGGCCGCGTCGGCGATTCGCCCATCATCGGCGCCGGCTGCTACACCGATCAGGATGTAGGTTCCGCCGGCGCTACCGGCGCGGGAGAAGAAAACATCAAGATCGCCGGCGCGCATACCATCGTCGAAAACATGCGCCACGGCATGTCTCCGCAGGAAGCCGGTATCGACGCCCTCAAGCGTATCGTCCGCAACTACAACGGCGACATGACCAAGCTGCACTACATGGACATGACGTTCTACATCCTGCGCAAAGACGGCGTCTACGCCGGCGTCTGCCTGTGGGAAGGATACTCAGCCGGTCATCCGCACACATTCGTAGTCCACGATGGCAAGCTGCGCTACGAAACCGCCACGCCATTGCTGAAGGGATTCTCCCAGGACTGGCCGCCCATGCCGGTCGTCCCGGAGGAACTGAAAAAAGATTCCGAGTACCTGAAATAAGAGTAGCGCCGCCGTCCCGGCGGCTGTCCTGCGGGCGTCTCGCCCGCAGAGCCGGGAGCGAGACGCCGCTGACTTTCCTGAATATCGTCGATCCTTTGCGGCCTCACGAGAACCTCACCTTCACATCCGGTCCTTTTTCCAGATGAATGCTCTCCACGAACCGCACTTTGCCGGTACGCAGCGTCAAAATCACTGAAGACGTCCGCGTGCCCTCGCCGAAGAAGCGCACGCCCTTCATCAGCGCGCCATCGGTCACACCGGTAGCGGCAAAGATCATTTGCTTGCCGGGCGCGAGATCTTCGGCCTCGTAGATGCGGTTTTTGTCCTTGATGCCCATCCGCGCCAGCCGCTCCTCCTGATCGGGTTTCACCACCAGCCGGCCGAGCATGTATCCGTTGAGGCAGCGAATCGCCGCCGCCGTAATCACCCCCTCAGGCGCACCGCCTGAGCCCATTACCGCGTGGACGCTCGTTCCGATGACCGCCGCCGCGACTCCCGCTGAAAGATCGCCGTCACCGATCAATCGAATGCGCGCACCCGCCGCCCGAATGTCGGCGATCAACTTTTCATGGCGCGGCCGGTCGAGCACGATCACCACCAAATCCTCCACATCGCGCTCCAGCCGCTTGGCGATATTCTTCAGATTGTCGGCGACCGGCGCGTCCAACTCGACCGCGTTCTTGCACGACGGCCCGACCACAATCTTCTCCATGTAGCAATCGGGCGCGTTCAGCAGCCCTCCGCGCTCCGACGCCGCCAGCACCGTGATCGACCCCGGCGCGCCGGTCGCGCACAGATTCGTCCCCTCCAGCGGATCGACCGCGATATCGACCTCCGGCACGTCCATGCCGTCGGGAAACTCCGCCCCAACTTTCTCTCCGATATAGAGCATGGGCGCTTCATCGCGCTCGCCCTCGCCAATCACAATGGTCCCGCGCATGGGAATCGAATCCATGGTCTTGCGCATGGCCTCGGTTGCCACGTGATCGCTCAATTTGCGTTCGCCCTGTCCCATGGTGCGCGCCGACGCGATCGCGGCGACTTCCACCACCCGCAGGAATCGCGACGCCAGATCGCTTTCGATGTTTTCTCCGAAACTGCGTGCCTTGCCTTCCGGTCGAGTCTGTGTAACCACGAAAGCCTCCCAGGGTAATCGCGAAACAGGCGCCGGTGAAGCAATGGCGCCCGGCCGCGCCGGGTTGAGACTATATCGCAATCGCAGAAAGAATGAAAAGCGCAGATGAGCCCAATCGTTTTTGTTCATGCAAATCACGCCTCTGCAATGCGCGCCGCGTTCTTCTCCGTGATATTCTCCTTACCCTGATTCCTAACCGCGCATGCCCAAAAATCGTCCAATGACTGTCCTGTGCATCACCACCTACGAAAAAGGCCAGGAATTCATGCGCGAGTGCAAGCGCCAGGGCTGCCGCGTAATTCTTTTAACCGCCGAGAAATTGCGCGATGCCGACTGGCCCCGCGAGAACCTCGACGACACGTTTTACCTTCCCGCTGAAATTTCCATCCCTGACATCGTCAAAGCCGTCACCCATCTCGCACGCTCTCACAAGCTCGACCGCATCGTCGCGCTCGACGAATATGACATGGAAACCGCCGCCACGCTGCGCGAACATCTGCGTGTCCCGGGCATGGGCTTGACCACCATGCGCTATTTCCGCGACAAGCTGGCCATGCGCATGCGTGCTCTCGATCGCGGCGTCCGCGTGCCTGATTTTGTCCCAGTGGTGAATCACGACGACATCCGCTACTACCTCGACCACGTACCGGGACCCTGGGTGCTCAAGCCGCGCCAGGAAGCCTCGGCCATCGGCATCAAGAAAATCAATGCCGCCGAAGAATTGTGGCCGGTGCTCGAAACCCTGGGCGACAAGCAGTCGTCATTCCTGCTGGAAAAATTTGTTCCCGGCAACGTCTTCCACGTCGACTCGGTGGTGTCGGAAAATGAAGTTGTCTTCGCCAACGTCAGCCAATACGGCAAGCCTCCCATGAACGTAGCTCACGGCGGAGTCTTCACCACCTTCACGGTGGAACGCGGAAGCGAAGCTGATTCCGGCCTGCGCGCCATCAATCACGACCTGATCGCAGCCCTGGGACTGGTTCGCGGAGTCGCGCACGCCGAATTTATTCAGGCTCGAGCCGACAGCAATTTCTATTTCCTGGAATGCGCCGCCCGTGTCGGCGGCGCCTACATCAACGAGATGGTCGAAGCCGCCACGGGAATCAACCTCTGGCGCGAGTGGGCCCGCATCGAAGTCGCCGGCGGAGACGGCAGTTACAAACTTCCGCCACCACGAGAAGAATATGCGGGAGTGATCCTGTCGCTGGCGCGGCAGGACGATCCCGACACCTCAGCCTACAACGATCCCGAAGTATGCCTGAGAATCAAAAAACACCATCACGCCGGACTGGTGCTGCGCTCCGCCGATCCGCATCGCATTCCGCCCTTGCTCGAAGACTACGCCCAGCGCTTCGCCCATGAATTCCTCGCCGTCGAACCGCCCAGAGACAAACCCACAGCCTAGCCACCGAATCATCTTTGCTAGGCTCGCTCTCCGCTACTATCTGCGCTACTATTTGCGAATGAGCACTCCCACAACCGAGCATCTGCCGGAAAAAGTTCAGGAAAGAAAAGATCCAACCTATCTGTTCACCGAAAAATCGGTGGCCGAAAAGAGCGAAATCGCCCGGCGTTTCATCGACACCCGTACCCGCCTCAACGGCAACGTCGACAAGGCCAACAACTTCCTCGTCAAGCGCTTCTATAACATCGACCACAACGCTTACCTGGAAGGCGCTCTGCCGGCTAAAACGAAAGAGCTCATGGGATTGGTTGCTTCCGCCTGCCTGCGTTGCGACGACTGCATCTTCTATCACGCCATCCAGGCCTACCGCCTCGGCGTGCCCCGCGCCGAGCAGGAAGAATCGCTCAACGTCGCCCTGGTCGTCGGCGGCAGCATCGTAATCCCCCACCTGCGCCGCGCCTACGAGTTACTGGAAGAGTTGTATGGATAAAGGATAGAAGAGTTGCGTGGATAAACGATACGGGAAGGGCACGCCCCTGAGGGAACAGCGATAGCCCGTCTAATTTGGCGCAGATACAATTATCGAAGCGTTATCGCGCGGTCCCTAACGAAGAAGATCGCTGCTCAAGGGCCGTGCGCGGGGCTGACGCCTTGTCCGTCGGCGTCACTTAATTCTTAGATAAAAACTTCGGGTGAGACCTGAAATCGACGGCTCAGGCGACGAATGTGTTCCGTAGTTAGCTGCCGCTTTCCATGCAGTACCTCGGAGACGATGCTAGGCGTCCCGAAAACATCCAACAGGTCCTTCTGTCTCAGATTGTTCGCGAGCATCAGTTCGTTCAAGGCATCTACTGGACCAGCAGCCTTGAGCGCGTAGTGCTTCTCTTCAAAATCTTCAATGAGCAACGTCAGGAGCTCTGTCATGCGACGTTCGGCAGCAGTCATCTTATTACCTTTGCGGTCCAACTCTTCCAGCAAAGCGAGGTAATGCTGGTTCTCCGCCTCGCTGCGAATAACAGCCGGCAGGGTGCTGGAAAGCAGAGCGGCATATTCAGATCGGGCGGCGGTCGCATTCATAATTTCCAAATTCCTCTGTCATACTCCGCATGTGTCAAAACATGGCGGATGTAGATTCGGCCGAAAGCGTAGTTGACTTCGGTAATCAGCCTGTACCGATTACCTTTAATGTTGAACACCGTCCACTTCCCGACAGCATCCGCGCTCGAAAAGGTCTTCCGTACGTCCGCCAGATTCTTCCAGCCAGCCCTTTTCGCAATCCGAAACCACGCCTCCAGCGGAACTTCAAGGTCGCTCCGCCGTGCGACGGCTTCCTTGAGCCTTTTTCGGCTGATAACGTGCATACCCTCCGCCAGAGCGGGCCGGTCTTGTGCAGTCGAAGACCTTGGTGCTGTCATGTGTTCTCCTCCGCAATGTCGTCTCTTTCGAGGCAGACGACGGCTCTGGGGCACTACTTGCGGTTGCGCACCCCGGCTGCCGGGGCGTGGTAAAGGGAGAAACACCTGATGCGTCAAAACCCAATGAAAACCCTAAATATCGATCCTCTTGAGTTCGCATCATGCGAACATGATACTTCGCATAACGCGAACATGTCAAGTAGATTCCTGGTCGCGACCCCTAAAACGCGTCAATCCCCGTAACGCTCTGCCCAATAATCAGCGAGTGCACGTCGTGCGTGCCTTCATACGTCTTCACCGATTCCAGATTCATCAAGTGCCGCATGATCGGATAATCATCCGCCACGCCGTTCGCGCCCAGAATATCCCGCGACAGCCGCGCGCACTCCAGCGCCATCCACACGTTATTTCGCTTCGCCATCGAAATATGCTGGGGCTGAATCTTGCCCGCATCTTTCAACCGCCCCACCTGCAACACCAGCAGTTGCGCCTTGGTGATCTCGCTGATCATCCACGTCAGCTTGTCCTGCACCAGTTGATGCGACGCGATCGGCTGGTCGCGCCACTGCTTGCGCAGCAGAGAATATTGCAGCGCGCAGTCATAGCACGCCATCGCCGCTCCCAGCGCTCCCCACGCAATCCCGTAGCGGGCTTGATTCAGACACATCAAAGGCGATTTCAACCCGCCCGTCTTCGGCAGCAAATTCGCTTCCGGCACATGCACATCCTGCAGCGACAGCCCCGACGTCACCGACGCCCGCAGCGACCACTTGCCGTGAATGTCGTCGGCCTTGAACCCAGGGCGATCGGTCTCCACCAGAAATCCGCGAATGCGATCCTTCTCGTCCTCCACCTTCGCCCAGATAATCGCCACATCGGCAATCGTCCCCGAAGTGATCCACATTTTCTCGCCATTGATCACATACTCGTTGCCGACCTTGCGCGCCCGCGTCCGCATTCCGCCTGGATTCGATCCAAAATCCGGCTCCGTCAGCCCAAAGCAGCCGAGCTTCTCGCCCTTCTGCATGGCCGGCAGCCATCGGTCTTTCTGCTCGTCGCTGCCAAATTCGTAAATCGGATACATGCACAACCCCGACTGCACGCTCACAAAGCTGCGCACGCCGGAGTCGCCGCGCTCCAGTTCCTGCGTCATCAGCCCATACTCAACATTGCCCATCCCCGCGCAGCCGTAGCCTTTCAGCGACGCGCCAAAAAATCCCAGATCGGCCATGGGCTTGACCAGTTCGCGCGGAAAGCGCCCCGCGCGATTGCACTCTTCAATAATCGGAATCAGATTCTCTTCGATAAATTTGCGCGTGGTGTCGCGGACCAGCCGTTCGTCATCGGTGAGCAGGGAATCGTACTGGATGAAATCGACGCCGCGAAATTTGATGGCAGGCATGAGAAAGTCTCCGTAGCTAAGAAGTGGCCCCAGTCTCTACGCCCGATGAGCTCTGCACCGAGAATGAGCTCCGCATCGAAAATGAGCGCTGCTCAAGTGAGAGCCGGACGAAGCCAGACAGGTTTGCCGAAGACACAACGGGCCGCGCAACCAGCAGGCAAACATACGACGGTAGCAGGGGCAGGGAAGCGGGGTCAAACCGGCGAAGCCCGCAGCGAGACAGCCGGCACAACATGCTGTAAAATCAAAAACGACGGAAGAAACTCAAGACGCAGCCTGAAGGCTCTTCCCGAGTGGATCCCGCCGTCGCGGGCGAAAGTTTCAGCAACATCCCATCCACAACATCCGCCGTGAGACGAGCGGATCGCGCTGCGCAGACATTCAGGAAATCAGGAGAAACCAACCATGGCAGTAGGCGCCAAGATCGCAAAAACCGCAGACCGCAAAAAGGTCATGGACACCACCAAGAGCACCGATTGCCCCAAGTGCGGCAAGCCCACCCGCATCGTCAAGCGCGTCAAAGACCGCGAACGCAACGTCCCCGGCGGAGTCTACATCTCCTGCTCCGCCTGCGAGTTCTTCGAGAAGCTATAGGCAGCGACCTACCGGGCTAGTCGAGTGCGAGCGCGATTCTGAGCGCTTCGTCCAACTCCGCTAGCTTGGGCCAGGAGAGCGATCCGACGAACTGGGTAAGTTCCGCTTTCTGCAAGCTGCTTAGGTTGTCGCAGACAATCCAACTCTCGTGCTTCAGCCCCTCATTTGGCCCCACCGCAACCTGCGTCGATAGTCCTGTTCCGTTGGTGAAGACGGGAGCGCAAATCACGGTTGCATAGGCAGTATCAATGAGACGTTGCCGGCTCACAATCACGAAGCTTCGATACTGCTTCGGATCGCTCCGTGGCTTGCGCACCCGGTATATGTCTCCCCTCCGCATGCCCGCTGGCCCTCGCTATTCCTGCGGAAAATCGCCGAACGGCGCCTGATATTCGAGCGCGTCCAGGGCTTCGCGGTTCAACCTCTCGGCATTTCGGTTGATGATCTCCGCGTCGCGAGCGTCGCGTTCCGCCCGCGCCCGCGTGCGCAGATGTTCGGCAAGAACTGACTCAATGAATGCGGAGCGCGAGTGCTTCGATCCCGCGAGGCGGTCGATCCCGGTCAACACCTCTTTCGAGAGTGTGATAGATGTCTTCTCTTTCATGCTACCAATATACCACCAATCTACCGCCTGGAAGAATACCTAGTTCGAGCCGATATTGCGGCGGAGAATCTCACGAAACTCAGCCTGCTGCTCGTCGGTGAAGGCGCGTTTAGGAATGGTGATATACGCGCGCGGCTGAGGCATGACTACAAACACCGACTTTGCTTCTCCCCAAGCCACATAGGCGGACCAGGCCACTTTGGAATCGGCATGGGCATTGTGAAATTCGAAGCCCTGCTCAGAGACGTCCAGAGTGATCGGGGACTGAGCCACGGGGTGATTTCTAAATTGCCGGCGAGAGTAAAATCTCGGCGCGAGCAGCATATAAGTAAACCAGCCAACGCCAAAAATGAGCCCAAACAGAGCAAACGGAGTTGTTTCGGAGCTTCGGGCAACGAGAAGCAGCAGTAGGGATGTCAGTGAGGCGGTAGCAACGATGGGGTACGCAATCCACCGCAGCCATTTCTGCCATTTGCGCCGGCTCCGCCACGCGATGAATCCCTGGTAGAAGTCTTCGGGAGTAAGCTGATAAGTGATATGCACTGCCAGCGGATTATAGCAACGGAGTAAAACGCCTACCCGCTGATCTGCCCCAGAATCGCCCGCGCCTCGGCCGCCGGATCGGCGGCATCGGTAATCGGCCGGCCGACCACGATGTGGCTGGCGCCACATGCAATCGCCTCTGCGGGAGTGACTACGCGCACCTGATCGCCAACGTCACCGCCCGCAGGCCTTACGCCCGGAGTCACAATCGCGAACCCGTCGCCAAGCTCCGCGCGCAACGTGGACGCTTCCCGCGCCGACGCGACCACGCCGTGGCATCCGTTGGCCAGCGCGATGGCGGCCAGCCGCACCACGCTGTCCTCAACGCTTCCGCGCACGCCGATCTTCTCCAGATCGTTGCCGTCGAGGCTGGTCAACACTGTGACCGCGAGCACCATCAATTCCGGATTCGCCTGCGCCGCATCCACCGCCGCGCGCAGCATCTTGCCGCCGCCCGCCGCGTGCACCGTCAACATGCTCACGCCCAGCTTGGCCGCTTCCGCGACCGCTCGCGCCACGGTGTTCGGGATGTCGTGATACTTCAGGTCGAGAAACACGCGCCGCCCCGACGCCACCAGATCCCGCACCACTTGCGGACCTTCGGCGGTATAGAGCTGCATGCCGACTTTGTACGTCAGTGCCGAGTCTCCCACCGCCGCCACAATCTTCTGCGCGGCAGCGGCCGTCGAAACATCGAGAGCGACGATCAGCCGACGGCGTGGGTCGCTTTTGCCCAGTTCAACCTCACGCAGTTCAACTTCACGAAGATCGCCCTCGTGAAGACTGCCTGGGCGAAGATCGTCGCCGCGAATCTCTTCGTTGCGACGACCATCGCCGTAGCGCAAGTCTGTGCCTGGGATGCGGTTGGGCAGTGCTGCCGTCATCCCCGCTAGTGTATGGTTTTTACGGGAGTTCCGCCAGTGGGGGATCGTTATCGGCTACCGTCTGGTAAACCGTCTTTTGCCGGTTAGTTCCGTCCGCTTCGACCAGATCTAACCGGACACGCTGCAATCCCCGGTTAGCAAAGTGCAACACCGAGGCAGCGCCGTAGGAAAGATCGATAATCCGGCCCGGCACTACCGGACCGCGGTCATTCACCCGTACCACAACGGCTCTGCCGTTGCGCAGGTTGGTCACTTTCACATACGTCCCAAGCGGGATCGTCAGTGAAGCCGCAGTCATGTCATACATGTCGTACGGTTCGCCGCTGGCGGTTGGTTTTCCTACAAAGTATTCGCCATACCACGAAGCTGTCCCAACTTGATACGGCTTCGTCTTGGCCGGTTTGCGGACTACGAGTTTTGTTTGGGATGAACTACTTGGAGCCGGGGTCGCCTCCGAGTTGTTCGGTCCCTGAGCTGCTCCCAGGCTGGCAAACAAAAAAGCAAGCGCCAGTCCATGAGCTAAACGTCGTCGCATTCAGTTCTCCTCGCATACTCAAAAGTGGTCCTAGCCTCTAAGGCTGTCTTTCGCTGCAGTTCGTAGATGCTATCGGCCTGCCAAACTGCCTGTCAAGGCGAAAGGCCAGCTAATTTGATGACCTCCTAGTAATCGACTTCTCACGTAACCTATTGTTAATTTAGCCATATCCGAGGATTTCCCTTTGTTTCAGGACGGTTACGCCTTTATCAAACAGTAAATAGCCCACTGGTGAGACCCAGAGTAGAATTTACAAGGTTAGTGGAATCAATGACTTACAGCATGTCTCCCGCGAACCTGCATGGAATCATGTATTTACGAGGTTGACTTGGAAGTCAGCACCCAATATTTTTCCCGCCACGTGGCCCCGAAAGTAACTTCCGTCCGCACCCGATGTGAGAAGCTTGACCTCAGACGCGATACTATCGGGGATCGCTCCTAACCGAGGACCATGGCCGAAAGACCACTCGTAGTGCTCACCATCGCCGGGTTTGACCCCTCCTCCGGAGCTGGCGTCACCGCAGACATCAAAACCATTTCCGCCCACGGCTGCTATGGAGTTGCCTGCATCACCGCCATGACCGTGCAATCCACGGCCGGGGTCAGGCGCGTCGAGCCCCTCGACCCAGCCCTGCTCAACGATACCCTGGAAGAACTCGCCGCCGACATCGACATCGCCGCCGTTCGTATCGGCATGTTGGGATCGGGCAAGGTGGTCAAGGCGGTCGCCGATTTCCTGTCGCGCCCCACCCAGTCCGGCCGGTCCAGCCGCGCAGGGAAGGCCCGGCTGCCCAATATCGTGCTAGATCCCATCCTGAAATCTTCCTCCGGGGCCGACTTGCTCGACGCCAACGGGACGCGGCTTCTCATCGACAGGCTTATTCCACTGTGCGACGTGATCACCCCGAACGTCGACGAGGCTTTTGCCATCACGGGAATCAAGGTGGCCGAGCTCGACGAAATGAAGGCTGCCGCAGCCAAACTGCATGAATTGGGCGCGCCTGCCGTGGTCGTCACCGGCGGTCATCTCGAGAAGGCGGTTGACTTGTTAAGTTTCACGACCAAGCGAGGGATCGAGCACGAAGTCTTCAGAGCCGAGCGGCAGCGCTCCGCTTCCACGCATGGCACCGGATGCGCCTTCGCGACCGCCATGGCCTGCCATCTCGCCCTCGACCGTGGCCTGGCTGAAGCCGCCCTGTTGGCCAAGACCTATGTCACCGCCGCGATATCAAACGCCCACCCTCTCGGCAAAGGCACCGGGCCGGTGCATCACCTTTACCGCATGAGCCAGCAACGCCGTGCCGCCGGTTCGGGAAGCGAATCGTAAGAGGACGAGTGCGTCGCCGTGGAAGAGCGGCGCTTTGAGGGCCGCGTCAGAGGCGCGGGATGACGGGGCTTCAGCCTGAGGGAAGCCCGCGCTCCTCAGAGAAAAGTCCTATTCGCCGTCCGGATTGGAAGGTTTCTTCAGCAGGATTCCCGCCACAAATGCCGCCGTTGCCGCCAGCAGCCATTCCACCCGGTAGAACTGAATCGCCTGCCACTCGACCAGACTCTTGGCAGTGATCAGTCCCACGGCAAGCGCCCCGGCCACGCAACAAAGACCGACCACGAACGCGATCATCGAAGCGGTAGGAAGCCCAATCCAGCGCTGAATCTCATGGAAGTGCAGATAACTTAGCCACGCGGGAAATTCGAACTCACGCCAGATCCTGGCCGGATGGAATCCCCGGATCGCCGAGTGTACTCCGGCCACCGCCCTTTCCCAGAGCCCAGCCATTTCGGCGGCATCGGCGCGGGCGGTCGCGCTGATCGCCTCGCGACGGCGTCCACCGCAGGTGTGGCAAAAACGCGAGCCCAGCAGGAACTCACTTCCGCAGCGCGAGCAGACTTCCGCCATCGCCGGCGTCACCGGCCGTTCTACGATCTCTTCGGCGACCATGGGGGAGGGTGGCCGCCAAAACTCCTGAGGTGTCTGTTGCACTACATCCGACATAAGTAGACTCGATAGACTCTTAAAGACAAACTCTCAACCGCCTTTGGCATTCCAAACGCCAAACCGGTCACTGCCTAAGTACTCAGGCTCCAAACACTTGCAGTCGGCCCCGTCGGCGTCGGGCCTCTGGGTTAAGCAATAATTACTGCGTAAGCGAGTAAAGATGCACCGGTTACGAAAGCCCAACGACACCCTGCAACCGCTGCCCAACCAGACCGAACCCCACGCCCGCCATGTGCATCAGATGCAGGAAGGCCGGGCTTCTCAGGCAATGTATCCGACTGACGGCACCACTCGGTCCGACCGAGCTCCATTCGGCAGGACCGAGTCGCAGACCGCTCACACCAACAGCACAGATTCAGTCTGTGGCTGTGGAAATTATAGGGAACCGGGGCTCTCTTGGCAGTTGGCGTGGAGGGCACGTAGCTGACGTTCTTGGTTCCTGTCGCCTCAACTGGACCGCAGCCACGCGATGCCGGAACTTCATTTAAACTAGGTTATCGACCCGTGATCATTCCGACGAAACAAGTCCGCAGCAAACGATTAGCACCTCTACTCCTGCTGTTAGCTACCTTCGTAGCCGCATCCGCAGCTTTCAGCGCCAGCCAAAGCGAGCAGGCTTCCAACGAGGCTGTCGCTCCGCACGGCGCGCCGCATGACCCGCAAACCGACGCCGCCTTCGACCACTTCTACAACATGGAGTACGACCGCGCTCTCCCGGAGTTCGAAAAAATCCTCGAAAAGCACCCCAACGATCCCTTTGCCGTAAACCACATGCTGACCGCGGTGCTGATGCACGATCTCTATATAACCGGCGGCATGAATACCGGCGACTACTCCAACGACAGCTTCATCGGCCACGCTCCCCGGCCCACCGACCCCAAAATCAAGGCGCGGATCAAACAGCTTGTCGCCCGCGCCGAGGCTCTGGAAGAGCAGGAACTCAAAGCCAATCCCAAAGATGTGAACGCTCTCTACTGCCGCGGGGTCACCCGCGCCGAGTTTGCCGTCTACACGGGCATCATCGAGCGAGCCTGGTTCTCAGCCCTGCGCAACGCCGTCGGCGCGCGCCGCGACCACGAGCGCGTGCTCGAACTCGATCCCAACTACATTGACGCCAAGATGGTCGTGGGCACGCACAACTACGTCGTCGGGAACCTGCCCTGGAGCGTGAAAGTGGCGGCAGCCCTGGCCGGCCTGAGCGGATCCAAGGAAAAGGGCCTGGAATATCTGCGCGAAGTGGCCAGGCTCGACACAGAGAACTCGGTCGACGCCAAAGTGATCCTCAGCCTGTTCCTGCGCCGCGAGCATCTCTACGATGAGGCTCTCGGCGACATGCAGAGTTTGGCCGACAAGTATCCGCGCAATTATCTCTTCCTCACGGAAGTCGCCAACCTTGACCGCGCTGCCGGCCGCCTCGACGCCGCCGAAGCCGTCTATCGCAGAGTCTGGCAAAACGGACGGGAAGGCAAGTACGGCAACCTGCATTACGAGCTGGCGGCCTGGGGCCTGGGCGAACTGCTGCGCAGCAAAAAAGATATCTCCGGCGCCGCCGCCGCGTACGGGTTGGTGAATGAAGCGCCCGATCCCGATCCCGACATCCTGCAAAAAGCCAACCTCGCCGCCGGAGAAATGTACGACCTGCTGCAGAAGCGCGATTTGGCCATGAAGAGTTATCAAATGGTATTGGCCGGCAACGCCAACACCGGCCCCGCCGACCTGGCGAGGAGATACATCAAGGAAGCCTACCGGGAGTAAGCAACTTTAAGGTAAGGGCTTGAGTACGTGATAGAATGCATGCATCAATCAATTGATTGATCAACCCATCGATTCATCAGCTCATTGATTGATCAACCCATGAATCGCCGCGTCGACGCCCATCTCGCCCGCACCCAATTCGGTCAGATCATGGATCGCGCCGTTGAGAACAATGAGCGCTTTGTCGTCGAGCGCCGCGGAGAGCCCGCCGTTGTGATCATGAGCATACAGGACTTCATCCGCACTACGGCACCGCCTCCCGACTGGCTGAAAAAGGCCTGGAGTGGAGCGAAAAAACGGGGCCTCGACAAACTCACCGCCCGCGATATAGATGCTGAGATTTCCTCCTACCGCCGCGAGAAACGCAGGTGATTCGCGCGGTCATCGACACGAATGTCCTCGTGTCGGGCATGATCTCAAAGACAGGCAATGAAGCGCTCGTGATCCTGGCGGTCAATCAGAGCCTGTTGCGGCCCTGCTTGTCGGCTGAGATCCTCCAGGAGTACCGCGACGTATTGGTCCCGCCCAAATTCGCTTTTCCGGTTGACGACGTTGACGCCTTATTGGCCATGCTGCGGAGCCAAGGAGAGCACATAGTTCCGCCTTCGGTCCCGCGACTCTCGCCCGATCCCGAGGACGACAAATTCATCGCTTGCTCTCTCGCCGGCAAGGCCGATTTTCCCGTAACGGGCAACAAAAGACACTTTCCGGCGCCCCAGTTGACAAGCACAAAAGTTGTCAGCGCTGCCGAGTTGCTGGAATTGATCACGCTTGAGCTGTGAGTAGAGATAAGTTCCGACCGGGGAACTTTCGGTCTACAATCTCCGTATCATCTATCGGGGAGACCCTCGCCATGTACTGCAACTACTGCGGCAAAGTGATTCAGGATGACGCTCGAGTCTGTGCCTACTGCGGCATTCGCGTTGGCGCTTCGCTGGCCCGGACTCGACTGGTGCGCCCTCGCCTGGGGCGCAAAGTGGCGGGCGTCTGCCTCGGCTTCTCCGAATATTTCGACATCGATGTCACCGTGGTGCGCCTGGTCTGGCTGATCACCGCGATCATGACCGGCGTGGGATTCATCCCCTACGTCATTGCCTGGATCGTGATGCCGGAAGAACCGCTGCTGCTGCCGGCCCCGGCAAACGCGCGGCCCGTCACAAATTCGTAGCTCTCCGCGTCAAAGCTCGCCTATGACCGTCCAATAGGGGTCAGCGCGTAAGCCGGCGCGCTCAGGAGGATGCCTATGTTCCGCTCTCACGCAAAGTGTCTAGCAATCACGATCGCGGCGGTCGCCGGATGGGCCGCAAATCTTCAGGCGGCGCCGGCGCATCCCGCCGCCGACACCGATTCCCCAACACTGATCAATACCTGTCTGATCACCAACAATGTTGCTCAGCTTGTGAAGTTCTACGAGTCGATCTTGAACCTGAAGGCACAGCTGTCGGGTAAGGATTATGCGGAGTTCCACACGGGTGCTGCGGTGCTGGCGATTTTCTCCGCGTCTGCGCAGCAGCAATACATTCCTGACTCAGCCGAGGCGGCGAAGAACAAGAGCGCGATCCTGGAATTCAGAGTGGCCGACGTGGACAAGGAATATGCCCGCCTGCAGGGCCTGGTAAAAACCTGGGTCAAGCCGCCCACAAACCAGCCTTGGGGAACGCGTTCCATTTACTTCCGCGACCCGGATGGAAACCTTGTCGATTTCTATGCTCCGGTCAAGCCGCCAAACCAGCCATAATGAGTTAGCCCACGACCACGAGGCAATCCATTACATTGGTTGCATGGCATCCGCTCTCCCGCGCAGAGTCAAAAGTCTCGACGCCGAAATCGCCTATTGGACGCTGGGCGACGGAGCCCCCGTTGTGCTCTTGCATCCGTTTCCGGTGCATCATGAATTCTGGCTGCCGGTTGCCGAGACGCTGAGCGCGCGCTATCGCGTCATTCTGCCTGACCTGCGCGGCCACGGCGAGTCCGAAATCGGCGAAGGCCCGGCCACCATGGAAAAGCACGCCGCCGATCTCGCCCGCGTCATGGACGATGCCGCCGTCGGCCGCGCCCCGCTGATCGGAGTCTCCATTGGCGGTTATTTGCTGTTTGAGTTCTGGCGAAAGCATCGCGGCCGCGTGGCCGCGCTCGCACTGTGCGACACAAAAGCCCCGGCCGATGGTCCCGAAGCCCGCGCTGCGCGCCTGCAAGCGGCAAACGACGTTCTCGAACGCGGAACCGAACCTTTCTTCGAAAGCATGATTGCGAAAGTTTTGGCCAGGACCACGCGCGAAACGCGTCCCGACCTGGCCGACGGCGCACTTGGCATGATGCGCAAGATGTCTCCCAAAGACATCGCCCAGGTGCAGCGCGGCATGGCCGCGCGCCCGGACTCGGTGGAAGCATTGAAGACCATCAATGTGCCCACACTGCTCGTCACCGGAGACGAGGACATCCTCACCGGAGTTAACGAGGCTGAACTCATGCGCCGGCACATCGCCGGCGCGGAGCTGCGCGTGATTCCAAAGGCCGGCCACTACGCGCCCTGGGAGCAGCCCGCGGAAGCGACCAGAATTCTGCGTCAGTTTCTGGATGGGGTCGGCGGCTAGGGGTACAATTCAGACGGGCCACTGACAGCCGTTTTTGAGGTGAATGAGTGCCCATCGCCAGGTTGAACCGCAAGAAGTTACAGACTCTAGCCGAGAATAGGATTGAGGAAGCTAACGTGCTGCTCGGGTCTAAGCACTGGACGGGAGCGTATTACCTGACCGGCCTTGGCGTGGAGTGCGCGCTGAAGGCGTGTTTGGCGTGCGCCGTACAAAAGCATGACTTTCCCGATAAGAGGTTTATCGACAGCGCATATACCCACAAACTGGCAGACCTGGCGGAGCTCGATGTCGAGTTGTGGACCCAACTGCAAAGCGAGATGCGCTCGGACGAAAAACTAGCCAGCAATTGGAACACGGTTCGGCAGTGGAAGGACGAAAACCGCTACGAGGTGGTAGAGCAACGAGAGGCGCAGTCGCTCTATGCGGCTGCCACGGAGCCGGTCACTGGCGTGATGGAGTGGATTCGACGGAGGTGGTAATGCCTGGGCCTTATATTGCAACGGGTCTTTCCGAAGCTGATGTTGAGTTTGGTAGAAAACTTTGGCGCAAGTTCAGAGCGAGTAAGCAGTTTCCGGTCGCCGGGATGCTGTGGCTGTTAGACAGCGAGTGGCATCTCTTAATTGCGAGTCCGATTGTAGATGAGATGGGCTCGCGCGACGCGTATCGAAAGCTGGCGGGGCTTGTGCGTTTGGCTCCAAGCGACCACCCGCGGCTTTGGATGGTCCAGCTGGTTAGCCCTAGGTATCCTCTCTATGAAGCCCTCCGGTCAGTTTTCGGCAAGACTGCGTCGGTCGAAGGAGTTCGGTTAGGTGGTTCGCAGGTGGGTGGTATGTATATCGAGGACGCCTATCTCTATGGAGTGCGATGAACTACTCAAGCGCGATTGGGAAACGATTGAGGCTGTTTGCATACGTTGTCGTTCTGTTGCCCTGCGCTCTGGCCCAGACCCACCCCTCCACGCGTCCGCGCATTCTTCGCATCGATCACGTTTCCTTTTACACCACGGCTCCCGACGGCGTGAAAAAGCTTTACGGCGGCGTGCTCGGCCTGGCCGCTGCCAATCCCATCGAGGCTCGCGGCACCTTGCGCTACATGGTCGGCGCACAGTGGGTCGGCTTCAGCCCCGCTCCCGATCCCAACGCCACCAACCGCATGGATCACATCGCCTTCACCACCGACAACATCGTCGGGCTGCGCCGCTATCTGGCTGCAAAGGGAATTAAGGCGAGCGAGATCGAAGGCCGCCCGGATCACAGTCTCAGCCTCACCGTCAACGATCCTGAGGGACATCGCATCGAGTTCGTCGAGCGCGGCAAGCAGGAGATCCCGCCGCCTCCCGCTTCCGCGGTCTCGCACCACATGATCCACACCGGCTTCGTCGTGCGCGATCGCGCCGCCGAAGACCACTTCTATCGCGACATTCTCGGCTTTCGCCCCTACTGGCACGGCGGCATGAAAGAAGGCGAAACCGACTGGGTCGCGCTCCAGGTTCCCGACGGCACCGACTGGGTGGAATACATGCTGCGCCAGCCCGAGCACATGGACCTGCGGACCACGGGAGTCATGAACCACATTTCGCTCGGCGTCGCTGATATGAAACAGGCACAGGCAATGCTCGAATCGCACGGCTGGAAACCGCACGGCGACGAGCACGCGCAGATGGGCCGCGACGGCAAATGGCAACTGAATCTTTTCGATCCCGACTTCACGCGGATTGAGCTGATGGAATTCAGGCCGGTCGAGAAACCCTGCTGCAGCGATTTCACCGGCCCGCATCCGACAGACTGACGGGAAAATTGTTGACTGTCGATTTCCGATTGTTGATTGAAAATCTCACCGCCTGATGTCGCGGCAGTTTTTTCAATCAAAAACCAGCAATCAACAGTCAAATCTCGACCCGTGGAAGAGCGGCCCTTCAGGGCCGCGTAGATCGACAAGATAGATCTGGGCTTCAGCCCCGCCGGAATTTGCTAGAATTTCTGGCGATGACCACTCCAACTACGGAAGCGATTCTGGTTCCTCCGAACACGGTAGCGAACGCGAAAGGCGACGGCCCAGCCATCGACGTGACCGCGGCGGGCAATCGTGTTTTCCTCATCACTCTTGCCATTACCAACATCATCGAGCAGGAGTCGCTGGAGCTCAGCATCTTTGGCTCTGCCGATGGCGCCGCATGGGACGCGAAGTCCCTGGCCGCGTTTGCGCAGAAATTTTATCGTGGCGAATCTCCTCTGCTGCTCGATCTGACCGCGCATCCGAATGTGAAATTCGTGCGCGCCCATTGGGAAGTTGCGCGCTGGGGACGCGGCGCCGAAACTCCCATGTTCGAGTTCGGCGTGACCATGAGGGAAGTCCCGGCCAACATTCTCAAAGAAGCCGCGGCGGAGGCCAAGGCGCTGGCATAAGAAATTATTGATTGTTGATTTGTGATTGTTGACTCAAAGCAACCCGGCCGCGGCGGTTTTCAATCAGCAATCAGCAGTCAAAAATCAAAGATCAACAATCAAAACTTGCGGCTCCTCACTGCAGCCTTGCCCGTTCGATACTATTGATCCCAGACGACTGATCCCACGAATGAAACCCTCCTCCCAAGCGACCGTGCGCCCGGCCCGTAACCTCCGCGGCAGTATTCAACTGCCCGGAGACAAGTCCATTTCGCATCGCTACGCCATGCTGGCCGGAATCGCCGAAGGCCCATCGCGCCTCGAAAATTATTCCACCGGCGCCGACTGCGCCAGCACCCTCGGCTGCATGCGTACCCTCGGAGTGAACTGGGAGCGCAACAGCGGCGCAAGCAACATCATCGAAGTGCAAGGACGCGGCTTGTCGCTCGCCGCTCCCGATCGCCCGCTCGACTGCGGCAACTCGGGCTCGACCATGCGCATGTTAAGCGGCATTATCGCCGGCCAGAAATTTGCCAGTGACCAGAGATTCGTCAGCGAAATGATCGGAGACGAATCGCTCTCCCGCCGGCCCATGGAGCGGATCATCCAGCCGCTCTCGGCCATGGGAGCGCAGATCGACTCTCACGACGGCAAGCCGCCGCTGCGCATCACCGGCGCGGCCTTGAAATCCATCGACTACAAAATGCCCGTGGCCAGCGCGCAGGTCAAATCGTGCTTGCTCTTCGCCGGACTGTTCGCCGACGGCGAGACGCGTATCGAAGAACCTTTGCGTACTCGCGATCACGGCGAGGTCGCCCTGCGCGCGTTCGGGGTGCAACTCACGCGAAAAGTGATCGGCGCCGGAAATGAAGTTCGCATTCCCGGTGGCCAGCGCCTGCAGGGCATCGAAGCCCGCATCCCCGGCGATCTTTCCAGCGCGGCCTTTTTCCTTTGCGCCGCCGCGCTGTTTCCCGGCTCGCAACTCGTCCTTCCCAGCCTGCTCATGAATCCCACGCGCGCCCGCCTGCTCGACATTCTCATGCAGATGGGACTGCGCATCGTGGTCACGCAGCTTGAAGAGATGCACGGCGAAATGGTCGGCTCTCTGCAAGTGGAAGGATCCGGACTTAAAGGTGCAACCATCGCCGGTGGCGACTCAGCCGCCCTCATCGACGAAATTCCCGTGCTGGCGGCGATCGCTCCATATACCGAGCAGGGCCTCGAAGTGCGCGACGCCAAAGAATTGCGCGTGAAAGAGTCCGACCGCATTGCCGCCATCGCCAAAAATCTGCGCCTCATGGGTGCTCAAGTCCAGGAGCGCGACGACGGCCTCAAAATTCCCGGAGGCCAGTCTCTGCATGGCGCCGAACTCGATTCCTTCGGCGATCATCGCATCGCCATGGCCTTCGCCGTCGCCGCCCTGCGCGCCCAAGGTGAAACGCTGATCCGTGGCGCCGAGTCTGCTGCCATCTCGTATCCTGCCTTTTTCTCGACGCTCGCAGAAGTGACTGAGCGTTAGATATCGGCCGGGTTCAGCCTAAGCAAATCCGTCAACTACCGAGGGACACGAAGGCTCGCGAAGGAATTCAGATGAAGATTCCTTCGTGCACCTTTGTGTCCTCCGTGGTTCATGGGTTTCCAGGTTGAATAGCTTTCTCGCGCTGCAAATCTCACCTGTAACTACCGCACTGTTACCGAAGTGATCTGTCTCGTCTTGCCGTGAGATTAAACAATGTTCACGAGCCGCAGACTGCCCGACCGCAGCGCGGTCCTCATTCCATTCTTCCGAGGGTACAAGAATGCGTTCCAGGTTAATGCTCTGCGTTGTCCTTGCCCTGGCGTCGGCTGCCTATGCCAAGGAGCCCAAGCCGTATCAAACCGGCAAACTGGTAAAAATGGATTCTGTCCGCTGCGGGACCGCCGAAAAAGACGCCAACAGCCTGGCCGGCGAAATGCTCGGAACCGACTCCGGCAGCAAGAAGACGCAGGAACTACTCTGCCAGGAATACGTTCTGCAGGGGGAAAGAGCCGTCTATCGCATTCGCCCGCGCGATGAAAAACATGCCGTGCTCCTGCCGGTCGGCGATCTGGCGCAGTTTCGTCTGGAAAAAGACAAAATGATTCTGCACGTGGAAGACCTCGACAACAAAGATCGCGACTACATCGTGGTGTCGATGACGCCACGTTCCGACGAGAGCACCGCCGACGCCGCGCCGGTCCATCCCAATCACCTGCAATAGCGCGAATCTATAGGGCGAATCCTGTACCCCAGGGCGTTGACCGAAAAAAATCGGTGCGCGCCCAGGGCGTTCCCCGAACCCAGCTTGCCTGTGATAAAGTATTGCCCACTTGAGCAGGGCCGTGGGCCTGGCGTGTTTCCTGCCGTTTCGTTCGCCGATCGCTTCTTTTCGACGAAGGTCCGTTCGTCGGTTGACCCTGTTATCGATTGTCCGACGGTCGTTTTTTCGACAGGCATTTTTCGACAGGCATTGATTCGGTAGGCATTGCTTCAACCCCAAAGGAGTCATCCATGACGACGCTCCGCGAAATCGTGAAAGACCGTAGAGTTTATTCCGTGGAAGCCACGCGCACTGTTCTTGAGGCCGCGCGCTTCATGATGGAGCACAATGTTGGCGCCGTGGCAGTGATCCGCGGCGGCGAACTCGCCGGCATCTTCTCCGAGCGCGATATCATGAATCGCGTGGTCGCCGTCGGCCGCACGCCCGGCACCACCCTCGTCTCCGAGGTCATGACCGCGAATCCGCGCGCCGTCTCCGCCGACGAAACCATCGAAGAGTGCCTCTTTATCATGCGTGAGTTCGGCTTCCGCCATCTCCCCATTGTCGACGGCAAAGAGCTGAAGGGACTGGTTTCGCTGCGCGATATCCTCATGCGCCAGGCCGCGGAAATCGAGCGCCAGACGCGCCGCGCCGCCTCCTAGAACCAGGCGCCGGACCTTGGGCGTCAGACCTTGGGCATCGGACCCAGACCCTCCGGGATTTGTCTACGTTCAGAAGTCAGGGGTCCGGAGTCCGCTCTTCACTCTCGTTTCCGCAGCATCGCTTCTCCCGGCTTCGGTGGAAGTCGGAAGGGAAATTCCAACACTTTGCCGTCCACCGGCACGCGCAGAATGAAATCTTCCTGCTTCTTCCATCTGCCAATCCATTTGCTGTTTGTGCCGAACAGCACCCATCCCGTGGTTTCAGGGTTCGCCGCGCTCAGCTTCGCCGGACGCAGGCTGTTCTTGCTGACAAACTCCAGCAACTCGGCGGCGTCTTTCTGGAACGCCCGCACGTACGCCTCTTTTTCATCTTTTTTTTCTGGATGTTTCTCGACCTCGCGCGCCGCTTCATGGTCGGCCGCGTCGGCGTCACTCTGCACTTTCTGCGCAAAGTCGTCGGGATCGAGCGCCGTCTGCACCACCTGAAAATGCTTTACGAACTCCAGGGAAATGCCCGATGTCTCGAAGTCCAGCGTACCCTGCCCGCGATAACGAACATCGATCAGCACGCTGAAAAACGGTTCCCGCCGGCGGTGAACTTTTTCCAGTTCCTGGGAATCGACTGACAACGTCACGCCCACATCCCCGGACCACAATCCGTAGTGAAACTTGCCGTCATCGCTGCGCGAAAATGTGCATCCTGGCCGTTGCTCGTCCCAGCGCACCGCCGGAAGCTTCTTATTGGCTTCATCGCTGGATGGAGCAGCGTGAACCAGATCGGACGTGATCAGAATAGAGCCGATCAGAATCAAGCTGGTCAGAATCAAGCTCGTCACCGTGAAGACGGCGACGGTCAGCCGATGGGAAGTGAGTGCACCGGCCGCAGTCCACGCACCCGGCCTCCGCGCGCGATCCCAGAGCCGGGGCAAGCGCATGGTTCAGTCGGTCGTCGCCGTGGTCACTCCCAGCGTGACCGCCGAGGTGGCCCCGCTGCTGATGTTGCTGGCAGCGTTGCCGTTGGCGTCGACCCCGGTCACGGTAAAGGTGTAGGAACCGTTCGGAGTGATATTTTCGGCGGGCGTTTCAGTATGCGGAATCTGAGGCGTCCCGCAGGCCGGCAGCAACAGCACCATCGCACTCATCATTAAAAAAGCCAGCATCGACCACTTGCGCAAACGCTTCCCCCCAACCGCAGCGCCCAACAGCGCCAGCATGGGCAAAGGCAACCAGAGCGCATAAAACCCTCTGTAGGCGCCAGCCCGGGCGGTGGGGAGTGGGGTCAACGGCCCGATCGTGCTGATCGTCAAGGTTGAGGTTGCGAGGACTCCGTTCAGCGGCAGGCTCGTCATGCCATTTGGGTAGCTGAACGTGCACACGGGAGGCGAAGCCACTACCGGAGTGACCGACGAGCACAACAGGGTCACGCCTGGGTTAGTTTGGCTGCTAGCATAACCGTTGAGCGGGTTTACGTCGATCGTGGCAGTGGCCGTGCCGCCGGCAGGCACGCTGGGCGGCGAAATCACCGTTCCCACGGTGATGGTGAACGAAGGCGTGACCGAGAGCACGGTCAGCGTCTGCATAGCCGTCTGCGGCGTCGTCGAAGGCGCGGTCGCCGTGATCGTCACGCTATAAGCGCCCGCGGTCCAGGGGCTGCCTTCTGCGATCGTGGTCGTGATCGTGACCGATGCATCCGTCGGCGGCGTCACCGACTGCGGACTCACCAGGCAGCCCCCATTCCCGTTCGCCGGCGCCGGAGTGATCTGGCAGCTCAGTGCGACCGCTCCGCTGAATCCGTTGAGCGGCGAGACCGTAAGGCTGGCCGCGGCGTTGCCACCGGGATCGACGGCAATGGGATTGAATGTGGACATCTGCAGGCTGAAGTTGGTTTGCGCCGTCGCAGCCGCCGGCACGCCCAGGCACACGGCGAAGACCGCCACGGCCATGGCAACCGGCCCCGCGAACAATCTAGGCAAGGCCCGCCTGCGTGCCCCGTAACGATTGGTCCAGCGATCGGTCCAGCAATTCAAAGTGGATTGCAACGATTCAGATCTCGACATGAGCGGATTCGGATACGAGTACGCGACCAGCTTCGATCAACCGAGCTACGATCAACCGAGCCACGATCAGCCTAGGCACGATCAACCGAGCCACCATCAACCTAGCTTCGATCAACTTCGATTCACGCCACCACGCAAAGGCTGCCCGCAGCAGCCACAGATTTTCCCCAATCAATTTCCGTAATCCTAAATACTACCACTGCTCGCCCGGAGTGGGTGTGCAGATGGCTGTGATGATGCGGTGAACGGAGCAGCCGGCAAAGAAAATCGGCCGCCCTCCCAAAGAAGGCGGCCGCTCAAGTCCAGAAAACGCTAGTTGACGGTCAGAGTAACCGAGGTCGACTGCGTCAAGTTGTTCGCGTCCGTTCCCGTGATCGTGACGGTGTAGCTGCCAGCCGGAGTGCATCCCGAGCAACCGCCACCCCCTCCGCTGTTGCTGCTCCCGCCACAAGCCGGCAGGAAGAACAGCATCGCCATGACAATGCCCAGCATCAGGAAGCCCAGCAGCTTTTTCTTCCGCGAATCCTTGCCGCTGAAGCTCATCCCCACCAGAGACAGTCCGACAATGGGCAGCCACATGGCATAAAAGATATTCGACTTCCGGCTCAACGCCGCACTCGACCCCGTCGTTGTGATCGTCAGTGTGGAACTGGCCCCGCTGGCTGTAGGCGTAACCGGGTTGGTCGAAAATGCGCTGCTCGCGCTGCACGCCGGCAACGGCGATCCACTTCCGGTCACGCTACAACCCAGAGTTACGGATTGGCTATATCCGAAAAGCGCGGTCAGCGTCACCGTGGAGGTGGCGGAACTGCCCGGACTTACGGACGAGGGCGTGGTAGCTGAGACGTTGAAGGTCGGGGAGGTATTGTTGGAGATCTCGGCGATGAAGCCATCGTAAGCTCCGCCCCCGAACGATCCTTCGATCGCGTTCCCCGTCGCGGGGAAGTCTGTCGAATTGGTTGAACCTCCCACCCACATGTTGTTGGAGGAGTCCAGAACGATCGTACCAACCGCTCCCGACCCCGTCGCATTCTCGCTGCCGGTGCCGCCCAGGTAGGTGGAGAAACCGAGATTCGCACCTCCCGCCAGAACCTGAGTCACAAAGGCGTCCGTCGTACCCTTCAGCGTGGTTTGCGTTGCATTCGAGGTGGTGGGGAAGTTGGACGAGGCTGTCATGCCCGTGACATACGCATCGTCAAACGTATCGACGGCGATGCCGCCGCCCAGATCTTGCGTGCTGCCGCCGAGAAATGTCGAGTAAACCAGCTTGCTTCCCGCCGGATCGAATTCCGTGACGAACGCGTTATTGCTGGCAGAAGAGTTGTAGGTGGTGCTGAAAGCTCCCGAAGTCGTCGGGTACGGGACCGCCGGCGTGGTGTAGGTATCGTCGTTGCTGGTTTCGCCGGTAATATAGGCATCGCCGGAGCTGTCGAGCGCGATGGCAAAAGCGTAGTCATCAGAACTCCCACCGATGTAGGTGGAGTAGGTCAGGCTGCCCCCTCCCGCAGTGATCTCGGTTACGAAGCCATCGTAATAAACCGTTCCACTGTGAGCATTGCATAGGCCGTCCGAGCCGCATCCGGACTGGTACGGATTCATCGTGGGGAAGTTCGTCGAAGCAGTTTCTCCGGCCACGAAAACGTTGTTATGAGCATCGATGGCGATTCCGTTGATCTGATCGCTGAATTTCCCCCCTAGGTAGGTGGAGTACAGGAAAGCGGTTCCGGTAGGATTCAGCTCCGCAACGAATCCATCGTCGGCAGGCGGGTTCAGCACCACGCCACTGTTGAAATTCGAGTAAAGAACTAAGGTCGCGTGATTATTGGGATAGAAACTGCTGGAGAAGGTGTCTCCGGCGACCCACACGTCCCCGAGGCTGTCGAGTGCAATGGCGTAGCCATCATCGTCATTGGTGCCGCCGATATAGGTGGACCACGCAACTCCTCCAGTGCCGTTAAGCTTCGCTGCGTAAGCGTCGGTGCACGGCGTGCTGCTGTTTTTCAGATTGGTACAGGTGCCCCCGCCGCCGCTTGTCGGCTGTGCCGCCGGTCCCACAATGGGGAGATTCGTGGAAGAAGTAATTCCGGTGATATAGGCATTGCCAGAGGAATCCGCGGCGACGGCGAGGCCGCTGTCGTTGTTAACGCTGCTGCTGGTTTTGGCGCCGCCAAAGATCGTCGTGTAAGTCAGTGTTCCCGACGAGTTCAGTTTGGTTACGAAAGCATAGAAGCCATAGTTGGTCGGAGCATTGCCGCCCGGAAAACCGGAGGTGGATTTTGTTTCGCCGGTGACGTAGATGCCATTCGTCGAATCAAATGCAATGGCGAAGACCTCATCCTCGTTGTTGCCGCCAAGATAAGTTCCGTAGCTCAAAGTTGGGTCGATCACCAGCTCCCGGCTGTGGTCATAAGCTCCCACCGCAAACCCAACCTGATCAGCTCCATCCCTCCGGAAGCTCACATCCACCGCCTGCCGCTGTCCATCTTTTTCCTGATACGCCACCGGCTTGTGCAGCAGCACGTTGCCCGCGGCCGACTTGAGCACCAGATTGCCATCCGCATCGGTCGCGATCCCGCTCGCGCCTTTGAATCCCAGGTCAATCGGCGCCGCGCTGGCTCCCGGCGACACGATGAAATCAAACTCCAGCTGCGGCCGCTGGCCGTGGTAGGCCAGATTCACTCCCGGATAAACCCCGCGGTAGGTCACCGCCGAATATTGCTTTACCCCCTGTTGCCACTTCGCCGGATTGTTTCCGATGTAATAGTTGATCCGGCCGGCCAATTCGCTCCCCGCAACCATCTCCGCGTTGGACTTTCCTCCCACCAGCTTCATGTGAATCGCCGCAGACTTTTCCTCACCCCGCGCCGCCACATGCCCGCGCATCGCGTCAAACTTCGACCGTCCAAATTTGCCCGAAGCCGCCGTGCTCGGCGATCCCAAAGACGACTGCACCGCAAAAACCGCCTCATCGCCCGTCAGGAACAACGTGTACCCGTTGCCCCGCGCCATGTACTTCACCCGCGGATCGCTCTGGCCCTGGTTGGCTTCAAACGCCAGCGGCAGAGCGCCCATGGCGGCCCGAACCCGGTTCTGCTGTTCTGCTTTTGCCAGCGGACTCTGGGCCGGCGTTGCCGCCCGCGCTGCGACCGCAGCCTGGTCGCTCGCCCTGGCGAGTTTCCCATGCGATCCTTCGCCTCCAACCGCAATCATGGCGGCCGCGGCCACCACCAACACCGCGACGATGCAACCGGCAAACCTCAATGTTTTTGGGGTAAATGGCTTCGACACAACGTCCTCCTAGAATTTGGCTCTATGGAAACCGTGATGAACTCCGTGATGGAAAACTGAAACCCCGTGCCCTGAAAATAGACTCGGACTGGGAACGACAACGCTGGGCCTGTCTCTCCCGAGTCGATCAGACTGCAAAAATTTGCACGTAGTCGCGAGTATGGAATGGCACCCAAGCCTTGTCAACGAATAGGAGATGGCAATTTAGATACCATCGTGCCGCTCGGGACGCTCTGACCACAGGGAAAGCTGTTTCCGGCAAGGGAAAGTCGCATAGCGCGTTTAGCGGCTGAGATTCGTGGGACGTCTCACCGTAACTAGCCCCTCAGGGCACGGTCACAATCAATCCCGAACAGGATTTCGACCCGCGCCTGCGGTAGCTGTGCAGCACCGCCGAATCGAAGTAGATCGCATCCTCCGCATCCAACGTATATTCCTCGCCGCCAATCTTCAGCGTCAGCGATCCCTTCAACAGATAAAGAAATTCCACTCCTGCGTGCTGGTGCGGCTTGCTCTTTTCCGCCGGCAAATCCTGGAACTCGGCCAGGAACGCGCTCAGCTTGCGCTCCGTCGTGCGGTAGTCGAGGCACTCGAAATAATAAGGAACTTCCTGCGTTCCCGGCCGCTCCGGAAACCTTATGCGCTCGCTCCGCCGCACCACCCCCACCACCCGCCGCTTGCGTTCATCGGCGAAAAAGTAGTCCAGCCCCACTCCAAACACCATCGCAATGCGCAACAGAGTGGGCAGCGTGGGAAACAATTTTCCTCTTTCCAGTTTCGAGAGCAGTCCCGCTGACAGGCCCGTATGCTTGCCCAGTTCCACCAGTCCCATGCTCTTGCGCAGGCGCAGCGTACGCAGTTTTTCCGCAATGGAATAACGCCCTAAACCTTCAGAAATCGCGTCAGGAATGCCCGCCATGGTTTCTCCAGGCTAAAAGGAATATTCACCATGGTAAACGAGGCGAGGCAGAAAAAAGCCATGCCGCCGGAACTCGGGGCATGGCCATCCGCGCAGATTGGATTTTCTGGGGAGTGACGCTCTTGTGCAAACCACGACTTTCTACAAATGAGCTTCGGACTCGCTGTCCGGAATCAGAGCGGCTTCTTCTTCAGCAACCCCGTCAACCCGCTGGTCGCGCTCTCGCCGCCCTTGCCCACTCCCTTGATCAGGCTCGTGGCCATCCCCTTCACATCCGGCACGAACTTCGGATCCGACGTCGTGCCCTCGATCGAGAACGGAATTCCCATCCCTCCCAGGCTGGCCTTCATCTTGAAGGCGAGCACATCGGCAGGGCTGACTGTGCCGCCGCCGGTCAGCACTCCGATCGACGGAATGTTGAGATTGATGTCGTTGGCTTGCGTGCCGTCGGGCGCAACCCGCACGTCGGAGCTGAAATTCTGAATCGCCGTGTCGTTTCCGGTTTTCTTGCCGCCCAGCGCTGAAATGGACGAAAGTTTCGATCCCAGATCAAAATTCGCAATCGAAGTATTTTCCATCCGAACCGTTCCTGTGATTACTAATTTGTCAACTGGACCAGTAATCGCCAGGTTGGTATTAAGATCGCCGCCTTTCAATGTTGCCTTCGGAGGTAATACCACCCCTAGCGCCGGCAGCATGGCTTCCAGATCGTCCACCGGCATGCCCTGGCCCTCCAGTTTCAAATCGACCGCGGTCATGCTCCCCTGCGAATTGTAAGTGCCGGTCAGGTGAGCCACGGCTTTGCCCATGGCGACGTCTCCCTGCGTGATCTCGCCCGTTTGTTTGGCCAGATCGTGCACCACCGTATAGGTCACTTGCACCGGTTGTCCCGCCGGCGATCCCTTCTGCGCTACCTGTAAATTCATGGCTTTCAGCGTGCCGCTGGTTTTGGCTTGGTGGCCATCGGAAGTCACGGTTCCATCGAAATCGGCGATGCCTGAAATTCCCGACGCGGGGTCGATGAAGCCCGACTGCGCCAGATTCATTCCTTTCACTGAAACTTTCGCCTCAAGCGGGGTCATGGCCGCGTCGCTGGCATCGATCGGTCCGGCTTTGCCCTCGAGTTCCCATGTTCCTCCCGCCGGCAAATCGGCCGACATTTTGAAAGGGAAGACGGAAGTGAACGAAGCATTCATCACTTCGATATTAACCTTGTCATAAATATGTGGAGGTCCCGGCGATCCAGCCCGCGAAATCGTCAGCCGTCCGTCCTTCACGTTCAGTTTCGCAACTGAAAGATTGGGAGTCGGCGACGCAGATCCTCCCGCCGATCGTCCTGTCGACATCGGCTGAGATGTTTTCGATTCGGCTGGCGCTTGCGCCTGCGAAGTCGAAGTTGAAGTGGAAGTTGAGTTTTTCCCGCCCAGGCTGGAGAAATTCCATTTCTCTCCGTTCTGCGATTTCACCAGTGTGATCTCCGGCTGGTTCAGGGTCAACTCAGTAACCTCGAGTTTCTTCGAAAAAATGAGCGGAATCAGTTCCACCCCCACCTGCAGCGATTTCGCCTGCACAAACGGCGTCTTGCTGAAGTCCGGGTCGTCGGCAATCGAGATGTCGTCAGCCGTGACCGCGCCGGAAAACAGCGAGAGCGAAAGATTTCCCACTTTCACTTTCCGTCCGAGCGCGTCCGTGAGTTCCGCTTCCAGTTTCGGTCGGAAAGTATTTGCGTTTACGAAGAGCGGAATAGCGATGAGGATGATGATCAAAACCGCGGCGGCGATCGCCACGATTCTCAGAGTGCGATTCATGATTGGTACCTCCTTGCTGGAAAACTGCTGGCCGGTTATTCGGAGAAGCAGCGCACCGCGAAAGAAGCCAATGCACTACGAGTCTTTACTGCGGATCTTGCAAAAGCTCGGGCGACGGCACGGTCCCGCTCTCCACCTGCTTCTGCCGTTCGGCGCGGTGTTCGTTGTCGATGCGTACTGCCGCTTCCAATTCTTTTTTGCCTTCTTCCTTGCGTCCCATGTGGACCAGCACTTGTCCGCGCAGGTAATGGATGTCGGTACGCGACGGCTCCAGTTTGTCCGCCGCATCGATTTCCTTCAGCGCCTGCGCATATTTTTCTTCCCGCTGATAAATCTTCGCCAGCCCGATATGTGAATTCAACAGCCTGGGATCGCGCTGCAGCGCCTCGCGATAGCTTTTTTCCGCGTTCGCATCCTGCTGCATCAGCACGTAAACGTCTCCGAGTTCGTCGTAGTCGAGTGCCAAGTCAGGCTCAACCGCCGCGTCGAGCAGAAACTCGTCGCGCGCATGTTCGAAGTCCTGCTTCTTCAAATACGTCAGACCCAGATTAAAGTGCACAAAGGGCAGCTTCGGATTCGCCTCGGCCGCCGCCTGAAACTCCGCCAGAGCCAGGTCGTACTGCTCCAGGTTTAGATGATACTTTCCAACAAAAAGTCTATATTCCGGCGAGCCATCGCCGAGTTTTATCAGCTGCGTCGTTGCCCGGTCGTCCAGTTCCTTCTGCCCCGCCCGGTGCGCGGCATTCGAAAGTACGTACAAATATGCCAGCTGTCCCGACTCCTGCGCCCACAGCGGCTCCAGCATGTTGGCGGCATCGGCCCAGCGTTCGGCGAAAAAATAGCACAGCCCCAGCAGATACCTCGGTTGCAGCGCCTCGGGCTGCTCGCGCACCACCGATTCAAACGGCGGAATCGCCTTCAAAAATTCATTCTGCCGGTAGTACGCGAGGCCGATATTCAGCCGTATGCCCGCAACCTGCGGCATCAATTCTTCCGCTTTGTGCAGCGCCTCCAGAGCCTTCGTCCACTGCTTCCGCCGCATGTAGACCACGCCCAGGTTCGCGTACGCCCCGCCAACTTTCGGATCGATCGCCAGCACCTGCCGGAAATCCCGTTCCGCCTCGTCCAGCTGTCCCCGCGTGAGCGCCTCTTGCCCGCGTTGAAAAACTTGCGCGGGGTCGGCCGGCTGCGCGCCTCCCGATGCCTCTGAACCGCCCGTCTGGCGCGGCATCTGCGCCGCCGCAGACGAACTCTGCGCGCGCAAATTCGCCCACGCCGCGCCCAACAGCAGCAACAGAACGAAATATCGTCTCATCTTTCGCGCGCTTGACACTGGTTGTACTCTCTGCTGTAGTGTCCGCCAGCGTGCGCTCGAAATTCAAGCGTCGAGATGTCGCTTCGAACCGAGCCTGCCTACGCTGATACCAAAAATCGGAACTGCCGCGGTTCACTGTTCCGGCGCAAGGCCTGAGATGGTGACCATTCGTGACGTGGCGAAGGAGAGCGGGTTTTCCTCCACCACGGTGTCGATCGTGCTGAACAACGCGCCCCTGGCGCGCTACATCCCGCCCGCCACCAAAAAGAAAATCGAGCGCGCCGCCCACAAGCTCGGATATCGCCCCAACCAGTTCGCCCGCTCCCTGCGCAGCAAGCGCAGCCACACCGTCGGCGTCATGGTCTTCGACATGACCGACCCCTACTGCACCCTCGTCCTCCGCGGCATCGAAAACACGCTTTACCAGGCCTCGTATCTTCCCATCCTCACCGACGTCCACAATGAACGCGAGCGCTTCGAGCGCTATCTCGAAATGCTGCTCGACCGCCGCATCGAAGGCCTCATCGTGCTCGCCAACTGGCTCTTCCTCGACATCAACCTGCTCGGCGATCTGGAAAAAAGCAGCATTCCCACCGCCATGATCGGCTGCGAATTAAAAACCGATTCCATCAGCTCCGTCATCGTCGACAACGAACTCGGCGGCTATCTCGCCCTCGAACATCTGCACTCCCTCGGCCATCGCAAGATCGCCTTCATCCGCGGCCCGCGCGCTCTCATCGACAGTTCTCCGCGCTGGCGCGGCATCCGCCACTGCGCCCGCACCTGCCAACTCGAAATCGACTCGCGCCTCATCATGGACCTGCCCGAATCCCGCGATCCCATGTCGAGCTTCGAAGCCGGCCAGAAACTCACCGAAGATCTCATCCGCCAGAAGCGCCCCTTCACCGCGCTGCTCGCCTTCGACGACATGAGCGCTTTCGGAGCCATTCGCGCCCTCACCCGCGCCGGCATCCGTGTTCCCGAACAATGCTCGGTCGTCGGATTCGACGACGTTGCCACTTCCGCGCTCTACACCCCTCCCCTCACCACTATCCGCCAGCCCATGGAAGCCATGGGCGCGTCCGCCGTCGGCATCGTGATTGACGGCATCAACGCCGTGCTCGAAAAGCGCGAAGTCGGTGCCAGTCATCGCAAAGTCGCCCCCGAGTTGGTAGCCCGCGAGTCCACCCGAAGTTTGCTATAGAGTATGCTTGCTCCACCATCTCCAAGGCGTCATCCCGAACGGAGCCGCTTTTCAGGCGAAGTGAGGGATCTCGCGCGGAGAGCGCCACCACACTCATTGCAGACTGTACCGCCAGACTTGGCCCCGAAATTCGTAATTCCGCATACTCCCATCCGCGCTTTTTTCTTGACAGACGATGTCATATAAAAGCACTATTCATACGATTTAATAACTTATCTGGGGTCTCACACACTGTTTCCAAATGCAAGCCGGGCCGCAGGGCTCGACCAGATACTCGGCGATGCCGATCGAACCGGCGCGGACCGTCCTCGCGCCCACGGGAGAAGCCTGACCATGAAATTTCATCGCACACTGTTGCCGGTGCTGCTGCTGTTCCTGACCTTCTGCACAGCCGCCTTCGCCCAGGACACCGCTTCCATCACCGGCACGGTCACCGATCCCAGCGGCGCCGCCGTTCCCAACGCCAAGGTCACCCTCACGAACCCGGCCCAAGGTGTTAGCCGCACGGTCACGACCAACGGCGCCGGCGACTACGTGTTCCCCTTGCTTCCGATCGGCAGCTATAACGTCTTCGTCGTAGCCGAGGGCTTCAAGAAGTACCAGGCCAAGGGCGTGAAACTCGACGTTGCCGAGAAGGCTCGCGTCGACGTTCACCTTGAGGTCGGCGCCGTCACTACCGAAGTCATCGTCGAAGGCGCTGACATCGCTCAGGTCCAGACCCAATCCTCCGATCTCGGCGGCACCGTTACCGGAAAAGAAGTCACCCAGCTTGAACTGAATGGCCGAGATTTCAAGCAGCTTGTCACCCTAGTCCCCGGCGTCAGCAACCAGACCGGAGCCGATGAGGGCGGCGTGGGCGTCACCGCCAACAATTCGTTCAGCGTCAACGGCGGCCGCGTCGAATACAACAACTGGGAACTCGACGGCGGCGACAATCTCGACAACGGCAGCAACAACACCCTCAACGTAACTCCCAGCGTCGACGCCATCGGCGAATTCAAAGTTCTCACTTCCAACTACGGTGCCCAGTACGGCAAGAACGGCTCCGGCACCATCGAGGTCGAAACCAAGTCGGGCACCAATAAATTCCACGGCGACGCCTACGAATTCGTCCGCAACAACATCTTCAACGCGCCGGGATGGAATCAGGGAGGAGTTTCCCCGTCTTATCACAAGAACGACTTCGGCTATACCGTCGGCGGCCCGCTCTACATCCCGAAGGTTTACAACGAACAAAAGACCAAGACGTTCTTTTTCTGGTCGCAGGAGTGGCGCCGCGATCGTGTTCCCTACACGTTCCAGCAATTGGTTCCCACAGCTACAGAGCGAGGCGGAAATTTCAGCGATCTCTGTCCGGCGACTTTTTCACAATTTCAAACTACGGATCCATCGCCAGCGCAAGGAGAGGACCCTTATTTCGGGGATTGCCCAGGAATACTGGTTCCCAACACAACGACTGGGCCAAACGGCGTACCCGTCTACAACCCCTACAATGTTGGCGGAGTTCTGAACCAAGTGGTCGATCCGACCACCCTCGCCAACGACCCCAACGCCCAAGCCCTGCTGTCGCTGATTCCCGGCCCGACTGCGTCCTTCGGAAACCCCACTGTCCCAGGTTCAGCGTTCTTCTATGACATTACCTCCCAGCCCACCAACTGGCGCCAGGAACTGCTCCGCGTCGACCACAACATCACCGATAAGGAACGCGTCAGCTTCCACTACATCCACGACTCCTGGGACACGGTTAATCAAGTCCCGCTGTGGACCAACACCGGCAGTTTCCCCACCATCCAGACAGCCTTTACCGGTCCCGGCATCAGCATGTTGGCTCGCCTCTCCTCGACCTTCGCCCCCACTTTGCTGAATGAATTCGTTTTCAGCTATACGACAGATCACATCGGCCTCACTGATCTGGGAGATTGGCAAAGACCCTCCGGCACAACCTTCGGCTCCATCTTCCCCGGCGCCGATCGCGGCGTCATGCCCGGCATCAACCTGCTGGACCCAGCTGGGGTTTACGGCAATTTCGGCGAAGACGCCGGCTACATCCCCAACGGTCCTTACAATTCCAATCCGACCTACAGCTTCCGCGACAACCTCAACAAACTGGTCGGCAAGCACAATCTGCAAATGGGTGCGTACTTCCAGGCGGTCGAGAAGAACGAGCTCGGCGGCGAACTGGCGGCCGGCTCCTATCCCGGCTACATCACCTTTAATCCTGGCGTCGCCCAGACCACAACAGGGAATCCGTTCGCCGATCTCCTGGTCGGCGACATGGCTTCGTTCGGGCAGCAGAATACAACGGTGAAGTATTACAACCGCTACAAAATGCTCGAACCCTATTTTCAGGACGACTGGCACCTTACGAACCATTTGACACTGAACCTCGGCGTGCGCGTGAGTTTGTTCGGCACCTACCGCGAAAAGGAACATCAGGCCTTCAATTTCGATCCCGCGCACTACGTTGCGGGCCAAACCTCGGTTGATCCGAATACGGATATCGTCACTAATCTGACCGCCGACAATGGTCTACCCTCCGTATCTGACCTGCCCAACGGAATCGTCCAGTGCGGTGTGACGCCAGGCGTTCCCGTGGGCTGTATGAAGGGTCACCTCTTCAATCCCGCTCCCCGGGTCGGATTTGCTTGGGATCCCCGCGGAGATGGCAAGACCGCGATCCGCGGCGGGTACGGAATATTCTACGAACATGGGAACGGCAACGAGGCCAACACCGAATCCTTAGAGAACTCTCCCCCTCTTGCCTACGCCGCCCAGCAGAACAATATCGTGGGCTATCCCAACATTGGTACTGGCGCTGCCCAGCCCCAATTCCCGCTAGGCGTGACCGCCGTTCCGACCAAGGCCCAGTGGCCCTACATGCAGCAGTGGCACTTCGATATCCAGCAAGAGATCGCTCGCAGCACCGTCGCCTCGCTCTCCTACGTGGGAAGCAAAGGTACGCGCCTTACAAGGGAAACGGACTTGAATCAGGTGCTGCCCACCCCGCCATCGCAAAATCCCTACAAGCAAGGCGAAACCTACACGGGCACTGAGTGCGGCTCAGATCCAGACGCGTACAGCGTGCCCCAGACCGCGACGACCCCGAGCGGTGTGCCAATTCCGTATTATGTTGGCGCCAATGGCATCCCCTACGGTCCGGCGGTGAACGTCGCCATCGCCAACGGCTGCGTGCCCGCCGGTGCCGACCCCTTCCGTCCCTATCCCGGATACGGCGACATCGCGAACCTCCAGACTGCGTCTTCGTCAAATTACAATGCTCTGCAATTCCTCTTGCGGCGCAACGCTGGCGGCCTGGACCTAAGTTTCGCTTATACCTACAGCCATTCCATTGATGACTCTTCTGATCGCTACGACGGAAGCTTCACTAATACCTACGATCCGGCATCGAACCGTGCCAGTTCCAATTTCGACGAACGGCAAATCTTCACTGCAAGTTACATATGGGATATACCCGTGTTCAAACATGGGGGCTTTACTCACGCCGCCCTGGGAGGATGGCAAGTTTCCGGTATCACCAACTTCAACACCGGTTCGCCTTTCAGCGTGATCTACAATTCCATTGATAATGCCGGCGTCGGCAACGGAATCGGTTCCTCGGCCTACGCCGACGTTGTCGGCGATCCCAAGGCCGGCGTGGTTCAAACTCCCCTCACCGGGTTCGGACAATTGTTCTACAACCCGGCTGTCTATACCACACCAACCGCCCTCACCTTTGGCGATTCAGGGCGAAACAGCCTGAAGAATCCGGATTTCATCAACTTCGACATGGCGGTCTTCAAGCATTTTGCCATTAAAGAGAGCACCGCCATCGAATTCCGCGCCGAGGCCTTCAACGTCTTCAACCACCTCGAGTGGGATCCGATTGCCGGCCAAGCCGGCGCCGGAGCCAACATTAATGGCTCGGGTACCAACATCCTCGGGTCCACAGGATTCCTTTATGCAGGCGGAGCTCACGAAGCCCGCGTCCTGCAATTTGCCATGAAGTTCCTCTTCTGATTTTCCAGCTGGACAAGAGAAAGCCGGCTGGGTGCCCCATTCTAACGGCGCGCCGTTTGCGCCGTTAGAGTGGGGATTTTGAATTACGGAAGCCCGGAAGAGGGGTCGCCCCTAATCGCTTCGACCTCGCCCGAATTCCCTTGACTCTGGCTCTCAATCTGGTCATACTTTTAAGCAATAGCTATCTGAAAGCAAAATGCCAGAGGCCGGGAGTACCGGAACGCATACGGGGCAGGAGACGAAATCCCGCAAGTAGCCTGGATGCAATATTTTAGCGTAAGGAGCGAAATAAGCGTGCTGATTATAAAGGACTTAATAGAGCGCCCGCAGTATAAGTCCTTAAACGCCAATATTTTACGTGTAAGCCCTTTGAATGCAATATTTTGCCGAGATCGAAAAACGCAAGTATATGATTCAGAGGAACTTATCGTGGTTTTGCAAAAAAAATCCGGCACGCTCCTCAATCCCAGATTCGAATCTGGCGCTCCTCGGTAGCCAGTCCAATATCTATAAGCTAACATTTACCGGCACGCTGAGCCGCGCCCCGACCGCCTCCAGCGCCCGCTCCAGATCCGCGATCAGATCGTCGGCATTCTCAATCCCCACCGACAGCCGCACCATCTGCTCGGTCACGCCCATCTTCTCCCGCAACTCCGCCGAGATCATGGCATGGGACGTCAGCACCGGGATCGACACCAGCGACTCCACTCCCCCCAGGCTCGTCGCCAGCGTGAACAGCCGCATCGCCTCGCTCACCCGGCACGCGTCCTCGCCCGTGCCCTCAACCTCGAAGGTCACCATGCCGCTGCCCCCGCTCATCTGCTCACGCGCAACCGCCCACTGCGCGTGGCTCTTCAGCCACGGATAGTGTACCCGCCGCACCTTCGCATGTTGCTCCAGGAACTCCGCCACCCGCAGCGCGTTCTCGTTCTGCCGCGCCACCCGCACCGCCAGCGTCTTCAGCCCGCGGATCAGCATCCACGCCGCATGTGGATCCATGCAGTTGCCCAGCGTCGTTCGCGCGTCGTTGATCTGCTCGATCAGTTCGCGCCCCCCGCAGACCACGCCGCAAGTCAGGTCGGCATGACCGCCCAGGTACTTCGTCCCCGAGTGCATCACCAGATCGATGCCATACTCCGCCGGACGCTGGTTGATTGGCGTCCCGAACGTGCTGTCGAGCAGGCTGATCAGCCCATGCGCCTTGGCCAGCGCCGCCGCCTGCTTGAAGTCGACCAGCCGCAGCGTGGGATTGGTCGGCGACTCCAGGTACAGCAGCTTCGTATTCGGACGGATCGCCCGCGCATGTTGCTCGTAGTCGGTCGTCTCGACGAACGTGGTCTCGATTCCTAGCCGCGGCAGCCACTCCGCCAGGAACTTCGCCACTCCGCCGTACACGTCGCGCTGCGCCACGATGTGGTCGCCCGCCTTCAGCAGCGCCAGGATCGTGGTCGTGATCGCGCCCATGCCGGAAGCGAAGGTGCGCGCCGCCTCCGTGCCCTCGAGTTCGGCCACGGTCTGCTCGGCCACCGTGTTCGTGGGATTTCCCCAGCGCGTGTAATAGCGGTCGGTCGTGGTCACGCGCTGCTGCTCGTCGTTGTCGGTGACCTCAAACGTGGACGTCTGATAGATCGGCGTAGTAACCGGACCGTTCTTCTTTTCCAGGTCAGCCGCACCGTGAACCGCGGCGGTTTCAGAACGACGCGTCTTGCGTTTCATAGCTGCCTCGCTTGTTCTCCAGAGTACTTGCGCCGGGCACTGGCGGCAAGCGCTGCGCCTGCCAAACACCGTTTATAATGCCGAGTTCGCTGGAATCAAATGGATTTGGGTCTCAAGAATCGAGTCGCCCTGATTGCCGCGTCCAGCCAGGGAATTGGCCTGGCCACAGCGGAAGCTTTCGCCGCCGAAGGCTGCCGCATCGCCCTGTGCGGCCGCAACCAGCAGACGCTCGCCGCCGCCGCAGACAAGATCAAGCGGCAGCAGACCGAAGTCTTCGCCGAGGTCTGCGATGTGACCGACCCGGCCGCGGTCAGCCGTTTTGTCGCGAACGTCGCCGGCAAGTTCGGAGGCGTCGACATCTGTGTCACCAACGCGGGAGGCCCGCCGGCCAAGGGATTTCTGGCGGCCAGCCTCGACGACTGGAACCGCGCCATCGCGGCCAACTTTCTCAGCACAGTGTACTTCGCGCGCGAAGTCATCCCGCACATGCAGCGCAAGCGCTGGGGACGGATCATCACCATCACTTCCATCACCACGAAACAGCCAGTCGCCGATCTCGTGCTGTCAAACGCGGTCCGCGCGGCCGTAGTGGGGCTGGTTAAGAGTCTGGCCAACGAGTTTGGCAAAAATGGAATCCTGGTCAACAACGTCGGCCCCGGCTTCACCGCAACTGATCGACTGAAAGAGCTGGCCAAAACGCGCTCCGCCGCTTCGGGGAAATCCGAGCAGGAGATGTTCGACGCCTGGGCCGCCGATGCTCCCCTGAAACGCCTGGGCGATCCTCGCGAAGTGGCGGAGACGATTGTCTGGCTCGCTTCCGAGCGCGCGTCCTACATTACCGGCCAAACCGTGCTGGTCGACGGCGGCATATATAAAGGATTGTGAGGAGGAATCTTTCATGCGAACCCCAATTCGAGGATTGCTTCTCCTTACTGTTGTCGGCATTGGAGTGCTCTCCGCGGCGCAGGCTCGCCCGCTGCCCGGGCCTGACGTGCAGCAGATCTACCAGCGCCTGCTGCCGCAGATCGACAAGATTCCCGCGTTCGATCACCACGCCCACCCTGGCTTCGCGGATGATCCCGACGTTGACGCTATGGCCTCGGCACCCGATACCAACCTTCCCCTGCGTACGCGAGACGACAACCCCGAACTGATCGCCGCGGCCAAGGCTCTTTTCGGATATCCGTACGACGATGTCTCACCGGAACATGCCAAGTGGCTGGTCGCGAAAAAAGCGGAACTGAAAAAGCAGTATCCCGGCACCGCCTACTTCAACATGATTCTCGACAAGATCAATACCGAGAGTTCGGTCGCGAACCGCGCCAAGATGGCCGACTACCTCGATCCCCGGCGCTTTCCCTGGGTTTTCTTTGTCGATTCTTTTATGTGGCCCTTCAACAATCAGCGCGAGAGCGCGCGCAATCCTGACGAAGAAGTCTACATCCCGTTGCAGGAGAAGATGCTGCACCGTTGGATGCAGCAGGAGAAGGTGAGTAAACTCCCCGCGACCTTCGCTGACTATCTGAAGTTCATCACGCAAGTGCTCGAGGACAACTCGAAGCGCGGGGGCATTGCCATGAAGTTTGAAGTCGCATATTTTCGGCCCACGACTTTCAGCGATCCGCCGCGCAGCCAAGCCGAAGACATCTACCAACGCTATGTCAGCGGCGGCATTCCCAGCGAACAAGACTACCGCGCCTTCCAGGACTACATTTTCCGCTATCTCGTTCAGGAGGGCGGCCGCTTACATCTTCCGGTGCACATTCACACCGCGGCTGCGATCGGCAATTACTTCAACTTCACCGAGAGCAACGTCATGAATCTGGAAAGCGTGCTGCGCGATCCGCGCTATGCGTCGACTACCTTCGTCCTGCTTCACGGCGGCTATCCGCTGGAGCGCGAAGCGATCTGGCTCGCGAGCATGAAGAACGTCTATCTCGATTCTTCGTTGGGCGAACTGGTGCAGTATCCCTCTGCGTTCAAAGATACGCTGAAAATGTGGCTGGAAACTTTTCCCGACAAGATCACTTTCGGCACCGACTGTTTCCCTTACAATCAGGTGTTGGGCTCGGAAGAGAGTTACTGGCTGGGAGTGCGGTCGTCGCGAACCGCTCTGGCCGCGGCTTTAGCCGAGATGATCTCGGAGAACGAAATCACCGAGGCGCGCGCGCTGGAGATGGCCCACGCTTATCTTCACGATACGGCGCTAAAGCTCTACGAAGGGCGAGTGCACTAACTGGTGAATGAACATGACAAAGAAGAGTTTGAAGACGAAAACCTCAACCAGGGGGAAGAAAGCGAGTTCCCACTCCCGCGCCAAGCGCGCCGTCACCAAACACGCGGCCGGTCCTGCCGCGCTGCAATACGCGGCGTGGAACTCCGTTCCCCTCGAAGACTTGAATCCACTGCTGCAGCGCCAATTCGTCGTGGGACAGGAAATCATGCTGGCACGCGTGCTGCTGAAGAAAGGCTGCATCGTTCCCGAGCACAGCCATCACAACGAGCAACTCACGTACATTTTGGAAGGCGCGCTCAAGTTCTGGATCGATGGCAAGGAGATCATCGTCAACGCCGGAGAGACGCTGTGCATTCCGTCGAACATGCCGCACAAGGCGGAAGCTCTGGTAGATACCGTCGATCTCGACGTGTTCGCTCCGCCCCGGGCCGACTGGATTAACCGGACCGACCAATATCTGAGGGGAACGAGATAACTCCAACGAAGTAACTCCGCTCATGCATCCCTCTTCGATTCCCGCGCCGGACGTGTCCCGAAAACCGCGGCCTGCGGATTTTCGTTTTCGCTGCATTGCCTGCGGCGATCAAAGCGATGCGAGTGGAAAGAATTTCCGCTGCGGCCGCTGCGGCGATCTGCTCGAAATCGTTTATCCGCAATGGAAGGATGCGGGCCCTGATGCCGCGAAATTGAAATCTACCTGGCGTAGCCGACGCCTTTCCGATTCCACTCTCGACCAAAGCGGCGTGTGGCGCTTCCGCGATTTGCTCCCTGCGCTCGACGACGAGCAGCAAGCCATCACGCTGCGCGAAGGCAACACTCCTCTCTACGAACTTCCGCAATGCGCGCGCATTGCCGGTTTGCCGCGGTTGTTTGGCAAGCATCAGGGGATGAATCCCACGGGCTCGTTCAAAGATGCGGGCATGACTGTCGCAGCAACGTTCGCGCGGCTCGCCGGATTCCGTTGGGTGGCGTGTGCCTCGACCGGCAACACTTCTGCGTCCATGGCGGCCTACGCCGCGCGCGGAGACATGCGCAGCCTGGTGCTTGTGCCCGATGGCAAGATTTCCTGGAGCAAACTTTCGCAGGCGCTTGACTATGGTGCGGTCACCTGCCAACTGCGTACGGATTTCGACGGCTGCCTGCGCCTGCTCCAGGAACTCGTGTGCCATGCGCCCGTTTATCAACTAAACTCAATCAACCCGTTTCGCCTTGAAGGGCAGAAAGCGCTCGCCATCGAACTGTTGGAGCAACTCGACTGGCAGCCCCCCGATCACATCATCGTTCCCGGCGGGAATTTGGGAAACAGTTCGGCGATCGGCAAAGCGCTGCTTGAAATGCGCGACCTGGGCCTGATTTCGCGGCTTCCAAAATTGTCGATCATTCAGGCTGAAGGTGCGAACGCTCTGGTACGTACGCTCCGCGAAGCCGGTGGCGAGAAATTGGTGAACGTGCAGGCGGAGACGCGGGCCACGGCCATCCGCATCGGCAACCCGGCTTCGTGGAAGAAAGCGGTCCATGTGATCGAAGCCACTGGCGGCGCTTGCGAGCAGGTCAGCGAGGTCGAGATTGCGCAGGCCAAGGCTGAAATCGGTGCTGAAGGCATTGGATGCGAGCCGGCCTCGGCGGTTACTCTGGCGGGTTTGAAGAAATTGCTGGAGCAGAGATTTGTGAAGCCGGATGAGACGGTTGTTTTGGTTCTGACCGGAAATTTGCTGAAGGATCCGGACTACACGATCGAATTTCATCGCGGCGAATTGTTCCAAGGCAAGGAGAGCGAACGGGGGCTGGCTCCGTTGCGTCGGGCGCCGCAAGTTCTGGACGCTACGCTCAGCGCCGTGATCGGGGTGCTTGAGCGGGCCGAAAAGTAGCGGCATCGTTTGGGTACTGACTGCGCAGGCGGGACGCCCCCGCGACAGCCGGCGGGACGCCGGCGCTACGTCGCGCGAGTGGATTCTGAACTTGAGATTGCCTGTTTGAAGATGGCCGCTAAAACTGCAATCCCGAAACGCGCTCCGTTCCGGCTCGCGCTGCCGGCGACTTCGGCCAATCTTGGGCCGGCCTTTGACGCTGCCGCGCTGGCTATGGACTTCTACATCAAGATTGAGGCGCGAGCGGCTGAAACTTTTTCCATCGCCGCGACTGGACGCGACCGCGACATTTGCGGCAAGGTCGAAAACCACCTCATCCTGAATACGTATCGCGAGGTGCTGGAAACGACGCGACGGCCCGTTGTGCCACTGGCGCTCAAAATCGTCAACGACATTCCTATCGGTAAAGGCTGTGGATCGTCGGCGGCCGCTCGGCTGGCCGGAATCGCGCTGGCGGTGCGCTTCGGCCGCCTGCGCTGGACCGATGCGCAAATCATCGGCGAAGCTTCGCGCCGCGAGCATCATCCCGACAACGCCTCGGCGTGCTGGATGGGCGGGCTGACCGTCGCGCGCATGTTGAGCGAAGCTGAAGCGCAAGTAGTCTGCGTGCGGCCGAAAGGGAAATGGCCGCTGCTGCTCGCGGTTCCCGAGCAGCCGCTCGCCACCGAAGAAGCGCGCCGCGTACTTCCGTCGCATTACTCGCGAGCCGATGCGGTCACCAACATTCAGAATGCCATGCTGCTGCTCGCGGCTTTCACGCAGGGCCGTCACGATCTGCTGGCCGCGGCTCTGGAAGATCGGATTCATCAGCCTTACCGCGCGTCACTTTGCCCGTTGCTTCCGTGCCTGCAGGAACTGAAAGGGGCGCATGGCATTCTCGGAGCGGCGCTCAGCGGAGCCGGGCCGAGCGTGCTGATGTTTCTCGATCCGCGCGCATCGCTTGGCAAGACGCGCAAATTCGTGGCTGCGCACTTGTCGCGAAGCAGTCTGGCGGCGGAATTGCTTTCCACTTCGATTACGCTGCGAGGAGCGCGATCGTGAAATTGTTCATTGCTGGGTGCTGACTGAATATGATTGTGACGCCTGGATCGCGAGATCGCAGTCAGCAGTAAAAAATGAAACAATCAGCAACTGCCCTTAGCCTGAACGTGCTATTTACCTGCGCAAGTGTCTCCGATATTTTTTGCTTTCTCCCTCACAAAACTAATTCAGGACGGCTGGGTTTGTAGAAAAAGCAGGCCGATCGGCGCTCACATACGGGCGTTTCGGAGTGTGCATGCAGGGGTGTGCAGGAATGAAGGCGAGAAAGATTCGGGTGGAGCGAAGACGCACGCCCGGGAACCGGCAAGTCCGCAGAGAGATTCAGAATTTCCTTCGAGCCCTGAATTCCTATCCCGACCGTTTTTCGAAGAATCCTGGGATCAGCTTCGAGCAGCACTATGATGGAGTGATCGAAGCGGCTAAGATCGAAGCAGTGAAGATCGAAGCGGCTAAGATCGAAACGGTGAAGGTCGAAACGGTGAAGATCCGTGTGGTGAAGAGCGGCGCCACGCCGCGAACAGCACATCCAACGGACGCTGACTAGCGGCTCGCCGGGGGCACGATTCCGTTCATCCGCAGGTATTCCACCATCTGGCCATAGTGATCGAAGCCGTGCGCCGCCACGCTGGTGGCGAGCCCCAGCCGCGACACCGAACCTTCTCCGAACGGGCTTCTGACCGGCTCGACCAGATTTTTCTCGTTGATGGTTGCGATCGCCTTGTGCACGTAGGCGAACGAGTCATTCAGATACTTCAGAATATCCGCCTTGCTGGTCACCGAGGACGGGCCCGATTCATCGTTGAGGGCCACCGGCGGTTTTTCCTGCATAATGGCGGCGCCAAGTTCGTAGTTCACTGCCGCGACATGTTTGATCTGTGCGGCGAACGTGCGCACGCCTTTGAACTCGCCATTGGTGGGAGCGAATCCGAACTTGTCTTCGGGCATGGCTTCGGCGGCGGGTACGAATTCACTCTCGAGATTGCGAACGGTGGAATCGAGCACCTCGGTCACAGTGCGATGCTGCTTTTTGGCCGGCGGCTTGTTGGCAGACATATTTGTCTGCGCTACAGCGCCAATCGTCAGCGCCAGCCACGCGCACGAAACCAGTGCCAGACCTTTTCTCATGAACGTTGGTTGAATCTGTGCAGTCATCAGGATTCTCCGTTCTCGCGATTCTTTTACTATGCTAATCCCTCACCACGGCCGGAGCCGTATCCAGACTCAACTCAGAGCCGCTCAGCCGGTGCCAGCGGATCGTCGACAGGCCGACAATCATGGCCAGCGCGGACCACGCCAGCGCCGCCGGAACTCCCTGCCATGAAGCGACTTCGCCCCACAGAGCGCTGCCCAGCGCCATGCCGCCCTGCAAAACCAGCAGGTACATGGAGAGCGCCCGCGCGCGCATCCACGATGGGCACATGGTCTGCGCCACCACGTTGAAGCAGGCCAGGATGCCGATCCACGCCACTCCCGCCGTAAACAATACCAGACAGAGCCACTCGAAGGCATGCACCTGTCCGGCGGCAAACGTCATGGCCGCGAACACGACGGTTGCGCCGGAGACGAGAGTATCCACCGAGCAGAGAATTCGTAGACGCGGCAGGCCTGCCGCTCCGGCTAGCGCGCCCAGCCCAAAACAGGTCAGCAGAAATCCGTATCCTTGCGCGCCGTGCGGCTGGCAGATCACGGGAAGCAGCGCCAGCAGCGAAGTTGCGCCAACGCTGAAGGCTCCGGTGCGAATCAGAATCGACTTCACCTGCGAGTTTGCGCGGACATAGCGAAAACCTTCCGCAATTGCGTTTCGCAGACTCTGCGATGATGCGGGTTCGCGGGGCGTGGTTCGCCAGCGATACAGAAAGAGGATCACACCGAAGAACGACGCCGCGTTGAGCAGGAACGACCATCCCGAACCAGCCGCGGCTACGACCAGTCCGCCCAGCGCCGGACCAACGGCACGCGCCACGTTAAATCCAGCTGAATTTAACGCGACGGCTGAGGCATGTCGAACTGGCGAGACAACCTCCGGCGTAATCGCCTGCCAGGCCGGATCGTTCATCACCGCGCCCACGCCCATCAGAAACGTGAATGCGAGCAGCACCCAGGGATTCACGGCATTCAGCAGGGTCAGCACGCCGAGCGCGGCAGCGGCAGCGACCATCCAGGTCTGGGTGAAGAGCAGTAGCCGGCGCCGGTCGACCATGTCGGCTAGCGCTCCCGCCGGCAGCACCACCAGAAATACTGGAATCGCAGCCGCGGCCTGCACCAGGCTGACCATCAGCGGAGACGTAGAGAGCTGCGTCATCAGCCAGCCCGCGCCCACGTTCTGCATCCATGTGCCGGTGTAAGAGATGACTGCGGCAATCCACAGCGAGCGAAAGACCGGTTCCCGCAACGGCGCCCAGGCCGAGTCGGCGCGCCGAAGGTTCGCACCGTGCACTGCTGGAACTGTAAACTGATCCGCCATTCGCTGGCTTCTCTACTCTCCGCTTTTACTCGGCATGGGCGTGTCTGGGCTCCAGGCGTCTGGGGCTCAAATCATTGGTGCGAGGCTCCATCCATCAGCCACTTTGCTCAAAGGGCCACTGCGAATCCCGCCATGCGCGAACCATGTAAATGATCACGCCGGTCAGCAGAATGACCGCTGCATAGCGCATCTCCTTCTGCCAGTTCTCGCGATTGAACAGGATGAAGAGAAACCCGGCCGTCGCCAGCAACGCCGGCAGTGGATAGAGCCACATGCGAAATGGCCGCCGCAGCTCAGGACGCCAGATCCTCAGCCAAATTACTCCTACCGCCTGCACCAGAAACTGCAGGATGAGCCGAATGACCACCAGAGCAGCGATCGCATCCTTCAGCCGCAGAAAACAAAATGCCGCGGCTACCACTCCCAGCGCCAAGAGAGAAATATGCGGGAACCGGTGCACCGGATGCACTTTGGCAAACGCTTTGAAATAGTTACCGTCTTTCGCCGCCGCATAGGGAACCCGCGAATAACCGAGCATCAGTGAGAAGACTGAGGCGAACGCGGTTATGATCACGAATCCCGTCACCAGCCGCGCCGCCCATGCGCCATACACCCGCTGCATGAACAACGAGACAACATACAGCCCGCTGTTGTTCTGTCCCGCCTGCATCATCTCGCGCCACGGCACCACGGCGAGCACGCAGATGTTCATCATGAGATATAGACAGGCCACGAACAGAATGGAAAGCAACAGAGCCCGGGGAATATTCTTTTCCGGATCTTTGATCTCGTCGCCTAGAAAACTTACGTTGTAGTATCCCCAATAATCGTAGGTTGCGATGAGCATGGCTCCGCCCAGGCCGGTCAGAAATTTGTGGGAAATCGTGAACGCGCCGGGAGGAAAATCGAAGGCGCGCGCGGCGTTGAAGTGCGTCAGCCCGGCGAAGATGATCCAGCCAATCGTTCCCATCACACCGAACCACAATATTTTCGAGAGCCGCCCGATGGCCGTGATGTTGCGGTAAAGCAGGAGCACGGTAAAGAAACAGATTACGACCGCGACGGCCGTTCCCGGCGTCACGATCCAGCTGACCTGCAGCGTTCCCGCCCACGGAATATGTGCCGCCGCTTCGTGATGCGCGTAAACCGTTTCCAGTTCTGGCCAGTAATAGGCCGCATATCCTGCAAGGCCGATGCAGCCGGTAGCAATCGACAGGGGTGCAGAAAACGACACCTGCCAGATAAACAGAAACGAAATCAGACGCCCCCATTTCTGCGGCCCATACATCTCGCGCAAATAACGATACGATCCGCCCGACGCCGGCAGAGCCGCGCCCAATTCCGCGGACACGAGCCCGTCACAAACAGCCAGCAGAGCACCCGCGATCCACCCCAGCAGCGCCTGCGGCCCGCCCATGGCACTGACTACGAGCGGCATGGTGATAAACGGTCCCACACCGATCATGTCGATCATGTTCATGGCGACCGCGCTGCCCAGGCCCATGCCGCGGATGAGGGTGGGAGAACCCGAACCATCTTGAGACGGAGATGACATTTGTTGGCGGAGCCTTGTGATCACTGCCGCTACGGAAGAAGCAGCACTCTGCCGCTGATCTGGCGCTGTTCGAATGCTGCATGTGCCCGCGCCGCGTCGGCCAGGGGATAGGTGCGATCGATTCTGACGGAAAGTTTTCCTTGCTTTACCCATGTGACGAACTGCTCAAGGTACCGTGGGTATTCCTTTCTGTAAGGCAGGCCGTTCGTGCGGGTGAGAAACAGCGATCCTTTTTCTTGCAGCGCCATCAGGTCGAACGGAGGCACGTACCCACTCGATTGCCCGTAGATTACGAGATATCCGCCGGGAGCCAGGCTATCGAGGTTCGCATCAAACGTGTCCTTACCCACGCCGTCGTACACCACGCTGACTCCATGGCCGTCGGTGATGCGCCGCGCTTCCTTTGCGATATCGGACTCTTTAGAAATAATGACCTCGTCAGCGCCGGCGCTTCTCACAAACTCGGCCTTCTCTCTGGTCGAGGTCACGCCAATCACCCGTCCCTCGCGAATCTTTGCCATCTGGCAAAGCAACAGCCCAAGTCCCCCAGCCGCGGCCTGAATCAGGCACCAGTCGCCGGGTTTGACGGGATACGCACAATGCGTGAACGCGTAAGCCAGGAATCCTTGGTTCATCCCCGCCGCGGCTAGCTCTGCGCCGATGCCGTCAGGCACTGGAATCAGCCACGCAGCTGGGACCAGAGCATGCGTAGCGTAGGAACTTCCGAAAAATGTTACACGCTGCCCGACCCGAACGTTGTCGACGTCGGGACCCAGCGCTTCCACGATCCCAACTCCCTGGCTGCCTTGGGTCGCGGGAAGGTCCTGTTCGCCAACGCCGGCACGCTTGTAGAAAGCCTGCCCAACAAGTTCGCCGCGTCGCTTCTGAACATCGAGAAAGTTAACGCTTGCCGCTTCCACGCGCACCAGGGCTTGTCCTGGGCCGGGAACCGGCGTCGGGAGATCTTCCAACTGCATGACTTCTGGACCACCGTAGGAGTGAATGCGAATCGCGCGCATTGCAGATGCTTATCCTTTCTTGTGAAACTCATCCCAAATGCGGTGCTGGCTACTGCTTTTGATGTCCCGCGTTCAACAGATTCACATACAGCCGCACCGCGCCCGGAACGCCCGCCGGCAACTGGCGGAAGAACGCATATCCGGTATAGATGTAGATACCTTTGCCGTACTTGGCACGCAGCAATCCGCCCTTTTGCGCATCTTCTCCTGGATCGTGACACGACAACAGCGGCTGGAAATGGTCGTCCCACTTGCTCATGAAGTAGAGGCCGCGCTCCTGCACCCAGCCATTGAAATCACTCTGCGTGATCGTATTGGGATAATGGAAGATGGGATCGTCGGGCGCGAGAATCTCGACCGGAGCTTCTTCGACTGAAACCCGCGCCCGGCTTAGCTCCGCCGAATAAGGAGTGAACTTGCCGCTGTTGAAATCGCCGACGCCGGCGTTGTACTGCACGACCAGCGTTCCGCCCGCGGAAACGAAGTCCAGCAACTTCCGGTTATTCGCAACGACATCCTTCTGCGTGTCATAGGCGCGAATGCCCAATACGATGGTTCCGTACTGGCTAAGATTTTCGGTGGCGAGTTTTTCGGGCGGGATCAGTGTGACATCCATCCCCACCTGCTGGAGCACAGCCGGAATGTCGTCGCCCGCTCCCATGATGTAGCCGACTTTCAAATCATGGGGCGCCTCGACATCCACAATGCTTACGCGCTGCCGTGCCGGCTCGTAGTAATAGAAGCTGCCCAGATCTTCGCGCGTGATCAGCGTGTAGCCTTCGTTATATTTCTGGCCCATCCAAGTGAAAACGGCGCGAATCGTCGCCGGGCCGGGCTGCAACGCGGAAGGAATCACTTTGAACTTGCGCTCCTGCTTTTCGCCGCGTCGCGTAAATTCCATCCCGAATTGCTCGGGCTCGGAACGCCAGCCAGCCGGCAGTTCCAGATGCAGCTCGCCGATCCGTTTCACTCCGTCCCCGGTTACGTTCCCAGTTACGCCGACCGTAACCATCGTCGTCGATCCATTGTGCGTCGAAATCACCTGCGTGCCCGGCTCCAGTTCCACGGAAAATGCCGGCACGACGGCCAGCGGACGTTCCAGTTTCTTGCCCGCATCGTCGAGGAACGGAGTCACCACCACAGCGTTAACTCCAGTGCGGGTTTGCGTTCCACCAGCACTTACCGAATATTCGACGCGGGCCCGCAATGCCGGAGGCGGGAAGGGAAGAGTCGCATATTTTTCATTGTCGATATGATTCAGCGCGTCGCGATCGGGATCGTCGCGATGCCAGTAAGGGCGCGTATAAGGAGTATCCTTGGGCACGCGCAGCCGGAAATTCGCCCGCAGATCTTCTCCCGGTTTCACCGTCTCCGGCCGCGTTTTGCCGTCGAGCGTGTTCCATCCTTCTGGAACTTCGAGCTTGATGTGGTCGATCAGCAGCGGCAATTTCGACCCGTTGTGAAACATAACCGCAACCAGAAATTCCTGCCCCGGTGAAACCGCGGTCAGGGCGTCAGATTCTCTGAGCACGTGAACCTCGCGGCTGCCGTCCGAAGAGACGTCTGCGGTAAGAGTCGCGCCCAGCGCCAGGTTCAGAGCGGTTTCGGCCTGCTGCTGTTTTTCGGCGATGCGCGTCAGAAGGTCGGTCTTGGTCGCCGCGCTCAATGTGCTCTCGCGAACTTGTTCGCTTACCCGATTCAGTTCGCCGACGATCCTGATCAGAGGCGCTGCCGCACTCGACGCGTTGCTGCCCTTGGCGGCTTCGGTTGCTTGCGCGATGTGCTTGGCAATCTCGGTCAATTCCGGGCGCAGTTGCGGAATTTTGCTTTCTTCCGCTCCGGGTAGCGCCGCCATTCCCGGCAGCGACCAATCAATCCCGTCAAAGAAGCATTTCTCGTGCCCATTCTTATCTAAGGTCGATGGCAAGACCGAATCCACCAGCTTGTAGAACGTGAACCGATCTCCCGGCTCGACCGTCCAGTTGGCCGCGCCTTGCGACATCTGGTGCCGCAGTCCTTCCATGGCAAACTGGATGTACGACATGCCGAGCGCATTATTGTGCTCGCCCGTGTTGAGCTTCACCGTCCATTTGTCGTCTTCACAGGTCATCGCCCCAAATCCGCACACATTGCCGATATAAAACTTTTTCGCCTGCCAGGGCAGCAATCCCTCAGCTATCTGCTCGGGAAATCGGTTGGGATCGGCCGCCGCGCGAAACGCCTCTTTTGCCAGAATGCTCGACGCCTGATGATGTCCGTGTCCATCGCGCGGTGTCCCGGAAAACCGGGCGACCAGAACATCCGGACGAAAAGTGCGAATGACGCGCACCATATCGCCGAGCGCAATATCGTGCCCGCCCCATTTCTGGAACGTCTCTTCCGCGCTCTTCGAAAAGCCGAAATCCGCGACGCGCGTAAATCTTTCCTGCACGCCGTAATACTGATCGGCGGCCAGCAGTTCGAGCGACCGCAGCACGCCCAGCACATCGAACAAATTGCTGCCGAGCTTGTTCTGTCCACCCTCGCCGCGATTCAGCGTGAGCAGCAGCGTGCTCACCCCCCGTCCGCGCGCCTCCAGGGTGAGCATTCCTCCATCTTCATCATCCGGATGGGCCACCACCTGCATCAGCCGCGCCGTGGTTCCCAGACGCAGCAGTTCGAGCCGCAATCCAGCCGCGCCTTCGTCCTGCGGAATCTCCGCCGGCACGCCCTGATACAGCAGGCCGGGAGGGTCTGCATCCAAAGCCTCGAAGGTCGAATGCACGGCGGTAGGTTTCGATGCGGCCGTGCTCTCCTTATGCGCTTTTGCCGTGGAACTGGGGGCCTGGGCGATTGCGCCCAGAGCAAAAACCAGGAGGAAACAGACAAAGCTCAGCGCAGCAGAACGTATGCCCTGAAGAATGGTTGGAAGGCCGCGTCCCATCCGCCGCGGCAGGCTGGCAGGTCCGGAATGTCTCACGCTACAAGGATGGGGCCTAACCCCGCTTTGACGCAAATTCTTTAAAAGCAGTGGCCAGTGAACAGGGGCCAGTGGCCAGTAACCCCGCGACGCGAACAGCAACAGAATGAGGCCTGCCCTCACTGGCCAGTGACCACTGGCCACTGATCACTGACCTCTGCTACTGCCTTCCTTCTTTCAGCACTGACTGGCAGTTACTCGAAGCGGTCAACACTTCATCGAACGCCGTTTCTTTCCGCAAATCTTTCAGCAGGGGATCGTCGAGCAGCGCCGAATACGCGCAATAATTCTGCTGCACCGCAGCCTTGAGCAAGCGCAATGCCGGTTCGCTTTGTCCGCAGGCCGCCATCAGCGCGCCCACGTGGTACCAGGCCTCTGCGTCGGGCTCCATCATGACGGATGCTTCGTTGTCACGCACGATCTTGGCAAAGTCAGGCGGCTTCTGTGCTGCCGTGCAGGCTTCCATCAAGCTGCGATGATACGACGAGGCCGCGGCCATGTTTTTCGCGGCGTTGCGCGCTTCCGGCAAATTTCCCTCTGCCAGATAGATATACGGAGTGACCCACGCCGCCCATTCCGAGCCTGCGTCCAGTTGCATGAAGTCCATCGCCTGATCGGTCTTGCCCATCTCCAGAAACGACCACGCGCAGGAGCGGAAAGCAAAATTGCCGGGATCGAGTTGCCGCGCCGCCTTGCATTGATCGATCGACTCCGGCAGCATTCCCGCGTAGCGCAACACGTAACTCAACGCGAAATGAGCATCGGCGCTCTGCGGCCGCCGGCGCACCAGGTCAGTCGCCGCATCATAGGCCCGCCCCAGATCGCCTCGTTCCACGCGGTTCGTGATCAGGCTGCTGGCCGCCAGCACGCGGTTCGGATCGAGTGCGACCGCCCGCTCATCCGCCGCATTCGCTTTCTGGAAACTTTCTTCGCCTCCGCCGCCATACGTCGAGTCGAAGTAATATCTCTGCCCCAGGGCTTCCCACGCCGGCGCGTAAGTGGGATCGATCCCCACCGCCCACTCCAGCATCTTGATCGCTTCCTTATTCGGCTTGGGATCGTGGGCCTGCGCGACGCTGCGCAAATAAAAATCGTAGGCTTCCTGATTCTTGGGTCGCGACGCGCTTTCGATCTCTCCGCCGCCGCCGCCCAGAACCGGCAACAACCCATTCTGGATCTGCGATTTCAGCTTCTCCTGCAGACCGATCAAGTTGTCGGCTTTCTCCGTAACAGTGGTCTCCCACAGCAGTCGATCGGTGGGGACGTCGATCGCCTCCAGGGTCACGCTCAACTGATCTCCCTGCTTCATGAAGTGGCCCTGCAGCAGCCGCCCCACGCGCAATTCCTGGCCAACTTTCCTGGGGTCAGTATCTACCGCCACGAATTGCCGCGTGACCGAAGAAGGCCGCACCTCGAGCGAGCGAGAATACGTCAGCACACTGGTCAATTCATCGGCCAGAGCAAAGCGCAAGTAGTCGACGTTGAAGTCGCCGTTCATGTTCTGCAGCGGCAACACGGCGATCGCATTTTTTTGCTCTTCATTCGCCACTTCGCGGTGCTTGTACCACCATGCTCCCACCGCTCCGACAATAGTGACCAGCAGCGCCGTCAGCCCCACCAATAGATAGATTTGCCAGGGGGCGGAGCTGCGGCCGAACGTCTTCGTCGACATGCGCAGCTTGGCCGTATGGCTTCCGCTCTTGATCTGGCCAGATTCGCTCTCGCGCTTGAGCAGCGCCAGGTCTGACTTCATCTCGGCCGCGCTCTGGTAGCGATGGTTGCGGTCCTTTTCCATCGCCTTGCCGATAATGCCTTCGAGCTCAACCGGAATCTTCGGATTCAGCTCCCGCGGCGGTACCGGCTTCGAATGCAGGACGGCGTCGAGCGTCATCAGCGAGTTATTGCCCGCGAACGGTTTCTTTCCCGTGGACATTTCGTACAGGACCACGCCAAACGAAAACAGATCGCTGCGCGCATCGACAGTCTCGCTGCGCGCCTGCTCCGGCGACATATAAACCGCTGTCCCCGGAATGACTCCCACCGCCGTCAATGAATTGTCGGCGCCCGCGTCATCTTCGGTACCCAGGTTGTGCACCAGCTTGGCCAGGCCGAAGTCCAGCACCTTCACCTGCCCGCTCGGCGTCAGGAAAATATTCGCCGGCTTGATGTCACGATGCACAATATTTTTGGCATGCGACGCGACCAGCGCGTCGGCCACTTGCACGCCCACGTCGAGCACCTTATCCACTTCCATGGCATGGCCGGCAATGGCCTGCTTCAGGCTCTCGCCGTCGAGCTTCTCCATCACGATGAAGGGATGCCCGTTGTTATCCTCAATGCCGTGGATGGTGCAGATATTGGGATGGTTGAGTTGCGACGCTGCCCGCGCCTCGCGGGTGAACCGCTCCAGCGACTTGGCGTCGCCGGCCAGATTTTCAGGAATGAACTTCAGCGCGACGTGCCGGCCCAGCTTGAGGTCTTCGGCCTCATAGACCACACCCATACCGCCGCCCCCAAGTTTGCCAAGGATGCGGTAATGGGAGACTTGCTGGCCAATCATGAGAGCATGAGACCCCGCCCGGCGGTAATGTTAGGCCCACCGGGGACTCCGGTCAACTGCCCCGTCGGCGAATGCCTTCTCGGTGACGCACCGCGCATACTTTCGCCTGCATCGAAAATGCAGATTCCCCGGATTCGCTTTCCCTCTTGCGCCGCCCGTTGCTTTGGCAACGAGAGCCTTGAGACCCAAACGGCACGCCGGGGACCTTCGCACCTCAAGGTTCGCACTTCCACTATTGGGTGCGTTTCGGCTAGCAGCGGTTGCCACGGCCTCCCTGGGCGAATTCCGGCCCCATGGCCGCCCCAAAAACCGCCCGCTGATCTCGTTGTACAATGCCTGCCGGGGTTCGGCCTCCATGCCTTGCCACTACGTCATCGACAAGGAGCGGCGTTTGGTGATCACGACTGCTTCCGGGAATGTCACCTTTGCGGAAGCGATGGCCCATCAGGATCAATTATCCAGGGATCCCGAATTTAGTCAGGATTTTAGTCAGTTGCTGGACGCGACCACGGTCAGCCGCCTGGACCTTTCAGCGCTACAAATTCGGGAGTTGGCACGTCGCCGTATGTTTTCGGCCACATCGCGCCGCGCCCTTGTCGCCAACAATCCCGCTGTCTTCGGTGTCGGGCGAATGCTACAAACCTACCTCGATCTGGCAAAGGCGGAAGAGAAGGTGGCTGTCTTTTACAGCCGGAGTTCGGCTCTGAAGTGGCTGGGCCTGGAAAATGATCCTCCCGCTGCTGGGCAGTCCGGTTAGGATTCAGGGAAATCCATTTCAGAACAAATCAGCCCAGTTCCCAAAGCTGGCACAACCGTAACGCTTTTCTTGTTTTCTGGCCGCCTCAGCCACTCGTCGTCGAACTAAGATTGTAGCCAGCGTTCCCGAGGCGCAAGCTCGCCGACGATTCGCTGATCAGGAGATCGTTTTCATGGCAAACACTGCTCATCCCGACCATTCGATGCGCAAGCCTTCTTCCAAAGTCGTGGACCTGCAGGAAGCCATCCGTCGGCGAGCCGAAGAAATCTATGTCCGCAGCGGCAAGCAGCCCGGCCGCGACGTGCAAAACTGGATTCAAGCCGAACAGGAAGTGCTGCAGGAATCCCAACTTCCCCAAGCTACGAGTCCCCAAGCCACCACTCGCCAGACTACCAGGACCGCAGTCGTGGTCAACGTCAACGGAGTGCAGTACACCGGAGAATATACGCCCGACATCGCCGATGGCTACATGCCGGGAGAATTTGACCGGGGCGACCCTGTCCCTGTCCACTTCGCCGGCGACAAGATGTTCCTTACCCGCCCCAACGGCCGGGAGTTGGAGACTACTATCGTGGGAACCGTGATGGCAGAATCCGCACGGCGGTGAAAAGAATGGTGGCTGAAAAATGATGGCCGAAAGAATCGCCTGCCAAAGAATGAACGGCGAAGAAACGACCGGCGAAAAATGACCGGCGAAAATAGCCGGGAAAGCAGCCGCGCCATGGGTTGGTTAAGCATCTCGATTCACCGCCGCCGCCAATCTCCCTTCCGCCGCAATTAACGATATATTGCGGAGATGTTCGATCTGCTCCTCTTCGCTCCCCGGCGCCGGACCACGCGCAGTTTCGCTTCAACCCTCCGTCACCTCGGAGCCGCCGGACTGTTCTTCCTCGCGATTCTCGACAGCTCCCCGTTGCCCACCTTTGGCGGTCCGGACATTCTCACCGTGGTGCTGGCTGCCAGCCATCGCGAGCTCTGGTATGAATATGCCGCATCCGCAACCATAGGTTCTGTCATCGGCGCGTATCTGACCTTCCGCCTCGCACGCCGGGCCGGATCTGCCTACCTTGACAAGAAATTCAAGAAAAGCAGGGTGGGAAAATTTCTAACTCTCTTTAAGAAGTGGGGAACGGGAACCTTGGCGGCCTCAACGGCCATCCCGCTGCCCACGCCCACCAGCCTGTTCTTCGCGGCAGCGGGCGCATCCGATTATCCAAAAGGCAAGTTCGTCGGCATCGTCGCCGCCTGCCGCGCCCTTCGATATTTCGGCCTCGCCTTCATCGCCGCCACCTACGGCCGGCGCTTCCTGCGCGTATTGCGTCATCCCATTCAGCACTGGGGATGGCTGATCTTCTTCATTTCCGCGACCTTCGCCCTCATCATCGGCGGAATCCTCATGAGCCGCCGTCTGGAGTCGACCTCCGCAGAATAATTGTGCACCCATCATTTCGCAGGACTATCCTGACAGCCCGCGATTTTTGCCGGGTACGCCACGATGACATCTTTTCTCTTCATGCCCCGCTCATCCACCACTTCTAATTGCCAGTCCTGCAATCCCCGCACGTCGCCGGGCAATGCGATGCTCAGAATGTAAAAGTGGCTGATGGCAATTTCGATTTCCGAGATCGAGGCTTGCACGTTCTGGCGGGTTCGCTCGTCGTAGTTATAGCTCGCTCCGAACGACTGGCCGATCTTACTGCCGCCCGGATACAGCGTGTATCCCACTCCCCCCGCCCCCTTCACCAGTGCGGACAATATCTTTGCGTCTGGGTTCGGCAGCGGTGCGCTCTCGGAAATTGCTCCCGCCGCGATGCCGTCATCCGCCCGCCGTGAGTCGTCGAGTACGAATGAGAACAGCCGAATTCCACGATTCGTCAGTTCGTCCGAGACGCTTGCCGCCATCGGAGAAGCTTCGTCGTTACGCCCGTCCGTGATCATAAAGATCGAGTCGCCGGGATGCGCCGGTTCCATCGACTTGGCGGTTTCCAGAATCGCGCGATAGATCGCGGCCTTCCCCTTCAGCCCGGAAGCTCGCATCGATTCCGGGCTGTCGAGCCAGTCCTGCATCGCCTTTCGTCCGGCGTTGCTTTGAAAAGTCTTTTCGATGGCGGCCGAAAAAGTGGAGAGGGAAATCTCCGCCTGCGGCGGCGCCACGTTCAGAAAGTCCGCAGCCGCCACCCGCGCGATCTTCCACTTGTCGATTCCCTGCGCGCCGAACCCGCCCATGGTCGCACTCATATCCAGCAGGACGTAAGTCCGCGTGCTCGGGTCGCTGCGCAAACTCGCCGACAACACGCTGACCGATTTTCCTCGAGAAGTAGCCCTGAAACTCGACGCCGGCAAATCCAGAATCGGCAGACCCCGTTCGTTCAGCACGGTGACGATCACAGCCTGCGGAGCGCAAGCCTGCGCACTTCCTAATCGCACGCATGCAAGAAGCGCCACAAACAGCAGAGCACGAGACCTCATCGCTACTCCTCCAAATACAACCCGGCCGACGCGCCCACCCACTCCATATTTTTATTATGATCCACGCCCATCATCAGCCCGCGCCCCGTGCGGATAATCGTCAGCACCGGCGTCAGCTCCTCCAGCCAGATGTACATGACGCGCACCTCGGCTTTGGTCCCGCCAAACGGAGTCTCGATCACCGGCTGAAAATGCATCCGCTCCTGCAGAATGTAATACGGCCGTTTCTCCGCGGGAATCGCCGCAATCTCTTCTTTCTTCGGCGCAATCACTACGCCCAGCCCGGCAAACGAATATAGCGGCTTGAGAGCGTAATTCTCCAGATCCGAAGGAATCTCCTCGAGTCGATCCAGAAACCAGGTCTTCGGCACGGACTCATGCTTGAGATACGGAATCGAAAACTTGCTCATTCGGAAATACCAGTTCGGATGCCCCGCCCACTCCACGTCCAGATCGTCGCGCCAGTCGAAATTGAGTTTGATGTTCTTCCGTTCGAGTTCATCCACAATCGTCCGGTTGTAAATTCTCTCGATCGGTACCCGTTTGCCGCCGCGCTCATAATAAAGACGCGAGCCGTCTTTTTTGATGTCGGCAATATCAACCGCCCGCACCCCCAGCATCTTCTCCGTCAGCAGGAAATCCGGCAGCGTTTTCTGGTGCAGCGGATCAATCTCCATCAGAATCACGTTCTCCGGATCATGGTCCGCCACAATAGCCCGCCGCAACAACTCTCGATAAGAATTGCTCTCTAACCCGCTCAAAAAATATTTCAGCCGCTCAGAACTCTCGATTCTCGACTCTCGACTCGAAGCTCGCAGCCCATACACATCGATATAAGTCTCCGCCAGCGGCCCCTGATACGCATAAAGGGAAGGGAAGGCCTGCAACTCCACCAGCTTCGGCTGCAGTTCGCCACGCGCATCGCGCACCAGCCCGAAATCCACCTGCACAAACATCGGATGGTCCGGTTCATTCGGAACTTTGAACTCCGCCGGAACCGCCTCATCCGATTTCGCGCGATACTCCGGATTGTCGACAAGCTGCCGAATCAGTTCCTGGCCGTCGCGAGCCATCCGATCCAGCAGCGGCTTCGGAAAAAAACACGGCGTCTCCGATAAGCGAAACTCCACATGGGTCCCGCTGATCTCATCAATCCGCCGCAGGAATGTCTGATACTTATCGGGAGAAAACCGCTCGTTGAAGTGCTTACGTAAAGAAGGAATCATGATTTCAACGTTTTGTCATCCTGAGCGTAGCAAAAAACGCCGACCATGGCCGGCGTTTTTCGCGAAGTCGAAGGACCCCGTTTTTGTCTGAATTATCTGCGGCTCGAAAAGGAATTCTCTGCTTAACTGCCGAGGCATTGAAAACCTTAAAACCTGAAACCTGTTTTCCTACGCCTCCACCAGAAACTTGCCCTCTTTCATAATCTGCTCGTCATCCACCCAAATATTGAACTTCCGCCCGACGACATCGATATGCGTGGTCGAATCCCACTGCGCGCCGGTGTGCGCCCCGTAAGGATTTCCAAACGCAATATGCACGCCGGGATATTTCTCATCCTGCAGAATCTGCCCAATGACTTCTTTCAAGTCAATGTTCGTCCCAATCGCAAACTCGCCCACCCGATCGCTATTTTCGTCGGTGTGCGTATACTTCCAGAAATCATTTTCCAGTTCGCGATTCTCCGAGTGCGCCTCGGTCAGCCGGTTGCCCTTCATGCGCACGGTCAGCGGCGCATCGATGAGATTGCCAAACTTCGCGCACAAATAATCGCCGACCACGCCATCGATCACAAACGTCCCATTCACCTCGCCCGGCGTCGTAAAGATTTCCCCACCCGGCAGGTTGCCCCATTTTTCCGGCGTAATAATTCCGCTGGTCTTCAGCCACTTGTAATTCGGATTCAAATCGGCCGTCAGGTCCGTTCCCGCCGCGGTGGTGGCGCGTACCTTGGATGCCTTGCGCACCATCGCGATAATCTTGGCGCTCAGCCGGTCAACTTTCTGAAAATCCGCCCGCATCCCCTCCAGCATGATCTGCCGGTTGATGTTCACCATGTGGGCGTGCCGAATCTTGCGCCGGTTCACGACGTCGGTCATCTGAATCCGCGAGCGCAACTCGTTCGCCTGCGCCTGCACCGCAAAAATTGACACCTGAGAAGTTTCCAGATCGTCGAGGATCGCCCGCGGCAGATCTTTCAGCGGACGCTCCGCCAATTCCTCCAGCACCCACGCCTGATAGGGCGCGCCGAGCTTTTCCAGTTCCGCCACAATTGCCGCGGCGATCTCGCTCGTTGCCTCGTCGGTGATCACGCATACTTGCTCGTTCGGCTGCACGCGCAGGCAAACATGCACCGCGTTGTAAGCCCCGGGAGTGTACTCGGGGTCGAATGAAATCTTGTTGAGAGGGGTGCCCCATCCTTGTCGCGCCTTTTGCGACAGGGTGGGGTTTTTGACCGGACCCAAAGGATTGAGGTTATCCGCGGAAATATTCATCACCCTACTTTCTCGAGCGAAGCAGGCTCCTCTACCAGTCCCGCTTCCGTCTCTTCAACGATGTAGTCGACAACTTTCTTCAAATCCCCAGTCTGCTCGAATACACGCAGCTGCCGGTCGGCGCCACTGCCCGTCTCGAGAATCTTGTGGATGTAATTCAGTTCCTCGCGCGAGCCCAGTTCATCGACCACGTCATCGATGAAATCCAGATACTCGAGCACCAGATCGCGCGTCGGAACTTCCGTCTGCTTGCCAAAATCAATCAGCTTCCCGTCAAGCCCGTAACGCGAAGCCCGCCATTTGTTCTCCATGATCAACGCGCGCCGGTACAAGCGAAATCCCTGATTCGCCGTATACAGCTTGTACAACTTCGCCACGGTCGCCTGAATCAGCGCCGCCAGCGCAATGGTTTCATCGGCACGCATGGGAATGTCGCACACCCGGAATTCAATCGTATTAAAGAACGGATGCGGCCGGATGTCCCACCAGATTTTCTTCGCGTTGTCAATGCAGTTGGTTTTGATCAGCAGCTTGATGAAATTCTCGTACTCACCCCAGCTGGGAAAATAATCTGGAATATTCGTCCGCGGAAATTTGTCGAACACCTTGCAGCGGTACGATTTCAGCCCGGTATTCATTCCCAGCCAGAACGGCGAATTGGTCGACAGCGCCAGAATGTGCGGCAGAAAATAGCGCGCATGATTCATCATGTGGATGGCGGTCTCGCGATCCTCAATTCCAATGTGCACGTGCAGTCCGAAGATCAGGTTCGCCCGCGCCACCAGCTGCATGTCTTCCACAATATCTTTGTAGCGTTGGTCGGGATGTATCTCCTGCGTCCGCCAGTCGGAAAATGGATGCGTCGCCACCGACGCTACCCGCAGTCCGCTTTCCCGCGCCAGCCGGATGATATTGCGCCGCAAATCCTTCACCTCGGCCTTGGCTTCCTTGATATTGCTGCAAATTCCGGTTCCGACCTCGACCACCGACTGATGCAGCTCCGCCTTCACCCGTTCCTGGAGAACCATCTTGCCCCGCTCCAAAAGCTCGGCCTGAATATGCGACCGCAGATCCCGCGTAACCGGATCGATGGTCTGATATTCCTCTTCAATTCCGATGGTGAAAGTGGGCAACATACTCGCCGGCAGCGCGTAAGCGCTAGCCAAAACTAGACCCCATCAGTATATCAATCAGAAGATAAGCGAACCGTGCAGAGTTACTTCCGTGCGCCTCGTTTCCATTGTCATCCTGAGCAAAGCGAAGGATCTATGCAACCTGCCGGCAGCGCATGAGTAGTCGGCGGATTGCACAGATCCTTCGGACCGCAAAAGACGCGGTCCCTCAGCCGCGGTCCCTCAGAATGACGAGTCCCGCGCAGGTTGCGGAGGAAGACTATTTCGCGGGCTTCCGCTTGCGCGCCGCCACCCACTCCGGTTCGACCTTGCGCGCCGGTTTCGCGCCAGCTCCCGCCAAAAATCCCGCCCATCGCAACTCCTTCACCGGATTCTCCCCGCCCATCGCCATCTTCACCGCCATCTCGGCGACGGCATTCACAATCCAGTCAAAATTCTCCTGGCCGACCGAAGTAATTTCCGCGTCCGGCGCCGGATTCAGAAAGTCGATCGCGTACGGCACGCCGCCTTCCACCGCAAACTCGACGGTATTCAAGTCATACCCCAGCGCCCGGCACAACGCCAGCGCATCTTTTTCGATTCTGCCCCTTAAAGCTTCCGAAGACGGCGGAGGGTTCCCCTTCACATACCGCTCATGATGCGGCGCCCGCGGGTCGTACTTCATGATGTGTACTTTTTCCTGCCCCACCACATAGCAGCGGTAATATTCGTCAAACTCCACGCCGTGCTGCAGCGTCATGCACAAGTCGCCAGTCTGGTTGTAGTGATGAAAAAATTCATCCGGATTGTGCACGTGATATACATGCTTCCATCCGCCGCCGGAATATGGCTTCAGAAAAGCAGGGAAGCCGACGTAGTCGAACAGTTCCTGCCAGTTCAGCGGATAAATCAAATTTCGCATCGACTTATCGGTCGTTCCTTCGGGATGCTTATGATGCGGCAGAATCACGGTCGGTGGAATGGCCACGCCCATCTTGTGCGCCAGCGCGTAGTTGAAAAACTTGTCGTCCGCCGTCCACCAGAACGGATTGTTCACCACAATCGTCCCGTGCAGCGCCGCGTTTTTTAAGTAAGCCCGATAAAACTGGATGTCCTGCGAAATCCGGTCGATGATCACGTCGTATTTCTTCGGCTCATCCATCCGAATCCCGCCAATCTTCACAAACTCCGCCTCCACGCTGTCGACCTTCATCGCATTGATCTTCTCGACAAGCGCCGGCGGGAACGTATTCTCCATGCCAAACAAAATCCCAATCTTCTTCACGACGCTCTCCATTTCTTAAACGTCACTTTCCGAAATTGTCATCCTGAGCGAAGTAAGTGCTTCACGAAATGAAGCACTTACGCAGTCGAAGGATCCCTACGTTCTCAACGAAACACAGGTCGCATCAAGGCATTCTCCCCGGCTACGCCGGACTGACGTGAACGTAACCTTCAGCCCGTACCTGTTTCCGATAAACAGCGAAAAAATAAGCCGCAGCGCCAAACCATGCCGCGATGAAAAAGAGGACGAGCCAGAAGATCTTAGCGCTGGCCGGAGAATCGTCCTCGCGGACGCAAAAAGCCACCATCCCAGACCAAATCACCAACGAGGCTGGTGCCCCTAGAATTCCCACGGTGCCACCTAGGATTCGCAAAAGGAGTTGGCCACGAGGCATCGCCCCGATCTGAGAGAACCAGGGCGTCAGCATAAAAGCGATAAACACTCCCGTAGACACAACAATCCACGCCGCGTACCGGAACAGTGAAAACGCCTTCTGAGACCTAATCCAACGAGACACTGTCGATCCCCTCAGCCTGACCCCTGACCCCTAGCCCCTGACCCTGCCCTAAAAGTATTTCCCCGCCATCCTCAACCACAGCGGCCAGTCATGCTTCGAATTGTCATTCCACACATCCAGCCAGTGCGGAATCGCCTTCCCATTCAAGATCGCCGAGAACTTCACGTTCTGGTCCAGGCACATGTCCCAATCCGCCGACCCCAGCACGATCTTCATTTGCCGGTAGCGGCTCAAAAACCAGTCGTCCGTCATGTTCGGCAAATAATCGGGAGGATTATTGAAATAGCAGTCGTTGTCGTAATACCCGTCCAGAAACTGATGGATATCGAACGCGCCGCTCATGCTCACGCAATGCGTCACCACATCCGGATGCTTCAGCGCAAAATTTACCGCATGGTACCCGCCAAAACTGCACCCGGTCACTCCAAGCTGCCACGCCTGATTCTTCCACTTAATAAACGGCAAGAACTCATGCAGGATGTAGCGCTCATACTGCAAATGCCGCAGCACCCGCACCCGTGGATGCACGCCCTTGTTGTACCAACTCTCGGTGTCGACGCCGTCCGGGCAAAAGACCTGCAATTCGCCGCGCTCAATTTTCGGCGCCAGCACGCCAATCATGCCGCGGTCCTCGTACTCGAAGAATTTTCCCATCGAAGTAGGAAAGACCAGCAGCGGCGTCCCCGCGTGCCCAAACACCAAGGCCTCCATGTCCCGGTGAAGTTCCTGGCTATATCCCTTGTGATATTCGCGATTCATGATGAGGTGGAAATGTGGTCGTAGAGCCCTTGCCTGCAACGCCTCTTTCGCAGCCGAAGTATCTTACCCGATGATGTGCCGAATGGCCTACTGGCGTCAGCGTTCAGATTTATGCGTCTGGGGCGGACCCAAGGCCGCGTTTCCGCTCCTGGGCCAAGACCGTTACCAAACGGCAACACCGGCCTCCTGCTCGGCCTCCAAATGATTTACAGTAATATCGCGTCACGATATGCTCGATTTCTTTTCCAAGCTGGTCCAGCGCTCCGCCGTGTTCGTGCTTCTGGTGCTGACTCTGGCTGCGGTCGTGGCTTTTGCCGCGGTCAGCCACTTGGTCACCCGCTTCAACCTGAACCAGCAAGCGCGCGGGCGCAAGCTCTACGCCCAGGGACTCGCCGACATGAATGCCGGCAAGCCCGATTTCGCCATCGACGAATTCCGCGCCGCCCTCACCTGCGACAGCGACAATTCCCAATATCAGCTCAACCTGGGCCGCGCTCTGCGCGACACGGGACGCCTCGACGAAGCCGAATCCTATCTAGAGTCCCTCTGGGAGCGCACGCCGGAAGACGGCACCATCAATCTCGCTCTCGCCCGCGTCGCCGCCAAACGCGGCTCGCTTGACGACGCCACTCGCTACTATCACAACGCCATGTATGGCGTATGGACCTCCGATGCCGACGCCAACCGTCGCAAAGCCCGCATCGAACTCATCGAATTTCTGCTGCAGAAAAAGGCCATCGCCCAGGCTCGATCCGAACTCTACGCGCTCACCGATTTCCTGCCGGCCGATCCCGCGCTGCACCTGCAGGCCGCACAATTTCTCATGCAGTCCCAGGACTATCCCAACGCGCTCGCCGAATACGAAAAAGTTCTGCACCTCGATCACGGCAACGATCATGGTAACGATCACAGCAACGCCGTCGCGCTCGCTGGAGCCGGCGAAGCCGCTTTCCGCGCCGGCCGCTACCGCACCGCCGATCGCTATCTCGAAGCCGCCGTCAACGCCAACCCCCAAGACTCCACCTCCCGCTCTCTGCACGCGTCCGCCAGCCTGATCCTCGAAATCGATCCTTTCGTTCGCCGCATCTCCGACGCCGAACGCAACCGCCGCATCGCCGCCGACTTCACCCGCGCCGGAGACCGCCTCGCTGCCTGCGCGCAACAAAAGGGAATCGACTTGACTGCCGCAAGCTCCGCTGCATCGTCGTCGCCTACAACGTCGCCCACACCGCCGTCGCACCCGGCATCGCCGTTCACCAAGTCGAACGCCTCATCGAACGCCGGATCATCCGCGCCGCCTTCGTCGGCCCAGCCCGTAGCTCCGCTCGTCGCTCTCCAGTCCCGCTGGCTCACCACCAAGCGCGACCTCCCGCGCCTGCGCTCCATCGGCGAAACCGACCTGCCCGACGCGATCATGGACGTCGTGTTCCAGATCGAGCAGCAAACCGCCATCATTTGCGGCGAACCCCAGGGAGACGACCAGGCCCTGCTCCTCATCTCCCGCGATCGCGAGGACGCCGACCAATGACTCCACGGGAAATGACCCCACCGGAGATGACGCCTCGCGAAATGAGCCAAGCGCAGATCGGCGCACCCGCCGCGTCCACTTCCTCCGCGCCCCCGGAGTCTCCATTCCATTTTCGCGCCCCGCGCCGTCTGTTCGAAGCCTTCGAAGACGTCTTCGACGAAGAGCGTTTTTTCCTGATTCTCTCCGTCTTCATCGGAATTTTCTCCGGTCTCGCCGTCGTCTGCTTCCGCCTCGCCATCGACTGGACTCATCTCGCCCTGCTCGGTCCGCTCCCGCAAACCCACACTTGGCGCCTGTTTGCCGTTCCCGCCATCGCCGGGCTCTTCGTCGCCATCCTCGTCATCCACGTTTTCCCCGCCATCCGCGGTAGTGGCGTCAATCAGACGAAAGCCGCTCTCTATATCTTCAACGGCTACATTCCATTCCGCACCGCCATCGGGAAATTCATCTGCTGCGCCCTCGCCATCGGCGCTGGACATTCCCTCGGCCCCGAAGATCCCTCGCTGCAAATCGGTGCCAGCCTGGCCTCCGCCCTCGGACGCACCCTGAAACTCTCGCGCGAAAAACTGCGCCTCATGGCTCCCGTCGGCGCCGCTGCCGGCCTCGCCGCCGCTTTCAACGCGCCCATCTCCGCCGTGCTCTTCGTCATCGAAGAAGTCATCGGCCGTTGGAGCGCCGGTATTCTCGGCTCCGTCGTGCTCTCCGCCGTCGCCAGCGTGGTCATCGAACGCTGGTTCCTTGGCTCCGAACCGCTGTTTCGCATCCCGGTCACCACGTTCAAGCGCCCCATCGAACTCATCGCTTACGTGGTTCTCGGCATCGCCGGAGGCTTTGCCGCGGTCCTCTTCGCCGAGGCCATCGGCTACCTTCGTCCGCGCCTCAAAGCCCTGCCGCGCTGGACGCAATACTTCCAGCCTGCCGTGGCCGGGCTCCTCATCGGCTGCATCGCCTACTTCGGCGCTCCGCAGGTGATGGGCGCAGGCTACAACTTCATGGATCAGGCCATGCACGGCCAGTATGTCTGGCAACTTCTGGCGGCGCTGGCCCTGCTAAAAATTGTCGCCACCACGTTTTCCTTCGTCAGCGGAACTCCCGGCGGCATGTTCGCTCCCACGCTCTTCGTTGGAGCCATGCTCGGCGGTGCCGTCGGCGGCCTTGAACGCATGTATGTTCCTCACCTCACGACGGCATCCAACGGAACCTACGTTCTCGTCGGTATGGGCGTGCTCTTCGCCGGATTCCTCCGCGCCCCCATGACCAGCGTCTTCATGGTGCTCGAAGTCAGCGGCAACTACGAAATCATTGTCCCCGTCATCATTGCCAATACGGTCGCCTATGTCGTCTCGCGCGGCCTGCAGCCCACGCCCATCTTCGATCTGCTCACCCGCCAGGACGGACTCGTCCTCCCATCGCTCGAAGAAGAACGCGAAGAGACGATTCTCCGCGTCGAAGATGCCATGCTGCCGCCGCTCGCCATCACCCTCAGCGCAGGCGACTACATCGACGCCGCTGCCCGCCGCATCGAAGATTCCCCCCAGACCGTTTTCCCCGTGCGCCTGCAACCCAGCGGCTGGAGCGCTGTGCAGCGCGATCTGATCCTGCGCCTCTTCAAAGAAGGCAAAGGCGAACATACTCTGGGTTCGCTGATCTCGCCCCAGCCCCTGCCCTCGCTGTTCCCCGATCTCCCGCTCGACGCCGCACTCCGCTTCGTGCAGAGCTATCCCATCGTCCCGGTCGTCAACCGGGCCAACCCGCAAAAATTGGAAGGAATCATCTCCAGCCAGTCCGTCTTCGCCAAGTACGGCGCCAAACCGCAGTAGCGGGAAGAGTGCGTGGAAACTACCGTCGGGGAACAGTGTTTGGAAACTACCGTGGAAGAGCGGCCCTTAAGGGCCGCGTTAGGCCTCCTGAATTCCCCTGGGCTTTAGCCCCGGTGCGCCACGCTCCGAACCCCCAGCCATTCCAGCGCCGCTTCCCGCTCATGAAACACAGCAATGCGTTCCCGATCCTTCGCCATCTCGACATATGTCTGCATCACTCGAGCCATCCCCAGGATGGATAGATTGCTGGCCAATAAAGCCCGCCGCGACTTGGAAGAGAAAAACTTGCGGCTCGCAATCATCTTCGCCTCTGCCGTCGAAATCTCCAGCGCTGTCACCGCCGTGCCGTCGATGAATTGATTGAACTCTGGATGAAATTCGGGATCATTCGCCAGGCGATCCTGATGCGCTTTAATCTCCGCAAACGTCACACGATCCCACCCGGAAGTGATGACCAGTCCTTGTTCCACATCGATTACATAACGGCAGGGCATAAGTTGGAGGAAACTTGTACGGAGCCAGCCTGCGTTCCAGGCACGATCCCGGAAGTAGCCGTTCGTATGAGGAAATTCTAATGTTTTCCGAGCGGGCCGCGTCGTGACCGCAGTCACGCGACCCGAGGTTACCGCTGGAATATGGACACGCAGTTCATTGCTCGCGACTTCAAGGAGTTCATTCGCATCTCGGGCATGACGCATGTCCGAACCTCGCCTTACTATCCACAATCGAGCGGCAAGATCGAGCGCTGGCACAAGTCGCTGAAAAGCGAGTGCATCCGGCCGGGAACGCCGCTGTCGCGGGAAGATGCACGGCGAAGGATGACCTGGCGGGGCATCAGCAGGAGATCCACGTAAAATGCGATCGCAAACTGGAAGCCGCCGGACAGCAGCGCCAGAGTCGCCGCCAGCAAGCTGCGTGAAGAGCGAAGCGGCCAGCCACCGCGATGTCAGACAGCCGTTGAAGTGGATTGTTTCCGGTTTGCCAAATCTACGATGGCTTGTAGATCAAGCCGATGGCCGCGCCGACGATTACCCACTGGATGAAGTAGGTGATGCCCTCGTAGAGCGTTAGCGCGAAGCCGATGTTCAGGTTGACGTAGTTGTGAATAGCGTAGGTGCAGACCGAGAAAATGCCGATCAGCGCCCCCAGGTATATGCCGGAGGCGATGCCGCTGCCTGCGGAATAAATTCTTGCGTAGAGCACGGCGACGACCACGATGCTGATCAGGATGCCGACCAGGTTGTAGGGCATGACTTTCATCATGCTGTCGTGCGAACGGTAGACGTTCGGGTACTTCATGAACTCGGACTTCATGGCTGGCAGGGCCGCGAACATGATGAAGCCGAAGACGAAGTAGGCAACAGTGCCGCCGAGAGACGCGAGAGCGATGCGGGCGTAGTTCACAGTCACTCCTGGTAAAGCAGGACGGGGTTCGCGGAATTCTACATCAGACGGCTGCTTCGTTGGATGTTTACGGGCAAACCGAGATGTTGAGAGACGGCAGGTCGTTGCAAGCTACAGTGCTCGTGCCGGGCGAAACGGAAGCGGGCACTGCTTCAGGCTGAACCAAGACATGGACAACGCGCAGAGGACGCACAGAGGATGAGTAGAAGAGAACAAGTTGAAGCCGGAGGCAGGCTGTTCAGGGCCGCTCGTCGAACTCACACACCCCGAGCCTTCTGAACACTCTGTGCCCGCCCCTGCGCACACGATGTCCGCTGTCGAAGCTATCTCTTATATATAAAGATCGCCAGCCCCACCAGCGCAACCGTGATGATCCACAGAATGATATTTTTACTGCTGTTTTTTTCTTCTGCCATAAGAGAACTAAAGCATACCTGAAATTGGCGTTCAAGTCCGCCGAATCCGATACGGCAACAGAACTATGGCTTTGCCGTCGCTGTAGCCGTGCCCCCAACCTTCTTGTAGTCCTTGAACTTCACGATCTCGCGCAGGTGCACCGGTCCGCTGTTGAAATACAGCGTGTCGTCCACTTTCACGAACGCCGGAAACCAGTATCCGCCGATCCACTGCCGGTAAGTGGCAAAGGTCGGCCGCAGATCCTGGTGCTCGCCTCTTTTCACGTGGATCAGTTCCGGCACGCTCTTGCCGCACACTTTCACCACCTCCAGATCGTGATTATCCACCCAGATCTTGCCCTGAAAATAGCGCTTGTTCTTTTCTTCTTTTTTTGGCACCACGTGAAATACATATGTGTCGAGATCGTCCACGTGCTGCTGTCCCTCGTACGTCAGGCTGTACTCCGGCGCATCCTGCGTGGTTAGAATCAGCGGCATGATTTCGCGAATATCGTCCATGTCGTTTTTCGTGAGGTTGAGGCCCCGCAGCGTCGACTGCTCGGCATACGTCACTTTTTCTTCGCGTTTTCCCTTCTCGTCATAAGAGACGGTCGTCACTTCGTGGAATTGCCCGTCGACCTGTTTGCCGTTGAGCGACTGCACCAGCACGTCCTGGGTATAGGTGTAATGGCTGCGCGCCTCCTTTACCTCTGTTTCTTTCGCGGTAAATCTCTGGATCAGTTCCGGCACCGTCACATTCTGCGGCGGATTTGTATTCAACGTTCCATTTCCCTCGTCGCAATTCGTCTGCGCAGCCGCGCTCCCGGCAATCAGAGCCAGCACGACGAAGACAGCCAGCCGCGTACCTCGCTTCGTACTCCGCTTTCTGTCTCGCTTCCAGTCTCGCCTTCGATGCGACTCAATCATCTTCCCAACTCCATCACCCAATCCACGCGGGGGCCCTGACCCAATTCTGACGCCGGACGAAAAAATCATCAACCGCGAAACCAGCAAAGCAGCACGCAGGTCTTCCTTGCAACGTTCCTTCGTGTGACTTCGTGTCCTTCGTGGCTATAGACTCTGCCTTCGCGCCAAATCAGCCGTCCAAATGCGCGCGGCAACAATATAACCCATCCCCAAGCGGCAGCACCTCCGCGAGATTTCTCCTCCTCGCAGCGTGTCATACCCTGAATGTTTCCTCAGCATTGTTGCCCTCTCAATCGACATCCAGAAACTGGCCCAGGATTTACCATCCATAGATTTACCATCCCTAAATGTGCAAAGACTTGCGTATCGGTTCAATGATCGACCGCAACCCAATGAAAATATGACCGTTTGCATTGGCATGGGGGTTGCATCATCACAGCCGTAACCGAGGCCAAAACGCCATGAAACTCAAACTCTTCGTCTTATTCGTTCCAATGCTGCTGATCCTGGGCCCCGCCGCTCACGCCCAGGCTTCGCTGGTCGACACGCCGCAGATTGTCCAGGTTCCCGAACATGTGTTACATGCCGAACAACACGCCATGGCTCAGGAACACTCTCTGGTCGGCGGCGGTTCTGACACCTACTCTTACGCGCGGGGTGAAGAGCCGTTGTGGGAGTTCGGCCCCGTGACGCAACCCGTTCCGCTGGGCGACGTTGCGCGCGCCTACCGCCAGCAGAAGCTCACCGCCAAGAAAGCCGAAATTATTTTCGAGAAAGATGGATCGAACGATCCGAAAACGCGCTAGCCGGATTCCGCGGCAAAGTTTCCCGCAGTAAACCCTCGTCACTCGTGTGTGGGCGGACCTAGTGTCCGCCCTCTTTTTTTGGTCAAGAACCATGTAGGGACAGGCGCCCCGCCTGCCCGGTCGAGCGGAAGCTCGACGGCTGCGGCCGAAACCTGAGCGATCGCTTGCCTCCTCGCGCCTTCCGCCCCACACAAACAATCCCCGATCCCGTGCATCAGAGAAAGAAACCGCCTTTTCGAGATCCGCGTCCGCCCGCTGTCCACCGGCATTCGCGGGAGTGTACACTTACAGTTTTGCCCATGGAGAAAACGAATGATGGAGAAATCGAATTGATGAATCTTTGCAAGCCTGGTCGGGTTCGCCCGCACTTATATTTATTGGCCGCAAGTTTCGCCCTGATCCTGTCCGCCGTTCCGGTCCACGCCCAGCGCGCCACTATCTCCGCCAACGTGGGAGAGACCTCCGACCGATTCGGCGGCCAAGCCCGTGAAACCGGCGCCGTCGGCGCCGTCGACGGCGAAGTCGTCGCCTTCCAGAGTTCGGACCGCAACCACGGAGCCGACATCGTCGCCGGCGGCGAACTGCGCTGGCCCGAGGACGCCTCCAACCATGCCTCCGAGCAATCCATCTACGGAGGCTTCGCCTTCCACTTCGGCCAGCATCTCACTGCCGGCGTCCATCTCCAGATTCACCGCCTCGTTCCCCCTCCCAGCTACGCCGCTGGGCCAGTCACCGACGGCGGAGTGGTTTTCAACCGCGACCACATGGAAGTCTTCGAAACTCCTGGCTTCATCCAATACAAATTCGGACCCTCGAACCACATCTTCGCCCGCGTCGAAGGCACACCCGAATTTTCCCCGCGCTTTCATCCTTCGCCTTCCGGCGCCGAACCCTTCGACCATCCCAACCTCGATCACGGATACGCCATCCGCGGCATCGTCGGCTACAATTTTGGCAAGTGGTTCGTCAAAGGCACCTACCAGACGCGCTACTTCCGCTTCGAAACCAACGCCAACAATCCCGACGACGTCTACAACTGGCGCTCCGACTTCGTCACCGGAGGCGTCGGCTTCAACTTCTGATTGCGCTGGGAGATGCAGCCCGGGTGCCCCACTTCTCGCGCGCCTTTTGCGCGAGAAGTGGGGAAGTCGGCTCCGCTATTTTCGTTTATCTGGACTTCTTCTTCTTCCGCAGTGTTCCCCCCTTCATCACCTCCCACGCTTCGCGAAACTTCTCAAACATCGCTCCCTTCTTGCTCCCATCCGGATAAAACCACAAATTCTTTCGCGGCACGAACTTCTCCACCGGCACCATATACCACAAATCCTTTGGAAAAATGTACGCCGCCAGCACATCGATATCCTTCTTCGTCAGTCCCACAATCTTCCTTCCCACATATACCGACGCATGCACCGCAAATCCCCGCGGACCCTGCAAGTGCTCCGTCGATCGCACCTGCACCCGATACAGTTTCCCCTTCCAGTCCGCGACCGCGTCGTAGCGGTCGCTGTCTCCCCACGGCTTCGACACCAGAAAGCCCAGCCGGATCGCCTTCTGCAAAAATGCCAGCTCCGCCAACTCCCCCAACCGCTTCGGAGGCATCCTCTTCTCTTCCTCCTCCGGTTTCTTTTCCTCGCGCTTCTTGTCCCCCTCCCGCTTGTTCTTCCGTCTTTGCTTGCGTTTCCGTTCCCGCTCCTCCCACTCCTCATCCACCTGCGCCATAATCCGGTCAATCACCATCTCGTGTCCCATGCTTCACCCTTTTCCCCTCCCGAAAATTTCCTAGCCAACGCTCCGCCACCCCGCCCCTCGTCCGAGGATGCAGCAGAGCCAGCCATAGCCACAGCAATAACGAAGAGCAGGGAAGTTTCCCGCCCACCAGGTTGTCAAAGATCCATTCGCCACGGCAAAGCCCATGTAGGGACAGCCGCCCCCGGCTGTCCAGTCGAGCAACGCTCGACCGGCTCTTTCCCGCCACGAGCCCAGAAATACAAAGCCCCCACCGGACCAAGTCCGTGGAGGCAAGCCAGAAACACTTCTGGCTCCTTCCATCCTGCCCAATCCAAAATTTTCAGTCAAGCAAATTCGTAGGAATCTTTTGTCTCGAACTTCAAGACCGTTCTTGTCTGACTGACGAATCGAAGTGACGAATCGAAGTTATGAATCAAAGTGATGAATCAAAAGAAATGAGGCTGCCCCACCCTTCGCGGTTTTCGAAGGGTGACACGACGCAGCCTACATAGCAGTTTTGTTTCGGGAATTCGCGAAGAAATGCGATAACAAGAATGACCTTGACGGGGTGCGAACCAACGAAACGGCCTCAATCTCTGAGGCCGTTTTTGTTTTAGCGTAGTTTCGAAAACCGGGGAACGTGCCGTTTGTCCGCAGATTCCCCCAGAGGCGACAGAAGGATGGCCACAAAATTCCGAGGGATACGTTACGCCGCCGCGTGGGCTCGCGCCTTCTTCAACTTCACTTCCGCTTCGGCGCCCAGCAGGTCGGCGTAAAGCAGCAGCCGGGCTACGCTCAACGTCGAAAGCTTGCCGCGCATCAACTCACTCACGCGCGGTTGCTGGATTTGCAGGATTCGCTCCAGATCGCGGGCTCGGTATCCGCGGCGCTTTACCAACTGCAGGATGTTCTGATGTAGCGCCGCCTTCAACTTGAGTTCCAGCGTCGCTTGCCGATCCAGCCCGAGTTCATCCAATACGCTCCCTGTGACTCTGTATTCATTTTCTTCGGAGCGCTTGTTTGGCATTCTTCTTTTCCTCACGTTCGGCTTGGCTAGCCAGATATTGTTTCTGAGGAAACTCCTACTACGCTTCCCAAAGCATGGGGGCCGAACTCCCATGACGGTCTTGATCGCGATTTCTCACCCAATAATGCCGATCCTCATCGTAGTGCCAACCGTGATGCTTGACCACTTTTGTGAAGTCATCTTTCGAAATATTCAAGGAACCGATTGCTGATTTCTGCCAAGCTTGAATGACAAGCTGGTTGAAGAGCTGTTCCCCGTAAACAACTCGCGGGGCTGCCTCAAGAATTTCACCGACGGTGCTAACTACATCAAGTTCCCCGTGATTCCGCAGGTATTGTGGCTTGCCGGTTCTCACGAACGTAAGAATTAACTCGCCCGCCAAGACAGACTGATTTCCTTTTTTCTTGTGCATAGACCAGATCGGATCGCCGACTTGGGATATCGCGGCCCTAAGTTCTGCACCGGCCTCGGCCGCGCCCGTAAGGATCGCCTCGAAGTAGGAGATATTCCAATGTTGAAAGACAATGGAAAGCCAACGACCCTTTTTGAGCATATTCACGCAAGCCCGCACACTATCGCTCAATCGTGACGTGTAGAGCGCCTCAGTGTGATTTAGCTCGCCGCCGACAATTAATTCTCGCTCCCGCGCTTTTATGCTCGGGTTATGCCCGAGCCAAACGTTCCAGAGAGTTGAAAGATCAAGATATGAGATATGGCCACCGTAGGGAGGATCCGTAAAAATGTAGTCGATTTTTCCACGGCATTCCTTCTCCAGTTCAGCAATATCCTTCGCGTGCACTTCAAACTCGCCGTGCCATCCGCTCGTCATTTCCTTGTGTTGGATTGTTTTGTCGATCTCCGCCTTCGCATCTATGATATTCACCGCCCGCTCTTCGAAGGTTGCCCAAGGCCGAAGCTCAACGGGGTTTTTCGCTATTTTGTAACGATAAATACTGAAAATGCTGGAACCACCCCTTGATTCGGCACGACCCTCGGCAGAGAGAAAAGTCTTGTTCAGTTTCGCCAGAGTGGCAGACCAGGCCAGGAGCATCCCTGCCCTGGCCGGCCCACTCTTCAAGTCGTCAACCCCCTCCCTTATTACCGCTAGCGACAACAGCTGCCGTTTTGAGAAAAGATCGTGGTAGAACTCAACGTCAGCATTGCTCGGCAACTTGATGTTGTCTGGCAGTTTCACGCCACGCCCCAATTTGGCCAACCCCTTTTCGTCGGCGTCCTGCAGTGCCGCGAGCCGTTTTTCGCATCGCTCCTTAAGCTCGTTCACCGCAGCCTTATATTCGGAGCTGTTTCCTTTCGCAAGACCCACAACACCTTTTGCGATGAAGTTCGCCAGGGGATTGATGTCGTTCTGCACGCCCGTTCGATTCTCCAAGAACGCTTCTATCGCGGTGACGCCAGACCCTCCGAACGGGTCAAGAACGTGATCTTTTTCTTTTGAGTAGTGAAGAATGTACTCTCGTACAACGTTGTATGGCCGTCTCGTGAAGTATGGATGAACGCCGTAATGTCGCTTGGCTCCCTGGCGGTTGGCTGCGATTGGCTCCTTAAGTGGTTCGATGATTTCGCGCCCGGTCATATTCTGCTCTCTAACGGAAACTTCTGAGCGTACTCGCAGAGTGCGTCAAGTTCGATCACGTCGATGTGCTGCGGCATCGACTTGTGCTTATGGATTGCACAGAGCACCACGGCACGAGACAACTCATCCTTGCCGTATTTCTTTTGCTGATACTGAAACCCGGTGCTGTCTCTCTTTATTTCCACAGGAACCGAGTAAGCAGGCAGACCCTGAAATTGAAAATCGGTGACACAATCGTATCCTTTCCCGACGTAGCCACCAAGACTCACTCCGAGATGCCTTAGCGGGCCAGAAGCCCTCAATAAGTCAGGTTCTTGAATATGAGGAAGTCGAGTCGCCGGTCGATGATCCTTCACCACTCTGCAAACCTCATGGAGCGCCCAGCTAACAATTCCTGGGTTCTTCTTGTTGGTGTAAACGAGTTGCTCAATCCAAAAGGGACTAGCGTACACACTCGTGAACGTCAGCGGTCTGTCAACCCTGGGGATTTCCCTAGTCTTCGGCTTGTTCGCGTACTTGAACGACAGTGGTGTCAAGTAAAAAACATCGTCTCTGATTTCGAGATCGAGATCGATCCTCTCGAAGTCGCCCGATGATAGCTGATACCAACTTCTAATGGACTCCCCTATGCTTTCCTTGGCCAAACCCTGCTGTATCCTGTCGTGGCCCACATTGCCCGGAATGGGCCGCTGTTTCGGGTCCAGTTTCCTGTCCGTGCTTACAGCAAAGTAGTCGGATCTGGTCGCGCCGTAGGGCGTCACAAGCGCGACGCGTACAGCGCCCTTTTTTCGCAAGAACGTTTTAACAGGGTCACTTAGATCATGGAAATAATATTGTGGGCCACCCGTCTCCCTGCTTCCCCGTTTCGTCTGCTGGAGGTGCATAGACATACCGCTCCCTTTGCGGTGCCGAGTGAATCAGTCATATCGTAATAGGTTCCGCATCGTTGCGCGAGAACTTCATTCAAGATTTGGCTCGACGCGAAACAGAGGAACAGGGACTTGGAACGGACTGGTATACCACTGTTTTTGTCCGGTCGTCTCCAGAGCAGCAGCGTCTCATTCCTATGCTCCGAAAACAAACAAAGGAGCCCCGCCTTTCGGCGGGGCTCCTTTGCTACGTAGGCGCTGAGCTAGCGGCGCGGCTTGAAGCCGCGCGCCCTTTCAAAGCTGTCTTAGTACATATCGCCCATGCCGCCGCCACCGTGTCCACCCGGCATTGGAGCTTCCTTCTTTTCAGGAATCTCCGCTACCAGGGCTTCGGTGGTCAGCATCAGGGACGCGATCGAGCCGGCGTTTTGCAGCGCGGTCCGAACTACTTTCGTCGGATCGAGGACGCCCGCCTTGACCAGGTCTTCGTACTCGTTGGAGAAGGCGTTGTAGCCGTAGTTGGCTTCCTTGGCGTCGAGCACTTTGCCCAGCACGACTGCGCCCTCTTCGCCGGCGTTCTCGGCGATCATGCGCAAGGGTTCGGTGATGGCGCGCTTGACGATGTTGATGCCAATCTGCTCATCGCCTTCGGCCTTCAGCTTTTCCAGCGTCGAAGCGCAACGAGCCAGCGCCACGCCGCCGCCGGGGACAATGCCTTCTTCCACGGCTGCGCGGGTTGCGTGCATCGCGTCTTCCACGCGGGCTTTCTTCTCCTTCATTTCGGTTTCGGTTGCGGCGCCGACTTTAATGACGGCCACGCCACCGACCAGCTTGGCCAACCGCTCTTGCAGCTTCTCGCGGTCGTAGTCGCTGGTGGTCTTGTCGATCTGGCTGCGAATCTCTTTCACGCGGCCTTCGATCTCGTTGTGCTTGCCTTTGCCTTCGACCACCGTGGTGTTGTCCTTGTCGATGGTGATCTTCTTGGCCTGGCCGAGGTCGGAGATCTGCACGTTCTCGAGCTTGATGCCCAAATCTTCGGTGATCGCCTTGCCGCCGGTCAGGATCGCGATATCCTGCAGCATGGCCTTGCGGCGATCGCCGAAGCCGGGAGCCTTGACGGCGGCGACTTGCAGCGTGCCACGCAGCTTGTTGACGACGAGAGTAGCGAGTGCTTCGCCTTCAACGTCCTCTGCGATGATGAGGAGCGGCTTGCCGGACTTGGCGATCTGCTCGAGCAGCGGAAGCAGGTCCTTCATCGAGCTGATCTTCTTTTCGTTGATCAGGATGTAGGCGTTCTCGAGAGCAACTTCCATGCGCTCGGGATCGGTGACGAAGTAGGGCGAGAGGTAGCCGCGGTCGAACTGCATGCCTTCGACGACTTCCAGTTGAGTCTCAAGCGTCTTCGACTCTTCAACGGTAATGACGCCGTCTTTGCCGACCTTCTTCATGGCTTCGGCAATGATCTTCCCGATAGTTTCGTCATTGTTAGCGCTGATGGTGCCGACCTGGGCGATCATGGCGTCGCTATTGACGGGCTTCGACAGCTTGTCGAGTTCGCCGTTGATGCGGTTGCCTTCTTTGTCGAGCTTGCCGGCGATGGTCTGAACGGCCTTCTCGATGCCGCGCTTCAGGGCCATGGGATTGGCACCGGCAGCGACGGTCTTGACGCCTTCGCGGTAGATGGCCTGGGCGAGAACGGTGGCGGTAGTGGTGCCGTCGCCGGCGATGTCGGAAGTCTTGGAAGCGACTTCGCGAACCATCTGCGCGCCCATGTTCTCGAGTCCATCTTTCAGTTCGATTTCTTTGGCTACGGTGACGCCGTCTTTGGTGATGGTCGGCGAACCGAATTTCTTTTCGATAACTACGTTGCGGCCCTTGGGGCCGAGTGTGACTTTCACGGCATCGGCCAGGACGTTGACGCCCCGAAGAATCGCCTGCCGTGACTCTTCTCCATGAATGATTTGTTTTGCCATTGCTTTTTATCTCCTAATCGGTTTTCGATTGCAGGACTGGCCTGCTTGAGCTGTGAGCTTTGAGTTTTGAGCTGCGAGCTAGGAGCTACAACAAGTTTCTAGCCGCTAGCTAAAACCGAATTGCATGGATCCTTCGCGCCAAAGGCGCGCTCAGGATGACAATTCTTATTTGCGCGAGCCGGAAGTTTCCTTCTTCGAGGGCACGGACGATCCGGACAGGATGCCGAGCACTTCCTCTTCGCGCATGATGATGTAGTCCTCACCATCGAGCTTGATTTCGGTGCCGGAATACTTGCCGAACAGGATGCGGTCGCCTTCTTTTACGTCGAGCGGGCGAACCTTGCCTTCTTCGTTGATCTTGCCCTTGCCAGCGGACACAACTTCGCCCTCCTGCGGCTTCTCTTTGGCCGAGTCGGGGATGATGATGCCGCCACGAGTGGTTTCGCCTTCTTCAATGCGCCGCACCAGAATGCGGTCATGGAGCGGGGTAAATTTCGCCATGGTTGCTACTCCTTTCAAGTAGTTAAGAGGTTGATCTGACGTTGCGGATCGTTGTAACCCTATGATTTGGATGGGTTAGGCAGGCCTGTTAGCAGTTCTGCCTAACGAGTGCTAATTATAGGAGAGTCGGTGGGACCTGTCAAGGGGCAGTCCAGCAAAACTATCTGGACCTCAAACGCCCTTGTAAGGCGACGCATAGGCTCTCCATCGATGCCGAAAGTCGCCGATGCCGAAAGTCGCCGATGCCGAAAGTCATCGATGCCGAAAGTCAAAGTCCCCACCCTAAAATCGCAAAGAACGCGATTTTAGGATGGGGCACCCCGGCGTGGGGCACCCCGCCGCAGTCGTTTCATCCCATAAACTGCCATACTCGCTGCACCGGCCCCGGCTTTGCCAGACTTCCAGTGGAATCGCCGCAGGCTCAGGCGCACTCTCGCGCCATGAGACATCCCATTGCGATTCTGCTCATGGTAGGGCTGGTGTGGTTACCCATTTCCGCGCAGGACAGCGCCGATACCACTGCCAACGCCACCACTATCGGCCACGAAAGTCTCCAGCAGGCGGTTGCGCTCGAGGCGCAAGGCCACTTCGACGCCGCCATTGCCGTCGCCAAACAGGTCACCGACTCCAACCAGTTGACAGGAGCCGCACTGGGACGCGCCTACGTTGTGCTCGGCGCAGCTTACAAATATGACGGCAAGTTCATCGAGGCGCAGGAGGCGTTCGAACAGTCGCTTCGCCTGCTGGAGCACGACCGGGAACATCAGGACAATTACGCGGCGGCGCTTTCGAACTATGCCGGGCTCTACAGCGATTTCGGCCAAATCGAAATCGCGAAGCCGATGTGGCAGAAAGCGCTTCGCCTGCGCGAGCAGATTGGCGACCACACCGGAGCCATGTTATCGCTGGTCGATCTGGCCGGCGCGGCGCTGGCTCAAAAGCGAGTCCGCGAGGCCCGCGATTACCTCAAGCGAGCGTCGGACGAGATGAAGCTGGCCAGCTCTGTCACTGGCGACCTAACCGACGACGACCGACGCGTGCTGTTCGAGACTCAGGGCTGGCTGGCATTGTCGGAGGGCAAGACGCAAGCGGGCGTGGCCGCATATCAACGTGCTCTGGAACTCTGCACGCGTGCCCGTGGAGAAGGCCATTGGCTTACGGGATGGGATACGATGCTACTTGGCAAGGCCTACCTGCAAGCCGGCAATTACAGCCAGGCGTTGACCGACATGCGGGACGGGCTCGACATTATCGGCGCGGCGATTGGGCGGAAGAATCAAAACTACTTCTTCGCAGAACTGGCCTACTCGCAGGCGCTGGATCGATCCGGCGCGCACCTGGAAGCTGCCCGCCTCAGACAGACGGCAGAGCAGGCCCGCAAAGATTTCTATAACAGCCAATGTGCCGGGTGTACGATTTCCACAGCTGGCTTCAGATAGGAGCAGACTTGAACTCCGATCTCCAGGCTCGGTCTGTCGAGATGACGCAAGCTACGACGGAAGTCGCCTCTGGCGAAGGCGCGTGGGGTGAGTTGTTGCCGCGCGCCAGGATGGTTCCTCTGGTGATCGCCGCCATTCTGGCGGCGGCCACGGCAATCGAATGCCATGCCCGGGCAAGAGGGATCGAGTCTTTCCTGGCGTGGGGCATCTCGTTGGGATACGGATGCACGCTCTGGCTGTGGTGGGCGCTGGTGATCGACCTGTTGTGGCGCGCCGGGGGCCGCTGGCCTGCCGCGCTGAGGGTTTCGCTGCCAACCGTTGGGGTGCAGGCGCTGGTTGCGGTGGGAGTTGCTGTCCTTCACCTTGGCTTGCTCCAGGCCGCAACCAATTGGATCGTGAGAGTCGGCGCTGACCCGGTGAAGGCGGAATATCGCGACCTGATCTTCTTCTGCTTGCCTCGCCTGGGCATGGAGTTGCTGATTTATGGGCTTATCTGGCTGGCTTGCGTGGCGGTGAGAGGTCAACTGGCGAGCCAGCGCGACTCGATGCGGTCTCTCGAACTGGAGCGCCAGCTTTCGAGTGCGCATTTGCGGGCCTTGCAGATGCAGCTCGAACCGCATTTTCTCTTCAACACTCTGAATGCGGTGACCACGCTGATGGAACTCGACCGGCGAGAGGAAGCGCTGGCAACTTTAGGTCATTTGAACACGGTATTGAAGACGGTCCTCAAGCGAGATACGCCCAGCAAGATTCCGCTGGTGCAGGAGTTGGAGATCGTAGAGAGCTATCTGGCGATCGAACGGGTTCGTTTTGCCAACCGGCTGCGGGTGGATCTGAATCTCGATCCGGGCGCGCTCGACGGATTGGTGCCATGTTTTCTGCTGCAGCCGCTTGTGGAGAACGCGATTCGACATGGGATTGCCCACTGTGAAAAAGATGGCTGCATCGAAACTTCCGCCAAACGCGTTGGAACTCGCATGCAATTGCTGGTGCGGGACAACGGACCGGGATTGAATGGGCGGGTAGATCCGGGTTTTGGCGTCGGCCTGGTTAATACGCGCGAGCGGCTGATTCATTTCTACAAAGACGATTACGAACTGCGCACGGAGCAACCGGAATCGGGCGGATTCGAAGTCTCGATCACGATCCCGTATGAGAGAACGGCTTCTTCCATAGGATGAGCATGAATATGAGCCTGCGGACGGTGATTGCCGACGACGAGCCTCTGGCACGGGAGCGGTTGAAAATGCTGCTGGCGCCGGATTCCGCCGTAGAAATTATCGCGGAATGCCGCAATGGCAGCGAAGTCGTGAGGGAATTGAAAACCCGTCGAGCGGATCTGCTGTTTCTGGACATTCAGATGCCCGGAAAAAGTGGCTTCGAAGTGATTGAAGAAGTCGGCCTGCCGAACATGCCGATGACGGTGTTCGTGACGGCCCACAACGAATATGCGGTATCGGCGTTTGAAGTACATGCATTGGACTATCTGGTCAAGCCGATTGAACGGCCTCGGCTGGACGAAGCTTTGGCACGAGTCAAGAAAAAGATTCGGCTGGAAGAGGCCTTCGCGGCGCGCGAAGAACTATCTTCCGCATTGCAGGCTCTGCGAACAACGGGACAAGATCCGTATCCGCAACGATTTTTGGCGAAGAACGGAAACACGGGTTCGGTGGTCTCGGTTGGCGATATCGAGTGGATTGAGGCGGCGGATTACTATGTGTGCCTGCACGCCGGCGGGAAGAAACATCTGCTGCGGGAGAGCATACGGGCGTTGGAAGCGAAATTGAATCCCAGCAAGTTTGTGCGGCTGCATCGATCGGCGATCGTGAACATTGACCACGTGCGCGAGATTCACCGCGACGGCCGCACCGAGGGATGGGTTGTGCTCTCGACCGGCGAGCGGGTTCGCCTGAACAAAACGGGCTGGCAGAAGTTGACCGCCATGAGCGGCATCTCGACCTCATAAGCCGCATTCCCTGCGATCCCCGGTGCTCCTGTGGTCAGGCATTCGCCTTGATCACGACTGAGAAAAACCATTCCAAGGCGCGCCGCGAATAGCGGTTATCATGTGGCGTGAGGAAACGCGCATGAGCATCGTCGACACTTTGTTTGGGCGGCCGCTGGCTACCGAAGAAGAGAAGGCGGAGCGGATCGGGCCGATCAAAGGGATTCCCATCTTCGGCCTCGATGCCCTGAGTTCGGCGGCGTACGGTCCGGAGGCGGCGCTGACGCTGCTGATTCCACTGGGCATGGCGGGAGCGGCTTATGTGTGGCCGATCACCATTGGGATCGTGGTGCTGCTGGGGATTGTTTATTTTTCTTACCGGCAGACGATTGCGGCGTATCCGCAGGGCGGCGGATCGTACACGGTAGCGACGGAAAATCTGGGCGAAGGCGCGGGGCTGCTGGCGGCGGCGGCATTGATGATCGACTATGTGCTGACCGCCGCAGTCGGAATCTCGGCTGGGGTGGGAGCGCTGGTTTCGGCGGTGCCGTCGCTGCAGAGCAAGACCCTGTGGCTCTGTCTGGGGATTCTGCTGGTCATCACCATCGTCAATCTGCGGGGAATGCGGGAATCGGGCGGAGTGTTTCTGCTGCCGACGTATGTTTTCATCGCGTGCCTGCTGGGGCTGATCGCGGTGGGAATTTTCAAGACGCTGATGGCGGGAGGGCATCCGATTCCGGTAGTGGCTCCGCCGAAGCTGACGGCGGTGACGGCGACGGTAAGCGCGTGGCTCTTGTTGCGGACTTTTTCGAGCGGCTGCACGGCGATGACCGGGGTCGAGGCGGTCAGCAATGGAGTGATGGCGTTCCGCGATCCGACCGACAAATACGCCAAGCTGACGCTGACCATCATTATTGGGATTCTGATGATGATGCTGGTGGGGATTGCGTTCCTGGTGCCGGCGTATGGGCTTGCGGCGACCGATCCGGGAGCGACTGGATATGAGAGCGTGCTATCGCAGTTGTTGGGTGCGGTGACGGGCAAGGGGGCGTTTTATTGGGTGAGCATTGGATCGATCCTGGTGGTGCTGTCGCTCTCGGCGAATACGGCGTTTGCGGATTTTCCGCGGCTGGCGCGGGCGATTGCCCAGAATGGATATCTGCCACACGCGTTTGTGTTGCGCGGACGGCGGCTGGTGTTCGCGCAGGGCGTGTATGCGCTGGCACTGCTGACCGGCGTGCTGCTGATTATTTTTGGCGGCGTGACCGACCGGCTGATTCCTCTTTATGCAGTGGGCGCGTTTCTGGCGTTTACGCTTTCGCAGGCGGGGATGGTGGTGCACTGGCGAAGACATGCGGGTCCGGGGGCGACCCGCAACATGCTGGTGAACGGACTGGGCGCGCTGGCTACTGGGATTACTACGGCGGTGGTGCTGGTGGCGAAGTTTGTCGATGGGGCGTGGATTACGGTGTTGCTGATTCCGGCGCTGATGCTGATGATGCGGTCGGTGAAGCGGCACTATAAGGTGGTGGGGCTGGAGATCAATACGACCGAGCCGGTCGAAACTACGGATCTTCGGGAGCCCATCGTTCTGCTGCCGCTGGATCGCTGGAGCCTGGTGGCGGACAAGGCGTTGCGCTATGCGTGGACGTTGTCGAAGGAAATTCATGTGCTGCACGTGCATTGCGGAGAAGAAACTCACAGCCTGTGCCGGATCTGGGGGGAAATGGTGGAGAAACCGGCGCGCGCCGCCGGACTTCCGCTTCCGAAGTTAGTCGTGCTGGATTCCCCGTATCGCTTCATCGTGAAGCCGATCGTCGAATATGCGATTCAGCAGCAGACGGCGCAGCCGGATCGGAACATCACCATGCTGATTCCGGAACTGGTGGAGAGTCACTGGTATCACTATTTCCTGCACAACAACCGGCCGGAAGCGATTCGGGCATTGCTGCTTTTCAACGGAAACCAGAGAATTACCGTCGCCTCGCTTCCGTATCACCTGCGGGCGTGAGGGGTTTTTTCACCACAGAGACACAGAGACGCAGAGAAAACATTGAGCTGTAAAGACCAGACGGGTAGGGCTTGCTGAAGCTCAGGCGGTAAAGCGCTGGCCGCTGCTTCCCACGATGCGGGTATATCATTGGCGAAGAAGAGTCTGCTGAACATCTCTGCTCGAATTCCTGGTGGTTGGGAGTCTGCCCATGGCTACGCTTCAGCTTCAAATTAATGATCGTTCGTACACGGTGGAGGCCGATCCGCAGACCAGCCTGCTGACCGTGCTGCGCGAACATCTGGATTTGACTGGCAGCAAATATGGCTGCGGCGAAGGGCAGTGTGGGGCGTGCACCGTGCTGATCGAGGGGAAGGCGCAGCGGTCTTGCATTACGCGGGTTGGGGCGGTCGCGCAGAAACAGATTACAACTATCGAAGGGCTGGCGCGCGGGGAAGAACTGCATCCGGTGCAGGAGGCTTTTCTGGAAGCGGGTGCGATGCAGTGCGCTTACTGCACATCGGGGATGATCATGTCGGCGGTCGCGTTGCTGAAGAAAAATCCCGCGCCGAGTCAGAGCGAGATTATCGACTTTATGGATGGGAATGTCTGCCGGTGTGGGACGTATCCGAGAATTGTGACGGCGATTCAGAGGGCTGTGGGGGTGATGTCGGCGCCGAAGGAAGCGGGGTTATGAAGGACGCCATGACTGAAAGAACAGAAAAATCCCCACTTCTCGAGCAGACGGCGCGCGAGAAATGGGGCACCCGGCCGGTTGAGGCTGTCGAGCTGCGCTCGACTGGACAGCCTAGGGCGGCTGTCGCTACATGTGTGCCGGTGGAACCGGAACGTTATGAGCTGCGGGCAGGCGCGCCTTACCGGTTTGATCTGGACCGGCGGGAGTTTTTTAAATTTCTGGGAGCGGGCGTGCTCGTGGTCTCGGTTCTGAAACCGGCCGTCAGCGCGCAAGAATCAGGCGGTGGCCGGAAGTGGCGCGGCGATTCCTTGCCCAAAGAAATCGATGCCTGGCTGCACATTGGGGAGGACGGACGCGTCACCGTCTACACCGGCAAAGTCGAGGTTGGCCAGAATATACGCACTTCGCTGACTCAAGCCGTCGCCGAGGAACTCCACATCGGTATGGAAAAAATCGACCTCGTGATGGGCGACACGCAGCTCACTCCGTTCGACATGGGAACTTTCGGCAGCCGCACCACGCCGACGATGAACCTGCAACTTCGTAAAGTCGCGGCGGCCGCGCGCGACACGCTGATCGGCCTCGCCGCAGCGCAGTGGAAAACCAGCGTCGAGCATCTGATCGCCGCCGACGGAAGAGTTCGCGATCCTCAGACCAATCGTTCGCTCGACTATGCCGCATTGACCAAGGGCCAGCAACTCGCCGAGACCCTGCCCGCAGAAGATCCGCTAATTCCCGCGGTTGATTGGAAGGTCGCGGGCCAGCCCGCGCCGAAAGTGGACGGCCGCGACTTCGTCACCGGCAGGCATCGTTATCCGTCGGATCAGAAGCTCCCTGATATGTGGCACGGCAAAATCCTGCGGCCGCCGTCATTCGGCGCGACACTGGTTTCCGTGAACACGCAGAAAGCCGAGCAACTGGGAGCCAGCGTCGTGCATGACGGCAACTTCGTCGGAGTCTCTGCTCCGACAACTGCGCAGGCCGATGCTGCGGTCGCCGCGATTCGCGTGGAGTGGAAATCCGAACCGCAGCCCTCCAGCAAAGAGTTATTCGACTACCTGCGCAAGAATCCGACCCAGGGCAACGATCCCACCGGCGACGGTGACCGCTACGAGGTGGGCGCGATCGATCAGGCGATGGCCGCGGCCGATCAGAAGCTGCAGCAGACTTATACGGTTTCCTACATCGCGCACGTTCCGCTCGAACCCCGCGCCGCACTGGCCAAGTGGGACGGTGACAAGCTGACGGTCTGGACGGGAACGCAGCGTCCCTTCGGAGTGCGCGGGCAGCTCGCCGAGGCCTTCCGCATTCCCGAGGATCAGGTGCGCGTGCTCATGCCCGACACCGGCTCGGCATACGGCGGCAAGCACACGGGCGAAACTGCGATCGAGGCAGCGCGGCTGGCGCGCGCGGCGCAGCGTCCCGTGAAAGTTGTGTGGTCGCGCGAGGAAGAATTTACCTGGGCTTATTTTCGTCCTGCAGGCGTAATCGACGTATCGAGCGGCGTGCGCAGTGACGGCACGATTACCGCCTGGGAGCATCACAACTACAATTCCGGGTCAGCCGGCATTCGAACCTACTACGAGATTCCAAATCAGCGCATCGTGTTTCATGCCACGCAGTATCCGCTGCGTCAGGGCTCGTACCGGGCGCTGGCCGCCACTGCGAATCATTTTGCCCGCGAGTCGCAGATGGACGAGCTGGCGCACGCGGTGAAAATGGACCCGCTCGAATTCCGCCTCAAGAATCTCAAAGAAGAACGGCTGCGCGCGGTCTTCCAGGCCGCCGCGCAAAAATTCGGCTGGAACAGGAGCAAAGGTCCGGGACAGGGCTTCGGCATGGGCGGCGGCTACGAAAAGCTGGGATACATCGCGACCTTTGCCGAAGTCAACGTCGATCGCAAATCGGGCGACGTGAAGGTCGCGCGCGTAGTTTCGGCGTTTGAATGCGGCGCCATCGTCAATCCCGACAACCTGCACAATCAGGTCGAAGGATCGAACGTGCAGGGCCTGGGCGGTGCGCTGTTTGAGGCGATTCAATTCGAGAATGGAAAAATCCTGAACGGCCGCCTATCGGAATATCGGGTGCCGCGGTTCAGCGACGTGCCGGTGCTCGAGACCGTGCTGCTCGACCGCAAGGATTTGCCGTCGGTTGGGGCGGGAGAGTGCCCGATGGTGGGCTTGGCTCCGGCGATCGCTAACGCGATTTTCGATGCCAGCGGGGTTCGACTGCGCGCGCTGCCGCTGGTGCCGGATGGGCTGAAGGGTTGAGCTTCGTGGGCGATCGTTGTTGCTCAGGACGTCAGGATTGGGCGGTGCCAGCGAAAAGCAGGTTCCTCACGGGGCTTTCAGCCCGGTTCGGAATGACAAGATTTTCTTCAACGGCGTTTCCCGGTCTTCTCAGCCTTCTCAATTGCCTTTTCAACCGTCTTCTCAACCGCCGTGGAGGAATCTTTCTTCGCACTTGTGGGTCAAGACGGAGTTGGCTGACAGTGAATAGTAAGTTCATCCCATATTGCCAGGAAGGATTCACTTGCAACCTATATTTTGCTTACGCTGCCGGCGCGAGATTGAGGCCGGGGATAAATCGGTGGCGGTCTATATGTTCGCGCAGACGGTGGGGCTAAGACCGCGGCAGAAATCATCGGCGCAGCGGATTTGTTTTTGTCCGCAGTGCGCGGTGTCGCTGGCCATGGGGCTGCCACCGGAGGGGGCACTGAATATGGCCGCGTGGGATATGATCCGCGACCTGGTGAGCACCGAGCCGGGACTGAATGCGGCAGCGTGGGAGAGTTTGCGGGGCGTAGCCGGGCTGCTGGGTGCGGGAGATGCTAGCGACGGGCGGGAGAAATACCGCAGAGCGGGTTGAGCCAGTCGGTCCGGTAGATTTCGCCGCTCGATGACGCAATGATTCGGCAGTACCTACGGCGTTTTCTGATCGGTGTCTTTCTTCTTGGCCAGCGAGCGGACGTAGTTGACCAGATCCCAGTTTTCTTCGGTTTTGACCCGCGGACCTTCGGGCGGCATATCCTGATGGCCGTTCTTGATGACGTAAAAAATCTCACCATCGGTGCGATCTTTCAACGTGTTGGGATCGGTGAAGTCGGCGATGGTGAGCTTCATCTCGCGGCCGGTTTCGCCTTTGCCATTGCCATTGTCGCCGTGGCACATGGCGCAGTCCATGGCAAACCACTTCTTGCCGCGCGCTAACGATTCGGGCGTGGGCTTGACCGGATTCTGCTGCCTGGCGGCTTCGACGGGAAGGGCGGCATAGGGGTCGGTTTTGGTAGTGGTTGGGGCGGGGGTCTGCTGCGCAGGCAGGGCCGCTAATAATAGAAGAAGTGCGGGAAGAACCAGTGTGAGTCTGGACACGGGGACCTCCTCTTAGGAATCTAAGAGTCACTTACAAACGAAGCCTAGCACGGGCCTTTGCGCGTGGATGTGAGCAGGCTCACACAGGCAAGAGACAGGCGGCACTGTCCGCTCCGTGCATGTGCGAACTGTTCAGGAAGTACACGCGCAGCGCGTCGCGAGGCGGCGGGCTTGTGATATTTTCTATCGTCTGTGCTGCGCGCGGATTTCAAGGGAGTCACGCTGTAATTATCCTCAGAGAGCGCCGGGAAAATTATGAACAAATTTCGTGTTTTTGCCACCTGCGATATTGGAGAAGCCGCCATCGACCTGCTGCGGAAGCGGGGGTATGACGTTGAGGTGTATCCGCATCCCGAACCGCCGGCGAAGCGTTTGATCATCGAGAGGGTGAAGTCGGGGATCGACGGGCTGATAACGACGCTGCGCGATCCGATTGACGCCGAAATTTTTGCGGCGGGCAGGGAGGGGGACGGGAAGCTGAAAGTGGTGGCGCAGTATGCGGTGGGCTTCGACAACATCAATCGCGCCGACGCGAACCGCTATAAGGTTCCGTTCACCAATACCGCCGACGTGCTGACGGAGGCGACGGCCGAGTTTGCGTTTTTCATGATGGGAGCGCTGGCGCGGAAGATGTGGCCGGCGGAGCATCTGACGCGCGAGAACCAATGGGGATACTGGCATCCGTATTTGCCGTTTTTGGGGGATGAAGTCACCGGCAAGACGGTCGCCGTCATCGGGACGGGACGCATCGGGCTGGCGTTCATGAAGAAGTGTTCCGGACTCGACATGAATATTTTGTGCTACGACCCGGCGTATGAAAATCAGGAGTTCGTGAAGACGATGCAGGAGATCAACGACCTGCGGCATGCGCGTGGGCTGACCAGGGAAAAGGCGTGGATCAAGTATGTTCCGTTCGAGCAGGCGCTGAGGGAGGCGGACTTCATCAGCATTCATGTGCCGCTGCTGCGGCCGGGCGAGAGCGCTACGCCGACCTATCATTTATTCAACGAGCGGACGCTGCGGATGATGAAGCCGACGGCGTATCTGGTGAACAGTTCGCGCGGGCCGGTGGTAGACGAAGCGGCGCTGGCGCGGGCGCTGCGGGAAAACTGGATTGCCGGGGCGGGGCTGGATGTGTATGCCAAGGAGCCGCTGCCGGCGGATTCTCCGCTGCGCGATCCTGCGATTGCGGACCGTTGCCGGCTGATGCCGCACTTTGCCAGCGCGGCGCGGATTACGCGGCTTTCGACCGATCCCGACAAAGGCATGGCCGGGCGGTGCGTGCAGGGGCTGATCGACGTGCTGGAAAGCAATTACGGGGGCGACCTGACGAAGATGCCGTATGTAGTGAATAAGGAGGCGTTCGGGAAATAGGGCCGGACGGGAGGCTAAGGTCAAAATCCTGGACGAGAAAGTGCGCTGAGGGCTCACGAAAGTCGCAAAGAAGGCTAAGGAACAAGTTTGCGAAACTAGGGCGCGGCCACAGGTTGCCGAGACGGCGAGTACAATATGGGCTGATTGCGGTTTGAGGTTCCAGGTTTTCGATTCGGGGCCTCAAGTTTTGGGTCTTGGCTTCAGGTCTTGGTTTTGGGTCTTGGTTTGAGTTTTGTGTTGGGGTCTTTCATGAAGAAGCGACTGATCTGGCTGGTTCCGGTGTTGGCGTGTGCTTCAGCTGTGGGGTTGATCGACGATAACCACACGCTGCGGCTGGAGCCGGCTCCGAAGGAACTGCACATGCGCGAAGGCTCGTTTCGGGTGGGGCCGAAGACCAAGATTTATGTGCAGCTGGGACATCAGTCAGAGGATCGCATCGCCGCCGAAACGCTGGCCGAGGAAGTGGCCGATAGGACCGGGCTGCAGTTGGAGATCCTGGGGATGAAGCCGGAGGCCAAGGCGCAGGAGGGATCGATTGTGCTGGCGCGCCTGGAAGACAAATGGGTGCGAAGATTTCTGGCGAGGAATGGACTGATGGCCGATGAATCAGTCGGCGAAGATGGCTATATTCTCTTCTCGGATGATGAACACCTGATTGTTGCGGCCAACTCAGGGGAGGGACTGTTTTACGGCGTGCAGACGCTGCGGCAGTTGCTGCGGCCGACGAACCGTGGGCTGGTGTGCCCGGCGGTGGGCATTCGCGACTGGCCTACTCCGGAGACTTTCCGCGTGGAGGAGGATGTGAAACGCGGGACGCCGACTCAGTTGGTGCGAGCGCCGTGGCGAGTGCCGGGGTCGTAGTCCGACGACCGATTCATAATTCGTGATGCCTTTTTGTAATCCCTAATCCCTCATGTTTTCCGACCGAAGCCAGTGGAAGCTGGCGCCGAACCGTCTGACGGAAGCGCTGGAGCAGGCGCGCGCGGGCGGGGCGAACATTCTTGATCTGGCGGCGTCGAATCCTACGCGGGTGGGGTTGGAGTATGACTCGCGGGCGATTCTGGCGGCGCTGGCTACGCCACAGGCTCTCGATTACGATCCGCAGGCCAAGGGGTTGCTGGCGGCGCGCGAGGCTGTAGCTGGCTATTACCGCGAAGATCATGGAATTCGCGGTCTGGCTGCGGAGCGCATCGTTCTTACAACCAGCACGAGCGAAGGGTACTCGTTTGTGTTTCGTTTGCTTTGCAATGCCGGGGACGAGTTGCTGGTGCCGAAGCCGAGTTATCCGCTGTTTGAGTTTTTGGCGGATTTGCAGGATGTAAGGCTGGTGCCGTATCCGCTGATTTATGACCATGGCTGGCAGATGGATTTTCACTCGATGGAAGAGGCTGTGACGGCGCGGACGCGCGGCGTGGTGGTGGTGCATCCGAATAATCCAACCGGATCGTATGTGAAGGCGGGAGAGGTCGGCGCGCTGAATTCGTTTTGCCGGGAGCATGGGTTGGCGTTGATTGTGGATGAGGTGTTTCTGGATTACGGGCTGGATGTAGCGACGGCCGCCCCCGGCTGTCGAGTCGTGGCCTTCCCAAGAATCGGTGACGACCCGAGCACAGTCGAGCTTCGCTCGACCGGACAGCCGGGGGCGGCTGTCCCCACATGTTCCTCGCACCACGCGAGTTTTGCGGGAAATTCTCAGGTGCTGACGTTTACGTTGAGCGGGCTGTCGAAGATTTCGGCGCTGCCGCAGATGAAAGTGGCTTGGGTGGTGGCCAGCGGGCCTAGGGATGAAGTTGAGGCGGCGATGGGGCGGCTGGAGGTGATTGCCGATACTTATCTTTCGATGAATGCGCCGGTGCAGTGGGCGTTGCCGGCGCTGCTGGAGCAGAGGAAGAATATTCAGCGACAGTTGATGGAGCGGGTGCGCGCGAATTTGGCGGAGTTGGATCGGCAGATTGCGGGGCAGAAGGCTTGTTCACGGCTGATCGTGGAAGGCGGATGGTATGCGGTGTTGCGGGTTCCGGTTACGCGGTCGGATGAGGAGTTGGCGATTGAGTTGGTGCGGGAGAAACGCGTGCTGGCGCATCCGGGACACTTTTATGATTTTCCGGGAGATGGATATTTGGTGTTGAGTTTGATTACGGCGGAGGGGGAGTTTCGGGAGGGGGTTGGGAGGGTGCTGGAGACGGCGTAGCTCGGACCGCTCCAAGGGCGAGGCGCCATCGGGACAGCCGGCGAGACGCCGGCGCTACGGGGATTCAGCGCCTTTGCAGAAACGGATTGCTCTCGCGCTCTTCGCCGATAGTAGTGAGTTCGCCGTGGCCGGGGATTACTACGGTTTCGTCCGGCAGGGCCATCACAGTGTCGTGCAGGGAGAGCAGGATTTTTTGCATGGAGCCGCCGGGGAGGTCGGTGCGGCCGATAGAGCCGGCAAATAGGGTGTCGCCCGCGATCAGCTTTTTTTCTGGCGCGAAGTAGAGGCAGATGCTGCCTTCGGTGTGGCCGGGGGTGTGCAGGACGGTGGCCGTGTGCGATCCGGCGGTGACGGCTTCTCCGGTGGTGATGCTGCGGTCGATTTCGACTTTGCCGGGAGGGGCCACTCCGATCCATCCTGCTTGTACGTCTAGCATTTTCAGCAGGGCGTAGTCGTTCTGGTTTAGCAGGATGGGCGCGCCGGTGGCGGCGCGGAGTTTCATGGCTCCGCCGACGTGGTCGATGTGGGCGTGGGTGATGACGATTTGCTTGACCTGCAGATTATGCTTGCGGACTAGGGCCAGGATGTCGTCGATGTCGTCGCCGGGGTCGATGACCATGGCCTCGTGCGTGGTTTCGTCGCCGATGATAGAGCAGTTGCATTGCAGCGGGCCGACTGGGATGATTTCGTGGATCATTTTTCCATTGTAGCGGGCTGGAGAGAGCGAGGCGCAGCCGGCGAAATCCCCACTTCTCGCGCAACGAACGCGCGAGAAATGGGGCACCCGGCATGCGGAGATGTGTCGGCGAAATCCCCACTCTAACGTCGCAAAAGGCGCGACGTTAGAATGGGGCAGCCGGCGCGTTGTTCCTTCCGCGACAGTCGGCGGGACGCTGGCGCTACACTTGCACCAGGGGCGCGCAAGGGAGACAATACGGGCCGCGTGGTTGGGGAGGGATTGTGGCGAAATACCGGCAGCCAGGATATCAGGATAGCGATCGTGAACCACGGCGGGAGCCGATCCGCAAGCCGCCGCCAGAGCGCAAGAGCGGGCCGCCGCGATGGGATCATGCACTTGGACCGAAGCCCGTGAATTTGCCGGGAACGCGGGCGGTGTCGCGGTGCGCGCAGTGTGGGACGGTCTTGCAGGGGATGACAGCGGACGGGAAGTGTCCGAAGTGCGGGTTCGAGCTGCATTCGTGCAAGCAGTGCATGTATTTCGATCCCGGCAGCAGGTTTGAATGCATGCAGCCGGTGAAGGAGCGGGTGGCGAAGAAGGATGCGCGGAATGAGTGCCCGTCGTATGAGATGCGGGTAACGCGGGAGAAAGAGACTTCGACGCCGGCGAGCCAGCGGCCGAACGATGCGCGGGCGGCATTTGATAGTTTGTTCAAGAAGTAAGGCAGCCGCGCCTCCGTGGCGGAAAACGCCGATGCCCTTCAGTCGCAAGCTTCCAAAGATCCTCCTATTAGGGGCCGTCGCACTGATTGTCCCAAGCATTTTCCTCGCTTATGTTCAGCGGTTCGACCGACCGGTGCTGTACTACTATGGAGCCGCTCCTGTGGTTCCGCATGGTTCGGCGATTGCGATCCTCAATCCGTTTCGCGGTCGCAAGGACGAAGCGAATGCAGAATGGCTTATCCGGGACTTGCGAACCAGCCGATGTGAGCAGATCGTGGGGGAACGGTTGAGGGCCGATCCGTCACGAATCTGCCCCATCCTGCAGGCCAGCACGAAGGCCCGGCTAATTTGGCTAGATGCGGAGCGCAAGGGCAATACTTGGGCGCAATCGCGACAGCTGTTCTACGATTTGCCTGAAAGCCACTCCAGGCTTGTCGTGTCCTTTGCGAACAGCGAGGCCGGTTGGGGCGTCGACACTATTTCTCTCATCCGTTGACATTTCCATGATTTCTACGGATTCTGCCTCGGGGTGGCAGAATCCTGCTTATAGACGATTGTTGGGCTTGCGACACGAGCGCTGCGGCCCGATACTTCCGGGCCGCCCGACAGCCGAGGGCGGCTGTCCCTACATATTTAACTCAGGGTTTTTGCGTGGGCCGCAGGAGGATTTCGCTTACGAACGATTGCGGGGCTTGCGTGACTAACATGGCTACCGCGTGGGCGATGTCGTTCGGTTGCAGCATTTTGTTGGGATTCTTGCCTTCGTGCGGGCTGAGTTCGGTTTCGGTCGATCCCGGACAGACGACTGAAACGCGAATGTTATGGCCGCGCAGCTCTTCCGCGACGGAGTAAGTTAAGCCGTTTAATCCCCACTTTGAAGCTGCGTAGGCGGCGCCATTCGGGAGTGCGTTTTTCCCTGCCAGAGATGAAATGTTGATGATGTGTCCGGAGTAGGCGCGAATCATGAGCGGGGCGAAGGCGCGAATGGCGAAATAGACTCCGCGCAGGTTGGTGTTGAGGATCTTGTCCCAGTCTTCGGGCAGAAGTGTGTGCAGAGGGTCTTTGAAGCCGCCGACTCCGGCGTTGTTGACCAGGATATCGAGGCGACCGAAGGTGCTATCGACGCGGGCGGCGGCATATTCGAGCTGATGCAGGATGGTTACGTCGCAGGGGATGACCTCGGCTTTGGCGCCCGCGTCGAGGATGGTGCGGGCGGTGGCGTCGAGGGTGGACTGGGTGCGTCCGCAGAGCACGGCGGTGGCGCCGAGGTTGGCGAGTTTGCGGGCAATGGCCGCGCCAATGCCGCGTCCAGCGCCGGTGATCACGGCCACTTGCCCGGCAAGTGGGTTTGCGGTGTCTATATTAAGGGATGTTGTCATGGGAAGCTTTCGTCGCGATATTTGAGTCAGCAGGCAGCGGAAGGGCAAACATTTCAGCAGATCTGCCCCGCGGATCTCCCCGCAAACATCCGCCGCAGCCGCGCTTGCATCTTAACAATCCGGCATCGTAACAATAAAGTGGAGAACGATAGGGAAGTTGCTTGCCTTCAGGAACAGAGGTACTTATAATCCGGCAACCGGGAGAAAAGGGTCGGCCGCACGGTATTCCATTCAGATTGCCGGCTGTGCGTTATCCTTTGCGCGTTATTCTGTACATCTCCGGGGCCCTGCCAGGAAGCTCGGCATTCCAGAGCAGGATGGGACGAAAAGCGGTCCCGGCGGAATGCAGTCGCTGCTAGCGGTAAGGTTTACGTTTCCCAGAAAAGAGATTTCCCTCAGATCCAAGGAGCGATACTGATGAAGACGATCTTGCTGACGGTTGTGCTTGGGGTTGCGGTAGGAACGGGCGCGCAGGGCGCGCAGGCACAGGGACAACCGGCCGCGTCGCAATCTGCGGCGCCGGTAATCAAGGATCCAGCCGAATACAACGCCTACGTGGCCGCCATTCAGCAAAAGGACAACAACGCGAAGATCAGCGGGCTGGAAGCGTTCCTGACGCAATATCCCAACAGCATCATGAAAAATCAGGCGCTGGAAATTCTGATGGGTGCATATCAGGCACAGCCCAACGGCACCAGGAAAACTCTGGAAACGGCGGCCAAACTGGTGGCTTCCGATACGTGCAACCTGCGCGGGCTGGCCACGCTGGCCTATTACGACCGAATCCTGGCGCAGAATGCGGCGGCGAACGATCCCAATGCGGCCTCGGAACTGACGGACGCCAAGAAGTATGGTGAGCAGGGGTTGGAATGCCTGCCCAAGACCACAGACGCCGAGATGATCAAGATGAAGCCGCAGATGGAGAGCATCTTCAACTCGGCGATCGGGCTGGCGGACTTGTCGGCGAAGGACAACGCAGGCGCGATCAAATATCTGCGCCCTGCCGCGGATGCGAATCCCACGGATTTTACGGTGATTTATCCGTTGGCGCTGGCGTATTTAACCTCGAATCCTCCCGATTATCAGAACGGCATCTGGTTCGCGGCGCGGGCGGCAGCGACGGCTCCGCCGGCGGCCCAGGCGGGAGTCGAAAAATACGCCCGCGCGCAATACAGGAATTTTCACGCGGGGGAGGACGGCTGGGCAGACGTGCTGGCCGCGGCGAAAGCCAATGGGCCACAGGTTCCCATCAAGCCGGCACCCACTCCGGCCGAGCAGGCGCACAATATGGTGCTGCAGACCACCCCCGACAAAATGGACTTCGCTACCTGGGAATTCGTGCTGACGAATGGCGCCCAGGCCGATCAGGATGCGGTCTGGAATGTGATCAAAGGCAAAGCGATAGCGATGAATGGCACTGTCATCAGCACCGAGCCGGAGCAGTTCCTGATTGCGGGGAGTTCCGACGACATCGACGCGAAGAAGGCTGACATCACGCTTAAGTTTGACGAGAAAGTTCCGGCGAAGTTAATTCCGAAAGACGGCGCCAGTTTCGACTTCCAGGGCGAGCCGTCGTCTTACACGCCGAATCCGTTCATGATGACCATGGATAAAGGGCGACTGGTCAATACCAAGCCAGCGACGCCGACGCACCACTCCACGACCCATAAGGCAGCGCAATAACCCTGGGCTTTTGGCGAGAGTTGATTGGTAACGTCAAAAGGCAGCCTGAGAGGCTGCCTTTTCGCATGCCGCGAGAAGATGTCCCGCAGCGGCTCTTGAGGTGGGTGGGAGCGTGGAGCACTGGGCTAAAGCCGTGCGGGAGGCTTGCACCTGACGCGGCGCTGAAGCGCCGCTCTTCCACGGCGTTCTACCAAAGGCTTCCAAGCAAGAGAGCCCTGCACGGGGATCCTCGAGCGCGCGACAGGCGCGACCGGTGAGTTACCTTACAACTTTTTTCTCCACAGTGACGGGCCGCGCGCTACGCACAGGGCGCTTCACGCCATCGCGCAGCTGGCGGACGTCGATCTTTAACTCGGTGATGGTGCGGCTGAGGGTGTTGCGGTGCATGCCCAGTTCGCGCGCCGCGCGGCACTGGTTGCCTTTATTTTCCTGCAGCACGGTCAGGATGAATCTCTTTTTGAACTCGCGAACTCCTTCGGAATAAAGAATGTTGCTTTTGTACATCTGCAGGACGAGTGCTTCCAGTTGGTCTTTCACGATGTGTCTCTCTTCGTTATGAATTTTCACTGCACCCGACCTATTTCGCCGGCGCTGAGGACAGCCCCTGCGGAGACTGATGGAGCAATTGCAGACCCTGATCGAAGCGCACGCGCAGCTCGGTGGGAGCCAACCACTTGGCCGCGTTACCCGCCACCAGGAAATATGGGGCGAGCTGCGAATTCTGCAGCAGCTTCGAAGTCGGTGCGAAAGCCGTCATTCCCATCAGGATCACCGCCACCATCAGCCCGCCCTTGAGCAGTCCCAAAAGTGCGCCCAGAAAACGGTCGAGGCCGCTGAGGCCGGCTTTTTTCATCACCCAGCGTGCGATCCTGGCGGCGATGCCGAACAGGAGCACGACGGCAAAGAAAATGACGAGGAAGCCGAGAATCTCAGCCAACCACGGGTTCTTCAAAAACTGTTCCAGCCACTCCGCGAGGCCGCGATACCGCCATGCAGCCACGATGTAGCCCACAACCAATCCGGCCATGGTCAGGGCCTCGGAAAAAAAACCCTGCACGGCGGCCGCGATCACATTGATCAGCACTAACGCACAAATCAGCCAATCCGCAAGCGTCATGCCCAACTCCCGCGGAAGGCCGCAACGGAACTCCCGTTAGACATCCAGGGCGTGCCCCGTCAACTGGAGATACGCCTCAAGATATTTTTCGCTGGTTCGCCGAGCCACTTCCAGCGGAAGCGCCGGCGCGGGCGGTTGCTTGTTCCAGCGAATCTCTTCGAGATAATCGCGAACGTACTGCTTGTCATACGACTCCTGCGGCCGGCCCGCAGCATACTTGTCCGCGGGCCAGAAGCGGGAAGAATCCGGGGTGAGGACCTCGTCGGCCAGCGTGATGCCTTTGGCGGTGCGTCCGAACTCGAACTTGGTATCGGCAATGATGATGCCGCGCTGGCGGGCGTAGGCCGCCGCTTTTTTGTAGATGCGCAGAGTGAGATCGCGCAGGGTGCTGGCGGTTTCGACGCCGACAATCTTGCACATGGCATCGAAAGAAATATTTTCGTCATGCCCGGTGACGGCTTTGGTGGCTGGGGTGAAGATCGGCTCGGGGAGGGCATCCGACTCGCGGAGTCCGGCGGGAAGTGTAATGCCGCACACTTTGCCCGAGCCCTGATATTCCTTCCAGGCCGAGCCGGAAATATATCCGCGCACCACGCACTCGACGGGGAACATCTCGGCGCGCTCGACTAACATCGAACGCCCGCGCAACTGATCGGTATATTTGCGTGCTTGCGGCGGGTAGAGATCCACATCGGCCGTAATCAAATGGTTGGGCACGACGTCTGCGAGGAAGTCGAACCAGAACAGCGAAATTTGGGTGAGCACGCTGCCTTTGTGCGGAATGCCGGTGGCGAGAATGTAGTCGAATGCGGAAATGCGGTCGGTCGCCACGAATAGCAGTTGTTTTTCGCCGAGGCTGTAAACGTCACGCACCTTGCCGGTGGCGTGAAGTTGGAGATCGGGGAATTGGGTTTGCAATAAGACGGAGTCGAGAAGTTCAGGGCTCATGATGAGATTTTACAGGTAAGGAGCGAAGCGTATTCTAGCTGGTCAGAAAATTTTGTCAACGATTGTGATCAAGTTGTGGCGGGGGAATAAGATTCAATTTGCGGGAAAAATGTTGACAGGAGGGGAATGGGCGTAAAGCGATGCAGGGCAGGCGTTTTGGCGTGACAGCGCTGTGGAAAAGCTGAGGAAGGGAGTGGATAACGTGGACCAATTCCTCTTGGAGATTGCGCAGCGTCGGGCGCCGCAGAGAGCGATCCGGGAAAAACAGAATAGAAGTTTGACGGAGCGGGCCGGCTCGACTACGCCCCGAACCGTACTGAGACCAGTTTCGAGACGCCCGGTTCCTGCATGGTAACGCCGTACAACACTGGCGCGATGCTCATGGTCTTCTTGCTGTGGGTGATGAGCACAAACTGAGTCTGGACACTCATCTCCTTGACCATGTCAGTGAAGCGGCCGATGTTGGTTTCGTCGAGCGGGGCATCGACTTCGTCGAGAATGCAGAACGGGCTGGGCGCGTACTGGAAGATGCCGACCAGCAAGGCGAGCGCGGTCAACGCTTTTTCTCCACCGGAGAGCAGGAGCACGTTTTGCAGGCGCTTTCCTGGGGGAGACGCGACTACGTCGATGCCGCTCTCCGCGCTGTTTTCTTCGTCGGTGAGGCGCATGAAGCCCTGGCCACCGCCAAACAGTTTCTTGAAGGTGGCCTGGAAATTTTCGTTGATCCTGGCGAAGGCTTCTTCAAACTTCTGGCGCGAGATCTGATCGATCTCGCGAATGGTCGCCGTGGTGTTCTCGATGGACGAGATCAGATCTTTGCGTTGGGTGTCGAGGAAGGAATGGCGCTCGACCGTCTCTTTGTATTCTTCGAGCGCCATCATGTTCACCGGGCCCATGGCATCGAGTTTCTGGCGCATGTCACGATAAAGTTGGTCATCGGCGGCGAGTTGCTCACCGGTGACGGTCGGCACAGTCGAGTCGGCCATCAATGCTTTGTGCTCAATGCCAAGTTCGTTGAGGCAGGTTTCGGACATGTACTGCGCGTCCGATTGCAGCTTCGCGGCGATAGCGGACAAATCCCCGCGCTTGTCGCGAGCCTGATCGAGCAAGAGGCGGCTTTCGCGGAGCAGTTCATCGATTTCGGCGAGGCGCGCACGCAGCTGTTCGGTTTCAAACTGCAGCAATCCTTCGCGGGCCTGGGCGGCGTTGCGCTCAGCGCCGAGATCGGCCGCTTGTTGCGCCAATTGCTCATTCTCGCCCTCACGCTGCTGTTTCTCTGCCCCGGCGGCTTCGATCTGGGAAGCCAGCGCTTGCACACGCTCGCCCATTTCCGCGAACAACGCTTCGATCCGTTGTAATACGCCGGCAGCCGAGCGGTGACGTTCTTCGAGCGTGGCCACGCGGGCCGCACGCTGCGAGGTCGTCTGGGCCGATTCCTCGCGACGCTGCCGCAGCTGTGCCAGCGATTCCTGTGCGGCGGCGATCTGCTGCTCCATCTGGATGCGCTGCTGTTCGAGTTCTGCAATTTCGCCCTGGCGAGCGGAGATCGCGCTCTCCTGAGCGGCGCGCTCGGCGGCCAGGCGTGACAACTCCAGCTGACAGATATTCAGGCGCTCGCCGACGCGGGTCATTTCTGACTCGAGCTGCTGCAGCATGTGCCCCGAGGTCAACGCCTGATGCTCGGCCTCGCGCTTCTCGGCATCGAGACGATCAAGCAGGGAACTGAGATCCTTAATTTCGCGCCCCAGCGTGAGCACGCGCATTTCTTCGTCACGGAGGGCACGCTCCAGGTCCTCCAGCTGACGCAAGACTTCGCGCAACTCGCGTTTCATCGAAAGCGGACCTTCGGAGCGCTGTTTGCCGCCGGTGACGGTCACGTTGTGAAAACACTCGCCGGCCTGGGAAAGAAAGAATGCATCCGGATTTTCCAGCGCCAAGCCGCGGGCGACGTTTGCTTCGGGCACGATATAGCCATCGCGGAGCTTGGGCAGAATCACTTCGAGGGACTTGCCGAATCCATCGAGCACGCGAATGGTGTGCTTCAGAGGAACGATCTGCGCTGCCGGAGGAGCGCAATGCGCCGCCTCGTCGAGCACGAAGGAAAATTTTGCCTGTGCATCTTCGGGATGGACCAGGAATGTGGCTCGGCCATCGACGTCGGTGCGCAACATGCGGAGGCCTTCGTCGGCCGCGTCCCAGGACTTGACGACGATGTAGTTCAACTCGTCGCGAAGAAAATCCTCGACCACGCGCTCGTAGCGCGGCTCCACTTCAAGGAAATCCGCGAGCACGCCCACGGGAGCCAGGCCGCTCTGCATAACGCCCGACTGAAACAGGCGGCGCACGGACTCGGTCGAATACCCGTGCTCGGCGATGACGGCTTCCAGCGAGCCTTTCTTGCCCAGAGCCGTGGCGAATTGGGCGCGCAGAACGTCGAGATTGGTTTTCGCCCTGGTCTCGTCGAGTTTTTTCGATTCGATGAGACGGCGCAGCTGGGAGATCTCTTCGGTGATTCCGGTGACGCGCTGCGAGACGGTTTCAAACTCCAGAGCAAGCTGGCCGCGCTGACCGCCGAAGGCCTCGACCTGAAGGCTGGCATTGGCGATCTCGGCTTCGAGGCGTCGCGCGTCGCGATCGGCTCCGGCCAGACGCTCTTCGGCTTGGGCCAACTGATTGCGCAGACGCGAAGCCGACGAGACTGTGTCGAAGATAGCCACGCGCGACTCTTCCTGCTGGTGTTCGATCTCGGCCAGCCGTGCCGTGGCTGCCGCCGCCTCCTGCTGGCACAGAAGCAAGTCGCTTTGGGCCGCGGCCAAATCTGCGGCTGCGGATTCCAGAATCTGCTGGTTGGATTCGCGCTCTGCCTCGAGCGCCGTCAAGCGATGGCGCGCCTGCGCCAGTTCCGCCTCCGAAGACGCGGCTCGAACCACCAATTCGGCGCAGCGTTCTTGGTTGTGGCGGCGCCGCGCCTGCGCGCGGTCGATCTCCATCGCGATCTGGCTGATGCGTTCGCGGTTCTCGCGCAACTCGGTTTCGATGGCATAGCCGCGCTGAGTGCGGTCGGCATGCTCGACTTCAAGCTGCTGCACGGCGTCGCTGCGATGCTGCATCTCCTCGGCAAGGGCGTTCAGTTGGGCGTCGATTTCTGCGCTCTCCTGCTCGATCGCGGCAAATTTGCTGGCCAGGACTACACGCAACTTGGCTCTCATTTCCTCGCGCAGGCGGGCGTAGCGCTCGGCCTTTGACGCCTGCCGCCTGAGAGAGTTCATCTGACGCGTAACCTCGTCGAAAATGTCGTTGATGCGCGCCAGGTTCAGCTTTGCGTCTTCCAGGCGCGCCTCGGCCAGGCGTTTTTTGGTTTTGAATTTCGTAATTCCAGCTGCCTCTTCGAGGATTGCCCGGCGGTCCGTGGGACGGCTGCTCAGGATCTGCCCGATCCGTCCCTGCTCGATGAGAGCGTAGGACTCGGGCCCGAGCCCGGTGCCCATGAACAGTTCCTGAATGTCGCGGAGGCGGCAGAGCTTGCCGTTCAGCAGGTATTCGCTGTCGCCGGAGCGGAACAGGCGACGGGTCACAACGATCTCTCCGCTGCGGAATTGCTGCTGATTGAACTTACGCCGACGAATCTTCAGGACGACGTGCGGAGCGGGGGTGCCGAAAGAGGTTGACGGCGCGGGTGTCACATTGTGCGCGGGTAGCGCGAAAATCGGCTCATCCTCGGGAAACGCCACGGCAATCGTATTTACCTTCGAGCGCGGCACTTCGACTTCTTCGGTCCGCCCCGGCTGAGCGTCTTCGACAGCCTGGTCGGTCTCCCGGGCTGCCCGGGTGCGAATCGCGGCCTCATCCCAATCGTCGGCGAGACGCGCCTCTTGTTCCGGCTCCGGTATGTCATCGTGAATTTCTACTTCCGTCGCCGCGTTCGCGTCGGCGCCGCCGTAAATTGCAGGATCGATAAGCGTCAACGACACTTCCGCCATGCCGGTCGGCTTGCGGTCGCGGGTGCCGGCGAAGATGACGTCCTCCATGCGAGCTCCGCGGAGCGTCTTCGCCGACTGCTCGCCCAAAACCCATGCGATGGCGTCGGAAATATTCGACTTCCCGCAGCCGTTTGGCCCGATGATGGCCGCCACACCGTCGCCATGAAACTTGAGCTCGGTGCGGTCGCAGAACGACTTGAACCCCAGAATCTGCAGCTTTTTCAGTTTGAGCAACGTCGACTCCTTGGAAACCAGTGACCAGTTGGCGGCGGCCAGTTGCCAGTCAATTTAACCCATTCTGGGGCAGACGGATTTCCGCGCGTTCCCCTGTTTACCAGACAGATTCCTCCCGCCGCGCAGACGCTGCCCACAATCTGGCTGGCGCATTGCTTGGTGTCCGTTTCTCACCCCCGGCTGGATAGGGCGGACCTAGATTGAAGCTACTGTAACGGATTGAAGCTACTGTAACGACGAAATCCTGCCGGGGTCAAGCAATATAACACTATATCTTGTATGCCTTTACCGCATACCCTGCCAGATTGCACACACATTGCAGCATCCAGACGGTTTGGAGGGGAATGGAAGATTGCGAGGCGGGAGAACCACGAGAGCTTCTTCAGTGTAGCTCAGAGCCGTTGTGCAATGGCAAACATTTTCGGACAGCCGAACCGGGGACGGCTCCTTGACCCCGATTCCAAAGCGAGACGCGAGAAGAGGATTTTACGGTGCGAAGCCGAATTTCCCTTGGCGCATCTTGGCGCTTGCCCCCGCCCTGGCCGACTTCTAGAGTTCTGCTTTCTACCATATCTGCGCTCGAAGGCGTTTCAGCTTGTGGCGAGCGCTTCCGGACGAAAGAGAAATCTACTGGCCATGCAGAGGCAAGCCAAAGCGACAGTGACCGGAGAATCCAGCCGAACGCAAAGAATCGGCCTGATTCATGGGGTGCAAGCGCGGCGCAATGTCGAGGCTATCTGCGTATTCTGCAAGCTGGGGATTACCGTGGAAGACCGCCCGGCCGTTCTTCTCGAACGCGGTGAGGAGATCCACATCCATTGCTATTCTGAATATTGCGTCAAAGCGGCCATTCGCACCGCGCCCAACTAGGACGCACGGGCTGGTTCGTTCCCTGAAGTTTCCTCCTTGCAAACCCCCGAGCCTGCTCTGATAGAATTTACGCAATTCGTTAAGCAGGAGCGGGGTCTTGTGACGAATCCAACACCCATCCCTCTTCTCCGCTGCGCTATTTGCGGCGAGCCTATCGATCTGAAAACCTGCAAGACCGATGCCCAGGGGCGCGCCGTGCACGGCGACTGCCTGGTCACAAAACTGACGCAGCCCAAACCGCCGAAGCAGCAGCCACGAAGCCGCGATGCGGGTGGGAACGGCAGCACGCGCAAAACCGCTAAATGATCGGAATCTCTTGCCCTGTTGCCTGCTCTTCCACAGCAGGCGAGTCTCGTGAGCCTTTGCGTTGGTCGGATTTTGCATCATCCAACTTTTGCAGACCCAAAGTGTGGAAATCCATTTGATCTCTGTCTACTCGACCGGGTCGAGCATTTCACCTCTGCCCCTATTCGCCCTCAGGCGCAACCGAGGGTTGCAGCCTTGCAGAAGCACGAACCGTATAAAATAGCTCGCGGATGGCTGCATGGTAAAACGCGTCTCCAAAATGACCGGCCTGCGGTATTGGATGTTGCGCGCGCTGGAAGAATGCGATCACGTCTCGGTGGGGTTCAGTGCCGACCCGGTGCACGACCTGCGCGTTGCCTTGCGCCGCTGCCGCTCCATGGCCGATGGCATGATGGCGATGGATCCGGATCCGGACTGGAAAGCCATGAAGAAGGCGGGGAAGCGGCTGTTCCAGCGCTTAGGCGACCTGCGCGACGTGCAGATAATGATGGAGTGGATCGAGAGGCTCCATCCGAAGATCGTGCGAGCGCATGTGGCGCAGATTCCGACGCCCGCCCCGGATGTCGAGGTCAACGCTGACGGAGTTGGCGGGCTCCCCGCATACCGCAGCGAGCCTCATCCTGAGATGAACGCAACGCTGGATCCCGCGGCCCAGGCGTTGCTGGCCATCCTGCGCCATCGCGAAAGTCAGCACAAACACGAGGCGCGAACTGCACTCGACGAATTTGACCGGAAGGAATGGCGGCAGTGGGCGAGGACTCTGCCGCAGCGTGCCGCGCGCATTCGCCCCGGCAGCACGGTGTTCAAGCACCTGGCCCTGGAACGCTGGACGGCGGCTCGCGAGTTGCACACGCGCGCGCTACGCAATCGTTCTCAGGTTGCCTTTCACACCTTGCGCATTGGGATCAAGCGATTTCGCTATATCGTCGAGAATTTTCTGCCGGCGGAACACAAGGCCTGGAGCGACGACCTGAAACATATGCAGGACTTGCTCGGCGAAGTGCATGATCTTGATGTGCTCTGGGCGACAGCGCTCACCTGTCATGTATTTGCCGACGAGGCTTCGCGGAAGGCCTGGCACGCCCGCATTCTTGAAGAGCGCGGCCGGAGGATTGACGAGTATCGCGAAAGAACTGTTGGTCCGAATTCGCTGTGGGGCGTCTGGCGCAGCGGGCTGCCACGGGGAAAACAGGTTCAGCAGATCGCCATGCAGCGCATGAAGCTGTGGGCGCGGGCGCTCGACCCGGATTTCGCGCATTCCGAGCGCGTGGCGCGGTTGTCGCTTGAACTGTACGACGGCCTGAGCGGCGCCGGGCTGCTCGGCTTGCCGCCAGCCGCAAACGGTGCAAGGCCGGGGAAACAAAATTATGCGCAGGGCAATGACGGGTCGGATGCGCGTTCGAGCCTCTACGCCGCCGCTCTGCTGCACGACGTGGGCAAATCGAAGGGTGAGAAGAACCATCACAAGGAATCGCTGGATTTGATCAACCGGCACGGGGCGCCGCTCGGATGGAACGAAAAGGACGTGCGTTGCGCCGCCGTTGTTGCGCGTTTTCATTGCGGAGCATTGCCGACCCGCGGCCACAAAAATCTTCGAGACCTGCTGCCGGATGAACAAACAACGATCATTCGACTGGCCGCGATTCTTCGGCTGGCGAACGCTATGGATGCAGCGCACGATGGGCACATTCTGCGAGTGAAGATCGAAAATCCAGCGGCACGATTCCCGGATCGGAAGCTCCGCACAAATGGATTTGTACGCAAGCCGGCAGCTCTCGCTAAGAATGAAGCGCTGGTGATCGGCGCGGAAGGGTATACGCAGGTAAGTGCTGCGGCGCGGGCCATCGCCGGAGAAAGATTCTTGCTGGAAACCGTGTTGCACCGGCCTGTAGTTGTAACTCCAATGAAAAATGCGGGCTAAGAACTTAGGGCTGGAAACTTCGCAGTCACTATACGGACGGGTGTCTCTCGGGTTACAACCGAAACGGCTCTTCCTGGGACACACACGCTATGACACACGCGCAACTGGTTCAGCGAGCGGTGCGATGGCTGCGGGGGTATCGCTGCGGCGTAGTGCTCTCAGAACAGGCCTGCGCCAGCGGAGAAATGCCCGACGCGATTGGATGGAAGCAGGCATGCCATTCGGTGTTGGTGGAGTGCAAGGTTACGCGAGCGGACTTTCTGGCCGATCGTGACAAGCCTTTCCGCCAGAAGCCGGAAAAAGGCGTTGGCAGCGAGCGGTTCTATCTCGCGCTTCCGAGTCTGATCAAGACTGACGAGTTGCCTGCAGGTTGGGGCCTGCTGGAGCTTCAGCGTGGACGAATCGAGATGCTGCAGGCTTCAGCGAAGAATCTGCGCTCGGCGACGGGATTCCGCTGCGAAATGAATCTGTTGCTGGCCAGCCTGCGGCGCGTGGAAGTGCGCATCGAGCCGCAGAGCATCACCGATTTCTTGAAATGGAAGAATCGCATGGCGGAGTACAATCGCGGAGCACTGCCTGAAGGATTGACCGCTGTAGAAGAAGAAATGAACGTCTTCCTCGAACCTGAAATGCCCTGCTGATCGAAGCCTCAAAGCTACATATCCCTGCGGCCTTCCATGGCCTTGAGCATGGTGATTTCGTCGGTGTATTCGATGTCGCTGCCGACTGGAATTCCCATGGCAATCCGCGTGACTTTTACCCCCACGCGCTTCAATTGCTGCGAGAGATAGACGGCGGTGGCTTCGCCTTCGATAGTGGGATTGGTGGCGAGGATAACTTCGTCGACGTTGCCGGCATCGACGCGCGAGATCAAGTTGGAAATGCGCAACTGCTCGGGACCGATTCCATGCAGCGGTGAGATCGCGCCATGCAGGACGTGAAAGACTCCGTTGAAGTGCTTGGTCTTTTCGATGGCGGCGATGTTGGTGGGCTCTTCGACCACGCAGACCAAGCGCTGGTTGCGGGTGGCGCTGGTGCAGTAGACGCAGGGATCGACGTCGGTGATGTTGTTGCAGACGGAGCAGAGGCGCAGGTTGGCCTTCACGTCGCGAACCGCGACGGCGAGCGCCTCGGCATCTTCGTCGCTCGAACGCAAGATGTGAAACGCCAGGCGCTGGGCGCTTTTCGCGCCAACGCCAGGGAGCTTTTTCAGTTCGTCGATCAAGCGCGACATGGGTTCGGCAAATTTAGACATTGTGAGGTCCGCGATTCGATTGTCATTCTGAGCGCAGCGAAGAACCTATGCAACTCTGCCACGCGCTAGAAAATGCAGAGATCCTTCGCTTTGCCCGGGATGTAAGGGTATAAGCGATCAGAGGTCGCTGCTACATTCCTGGCAAGCCCATTCCGCCGAGCATGCCGCCTACAGTGGATTGCATTTGCGCGTCGATTTTGCGGCTGGCCTCGTTGATGGCGGCGAGAATCAGATCCTGGAGCATCTCGACATCGCCGGACTTTACGGCCTCGGGATCGATGCGGAGGCTGAGAACCTGTTTGCGGCCGTCCATCTTCAGGGTAATGGCGCCGCCTCCGGACGAAGCTTCGACTACAGTCTCCTGCATTTTCTTCTGCAGAGACTCGTACTGCGATTTGGCTTTCGACATCAGTTCTTGCAGATTGAAGCCGCCCATAATTTGTCTTCGCTCAGAGCCAGAGCTTTATCGCTTCTCCCGGTAGTCGATTACGGTGCGAATTTCGGCGCCGAATTTTTTCTGCATGCGGCGGACAATGGGATCTTGTTCGGCGCGTCCGCGGCCGCTGAGGTTTGCAGGTGCGGTTCCGCCATTGCGTTTACTTTCCTGTGGCGCAACGGTCGCATTAGAAATGATTTGGCCGGGAACGATTCTTAGCTTTACCGCACGACCGAGAATTCCACTGGCTGAAGCGATGGCCAATCGCCGCGCGTCTGCACTCAGCGACATGTCGACGATGGTTTGCGACTCGGCGACCTTGACGACCACTTCGTTCGACTGCACGCTCCATTCGCCGGAGGACAGCATGGCGACCAGGAAATTTTGGTTGCCGTCAGTGAGAGCCTGGAGAACGGCGCTCTGCAGGCGGTCGAGTTCGGAGTGAATCGTTGGTTGCGCTGGCAAAGCCGAGGCTTGTGGATTAGATTCCGGCGTTGGCGTCGTTTCGATGGGCAACGGGTTTGTGGCTTCGGCAGAAACGAAGGAAGCTACGCCTCTACGCTCGACCTCTGAGTCTACAAGCGAATCGGGCTGAGTTGCCGGTGCTGCAGAGCCCATCACCACGGAACCCATGATGACAGGCTCTGGCGCGTTGGCTGCGGCTATGATACGCGGGCCGGTCGACGGCCCGCTCTCGCCTGACGATTCCTGGCGTGGAGTGCTTTTGCGGGCGGCATCGGCGGCGAAGGGGCTGACGTAATTCTGTCGCGCTGGAGTTGGCTCTGGACGGCGGCTTTCGGTGCTTGGTGAACCGCCGACGATGGTGGGTCTGGCTGGCGGTCTCTGCGGGCTGGATGCCGAAGTCGCGGCTGCGTCGCTCAGTAATTGCTCGATCGGAATCAGTTTTTGCGCGTGCGCCATTTTCAGCAAGCCGAGTTCGAGGTGGAAGCGCTGTTCCTGCTTGTATCCGAGTTCGCTGTGGGTGCGGAGCATGATTTGCAGGTGGCGGGTGAGATCTTCTTCGCTGAAAAGTTCGGCTACGCGGACCGCGCGTTCGCGTTCTTCGCTGGAGACTTGCAAGAGCGAAGAATCTTTGCCGGCGATTTTTGCGACCGTGGCGTTGCGCAGGAAACGCACCATTTGGCGGGCGAAGTGCGTGGGGCTGTGGCCTTCGCTGATCAGATGGTCGACCTGCTTCAGGATTTCTTCGCTCCTCGATTCGGAGACCGCTTGTATGACTTGTTCGAGGATGTGCGCAGGCGCAGCGCCCACCAGGTTGCGTACGGAGTCGGCGGTGAGTTTGCCGGTGGTCGAGGCGATCGCTTGGTCGAGAATCGAGAGCGCGTCGCGCATCGAGCCGTCACCGGCTTCGGCGAGCAGGGCAAGAGCGTCGTCGTCAGCCTCGATTTTTTCGTGGGTGACTAAATCGCGGAGCTGTCCGACAATGTCGTCGAACTTGACGGCGCGAAAACTGAAGTGCTGGCAGCGCGAGCGGATGGTCTGCGGAATATCCTCGGGCTGCGTCGTGGCGAGCATGAAGACGATATGGTCGGGCGGCTCTTCGAGTGTCTTCAGCAGAGCGTTAAAAGCCGCGTCGGTAATCTGGTGGGCTTCGTCGAGGATGTAGATTTTGAAGCGGTCGCGGGCGGGGCGATAGCGCGCGGCCTCGCGGAGTTCACGAATTTCGTCGATGCCGCGGTTGGTAGCGGCGTCGATCTCGATGACATCGACGGCGTTTCCGGCACGGATTTCGATGCAGGATTCGCAGATGCCGCAGGGCTCGGGAACCGGATGATTTTGCGAGCGGCAGTTCAGCGCGGCGGCCAGAATGCGTGCGACCGTGGTCTTTCCGATGCCGCGATGTCCGCTGAAAATGTAGCCGTGGGCAGTGCGTCCTTGCTCGATGGCGTTTTGCAGGGTGCGGGTGACGTGCTCTTGCCCGATGACCTCGGAGAATTTCTGCGGACGGTATTTGCGGGCCAGGACGGTGTAAGACATGAGCCGAAGAGACGATTATACGTGAAGGCGAAAATCATTCACCACAGAGGACCGGGCGCTATGGACATGGCGGACTTGCGATCCTTCCGGGCGCAGGATAGGCTGGTGCGACGAGATTTACCTTGAAAGTGCGGATGGGCGCGGTTTGCAGCCGCTGAGGAGGAATGATGCAATTGAAACTTACGAGACGAACGGTGGATGGGATTCTGGCGATCGAGTGCAGCGGGCGGATTGTGTTTGGCGACGAGTCGGGCCTGCTGCGGGAGGAAGTGAAGAAGGCGATCGCGGATGGGCAGAAGCGCATCGTGCTGAATCTGGCGGAGGTCAACTATATCGATTCGGGCGGATTGGGTACGCTGGTGGCGCTGCATACGACAGCGCATAATGCCGGAGGGACGATCAAGCTGGCGAATCTGACCAAGCGCGTGGACGATTTGATGCAGGTGACGAAGCTGCTGACCGTGTTTGAGGTGTACCACACGGAGTATGAGGCGCTGGAGGCGTTTCGGACGGCGGCGTAGATTCGGGTTTGGTCAAGTCAAAGCCCCCACATCTGGCAAAACCGGCCGGAAGTGGGGCACCCTTGTAACTCCCGCCACTGCACTGCGCGAAACAACTGCGATGCGAAAGAGCCACCGCTCCAAGAAAAAGGCCCCAGACAAAACAGGCATCATGCGGCTGCGCATCGAGCGGACGATTCGCGCGATACCGCGGGGGAAGGTCTTGACCTACGGGGGCGTGGCACGGATCGCTGGGTTTCCCGGTGCGGCGCGGCTGGTGGCTCGCATTTTGGGCAAAGGATATGGCTTGCCCTGGCAGCGCGTGCTCGGCGCAGGTGGGGAAATCAAGCTGCGCGGCGATTCGGCGATGGAGCAGCGGTTCCGATTAGAAGCCGAGGGGGTGCAGTTTCGCGGGCGGAAGGTGGATATGAAGGCCTGCGAATTCAAACCAGAGAAGAAATCCCCACGGGCAAGATTCTTACGCGGCCCGCGTTAGGCTGTGCAGATATTGTGACTGCTCGGGGCGTCAAATTCGAGGGCCTCACCGAGGACGAAATTGTAGCCCTCCCGAGAGGGCATGTAGAGGCACTGATTCTGATCGGGCAGCCGCTCGTCTTCAGAGCGGGCTCAGCGGTTATCCTGGGGAGCTTCAAGCGCCGAACTAACCGGTTGACGATCGAACTTGCGCAGATCGAGGGCGGCGGCGAAGGTGTGCTGATGTCGATGGCATCGCTCGCCAAGCGATATGCGAGATTGAACGGTCTCACGGAAATGGAATGGATTGTTCATGCGGTTTCCTGTGCGAAGCCGAATCTCAAGCTTCGCCGAGTTCTCGAGCGCCGCGGTTTTGCTGTGAAACACGTCGAAGGCGTTGGGGAGGCTTATCATTTCCTCGAAAACGTATAAAGCCGTTGCTGCCGGGCTTTGCCCAGCCGGACAGCCGAGGGCGGCCGTCCCTACAAAGGTTACTTCTTGAATTCAGGGTCGATTTCTACTTGATATCCCGTGACTAACTTGTTGGTTTCGTTGGCCATGCCGACCACCGCCATCAGTTCTTTGAACATGGCGTCGGTCATGCCTTTATTTTGCGCGGAAAAGGTGTGACTGGCGATGCAGTAGTTGCATTGATTGGTCACGCTGACAGCGATGTAGATCAACTCTTTGGTGAGCCGGTCGAGCGCGCCGGGAGCCATGATTTCTTTGATCGATTCCCAGGTGCGTTTGAGCGTGGCGGGATCGTGGGCGATCGCCTTCCAGAAATTGTTGATGTAGTCGGTCTTGCGGCTGGCGCGGATGTCGTCGTAGACGGCGCGGACTTCGGGGCTGGCGTCCTTGTATTCGATCAAGCCGAGGGTGGGCATGGGTTAATTTTCCAATCTAGCTAGCCTTATGTTGACTCTACGCTTTACATCCCTTCATTTCAGCGTTTCGGCGATCGTCAGGTTCAGGAATGAGGCCGAGGACAGCAGGTTCCTCGTCGCTTTGCTCCTCGGAATGACAAGACATTTAGGAGGGTTGTGGCAGTTCTCCGTTCAGCAATTTTTCTAACGAAGCGGCTGGGACTCTCACTCCCACATAGAACTGGCCGAATAACGCGTAGACCGCGCTGACGTGGTCGAAGCGCATTTCGTAGATTAATTTTTTGAAGACCAGCGGGTCTTCGGCGAAGAGGTCGACGCCCCATTCCCAATCGTCGAAACCGATGGAGCCGGTGATGATTTGCCGGACTTCGCCGGCGTAACGGCGTCCGACCATGCCGTGGTCGTTCATCTGGCGGGCGCGCTCTTCGATAGGGAGCGTGTACCAGTTTTTATCTTCGCCGCGGCGGCGGTCCATGGGGTAGAAGCAGGCGTAGCGCGCGGGAGGAATTTCGGGGAACAAACGCGGGTGCATGGCTTCTTTGTGGCGCTCAAGCTTGCACGCGATCTCGGCCTTCCATTGATCGGAGTGAGGCTCGATGCCCTGGTCAGCAAGCTCTTTATAAATTTTGAGAGTTGAGTCGTAAAGTCCGAGTTCGATGATGGAGAGATAGGACGTGGTGGGCTCGAGATAATCGTTGAGGCGGAGATTGGCCAGGGTGAGTTCGGCCTGATTGAGATCGGCGAAGGAGTTGCGGAAGTGGATGAGCATGAGATCACCCTTGTGTCCGATTAAAGAGTAGAGGGCGGATTGACCGGAATCTTTTTTGTCCGGCTTTTCCATTCCGGACAAGACTTGGGCGGCTTCTTGCGCGATGGCAGATTTTTCCGAGGCTGGCAGGGCGCGCCAGGCCTGGCGCCGGAAGCGGAGCATCTGGTGGAGGACGCTGTAGCCTTCAGTCGTGAGCGGTACGGCGGGGAGTTCGGTGGCGGCTTGGGGGCGCGGGTGTGTGGTGGTGGTCATCGTGATGAGGCCTCGTGAAACATTGTACGCGGCGGGTGGGCGGTAATGGCGCTTTCGAAAGTCCCCACTTCTGGCAAAACCGGCCAGAAATGGGGCACCCCACCGCGGGCGAGGTTTACTTCGGCTGCATCGCTTTCTTGAGATCCTTCACCAGGTGCGCCGCGATCTTCTGATTGCCGCTATGTTTCAGATCCAGAAACAGCTTGTTGCGATCATTGCCGGTCGAGGACCAGAGAACGACCTTGCCACTGGGGTCGACGAGCTCGACGGTCGCTTTGGTCGTATTCTGCGCGCCGATGTTGATGCCCTTGATGATGCCATCCGCCTGGCTGGGCTCCAGGACAACGGAGAGGGATCCGTGGAATTGCCGGGAGATTTCTGACGTGATGTACTGGTCGAGATTATTTTCCATCTTCTCAACGTAGACTTTCTTGACGTTGAATAAGGCGGGGTTGGACTGGGCGAAGGCGAGCATGCCGATAAGTTGGAATGACAGAGCCACGAGCGCGAGACTACGCAGGCGCATTTCTGGGATTCTCCTTGTCATTATCATTGAGATCCTCCAGATTATAGTCGCGGCGACTTATGAGATGCTTCTAAATATCATGCCAACGAGTTTTCCGAGGATTGGGATTTTCCTGTTCCTGACACTTCCGCTCATGGCGCAGGGCAGGCGGGTTTGGGTGCTGCGAGCTTCGGGAGAGATGGTGGAGTACGACCCGGCGACCTTTGCAGTGAACGGGACGGTGAAGGTGCCTGCCGAGGCTGCGGCATCGCCGCAGAATGTTGCGGTGAATCGGGCGGGGCAGATTCTGTTTGCGGCGGCAGTGTCGTTGCCGGTGGCGGAGGAAGATGTCTCTGGGGCGCATAAAGCTTGGGTGTGGAATGGGAAGACATCGACGGCGATCGATATGGGGTTGAAGCGGGAAGTGGGAGAGACAGGGTCGAATCAGGCGGTGACGGAGTTGGCTCCGGCAGTTTTTCTGGCGGCGGATGGGATGCATTTGTATTGGTTTGCGAATTCGGCGCGGCGGCTGCAGCGGGAGGATTTTGATCTTTCGATCATGACTACGTGGCTGGGCTGGCGGACGGGTTTGAGCGGCGAGGCGCGGGAGGAGTTGAGCTCGGTGAAGTTGCCGGATTGCCGGTGCCCGACGGGGGCGTGCGAGGAGAGTTGTCCGGTCGGGGTGGTTTGGGTTCCGGACGATGGCGTGGGGGATTTCTTTCTGTTGACGCAGTTTGTAGCGGGGAAAACGGGCGGGGTGTACAAGGCGAGCACGCTTTATAAAGAAGACGGCGGCAAGTGGACGGGCTCGGCTCTGGCGGATCCGGTGCGGCGAGTGCTGGATGCGGCGAATGGCGGGGATGTGATTGTGGAGGCGATTCCGGATACGGGGTGTTGCGGGTGGGCGAATGAGAGTGACGATCAGACGGTGGTGCGTCGAGGCGTGAAGAAACTAGTCGTGTTCGATGAGCTGGCGGCGTTTAGGAATCCGGATTATGACGTTAGCTTTTTTACTTCGAATGCGAAGTTGTCGCCAGAGCTGGATTTGGTAGGGATGACGATTACGGCGACGGCGACGGTGAATCAGACGATTCAGCTGGCGGAGCAGGGGCAGGCGAATCCGGAGGAGTCGAAGGCGATCCGGAAGTCGCTGGGGGAGTTGCCGGCGGTTGAGGTGAAGAGTGTGGAGGATTCACCGAAGAGAGTGGCGTTCTTGCCGCATGCGACGCTGGTGGGATGGATTTCGGAGAAGGAATTGTTGATTGTCGAGGATCATTTGTTGGTGGTTTACGACATTGGGACCGGGCGGCGGAGGAAGTCTAACGTCCGGGTGCAGGATGCGGGGAGGGTATTTTTGCGGTGAGGTTGTGCCGTCCCTGCGGGACTCGGATTTCTTTCCGGTCTTTCCCGGCACTTCTGTGCCGGGCGATCATCTAGGGCCGCGTCGCGGCTGCGCTTTCGATGATCCTACGGAGTAGAAGAGCCATCCCAGGGCGTTTGCGCCTACGACTACGGCGGCGATCTTCCAGGAATAATTTGATTCGCTCTCGACGTGGATGATAGGGAAGATCGAGAGGATGACGAAGAGCGCGGTGACGATGAGGCCGGACGCAGCGGCGATTCGCAGCGGCACGCCGGGGCGGATGCCACGACTTTTCGGGGCTAGCAGAGGGATGGCGAAAAGCGCGAGATAGGCGATGCCGTAGAAGGTGAATCCCCAGGTTAGGAGAAGTTCATACGCTTCCTGGACGCCGACTCCGATCAGGGCGGCGGTGCTGGCCGCGAGAGTTGCGGCGCCTAGAAAAAGAATTGAGTTGACTGGAGTTTTGTAGCGGGCGTGGAGGCGCGAGAACCAGGCGGGGAGTAAGTGGTCCCAGCCGGCGGCCATGGGGAGACGGGCGCTGCCGCTGAAGTAAAGAGAGAACGTCGACAGATAATTTGCCAGCAAAAGGAAAATCGCGACGGGGACAATGACGGCGCCGAGGTTTCCAAAGCCCAGGCGAAGGGCTTGCGGGATGGGTCCGATGACATCGACCGAGTCGGGGGAGACGTAGGCGAGAATTGCGCCCGTTGTGAAGATGTAGATCAGCGCGATAGCCGGGGCGGTGATGAGGATGGAGCGGGCAATGTTGCGGGCGGGGTTCCGGGATTCTCCGGCGAAGATGGCGACGTATTCGAATCCGCTGAGTGCGCCGAAGGTCATTTTGCTGAAGACGCTGAGCGTGAAGACAGTGAGCGGCGGGGCGACGAGGCGCAGCGGGTGGAATGCGTGCAGGGTGCCTTTGGCAGCGTTGACGAGGGGAAGTCCGACTAGCACGGCGAGGGTGATTAGTACGGCGATGCTGCCGGCGTTGTTGAACCACTTGCCGACGGCGAACCCGATGGCGGCTAGAAGCATTTGCAGGATGATCAGGATGATGGAGGCGGCGAGAACGGCCCATTTGTTGTCGGCGATCGAAGTGCCGGACACCGAGGCTAGCGACGGGATGGCGTAGGCGAGTGAGGTGGTGGTGACCAGGCCGCTTACGGCTACGTAGAGCATGATGAAGAGCCAGAGATTCCAGGCGACGAGAAATCCGATTTGGTCGTTGAAGGCGAGGCGCGCCCACTCGTAGAGTCCGCCTTCAAGCGGCATGAGGCGGTTGAGGTGGGCGACGATCAGGGCTAGCGGGATGAAGAAGAGAACGATGGCGGCGAGCCAGAGGACGACGTGGGCGGGTCCGGCTTTGACGGCCGTCCCGAAGAAATCGGGGACGATGACGAGGAGGATTTGGGCGAAGATCAGGTCTAGGAGCGTTAGGTCGCGACGGAGCGCGGGAGTTTGGAGTGCGACCGGCGAGTTTGATTCGGAGGGCAGAGGATTATCTCTCGGCGTCGAGGGTCGAAATCCCCACTTCTCGCGCAAGGGGCGCGCGAGAAATGGGGATTTCGCTTTTCTGGTGCTTCACGCCTTTCCTAGTTCATTTCTTTTCTTTCTCTGCAGGTTTCAAAAGCAAATCCTGGTAATCGAAGCTGAAATCGGCTAGCGGGGAGACGGCGGCCATTTTTGCGCTGTCGATACTGCCGTCTGCATTCAACGAAAATGTAATGAAGGCGTCTTCGATGGCGTGGTCGCGCCAGTGGGTTTTGAAGGTGTCGTACTGCCAGTGTTGCAAGTCGCCGATCATGGTCGGGGTGTGATCGAAGGTGATGACGAGGCCGGAGTTTTCTTGCTTGATGGTGATGGGACCGTACCAGGCGTCGGTGTAAGTCCCAGCGTATTTTTCGAGCGGGAGCGAAGGTTTGGAGTTGGCGTCGCGGGCGGATGCGGCCTTCTTCATGGTTTCGGCGGCGTCTTTTTCCTCCTGATCGCGGACAGATTTGTAGGCGGCGATCCAGTCTGTGGGCGGGAGATGGAAGTAGTAATCGAGGACGTGGTAAAGGATGGAGTCGAAGGCTCCGCCTTCTTCGGCGTTGGTGAGGATAACGACACCGAGATTTTCTTCAGGGACTAACATGACACGAGAGACGAATCCGGCAACGCCCCCGGTGTGGCCGACCAGTTTGCGGCCGTGGTAGTCGCGGAGTCCCCAGCCCAGGGCGTAGTCGGCGAAGTTGGCCCTGAGCGCGGCCAGCGGCGGTGGTGGATCGCCGGTGGGGAGGATGGTTTGCGGCGTCCACATCTCTTTCGAGCGTTGCTCAGTGAACAGATGTCCATCGCGATCGGCGAACTTGCCTCGGTTGAGCTGGAGTTGCACCCACTTTGCCATGTCGGCGGCGCAGGAGTTGATGGAGCCGGCGGGACCGACGTTGTCGAGATCCTCGAGAGGAATCGCTTGCAGCTTGCCGTCGATGCGGGAGTGAGGAGCGGAGTAGTCGTCCCCAGGTTTGAAATCCTTGTTGGTGACAACGGAGTGATTCATGCCGAGCGGGGAGAAAATGTGCTGGCGAATGTAGTCGTCCCAGGAGATGCCAGTGACGGAGGGGATGATTTGTCCGGCCGTCATATAGAGAAGGTTGTCGTAGGCGTAGTGGCTGCGGAAGCTGGAGTGAGGCTTCATGAAACGGAGCTGGTGAATGATTTCGTTGCGGGTGTAGGTAGAGTGCGGCCAGAAGAGCAAGTCGCCTTCGCCGAGTCCCATGCCACTCCGGTGCGTGAGCAGATCGCGGATGGTCATTTCGTGCGAGACGTAGGGGTCGAACATGACGAAGCCGGGGAGACGCTGGTAGACGGGATCGTCCCATGCGAGTTTGCCTTGGTCGACCAGAGTGGCGAGAGCAGCGGTGGTGAAAGCTTTGGTGTTGGAGCCGATGGCGAATTGGGTGAATTCGTCGACGGGGGTTGGATCGCCTAGTTTGCGAACGCCGTAGCCTTTGGCGACGATGATCTTGTTGTCTTTGACGATGGCGACGGCGATGCCGGGAACGTCGAAGGTTTTCATGGAGGAGGCGACGTAGGCGTCGAGATCGGGAGGCGCGGGGGATTGAGCTTGGGCTGCGCTGAGTAGAGCGAGAATGATGAGGAAGGTGAAATGCTTCTGGATCGGTGGCATACGGGCTCCCAGTTCGGATTACGTGCGAGAATTACGACGCGGAGATTAGAACATAGAAACGGGGATCTTTGAGAGTTACCAAATTCAAAGTTTGTGCTCGGTAAGGTCAAACTTTCCACTTTAACTTTCGCGAAGAATACGAAATTTAGAATGGCCCCCGCTCGCGTCGTTCTGCTGTACAAACGTTCTGGGCCGTATCAGAACTCTGGAAGCGGTGTGGGGCTGGCGGTTTCAGGGACTATCTCTGTAGGCTCGGATTTATTTCTCGGATATGTATCTTCGACCGAAAACATTGGAGGAGGCGGTTGCGCTGCTGGCGGTGCCGGGTGGGCAGGTTCTAGCTGGGGGGACGGATTTTTATCCGGCGCTGGGGGACCGGTTCCCGCAGGGACTCACGGTCGACATTACTGCGCTCGGTGAGATTCGCGGGATTTCTTTTGAGTCTGAGTGGGTTCGCATTGGCGGACTGACGACCTGGACGGAACTGATTCGCACCGAGCTGCCGCGATGTTTTGATGGGCTGAAGGCGGCAGCGCGGGAAGTGGGGTCGGTGCAGATTCAGAATCGGGGGACGGTGGCGGGAAATTTGTGCAATGCGTCTCCAGCGGCCGATGGAGTTCCGCCGTTGCTGGCGCTGGATGCGGAAGTGGAACTCGTGTCGGCAGTGGGAAGGCGGCGAATGGCGCTCGGGGAGTTTGTGGCTGGGAATCGGAAAACGCTGCGGCGGGCGGATGAGATTTTGGCAGCGGTCCAGGTGCCGCGGCGGATGGAGAATGCGGCTTCAGCGTTTTTGAAATTGGGAGCGCGGAAGTACCTGGTGATTTCGATCTCGATGGTTGCGGCGGTAGTGCAGGTTGAGGCTGGACGCGTCATGCAGGCGCGGGTTGCGGTGGGATCGTGCGCGGCGAGGGCGGTGCGGCTGCGAGAGTTGGAAGCCGCGCTGGCGGGTGGGCCGTCCGCGGGAATTGGAGGGGCCGTTCGGGCGGAGCATCTGGCGGGGCTGGCTCCGATTGACGATGTGCGGGCGACGGCGGAGTATCGGCGGGACGCGTCGCTGACGCTGGTGCGGCGGGCTCTGGAAAGCTGTGTGGGGAAGTGATGGCGACGGTGGAGAAAATTTCGGCGGGAACGGAGTTGATCTCGTTCTCGGTGAACGGCCGCGCCGTCGAGATCGCAGAGGCGGGGACGCGGCGGCTGTCGCGGGTTTTGCGCGACGATCTGGGATTGACGGGAACGAAAGTGGGCTGCGACGCGGGCGATTGCGGGGCTTGCACGGTGTTGCTGAATGGCGATCCGATCTGCGCGTGTCTGGTGGCGACGGGGCAGGTTTCGGGATGCGAGATCACGACGGTGGAGGGACTGGGTTCACGCGAGCCGGTTTGCGGGCGATTGCAGCAGTCGTTTCTGGCGCATGGGGCGGCGCAGTGCGGAGCTTGCACACCTGGGATGCTGGTGGCCGCGACAGCGCTGCTGGAGAAAAATTCATCCCCGAGCGAGAACGACGTGATGGATGCGATTGGTGGCGTGCTCTGCCGGTGCACGGGATATCGGAAGATTATCGACGCGATTGTGAAAGCGGGTTCTGCGGGTGCGGTGGAGATTTCTCCGGGCGCTGGCGAGGCGGTGGGGGCGCGACTGGTGCGGCTGGATGGCAGGAAGAAAGTTGAAGGGACGGAAATCTTTGGGGCCGACGAAATTCCTGAGGGGGCGCTGGGATTGCGAGTGGTGCGGTGTCCGCATCATCGGGCGCGGTTTGAGTTTGGAGATTTGGATCGGTTTGTGGGAGCGCATCCGGGAGTGGTAGCGGTTTTCACCGCGAAGGATGTCCCAGGGATTGATTGCTACGGGGTGATTCCGAAATATGCAGATCAGCCGGTGTTTGCGCATCGCGAGGCGCGGTTTCGAGGCGAGGCGGTCGCGGCGCTCGTGGGCAAGGCGGAGGCGATTGAGAGGCTGGAGTTGGCGGAGTTCCCGGTGCGGTGGGAAGAGTTGCCGCCGCTGAAGACTTTGGATGAAGCGCTGGCGGAGGATGCGGACCGGATTCATGGGCAGCGCGAGGGGAATGTCCTGGTGCGTGGGCTGGTGGTTTGCGGAGACGTGGACGCGGCGGTCGGGTCTGCTGAATTTGTGGTCGAAGGCGAGTACGAGACTGGGTTTGTGGAGCACGCTTACATCGAGCCGGAGGCGGGGTTTGCGCAGCGGGTCGGCGATACGGTGGAGGTGCAGGCTTGCACGCAGTCTCCTTATATGGATCGCGCGGATATCGCGAAGATTTTGGGGATTGCGGCGGCGCGAGTGCGGATTATTCCGACGGCTGTCGGCGGAGGGTTTGGGTCGAAGCTGGATCTTTCAGTGCAGCCGTTTGTCGCGCTGGCCGCGTGGAAACTGGGGCGGCCGGTGCGAATGGTGTATTCGCGGACAGAGTCGGTGATGTCGACGACGAAGCGGCATCCGGCACGGATAAGGATGCAGGCTGCAGCGGCGCGCGATGGTAGATTGACGGCGGTCGATTTTAGTGCAGACTTCAATACGGGGGCGTACTCGTCGTGGGGCCCGACGGTGGCGGGGCGTGTCCCGGTGCATGCGTCAGGGCCCTACCGGGTGCCGAATTATAGGGCGCTGACGCGGGCCGTGCATACAAATATCGTTCCCGCGGGAGCGTTTCGGGGATTCGGCGTGCCGCAGGCGGCGATTGCGCAGGAACAGATTTACGACGAACTGGCGGATCGCGTGGGGATGGACCGGCTGGAGTTTCGCATTCTGAACGCGCTGCAGAATCAAACGCCGACGGTGACGGGGCAGGTTTTGGGCGAGGGAGTGGGAATTCGGGCGTGCTTTGAGGCATTGCGAACTCGGTGGCTGGCTGCTCGTGCGGCGACAGCGGAATTCAATGCGCGGACGAGTAGTTCGCTGCGGCACGGGGTCGGCGTTGCTGGAATGTGGTATGGGTGCGGAAATACATCGTTGCCGAATCCGTCGACGGTAAGAATTGGATTGAAGCGCGATGGGCGGATTGCGCTGCATCAGGGCGCGGTGGATATTGGGCAAGGATCAAATACGATCGTGGCGCAGATCTGCGCGGACGCGCTGGGCGCGCCGGTTGGGCGGTTTGATCTGGTGTCGGGCGACACGTCGATCACGCCGGATTGCGGGAAGACTTCGGCTTCGCGACAGACTTTTGTTACGGGCAAAGCAGCGTTCATGGCGGGCCAAAAAATGCGCGGCGAGATTTTGAAATTGGCCGGGGCGTGCAGTTGCGCCGAGGTGACGTTTGGCGATGGTGCGGTGATGGTTACTGAGAATGGTGAACGGCGGACGGTTTCGCTCGCGGAGATGCCGGTCGATGCGTTTGGATATGCGATTACTTGCGAGGCGACGTTTGATCCGCCGATTACGCCGCTAGATGAGAATGGGCAGGGAACTCCGTATGCGGTGTATGGATTTGGCGCTCATATGGCGGAGATTGAAGTGGATGTGGAGTTGGGTACAGTACGGGTGCTGAAGGTGACGGCGGCGCACGATGTGGGGCGGGCGATTAATCCGACGCTGATTGAAGGGCAGATCGAGGGCGGCGTGGCCCAGGGTTTGGGGATGGCGCTGATGGAGGAATTTTTTCCGGGGAAGGGCGAGAATCTGCACGATTATCTGATTCCTTCGGCGGGCGACGCACCGGAGGTAGAGTCGATTCTGATTGAGGATCCGGCGTCGATTGGGCCGTTTGGGGCGAAGGGGATTGGCGAGCAGGCGGTGATTCCGACGGCGCCGGCGATTTTGAATGCGATTCATGATGCGGTTGGCGTACGGATTCGGAAAGTCCCGGCGACACCAGATCGGGTGCGGGCGGCGATTCTGGCCAACAATGGCGGAGGCGCGCGTGGCTGACGATGCGATTCGCTGCGATGCTTGTCCGGTGCTGTGCTACATCAAGCCGGAGCGCACCGGATCGTGCGACCGATATGGAAATCATGAAGGCAAGCTGGTACGCCTCGATCCGCATGTGGTGCTGGAGCGGGCGGTGGAGCGCGGGGAATCGGTAGTGCCGTTTCTGGAGCGCGGCAGAGATTGGGATGGGACGCTGATTCATTCAAGCGCCGGGAACCGGGGCGAGACCTTTGTGACGGCGATTGGAGCGGGGACTACGTATCCGGATTACAAGCCGGCGCCGTTCATTATTTCGTCGCAGGTCGAGGGAGTGGACATGGTCACGGTGGTGACGGAGGGAATTTTCAGTTACTGCGGCGTGAAGGTAAAGATCGATACTGATCGATATTTGGGAGGGGAGTGCAGCACCGTGCGGGCCGAGGGCGAGGCCGTGGGGCATGTGACGACGAGTGAGTATGGATCGCAGATGCTCTCGCTCGGCGGAGTGCGGCATTTGACGGGAGGCACGCGGCGGGAAGGGACGGCTACCTGCGAGACGCTATTGAGACTGTGCAATGGAGCGGCGGTGGAGTTGGACATCGACGAGGGAGCGAACGTTGTGGTGCAGGCGGGCAAGGCTCCGGTGGTGGATGGCGCGCAGGAAGAACGGATGCGCGTCGGTTGCGGGTCGGCGACGATTGGAATGTTTGCCAGGCAGTGGCTCGGAAAAGTTGATGAGGTCGTGGTCGTCGATGACCACATCACGGGCGTGCTCTCAGAGCATCAGGCAGGGAAATTGCTGGGTGTGCCGGAGACGGGAATCAAGCTGAAGGGACGGCGGTCGACGCCAGGAAGATATTTTCAGGTGGCGGAGCCGGGGACTTCGTGGGGTGGAACGAATATTGACGATCCTCTATCTATACTGGGGAAGTTCCATGTGAAGAAGGCGTGGCCGGGGTTGCGGCTGCTGATGGTGAGCACTACAGGCGAGCAGTTTTCTTATTTTGAATTGGATGAGGATCTCAAGCCGCGGGAGAAAGAGTTGCCGGTGAACCTGACGGAATCGGTGGCGCGGATTAAAGAGAATTGCGAACCGGCGCTGTGTACGGTGCTGTTTATGGGTGGAGCGGGAGGATCGTTGCGGGCGGGGGTGACGGAGAATCCGGTGAAGCTGACGCACTCGGTCGCGGAGGCGTTGACGCGCGTGACTTGCGGAGGCGCGCCGGTATACGTCTGGCCGGGCGGCGGGATTACGTTTATGGCGGATGTGACTCGGATGCCGGCAAACGCGTTTGGATATGTGCCGACTCCGGCGCTAGTGGCTCCGATTGAATTTACTTTGAAGCTGACGGATTATGCGGTTCTGGGTGGATATGTGGAGAATGTGCGTCCGTTGAGTTTGATGGCGAAAGAAACTGGCGGGCGGAAGCGGGTGAGGGCGCGGGAGGATAATCCGTGGCCGCTGAAGGCGGAGCGGCGAGTGCGGGCCGGCGACAAGAAGGAAAAGAAATGAAGATGCGGGCGCAAATTCGGATGCTGGATGGACGGCGGTTGCATTTGCAGGATGGGCCGATTGATCTGGTGGTGGAAGCGTTTGGTGCGGCGCTCGAGGTTGAGGCGGCGTATCGGGCGGCGGGTGAGCGGTTTGCGACGGTGCTGGATGAATTGTGCGGAGAGCTTTCGCGGTTGCGGCAGGCCTGTGTCTTGGAATCAGAGTGGCCGCGGGGGTCGACGGCGCGACGGATGATGGCGGCAGTGATGCCTTTTGCGGAGGAGTATTTCATCACGCCGATGGCGGCGGTGGCGGGAGCGGTGGCCGAGGAGATTTTAGCCGCGATGACGACGGCGGCGGACTTATCTCGCGCTTATGTGAATGATGGCGGCGACATTGCGCTGCATCTAAGTCCGTGCGAGAGGTTTGTGATTGGGATGGTGGAGCGGCCAGACCGGGCGTCTTTGTTCGGCACTACCACGATTGAATCTGGCGACCGGGTACGCGGGGTGGCGACCAGCGGATGGCGCGGGCGCAGTTTTTCGCTGGGGATTGCGGATGCGGTTACGGTGCTGGCGGATGGCGCGGCGGCGGCGGACGCGGCGGCCACGATGATTGCGAACGCGGTCGATTTGCCGGGACATCCAGCGATTGTGCGAGTTCCGGCTTGCGAACTTGCTCCGGATAGCGATCTTGGGGATCGGCTGGTGACACAGGGAGTGGGAGCGTTGACCTGCTACGAAGTGGATCAGGCTTTGGCTCCGGGTGCACGGGTTGCGGAATTGCTGTTGCGGATGGGATTGATTCGGGCAGCGGCTCTGAATCTGCGGGGAGTTACGCGCGTGGTCAGACCATTGCCGGAGTCGAAGAGGATTTTCTCTTCTGTTCAGGAAAGAGGCCTGGTGCATGCCTGAGGTGGTCGTGAGAAAAAAAATCACGTGCGTAGAAGAAATCTTTCACGAGGGAGGTCCGGTGGCCGAGAGACCGCTGCGGCGGGGGGCAGTGCTGGCGGTGATCCGGAATCCGTTTGCGGGGAAATATTTCGAGAGCATTGAGGAATTCATGGAGGACTTGAAGCCCCTTGGCCTGGAGATGGCGCGTAATCTGGTCACAGCTCTCGGGGGCGACGCTAAACTTGTGGAGGGTTACGGCAAAGGCGCAATTGTAGGATCGGCGGGAGAAGTCGAGCACGGAGCGTTGTGGCACGTGCCCGGCGGATATGCAATGCGCGAAATTTTGGGAGGTGCGAAGGCGATTGTAGCTTCGACGAAAAAAGTTGGTGGCCCAGGAACGCGGCTGGACGTGCCGGTGACACATATCAACGCGTCGTATGTGCGGAGTCATTTTGATGCCATGGAAGTGGGAGTGAACGATGCGCCGCGGGCAGATGAAATTTTACTGGCTTTGGTGATGACTACTGGGGCGCGGGTTCATGCGCGCGTGGGCGGACTGAAGGTTTCGGAGATCAAGGGAGAGGATGGTTTGCGGTGAACTTGAAATCCCCACTCTAAATCTCGCAAAGAACGCGAAATTTAGAATGGGGCACCCAGTCGCTGAGGCGGTTGGACCGATAGGACAAATTAAAGATGAAAGCCAAGATCCGGAAGATTGCTACGTTTGTGGAAGAGACGCGGCGGGAGATGGAGCGGAAAATTTCTCCGGTGACGCGGAAGGCGGCTGCTGTGGCGGTGGTTGAGAATCCGTGCGCGGGAAAATATGTCGAGGATCTCTCGGAGTTGATGGCGATTGGGGAAGAGTTGGGCGAATTGCTTGCAGCGCGGGCTGTGGCAGCGCTGGGAATCGTCGGAACGGCAGTGGAGAGTTATGGAAAGGCTGCGGCGGTTGGCGAGAATGGCGAGTTGGAACATGCAGCGGCGATTCTGCATCCGAAACTGGGGGCGCCGGTGCGGCGGATGCTGGGCAAGGGCGCGGCGCTGATTCCATCTTCGAAGAAGCGCGGCGGGCTGGGTGTGGTGCTCGACATTCCGCTGGGACACAAGGATGCCGCGTTTGTGCGTAGTCATTTTGACGGGATGGAAGTGCGCTTGAACGATGCGCCGCGGGCGAATGAAATTATGGTGGCGGTTGCGGTGACCGATAGCGGGCGTCCGCTGGCGCGGGTGGGTGGGTTGACTAAGGATCAGATTAAGGGCGAGGACGGGTTGCGGTAATTAGCGGGCGAAAATTCCTGCCTTCTGCTGCGCCCAGGGCAGGTTTTCTCGCGGCACAAAACACTCGGCAGATGGGGCAGCCCTGGCTCCTGGAAAATCCCCACTTCTCCCAACACCAGGGAGAAGTGGGGCACCCGGCCGGTGCTACTACGGCTTAGGTGCGCGCATCAGAAACGAGATGTCTCCCACTTTGTACAGAACCTTTCCCGGCGAGTCAGGTGTCAGTGTGACCTTTCCCGCTCGGACCATGTCGAATGCTGCTACCAACTGCGCCAGGACAGCCGGCTGCGCGACCGGAACGTTGTGCGCACCAAACACTAGCTTGATCTCCGGTGCGAGCGCGGCGAGGCGACGGATGGATGCGGCGTAGGCGCCACAAAGAATTTTTCGAGCCGGGGGGCTCGGCTTCGCCTTTGCTTGGACGGCCGAGCCGGCTGTCTCCGCATGGTATCTCATTGCTTCACCACCTCTGGGACTCGCGTGGCGGGTGGGGTGTTGCGGCTGCGGTGGATGCTGATGGCGCCGTCGGTGATCACCATGGCTACGCCGGGCAGGTCTCCTTTTTGAATGCTATCGAGGAGATTGTTGCCGGAGGATTGCTGCGCGGTGTCGAGGAAGACGAAGCTGGCTTCCCGGCCTGGGGCGATAAGGCCGGAATTCAGGCTCCGCATTTTCGCGGTGTTTCCGGTGGCTAGGCCGATGGCAACCTCTGCAGGGATTTCGCCTAGAGCTGACAGCATCGAGATCATGCGCAAAATGCCGAGGGGTTGAACGCCGGAGCCGGCGGGGGAATCAGTGCCGAGGATCACGCGGCCGAGTCTATTCAAATCTTTTGCGGTGCGCAGCGCGAGCAAGGCGGCGCGCTCGTTGCCGTTGTGCACGATCTCGAGGGCGCGCGGAGATTTTTCGCACAATTCAACGATTTGATTGTCGGGGAGGGCGGTGTGGCCGCCGTTGATGTGGCCGATTACGTCGGCATCGGTTTCGAGCACCATGTCTTTGTCGATGAGGCTGGAGCCGGGGATGGACGGGCCGCCAGTGTGAATGGTGCTCTGGATGCCGTATTGGCGGGCCCAGGCGACCATGCGGCGTCCGGTAACTCCGTCTTTGACACTGCCGAGTCCGACTTCGCCTAGAAACTTTACCCCGGCCGCGGCAAGGTCTTTGAAGTCATCTTCGACCATGCCTTGTTCTATGACGGGTGCGCCAGCGTAGATTTTTACGCCGCCGGGACGGAAAGCGTGGAAGCTGCGCTGTGCGAAGATCGCCATCGCCTTCAAGCCGACGATGTCTTTGGGGCGGCCGGGAGTGTGGACTTCTCCGGCGGAGATCATGGTGGTGACGCCGCCGTGGAGGCAACTGTCGATCCAGCCGAATTGGTTTTGACGGGGCGTCCAATCGCCGCAGACCGGGTGCACGTGGCTGTCGATCAAGCCGGGGGCCAGGGCGGTGCCTTTGGCGTCGATCGTCGTGGTCGCGGCGCTGATGTCGACATCTTTTTGTTTGCCGATGGATTCGATGATGCCGTCGACCGCGACTACGGTGTCGGCGTCAAGGATGGGGTGGTCGAGATCCCCGGTGAGCAGAAGTCCGATGTTGCGGATGACCAGTTTGGCCGGGGAGGGAGTGGCCTGCGTGTCTTGGCTCATGTGTCCTGGCTCAGGAATTGGATTCTGGCTGCAAACTCTGGCAAATCATACGCGACGTTTCTTCGCAGGTGAAGCGGCGCGGTGCGCGATCAGGAGCAGGTCGCGCAGCGCATCCTGACGGACTTTGGCGAGGCTGACCAGGACCCACGGATATTCGCGATAGTGATCGGTGATGAAATAAGTCTCCGGGTCGCCGGTCATCAATTCTTCACGGCGGTCGAAAGGCATTTTGAGAACGATCTTGTCGAGGTCCTGGTGCAGGCGGAGGAATAACTGCCCGTTGACCTTGACTGCGGGAGTTCCGTAGGACGTGCTCTCTTGGGCTCCCGGGAGCGTGAGGGCAAGGCGACGGATGGCGTCATAGGTGACGGGAGATTTTGTCATCGGAAGCGATCAGTTTAGCCTATGCAGGGAAGATCCTAGCGCGACGTGGGACCGAAGGGGCGCTGTTTCTTCGGTTTGGATCTTTTGGCGCTGGACCTGGTCCATGGGCTGTCAAGTTTTCGCTCGCCTGGGGGCGATAACGGCTGTCCTGCATGCGTCTTGCAACTGCGATTGTCAGGCTTCAAGCGGCGATGATAGGCTCGGCTTCCGGAGAGAATCATGGTTTCGCGCGACTTTATTTTGTGGGAAGTGGATGTGCAGGCGGATTTCATGCTGCCGGGAGGGAAGCTCTACGTGCCGGGGGCGGAGAAGTTGTTGCCAAACATCCGGCGGCTGACTGATCTGGCGCGGCAGGGGCGGGTGTTGCTGGTTTCGCACGGATGTTTTCATCCGCCTAACGATGTGGAGTTCAAGATTTTCCCTCCGCACTGCGTGAAGGGGACGGCGGGGGCAGAGTTGGTGGCGGAGGCGTTGGCGGACAACGTTGCGCGCGTGCCGAATGAGGCAGAGGCGAAATTGCCGAAAGATTTATTTGCGTATCAGCAGATTTTGTTGGAGAAGCAGACGCTGAATATTTTTGAGAGCCGTCATGCTGGCGAATTGGTTGAGCGATTGGGAAACAAGGCCGAGTTCGTCGTCTTTGGGGTGGTCACGGAGTATTGCGTGGGTTTCGCGGTCAAAGGACTTCTGGAGCGCGGAAGGCGCGTGGCCGTGGTGCGCGACGCGATTGAAACGCTGAAGCGGGAAGACGGAGAGAGTACAGTGGCGGAGTTGGAGAGACTGGGCGCCCGCTTGGTTACGACAGAGCAGGCGGTCGGCGCGATTGAGTCTTAGGGAGTCGACTTAGGTTGCAGCGATTTGATTGGGTGGCCCGGCTTGTGGCCGGGCCATTTTTTACACGTCTTGCCACGCGGATTCTCAATGGTGATCGCCGTGGTTGTGGCGCCAGGTCCAGTATTGCTTTTGCTCCTCGGGTGGGAGCTTGCGGAAGTCGCGGTGTGGATCGTGATGGGTTTCGACAGCCCATTGGTTGTAGTAACGGATCTCCTCGCCATTCCACACGTGATAGTCGGTGTAGTAGGGGTCGTAGACGCGATAGTAGTGATGTTCGCAGCCGATTCCGGCGGCAGCCAACGCGAGCGCCGCACCCAGCAGCAGCAAGCTGAAGGAACGCGCACTTCCACGCGAACCAGGGATCATGTTTTTCTCCTTCGACAACTGAAACACCTCGTGCAGCGATTAGTTGCACGAAGAGCTTTGTAGGGTTTGCAAAATTGTACTGCCGAGCCGGCGCCGGGGTTTTTACGAAAAGGGAAGGCGTCCTGGCGGGCTCGAAATTCGCGGGTAACGTTTCCTTGCGAAATGGTTTTCTTTTTCTTTCGATTGCTTTTCAACAGGGTCGATTTGTACTAGACTACAGTGTCTTTGACTGGAGGACTTTCGTTGCAAGACCCGTTGCAAAGGCTGCTGGATTTACCGCAGGCGGAAAAGTTGGAGCGTGGTCTGGAATATACGCCGCGGGAAATTGGACAGCAGCCGTCCACATGGACGAAGACATACCAGCGCTGTCTGCAGCGGCGTGCGGAGTTGAGCTCCATCCTACGGGACGCGGGCGTCGGGAGGGGCAGCGTCTCTTCGCCGACGGTGTATCTGGTGGGTGCGGGCACGTCGGATTATGCGGGGCGGGCGCTGGCCCCTTTGCTGCGGCGACTGTGGGGATGCGATGTGTGGGCGGTTCCGAGCACGACACTGCTGACCGACTTTGATGAATTTCACCTGGCTGGCCGGGAATATTTGTGGATCTCGTTTTCACGGTCTGGCGAAAGTCCCGAGGGCGTGGCTTCCCTGGAGCGGGCACTGCAGCATCGGGGCATCCGGCATGTAGTGATCACTTGCAACGCGCGGGGGCAGATGGCGGAGGTGTGCGCGCGAAACGAAGAACGGGCCCTGGCGCTGGTGCTCGACGATGCGGTGAACGATCGCGGGCTGGCGATGACCAGTTCGTTCAGTAACATGTTGTTGGCCGGGCAGTGCGTAGCCCATTGGGGAGACTTGACCGAGTTTGGAGAAGTTGTCGGGCGCATGGCGGAGACGGGTGCGCAATTTCTTCCGGCTGCTGCGGAAGTTGCGGCTGCGGTGACTACCCTGGGGTGTACGCGGACCTGCTTTGTGGGATCGGGAGCGCTGCGCGCGGTGGCTGACGAGTCGGCGCTGAAGGTCGTCGAGCTCAGTGCGGGCAAAGTGACGACTCTGGCGGAGACGCCGCTGGGATTGCGCCACGGGCCCATGTCGAGTCTGGACGGGCAGACGTTGTTTGTCGCCTATTTATCGAGCGAGGCGCGGCGGCGGGGATACGAACTCGACTTGCTTCGGGAGATTGATCGGAAGCGGCTGGGGCGAGTGCGAGTTGCAGTTACGGTGCAGGGGATCGATGATGTTTCTCCGCTGGCGGATTATTGTTTGTCACTGGATTGCGCCGTCGATTTTCCGGACGCGTACCGGCCGGTGCTCGATGTCATGCTGGGGCAGTTGGTGGGATTGTTCTCTTCAATGCGATGCGGGCTGAAGCCGGATCAGCCAAGCCCGAATGGCGCCATTTCAAGGGTGGTGCAGCCGATCAAACTCTACACCTGAGCTCGCTGGTCGAGACTGGAACGCTCCGAATTCTCAACCACGCAAGGCCGCATTGGTCAAAATCGCCCAAATTCACTAAAGTAAGGGACTGATTTCAGGCCCGCTGCCGATTTCCAACGAGGTGAGAAGATGCGCGTGAAATTGCTTCCAAGCCTGCTGTTCTGCATCTCGGTTTTGTGCGTGCGTCCGTCCATAGCCTCCTCTGCTCTCGACGATCAGATGCAGGGCCACCATCACGATCCCAGCGAGCAACTGGGCAAGGTTTCGTTTCCGATTTCGTGCGCACCTGGTTCGCAAGCCGCTTTTGAGCGGGGCGTCGCTCTGCTGCATTCCTTCGGATACGAAGAGGCTGAAGCGCAGTTCAGCGAGATCACGAAGAGCGATCCGAGCTGTGCGATGCCTCACTGGGGCATTGCCATGAGCCTGTTCCATGAGATCTGGGAGCGGCCGGAAGACTCTACGCTGAAGCGGGGCCACGAGGAAATCGAGAAGGCGCAAAGGCTCGGTGCAAAAACCGAACGCGAGCGCGATTACGTTTCCGCGCTGGCGGTGTTCTACAGCGATCCGTCGAGGAACGATTATTTGAAGCAGGCCGCGGCCTATTCGGATGCGATGGCAAAGCTTTACCAGCGTTACCCGAGTGATCTCGAAGCGGGAGCGTTTTACGCATTGTCAATATTGGCGGCTGAGCGGCCGGGAGACACGACCCACGAAGCCCAGAAAAAAGCGGTTGCGGTTCTCACGCCGTTGTTCGAGCGGGAGCCGGATCATCCCGGGCTCGCTCACTACATCATTCATGCCTGCGATTCACCGGAACTGGCGCCGATGGGACTCAATGCGGCCCGGCGTTACGCGGATATCGCTTCATCGTCAGCGCATGCGGTGCACATGCCGTCGCATATCTTTGCCCGGCTTGGACTCTGGCAGGAGGATATTCAGGCGAATTTGAAATCGGTTGCTCTGACCGAGAAGTCGAGTGCCCTTTATATGCGCGGGCATGAATTGCACGCCATGGACTTCCTGCTTTACGCGTACCTGCAAACCGGCCAGGACGAAGCGGCGGCGCATGTGCTGGACCAATCGAGGCAGATTCTGGAGAAGGCTCCGCCGAGCGGTGACGATACCGGGATGCTGGAATACTATGGCTTTGCGGCCGCGCATTTCCCGGCCATGTACGACCTGGAGATGCATCACTGGCAGGATGCCGCCATGCTCGAGCCTGCCGCCAACGCGACCGCTGATCTACAAATGATCACCTACTGGGCGCGCACCATTGGCTCCGCGCGCATGGGCGAAGTGGAGGCAACGCGGCGCAACGTGCAGAAGTTCAACGCAGCGGAAGAGGCGACCCGCAAATCGAAATACGCCTACACGCTTGAGGGGCCGCGATCTTCGCGCGGCGAGGTCGATGCCTGGCTGGCATTTGCCGAAAAGCGGAATGACGAAGCGCTCAAGCTGATGCAGCAGGTAGCCGACACTCAAGACAAGCTTGGGAAAGCTGAAGTCGACATCCCGGCGCGCGAAATGCTGGCGGATATGCTGCTTGAACTCAATCAGCCGGAGAACGCTTTATCGGAGTACGAGAAGTCGATGAAGATCGATCCCAACCGCTTCAACGGTCTCGCGGGTGCGGCACGGGCGGCGCAGGAGGCCCATCAGCCGGAGAAGGCGAATTCTTACTACGCGCAACTGTTGAAGAACTGCGACGACGGCAAACATTCGGATCGCCCGGAGTTGCGGAGCGCGAAAACCGAACTGGCGAAGAACTCGCAATAATCTCGCAATAAATTAAAGAGCCCAACCACGTCGCAGAACGCGCTGCGTCGCACCGGTCGTTATCGAGATTTCACTCTACATGAGCAGCTTGCTGCGCCGCTGCTGGTTCATAGGGGCAGAACGGGTCCGTACCGAGAGCATCTCCAGTGTAGGCAAAGGCGCGGGCGCGCGATCCACCGCAGATATGGCTGTATTCGCAGCTGCCGCATTTTCCGTGGAACGTGTCCGGCGAGTGCAGCGCGCGGAAGGTCTCAGAGTCACGGTAGATGTGGACCAGTGAATTCACGCGCACATTGCCGCAGCGCAGCGGCAGGAATCCCGAGGGATAGATGTCTCCAAGATTGGAAACGAAGACGATGCCGTGGCCGTCGCGGATTTGGAATCCCTGATAAACGGACGTGGTTTTCATTTCCTGGGTGGCCATGCCGGATCCCCGCATGGTCTCAATGGCGATGCGGCGGTAAGACGGAGCTTCGGTCGTCTTAATCGCGAACGGCGAATGCGGAGAAAGATCGAACACCCACTTCATGATGCTCTCGCCTTCTTGGGGTGAGACTTCGTTGAGAGCCTTGCCGCGGCCGACGGAGATCAGCATGAACAGGCTCCAGCGCATGACCGGAAAACTCGTGCGGAGCAATTCGTAGATGGCTGGCAGATCGTCGGCAGTTTCCGCGGAGACGAGCGTGTTGACTTGGATGGGCAGGCCGATGCGTCCGCAATGACGGGCGGCTTCCACGGTGCGCTCGAAGGTTCCGGGAACGGCGCGGATGTTGTCGTGCTTCTCTGCGCAGGAGCCGTCGAGGCTGAGCCCGAGACTTTGAATGCCGTGAGCTTTAAGCTTGCTGATAGCGTCGTTGGTTAGTTCGGGCGTGGCACTGGGCGTAATGGAAACTTCGAGGCCGAGGCCATTCGCGTAGTCGATGAGTTCGTAAATATCTTTGCGGCTGAGCGGATCGCCGCCGGTGAGGATCAAGTGCGGCAAGGGATCGCCGAATCCAACCAGTTGCTGCAGGAAAAGTTTGCTTGCCTCGGTGTTGAGTTCGAGGGGATGTGGTTTTGGCATGGCTTCGGCGCGGCAGTGTTTGCAGGCAAGGCCACAGGCCTGGGTCATCTCCCAGTAGACGAGCATTGGGTTTTTGGAGAAATCGTGAGGCTTGTGAGTCATGTCCCGGTGACTCATATTCTGATGATTCAAGTTTGGAGTAGTGCGCGCGACAACCATGACGTCCCCCTTCGGCAAATGACTATGAAAGAACTCCCACAGGCAAGGTCAGATTATGTCTGGAGTGCGGAAAAGGCTGTGATTTGGATCACAGGGGCGGGTGATGGAATTCGCAAAATGCGCAGGGAACAGACAAACAAGAAAAGCCCGGGTCTGGGGGTGAGCACCGAGACCCGGGCCGGCTGTTCCTTTAGGGCGATGGGAGGGTGCATCCGGCATCCTGGCTCGCAGCCCGAGCCTGCCGAGTGGAGCGGATCACTCACCCTCGTGGGTGTACCGCGCCGGCCTATGCGGGTGGCGCGGGCTCGCCCCGGAACAGCAATCCTATCGGGCAGCCCATGAAAGGTTCGGCAGTGTGAGGAAAAGGGTCACCGCGATCATTGCGACTAAGATTGCCAGCTTCATCATCTTCATGATGGCGTTTCCTTTCAAAACAAGTTCGTTATAAACCCGGCGCCTTATCAAGCGAGACTGTTTAAACCGCCGGATACACCCAAACCTCTCAAGCACGTCGCGGGCCGAAATCAGTGGAGCAGGTACGCTCCGATGCCGACTGCCCCCGGCGGGATAAGAACGATCTAATCGTCTTGCAGTTTCTACGGAGTAGGGGAAGTGGTCAGTGATTGCCGTCACTCGGGGCCGTGATCGTGGTCCTGTGGCTAAATCCGTGCAAGAGTTGGAGATCGGGTCAAAACACTCGCGTTCCGCGCGATATGCCGCAGTCCTGCCCGGCGGGACCAATGGCAGTCCAGGGAATCGTGCACAAGCCATTGAAATAGCCCCACTTACGGAAGCGTGGACTGCAAGTCTCTTTGGCACCGGGGTTGCCCTTTAGAGAAGTGCAACTTGCCTCTGAGGTGTCATTTTGGAACCTACGTTCATGGTCATCGGCCTGAACCATCGCACGGCGCCTCTGGCCATGAGAGAGCGCTTCTGGATTGGAGAAAGCCGGCGCTACGAGGTTCTGAGAAGACTGAAGAGCGCGGAAGGCATTGAGGAAGTGGTGGTGCTTTCGACGCGCTCGCGCACTGAGTTCTGGTTGTGGGCCAGCGAACCGACGCTGGCGGCCAATTCACTTCTGCAGTTCCTGGGTCCCGGATATGGCCTGAAACTGAGCGAATGGGAACACTTTTATCGCCGGCTGGATGAATCCGCGCTCACGCACGTGTTCCGCGTGGCTTCAGGCCTGGATTCGCTGGTACTCGGCGAACCAGAGGTCGTCCCTCAGATAGAAGCGGCGTGGCAGCAGGCGCAGACGATGGGTGCTGCCGGAAGGCTTCTGAACGCAATCATTGAAAAGGCGCTGACAGTTGCCAGCCGCGTGAGGCAGGAAACGGCGGTGGGGAAGTTGGCGGAATCGATTCCGACCGTGGCGCTCGATCTGGCGCGGCAGGTCTTCGGATCATTGCAAGGGCGCAATGTTTTACTGCTGGGCACCGGAAGGATAAATGAACTCTCCGCGCGTTCGCTGGCCGAAAGTGGAACCAGCACGGTTGTGGTGATTGATCAATCGACGAGCCGGGCGGAGGAACTGGCGGCAAAGCTGGGAGGGACCGCGGCCGCGCTGGCGGAGCGCTGGACGAGCATGTTGCGGGCCGACATTGTGATCAGTGCGACTGAGTGCCCACACTCAGTGTTGACCCGCGAGGAAGCGGAACGGATTGCGGAAGAGCGCAATCGGGTGCCGCTTGTCATTCTGGATATTGGAATGCCGAGGGATGTGGATCCGGACGTCCGCCGAGTGGATGGAATTGTCCTCTATGACCTGGACGGTCTGGAGCGGGTGGCGAAGGCCCACGCCGCGGAAGGCGCGACGTTCGCGGCGGAGGCAGAGAAGATTGTGGCTGCGGAAGCGCAGGCGTGTCGCAGCCAGCTACAGGCGCAGAGCGTGGTGCCGACCAGTGTCGCGCTGCGCCGCAGCCTCGACCAGATTTGCCGGCAAGAACTGGAGTCCTTCATCGCAGAGCGCGGACCGTTTACCCGGGAGCAGGATCAGTCGCTTCATGCAATCGCCACTCAACTTATACAAAAGATTGCCAGCTCCCTGGCCCGCGAACTCAAGGAACTTCCAGAAAAGGCGGAGCAGGAACGGATGACTGCAGCCGTCACCCGCCTGTTTCACCTGGAAGCGCCGCAGCAGGCGCTTGCCGGCACCAAATTAGAAGAGAAGAGAGGACAGAATGAAGGAAACAAGGATCGCGCCGTCGCAATCAACTACTAATTCGGCCACTTGGACGGGTGTGCAGGCATACGTGCTGGCGTCGTTCTGCCTGCTTCTGGGCGTGGCGCTCGGTTATCTGTTTCGCGGTTCAGCGTCGCCGGCCGCGGCCCAGGCCTCGTCAACTATCACCACGCCGCAGGGAAGTGGAGTCACGCAACCGTCCCCGAATGCCGACGTGCAAGCCGCTCTCGCGCAGGCTGCGGCTCCGCTGCTTGAGGCGGTCAAGATGAATCCGGGTGATTATGATTCTCTCGTCAAGCTGGGGAACGTGTATTACGACGGACAGCAATATGCGAATGCGATTCAATACTACGAACGCGCCCTAGCGATTCATCCGGAAAATCCGGATGTTCGCACAGATATGGGCACAGCGTACTGGTACCTGGGAGATGCCGACAAGGCCGTCGCGGCAATGGAGACTTCGTTGAAGAACCGTCCGGGTCATCCACAGACGTTGTTTAATTTGGGATGGGTGCGGTGGCAGGGCAAGGGCGATCCCAAGGGCGCGATTGAAGCCTGGCAGGAGTTGCTGAAGTCGAATCCGGACTATCCGCAGAAAGAGCAGGTTCAACAGTACATTGCCAAGGCCAAAGAGCACGCCGCGCGGGGATAGGAATTCGATCTCCGCGTGTGATGTCTAGCGTCTGAAGATTCAACACCGAGCCACACTGGCATTTCACTTTACAACTTCTAGTCGCGACAACCGGGCTTTCCGGGTGGCAGCCCTTTTCCTTGGGGCGGTCGCTTAGGTTCGCGAAACGAACACCTACTTTTACAAATCTCGACGAAAGTCATGATCACTTGACGTTATTGCGCTTATCATAGGAGTGTTGTGTCGGGACTTGGTCTCGCTGAATAGCTGAGGGGCGAGCCGGTCTAACCTATAAGTCGAGCTATCCAGGTTACAGTTTTCGTTGTTTCGGTGTGCAACCCAGGTCGCTGCACACTCGGAGGAATCTATGAAACTGTCCACTTCCTGTTCCTGCTGCTGCCTCCTTTCTAGCTTCCTTACTTTCCTTTTAACTCTGATTTTAGTGGCCGCATTTGTCGTGACGACGGGGTGTGGCTCGGGTGGGAGTGCGAGTACCGTTCCGCCAAAGTTTAGCGGGAGCACGGATGTGACGCTGGTCGTGTCGAGCACCGCGAACGATCAAGTTACGCTGTTTGGTCTGGACTTCCAGACGTTGACGCTGACCAGCCAGTCAGGGAACACGGTCACTCTATCAGCGTCGCAGCAACCAGCCGAGTTCATGCACTTGAATGGAGGGATCGAGCCGTTGATGACTGTCAGCGTTCCTCAGGACATCTATACTTCAGCGACGGCTACGCTTGGTGGGGCGGTGTTCGTATGTCTTGCGCAGGTCCCAGGCGCCGGACTCGGAATCGCGAATTATTCAATTGTCAACCAAGCCCCGATGGTGAGTTTGCCCACGCCAATTACGATTACCGGCAGCAGCATGGCCTTGCTGCTGAATATGCAGGTGTCTGATTCGGCGGTTTTTCCTGCCTGCTGGTCTACTCCTCCGTTTGAGGGGTTTTCCATGACACCGAGCTTCAACCTCACTCCGCTTGCCTTGTCCACATCCCCGACGAACTCTGGAAACGGCAAGGTCAGCGGGCTGGTGGCATCGGTGGGAGCGACGCCGTCGGCTCTGACGCTCACGATTGCGGGCGGACCCTTGGGAACCAGAAGTCTCGCGGCGAGTTCCAATAGCGCAACTGTGTTCCAGGGTGTGAGTGGGGTTTCTGCACTCTCCCCCGGAACGTTTTTGAACGTTGACGGTGCGATCCAATCCGATGGTTCGCTGCTGGCGACACGCATTGCATTAGAAGATCCCTCGGCGATCAACGACTCCAGCGGTCCTGTGATATTTGTGGATAATATAGTCCCAGTTCTTCAGCTTTACGGCCGTACCGAACTGGGCACTTTGCTGACTCTCCCGGATGGACAAAGCGGAGTGTACTTCGACACACCCTACTTCGACTTCAGCAATGCCGCATTCAACATCTCAGGCCAGCTTACGAACCTGCAGAATCTGCCGTTCAGTCCCAGCTTTGGCTCCTCCAACGTAGTGGCAGGTCAGAATGTCGACATTACTTCGGGAAACTTTGCACTCACCGGTGGGACTTACACGGTCGCTAGCACGATCACGCTGGTCCCGCAGACCATTGATGGGCAAATAGTCGGTACGCAGCAGATCGGCGGCTTTGTCGATTACACCGTCTCGCTCGCTCCTTATGACCTATTTCCTACTTTGGCCGTGCAGCAAGGACAGACCACGCTGCTGACGAATCCGAGCCAGGTGGAGGTTTACGTTGACAGCAATACGCAGATGCTGAACACTCAAGCGCTCGTTCCCGGCAATACGCTGCGCTTCTATGGACTCGTCTTCAACGATAACGGTACGCTGCGCATGGATTGCGCGCAGGTGAATGATGGAGTGGCCTTCTCACCGCAGAGTTCTGGAGATCATCTGGACGTCGGGCAGGTGCACACTGTGCGCCGCGTGGGCGTTGGGGGAGTGCAGGAAGTGACCACAACAATTACTCCATCTCGTTAGGACGATGCCGAGGAATTTTCCGAAGGGACCGAGTCGGCGGGTTCGTCTTCGCCGGCGGGGACCAGTTCAAACTTCTTCAGCTTATAGCGCAGCGCGTCGCGGCTGATGTCGAGCAGGCGGGCGGCGTGGGTCTGGTTACCGTTGGACTGGCGCATGGCCAGCTCGACCATGGCGCGTTCGACTTCTTCGAGAGAGGTTCCTTCCTCTGGAATATAGAGCCGAGGCAGCACACGGCCATTCGGGAGCTGTTTGCCGCCGCTGTCGGCGGAGGCGCTGCTGTGCTGGAAGGCGGTCAGGCCGCTGCGGGCAGCTTCCCCGACGGCGAAGGGCAAGTACACGGGGCGGAGCATGGTTTCGTCTTCCAGGATCATGGCGCGCTCAATCGAATTCTTGAGCTCGCGCACGTTGCCCGGCCAGTTGTGTGCCAGAAGCAAGCGGCGGGTCTCCGGGCTGATGCCGCGAATCGTCTTCTTGAATTTCCGGTTATACCAGTCGATGAAAAAGTCGACGAGCGGGAGAATATCTTCTGGCCGCTCGCGCAGCGGTGGAATAAAGATGGCGATGATGGCCAGACGATAGTAGAGATCCTGGCGAAACTGGCCTTCGCGCACGGCTTTTTCCAAGTCGCGATTCGACGCGGCCACCACGCGCACGTCGACTTGCAAGTCGCGCACGCCGCCCACGCGACGGATGACCTGATCTTCCAACACGCGCAATAGTTTGGCTTGCAGCAGGGGCGAGAGTTCCCCTATTTCGTCGAGGAAGAGCGTGCCTCCGTGGGCGGTTTCAAACAGGCCCTTCTTCATGGCCTTGGCGTCAGTGAATGCGCCTCGTTCGTGGCCGAAGAGCTCGGCTTCCATCAGAGTTTCAGGGATCGCAGAGCAGTTGATGGCGACAAACGGTCCGTGTTCCCGCGAGCTGTCATAGTGGATCGTTTTTGCGATCAGGTCTTTGCCGGTGCCGCTCTCGCCCTGAATCAGGATCGTGGTGGCTTCGCTGCCGGCAACCTTCTGCACGAAGCTCATCAGTTCCACCGTCTTCGGAGACACGGCGACCACGTCGTGATAGCCGGTATTGCGCCGCACTTCACCGCGCAGGGACTGCACCTCACTGCGCAGGTGAGTGGCTTCGAGCGCATTCTTGATGGTGACGTGCAACTCCTCGAAATCGAGCGGCTTACCGACGAAGTCATAGGCGCCCAGTTTGAGCGCAGTCTTGACATCATCCAACTGAGGGTCGGCGGTGATCATGATCACCGGCGGAGCGTCGGGACTTTTCTTGATCTGTTCGAGAACCTGGATGCCGTTCAGGTCGGGCATACGCACATCGAGCAGAACCAAATCAGGAGATTCCTGTTGCGCAAGGCGCAAGCCGGGCTCGCCGGCAGCGGCTTCGACGACGTGATATCCCCACTCTTCGCACTTCTGGCGCAGGGACCAGCGCACCAGGCGTTCGTCATCGACGATCAGGATTTTCTCCGCAGGCATTGAGGTCTAGCTTACTACGGAATGGGGAAAAATCGGGGTCCTCAGGAGGCCGTAGGGCGGGTAACCGGCCTCTGCAGTGGCAGGATCACGGCGAAGGTTGTGCCTTTGCCGACCGTACTGGTGACGTCGATGCGGCCGTGATGGTCTTCAACGATGCGCCGGGCCAGGGAGAGTCCCAGACCGGTGCCGTCGCCTTTGGTGGTGTAGAACGGGCGGAAAATATTGGGCAACTGATCGGCGGCGATGCCGCGGCCGTTGTCGGCTACCTCCACCACCACCGTCGTTCCCTGCGGCTTGAGGGTGACCGTGATCTTTCCCTTGTTGGTTCCGTTCGTGTCAATCGCCTGTAGCGCATTGAGCATCAGGTTGAGCAGAATTTGGTGAATCTGATCGCTGTCGTGCTCGACCTCGGGTAAAGAGGGATCTTTCTGCAGCACGATTTCGACGGATTTGGCCAATGCCTGTTGCCGGCCGAGCATGACTGCATGCTCCACCGTTGTGTTCAGGTCGCTCTTGCGGACGCGCGGAGGGTGTGGGCGCGCGGTCTGCAGCAGATCGGTGACGATGTGGTTGATGCGGGCGATCTCCTGGCGAACGTCTTTGACTACTACGCGCGCGGGGCTGGTCGCTGGCAAGTCGCGGCCAATGATTTCGATGACTCCCGCGATGCCCGCCAGCGGGTTGCGGATTTCATGAGCCAGGCCAGTGGCCATTTCTCCGAGCGTGGCCAAGTGCTCGGCGCGCGACATTTGCGTGCGATGCAGGCGCTCGATTTCTTCGCGGCCCTCGCGCAGTTGCTCGACCATCTGATTAAAGTTGCGGCCGAGATCGCCGATCTCATCGTTGCGATGCGAAAAACTCACGGCGACGCTGAGATCGCCGGCCCCGAGCCGAGCGATTTTTTGCTGGAGTTCCACCATGGGGCGTTGCACGGTATAAGTCAGCACGACGAGCAGCGCGCCGCAAATGGCGACCGCGCCTGCCCCGGCGACTAACAGCACGAGATGACGTTCGGGATCGCGCCAGGAGAGGGTAGCCAGCAGAAACAGCAGCATCCCGCCCAACAGGACGCAGGCGATCGGCACCAGAGCTTTGATTTCCCAGTTGATACCGAACCAGGGTAGCTCAGGATCGTCGGCTGCGGGTGCGCCATTGTTGGCCAGCGTCGCAGAGGCCGGCGATGCCTCGTCGGCATCACTCGCGTAGCCGGTGCTGAACGAGGCCCTCCGTAACACGCGAGTGCCCAATTCGTTCGGTTCGAGTGCCAACCCCGGGTTCGTCGATTGTTTTGTGGTCTCAGGCATACGCGTGTAATCCCGGCAGCAGGTAAGTCACACCGAAGAAGGTAAACATCACCACGGCGAAGCCGAGGATGGCGAAATAAGCGGCACGGCGTCCGCGCCAGCCGCGGGTGATGCGCATGTGGAGATATCCGGCATACACCAGCCAGGTAATCGCCGCCCAGGTCTCTTTGGGGTCCCAGTTCCAGTAGGAACCCCATGCCCGGTTGGCCCAGTAGGCGCCGGCAGCGATCATCAGGGTGAGCAAGGGGAAGGCAATGCAGATGGTCTTGTAGGTGATGCGGTCGAGAGCTTCGGCGTCGGGCAGGTGCTTCTCGAGATCATCGCGCCGCCACAACAGGAGTAGATAGAGAAGATTCGCAAAAATCCCTCCCACCAAGGCTGAGAGGATGAACGGGCTCGCGGCCAGACTCGTCGCATATAATCCATCAGCGTCGAGCGAGGGATAATGACCGTCGCGGGCGCGGAGCAAGAAGAAGACCAGGGCGAGAGACTGCAGCAGAATGCTGATGAATACAGCGCGATTGGCGATCGCGAATAAGCTCTCGTTGTTTCTGATCCGCGCCAGGATATAGAGCACCAATGGCGCGGCCACTGCGGCGAAGACCAGCAGCATCAACCATCCCAGGTCAGGGATGGTGACGAACAACCGCACGCCACGGGAGAGAAACATTTCCTGTTTATTCTCGGCATCCCAGGCGACCACATTGAAGCCGCCCCAACGTTCGAAGCGAGTGAGGATCGCGGCATAAACACCTGCGGTAAAGATGCTGGTCGCCGCAAGAAACGTCTCGGTCTTCATTTTGTCCTGGATCAGAAACATCATAGCCAGCGCGAAGCTCAGCGCGCAGGCGGCGTAGGCGAGCATGGCCAGAGTGACATGCACGTGCAGCCAGGTCGATTGCAGCGCCGGCACCAGCGGCCGGACGTCGCTGCGCAGAAGCTGCATCAGAACCACTCCAACGATGGCTACCGGCATGGTCACGGTGCCGATGACTTTTACTCCATAGCGTTTTTCCGCGATCAGAGTCAGCGCGGCCAGCGTCCACACAAAGCTCAGTAACATTTCATAGAGGCTGGCAAACGGTGGATGACCGGCCTCGTACCAGCGGTGTGCTACCGCCCCGGTATTCGCCATCAGTCCGGCCCATGTGGCCAGAGATGCGAACTTGATATAGGAGTCCGTGCCGGTGACGCCGAAGCCGAGATACAACGCCCCCGCTCCGGCGTAGAACACCAGCGCGGCGTAAAGCAGGTTGGCCTCGCTCAGGATATTTCCGTTCTTGACGACGTTCAGAAAAGCGATGAACAGCAGAAATGCGATGCTCAATCCCACCCCTACCAGCAGCGTCGCGCCAGTTGCCGGGTGCGGTGCTACGGTTGTTCTTGCCATATCCGCTCTTGCCATATCCCCATCCTCCGTTGCCGGGCTCACCTGCCGGCATTTGATGTGGTGCTCAGCACTGCAGCTTGTACTTCAGTTCCAGCCGCGGAATCCGTTTTCAATTCCTTCTCGATCTGACCCACCAGTTGTTTGAACTTTTGTTCGAACGCGTCGCGATTGCGGTTGGCCGTGCCGCCTACCCAGAGCATGCATCCCCCGCGAGCGTCATTCACCGGGACAACCCAGAGACGCACGTGCGCGACGTAGAACACGAAAGTCAGTCCGATCGCCATCAAAATCACTCCACCCCATACCGACCACTGGCCGGGCTCATGCGAAACCTGGAGGCCGGTGTAGAGGCCGGTCTTTAAGTCTTTGGGATCGAAAATATAGGGGGAGGACGCATTCTCGGCGATGCCGGGAATCTCAGGCAGCCAGACATTCACCACGTTGCCGGCCTTCTTCGAAGTCACCACCATATGCACGGCCGGGTTGACGACGTCGTTGCTGCGGGCGTAGACGTGGCCGTCCTGCACGACATAGTCGGGGATGAATTCGGTCAGTTCCACGGTCGTGTCGGCGTCGAGCGCCACCGGTTGGTTGGGCGTGAGGGAGATTTCCTGCGCGGTTCCGTTCACGCCACTTGCGGGAGTGACGGCAACCGTGAGTCGATCGAGCTTGCCCGTGCGGCCGAAAGTGGATTGATAGAAGCGCACGCCGTGATAGACGAGAGGATCGTTAACCACGATTTCCTTGCGCAAGACTTCGCGGCCGGCGTCAACCACCGCCAGTTTCGACCAGTAGCGTTTCGGCGAGCCGTCGGCATAGGTTTCCTCTCCGGTGCTGTCGCAATGGATGGAGAAGGGGAGGGCCCTGGTGCTGCCGTTTTTCATTTCAATTTGATTGCTGGCTGTTCCCGGGGTCAGCATCAGAAATCCCCGCCAGCCGTAAAGCGCATCCACGATGCCGCCCAGGAAGATCAGCAGCAGGCTGGCATGCACGATGTAAACTGCCATCTCAGAAATACGATTGCGCTCGGCGAACAGCGAAAAGCTGTTGGTGCGAACAATGCGCTCTGCCTTAAACCCGACGTGTTTGAGAGCCCGCTCGGCGGCGCCGAGCCCTTGCTCGTCATCGGCAATCGGGATCAGCGTGTGTGTGGGCAGTACGCGCCGGAAATTGTCGTCCGGACTCTTATAGGGGCGCGCGAAGAAACGCCAACTGTTGGGGAAGCGCTGGACTGAGGCGGCAATAATGCTTAAGCTCACCAGGATAAGCAGGGCCACGAACCAGCGCGCGTGGAAAACGTCAGTGAGCCCGGCGCCATCCAGAAAGCGCAACATGGCCGGGGAATAGGCACGCTGCATGTCGTCGGGATCCGTCATGGGGCGCTGCAGGATGACGGTGCCCGCTGCCGAGAAGATAACGCACAGAATGATCAGAATCACGCCGGTCTTGATCGAACTGAGGGTCTGCCAGATTTTGCGGGATCCGGTTTTAAGTGACAGGGCCATGAGCTTTCCTCTTGTTCCCCTGGCACAAATGCACGTGCTCCACCAACTGGAGAGGTTTCTGTAAGCGTCCTTTAATCAGATAGTTAAAAGTTCTGCGGCCGGATCAACCCGCGATGAAATGAGCCATAACACTCATCTTTGCAAGGAGTTTGCTGCGATTTCACCCACTGGGCAGAAATCTGCGTGATGGAAATCACCGATGAAGAGGTGGAACCCGCCGGAGATGTGACGAGCTGGCGAGACAAAACGTGCGCCATTTCACCGATTTAACTGTGGCAGAAGGCCCATTTCAGGACACGGAAGGCTGAGCCAGAAGATTCGTCCTGCTGTGTGGGCCGGTTTGAAGCTGATTTGTTGCAATAATTTACAAGCGAGCACCGACATGAATTCGTTTGCCATCGCTAAGGCGAAGATCGTGCAGATGCAAAGTCTGCCAATGGTCCTACTAGCCCCAGGCCGCGCGTTTGAGTTCGTTCAAGCCTTCCGGCGCAAGCTTCCCGTTTTCCTGCAGTTACTCGTGTTCGTGGTTGGAATTGCAGCGTTACCGGTCGCGGCCAAAGAGCATCCAGTCCCGCTCGACAAGAACGTGGATTCCAAGAAATGTCTGGAATGCCATGAGGATAAGACGAAGGGCAAGGCGGTGCACTCGGCAATCGCGATGGGATGCCTGACCTGCCATGAAGTCCGGGTGACCAAGGACATCACGCGGGTGAAACTGACAACCGCGACCCCGCAATCCCTGTGCCTGACTTGTCACTCGGACAAAGACGCCTCCACCCTAAAAGGAACGGTGCACCCTCCCGCCGTCCGCGATTGCATCAAGTGTCACGATCCGCACAGCAGCGACAACAAATTTCAGCTGCTGAAGGCTACCTCGGGAGACAAAGGCCAGAACCTTTGCCTCGACTGCCACAACCAAGGGGTCAACGTGCCGGAGAAAGGCAGCCGGCACGCAGCCCTCGACATGGGTTGCGACACTTGCCACGTCACCCATAAGGTCGGCGAAGCCGGCAAAGCGGAATTCGATTTTCACTTGACGAAGAGCGCGCCTGCGCTTTGCATCGATTGCCACGATGTCAAAGACACGAGCCTGCAGAAGGCGCACCATGACCAGCCGTTTGCCACTGTGGATTGCACCAGTTGTCACGATCCACACCAGTCGGCTGTGCCCAAATTATTGCGGCAGTTCCTGCATCCGCCCTTTGCCGCGGGGTCTTGTGAGACTTGTCACGCGCCAGCCAAGGATGGAAAAGTCGTCCTGACCCAGACCGACGTGAAAGCGCTCTGCGTCACTTGTCACGACGACAAGGAGAAGGCAATCGAGAGCGCAAAAGTCCCGCATCCTGGAGCAGCGGGTGATTGCACGGATTGCCATAATCCGCACGCCAGCCGTCAACCGGGGCTGCCCAAGACCAACGCGGTCGATATCTGCCTGGCGTGCCACACGGACCAGGCGGAGCAGGGCAAGAAGCACTTTCCGCATCAACCCGCGTTTAAGCAAGGGTGCGCCACCTGCCATGAACCACACGGGGGCGAGAACGATCATCTGCTTCGGGTTAAGAATGTGAATGCTTTGTGCCTGGAGTGCCACGGGCCGGACTCCACGCCCAAAAAACTCGAGGCCGATCACCTGATCGCGATCTTTAACGGCACTGTGAAGTTACCCGAGGATTACTTCACGAAAAACAAAGTCGCGGTGCTGCCGCTGCAATACGGACGCGGGCATCCGATAGCTGGGCATCCGGTTTCCGATGTAGTCGATCCGGCCGACATCACGAAATTCCGGGCAAGGATCGACTGCCTGAGCTGTCATCAGCCGCATTCTTCGGCGCAGCCTGATCTGCTGGTTAAGGACCAGGCTAACAACATGGTGTTCTGCGCCAGTTGTCATAAGGATCTGAGTAAGCGGTAGAAGAACGAAGGGGAGAATGAATATGTCCGACACCAACCCAAACCCGACGCGGAACCGCAACCGACTGATCGTGCCTTGGATTCTCCTCGCGCTGGTGTTGATCGCGCCGGTGGGCGCATTCGGCAAGAAAAAGAAGACTGACACCGCCCCCAAGCCCATTCCCGTGATCGACTACTCCAACATCGTGTGGCCGAATCCGCCCGCGGTGGCGCGGATTCGCTACCAGGCTTTTTATGCGGCGGAGAAAATCTCGCAGGCCGAAGCCGGCAGTACCAGCAAGAAGGCCAAATGGATGGATCGTCTGGCGGGTACGCAGCCAGCCAGCGAAAGTACAAGAGTACTGTTCCAGTTGGCCGAACCCTACGGGATGGCCGTCGATTCGAAGAACAACCTCTACGTGGCCGATCAAAAAGTCGGCGCCATCTTCATCTTCAACACCGAAACCCGCGACGTCGAGCTGATCAAGAACAAAGTCAATGCTCACTTCGTGCGCATCATTGGCTTAGCCATGGATGACGGAGACCGCTTGTTCGTTTCCGATCCTGGGCTGCGCCACGTGCTGGTCTTCGACGCCAATCACAAAGCGGAAGACGTGATTACCGACGGCATGGTTGAGCCAGGCGCGCTGGCTCTCGACAAGGAAAACCGTCTGCTTTACGTCTCCGATGTTGAACAGGATCAGGTCCTTGTGTACGACGCTGATACCCTGAAGCTGTTGCGCAAAATGGGCACGACCGGTCACAAACACGAACTCACCACCCCCGGCGATTTCGCGAAGCCAACCGGATTAGCCGTGGACGGCGATGGAAATCTCTACGTCTGCGATACCCTGAACGACCGCATCGAGATCTTCGACGCTGACGGAAAATTCATTTCGACTTATGGCAAGAACGGCGACGGCCCGGGATATTTCGCCCGCCCCAAAGGAATTGCCATCGACAGCGACGGCCACATCTGGGTCGCCGACGGCATGCAGGACCGGGTGCAGGTGTTCAACAGCGACTGGCAACTCCTGATCAGCTTCGGCGGCCATGGGCTGCTTCCGGGACAATTTCAAGGTCTGGTAGGCATCGCCATCGACAAGAATAATCGCGTTTTCACCTCCGAGATTTTTCCCGGGCGGGTGCAGCAGTTCCGCTACGTCACCGACGCCGAAGCAGAGCAACTGCGCAAGGAGAAGGAAGAACAACGCCTGAAGAAATCCAGCGCGCAAGGGGCAACTGCGGCCACCCCGGCAGAGGCCAAGAACTGACTCAATCATTGGGCCACTCAATCATTGAATCGCCGAGCGGTTCGAGCCGATGAGTCAGTAGTTCAATGACTGAATGATTCACTTCCCAACAGCTTGCTTGGCCGGGCTAAGTCTGTCGGTGGGCGACTGTTGCATTTTGCTACGACCCTAAAGTAATCCCTTTCAAGTGAGGAATTTAACCCACGCCCGCCTGTCAATGGTTGTTTTTCCCCCAATTGATGTGAATTTCGCATCATCTCTGAGGTCGGTCTCTGGATAACAAGCTGCTTAAAATCAGTTACTTACATGGAATCTATAAGAATTCCACGCAATTGCGGGTTCGGACGGCCAGTTGCATTACTTATGGACGAGAGGCGGTTGCACCGAGCGCCCAGGCGCAAGTTGCAGCCCACGGCCTAAGCCTCTGGGAGTTTAGATGAGAGTCAGCAAAACATCTTTTCATGGAGGTCGTGGATTTATGAAGAAAGCAATGCTAGTAGTCATGTTCGTTCTTGCGATCGGGGGCTGGGCGATGGCGCAAACTTGGTCATCCTCGGTTGACGTCCTCGGCGCTCACAACAATCAAGGTCGCGGCTGCGCGGGCTGCCATGCTCCGCACAGCGGCTCGTTCGGTTCCGGTCACGGTGGCGCTTCCGATGCCGGCAGCTATGCCTTGTGGGGCCAGGATGCCAGCCCGCTTTACGGCCAGACGATCAAGTTTGGCGACAACGGAAAGTACGTTGAAGTCCTGCCCAATGGTATCTCCAGCGGAACCCAGGAAGTCGGCGGAATTCTGCTCTGCCTCAGCTGCCATGATGGCAACCTGACGCAGAAAAATATGATGACCAACCAGTCTTATGAACAACGGATCGGACTGCTGACCAATACGGCATACGGCAGCCAACCCATCCCAACCCTGCTCGGCAACGACGGCACGACGCCCGGCAACTACACCAACGATCACCCGGTGGGCCAGAATGCCACTTTGGTGAGCTACGGCAACCCGATCCAGGGCGCTGGTGTTGGCATTACCTTCGCCAACAACGCGTTCACCGTGACTCCTGGGACACCGTATGCCCAGTTCGTAGCCAATTACGGCTGGCCGGCCTTGGCGCCTGGAAAGTATTCCAACCCGTACGCTCTGACCGCAACCGGAACTCCGTACGTGCTTTGCACCACCTGCCACAATCAGCACGTAATGACGGTGTACACTTCGACCGCTGCGAGCCCAATCGCGGGAGACGGCGGCGGCAAGTACTACGCCACCTTCTTCTTCATCAACGGACCCTATAACCCGAACATCAACAACGTGGCCAACACCAACGCTCCTTCGACCACGCAGTTCTGCCGCCAGTGCCACTTTGGCGAGTCGAACGAAGCCAACAACACCAACGGCATCACCACGGTCTTCCAGTAGACCTGTTGATTTGAGCCGGATTTAAAGAGGGGAGAGATTGGCTCTCCCCTTTTTTACGAAGGTTCCAGGTAAGAACGGTAAGCGAGGAAATATGAGACACCAACTCCTGATCTGCACGGTAGTAGTGATGGTTCTCACGGCATCGGCTCAGGTAGCTTCGCATGCACCCACTCCAGTGGCCAGCGTGAACTCGAGCGCGGCCTTCGACCAAACGGCGCCGCCTCAGGTCAGCGATAAAGCGGTGGCCCGGGTGAATGGCGCGGTCCTGACCGATCGTGATCTCCTGCGCGAAATGTACGCGATTTTTCCCTATGCGCAGCAGCACAACGGATTTCCCAAGGGTCAGGAAGCGGCGATCCGACAGGGTGCGCTGGAGATGATTATTTTCGAGGAGCTGGTGTATCAGGAGGCGCAGCGACGCAAGCTGGTGGTTCCGGCAGAGAAGCTCAAGACCTCAGAGGACGCTTTTCGCAAGCAATTCAACAGTCCCGACCAGTATCAGCAATACCTGCAGATCGAGATGCACGGCTCGGAACAGCAGCTACGCCAGCAGATACGCCGCTCCCTGCTGATCGAGCAGATTTTGAAGACCGACGTGGAGCAGAAATCCGCAGTATCGGACGCCGAGGTGCGCGCCTATTACGTGAAGAACGGGGCGCGTTTTCAGCTCCCGGAATCGTTCGGTTTTCAGAGCATCTCCATCATTCCGCCGCTTAAGGCGACACCGGAGCAGGAGGCTGCCGCCAGAAAGAAGGCCGAGGATGCATTACGGCAGGCGAAGGCGGCCAGCACTTACGAAAATTTCGGGCTGCTGGCAGAAAAGATCTCTCAGGACGACTTCCGCGTAAACATGGGAGACCACAAGACCGTGGCCGCCGACAGACTGCCGCCGCAAGTGGTCAAGGTGTTGCGAGCCGCCAAGCCGGGAGGAGTGAGCGGGCTCATCCAGATTGAAACCGCGTTCACCATCGTCCGGGCGACGGCTTATTCGCCTGCCAGAAAACGCCCATTCGCGGAAGTGAAGAACGATCTCAAGACGGAGCTGCAGAAGAGCAAGTATGAGAGACTGCGCTCGAACTTGGCCAAAGAGTTACGCGCGAAAGCAAAAATCGAGATCGTGTAAAGCAGCAGAAACAGTTTTTGTGCTCGCCAGGCCCGCCGTTCAGCGGCGGGTTTTTCAGTCTAAGTCCGCCTTAAAAAACGTGTTAGCAGGTGCCTTTGGGCGTTTCAACTCCTATGCCGCGTGAAATCCCGCAGCCCGCTTCCTCAGGCTGCAAACCCCGCTGTTGAAGAACCGATAAAGCTCTTGTTTTCAATGGCCTAAAAACTAATGAGCGCGATTGATTTTGGCACGGTTTGTGCCCTTAGAAGAATACCCGTGTGCTTTCTGAATTCTCTGGCTGGAAGGGGCAATAGAGATGAAAGTTGCGACTCCCATCATCGGACTGGCAGTGCTGGTGATGGCGCAACTGGTGTACGCCCAAAACCAGCCGCCCGAGCTGAGTATTGGCGAAAACACTAAGCTCAGGGCCGGCGGACTGTTTACCTTCGGCTACAGCGGCGATTATGGCAATGCCAGTCCTTCGGACCATGGACTAACTGGCGGAGCCGACGGCCAGATCTCCGGTTATTATTACAATCCCAATTTCCTATCCTTTTCGGCGACGCCCTATTACAACCAGTCGCGGACCGACTCCGACTTTCAATCACTGACCAACGCAAGCGGCATTGACGGCAGTGCGAATTTCTTTACGGGAAGTCATTTCCCTGGTTCAGTAACCTACCACTACGACCGCAACGCCAGCGGAACCTTCGGCCTGACCGACCAGCCGAACTTCACCACTATCGGCAAAGGCCAGGGATTTGGGATCAACTGGAGCGCGATCCTGCCGGGCCTTCCCACGCTCTCAGTCGGCTATTCGCAGGGCGACGGCAGCGGAACCATTTACGGCACCAGCCAGGAAACCAACTCCTTCACTCGTCTGTTGAACATACACTCGGCCTACAGTGTCGCGGGATTTCGGCTGAATGCTTTCCTGACCCACAACACTCTGGACTCGACATTTCCGCAATTCTTGACCGGACAGGACGAATCCGTGCAGAACTCAACCGGCAACGACGTGGGAATCGGAGCGCAACATAACTTGCCCTTCCGCGGGCAATTCTCTGTGAACTATAATCGGGCTTCCTCAGACAGCAACTACCTGTCGGATGCTGGACAAAGCACCAGTTCGTCCAATTATGTCGACGATATCGAAAATGCCGGCGCCAGCTTCCATCCCACGCAAAAACTTTCTCTGAATGTTACGGAAAATTACACTAGTAATCTCAGCGGATACTTGGCACAAAGCCTGAGCACAAATGGTGTGACAGTTCCTGGAGTCAACCTGGGCTCTGGCGCACACTCCACGACCATCGGAGGCGGAGCCAATTACCAGTTCACGAACTTCCTCTCGGGTTCGACACAGGCCACCTATTACAGCCAGTACTATTTTGGGAAAAGCTACACCGGCACTTATTTCAGTGGAATGGTGAACTACGGCAAGCGGCTGCTTGATATGTTCACGTTTTCCGGTTCGGTGGTCGATAGCAGTAATGGGCAGGGGACGAACGCGCTGGGATTCATGGGGAACGTGAATTTCTCGCACCGCTTCTATGGCTGGCAGACGGCGGGCGTGTTCAGTTACGCGCAGAATGTGCAATCGATCCTGGTCACCTACACCACTTCTTCTTACAACTACAACGCGAGTGTACGCCGGCATCTGACACAGGGGTTACAGTGGACGGTGGCCTATAGCGGCACGCACAGCGGATTGACCAATTACGCCGGAACCACCAACCATAGCGATGGGTACTCGACATCGGTCGGCTCGCGGGTGTTTACGCTTACCGGCAATTACGCGTCTTCGACCGGAATCTCTCTTCTGGGCGCGGGAGGGTTGGTGCCAGTGATTGCGACGCCGGGGCTCAGCGATCTCGTGACCTTCAGCGGAACCAGTTACGGTGGAGGTTTTTCGTTGTCGCCGGCACGGCATCTGGTGGTGGCGGGGAACTTCAGCCGCGCCATCAGCGACACGCTGGCAGCGACCACCTCGCATAACAATATGGAAATCTTCAACGGCCAGTTGCAGTACCATCTACGAAGGATTGGGCTGCAGGCCGGCTACACGCGCTTCTCTCAAGGCATCAGTGCGGTGGGGGCGCCCGCCACCACGAGTTCATACTTCGCGGGAATAACCCGATGGTTCGACTTCTTTTAACGAAGCGGGACAGGCCGGGATGGCGCCGAGGGCTGGAAATTGCCGGACTGTCCGCCTTGCTCACAGTCCTGCCGGGAGCGCAGGCGGGAGCGGCAAAACGCCCCACGGAATCGGTTCGGCAGCAAGTGCCCGACTTGCTGATGGACGGTGGACGCAGACTTACCTTTGAACGCAGCTTCAGCCTGGAACGCGAAGTCAAACCCAAGCGCAGCTTCTGGACCAAGATGGTCGATGCGATCGCGGGTGAGCCCGACTTCCACTACCTGGTCAGCCCTTATAGCGTGGTCACCGATTCGCACGGCCGCATTATCGTCACCGATGTGGCGGCGCAAGGCGTACACGTTTTCGACTTCGAACAGCAGAAATACAAATTTCTTTCGCACCGCGAAGGCAAAGATCCGATGCTTTCGCCACAGTGCGTGGCGGTCGATGCACAAGACAATATCTATGTGACCGACTCCCAGGCGGGCAAGATTTTTGTCTTCGATGCCGGCGGGAAATATCGCCGGGTCATCGGAAGCCTGAAAGGTGGGGAAGGGTATTTCAAGCGGCCGACCGGCATTGCCGTGGACTCGGCCGCGCAGCGCATTTACGTCACCGACACACTGCGGAACAAGATTTTCATGCTCGACATGCGGGGCACGGTTTTGCAGGAAATTGGAAAGACCGGAACCGGAAACGGAGAATTCAATTTCCCGACAGAGTTACGCCTGAACGGCGCGGAGCTAGCGGTAGTCGACGCTATGAATTTCCGCGTGCAGGTGCTCGACCGCTCCGGCGCGTTCCACTATGCCATTGGACAGGCCGGCGACGGCGCGGGATGGATTTTTCGGCCGAAAGGGATTGGGTTCGACTCCGAGGGGCACCTCTACGTAGTGGATGGCGAGTGGGGCATCGTGCAGGTCTTTGACCAGCAAGGCCGGCTTCTCTATTACTTTGGCGGCAAGGGCACTGGACCCGAGCAGTTTCAACTGCCGACGGGGCTGCAAATTGACAGTCACGACCGCATCTATGTGGTCGATTCCTTCAACCGGCGGGTGCAGGTATTTCATTATTTCGGCATCGCGGCGGGCGGGAGGAAACAGCCATGAAACCGCTGCTATGGCTGGCCTGCCTGCTGACCGCGGCTTTAAGTTTTGCTCAGTCCGCCCCTCCGACGGCTGATACTCTGGGCATGCACAACCTGTCGCTCTCAAGCGGCGCGTCCGTTTACTCACGCGGAAGCCTGGGCTGCACGTTTTGCCATGCGCCGCATAGTGGATTAGGCGGCATAACTCCGCTCTGGAATCAGAAGCTGTCGACGAGTTCTTACGTGCCCTATACGAGTTCAACCTACATCGAGCAGGGCACACAGCCGACTCTGGGCGTGACCAGCAGTTTGTGCCTGAGTTGTCACGACGGCACGGTGGGCGTAGGACAGTCCGCGGCCTATGGGCCGCTGCCCGTGGTCGGATCGATGAACGCTATCGATTCGTTCGGCACAACCTTGACCGGTTCTCATCCCTTTAGCCTCGTGCTGCCTCTGAAAGACGCACCCAACCTGGTGGCATCGCTGGTTTCCCAAGGCAAGACAGCGGATCCGACAGGAGCCGTGAAGCTGATTAACGGAAACATCCAGTGCACCAGTTGCCACGACCCGCATAATCAGGCGATCGACAAAATCGCGCTGAACTTCCTGGTCCGAGACAGCTCGAGCGGGCAAATGTGCCTGGCTTGTCATGATCCTAACCGGGTGGTGCAGGGGCAGGTAAATCCTCTCGCCGGTTTCACGGGTAGTATTCACCAGACGGCTACGAATCAGGTTTCGCCGGACGCCCACGCCGGCGTCTACGCAACCGTTGGGGTGAACGCGTGCACGTCTTGTCACATGGAGCACGATTCGGTGTCGCCGGCACGGCTGCTTCGTCCCGCCAGCCCTCCGGCTCCGTCCTTCGATCCCGTAACTCAGAGCTGCATGACGTGCCATGCCGGGGGAACGTACTTATCGCCGGCCACGGTTCCGAACATTATGGTGGAGGTCGCCAAGGTGGGGCATCCTCTGCCTGCGGGAAACAATTTTCACGATGCGGCCGAGGCAACGGTACTCAACCACAACCGCCATGCGACCTGCGTGGATTGTCACAGCGCACACGCCGGAAATCCGGAAATAGTGTTCTCGGCACCGCCTGCTATTCGTCCTCCACAGCAGGGAGCCACGGGCGTCAGCGCGCTCGACGGCGTTACCGTCCTCACCCCAGCGGTCAATCAGTATGAAACCTGCCTGCGCTGTCACGGAACCAGCCTCGGCAAACAACGGCTGCCCATCTATGGCTATGCGCCGATCCGAGTAGTGACCGCGCCTGACCCGCTGAATGTGATTGCCGAATTCGCTCCTACGGCGAGTTCAAGCCATCCCGTCACGCATCCCAGTTCCAGTCCGCTGCCCCAGCCCAGCCTGCTCACGGCCATGTTGACCGAGGCGGGTTTGCCCTCGTTACGACTAATGGGGACGCAAATCTTCTGCACTGACTGCCACAACAGCGACGACAATCGCGAGTTCGGCGGCACGGGCGCTAACGGACCGCATGGCTCGAAGTGGACCCACATTCTGGAACGCCGCTACGAGTTCAGCCAGGCGCCCGCACCTGGGCAATTGGTCACGAATCTCTATCCCAATCCCGATGTGAGCGTGTATGGTCCTTATGCCTTGTGCGGCAAGTGTCACGATTTGGCCAACAACATCCTGGCTAACACCAGCTTCACCCAGCATAACCTGCATGTATCGCAATACGGTTTCAGCTGTTCGGTGTGCCACACCGCTCATGGCATGGGCGCGAATTCCCCGAACTTCAGCGGAGAGCGATTGGTGAACTTTGACGGCAATGTGGTGGGGTCGAACGCTGGCGCTCCTATCGCCTACAACCGCAGCACCAATACCTGCACCCTGATGTGCCACGAGACGGCGCATAACTCGAACGGATCGGTCTCTTCGGCGAGCCGGGCCAAACCGAGAGGCATCCGCTGATGCCGATGCGCTGCAGTTAGCAATGCACTGCAATTACGTTCGACATGGGCAAGCTTCGCACACTTACAGTCTTCGTGTTGTTCGCTTCCGCGGGTGCCTGCGAGGCGTTTCGCTTGTCGTCGCTCTCTGCCATCTCCAATAGCGATGTTTGGTGGCACTTGAGTTCGGGGTTGTGGATTCTGCAGAGTCATGCTCTCCCGCACACCGGTTTATTCTCGCAGTCTTCCGGATTCCCCTGGATCGCGTCCAGTTGGGCGTACGATCTGCTGCTTGCCTTGGGCTATAAATGGTTCGGTCTGCGATCGCTTCCACTGCTGCTGATGTGCTTGCGGACAGCGCTCGCCTTGCTTACCTTTTTACTCGCGGGAGGGTTGCGGGGTAGATTCTGGCCTGCGGTCGCGCTCTCCGCCGTTGCGCAATTTGTGCTGGGTTCGGGGCAGCCCGGACCCGCGTATTTTTCGATTCTTTGTTTTGGAATTGAGCTGCTGCTTCTGTTTGAAAGTCGTCGAAAGGGAAGTGTTCGTCCGCTTTGGTGGCTGCCTCCGCTCTTCCTGCTGTGGGCCAATCTGGAGGTGCAATTTGTAGTCGGAATTGCCTTGCTGCTCTTATTCCTGGTGGCACTTGCAGTGCAGCGCTACGTCGAGCGGACAACGGAGCCGATGCCGACTTCCGCGGCGGCGAACTTCCTTGCGCTGAATCGAGTGGGAATGATTGCCGGCCTGTCGCTTCTGGCCACTCTGATCACGCCATATTTCTATCGCCCTTACGGGGTCTATTTCTCCCGAACCTTCAACTCGGCAAACCAATATCTCATCGACTTCCACGCTCCCGGTTTTCGCCAGCCGCAGGATTACATACTTCTGCTGCTTGCCATGTCGGCATTCCTTGCCCTGGGATTGCGGCGCTCGCGCGATCTGTTCCAGATCGCGCTGCTGAGCGGGAGCATCGTGCTGTCGTTTTATTCGCAGCGCGACGAGTGGATGATCACTCTGGCCGCGCTGGCGGTGATCGGCGAGGCAATCCCTTCTGGCAGCGCGACAGAATCACCAGAAGCGGTTGAATTGAAATCCAAGCGTGAGGTGCTGCTTGCTCTATCTGGCACGCTCCTCGTGCTGATCTTTGTCTTCGTGCTGCGCGTTCCCCGCAACCGTGAGATTCTTTTAGCGAAAGCAAGTCAGAGCTATCCGGTGGCAGCCTGCGATTACATCCGCGACCATCGGCTGCCGCAACCGTTGTTCAACGCCTACCAGTGGGGCGGATTTTTAACCTGGTATTTGCCGGACTACCCGGTCGCGATCGATGGCCGCACAGATTTGTACGGTGCAGACGTCATCACGAACTATTCGAAGGCGATGAACGCCGAGATACCATACACGGCGTATCCGGCCATGGCTGGCGCGCAGACCATTCTCCTGCCTAAGAGCGCGATTATGGCCGGAGCTCTCGGTTCGTTGCCAATTTTCAAGAAGGTCTACGATGACGACCTGGCGATCGTGTTGGTGAGAAGCAATCCACAATAAGTATGTGATCGGAGTTTGCAGCAGCCTGCGCCGATAAGCGCGTTACATACAGGGCTGAACGAGATCCGATTCCGTGGGCCTAACCACGGCCTTAGACCTCACAACGTCCAGCCCTGTCCGTTCCCCCTGGCATTGACGTTCCGCTCGATTTAGGATTCACGTCTCTGTAGGGAAAGCCGAAATGGCGCGCAGATGTACGTCGCAACCGTCCAATGACTGCACCGCCATTGCCAAAGCTGCCGCCCATGGCAAGGTGGGATCAACCTTTGCTTTCAGTGGCTTGAGAAGGTCGCGGCAGGCTCCGCAGGGGTCAAACCGGGAATTTCCCTCACCGAACGTGTCTTTTGACCCTCTCTCAGGGGATGATTTCGATATGCGATGAGCCTTAAGGCATTGCCTGCCAAATACTTATTGGATCGGTCTCGCCTGGTGGGAGCTGGCATGACAATTGCCCTCCTTTTCATATCGGGAACCGTCAGCCAGAGCTGGGGATACGGGAAAGCGATTCGCCTCAATAAATGCCAAAGACCTTCAAAGCGTTGATCGTGGGGGCCGGCCCGGCCGGTTTGACGGCTGCTTACGAGTTATCCAGGCGCGGAGCACCTGTCGTGGTGCTGGAGAGCGATCCGGAATACGTCGGCGGAATCTCGCGGACCGTCAACTACAAGGGCTTTCGCTTCGACATCGGCGGCCATCGCTTTTTCTCGAAGTGTCGCGAGGTGGAAGATCTCTGGACCGAGGTTGGGGGGCCCGACCTTCTGGACCGTCCGCGGTCGTCGCGTATCTACTATCGCGGCCAGTTTTACACCTACCCGCTCAAGCCGTTTGAGGCGTTGGCGAAGCTTGGTTTGCTGGAGTCGATCCGCTGCATGCTTTCGTTCCTGGCGGCGCGCTTGCGCCCGACACGGAATCCTAGAACGTTCGAAGACTGGGTGGTCAACCAGTTCGGCCGCCGGCTTTTCCGAATCTTTTTCAAGACCTATACCGAAAAGGTCTGGGGCATGAGTTGCCAGGAAATTTCGGCCGACTGGGCGGCGCAGCGGATCAAGGGCCTGTCACTGGGTTCTGCCATCCGGCATGCTCTTTTGTCGTGGGTAAAGCCGAAGACTGCCAAAGAAGCAGGTCACGAACCGAAAGACCGCAAGAACGTTGTTAAGACGCTGATCGACACCTTCCGCTATCCGCGCCTGGGGCCGGGAATGATGTGGGACGCCTTCGCCCGAAAAATCCGCGAGTCCGGCGGCGAGATTGTCCTGGGACAACGGGTGACGGGCTGCCGCTTTGATTCGAACCGAAATTTATGGATGGTCACAACTCGCGATGCCAGCGGCAAGATCGAGGAATATTGCGGTGAGCACCTTGTTTCGTCCATGCCCATCCGCGAACTGGTGACCCAGATTGAGCCGCGGCTGTCCGAGAATGTGATTCATGCCGCGAGGTCGCTGCGTTATCGCGATTTCCTGACCGTAGGACTCATCGTTCGTGATCGCGGCCGTTTCAACGACAACTGGATTTACATCCACGATCCCTCAGTGCAGGTCGGGCGCGTACAAAATTACAAGTCGTGGTCGCCGGAAATGGTTCCCGATGCCGCATTCAGCTCCTACGGATTGGAATATTTCTGCTTCGAAGACGGACGCCTGTGGAACGCAAGCGATGCAGACCTGCTCGAACTAGCCAAGAAAGAAATCCAGCGCATCCATCTCGCCAACGCCGCCGATGTGGTGGATGGCTGCGTGATTCGCCAGCCCAAAGCATATCCCGTGTACGACGATACTTATCAACAGCGCGTGGATACAATTCGGACTGAGCTGCAAAGAGACTTTCCAACGCTGCATCTCGTCGGCCGCAACGGCATGCACAAATACAACAACCAAGACCATGCCATGATGACCGCCCTGCTGACCGCGAAAAACATTCTGGCCGGCGAGCGGAAGTACGACGTGTGGGCCGTCAACCAGGATGCGGAATATCACGAGGCGGGAGCGGCGGGGGAGAAGCTTACGCCGGTCTCATTCGATGCTCCACCTAAAGCCGCACCGGGCGCCGCGTGAGCGTCATAGCCTCCGTTATCCGGGTTGTCGTCGAGAGTGCCCGCGCCAATCGTGAAAACTCCGTTGCCGGCTGCGCTATGCTGTACCCGCCTCGAAACTGAATCATGAATGCTTTCGCCGAACTGCGGGCTTTGTCACGATTCCGGTTGCTGCAGATCGGCGCGCTCGCCTTGCTGCTGGTCGCGATCGGAGCCATCGCCTTTCAGCTCAAGTATTGCGTGCTTGATCTCGATCTCTGGTGGCATCTGAAGGTCGGCGACTGGATCGTGCAGCATCATGCCGTTCCCCACACCGGAATTCTCTCGCGCACGGCCGCGAACCGGCCATGGGTCGCTTATAGCTGGGGCTACGAAGTGCTGCTGTCGCTCGCCTACGCGTGGTTTGGGCTGATTGGGATCGGGGTGTACGGCACGCTGCTCACGCTGGCGATCGCCTACGCCATTTACTGGATGCTGCGTCGGCTTTCCCGCCAATTCTGGCCGGCGTGCATCGGCACCGCCCTCGTCTGCTCCGCATTTTTGTTTGATGGAATGCCTCGGCCATTCTTTTTTTCGATCGCGCTGTTTGCGGTGACATTGACTCTGCTGCTGGAAGCGAATCGCAGCGGCCGCATTGAAATGCTTTACTGGCTGCCGCCGATTTTTCTCTGTTGGGCCAATTTGCACATCCAGTTCATCTACGGACTCTTTGTGGTGGGGCTGTTCGTGATAATCAACGTCGCGCAACGGGTGGCAAAGCATTTCGGAATTGCTCCCAACTTCCTGCGGGCTCCAACCCTTTCCGCGGTAACGCTGATTCTGATTGGCGTCAGCTGCGCACTGGCAACGCTGGCGGGACCAAATTTCTACCGGCCCTATCTGGCCGTTCTCAATTATTCGAAAGCCAAGTTGACCTATTCCATCATCGTCGAGTTGCAGCCGCTCAGTTTTCGGGGATACAGCAACTTCGCGGAGCTTTTGCTGACAGCCGCCGGATTCTTCGCTGTGGGATGGCAGAAGAAGCTCGATCCGTTCAAGCTGGCGTTGCTGGCCGTGGCCAGCATGATCGCTTACCGAACCATGCGCGACGCCTGGTTTATCTGCCTGCCGGCGGCGGCATGCATTGCCGACGCCTTGGGGTCGCAGACCGAACTGGACTCACAAGAAGCAAAGCCGCAAGAAACCTGGCTCGAAAAAGTCGGAGTGGCCGCGGCTGTCGCCTTATTGCTGGCGATGATCGCGAATAGCACGGATTTCAATCAGCGGGGGCTGGACCGGGCGATCAGCGCCCAATATCCCGTGAACGCGGTCAATTTTCTCAGGCGAAATCCCGTGCCCGGACCGCTTTACAACAGCTTGAACTGGGGCGGTTTCCTGATGTGGTATATGCCCGAATATCCGGTGGCGATTGACGGCCGCAACGACCTTTACGGAGACGATCTCGACCGGATTTTCTACAACTCGCAGAACGCCGAGCCATCTTATTTAACGGATCCCTACTTGAATGAGGCTGGGGTCGTGCTGCTCGGCTCAGAGCTGCCTCTGGCCAAAGTTCTGACCGTCGATCCGCGATTCCAGCTTTTGTATCACGACGCGATCGCCACGGTATTTGCTCGGCGACTTGCTGTGCCGACTCCGCTCAACTGATCGATATCGCCGGATCTGAGTCGCACATTTGCAATAAAACCTTATTGCACCGTCAGGCCCAATGTCGTGATGGTAGTGGGCGTCGGTTGCGCGCCCGTGGTCCCTTGAATCTGCACGGTGTACGTTCCCAGCTCCGGATTACTTTGGGAACCACTGCCCGAATTGCTGCTCTTGACGCAACCGCTGAGCGCAACCAGAGCGATGCATGTGAACAGCAAGCCAAGCCACCGGCCGCGGATGCGACGGCGCTTTTCCGAGACGATAAAAATTCCGCCCAGCGGCATGATCGCGAAAAATGATGCCAGCCAGATTCCTCTGGATCTCTGTAAAGAAGCTTCGCCGGTCGGCACGTTGATTTGCACTCCGAACGGAACCGCTGCCGCTCCTGGGGTAATCGTCGTGGGGGCAAAGCTGCACGTTGCCCCCGGCGGCAGGGAGCTCTGCAAGCAGGAAAGCGTGATCGGTTGCCGGGGGTTGCCAGTATTGGCGTTGAGCGAGAGAGAATAGTCCGCCGCCGAGCCGGGCGAGATGGTCTGCGCCACAGGTTGCGAGGCGGATGGAGCGGAGACGATATTGATGGGGTACGAAGCAGAAATGTTCGAGCTCGCCTGCGAGACTGCCGTGATGAGCACTAACGCCGGCGATGGCACTGTGGCCGGAGCCGTGTAGGCGCCCGCCGTCGAAATAGTTCCGACGGTCGCGTTGCCGCCGGCGACGCCGGCCACTTCCCAGTTGACCGAAGTGTTGCTTTCTCCGCTCACCGTCGCGGTGAAGGTTTGAGTTGCCAGGGTGTAAACGTCTGTCACGCCCGACGGGCTGGTGCTCACTTCGATCGCGGGAGTCCCGCTTCCCGCGAGCGTTACTCGTGCAGAAGCTGCAGTCGAACCGTTCGCATTCGCAATCGCCGTCACCGTGACCGCGGAACCGGGCGAACTTACTGGCGCCTGATACAGGCCTGCGGACGAAATCGTCCCCGCCGTCGAGTTTCCCCCGGTGACATTATTCACCTGCCACGTAACCGCGAAATTACTCGCCGACCCAGTCACCGTTGCCAGAAATTGCTGGGTGTCGCCGAGGGGAAGAGTGGATGAACCGGGAGCAAGCCCGATGGAAACGGTAGAAGTCAGTTCGCGAATCCGCGACGAATTGATCTCGGCTACGTATAGATTCCCCGAAGCCGTTCCGATGACGCCAGCCGGACCGTCCAGCTCTGCGCTGGTGGCTTGCCCGCCGTCACCAGAGAAGCCGGGTACCCCGGTACCGGCAATGGTCTGAATGATGTTAGCCACAGCCACAACTTCGCGGATGGCGGCATTGTCGACGTCGCCGATGTAAATATTGCCGAATGAGTCGAGATACACTCCGTAAGGAGTATCCAGCAGCGCGCTGGTCGGCGGGCCGTTGTCGCCCGCGTAGCCGCGCTGCCCGAGCGTTCCAGCCACCGTCAGAATGTTCCCCGGCTGGATGGTCACACTACCGACGGTAAGAGCCGAAGTGCCCGCGTTTACCACGCGGATCGCATTGTTGAAGGCGTCTGCGATATAGATGTTGTCGTTGCCGTCGATTGCGATGCTGGTAGGAAAGTTGAGCTCGGCGCTGGCAGCTGGCCCGGCGTCGCCACAGCCTGAGCTGGCGTCTGTACAGGCGGTCCCGTTGCCTGCCACTGTCATGATCGTCTTCGGCTGAATGGTAGTTCCTGCGATCGTTATTGCCGCTGTCCCGGTATTGACGACGCGGATCGCTGAATTCTCAGTGTCGGCGATGAAGATGTTTCCCGAAGCGTCCACTGCGACGCCGTAAGGGGATTTGAGCAAGGCGCCGGTAGGCGCATTGCCATCGCCGGAATAGCCATCGCTGCCCAGTATGCCTGCGACCGTTTGAATGTCTCCAGGCGCAATTGTCGTACCCGCGATCGTAATCGCCGATGCGCCGGTATTGACGACTCGTATGGCCGAGTTTTCCGTGTCAGCGATGTAGATTTTCCCCGAACCATCGAGGAATATGCCGGAAGGATCATCCAGGCGTGCGGTGATCGCCGAACTTCCGTCGCCACAGGAAGTCGTGGAACAAGGCCGGCCAATGCCGGCTAAGGTCTGAATGTTGCCGGTCGAGGCCGTTACTTTACGAATCGCCGAGTTGTAAGTGTCGGCGATGAAGAGATTTCCCGAGCCGTCGACGAACAGCGAAAACGGAGAATTCAGCGCTGCGCTGATGGCTGGGCCGCCGTCGCCCGACCAGTCTTGTGTGAAGTTGCCCGCAACCGTCTCGATGAAAGTCGACGGAATCGTCACTCCCGCGACCGTATTTGAGGACGTACCATCATTGCTCACACGAATCGCCGAGTTGTCTACATCTGCGATAAAGACATCTCCTAAGCTGTCCACAAAAATGCCTGTAGGGTAGTTCAGCAGGGCGCTTGTCGCTACCCCGTTGTCGCCGCCGTAGCCGCCCGTGCCGAGTGTGCCCGCAATGGTTGAGATTGTGCCGCCGGGCACAACCTCGCGCACCGCGAAGTTCGAAGAATCGGCGATGAAGATGTTGCCTGAGCCGTCGACGAATACGCCCTGGGGCTGACACAGATACGCGCTGGTGGCGGGGCCGTTGTCGCCGCTGAACTGACATGCGCCGCCGTCACTCGAGTCGTAGTTAAGGCCTGCGACCGTCTCAATATCGCTGGCTGGGATCGTAACGCCCGCAACCGTCACCGGCTGGCTCCCCGGATTCACGACACGAAGCACCGAATTGTCGGTATCGCCGATATAAATGTTCCCCGCGCTGTCCACGAAGACGCCGAATGGCTGATCGAGCAATGCGCTGGTGGCCGCTCCGCCATCGCCGCCATAGCCACAAGGCTGCGTCGCAGTCGGATCTCCGGCAACGGTTGCGATGAGGCTGCCGCTCACTTCCCGGATGAGGCAGTTATCAGTGTCGGCAATGAAAATATTCCCGCTGCCGTCGACGAAGACGCCATACGGATCGTTGAGTTCGGCATTGGTCGCGGAGTCTCCATCGCCGCCGTATCCTGCGGTACCGCTTCCCGCCACAGTTTGAATCGTACCCGGCTGAATGGTAACGCCGGCAACGGTAATCGACTGGCTTCCTGTATTCACCACGCGAATCACGGAATTGTCCGTATCCGCGATGTAAAGGTTGCCTGAGGCGTCCAAGGCCAGACCCTCGGGATTGTCCAGCGTGGCACTGGTGGCCGGACCGCCGTCCCCGGAATATCCGATTACGCCGTTTCCGGCAACCAGGGTGAGAATGCCCGCCGCGTCGACCTTGAAGACCTGATTCGAGTAAGCGTCGGAAATGTAGGTGTTGCCCAACGAATCCTGCACCACGCCCACGGCATATCCGATTCCCGTGTTAAGCGCAGTCAGATTATTCGGACCGCCGCCGGCGACCGTGTTGATCGAATATTGGCCGACTGAAAGCTGTGGCGCACAGGCTGCGATCGCCAGAACAACGCCGATAACGATGCAAAGCTTGCGGGGGCGCATGGTCAGTTCTCCCTTCCGCTGGAAATTCGATCCAGACGAACCACTTCACTTGCGCCGCGGCCGTTCTGACGTTGCAGTTCGAGAACCAGTCGAGGCCGCGCGCCGCGTTTCCACAATTCGTACTCTTCACGGCGAACAGTGAACTGCTGAGTCGTATCCGCGAAGGTCTGGGCGCCGACGACGATGGAGCATACCTGGCTTCCACCCTTGGCGGAATGGGAGACGCCTCGGAGCGCGAGCCTTTCAATGTGGAGATCGCGTGATTCGTGGTTCATCAAATGAAGCTTCAATTCGACGCGGGTGTCGCGGCCCACTTCGATCTTCTGTACGACTTGGTAGGAGCCGGAAACGCGGGGCGTTCCCGTGGTCTGCGCAAGACTCGCAAAAGGTAAAGACAGAGATGCTGCGAAGACAAAGAAGAACAATCTGAGGCTCGTTCGAAAAAGTTTGCGCTTCATTGGAGTCGACAATCCTTCCCCATGGATTTGACCTAACCCTGAATTTGCTGCGAATGGTTCCCAAGAGGTTAGCCTGAAAACCACATTCCGGCTATCTTTTGCCGCACAGCTCAGAAACCCAAAATACAAGGAGCGGAATCGGCGTCGTGGCAAATCGTACTGCGATCCGGACAAGCTGGCGAATTAAAGCTTTCTCAGCGCTGGCTCGCCTGCTGCTGCACTTCCGCAAGCATCCGTTGCACTTGTGCCTTCTTATCGCTCGACATCTGCGGATTCGACTTCAGCAACTGCTTCCAGGCTTCGATCGCGCCCTTGGCATCGCCCTTGCCCTTCCAGCGAATCATGCCCAGATTGAACAGGGAATTGGCGTCTTGGGGATTCTGAGCGAGAGACGCTTGCAACTGTTTCACCGCGCCCTCTACATCTCCTTCGTAGTAAAGACACGAAGCCAGTTCGGTGCGCGCGCTAAGGTTCTTGGGGTCGGCCTGTACGGCCTTCTGGTAATAGTCGGCCGCCACTCCGAATTGATGGGTCTTTTCGTAGACGGTGGCGACCCGGCTCAGCAAGTCTGAATTGTTGGGATCGGTTTTCAGCTTGGCCAGCAGAGGCTCGGCCTGCTTGTCGGCCATTTGCTTCATCTGGTCAAGGCTCGGCATTTGTGGCGCCGCGCTGGCAGGATCGCCCGAGGCCTGCACCACCGGGGACTTGGGCTCCGGTTTCGATGCCGACCCACGGAACAGATATCCGAGCGCGACTCCGATCACCAGGCAAATCCCGGCCATCGTATACACCTGAACTGATTTCCAGCCCTGCGGTTCGCTGAATTCGGGTTCGGCGACGCTCATTTTTAAGGTCTCTCAGTCTTTCCAGGAGCATGTCCCGCCCGGTATAGAACGAGCCAATCAAGCCGGGAATAAGACAAGCACGCCCACTGCCAACGCGAGAACGGCGTTGTTTCTTTGGTTTTCAATGATTTACGGACATGATGAGAACATGCGGAGCCGCCGACGTGGGGGCTTTCCTCGCAGCTCTGGGTTGTTTCACGCGGAAGAGGTTTCCGCGGGAGGGCAGTCAACGGAACGAACCTGAGCTGCTGCGGCTAAAAGGTTCAGGTGACGCTAACTTCGGTGTACGTCCCGTAGACCTGCCGCAAGGTCTCGCAGATTTCACCTACGGTGGCATAGGCGCGCACCGCGTCCACGATGTAAGGCATGGTGTTGGCGGAAGACACGTTGCCGTTGGTTCCCGCCTCGGGTTGCTGCGCCGCGGCGGTCTTCAGCGCGTCGAGTGCGCGACGGACATCCTCATTCGATCGCCGAGTCCGCAGCGCTCTCAACTTGGCCGATTGTTGGCGGGCAACGGTTTCGTCGATATAGAGGATGTGCGGCGATTCTTCCTCAATGGCAAACTCGTTCACGCCGACGATGATCTTTTCTTTGGCCTCGACCGCACGCTGGTACTGATACGCGGCTTCGGCAATTTCCTTTTGCGGATAGCCGCGCTCGATGGCCTTCACCATGCCGCCCATCGCATCGAGTTTGCCGAAATAATCGAACGTGCCGGCTTCCATTTGTAACGTTTGATTTTCGACAAAGTACGACCCGCCTAGGGGATCGACCGTCTGCGCAACGCCGGACTCATACGCGATGATCTGCTGCGTGCGCAGCGCGATCCGCGCCGCTTCTTCGGTTGGCAGAGCCAACGCCTCGTCGTAAGAATCGGTGTGCAGCGACTGCGTTCCGCCCAGTACCGCCGCCAGCGCCTGCAGCGCGACCCGCGCGATATTGTTCATGGGCTGTTGCGCCGGCAGGGAGACTCCCGCCGTCTGCGTGTGGAATCGCATCAGCCATGTGCGCTGGTTCCTGGCTCCAAAACGGTCTTTCATCACCTGACCCCAAACCTTCCGGGCGGCGCGGTATTTGGCGATCTCTTCAAAGAAATCGTTGTGCGCGTTGAAGAAGAAACTCAGGCGTGGGCCGAATTCATCGACATCAAGTCCACGCTTCTTCGCCCATTCGACATATTCGACGCCGTCGTACAAAGTGAACGCCAGCTCCTGCAGCGCGGTCGAGCCGGCCTCGCGAATGTGATATCCGCTGATGGAAATGGTGTTGAATCGCGGCGTGAATTTCGATCCAAATTCAAACGTGTCGATCACCAGCCGCATCGACGGCGCCGGCGGATAGATATATTCTTTCTGCGCGATGTATTCCTTGAGAATGTCGTTTTGAATCGTGCCGGAAATTTTCTTCCAGTCCGCGCCCTGCTTTTCCGCGACTACCAGATACATCGCCCACAAAACCGATGCCGGCGAATTGATGGTCATGGATACAGTAGTTTTTTCCAGATCAATGCCGCTGAACAAAATCTCCATATCTTCGAGCGAATCGATGGCAACGCCGCACTTGCCAACCTCGCCCTCGCTCGCCGCGTGATCCGAGTCGTAGCCCATGAGCGTCGGCAAATCGAACGCCACCGACAGTCCGCTGCCGCCGTGTTCCAGCAAATATTTGTAGCGCTGGTTGGTTTCTTCCGGCGACGCGAAGCCGGAAAACTGCCTCATGGTGAAAAGCTTGCCGCGATATCCGGTCGCGTGTATGCCGCGCGTGAACGGCGGCTGGCCGGGATATCCAAGATAATTCTCTTCGCTCCAGTCCTCCGGCAGATCGGCCTTTGTATAAAGCCGCCGGATCGGCACGCCGGAAATCGTGGTGAAACGTGCGTGCCCGTGCTCGTCGAGATTCACTCCGGTGGGCGCTCCGATCGGACGTTCAGGAGCCTTTTCAATGGTGGGCGCCAACGTCTTTTCGGCCCAACTTTTCTCGGCGTCAGATGGGTGACGCCTTTCGAAAACCTCGGCGAGATGATTCTCTGCGACTTGCGGATTGGAAGGCTTATTTGTCATGCAAAGCCGATACGAACCCCGATGCTCTGTTTCGATGATAGGGAAGCCCGAGCACGGGAGCAAGGTGACGACTGGCACTCAGAACGACCGGTCGGTCAGCACTCATGGGCGCGATGTCATCCCTCGCCTTCGCACGAGCCGCTTTGCGTCCCGTGCTCCGCTCAGGATGACATTCTCTCCGGTTTCTCTTTCGCCCGCGACATTTCCCACGCCTTCGCATATTTCCACGATACGTAGCCGGCGTGGTACATGTGCAGCAGCAATCCTTCGCGGCCGTCAAGAAAGCCAAGACGAAAAAAGTAGTTGTAAATGAAAGTTGCGAGCGGGCGCACCACGATATCGGCCAGGCTGAAGCGCGTGTGTCCCTTGGCCACGGCCAGTTTCGCTCCCAGCGACGAGTAGCGGTTCATGTGGCCGAGGTACAGCGTGAGATTCGGATAGGTGTAATGCACGATCGCGTTCTTGAACTGCCGCGTGCGCTGCGGAACTTCGGGTTTCAAATCACAACGATCGTGCGGATCGTGGCCAGCAACGAAACCTTGCCCGCGTCGAAACAGGCGCAGCTTGGGATCGGGATAGAAACCGCCGTGCCGCATCCAGCGGCCAAGAAAAAGATTCTTGCGCGGCAGCCAGTAGCCGCTTACTGCATTCGGATCGGCAATCGCCGCCCGAATTTCGTCTACGAGTCCGGGACTGATTTCTTCGTCGGCATCCAGCAGCAGCACCCAATCTTTCGTGCAAAGATCGAGCGCATACTGCTTCTGCGCCACGTAGCCGCGCCACGGTTCGACGACCACGCGCGCGCCGTGTTCGCGGGCGATTTCGCAGGTGCGGTCTTTCGACCCGGAATCAACCAGCACGATTTCATCGGCCCAGGCCACGCTCGCCAGAGTGCGGCCGATGTTGGCCTCTTCGTCCATCGCCACAATGGCCACGGAAAGCGTCATGGGTAAGAATTCGCGAGCGGAACGGCAACGACGCGGTATTGTCTCACACGGAAGTTTCGCCCTGCGAGGCTGCGCTCCTGAGTCCGACCTGCGTCAGCAGAAGCACAATCAGAATGAGCAGCTCCGGCTCCATGGGATGACGATAGCGGGCATGGGGATACACGAAGTAGTACACGGTGGGATACGTAAGCACCAGTCCCGCGTAAAGCCATGCCCCTGGCCGTTTTTGGCTTAGTGCTCGGCCGAGTCCCCACAAAGCTAATACTGACGTGGCCAGAAAAGCCGAGCTGCGAAAATCAAACCAGGCTACGCTGCCCGTCGGTCGCGGCACTCCGTTCCAGAAATAGAAGAAGCGCTTCATGCTGATGACCAAAAATCGTCCTGGGTGCGCGCGAATCCAGTCGAGAGCAAGCTTTTTGCATTCCGCCGCATATCCCAGCTCCCCCAGGCGTCGATATTTTTCCAGCTCGACTGGGTTGAGATTCGGTTGGAAATAAGGCATCAACATGCCGTCCGCCGAGGGACCGTTGCCCAGGCGCAATTGCAATCCGAAATCGTTGCGGATGAAAACGAAGTGCCCAAACGCTTCGTAGTTGCGAATCAGCCAAGGAGACAGAACTAGGAAAAAAGCAGTCGACGACAACACGACACCGGCTAGCGACGGCAGCCCGCGTTTGTATCGTTGCCGCCAGATCCACAAACCGCAGAAGGGAAGAAACGCCAGCATGGTCGGGTTGGCGAGCGCGCCCACGCCATACAAAATGCCAAATAAAACCCAGCCGCGCGTGCCCGACCAATCCCGCAGTTCCAGCGCGAGCAGAAACACGCAGGCCAGCACCAGCGGCGTGAAGGTCGTATCCCAAATCCAGTGGATTGACCAGTACCACACATACGGATTCAGCGCCCACGCCCACGCCGACCAAATTGCCACTCGCTGGCCGAACGTGCGGTATGCGATCCAGAAAATTGGAATGGTGGTGAGGGTCGCGAGAAGACTATTGACGCCCAGCAACACCCACGCCGAGCTAACGGTGTAGATTCCGAAAATCTTGAACACCCCGCCGATCAGGAAGGGATACAGCGGCGGTTCCCAGGCCGAAGGACCAGTGTCGCCTTCGTAGGGACTGCTGAATCCGTGTCCCTGCGCGATCGAGCGCCCGATGCGGCCCATCTCAAACCCGAAGCCAAAGTGATCGTCGCCCGGCCGCATTCGATACTGATGGAAGATTCCGATGGCCGCCAACTGCAGCACAAACGACAACGGCAGAAGCCACACGAAAAATCTGGGCAGGGCAGGCCGCGCCGGTCTCACCATTGGGCGATAGTTTATCAGGCGATGTTCCCGTTCCGTGACCCGGTCGGCTCGCGAATCGGCCACGAGGTTACATGCTGCCTCCCGGCTGAGCGGGTGCTGAGATCGCCGGCGCTGTCGGCACCGCATCCGGGCGCGGAACCACATTGGGCACGTTCGGAAAATGTGTGACTTCGCCGCGCGTGGCGTCGGCCAGGTCGATGCCGGCGTGATCGAGTAACAATCCGGTCGCGCGATCCAGTTCAATGCGCGACTTCTCATACGCCGCCTTCGCCGAGACCAGGTTCGATTCGCCATTCGTCAGCGTGGCCGCATCCTGCAGAATCGTGGCCACGGTGGTGAGGCCGACCCTCAATTTTTGCTGGTCCGCGTCCAAAGTCTGGTGCGCCAGATCGACTGCGGATTGCGCGGCTTGGACCGCCACCCGGTTCTGCCTGACATCGAATTGCGCGTTACGCACCTCGATACGCACCTGATTTTCCAGCTGCTTCTCGCGCACTTCGGCTTGCCGGTATTCCAGCTCGGCGCGCACCTGGTTCGACTGCGCCAGCCGGTTGCGGATGGGGATGGTCAGGCTCAAGCCGACGCCCTTATCGGGAGCGGTAGAGTTCACCAGCTGGTTCAAAGTGCTCCCGTAGCCGATCGAATTTGTCTTACCAAACACGGGTGGGGCTGAGCACACCACGCCGCTGAACGTGCATTGCGGATTCAAGTTTCCGCCAATTCCTGAACCTCCGTAGTAAGCGTAGGCCTGTAAGGTCGGAAGCAGGGCGTTGCGTACTGCCTTGCTGTTCAGGTCGCGCGAATTGAGATCAATCCGCGATTCCACCAACTCGGCACGGTGGCGGAGCGCGTCATCGATCAGGTCCTGGATGGGGATGACGGGCTCCTGCTCCGGCAGTTGCATGGTCGAGGTGGGAATCACGTCCGCCTCGGCGAGGACAGGATCTTCTATGCTCCGGCTCACTGCATTTTTCATGAGCAGTTGCTCCAGCTGCAGGTTATTCTGCGCCACAATCAGATTCTGCTGGTCGGTTGCGACGACGCTCTGCGCGCTTACCACCTGAATAGGTGGTGCGGTTCCCACTTGCGCCTGATGTCTGCTGTCGTCCAGCGCCTTCTGTGCATAGGTCAGCGCTTCCTGCTGCACGCGAACGTTCTCGTAGGCGTATACCAGGTCCCAGTACATGTCCTCGATCTGATCGACGGTGGTGATGATCTGCAAGCGGAACGCTACGTCGGAAATCTCACGATTATTTTTTGCGATGCGGATGAAGCGTGTGTTCGCCAGCGATCCGAAGCCCTGTAACAGGTTCTGTGTAAGCTTGAATTGAAAGTTCGATCCTAGTTGCGGGGTTAGCAGAGCAAATGTGCTGTCGGTCGTGAGATGGGTGTTGTTGAAGGCCGCCGTCGCTGTGGTTCCCCACTGAAACCCCTGCGTGTAGGAAAAATCGGCAGTATAGGTATTCTGCCCCACGATGGGCGGCGCGCTGAAGGGGCTTGTGGCCTCGGTCTCATCCTTATCCAGCTGCAGGGTGCTGACGATTTGAGGATCGAACGCGGTAATCGGCGCGCCGATACCCAGCGTCGAACTGACCAGGCCGTTGGTGCCCGTGCCGACGCCGCTGGGCGCGACCGTGGTGCCTCCCGTGCCCGATCCCACTGTCCCGCCGAGTCCGCCCACTCCGCCGCCGGGCGTGTTCTGGACAATGCCGGCGTTGATGCCCAGAATGCTTGCGCCTGACTTGGCCCGCAACAGATCGGCATCGGCGATATTCAGGTTATAGCGCGCGATCTCGATGTCCAAATTATTCTCGAGCGCCAGTGCGACCGCATCGTCCATCGAAAGATAAATCTTGCCGTCGCGCATGAGCGCATCGATGCGCGCCGAGTTGCCCAACTTCGGCTGGGGAACTCCCTGCGCGACGTAGGGCCGCAGCACGTTCGGAAACGGCCGGCGCGGAACGGAATAGTCTCTCAAATTCACGCTCGTCGTTGCGGGTTGCGGGGCCGATGGAGCTGAAGAGGACGAATCGGCCGCACCCTGCTGCGCATGGATCAATGCCGGAGAAGTCACAAACGCGGCCAGCCAAACGCCGCAGGCCAGCGGCCGGACCAGGAAACTCAAACGAGGGAAGAGCATGATGGTTCTCCTTGCATGAGGACGAGTCTGTGTTTTTTTCGTGATCAAACTTTCTCAGCTGATTTCACTGGTGTTCGACACGAGAAAAAGTCGCGTTCTTTCATCTTAGCGGGAGAAGTTTCGCGAAAAGGGCCAGGGATTGTAAAGAATTGTGAGATGAGCAAACGGAGGTAACGCCGCTGCCGGGAGTGACAGCGGCGTTCTTCACATCGTTATTGTTGCACCGGCTGCGCGTCCGAGGGGAGATCCTTGCGGGGCGCAACGTACGGAACAGTGGGCATGCGCGTAACCTGGCCCTTGGCCGCGTCGTCGATGCTGATGTTCTCGTGATCGAGGAGCGCGCCGGTCGCGCGATCCAGTTCGATGCGCGACTTTTCGTAGGCAGCCGTCGCCGACAGCAGGGTGGATTCGGCTGTCGCCAGCGCGCTCCGGTTTTGCAGGACCGCCGTCGTGGTCGAAGTCCCAAACTGAAATTTCTTCTGCTCCGCATCGAGGGACTGTTTCGCGTAATCCACCGCGGCCTGTGCCGCGGCCACGCTGGCCCGGTTCTGCTCCACTCCGAACTGCGCGTTGCGTACCTCGATGCTGATCCGGTTCTCCGTTTGCTGCAATGCCATCTGCAGCTGGCGATATTCCAGTTCCGACCGAATCTGCAACGCCTGCGCGGCCCGGTTCCGCAGCGGAATGTTGAGCTGCAGTCCCATACCCTTGTCCGGGCTGCTAGAGTTCACAAGCTGATTGAGAGTTGCCCCATAGCTCGTGCTTGGAAATATTGTGTCAGGGTTACCAGTGCCGCCGGCGCATCCGAACTCTGGGACCGGGCTGTTCGCGCACTCGTTGGCGAAGTTCTGCGCTCCCCCCAGTCCGGCCCCGCCGTAGTAGGCAAACAGGTCGAGCGTGGGCAGAAGCGCGCTGCGCACTGCTTTATTGCTCAGCTCCTGGCTGTTCAACTGAATGCGCGACTCAACCAGTTCGGCACGATGACGTAGCGCGTCGTTGACCAGTTCCTCAGTCGGCTGCACTTGTTCGGTTTCCGGAACCTCCATAGTCGAAGTCGGAACCACTTCCGCCTCGGCGAGTATGGGATCATGCAGCGTCCGGCTCAACGCATTTTTCATCAGCAACTGTTCTAATTGGAGGTTCGTCTTTGCAACGGTCAGCGCCTGCTGGTCCGAAGCCACCGTGCTCTGGGCGCGTACCGCTTCAATCGGAGCCAGGCTTCCGATGTCGACCTGCTTCTTTGTGTCCGAAAGGGTTCTTTCCGAAAAGGTGAGCGATTCCTCCTTCACGCGCAGATTTTCGTAGGCGTAGACAAGATCCCAATACATGTTTTCAATCTGATCAACCGTCGTCGTGACCTGCAACCGGAAAGCCACGTCGGACAGTTCGCGGTTGTTCTTGGCGATATGAATGAACCGGGTATTCGGGGCGAAGCCAAATCCCTGCAGAAGATGCTGCGTGAAAGTTGCCTTAAAGTTGGAAACGATCTGCGGGCTCAGGCCCTGGAAGAAGCTGTTGGTTGTGCTGCGCGCGTTGTTAAAAGACACATTCAGGTTCGTTCCCCAGCTGAATGCCTGCTGGTAGGCAAAATTCACGGTTCCGGTGTTCTGAACCAAACTGGTGCCTGGAATTACGCCTGAGAAGATAGTGGGTGCCAGCTGGCTGAAGTGATCTTCCTGCAGCGTTCCAGTCAAAATCGGGTCGAAACTATTAATGAGCGGCCCCGCGCCGAGTGTCGACTGCACCAGGCCAGATGCTCCTGCTCCCGCCCCACCCGCGCCGAGCGAGGTTCCTCCGGTGCCGGAGCCGACCTCGCCGCCCAATCCGCCGACGCCGCCGCCCGGGGTATTCTGCACGATGCCGTTATTGACGCCCAAGGTCGACGCCCCGGCTTTGGCTCGCAACACGTCGGTGTCGGCGATGTTCAGGTTGTAACGCGCAATGGCGATATCCAGATTATTCTCCAGCGCCAGAGCGATCGCGTCGCTCAACGACAAGTAAAGTTTGCCGTCGTGCATGAGCCCATCGATGCGCGGCGTGTTGGCGAGATTAGGCGGGGCCACGTGCCGGGCAGTGTAGGGCCCGATCGGATTCGGAAAATGCGATACGGGCTCCGCGTAATTCAAAATTGGCAGTGGTTTCTCCGCTTGCGGGGCGGGCGAATTGGGCGCTTCCTGTCCCAGACACGCTAGAGTCAGCGCTCCACAAAGACCTGCGGCCGCGGTCAGCCGGGTGATTGAGTTCCAAGGTGCGAATGGCATCTACTCTTCTCCCTGTGTTTTCATTCCTGGTTCAACTAACTTCATTAAGAATTAGAAACTTGCAGCGAAGGCCCTGGGTCACGTCACGGAACGTAACTACCTAGGATCGTCCAGGCCAAGATGGTCCAGACCCGACCGTCCGAAAACAATCGTACCCACCCGTCTATACGGAAAGAATGGGTGGAAGGTTCCTGAATGCTGGGATAAACGATCCCTGGTTAGTGATCTCATTCTGATTCCGTGGAGTTTTTTCAGTATATCTGACCGGTACGGAGCCACATTCTCGTGAGCCCGTCGCTGAAACTGATACATTGCTGGCAAGCACACGACTCTGGCCCGAGCACTCTTGCAACGAAATACTTTGGATGATCCGACCCCAAATCAGGACTCGAAAGATCGTCACACGAAAGATCGTCACTCGAAAGGTCGTCCCCTGAAGGACCACGACTTAAGAGACCGCGGCATGCGCAATCTCAAACTGATCCTCTCCTACGATGGCACGGAATTTTCCGGCTGGCAGGTGCAGCCCGACTCACCCACAATACAGGGCACACTCGCCTCAGCCATTGGACGCATTACCGGAGAAAAGGTCTTGCCGCAGGGCTCGGGACGAACCGACGCGGGAGTGCATGCCCTGGCCCAGGTTGTGACATTTGTCACGGAGTCTTCCGTCCCCACGGAAAATTTTCTGAAGGCGCTCAACGACCTTCTGCCGCCGTCGGTGCGCGTGCTCGAAGTCGACGAAGCGCCGGCCGCATTTCACGCCCGGTATTCCGCACAGGCAAAAACCTATCGCTACCGCATCTACCGCGATTCGATCTGCCCACCGTTCCTGGCGCGGTATGTATGGCACTATCCCTATGCTCTTGATGAGCCGGCGATGGTGCAGGCCGCCAGCCTGGTCATTGGGCAACACGATTTCACCTCATTCGCCGCTGTGGATCCGGAACGGGAGCGCAAAGTAGATCCGGAACGGGGACGCAAAGAAAAAGAAGTAGACGAGCCGCCCTCGAATATCCGAAAAATCTTCTCCTCGTCGTGGCAGCGCGACGGCAAAGAGTTGATCTACACTGTCCGCGGCTCTGGATTCCTGCACCACATGGTGCGCAATCTGGTTGGCACCTTCATTCTTGTGGGCAAAGGAACTCTGCAGGCGGCCGACGTTACTCGCATTCTGCAGCAGCGAAGCCGGTCAGCGGCAGGCGCGACCGCACCGGCGAGTGGACTCTACTTAGTAAACGTGGAGTATTCGTAGGCTAAGATTTGTCCATGGGTGCAGATTTGCAAATTGCCGCGCGCAAGGCCAAGATCACTTCGCGGAATCCCGCGACTGGAGAGCTTCTCTGCGAACTCGATTGCGCGGATGCATCGGAAGTTGCGGCCGCCGTAGCCCGTGCGCAATCAGCGCAGCCAGCTTGGGCGGAACTCGGCCTTCGCCGCCGCATCGCCGTCGTGCGTGAATTTCAGTCCAGACTACACGCGAAAAAATCTGAGATCGCCGCCGCCATCACCCGCGAATCCGGCAAACCTCTGGCCGAGTCGCTGGTCACCGAGGTCCTCGTCGTGCTCGATGCAGCACGCTTTCTCATCAACAACGCGTGGGCGTTGCTGCGCGACGAGCCGGTTCCGCACGGCAATCTCGCTACGAAGCTCAAAAAAGGATCGTTGGTCCGCGAGCCGCACGGAGTCATCGGAATCATTTCGCCGTGGAACTATCCTTTTTCGATTCCCGCGACCGAAACTCTGGCTGCGCTGGTTGCCGGCAACGCCGTCGTGCTGAAGCCCTCGGAACTCACCCCGCTCGTCGCGCTTGAACTGGCTGCGCTGCTGCATAACGCCCTCGTTCCGAAAGATGTATTCCAGGTTGTGGTCGGCGAAGGCCCGGCTGGCGCGGCGCTGATGCAGTCGCGGCCGGGTTCACCCGGCATCGACAAACTCGTTTTCACCGGAAGCGTCGCCACCGGCAAGTGCATCGCCGCGTCCGCAGCCGAACGCCTGCTTCCCGTTGTGCTCGAATTGGGCGGCAAAGATCCCATGCTCGTGCTCGACGACGCCAACATCGATGTCGCCTCCAGCGCCGCTGTGTGGGGAGCCTTCGTCAACGCCGGACAGGCCTGTCTGTCGGTCGAGCGCTGCTACGTGCATCGCAGTCTGTACGAATCGTTCGCCGAGGCTTGCGCGAAGAAGACGAGACAGTTGCGCATCGGCAATGGTTTGAATCCGCACACTGATGTGGGCCCGATGATTAACGACAGACAGGTGCGAATCGTGGAGTCCCACGTGGAAGACGCCATTGCGCGGGGGGCACGGATTCTGGCCGGGGGCAAGCGATTGCTCGAATTCGGACCAAATTTCTACGCACCCACGGTGCTCATGAATGTCACCCAAGACATGCGCATCATGCGCGAAGAAACCTTCGGCCCAGTGCTGCCGATCATGTCTTTTATCGATGACGACGAAGCCATCCGCCTGGCCAACGATTCCGAATACGGCCTGGCCGCCAGCATCTTCACTCGCGACGCGAAACGAGGCGAGCGCCTGGCCCGCCGCATTCACGCCGGCACCGTGATGGTCAACGACGTGATTTCCTGCTTCGGCATCAGTGAAGCTCCGCACGGCGGCGTGAAAGCCAGCGGCCTCGGCCGCACTCACGGGCGCTTCGGCCTCGACGAAATGGTTCGCCTGAAATATCTCGACATCGATCTGATGCCTGGCATGAAGAAAGTGTGGTGGCATGGCTATGGCGAGAGTTTCCGCCGCCAGATGGAAGGATTTCTCGACCTGCAATTCGCCCGCAACTTGGGCGCGCGCCTGCGCGGAGCTCTCCACGCTGCAGGTATCGTCCGCCGCAAGCCCTTATAGTGCCGGCTCCCAAAGCTACCCTCAATCATCCACCCGATCCCCGCGGCTCGGCGGATGCGAAATCACCAAAAATCGCGCCGCGTCCGACGACGGATTCCGAATCTGATGTTTCATCCGGGGCAGCACGCGAATCCCGCTCCCGGCGGGCACCAGCATTTTTTCGCCGTCGATCTCCATCAGTACTTCGCCTTCGAGAATGAAAAAAAACTGTTGCGCCTTTTCATGATGATGGCGAATTTCCGCGGCCCCCGGCGGCATGCACTCTTCGATCACCGTGAGGCGAGGGTCCTTGACCAGATACCATGCATCGCAGTCCACGCCCCAGCGATAATGCTCGGCATTGCCCCGGTTGACCACCCCCACTTCCATTGCATCTCCCGCCATGCTTTTCCTCACCTCGCCATCCAGTGTAATCTGGTGCCCACGTCGCAGCACCCAGTGACCATAACCGATTCCGCAAAAGCCGCCGATCCCAAACTCGAACTTTTCCGCCACACCCTCGCCACTCTGGCCTATCGCGGCGGCAAGGCGATTCGCAACGCCCCTGCCGGGTTCGCCGCCTTCAGCCCCGGCGAGGGGATGCGCACGCCCGGCCAAATCCTCGCGCACATCGGCGATTTGTTCGACTGGGCGTTGTCGATCGTCAAAGGTCAGCAAAGCTGGAACGACTCGACGCCTTTGCCCTGGGAGCAGGAGAGCGAAAGATTTTTCGCGACCTTGAAAAAGTTCGACGACTTCCTGGCATCGAACGCGCAGCTACAGTCGCCGCTCGAAAAATTATTTCAGGGCCCGGTCGCCGACGCCCTCACCCACGTCGGACAGATCGCCATGCTGCGCCGCATGGCCGCCGCGCCCATCAAAGCGGAGAACTACCACAAAGCAGACATCGCGATCGGACGCGTCGGCGCCGACCAGATCCCGCCCAAACGCGAATTCTAGCTTCCACCGCTTGTGTGAGAACCACCGGGAAGGGTACGACTTCAGTCGTGCCGCAAGCGTTCTTCACCGGGCGTCGGCTTCAGCCCCTGAGGCTCTGGCCATCAAAGCGTCCGAACTATTTCCCCCGATTCCGATATAACGACTCATCCACTTGTTGCGTCATCAAGTCCAGATTTAAATCCAGCCCCAGAAACTCCGCCACACCCTGACCAACTTCTTTCGGTTTGCTCAACACTTCATGGTACGGAACGCGCAACGCCTTCACGAAAGGTTTGCGGTCCAGCCAGGCATCGACCGCAGCGAGATGCCTCTCGAACGTCGCCGAAAGGTCGACCCCTTCCTTGAAAGTTCCCCGCCGCCGCCGCATCTGATCCTGCGACGCCATCACTTCCGGCAGAGGCCGTTGCATAAAAATGATCCGGTATTCGTGACCGGCCGGAACTGACAGCAAGAGCCACGAGATCACCTTCACCACCTTGCCCTCCGCCTCGGCAATGCACTCCGGGTCGTTCGGCAAAGTCTTGATCCGCTCCCATTCTAGATATCCGCGAGGATTGTCGCTGTCCGCCTGCCGCTCCCCGTCGGAAAGCGGCGTCATGCCGCCGGCGACCAGCATCTGCATCATCAAGGAAGTTCCCGAGCGCGGCAGGCCTGAGACAATCGTGATCATGAATTCCCTAAAGACTTTGGATTCGCTATGAAATAGAGCGTGAATTCAGTTTGATCTTACAGACTAGCAGAGCAAGAAAAACGTGGGAGGATAGCCGCCGCCCAAGCCTGCCCTGAGCGAAGTCGAAGGGCTGTTCAGTCAAGCGAAGCTCGAAGGTTCACAAGCGCTCCCATTTCGATCATCGCGTTCCATCTGTGAACCTCGGCCTGTGCCCCTCGGCCTGTCCACTCGGCAAACGGCTTTCGCCTTCGATTTCGGTTACAATCACCGCATCGGGTCGAATCCGGCGGCGTTAGTTCTGCTGCAGCGTCGTCTCGCCTGAACATTGTCTCGCGTGAACATTGTCTCGCTTGAACATTGTCTCGATCGAACAAGGAGCCGTCCTTTGGCGACCAGCGAAGTGACCACATCCGGTTCACAAAACGTTCAGCAGCTTCCCCACCACAAGGTCAAAACCAAGAAGGCCGGCCAGCGCGCCTGCAACGAGAAAGACGCGAAGGGAAAGTTCTGTGGCGGCCACTTGAAGCTTTGGTTTTACATGAACGACGCGGTCGAGCGCGAATGCGGAGACATCGAAAAAGCCTGGGGACCGAAAGCCGAAGTCTACCGCTGCGAAAATTGCAAAGCCCTGTATCTGCCCACTCCCGGCGAGACCAAAATCAACGTCGCCGGCCAGGGAATGATTTCCGTCTTCGGCCTGACGCTGCCGCCGAAGGAGAAATAGCCATGAGCAATGAGCGATGAGCGATGGGCAATGAGCGATGGGCAAAATCTTGAACCTTGCGCCGTCGGAGAGCTCTTCGTTCTTCTCCAGAGGTCGCGAACCTTAGCTCGTAAGGGCGCAGTTGCTAATGGCTTATTGCTCACCGCTCATCGCTCATAGCTCATCGCTCACTGCTCATGGGTAAAGCATGACCTCCTCCGACCTCATCTACGACTGGAACCAGAATTTCCCGCCAGGACTCAAACCCCCCGGGCCAGTCCTCCTCAACGACGAGAGCCTGCGCGATGGCCTGCAGTCGCCGTCGGTGCGCGATCCCTCGATCGAAGAAAAGATCGAAATCCTTCACCTGATGGAAGCTCTCGGCATCGACTCGCTCGATCTCGGCCTGCCCGGTGCCGGCCCTCGCGCCGTCGAAGCCGTCACCGCGCTGGCTCGCGAGATCGTGGCACAAAAGATGAAGATTCGCGCCAACTGCGCCGCGCGCACCCACGAAAACGACATTCGCCCCATCGCCGAAATCGTGCAGAAAACCGGCCTGCCCATCGAAGCCGCTACTTTCATCGGCTCCAGCCCCATTCGCCGCTTCACCGAAGGCTGGACCGACGATTTCCTGCTCCAGACCACTGAGAAGGCCATCAAATATGCGGTCTCCCTCGGCCTCGACGTGATGTACGTCACCGAAGACACCAGCCGCTGCGATCCCGAAACCGTCAAGCGCCTCTATTCCACCGCCATTGCCTGCGGCGCGCGCGCCATCTGCATCTGCGACACCGCTGGACACGCCACGCCCATGGGAGTGCTCGCACTGGTGCGCTTCGTCATCGCCGAAGCCGTGCAGCCTTCGGGTGAAAAAATTCGCGTCGACTGGCACGGCCACAGCGACCGCGGACTGGCCATCGCCAACTCCATGGCCGCCATCATCGCCGGCGCCAACTCCGTCCACGGATGCGCCATCGGCCTCGGCGAGCGCGTCGGCAACACGCAGATCGATCAGATGCTCGTCAATCTCAAACTCATGGGCATCGCGCCCTGGGACCAGCAAGACCTCACAAAACTGAAGGATTATTGCCAGGCCGTCTCCCGCGCCACGGGTGTGCCCATTCCGAAAAATTATCCCGTAGTCGGCGACGATGCCTTCCGCACCGCGACCGGCGTGCACGCCTCGGCCATCATCAAGGCCTATCGCAAAAATGACATCGTGCTCGCCAACACGGTCTACTCCGGCGTCCCGTCGCACGTCTTCGGTCTGGAGCAAATCATCGACGTCGGCCCCATGAGCGGCAAGTCGAATGTATTATTCTGGCTCGAACGCCACGGCATCGAAGCCACCGACGATACCGTCGACCGGATCTACCAGCGCGCCAAGCAAAGCGACCACACGCTCACCGAAGCAGAGATTTTGGAGTGCGTAGAGTCCGCAAAAGACGACATAAAATTGTCATCCTGAGCGGAGCAACGTCTTCGCGAAGCGATGGCGTTGCGGAGTCGAAGGACCCCTACCGCACCGATGCAGCTGGCCGCCTCGAAAGGAATTTCCACCACGCTCGTTGTAAACTGACTCCCCATGAGCGCGAATCATCTCCATCACGCCATCCTCGGAGCCGGCGGCGTCGGTGGCCTGATCGCCGCTTGCCTCGCGCGCTCTGGCTCTTCAGTGACCCTGGTAGTAAGAAAGGAATCGCTCGCCCAATACCCGGAGCAACTCCAACTCGAAAGCCCCTTCGGCAACTTTACCGTCCCCCTCGCGCGCGCCGCCGAAGTTCCAGCTTGCGACGTGCTCTGGCTCACCGTCAAAGCCACGCAACTCGAGCCATCCCTCTCATCGCTGACCCATCCTGGATCCGTAAAAGCTATCGTCCCCTTGCTCAACGGCATCGACCACATTGCATCGCTTCGCTCGAAGTACAGTGCGGACAAAATCATCCCCGCAACCATCGCTGTTGAATCCGAACGCGTCGTCCCCGGACACATCATCCATCGCTCGTCGTTCTCTCGGCTGAGCGTTCTATCGACCGGCCGCGCCCTGCTTTCCGGCACGCTCGACCAGCTTGTGACTCTCGGCTTCCAATGCCGCTTCATGGACGACGAACCCACCCTGATGTGGAGCAAACTCGTCTTCCTCGCGGCATTCGCACTCACCACCACAGCTTCCAACAAGAACACCGGAGAAGTCCTCGCCGACCCGCACTGGCGCGATCTCGGACTCTCGGTCATCCGCGAAGCCTGCGCTGTGGCCGTCTCCGAAGGCGCGAAAGTAGACGCCAGCGCCGTCATCGCCGGAGTGTTGAAAATGCCTGGCAACATGCGCAGCTCCATGCAGAAAGATGTGGAGCAGGGCAATCCACCCGAACTCGATGCCATCGCCGGCCCCATCCTGCGCGGCGCCCAGAAGCACGCCGTCGAAGTCCCCGCGACGAAGAAGCTGGTCGCAAGCGTCGAGCAGAAAGTTGGCCTTGCGCCCTCGATCAAGTAGCGTTTCGCAGCCCGCGTAATCACAACCCATTACCGGGTGACCGCCAGAAGAACACTGCGAAAGTAACCAGGGCGCGATTTCGGCGCTTCCCTTTCGTTACGCCGGGACTCGTTTTAGACAATCCTAATGTTCGCTAAGCCGTTGTAAACTGAGGCCATACTTCCCATGAGCCCTCCCCGCGCGGACATGCCGGACCTTGCTCCTGCCATGCAGCAGGAGGTTGCGCGCCTTGCTGCCTCGCCCGAGGTGCGCTCCGCCTTCAACTGGTTTCGCGCGCACGAGCCGCAACTGACCCAGTGGCAAATGGAGATGGCCCGCATCCCCGCGCCCCCGTTCGGCGAGTCGGCGCGCGCTGAGTGGCTCGCGGAACGCTTTCGCGAAGTCGCGCTCGACGATGTCCGCATCGACGATGTGGGGAACGTATTCGGCACCCATCCCGGCTTCGGCCGCCGCCACATCGCACTCAGCGCCCACATCGACACGGTTTTTCCCGCCAACACGCCGCTCAACATCCGCCAGCAGGGAAGCCGGCTCTACGGCCCGGGAGTTTCCGACAACGGCGCCGGAGTCGCCGCCCTGCTGGGCATCGCCGCTATGCTGCGCGCGGTGCGCGTGCGCCACGCGTTGCCCTTCGTATTCATCGGCAACGTGGGCGAAGAGGGCGAAGGCGATCTGCGCGGCATGCGCCACATTTTTTCCACGCCGCGCTGGAAGGATTCCATCGCCTACAGCCTCGTTCTCGACGGCGCCGGCGCCGACACCATCGTCGCCGAAGCCCTCGGCAGCCGCCGCTTCGAAGTCATCGTCCGCGGCCCCGGCGGACACTCCTGGAGCGATTTCGGCGCGCCCAATCCCATCGTCATTCTCGCCAAAGCCGTCGAGACCTTCACCGCGACTCCTGTACCGGCCGCGCCCAAAACCACGTTCAACATTGGCGTGATTCGCGGCGGCACGTCCGTGAACTCCATTCCCGAGTCCGCCAGCATGAAGATCGATATCCGCTCCACTTCCATGTCTGAGATGGAGCGCCTAGAGCAGTCGCTGCGCCTCGCCCTGAATCGCGCCGTAGAAGAAGAAACCTTAACCGCCGAGATGCGCTCTTCCGCGCAGAAGCGGCCTTCGGGCGTGAATTGCGAAGTCGTCGTCATCGGCAACCGCCCGGCCGGAGAATTGCAGCCGGGGGCGCGCATTCTGCAGGCCGTCCGCGCCGTCGATGCGCAGCTGGCCAACGCCGCGCAAATCCAGCGCGCTTCCACCGATGCCAACGTTCCGCTCTCGCTCGGCCTTGAAGCCATCGCGATCGGCGGCGGCGGTTCCGGCGGCGGAGCCCACACTTTGCAGGAGTGGTTCGATTCCAACGGGCGCGAGCTGGGCCTCAAGCGAATTTTGCTCACCATGCTCGCCCTGGCAGGAGCGGCTGAATGAAACTCTGTTCTGTAACCACAGATGGGCGTCATCCCGGGCGTAGCCGTTTTTCAGGCGGAGCGAGGGGTCTCGCGCGGACCATGATGTCGTTAGTCCTGTTTCTTGCTGCCGGGCACGGCTTTGCTCAATCCACTCCCGACCCCAAACCCAAGGCTGACATCCTGTTCATTCACGCCAACGTCTACACCGGCGTGCCGGCCAACACTCCGTTCGCCGATATCGAGAGAGAAGAAGCCATCGCGGTTCGCGGCGACCGAATTCTGGCTGTCGGTAAGACTCTTGACCTCGTAAAAACCATGAAAGGCCCGCAAACCCAGGTGATCGATCTGAGCGGCCACTTCACCATGCCCGGATTCAACGATGCCCACCTGCATCTCGCCGATGCCGGTCAGCAGAAGCTCGAACTGGATCTTCAGGGCGTCAGGTCGCTCGACGAACTTCGCCAGCGCTTGGCCGCCAAAGTCGAAACCGCGAAAGGCGATGACTGGATCGTCGGCGGTGGATGGGATGAAACCCTGTGGCCGGTGAAAGCTCTGCCCACTCGCTGGGATCTTGACGAAGTTTCCGGCGGCCATCCCGTATTCCTCGACCGCGTGGATGGCCACCTCGCCGTCGCCAACACACGCGCCCTGCAGCTGGCCAGCATCACCCTCGCCAGCCGCGATCCCGAGGGCGGACACATCGACCGCAACGAAAACGGCGAGCCCACCGGCTTGCTGCGCGACACCGCGGCGTATGCTGTTCGTTCCGTGATTCCCAAACCCGGCCACGACAAGATGCGGCAGGGAATCGAAGTCGCGCTCGCCGATCTGGCCGAACACGGCGTCACCTCTTGCCAGGATTACTCGCCCGACTGGGAAAATTTCCAGATCTTCGAAGAGCTCGAAAAGGAAGGCAAACTGACCGCTCGCATCAGCGAGTGGCTGCCCTTTGACGATCCTGTCGATCAGCTCGAGAAGAAGCGCGACTCGCATCCCCAATCCGACCTCATGCTGCACACCGGGATGCTGAAAGGCTTCATGGATGGCTCCCTCGGTGGCCACACCGCCGCGCTCATCGCCCCCTACGCCGACGATCCTAAAACGTCCGGTCTGCCCCGCTACGATCCGGACAAGCTGAACGCCATGACGAAGGAATTAATGTTCTCCGGCTTTCAGATCGGCTTCCACGCCATCGGCGACAAAGGCATCCAAATGGCGCTCGATGCCTTTGCCGGCGCTGAAAAAGCGGCGAAAGAGGCCAACATCAAAGCCGCCAACGGCGGAACCGACTACCGCCTGCGCATCGAACATTCGCAGGTCACCACGCCCGCCCAAATCGCGGAATATAAGCAGCTCAAGGTCATCGCCTCCATGCAGCCCAGCCACGTGCTCAACGACATGCGCTGGGCCGAGGCCCGCCTGGGGCCGAAGCGCGCCGCATACGCCTACGCCTGGGCCTCGTTTCTGAACAAAGGAGTCACCCTCGCCTTCGGCACTGATTATCCCGTGGAACAGGTTTCGCCCTTCCGCGGCCTCTATGCCGCCATCACCCGCAGAAGCGAAGACGGCAAGCAGGAGTTTTTCCCCGAGCAACGCATCACCATGGACCAGGCCATCGCCGCCTATACCACCGGCTCCGCCTTCGCAGAATTCGCAGAGAAACAGAAAGGCAAGCTCGTTCCCGGCATGCTCGCTGATTTCGTGGTCCTCGACCGCGACATCACCGCCGCCTCGCCCCAGAAGTTGCTCGGCACCAAAGTCCTGCGCACCGTCGTCGGCGGCAAAACGGTGTATGAAGCCCAGTGAGCGCGTCCACCAATCTCCCCCAAGTAAAAAAGCACCGCGAGAAAACTCACGTGCCTGAAGGCTCCAGCCACATCGCGTAAATCGGTATACTATTAGGGTTTGTCAGTTTCGGAGGGAAGTACACTTTATGGGCGCAATGTGGATGCGCATGAAGGCTCATCGCTGGGCCTACACGCTGAGTATTCTGGTAACGCTTTCCGTCGGCATTCTCATCGGCACGGTGATCTCCTACGGAGTCAAAGGCAAAGAAGGACAATCGCAGAAGAGCGATGTGTCGCCGCTCACCATGTCCTCGTCTTCGGGCGGGAATAGCTTCACCCAGCAACTGTCGAATGCGTTCGCCGGCGTGGCCAAGCAGCTCGAACCGAGCGTGGTCAATATCAACACCGAATCGACCATCCGGAATGTTCACCGCCGCGGTGGCCAGGGCGATGATGACGACGATAGCGGCGGCATGGACGACTTCTTCAACCACTTCTTCGGTGGTCCCGGCGGACAAGGCGGTCAAGCTGGCCCCGGCGACGGTTCGATTCGTGAGCGCTCGCTTGGCAGCGGCGTGATTGTCGATCCCAAAGGATTCATCGTGACCAACCGTCACGTCATTGAGAAGGCCGACCGCATTCGCGTGCGCTTTCAAGATGATCCTCCTGGCGTGCAGCACGACGCGAAAGTCATTGGTGCCGATCAGGAAACCGATCTGGCCGTGATCAAGGTAGATGTAGACCGCTCGCTGCCGGCCGCCCGGATGGGCAACTCCGATAGCATGCAGGTCGGCGACTGGGTTCTCGCCGTGGGCAGCCCGTTTGGACTCTCGGAAACTGTGACGGCGGGCATCGTTTCCGCCAAAGGCCGTGACATCGTCCCTGGCCGCCAGTTCCAGACCTTCATTCAGACCGACGCCGCCATCAATCCCGGCAACTCCGGCGGACCGCTGGTCAACATGAGCGGTGAAGTCATCGGCATCAATACAGCGATTCTCAGCGAAACCAATGCCTATGCTGGCGTAGGTTTCGCATTGCCCTCGAAAACAGTCGTCGATGTTTATAACCAGCTCACCGGTCCGGAACATCGCGTTTCTCGCGGTTCCATCGGCATCATGTTTGACGCCGTCGAAAATCCTGCCATCGCCCGCGTCTACGGCAATGGAACCGGCGTGACCATTTCCAGCGTCGTGCCCGGCACTCCGGCGGATCAGGCTGGGCTGAAGGTCGGCGACACCATCACCACCGTCGACGGCAAGAAAGTCACCAAGGGCGCCGAACTCGTGGGCGATATCGCCTCGCGCAAGCCGGGCTCGAAAGTCACTCTCGGCTTCGTGCGCAATGGCAAGCCGCAGGAAGCCACGGTCACCGTCGCCGACCGCGCGAAATTGTTCGCGGCGCGGCTGGGCGAGGATCAGGACAACGACGAAGACAACACTCCCAAGCCGAGCAAGTTCGGCATCACGGTCCGCAAAGTGCCTCCGGAGATGGCCGACCGCCTCGATATGCCCGAAGGCAAAGGCGTGATCGTGCAGGATGTGAAGCCGGGCTCATTTGCCGAAGACGTAAATCTGGGCCGCGGCGACATCATTCTGCAAATTAACAAGCAGCCGGTGAACAGCGAGGAAGATTTCGCGCGCATCGAATCGAGCCTGAAGAGCGGCCAAGACGTGGTCTTCCTGGTGCGCCAGCGCGGCTCGACCAAGCAGGATGGAACCATCTTCCTGCCCGGTACACTTCCGTAACGGACTGAGCTCAATGGGAACTGGCACTGTCTGCCTCAATCGAGGATGATGACAGAGCCAGTCCGTTGGGCTTTTTTGTCTTTCTTTGTCTTTGCGATGACGCTCTCTTGGCCCCGAATGCGGCCCGTAAGTGCTTGCGCCGTCTGCGCGTTGATGTTGGTGTGTGCTCTGGTTTCGCCAGCCAGCGCACGCCAGCAAAGTTCGTCCAGCGACCCGGCCGCTGCCAAGCAGCCTGCTGCGAAGAGCACAACTACGGCTCACCGCAGGACGAGGAAGAAAAGAACAACCGCTTCGGTGGGCAAGTCTTCCGAGCATTCAGCCACGTCCGCTAAGACCTACACCGCATCTACCCGCAGACGCTCTGCGCGCAAAAAATCTGTGCGCGCCCGCGGACAGCAAAAAATCGATTCCGAGCGCGCCCACGCGATTCAGGAAGCACTGATCCGCGAACACTATCTGACTGGCGAACCCACGGGCACATGGAACCAGGCCAGCGAAGACGCCATGCGCCGTTATCAAAGCGACCACGGCTGGCAGACCAAAGAAGTTCCCGATTCGCGCGCGTTGATCAAGCTGGGCTTGGGGCCGAGCAACGATCACTTGCTGAACCCTGAGAGCGCCATGACCACCCAGCCGGATCCGCCGAAGCCGGCTTCCCAGCCGACCGCCCTGCACAGAACTTCGGCCACGGCCGACCCAACGCCGGAGTCGAGCTCTCCCGCCTCACCTGCTCCGGCCTCAGGCACTTCTTCTTCCCCGACATCGACCTCACCACCAGCGCAGAGCGATCCGGCGAAACCGCAATGAGATGAACTCCAGTCTCGTCCTCACCCGCGCCTTGGACTGGTAAGGACTGCACCGAAAGTAGTGCAATCACCACGCAAGTAGCTCAGCCCGCACGCTTTAGAAGCCTAATATCCTGTGATAAAAAGTCACTGTAAACGATTGAAAATAAGCAACTTGAATATCGTCGTTAAATCGATTCAACTCGCCGCTGGAAGCCCGCGAAACGGGCCAGATGCTGAGGGTCGTCTTGAAAGTTTTTGTCCAGCAGCCGTCCCCAGAACCGCCGCAATGGGCATTTGTCAGAGCGAGCGGCAGGCCGGTTGGGATCGAATTCTGTCCGGCACTTACGGGACGTGCATGCATCAACATGCGACTGACCTTCCCTCGAATGCCAACACGGCGACCAACGACTATTGCCGTAGACCATCGACTCCTCGATGTGCGGAGGGGGCCTACGCCTAACGCCCGCCCAGTCTAGTTCTTCTTGTAACTGCTCATCTCTGGCCGCGGGAAGTAGGGGAGAGGCTCGTTGCTGAGGATGGCGCGGGGATTGCCCTCGACCAGAGCTTCGGCGATGTCGTCTCCGCAGAGTTCGGCGGCGGCGTCGCGCGCGGTGGAAAGAATCGGGACACGCTTCTCGGTGTCGTGTGCGTCGGTGGCCAGCACGTGCACTGCCTGGCGCTCGATCAGCCACTGCGCGGCGCGCAGCGAGCGCTCGCCCCAGAATCCGGTCAGCGTCGAACCCGTAACCTGAATCACGCAACCTTGCTCGGCCCATTCGACCACGCGCTGCGGGCTCTCGCGCAGAATCGGATTACGCTCGGGATGGGTGATGATGGGCGTGAGGCCAACGTCGCCGAGCTTGAGAAAAGAATTTGTGGTCTGCTCCGGCACGCTGTAGTTCGAGAACTCGACCAGAAGGTAGCGCGTGCCTTCGATCGCGTAACGCGCGGGGTGGGCGATGGCGTCTCGGATATTGTCGATGGAGAGATGAAAATCGCAGCCCAGGCTGAGCTTGAGTGAGTCGCCGACAAGCTGCTGAAGATGTTGAAGCAGTCCCTGCAGATATTCGCGATCATAGTGATAGCGATCGTTGGCGTGGGGCGTGGCGACCTGATGGGTGATGCCGTCGGCCGCCGCCATTTTGCACATGGCGACGCACATCTCCCACGTCTTGGGACCGTCATCTACCTCAGGCAGGATGTGCGAATGGATATCGACCACGACGCCGGCAACGGCGGCACGCCGCAGTTGCTTCTGAATTGATTTAAGCAGATTCGCAGGGAAAGAGAAAGCTGGCGGAAGTTACCAGACGGTAGGAACGGCGCGTGATTTGCGGATCTCGCGGTGGGCAGTGAGCAAGGGGATATCTTCGATCAGCGCGGTGGCGCCGATAACGCGATCCACGGGATCGTTGGGGTACCCGGCGGGGAGTTCGAACGCCTGGCGCGCGATATATTTGCTGTGATCGGCAGGACAATGAATCGCTGTTCAACATCAGAAAGAAACGCCTCCAAATCAGGCGTGAGGTTTACGCGGCCATAACCCCCGAGTCGAGCAATCTCAACGAGTGTGATGCAGGAAACTGCAAGACCGCGGTCTTTCTTACGAGCTTCTTTGATGACTGCCTGGGCGGTGCGAGTGACTCGCTGATAATCCTGGGCAAGCCAGATCACTACGTGCGTGTCCAGCAGGATCAATTAAAGATCGCCCCATTCTTCAGGGGTGAACGCCGGAGAGACGATATCGCCCTTAATTTCGATTTTGCCTTTCCTCTTGAAGAAGCCGAAGATGTCGTCTTTTTCTTTCTCTACTGGGACTAGCTTGGCCACAGGCTTGCCGCGCTTGGTGATGACGACGGCTTCACGCTTGACAGCGACTTCGTCCATAATGGCGAGGCAGCGGGCCTTGAAGGCGCCGGCGGGGATGGTTTTCGTTTTCATGGGCAGCCTTACGATCATGGTCATTTTACCAATGGTCATAATGGTACGCGTTTTCGTGGAGTTATTCTCTCGGTAAAAGAGGCAGAAGACGCACGCGGCTCTTCTGCATACCAATTGTGATCAGAGCTCCAGCTTCCAGCTCGCGCTCCAGATGTCGAAGCGCGGTAACAAGCCGCGTCCCGGCTTCGCGCGGGTTTATGTCATCGATACGCAGTTGCACGACGCTTGGTTTCTCACCGTGAGTGGCGGCTAGAATCGCGCTGAAGTCGAGATCGTGGGTGAGCACGACATAGCCGTGTTTGGCGGCATAAGCCATGATTTCGGAATCGGGAGCGTTGGCTCGACCCAAGGCGGACCAGTGTTCTGCCTCCCACCCGGCGTGATGGAGAAGATCGACCCAGCGCGGCGAGAGGTTCATATCCACGAGCAGCTTCATGCATTAGGGAGAACAACTTCGCGGTCTTCGGCGAGCCAGGCCGCGTAGCGAAGAGCCTGCAGGATGTCCTCGCGTTCCAGGTAGGGGTAGTCTGCGAGAAGTTCTTCAATCGCGTGGCCAGCCCCAATTTGACCGACAATCATACCGACGGTGACACGCATGCCGCGGATGCAGGCTTTGCCCCCCATGATGGCTGGGTCTTGCGTGATGCGATCAAATTGGGTCATCGGCGGGCTCCGTCTTGTTCCGCGAGTTTCCGCAGCTTCGATAGACTAATTATACGTTGTCCGTTTTTTGACGCTTTCCGGCGTTCTTCCAGGCCAATGTGCCTTTGCCGTTGTAAACGACCTCAGCTTCCTCGGGAGAGACTATTTTCATCGCAATCAGGCGGTCGCAACAATCGTACATTGCCACACTGTTGCCAGCCGTGAGTTTTATTTGTACCGGCCCGTTCGAATCGAAAGCATCATGACCGGCTTGCAACATTAGGATACAACTTGAGATTGAATGCTTCCGCAGCAATGACCTCGCCAATCGACCCCTACGAGATGTCCGTCAGGCGTAAACTTTCTTCCCGGATATTGTGATTCCAGTTCTGACACCGCTCTGTAGATAGAGGCTATGGCCGAGGGTAACTTAACGCGACGCATGAAAACCTCCCAGTCGGATTCAGTTTCCATACCGTTCGCGAATAAAGTCTGCGATTCCGGCGTAGGCTTTTGTGAGCGTCTGCTCATCCGGCAGGAAGACGATGCGGAAGTGTTGCGTCCCGGGCTTCTGGCCGAAACCGGAGCCGTGGACGACCATGACATGTTTCTGCCGGATGAGTTCCTTCACGAAGACTTCGTCGCTCTCGGGGATGTCGATTTTAGGGAAAGCGTAAAAAGCTCCGCGCGGGGCGACGCAGCTTACGCGCGGCGTGGACTCGCACCATTTCTGCGTAAGGTCGCGGCGGGAGCGCAGCTTGCGCTTCACTTCGACGAGATGATCCTGCGGGCCTTCGAGCGCAGCCTTGATGGCGTATTGCTCGGGATGGTTGGCGCAGAGTCGCGCGCGCAGCAGGCGATGGACGCCGTCGGTGTAGGCCTTGACTGCGGCGGCCTCGCCGGAGACGATGCCCCATCCGATGCGCCATCCGGGGACGAGATAGTTTTTCGACATGCCTCCAAAAGTGACGCAAGGCACGTCGGGTGCGACGGCGGCGAAGGCCAGATGAGGAGTGTCCTCCAAAATCAGTTTGTCGTAGATTTCGTCGGAGAAGACGATCAGGTTGTGGCGGCGGGCGAGTTCGGCGATCTGTTCGAGCATCGGTCGGGTGCAGAGCGAGCCCGTAGGGTTGTTGGGGTTAATAAGTACTATGCCGCGGGTGCGCGGCGTGATCTTGCGTTCGAGGTCGGCCAGTTCGGGCTGCCAGGCGTCGTCTTCGTTCAAATCGTAAGCGTTGAGCTTGATTCCCAGCTTGCAGAGCACCGCCGAGTAAAGCGGATAATCCGGCTTCGGCGTGAGCACGTCTTCGCCGGGATTGACCAGCGCGGAGATACACAGATCGACGGTCTCGCTAACGCCGGAAGTGACGAAAACGTCGCGCACCGTGGTGATGCCTTTGCGCGCGGCTTCTCCGCGAATGGCTTCGAGCGCTTCGGGAACGCCGGGCGAGGGAGCGTATCCGTTCTTGCCTTCGCGCATGGCCTGGTAGACGGCGTCGATGATGTGCGGCGGCGTCTGGAAATCGAAGTTGAGCGGGTCGCCGACGTTGAGCGGGAGAACTTTGTGTCCCTGGGCAATGACTTCGTCGGCCACGCAGGCCAGGTCGCGGATGGCGTAGCGAACGTTTTCGAGCCGGGAGGCGGCGGCGATCTCACGGGCTTGGGTCAGCGGCATTGAGGAATTCTAACCGCAGAGCATATGGACGGGGCAGAAAAAGCGTTGTCATCCTGAGCGAAGCGAAGGATCTATGGACTCGCGTGCGACATCGATGCTGGCGGCAAATGCATAGATCCTTCGCTTCGCTCAGGATGACAAGCTGGTTGGTCTCCGCGGTGGTTTGGCGCTTTAGTCTTCCCGGTCGATCTGGGCTTTTTGCAGCTTGTCGGAATAATCGACGTAAACCGACTTCCACTCGGTGTAGAAATCAATCGCGCCGATGCCGCCTTCGCGGTGGCCGTTGCCGGTGGCTTTCGTGCCTCCGAAGGGGAGATGCACTTCGGCTCCGATCGTCGGAGCGTTGATGTAGGTGATGCCGGCGTAGAGGTCGCGAATGGCGCTGAAGGCCTTATTCACGTCTTTGGTGTAGAGCGCCGACGACAGGCCGTATTCGATGCCGTTGGCGATTTCGATGGCGTCGTCGAGATCGTCGCAGGGGATTACTCCTACGACGGGGCCGAAGATTTCTTCCTGCGCGATGCGCATTTTCGGGTCGACGTCGGTGAAGACGGTGGGCTGCATGAAATATCCGTGAGCATAGTCGCCTTGATCGAGACGGTTGCCGCCCGTGACCAGTTTTGCGCCTTCGTTTTTGCCGATTTCGACGTAGCTGAGATCGGTTTCGAGCTGCTTGGCGTTTATGGCCGGGCCCATCTGCACGGTTTCGTCAAGGCCGTTGCCGACTTTCAGTTTCTTGGCGCGCTCAACCAGACGCTCGACGAACTCGCGATAGACGCCTTTCTGCACGATCATGCGGCTGGTCGCGGTGCAGCGCTGGCCGGTGGTGCCGAACGCGCCCCAGAGTCCGCCTTCGATGGCGAGTTCGAGGTTGGCGTCGTCGAGCACGATCATGGGGTTTTTGCCGCCTAGCTCCAGCGAACAGTGTTTGAAGCTTTTCGCTGCGATGCCGCCGATGATGCGGCCGACGGCGGACGATCCGGTGAGCGAGACGGCGCGCACGTCGGCGTGTTCGGCGAGCGGCGTGCCCACCTCGGGGCCGAATCCGGCGACGATGTTGATGACGCCCTTGGGCAGGCCTGCGTCAGAAAGCGCGCGGACGAGATTAAACGTGGAGAGCGGAGTGTCCTGCGCGGGCTTAATGACACAGGTGTTGCCGCACACGATGGCGGGCAGCAGTTTCCACGACGAAATCGCCATGGGGAAATTCCAGGGCGTGATCATGCCGCAGATGCCGATAGGCTGGCGCACGGCCATGGCGAACTTGTTGGGCATCTCCGAAGGCACGGTGGGGCCAAACAGGCGGCGGCCTTCGCCGGCATTGTAGTAGGCGGCGTCGATGGCTTCCTGCACGTCGCCGCGGGTTTCGGCGAGGACTTTGCCCATTTCGCGAGTCATTTCGCGGGCGTATTCTTCTTTGCGCTCGATCAGGATTTCGGCGGCGCGGAAAACGATTTCAGCGCGGCGCGGTGCGGGTACGAGTCGCCACTTGGCGAAGGCGCGCTTGGCGGCGTCGACGGCAGCGTTGACGTCGTCTTTGTTCGACTTCTGGAAGATGCCGACCAGATCGCGAGTGTCGGCGGGATTACGGTTCTCGAAAGTTTCTCCGGACGAGGACTCGACCCACTCGCCGTCGATGAAGTTCTTGAAAACCTTGGCCTGGCTGCTGCTGAGAATGGCGGGCGCGGTAACGGTATCGGTTGCCATGATGGCTCCTTTATGAATGCCGGTTATGAATGCCTGGACGAGGAATTCTCAAACCTATTGATGCTACAACCGGGGCGGAAGGAGCGGCAAGGTGGGGCGTCGGTAGCGGGCTACTTTCGGTTTTGGGACGGAACGCCCTTTGCCAGCGAAGGAAGGCCACCAGGGCTGAAGCCCGGAATATCTTGGATCCGCAACGCGGCCCTGAAGGGCCGCTCTTCCACCGGTCCGGCCTGGCGCGTCAGATCCGAAGAGGTCCCAGTCGCACTTCGGTAACTTCCGACACTGATTCCGTGTTCTTTCCCCCATTTTGCTTATGCTAACGTTGATTTTTACCGACGTAATTCATGAAGGTTACTGAGTTCTTGGCCCAACGTGTCTTCTGACAATCGCAAACCGGGGATCCACGTCGCGTGGACGACGGTCTCGTACCGCAGTGTGGCGCTGCTGATTGTGGCGGTCGCCGTCGTCGCCTTTATTGCCATGCGGGCGGCCTTTCCGCAGTTCACCCAAAACAGCGTCCAGTCGGCGGACAGCCTTGCCACCAAGTTGCTGGAACGGGTGGCCGGAATGGCTCCGAAGGCGACGGGGACGGGCGCGCTGACGGCGCAGCAGGCGCACTTCACCGCGCTCGACGGCACGGTGCGAGTGAAGAAGGGCAACAGCAACACCTGGATCACCGCCGCTTATAACATTCCTCTGGAAAAAGGCGACGTGGTGCAGACTGGTTCCGAGGGCATGGCCAAGGTCGTGTTCAACGACGGCACCAGTTACACGGTGAGGCAGGATTCGCTGATCGTGGTGGAAGAAAACTCGGCCAACGACCAGCAGCAGACCAACGTGGCGGTCGCGGTGAGCACGGGAACCGTCGATCTTTCGACCGCGACTTACAGTTCAGGATCGAGGTCGCAGGTGATTGTGGCGGGCGCTACCGCCTCGCTGGCGCCAGAGTCGGCGGCGCAGGTGCATAACGATCCGACCTCTGACCAGCACGAGATCCTGATGAAAAAAGGAAACGGCGAGGTCACGCGGAACGGCGAGACGGTGGAATTGGCCAATTGGGAAAAAGTCAGCTTCCAGGGGCCGCAGTCGCATTTAGAGAAAGCGAAAGAGACAGGACCTCCGACGCCGATTGCGCCGGCGAATATGGCGCCGCTGTTTTCCGGGGCGGAGACCAAGGACGTGGAATTTTCCTGGACGCCGATGGCGAACGCCGCCGGGTACCGGCTTCGTATATCCCGCAACCCGTATTTTTCCTCTACACTGGTTGACAAAAAGATCACGACAGCGGCAGTCACGGTGTCCGGGCTGGGCGACGGCGCCTACTATTGGGCGGTGCAGTCCTATGATGCGGCTGGGAACGAATCGGTGGAGAGCGAGAAGAACCGCTTTACGATCATTGCCAAGGGGAAAGAGGACGAAGCGATCGAACTGGATTTGGACCCGTTCATTCAGCATGGGCACGTGATTGAAGTGACCGGCAAGACGCAGAACGGCGCGCGGGTCATGGTGAATGGGAGCGAGGTGCCGATGGTGGGGGCTGACGGCTCGTTCCATTACTTCACGCCGCCGCTGCCGACCGGGGAAGCGGTGATCACGGTGACGGCGCAGACCGCGCAGGGCGGAGTGAACACGCAGCAGAAGAAGATCATTATTCAGTAGGCGCGGATGGGCGGGGGCAGGATTCGTGGAGAGGGACAAGACAGCAGGTTCCTCGTGGCTGCGCTCCTCGGAATGACAAAGTTTAGTGGCCTGGGCAGAGTTAAAACCTGAGTTAGAAATTGCTCACGCTTGGATTGAGAACTTTCGGTGTTAGCAGGGTGGCCGGACATCCCGTAGAATTAAGGTAGCCAGCAATCCTGACGAAAAGCAATTTATAGAAGGGCCTCCCGGAAGGAAAAAGCGTCCCTCGAAGGACGCGGGAAAAATTTCGCCATGTCGAATAACGGATACTCCAACGGAAACCGCGCACACAATCTTCGTTCGCTGTTCAGCATTTTTTCGAGCGACCTGGCCATCGATCTGGGCACGGCCAACACGCTGGTGTATGCGCGCGGTAAGGGCATTGTGGTGAATGAGCCGTCGATCGTCGCCATCAACAAAAATACCGGCGAAGTCGAGGCGGTCGGCAAAGAGGCGAAAGAAATGCTGGGCCGCACGCCCGGCAACATCGTCGCCATCAAGCCCATGAAAGACGGCGTGATCGCCGACTTCAAAGTGACCGAGAAAATGCTGAACTATTTCATCCAGAAGGCACACAACCGCAAGATGCTGGTGCATCCGCGGATCGTGATCGGCGTGCCTTCGGAGATTACGCAGGTGGAAAAACGCGCGGTCATGGATTCGGCCTATCGCGCCAAAGCAAGTGAAGTGCATCTGGTCGAGCAGGCCATGGTGGCTGCAATCGGCGCAGGGCTTCCCATTACCGAGCCGAGCGGCAACATGGTCGTCGATATTGGCGGCGGCACGACTGACATTGCAGTGATCTCCTTGAGCGGCATTGTGTATTCGCGATCGGTGCGCATGGCCGGCAATCAGATGGACGAAGCGGTCATGAATTATCTGAAGCGGAAATACAACCTGCTGATCGGCGAGCGCACGGCGGAACAGATCAAGATGGAAATTGGATCGGCGCATCAGCTCGACAAGCCGATGACCATGGAGATTAAAGGCCGCAACCTGATTGAAGGCGTGCCCAAGACAATCACGGTAGATGACGGCGAAATTCGCGAAGCGCTGAGCGAGTGTGTCTCGACGATCATGAACGCGATTCGCGTTGCGCTGGAGCGGACGCCGCCTGAGCTTTCTGCCGACATCAGCGACCGCGGCATTGTGCTCACAGGCGGCGGAGCGCTCCTGAAAAATCTCGACAAGCGCATCCGCGAAGAAACCGGGCTGCCGGTTTCGATTGCCGACGATCCGTTGTGCAGCGTAGTGCTGGGCACGGGCAAGATGCTCTCCGACTTCAAGCTGCTGAGAAAAATTTCGATTGAGTAGCGAAAGCCAGTGGCCAGTGACCAGTGATCAGTGGCCAGTAACCCGCAACCACACAGACTACTGGCCACTGGCCACTGATCACTGATTTATGGAATCCGTACTCGGCCGCTACCGCAACCTGATCATCCTGGTAGGAGTGTTGTTTCTGCAGGTGTTGGGCCTCGCCACCCAGGTCAAGCGCGGCAACGAGCAGGAGCACACGCGGCTGATTCGCATCTGGGTGGTGGGTGCGATCACTCCTTTCGAGCGCGCGCTGGTGTGGATGGAGAACGGCACCAGCGACATGTGGCACAACTACATTTATCTGCGCGGAGTGCGGGCAGAGAATCGCGAACTCAAAGACCAGATCGAGCAGATGCGGCTGGAGCAAGTGCGGCTGAACGAAGACGCGGCCCAGGCACACCGCCTGCAGAATCTTCTGGCCTTCAAGGAACAGTACATCGCCAAGACCGTCGCCGCCCAGGTGATTGGAACCAGCGGCACCGACTCCAGTCGCGTGATCTACATTGACAAGGGCGAAGACGCGGGGATCAAACGCGACATGGGAGTGATTACGGCCGACGGCATTGTCGGCAAGGTTTTGCTGTCCTATCCGTCGGAGGCGCAAGTACTGTTGATCAACGATCAGTCGAGCGGCGTGGGCGTGATCCTGAGCGATGCCCGCTTGCAGGGCGTACTGGCGGGAACCGTCGATGGCGAAGTTGTGCTGAACGACGTGATGAGCGACGAGCAGGTTCCGGTCGGCGAGAAAGTGCTGACCAGCGGCGGCGACCGGATTTTCCCCAAGGGCTTGCCGGTGGGCACGGTGGTCAAGGTGGGGAAGGGCAAGGACTTGTTTCTCAATATCAAAGTCAAGCCAGCCGCCGATCTGAGCCGGCTGGAGGAAGTGCTGGTGCTGGTCGAGAAGCAGGAACGGCAGGCCACGGCGGAAGACAACACACGGGTGCGCGCGGCGGATATTCTGGCGCGGAGATTGCCGTCGGTGCCGGACAAGCCGGCGGAAGCGAATACGAATCCCGCGGCCGCACCGGGGTCGGGAAAGCCGGCGGTAAATGCTGCTGCAGGGAATTCGACATTGAAGCCGGCGGGTAATTCCGCTTCCGGACTGGCGTCAGGCTCTGGATCGGGCGGCGCGCCAAAGGCAGCGTCCGGGACCACCACCGGGGTCATGGTCGCAAAGCCGGCAGCGGCTGCAACTGCCAAGGCATCGGCGAATGGTGTCGCCTCTGGGCCGACGCCGCTGGGGCAAGCTGCGAAAGCAACCGGACAGGTCTCGGTTGGCCCAGGCTCGGTTGGCGCAGGCTCGGCTGGCGCAGGCTCGGCTGCGAACGGCGCGGCGGCGGGCAGCCGACCGAAAACGATTCCGGCTTTCAAACCGGTCCCTGCTCCGGGTGCAGCGGCTGGTGGGCCGAAGACCACCGACGCCGCGGGCGGCACAGCCATAAGATCGAAACCAGTCAGCGTGCAGCCGAAGCCGGTTAAGCCGGCTCCGACTCCCGCAACCCCGCAATCCCCACCTGCGGACGACGGCAGCCCACACTAGCGTGCCCATTACTTACACATCCAATGAGCAGGTTGAGGTTTACCGGTTCAGCATTCCGGTGACCATCGGCATTCCGCTGCTGGCGCTGTTTGTGCAGGCGTTTGTGCCGTTAAAGTTTCCCCGTTTCGCGGTGTACATCGACCTGCCGCTGCTGGTGACCATCTTTTTCGCCATGGCGCGGCGCAATCCAATCTCAGGATTGCTCACCGGGGCGGTGATCGGCCTGGCGCAGGACATGCTGGGGCACGGTCCGATCGGAATTTATGGCATCGCCAAGACGGTGGTGGGCTATGGCGCTTCTTCGCTGGGCGTGAAGCTGGATGTGGAAAATGCGGGCGCCCGTTTCCTAGTGACGCTCGGCTTCTACCTGGTTCACTCCGCGGTGTATTTCACGGTGGCCCGCGGCATGGTCAACATGAGCCAGACCTGGAGCTGGTTCCACGGCATCCTGGCGGGACTGGCCAACGCGGCCCTGGGAACGGTGCTGTACTTTGTGCTGGATAAGTTCAAGCAGAGAACTTAAGAGCGGTAGCTAGTACCCAGTACTCAGTACTCAGAACAAGAATCCGGGGGCCGTGACCTTCGTTATCCCGCCTTGGAGCAGAGTCCGTGGGCGGAGCATTACAATGGAATGAATCCCGACCACCTCACCCAAGCTTGCCGCAGTGATGAGCCTTCCGCGAAAACCACTGGGTACTGGGCACTCGGTACTGGGTACTGAATATGTTCGGCCGTGACGAAAAGGTTTCCGCCATCCGCCTGACGGCGGCGCAGTACATGATCCTGGCGATCTTCCTGGTGCTCGCCTACGGACTGTGGCGTCTGCAGGTGATGCAGAGCGATTACTATTCGCTGGCGGCGGAAAAAAATTTCACCCGCAACGTGCCGGTGCTGGCGCCACGCGGGAAGATTCTCGATCGGTACGGGCGCGTGATCGTCGATAACTATCCGTCATTTTCGGCGCTGCTGCTGCGCGATTCCTCCCGCGACCTGAACGCTGACGTTGACGCAATTGCCCAGGGACTGCATCTCGATCCCAACGAAGTACGGACGCGAATTCGGCGCTTCGCGTCGATGCCGCAGTACCAGCCGATTTTCCTCAAGGAAGACATCACACCCGACGAACTGGCGTTCATTGAATCCCACAAGAATGAACTGCCCGAACTCGATACGATCATGGTGCACCGGCGGCTCTATCCGCGCAACGGCTTCATGGCCCACCTGATCGGCTATGTGGGCGAAGTCAGCGAAGATATGCTGAACCAGCCGCAGTTTGAGCTGTACAGCCCGGGCGACGTGGTGGGCCGCTCCGGAGTGGAGCTGCAGTACAACAACCTCCTGATGGGACAGAACGGGTCGCGGCAGGCGCTGGTCGATTCTCATGGACGCGAAGTGGGGCGGCTGGGCGAAACCGAAGCGATCCCGGGCAAGCCGCTCAAGCTGACGATCGATATTGATTTGCAGATCGCGGCCGAAGAAGCGCTCGCAGGCAAGAACGGAGCGATTGTGGCCATGGATCCGCATAACGGCGAGATTCTGGCGATGGTGAGCGGGCCGACATTCGATCCCAACGATTTTGCCGTGCGGGTTTCGCGCGACGAGTGGAACAAGCTGGTCGACGATCCTGACAAGCCGCTTCTCAACAAGGCGATTCAGGCGCAGCTGGCTCCGGGGTCGACGTTCAAGATCATCATGTCGGTGGCGGGATGGCAGGAAGGAATCGCTCAGACCCTGCACGTGGACTGTCACGGGAGCGCCGAATTCTACGGGCGGCGGTTTGGCTGCTGGCAGAAGGGCGGGCACGGCGAGGTCGATCTGGATAAGGCGATCTACCAGTCGTGCGACGTTTTCTTTTACACGCTGGCGGAAAAATTGGGCATTGAACGCATTGCGAAATACGCGACCGAGCTGGGACTGGGGCAGAAGACAGGCATCGATCTGCCCAACGAGGTGGCGGGCGTGATGCCGTCGGAAGAATGGAAAATCAGGAACTTCAAGCAGAAATGGTTTGCCGGTGAGACGATTTCCGTGGGCATCGGACAGGGCGCCATTGCTATTACACCGGTGCAGTTGCTGCGGGCGATCAGCGCCATTTCAATGGGCGGAAAGATGGTGGTGCCGCACGTGGTCAATCCGCAGGGATTGCCGCCGGGATACGTGGAGACCGCCGACTATACGGAAGTGAAGAATGTCCCGATTGACCCCAATGGATGGAACTACATTACCGATGCCATGTCGAAAGTTCTCCTGCCGGGAGGCACGGCGCCCTCGGCGCATGTTCCGGGAATCGATATTGCGGGCAAGACCGGCTCGGCGCAGGTGGTTTCGCTGGCGCTGCGGGCAAAGTACAAAAACAGCGAGGACTTCGCCCAGAACGGGTGGTTCGTGGGATTTACTCCGAGGCGCGATCCCGACATCGTAGTTTGCGTGCTCTTTCAGGGCGGCGAACATGGCAGGCTGGCTGCGCATCTGGCGACGCAGGTGATTAAGGCCTACGTAGACAAGCAGCGGGCCACGCCGCAGAAGATGGCGCAGAAGCCGAAGGATGGAACAGTCGATATCGGCGGGCTGTGGACGGCGCCGGACGACGGCGGAGACAAGCTGGAAAGCGGACGGTTTGTGCTGGATTTGCCGAAGCGGCCGATGGCTTTGGCAACGGCCGCACCGGGGATGCAGTGAGTTCGGGGTGCGACGGAAGTAATCGGAAATGGATGTCATCCTGAACCCTGCGTCAAGCCGGACGAGGGACCGTACGAGGGCTGGAAGCGGTGATGCAGGATCGAAGTTCCGGTGTACTGCGGGCGGTGCAATGGTTCCGGTTGGCGCCATCGACGCGGTCGAGTGACGTAGGGTCCCTCGCGCCGGCTTCGCCGCTGCCCAGGATGACAGCGGCTTTGGAAGTCACTGGCAACCGGGTACTGGGAACTGGCAACTGATTTCGAATGTCACGCTACGTATCATTCCGCGATTTTGATTGGGTGCTGTTGGGCTTCGTGCTGCTTATCTGCGGGCTGGGGGTGATGGAGATCCACAGCGCGACCATGCACACCAAGTTTGCCGGGGCTCAGGTCAAGCAGGTGTACTGGGTTTTGGGCGGCGTGGGGGCGATGTTTCTGATCAGTCTGGTGAACTATCAGGCGCTGCTGGAAAAGATTCATTGGTTTTATATTGCGGGAGTCGCGTCTCTGATGGGGGTGCTGGTATTCGGACAGAAATATCTGGGAGCGCGGCGCTGGATCAAGATGCCGGGCGGCAATCACTTCCAGCCGTCGGAGTGGGTGAAGCTGATTCTGATTCTGGCGGTGGCCAAATATTTTGCCGATATGCGGCAGCGGGAACTGTCGTGGTCGGATTTTATGAAGGCGTCGGCGATCGTCGGAATTCCCATGCTGCTGGTCATGAAGCAGCCGGATTTAGGCACGGCCCTGACCTACGTCCCGATTGCCGTCATGGGAGTTTTTCTGGGTGGGTTGCAGTGGAAGCAGGGATTGACCGTCGCCCTGATTGCGGTCGTTGGTATCGGGACAGTCTTTTTTGTGCCGCGGGTACATATTTTGAAGTCGTTCCAGAAGCAGCGATTGACCAGCTTTATCGATCCCGAACTCGATCCTCAGGGGGCGGGGTACCAAGTTGATCAATCCAAGATCGCGGTCGGTTCTGGAGGCCTGTGGGGCGGGAAAGGCTCGCAAACACACGGGGCTTTCCTGCCGGTTCCGCAAACGGATTTCATTTTCGCCGCGTTTTCCGAGGAACATGGATTCGTGGGCGCTCTCGGGGTTCTGCTGTTATACTTCATTGTGCTGATGCGTTTGACCCAGAACGCGCAAACGGCGCCCGACCGCGCTGGCACGTTCGTGGTGATGGGTGTGGTGGCTGTGCTTAGCTTCCATATCCTGGTCAATGTCGGCATGGTGGTTGGCTTTATGCCGGTCACCGGAATACCTCTGCCGTTAATGAGTTACGGTGGGTCTTCCGTGTTGTTCATGTTCCTGGCGCTGGGGATGGTGATGAATGTTCGCATGCGCCGCTTCGTAAACTAGCGGGTGAGCCGGTAGGTGGAGCAGTTTGGGAACATCGGGTTCAGGAACGCAGGTTTTGAGAACCGGAAGACGGCAGGGATAAAGGCAGTTTTGCTGTGCTTCGCTGGATTAAATCCGGGGCGCAGCCCAAAAATATCGATCGCCCTCGCGTGAAGAGGGCATTTCACCGGCGGGTTGCACTGTAAAAGGTGCAGTCAGAAGGGCCGGGCAGGATTGACGCAGGAAGATTGAACCTGGAAGGCAGCCGGGCAGGGAACGGCCCCCCGACCAAGGTAACGGTCTGAGGTTGCGGTCACAACCCCGGCAGAAGTTAAAGCGATACGTGCAAAAGATTCCCAAGCTTGTGCAGCGAACTCGACCGGGAGATCAACTCCCCGGTCCAGCTCGTCCCCTATGCGGGGCAGCGTCGCGAAGGTCTTCTCGGTTCGTTCCAATCCTCCCGCAACTTGCCTGACTATCACGCCGGCGAATCCTGACCGACTTCTTAAATCAGTCGGCGGGACCGGAGTGTTCCATGAACAAAGAACTATTTGTGTCGTCCACGCCTCACGAAACCAAGGTGGGGCTGGTGGAAGACGATCTGCTCGCAGAAATCTACCTCGAGCGGGAAAACGAGTACACCCTCGCCGGGTCCATCTACAAAGGGCGCGTAACCCGCGTGCTGCCCGGCATGCAGTCGGCCTTTGTCGACATTGGCCTGGAACGCGACGCCTTCCTCTACGTTTCCGATTTCATGGAACTGGAAGAGCATGATGACGACCTGACCGATGCCGTCCCGGCGAACCGCGGGGTGCAGGATTTGCGGCCGCAGGCGGTACGCGCGGACGCTCTTCCACTTACTGAAGGTTCGGAAACTGAAGGCAGTTTCGAGGCTGACCGCCTTGCCGAAACGGGTGATACTTCGGCGGCGCCGGAGTCGGAGTCTGCTGAAGAAGTTCATCCGGCAGCCCTTGCGGACCAGGACTCCGCGAACGCCGGAGATCAGAATCGCGATCGCGGGAGTTGGCGTGGACGGCGGCGCCGCGGGCGCGGTGGGCGGCGTGATGGACGTGGCGACGGCCGCGAGCGGGGGCCAGATCGAGGTCCGGATCGAACTGCCGACCGCGGGATGGAGGCCCGGCCGGAAGCGAGACCGGATTTCCGCTCAGAGTCACGATCCGAATCCCGGTACGCACGCCCTGCGGAGAATTTTCGTTCGTCCGAATCCACCAGAAGCCAGCCTTCAGGACCACCTCCGGGCTACACGCCCATCCTGTTGCCGGGAGAATCGATTTCGAAGTATTCGCGTTTTGCGCAACAGCCTGCCGCGCAACAGCATCCGGCCAGCGAGGCCGCGGAGCAAGCTGTACAGGAACCCGCTGCCGAACTGGCCACGCCGCTGGCCGACACCTTTCCCGAGGACGAGCCGATTTTTGCCGCCGGAGAATCGCAGGCCGAACCGCTGCACGAAGAGCACGGAGATATTGCCGGAAGCCAGGGCTCAACGCACGAAGAAGTTGCCGAGTCCACGTCGACAGTCTCCGGCTCGACGCTGTCAGCTTCGACTTCGGCGGAATGGAATCAGGAGTTCCGCAAGCCGGAAGAGATACTGCCGGCGCTGGGATGGCCAGGTGAGGCACGGATCGCGCTGGAAGAAGACGAAGTGAGCCCGGAGGAACAAGAAGAGGAGCAAGAAGAGGACAAACTAGTCAGCGTCCCCCAGCATACGGATCAGCCTCCGCAAAGCCGGCACGAGGATCAATCTCCGGTCTTCGCCGCTCCTGGGACGATGGAAGAAGAAACCATCGACGAGGAAGAAGCCGGCGCCATTCATTACGAGGCTTCCTCCGATGAAGGCTATGACGAGTTCGAAGAGGAGACGCAGGCGGCGGGTCCGGGCCGTGATGCTCACGAAACCGTGGCGGAAATTCATCGTTCGTCGATCAACGAGGCGGGATTGACCGAAGCGACTGGGGGAAGCGCTTCGGCGCCAGGAACTCCGTCTGGAACCGAAGCCGCAGCCGAGGAAGACAGCGAGGAATTGGAACTGGAAGAGGCGCAGGCCGAGGCTGAAGCCATGCTCGACGCCGAGGCTCGCGGCAACGGCACGGTCGATGCTCGAGTGGAAGTTCGCGCCCCGGCAGGCACGGCAAGCTACACCCAGCGCTCGCAACGTCCGCGTCCCGGATACGATCGCCAGGGCGGTCCTCGGGACCGCGGGCGGCGCGGAGGAGGCGGACGCCGTTTCCGGCGGCGGGAGTCGGCGCCAGTGCCGCTGATCAGCGATTTGCTGAAAGAAGGCCAGGAAATCCTGGTCCAGATTGCCAAGGAGCCTATCGGCAAGAAAGGCGCGCGCATCACCAGCCACATCGCGCTGCCGGGACGGTTCCTGGTTTACATGCCGACGGTGAATCACACCGGCGTTTCGCGCAAGATCGCGTCGGAAGAAGAGCGGCAACGTTTGAAGCGTATCATCCTCAGCGAGCGCGAGAACGGCCACGGAGGTTTCATCGTCCGCACCGCCGCGCAGAGCGCCAGCGAAGAAGAACTGCGCGCCGACATCCGCTTCCTGAAAGGCTTGTGGCAGGACATCAAGAACCGGGCGGAAAGCTCGAAGCCTCCGGCGCTGATCTACCACGACCTCAATGTTGTCGAGCGCGTGCTGCGCGACCAGGTCACGTCCGATTTCAGCGTGATCTGGGTCGACACCGAAAGCGAGTACGAGCGCATTTTGCGTTTCTTCAACCGCTTCCAGCCGGGGATGGTCAAGCGCGTCAAGCTCTACACCAAAGAGACGCCGCTGTTCGAGCAGTTCGGCCTGACGGAGGAAATGAACAAGGCGCTCAAGTCAAAAGTCTGGCTGAAGAGCGGCGGCTACATCGTGATCAACCAGACCGAGGCGCTGGTCGCGATCGACATCAACACCGGCAAATACGTCGGCAAGACACAACGCCTGGAAGACACGATCGTCAAGACCAACGTGGATGCGATCAAAGAAATCGTGCGGCAGATCCGGCTGCGCGATCTGGGCGGCATCATCATTATCGACTTCATCGATATGGATGAGCGCCGCAACCGCCAGCGCGTGATGCAGGCGCTGGAAGAAGAACTTCGCCATGATCGCGCCCCATCGAAGACCCTGCAGTTCAACGACTTTGGACTGGTCGCGATCACGCGCAAACGGGTGAAACAATCGCTCGAACGCACCATCGGCGCGCCCTGTCCGTATTGTGAGGCGACCGGATATGTGAAGTCGGTCACCACGGTCTGCAACGAAATCTATGTCGAGATGCGGAAGATTGCCAAGCATCTCGAGCACGAAGACGTCATGCTGCGCGTGCATCCCGATGTGGCCAAGGAATTAAAGACCAACAACGGCCGCCTGCTGAACGAGATGGAAGAGATGACCAAGCGCACCATCATCGTGAAGAGCGATCCGGCAGTGCACCAGCAGCAGTTCGATATCAACTAGCTGCGATCTCTGAGCAAATGAAGACGGGCGATCAATCACCCGTCTTTTTTGTTCACGAAAGGCGGCTTGCCGACCAGTTCAACGAGTGAAATTGCGGATGTTCGCCAACTACGAAGCGGCCTTTTCCTTCGGTTACTGGAGTTTGGCGATGCGAAGCCGGAGATAGGGTTCATCTGGCGCAACCTGAGGGGCACCCGCCCCACCTACCCCTGCGACCGAGTCTCCGTAGTAACATGCGGTCGTGAAAGGAGTGAATTCGCCCATAGGAGCGGCCTTGCTCGCGATTCTTTTGCCGCTTTTCAGGTCGTACTCATCGAAACTCCAGACAGGAAGTCCGCCCATTCGACGGCGGTCGCCGGCCGGCTGGTACATCTCGACTGCAACACCCGGACCGACGAGCCACTTAGTGTATTGCGGATCGCGGGACATCGGCTCGAGGGTCTTGAGACTAAGCTCTCGCTCATAAAAATCTCCTGCAGCGAGAGTCGGGACCGGGCTGAAATCACCGCATCGTCTGAAGGTCGGCTTTGAATCCGGGTACGGGCGTTCGAATCGCTCCCCGGCAGCCAGTTCTTTGACAATTTGAAATTTCCTCTTCGTCCAATGGCAGGACGCCGCGCTCTGAACGCGAAAATCGTGGTTCGACTCCACGGGAGGGAGCCGGAGCTATGGTCTATCGGCAGGATGGCTGACCGTCTATCAGCAGGGACGGGTTCAATTCCCGTTAGCTCCGCCATAAGTTTGCGGGAGATTCGTCCAGCGGCTAGGACACTGGCCTCCAGATCCAGTTACGAGGGTTCGAGTCCTTCATCTCCCGCCAAGGGCGAGCATGGTATAGCGGCTGGTGCCTCGGGCCTCCAACCCGACGACGCGAGTTCAACTCTCGCTGCTCGCTCCAAGATTTTGTGAGGGCGGAAGTCGTCTAGTGGCCAAGACGCGACGTTGCCAACCCGTTCGACAACTTCGCTTCGCGAAGTTGCTCAGGGCAGGCTAAGTACGAGAGCGCGGGTTCGAGTCCCGCCTTCCGCTCCAAATGTATGAGGTGGCGTAGCCAAGACAGCAAGGCGTCTGCCTGCAAAGCAGATCATCGGGAGTGCAATTCTCCCCGCCACCTCCAGAGTTTTTCGCTGGTGTAGCTCAGTGGGAAGAGCGCGGGCCTCGTAAGTCCGTGATCGGCGTTCGAATCGCCGCGCCAGCTCCGCTGGTATAGCTCAACGGGAAGAGCAGGCGCACGGTAAGCGCCCGACCGCAGTTCGAGGCTGCGTGCCAGCTCCAGAGTTTGCTGGTCTAGCACAGTGGCAGTGCAGAGAGCTTGTACCTCTCCGACGAGTGTTCGATTCACTCGACCAGCTCCAAGTTTCGATGGCGGGATTGGCCGAATGGCTTAGGCACTGGATTGTGGCTCCAGTCACGAGAGTTCGATTCTCTCATCTCGCCCCAGTGGGCGGTTCGTATAAGGGGATTACCCACGGCCTGCACCCGTGAAATGCGAGTTCAACTCTCGCACCGTCCACCAGATTTTGGCTCGTGGGGAACTCGACGGCAGAGTGCTGGTCTGAAAAGCCAGTGGATACGGTTCAATTCCGTGCCGAGCCACCAATGTCCGGGTGTAGGGTAGCGGCCACCCACATGCCTTGGGAGCATGTCCACGCAGGTTCAACTCCTGCCACCCGGACCATTTCTTTTTGCGTTACGAGGGTTGTAGCCTCATTACAATAGCTGTTTGTCCACTTCCGAAGAACACACCCGTAGCTCCTCCGAGCTCGGTGGGTTATGAACCGGGTCGGGATGGGGGAATCGTACTGACCATAGCGTGCTGCACCATTGTGCAGCGAACATCTGAGCAAATTTCTCGCGAGCAAATCTGAGGCGCTTCGAAGGTGCGTCTCCATCAATCAACTGCAGGTGGCCGAGCTCGTGCAAAAGCACGTCGTAGAGCATGAATCGGCGAACGGCCAGTGCTGGCCACTTCTGGCCACATTTGGCTCCGAACTGCTCCGGTGTCTGGCCCTTCGCGAGAGCAGCTTTCAGGCTCATGCGGGGAGGGAGAGCACAGAGAGCGATTTCCCGTAGTCCCTGGTTGACATAGCCGAGAGTGCGGGCACCGCGGCTCCGATCATTGAAGTGAACTGCGCGCACGCGATGCCATACTTCGATGGGAAGGCGGCCCAAGACGGTGCGCACGTCTTCCGCCTTTACATAGTGGATTCGATCCGCGCCAGGAGTTAAGGACGAAAATCTGACTCGGGCAAGTCTAGATTCTAATGATTGGTTCATTTTAAGGTAATTCTCTTTCTGAAAATCTGGTGCCAGCGGAGAGATTCGAACTCTCAAACACCTGTTTCTAAGACAGGCCGCTATTCCAATTCGCGCACGCTGGCACTCTGGTGCACAGGGAAGGATTTGAACCTCCGCGTCCCACTTGGGGAAACCGGGTTACAGCCGGTCCGTTTCGGCCGGGCTCACGCACCTGTGCAAACTTGGCGGAAGGTAGACGAATCGAACGCCCATCGCTCATCACGATGCCCCGGTTTTCAGGACCAGTTGCCGGCCATTCAGCAGTACCTTCCGCATGGCGGAGAGTACGGGAGTTGAACCCGTTAGCCTCTTGCGAGAACCCTTGTTTAGCAAACAAGTGCCTTACCGTCCGGCCCACCCTCCGTTGAATTGTCAAAGAACGACAGAATTCTGGTAGGCCCGGTGGGAGTTGAACCCACAAGAAGGCTGCTCTTGAGACAGCTGCGTATGCCAGTTCCGCCACGGGCCTGAAGCTATAAATTGTGCAGAAGTTAATAGCTCAGTCGGGATGGACTGAGTCGTAATGACGATCGAAATTGAAGCAGGCGCTTCACAAAGTCAATTTAGCATGAAACCGTTGGTCGTGCACGCGTTTTTCGGCGGCCAGCCTTGGAACGGCAAGCTATCCACGACTGATGCAAATTTGGCAGCGAGTGCTATTCGAGAAGAAACCAATTCGTTTTCCAAAGAGACACCATCCCTAAGCCTTCGGCTTAGGTCCTGACGCAAGGCGCCGGCCACATCGAACAACAGTCGAATAGTGTCGATCGATGATCGGCTCTATTCGAGAACTGTTGCAACCATGTTCGATAATTGTCTCAAGAACGCAGGTTTAAATTTGCGACGGGAAAACTCTGCGTACAGGTCTGGAACTAAGCAGTGCTCTCTTTTGGGCCCATTCAGAATTCTCTTCCGATCCGGACACGATTCAGTGCCGCTGAAATCCAGCCAGCCAGGTAGGCAGCGTACAAACCGGTGACTATGCCAGTGAAAACGTCCATCGTGTAATGGGCCCTGAGAGCCAAAACAGTTGCGATTTCGAATATCGCGACGAAGATGCCGAGTGCGGTGAGCCAATGCTTACGCAAGCGAGCGATTTCAGTGACGGCCAAAACCGCGATGGCGGTATGGCCCGAGAAAAAGTAATCGTTGCTTACGCTGTACGTCACCAGCAGTGAAGGAAACCCGGGATAATGCCAGATCGAGTTAGGCGGAGCGGGGAGGGCTACCAGCGACTGTATGATCTGGCGCAGGCCCAGAACGATCACCAGACCTAGGAATGGTCGACGCGAGCCTCCGAAAATCCATCGCGCCAGAAGGAAAATACCGAGCAGATCGATAATCCCAGAACTAACGATCAATAAAAGACTGGCAGCCGAAGGGTGAGCGTGCAGGTAAAGGTTCACAGGAGCCGTGAAATCCTGTAGTCGGTCGCCAATTGCGATAGTCGGCGCGCCACGAGCGCCAATGAGCTTTTGACTCCAGAACCAGATGATTAGAGCAATCGCGGTCAGTGCAACGCGAATGAAAAAGGAGCTGCCCATCCGGGCAGAGGATGCATGGCGGGTGACCTCTTCTTCTTTTGTGGCGACCTCTGTCATAAGTTCTGGATTCACACCGCAGTCCCCAGTGCGATTTCCTTTAGCCTCCTGAGATCGAGCTTACCTGTCCCGAGGTACGGTAGCGACGACACATGCATGAACTGATCAGGACGCGGCTTCCAGAGGGGCGGCAGATCGGATTTGCTTAGCTGGGAAAGACATTCCTGCAACTTTTCATCGGGCAGAGTGTGAAGGACGATGAGGCGCTCGCCTTTTTTCTCTTCGGGTACGGCAGTCACGGCGAAGGTCTGCTCCGTAGCGCCAACAAGTTCGTGAAGTTTATCCTCAACCTTGATGTGGGGAACCATTTCTCCGCCGATCTTGCTGAAGCGACTCAAGCGATCGGTGATGCGCACGAATCCATCTTCATCCATTGCGGCAATATCGCCCGTGTTATACCAGCCATCGCGGAGCACCTCGGCGGATTTGTCGGGCCGATTCAGATAGCCTTGCATCACGTTGGGTCCGCGAACCAGCAACAGTCCTGTTTCACCTTGTGATAAAGGAGCCATTGTTTCAGGGTCCACGATCCTGACGCTGATTCCCGGCAAGGGATGACCGATGCTAGCTCGTTTCGCGCCCACTTGCCGGAATTGCGCCGCGCGGAAGTCGCGAGTATTGACGGTTACTGCCGGGGAGCACTCCGTACAGCCGTAGCCTTCGAGTGGCCGGATTCCGAAGCGATCTTCGAAAGCGACCGAGACCCGCTCTGGTAGCTTTTCTGCCCCAGCCATCACATATTGCAAGCTGCCAAAGTCCTCGGGAGAGCAGCGCCGCATGTAGGATTGCAGGAATGTCGGCGTCGCGAGCAAAAATGTAATCCCATATTGGCTGACCAGCGCACCGATCGCGCGAGCCTCCAGCGGATTGGGATGGAAGACCACACCCATTCCAATCGACATTGGCAAGCAGAGAGTGCCGGTAAATCCGAACGAATGAAAGAAAGGCAAGATCCCGAGGATTTTGTCGTTGCGCCCAAGCATGAAGACCTGGTTGAGTTGCTCGACATTGGAAGCGACATTGTAGTGGCTAAGGATGACACCTTTTGGATCGCCGGTACTGCCGCTGGAGAAGATGATCGTAGCAGTGTCATCGAGACTCTGTTGCTTCACGGCGCCCACAGATTTCTCGATGAGCTCCACGGGCAGGAGCCAAGAAATCACGGCTGCGGTGAAACGCTCGACGAAACGAGGTTTGTCGGCGAGATCTTCCAACATGATTGCGTGCACCGGCGGCTGCACATGGACCCGTTCCAGGAATGCCTTGGAGGTAATCACAGTCTGCAAGTCGCACTGTTTCGCGCACGAAGCAAGTACTTCGTTGGAAGCTGTGTAATTCAAGTTGACCGGGACTTTACCCATTAGAAGTGCCGCCAGATTCACGAGCGCGCCGGGGACGGAAGGCGGAAGCAAGATGCCGACCATCTTCTGGTCGCGCCAAATAGACCGCAGTCGGCGGGCTAGGAACACAGTGCGTGTAAGTGCTCCGCCGAAGCGGAGCTTGGGCGTGCGCCCATCGGCCATAGCGAAGCGAAATGGATGGCGGCGAGCCGTTTGCATGAACGAGCGATGCAGCGGCCTCATATATCGCTTGCGGAACTTATAGGCCTCTGCGCCCAGTTCTTGCACCGCCTGGCGCACGCTCTGCGCACTAGTAGTGGACGGCATTGCTTTCCCGAAAGTCACCGTCACCGGATATGGAATGTTTCGCGGGAGCTTCCACAAAAATCTCCCGCGGTCGAAACTGAAAATGGAGCCCCACACACCTCCGAGATTGACTGGAATGATGGGGACATCCACGCCTTTAACGATTCGTTCCATACCACGCCGGAACGGCAGCATTTGACCGATCCGCGTCATCTGCCCCTCGGGAAAGATGCACACGACTTCGCCATCTTTTAAGGCTTGGGTTGCCGTACGAAGCGAAGTGATCATCTCGCGAGGGCGAAGCTGCGACGAGATCGGAATAACTCCCATGATCTTCGCAAAGGGCTTCACCAGCGCATGATCATAAGATCCCTTGAACATAAGGAATCGAATCGGCCTGTCGATGGAGGCGATCAACAAAACGGCATCGACCATAGAAACGTGATTCGGAACCAGCAACGCTCCACCTTTCGACGGTACATTCTCGCGGTTTTCCAGACGAATGCGGTACAGAGTGTGGGTTGCGGTCCAGAGCAATAGGCGGAGTAGTGCATCGGGCAGCAGGTACAAGACATAAGCTGTCGCTGCGACCGTCACCAGCGAAACAGATAAGAAAATAACGGACGGGTTGAAATGCGCGAAGTGCTGGAAGACGTAGTAAACGCCCGCCGCTCCGCCAATGCCAACAAATGAAAGCAGGTTCGCAGCCGCGATCACTCCGCCCTTGTCTCTTTCGTCGGGACGATGCTGGATCAGGGCGTTGACAGGAACCGCAAAGAACCCTGCCGAAAAGCCGAGGGCAGAGAGCAAGATCAGGACGTGTGTAAACGAGAGATTCGGTGAGGATAGTAAAATTCCAAGCACTGTCATGCCGACAGAACCAAGGGGAATCAGTCCATACTCAACCTTGCCGCTTGAAAGATAACCGGCTGCAAGGCTACCGAAGCCGATGCCGATCGCGACCGCAGCCTGGAGAATTCCCGTGCGCGTGGAAGTGGCGTGCAGCACGTCTTCGCCATAAAAGACGATGTTGGCAGACAGCAATGCGCCAAGAAACCAGAAATATGTGTTGCCAAGAACTGCGAGCCACAGGACACGATCTTTGCGGATCAAAAGCACCTGCTCCCAAAGATCCCCGAGCGGGTTGGCTCGATACTTCTTCGCAGGATCAGCGGCAGGGACCTTCGTAATTCCGAGGCTGAAGAGCAATCCGACCAGAGATAGGCCGATAAAGATCAGACCTGACCAGCCTTGGCGCCCGTGAAAAACATCCGCGAGAAATGCGCCAGAAACCAGCCCCGCGATGGCTGCGAGAAAGGTTCCTAGTTCAATAACGCCATTGCCCCAAGAGAGTCTTGGTTCGGGCAGCAGTTCTGGCAACAAGCCATATTTCGAGGGACCAAAGAATGCCGCCTGCGTGCTGGCGAGAAAGATCGCGGCCATCTCCAGGTGCAGATTCTGCCAGGCTAGTCCGGCAGCGGCGAGCAACATGACAACAATCTCAAAGACTTTCGTCCCGATCGTAACAGTGCGTTTGCTGAAACGATCCGCGAGAAAGCCTCCCGTCATCGAGAACAAGATGAATGGAACGGAGAACAACGCGCCAGCGACCAAGACGAGCCGATCACGATCGGCTTTCGCCAAACCTGTGCCAAGGATGAGGAAGACGACGAGATTCTTATAAGCATTGTCGTTGAATGCACCCTGGAACTGGGTCACGACCAGCGACCAGAATCCGTGTTGCCATGATTGCAAGGCAAGAGGTTTCTGGGGACGCTCGGCGGAGGAAGTAGGCTGTTCCAGCACAGCGAGGACAGGATCTTCGCTCATAAGAGTATTCGATAAGCGCCTGATAATTCGGGAGTTCTGCACATCTTGTCACAACGACGGCTTACTTCCAACCACAATGCAAAGAACGCTCGTTACTTCCGGGCTTGCAGGCAAGAATAAAGCGCAACACGGGGTTGCTCCGGCGTTCTACTATTTAGGCTTGCAGAACTAGTTATATACGGGGCAGCCCTTGGAGCTTCTTGCCGTATTGTTAGCGCTGTTAGTCTTAGCCACTCCTGTTCTGGCCATCTCTGCCGTGTGGCGGCAGCGGAAGTTGCGCCTTCGGGTCGAAGAGTTGGCGCACCAAACATCGCAACAGAACGATGCGCTACACCGCGAGCTTCTGGAGCTTCGCCGACAGGTAGGCACCCTATCTCCATCGGCAAGTCCATCTGCGCATCCGGACGCGTCCGGGCCTGCAGTTTCTGTTGTCACATCGAAGCCGCCGCAACCCGCCATTGCCGAAAGATCAACTGAACCTTTGGTTAAAACTGCGCCTGTCGTGCCAGGTAGCGCTCAGCCACCGGCGCCAGCTGCCAAAGCTGAACCTGTCCTTTGCCCTTGGTGCAGCACGGTGCATGCCGGCGGGGTAAACAACTGCCCACCCAAGCCGGTTGTGCCATCGACCTCGACAATGCGCACGGAATCTGCACCTCCTCCTGAAACTCCACTGAGAGTGGAAGTGCCCCTCCGCACTTCGATTCCGCTGGAGCAACAGGAGCCGATCACAGCCAAGCCACAAGAAGAACTTGGTTTGACCGGCAAACACGATGCGACTAAAGTTGGCCCGACACTTGCCCATATTGACGCCAAGTCAACGAAGCCGTTGCCATCCCCGGCTCGATCAATTCCAGCGACTCCATCTAAATCGACAGTGCCACCGACTTTGCGGCACGAGCACTTGACGCCTCCCCCGACTCCAGTTACCCCACCTCCGGTCAGTGCTCGTGTTGTAGAACCGCCGCAGTTCGCCGCCTTGCGGTCTTCGACTTCAAGGGCAAGTGTTCAGCAGCGAATGAAGTCAGTGTTTGCGCTGGAAGAGACTCTGGGCACGAATTGGCTGAACAAGCTTGGCATCACGATCCTTGTTCTAGGACTTGCGCTTTTTGGAATCTATGAGCTCGGCCAGTTGGGGCCTGCAGGCAAGGTCGGACTATCCTACTTCGTCTCGTTGGCGCTCTTGGCGGGAGGCGTGTTTTTCGAAAAGCGGGAGCGCTACCGCGTTCTCGGCCGCACGTTAATTGGCGGTGGATGGGCTCTGCTGTTCTTCACGACGTATGCGCTGAACCATGTCCAAGCGATGCGAGTGATGAGTTCAGAGAATACTGATCTCATCCTGATGCTAATTGCGGCGTTGGCGATGGTCGCCCACACTTTGCGCTATCGCTCGCAATTGGTGACTGGGCTAGCGTTCCTGCTCGCGTATACGACAGTGTCTCTAAGTCACGACACCGTATACAGCCTCGCGTCCGGCGTAATTCTCGCGATTGGTCTGGTCAGCACTGTCATCAAGATGGAATGGTTCGAACTTGAAGTCTTTGGCATTCTGTCGAGCTATCTGAATCATTTTTATTGGTTGTATCGTCTGCTGGGCCCGGAAGGTGCGCATGGCAACGCGTTCTCCGAATATCACGCGAGTACGGCGCTCCTGCTGTTTTATTGGATCATTTTCCGAGGGTCCTACATTGTTCGAAGAGTGAAGTCTCCCCGCGCCGAGCATGTATCCACTGCTGCGGCTCTGCTGAATACGCTCCTCTTGCTCGGGACGATGAAGTTTCAGTCTGTGCAACCAGAGTTGGCATTCATCGCCTTGCTCATCATTGGTGCTGTGGAATTCGCGCTTGGACAACTGCCGATCACGAAACGTCGCCGGGAAGCTTTCGTGGTTCTGAGCGTGCTTGGTGCGGCGCTCATCATTACCGCTGTACCATTCCGCTATTCCGGAAACAATGTCGCCATTCTATGGCTGATCGGCGCCGAAGCATTGCTGGTGGCCGGCGTCTTGTTCGGCGAAATGGTTTTTCGCCGGTTGGGCCTGTTCGCAGGAATGCTGGTTGGGTTGCACCTGGCTGCTATCGATTTCCGCCAACTTACGGCGGTGAGGGAAAACAGCGAAGATCTTTTCTTAGCTGCTGGCGTGATGTTCGCGCTGTGTGCAATCGTCTTCTATCTCAACACGCTTCTCGTTGGGAAACGGTGGAGACTGTTTTTTGTTGAGTTCCCGGATAGCCAACTGTTGTCCGGCCACTCCTACCTCGGAGCGTTCGCTGCTGTCTCGGCTGGTTGGGCGCTGTGCTCGCGAGATTGGTCTGCACTCGCTTTCGCGGGCATCATGCTTGTGCTCGCAGCACTGGGCTACAGATTCAAGTTACTTCATCTGCAGGTGCAGTACGGTGTGATTGGCGCACTGGCTGCCTATCGAGTCGCAGTTGTCAATCTCCACAGCGAAGCGGCACCGCATGTCCACATCTCCGCCAGGTTGATCACACTGCCAATAGTGGCTGCGATGTTTTATGTCGCTGCCAAGTTTTCTCAGCTCCGAGATGATTCCAATCAACGGGTGTTTCGAGGCCTGTTTGCACTTGCGGGCACAGCCCTCCTCACGGCACTGATTTACTACGAAGTGCCTGAACTTTGGCAACCAGTGGCAGCCATCGTCTTTGCTGTGGCTCTCCTTGAAGTCGGGCGATGGGTCGGCTACGGCATACTCGCCTGGCATGCTCACTTGCTGAGTGGACTGGCGGTTCTGGCGGCACTTACTGCCGATCAGGCTGGCGCGCAGCGTTGGCACGATGTACCGCTCCATGCGTTTGGCGCATTGCCTGTGGTGGTGGGGCTGTACTGGCTCGCTAGGCGCATCGTTCTGCCTAACACCGATCACGTCAATCTTGCTCGTATCGCCTATAGCTGGGCTGGAACAGGCTTGATGCTGTGGGTGCTGAACGAGGCCGTGCCGCTGCCATGGGTCGCCGTTTCATGGGTCGCATTCGCGGTTGTTATCGCACTCGTCATGCGGAGAATTGGTTATCGGCAACTCGCATGGCAGGCGAATGTCGTCGCAGCCTGTGCGGTAGGACGCGTCTACACGGCAAACTTCACTCTGGAACAAAGCGCATGGAGTGGCGTTTCTCTTCGCCTGGTTACCGTTTCGATTGTTGCCGCGGGGCTCTATTTCCTGTCTCGAAAAGCGACGATCTCTGATTCTCCAATCAAGCCTGCGATTACTTATCTACACACATTTGCCGCCACCGCATTGCTTGCGTTCTTAGCGTGGTATGAAGCACCGGGGGCGTGGCTCGCCGCAGTATGGGCGACATTCGCTCTCATTCTGGCGCTGGTAGATCGCCGATTTGAGTTGGATGACCTTCGTTGGCAGGCGCATGCACTCGCCGCGCTGGCTATGGTGCGCGGCGTCAGCTTGAACTTGTACATCAACGAAAGCTGGCATGGAATCAGCGTTCGTTTGCTGTCGCTCGCGGTCGTGACGGTCGTTATGTATGCGCTTGCACAACTCATCCGTATGCCGCAGGAGTGGCGTGCGCGGGAGTTCCATCACATCTACTCGTGGGCAGCGTCAGCACTCATTTCACTCCTCATGTGGTATGAATTGCAGCCGCTGACTGTTGCCGTTGGTTGGGGCGCGTTCGGACTTGTGCTCTTTGAATATGGCCTGTTGCGGAAGGTCCGGCAGTTCCGATTCCAGTCATACGTGGTGCTAGCCGCTGCGTTCGGCCGCATTTTCTTCGCGAACTTAGCGGCTGGTAACCCCGGTGAGCTCTGGAGCCCTCGAATTTACACCGTCTTGCCCCTCACGCTCATTTTCTTTTTTGTGTACGCGCAATTGGAAGGCGACGACAAGGAGACGGGAGATGACCGTCGCTTGCACTTCGATGATTTTATCTGCTATTTGGGGACCGCGAGTGTAGTTGCCTTACTGTATTTCCAATTTGTAAACGATTGGTTGGTGACGGCGTGGGCTGCCATAGTATTTGTTCTTTTCGGATCGGCACTGTTGCTGGATCGTTCGATCTTCTTGCATCAGGGCATCCTCCTAACAGTCGGTACCTGCGTACGCGGCATCATGCACAATCTTTTCGGAGCCAGTTATTTCAGCGGCGGCGACTGGACCGGACGATACTTCGTGCTTGGTTCGGCTGTGGCCGTTCTATTGGCATGTCTGCCGTTTGCGTTTCGGCTGCGCGAGCGCAATAAACAGCAGGCTCTTAGGTTCCGTTGGCTAGCTGCTCTGGTCCACCGTCCAGAACAGTTCATGTTCTTTGCGCCTGTGCTTCTGCTAACCCTGATGCTCGCGCTTAAGATGCGCGCTGGCATGGTGACGGTCGCATGGGGCATTGAAGGAGTCCTGATTGTGCTACTGGCGCTTGCTGTCAACGAGCGCAGCTTCCGGTTGACGGGGCTGGTCCTGCTATTGGTGTGTGTGGGGAAGATCATGGTGCGCGACGCCTGGGGACTGGCTCCTCGGGATCGTTACATCACTTTCATCATCCTTGGAGCCGCATTGCTGTTGGTATCGTTCCTTTACAGCAAGTATCGCGAAACTATCCGGCAGTTCCTATGAAGCGAATCGGTTTGTTCATCGGCGTGCTTCTGGTCGCCCTATCGGCCATCTACTTCAGCGAGCGGCGGCACGATTCGACCCCTGTCTCGGCGAACGCCGTCGTGGAGGTCGCAGCCGATGCACAACGCGATCTAAGTCGAGTCCCAATGCGGTTGACGCGCCTTTCTGACGATCAAGAAATCGCGATCGGGAATGAACTTGCTGAGCAATACTCCACCATCAGCGACAAAATGAGCCCTGAAGAACTGGCGCTCGACGGCTACATTCGCCGGGTGGGAGGCACCGTGGCCGCGCATGCTCACCGGCATCTTCCTTATTCCTTTCATTTGCTGCCTAATCCGTCCATCATCAATGCCTTCTCCCTGCCCGGAGGCCCGGTTTACGTCGGGGAAGGCCTGGTCAACTTGATGACCAGCGAAGACGAGCTTGCGTCGGTTCTCGGACATGAAATCGAACACATTGACCACTATCACTGCGCCGAACGAGTACAGGTCGAAGCGAAGCTGCGCAATTTGAAACTTGAAGTGATCGGTGCGTTGGTGCAGATTCCACTCGGTGTGTGGGAGGCAGGCTATAACAAGGATGAGGAACTAGAAGCAGACCGGGAGGGTATGCGGGTCGCGGTTCTGGGAGGCTATTCGCCTTATGGAGCGGTGACTCTATTTGAGAAATGTGCCAAGCTGCACAAGGAATACATCATTCATGCGCAGAGCCCCGAAGAGGAACTTTCTCAACTCGCAGTTCAAAGTCTGGAAGGATATTTTCGTTCACATCCTCAACCCTCGGAACGGCTCGCGCAGGCAGATGCAGTGATTGCGCACGAGGGGTGGCAGGACCGCAAGGTGCAAAAGCCTTTTCGCGTCGAATATGAAACCCACAATGGCAAGTACGTGAAATGAGAAGCAGGTCAGACACGTTCTAGTTGGCTTTCATTCGGCCGAGGACGGGCTGAAGCTGCATTCAAAACCGGCTGGCGTTTCTTCAGCATTCGCAAGATCCAGTAACCGGCGGCAGCGGCCGCCAAGTGCTTGAGAGTGTGGCCGCTCACAATGTGTCCCACTGCGAAAATCGGCTGGTCGAGAGTTTCCAAAGCTTTGGCCAAAGCATAAAAACCGACCACGATAGCCAAGTCAGATGTGCGCGTGTAGCGCTTCGGAAATACGAGCGCAAGCAACAAAGCCAAAGCCGAATACGCTTGCACTCCCGCATAAAAGCGCAGGTCACCAGCACCCCTCGCTTCGCTCGCGTACCACTGCAAAACGCTGCCCATTCCGATGAGCAAGAGCAGTGGCAATAACCACAAGCCGGTTCTGAGACTAATCCGCTCCGTGATGATCGCAGCTACCATCGCCATGAATGCGATCGTCATCGGCAGTCGATCCCAGACCAGTCGCGCATTGTTCGGAGACAGGTGATAGTAAGACGAACCAAATGCTGTTAGGAGCAAGCCGATGAAAACCAGCACATAAGGCCATCGTTCACGCGAGTCAAGAAAGTGGTTTTTCAACTGGCCAGGAGTTGAACGTAGCAGGAACAGCAGTCCACAGATTCCGATGACACCAAAAGGCACATTGGAAACAACATCGCCGAAGTTCGGAATTCCCAAAAAGCCGCGCCGGTCGGCAAACGAGTGATAAGACTGTGGCTGGGGAATTCGTGGCAGCAGAGAAAAGATCACTGTCACCACGGCTGTGAGGGCTAGTAGAAGTCCCGCGCTGGTCCTTTGCGAAATGACTTTGTCTGACATGCGAACCTTGAACAACCGCCCGAACGAAAACTGCCTGCTACTGTCGGATGGGTTCTGTCCCTTCACTCAGGATCTTCAGATAACGTGAATATCCGAAGACACGGGCTCGGCGTTTTCCCGTGACCTCCTTGGCTATACCAAGGCGAACCAGGTGATCCAAGGCAACCGTCACCGTGGGGATGGATAGCTTAAGCTCGTCGGAGACGGCGCCGATAACCTCCTGGAGTCAAAGTCAGTGGCGCTCTTTCCTCCGTTGCAGCACGACTTGCGACTCGGGTGATGTCTCTACTGGCATCTTCTGCAACGTAACGGTCCCTGGTGTCGTTGGTGGCACTTCACGCGCGCTGGCAACCCGCATCCCCAAGACGAATCCGAGTGCTAATGCGGCACTCGCAACAACTGGCAGCCATGTTGCCCAGATCTGTTTTTCCAGCCTGACGATGAAATCTTCCATCTGTTGGGCACGAGTTGCAATGCTTCGCAGGAGCGAGTCATTGGCACTTTTGGTTCCCGCAATTACCCCGATGTCAGGGGGTGCCCCGCTTTGATCAAACGGATCAACCAGCGGTCTCGGAATGCCGTTGAGGCGATGCTGGAGACGGCGTCTGACATCAAGTCGCCACCTGACAAATTTGCCATCGATATCATGCTTGGACCGATGGCGGGCGCGATGCGTTCCTTACTGGAGACTGGACCCTCCCCCGCGACAGTCCGCAAAGCGCGAGAGCAACTCGTACTCCTCTGTCAGTCATACATGACGGCCGCGACAGCGAAGCGCGTTTGTTGACCTCCCTTGGGGCGCCTAGTTTATACGTCCGGTGGACCTCCCGCTCCTGCCAGATCCTGCCGCCGATCTTCCCAACGGTGAATTTTGCTGCGCTCCCGCGCATCGTCGTTTGTCGGCGAGCGTCGCACTCAAGATCGACCCCAGCTTGCCCGATTCTAACGGCACAATCGAAGCGCATCCGAACCTTTCGAGTCATTGGTTGCGAGTCCCACGGTGATGCGACAAGATGCTGACGCCGTTGGAGGATGCGTCGAGAGTTCTGGAGCCCGAAATCACCGGAGGCTGTGATGGCGATCACAGATTCCTGAGGGGGGCAGTAGTAGCTTCGCAACATATTGAGAGGTGTGTTTTTCCCGATCGTAGAACTAAAGGAGATATCGTTATGGCAGTGGCAGATGTGGTCAAGCAAACCTCCGTCCAGGAAGCGGTTAGCACGCTTCGTAAGGGCGGTGTCAAAGCGAAATACGACAACTTTATTGGCGGCACGTGGGTAGCGCCGCTGAAAGGCCGGTATTTTACCGACTACAGCCCGATCAACGGCGAGCCGATCTGTGAGATCGCCCGTTCCTCGGCGGAAGATATCGAGAAGGCTCTCGACGCAGCACATAAAGTCAAAGATCTCTGGGCCCGCACTTCACCCGCCGTTCGCGCCGGCATTCTGCTCAAAATTGCCGACAAGATGGAAGAGAATCTGGAGCTTCTGGCCCTGGCCGAGACTCTGGACAACGGCAAGCCAATTCGCGAGACTCGCGCCGCCGATGTTCCTCTGGCCATTGACCACTTCCGTTATTTCGCCAGCTGTGTCCGCGCCGAAGAAGGAACAGTAAGTGAGATCGACAACGACACCATCGCCTACCACTTCAAGGAGCCGCTGGGCGTAGTGGGACAGATCATTCCCTGGAACTTCCCGCTGCTCATGGCGGCGTGGAAGCTGGGTCCGGCACTGGGCGCGGGAAACTGCGTAATCCTCAAGCCGGCCTCCAATACCCCGCTCAGCGCCTTGGTGCTGATGCAACTGATCGCAGACGTGATTCCGGCTGGCGTAGTTAACGTAGTTACGGGACCGGGTGGCGAGATCGGCAAAGCTCTGGCCACCAACCCACGCATTGCAAAGATCGGCTTCACCGGCGAGACCACAACTGGAAGGCTGATCATGCAATACGCTTCCGAGCCCATCATTCCGCAGACGCTGGAGTTGGGCGGAAAATCCCCGAACATTTTCTTCGCCGATGTGATGGACCAGGACGACGAGTTCTTCGATAAAGCTCTAGAGGGTTTTGCCCTGTTCGCCTTTAACAAGGGGGAAGTCTGCACTTGTCCTTCTCGCGCGCTGATCCAGGAATCGATTTTCGATAAGTTCCTCGAACGCGCCGTAGAGCGGGTGGCCAAGATCAAGGTCGGCAACCCTCTCGATCCCAACACCATGATGGGCGCGCAAGCCTCGCGCGACCAGCTGGAAAAAATCCTGGAGTACATCAAAATCGGCAAAGAAGAAGGCGCGAAGTGTGTGGTTGGCGGAGAGCAGGCTCATCTGGGCCACGATCTGGAGAACGGCTACTACGTCAAACCGACAGTATTCGTCGGTCACAACAAAATGCGCATCTTTCAGGAAGAGATCTTCGGCCCGGTGCTTTCGGTGACGAAGTTCAAAACTCTGGAAGAAGCCATCGCCATCGGGAACGATACGGTTTACGGTTTGGGCGCGGGCGTATGGTCACGCAACGGAAACAACGCCTATCGCGTGGGCCGCGAGATCAAAGCGGGCCGGGTGTGGACCAACTGCTATCACCTGTATCCAGCGGGTGCGGCGTTTGGCGGCTACAAACAGTCCGGCTTTGGCCGCGAAACTCACAAACTTGCCCTGGGACACTATCAGCAGACCAAGAACCTGTTGGTGAGCTATAGCCAGAAGCCCTTGGGATTTTTCTAAACTACTGTGGGCGGACGCAGGGCGGAGGAACGCCTCCGCTCTGCATCCCGTCCGATTCCACTCTCCGGCAATAGGCAGCCCTCGCTTCTCGTGACCTCGCACTACACTTGACTGTCCCCCTGGTCGCTGCCACCAATGTGGATCTCGAGAGCGCGACTGATGCGGGACGTTTCCGCAAAGATCTTCATTCCCGCCTTCCGCCGTTGGGACAGAGCACCGGACGATCAGAAACAATCGCAACTACGAATCCCTGAATCGCGCGAGTTCACTGCCAGAACAATCCGAGTCTCACCTCACTTCTTCGCTTTCGCAGGAGAAGCCAGCGCGACAGCGGCCTCGGTGGTAAGAAGAAGGAAAGTGAATGTCTCCTGCAGGTACAAGTGGACGGCGGCATCGGCGTGGCTGAGATAGCCGATGGAGACGTCCTGGCCGATGTGCAGCTCGAAATCGCCCCCACGCGTAGTCAACACGAAAGCGCCGGTGATGGCGGGCGCCCAGATGATTTGATCTTTTACGAGCCGCTTGACGTGCTCCAGCACCGGGTATCCGTGGTCGCTGGTCTCAGCTAGTGCGGTGTAGGCATCGGCGCCGAGCAGCACAGAGTAGGGGCCGTTGACACCGACGAGACGCAACTGGCTCAAGCCCTGGGCGATGGCTTGCGGGTACTCGCGCACGTCGGCGGGGAGCGTCATGATCGGGTTGCTCGTCCCTTGGCGAATGCCCCCAATTCCGGCGGCGGCGTAGCCCTCGAATATGGCCGCGTCCTCTGCAAACGCGATCTGCCGCGCGGCGTCTTTCGCCGGTTGCCAGTCGGAGTCGTTCGCGCCACGATCGACGTCGTCGATGGCGCTGCGATCCAGTTCGAACGGGGCACGCAACTCGACGATCGCCTTGACCTCGCGCTGCCGCGCGACGACGCCTTTCGCTGGGGCTGTGATGGTCCGTAGGTGGCCGGTGCCGACGGCGGAGAGGCCGGTGCCGGCCGGTCCCTTTAGGTCGACAACGCGCCGTCCGGCGAGGTAGCGCTTGAGCGTGCGCGTCGTTTCCTCTTCGATTTGAGCCCAGGCCGAATCGGAAATGGGTGCCAGCTCGCGATGCAGATTATTCATGCTGTGTATCTCCTTTGAGTGAGCCGATGTCGAGCGAACCATGGCGCTCCGATGGAATGGATGAAGACGGGCTGAATGAAGATGAAGAGTTTTCGGCCACCGCTGCGGCGGATTCCGCAAGCGCAGCCTGATCTTCAATCGCTTGGTCATCAGCAACGTTGTCCAGAAATGTTGCCGAAGGCGCGAAGAACAGACCTCCGGTGACGGCACGGCTGAAATCGAGCAACCGGTCGTAGTTGCCGGGCGGACGGCCGATGAACATGTTCTCGAGCATCTGCTCGATGGTGCGGGGCGACCGGCTGTAGCCGATGAAATAAGTGCCATATTCACCATGCGCGGGCCGGCCGAAGGGCATATTGTCGCGCAAAATCTTGATTTCTTTCCCGTTCTCGACGATGGTAGTGAGCGCGTTGTGCGCCGACGCAGGTTTGACCGAATCATCCAGTTCGATGTCGGAAAGCTTGGCTCGGCCGATGATGCGTTCTTGCGCCTCCGTGGAGAGCGCGTTCCATGCACCAAGATCATGGAGATATTTTTGCACGATGACGTAGCTGCCTCCGGCGAATGCAGCATCCTCCTTGCCGATGAGCACGGCTTCGGTTGCGGCCATACCTCGAGGATTCTCCGTGCCGTCGACGAAACCGATAAGATCGCGATCGTCGAAGTAGCGAAAGCCGTGCACTTCGTCCACTGGCGACACGGCGTTTCCGATGCGCGCCATAATCTGGGTTGCCAGCTCAAAGCACAGGTCCATGCGCTTGGCGCGGATGTGGAAAAGCAGGTCCCCTGGAGTGGACACAGCGTGGCGCGCTCCGGCGCGAATCTCACGGAACGGATGCAATTCTGCCGGACGCGGCGGCGCGAAGAGTCTGTCCCACGCCTCCGATCCAAATCCCATCACGCAGGAAAGTCCTCCTTCGAGGTCGCGAAATCCCACGGCGCGCAAAAGAGCGGCCAGGTCTCCGCATAATGAGCGCACTGCACCGCTATTTTCAGAGCCTGGGTTGAGCGTCGCGACCAGAAAGATGGCGGTGCGAGTGAGCGGTGCGTCCACCGGCTGGGCGACAACAGGCGATCTAGCGGCGGCCTGGGGCGCGATCGTTGAATCGGGGCCTGAATCGGAATCTGAATCGGGACGGAGATCGGGATCGGTTTCCATCGGGTATCGTTTCCGGTGGCGCGCGCAGATTTCTCTTTCCGAAAGCCTACGATCGCCGTGCGCGTAAAAGCTCGCTCAGCCAGCTTACCCATCAGCCGCCAGACCTGCAAGCGCTGAGGCCGTCAGCCAGTATTGAGACGGCTCTTTAGTCTTGTTCGCCGAGAGTCTGGACGAAAGGCTTGCCGTAGGGATAGAAGAGATCCTTGCGGCCTTGCTGCCACGCCGCTCTGAGTTCAGGCGCGGTGATGTCCCAATCCGGCCGGCATTTCTTCAGGACAGCCCGCAGATCCTGGCGCAGATCTTCCACGGTGGGTCGTCCGAAGAACCAGTAGCCGTTGTAGACCTTATAAACCACCAGACCGGGCTCGAGGACGATCACGTGCGGGATCATGGGATTGTGGATGGGATCGGTGTATTCGGCAATGTCGAGATCTTTTTGCACCACGCGGCCGGCGTCGGAGAGGAATGGCCAGTGGGCGCCGACGGCGGTGCGATATTCATTGGTCTCGGTGATGTTGTCGGTGCTGATCGTGACCAGGCGGCAATAGGCAACCTCGAGCTCACGATGAAGTTGAACCAGTCCTTCCGCCTGGCGCCGGTCCTTGGGGCAGAAACCTCCGCGGCTGAGGACGAGAACCATGGGATGTTGTGCTTGCAGTTCGGAGAGCTTGCGCCGCGTCGCGGTGTGGTCGGAAAGCTCATAGTCGGGAAAAGTGGCGCCTGGAATGATGTCGGCTCGCATGTGAGATCCTCGGCTCTTGGATGCGCAGAGGCTGGTCACGGTTCAATCATTCGCAGCGGGTGCTCTCTTGGCAAAGCATTCAACGCGGCGCTCCCGGGCGTCTAGGCGAATGTTGTCGGGTCGGGCAGTCGCTGTGCCCGGCTCGATGAGGCGCGCGAAATGCGAGGCGAAACATCTCCAGGGCCAGTCTCAGAACGCGAACTTCAAACCCAGTTGGACCAGGCGCGGGGCAGCCGCGCTCACGACTTGTCCGAAGTGGGGATCATTCACTTCGCCATCCACTGCGGCGGCACCATAAAACTGGGCATGATTGAGCGCGTTGAAGGCTTCCAGGCGAAATTCAAACGATTTTGACTCGGTCACTTTCAACATTTTTGTCAGCGCGAGGTCAAAATTATCGATTCCGGGGCCATAGAAAAAACGCCGCGGAACATTCCCCAGTTGCCCGCGCGTCTCGGTAGTGAAGGCGGCGAGCGCGTTGTTGAACGCGGGCCGGCCGTTTCTGGGATTGGTATTGATGTCGAGCGGCGCCCCGTGATACTCCGGCGTATCGAGCAGGTAATTGTTAATGCCATTGCCCAGGGTTCCGAGCAGTGAGTTATCCGAGTCGTCTAGCAGGGTTACCGGCAGACCAGTGCTGAGACGCGCAGTGCCGGCGATGCTCCATCCCTCGCTCAGGCGGGTATTGTGCCCGGAGAGCAGATCGAACGGCAGATCCACCTTGAAGCTTCCCACAAAGTTGTGTTTCATGTCCCAGGCGGAAATTGCGCGCGTGGCCGCGTGGTTCAAAGGATCGAGTTGTTCGCCAAGATTTGAACCTTGATCAATCGATTTGCTGTACGTGTATCCAAGCAAAAAGGTGGATCGGTGTCCAACGTAGCGCAGATTGGTCTCCAATGCGTTGTAACTCGAGTTCTCAATGGTTTGTTGCCAGGTATCCTCGTGATAGTTGGAGCCGAGGCCATCTCGTACTCCTTGATACACCTGCCCGCCGGCGCTGGTGATGACGGCATCTTCGCCAAACGGGCCGCAGGTGGGGCTTCCGGGCGCTACCTCACTGGGTTGACTGAGGCTGAGGCAGAGAGCCTGGTTGGCGGGGTTGTTGGAGACTACGGCGAGAATGTGATGTCCTTCATTTCCTACATAGTTAATGGTGAGAAGCGTGCCGGTCGTGATCTGCCTCTCGAACGAAAGCATGTAGTTCTCAGTGTAGGGAACCGCATCGCGATAATAGAGAGAGACGTCGGCCGAGATCGGGATTACGCTGGCGAAACTTTGTGTATCCGGGTTCGTGGCTGAGACCTTATGCGGAGGAAACGCCAGTGGGAACGGATTCGTATTCTGGCCGCCATCGGCGGCATTGATGAAGGGCGTCGCAAACAGGGGCGGTTCGGGTGAAAGGTAGTTATCGCCGAATGGGGCAACCCCATACATGACCCCCGCTGACAGACCTGGAAATGCAGTGTAGAAGATCCCATAGCTCGCCCGGATGCTGCTCTTACCGTTGTCTCCAAAAAGTTCCCTCAGAATTCCGTGGTCAAATCTCGGCGCGTAGGCAAAACCGATCCGTGGGGCAAAGTTATCGGGCTTCGACGGCGAAATGGTGCTCGGAATTCCGGGATCGCCAGGAACCACCAAGTCCTGGGGCAACCCCGGGTACAACAGCGACTGCCTTCCAGGGATGACGGTCTGAATGTTGTTGTACTTCTCCCAGAAGGGCATGATGTAGTCCCAGCGAAGGCCGGCGTTGATGGTTAAATCGCTTCGCGCTCGCCAACTGTCTTGCGCAAACAAGCCCGCATACCGGTTTCGCGGGTAAAAGGGCTGGCCCGAGGACTGCGTGAAATTGCTCGGGACACCGATCAGAAAATCGGCGAAGGCTGAGCCAGTTTCAGTTCCATCGATGTTGAAGGTTCCATTAAAGGTAGCGTTGGGATGCTCGTTCACCTGATCCCAGTGAAACTGCCCGCCAAATTTCAAAGTATGTGTGCCGATCACTTTCGACAACATATCACTCAAATACAGAGTGTTGTTGGTCTGGGTTTCGTTGGTGATGGGAACGCCCATTACGAAGGAAGGAAAAACAATGTTTTCAACGCCTTCAAATTGCGGCGCCTGCACCAGGAATCCGCCCGCGCCCGTGTTGGCCGAGAAGCCCTGCGCCGCCTGGCTTATACCGAGGCCACCGTGCGGTTGGCCGATCACATTGGCATAGCGAAGATACCCTGAATGGAATTCATTCACCGTGCCAGCTCCAAAAACTTTTGTGTCGCCGAGGCTGATGAGTTGGGCGCGTCCGAATGTCAGAGCATCAAAACCGGGGATGCTTGCTCCGCCTTGTTGTCCGGGATAGGGATTGTCGAGGCGGTAGTCGTCGAAGAAGTAGTACGCGGAAAACTGGCCCCATCGCCCAACGTTGGCGTCGATTCGCCCGGAGGATTTATCGTCACGCACCGTTTGTGGATATGCGGAAGTAGAGAATTGATCAGCGCCGGAGTTGGGGGAAGGAATGTATGGCAGCAGCGCGAGAGCCGGCGCCGACCACGCTGCCACGGGAATGACTGCATTCGGAAACACGCACGAAGAGTTCGTGGTGCATCCCGCAGTGTAGTAAGGTTCACCCGCGGTGACTCCGTAACCCAGGTCTTGCGAAAGCATGCCAGCCAAGGATGGACCGCTCACGGTAGTGGGGACGGTATTTCCGTTGACGTCCGTGGTCACGAATGACCCAGCCTGATCGAACAGATTGCCGGTGCGGTCCTGGACGGAAGGAACCGAGATGTTTCCGGTCTCGACGCCCTCATTGGTTCGAGTGCCTTGATAGTCCGCAAAGAAATACACTTTGCCACGCTGGATGGGGCCGCCGAGAGTGCCGCCGAATTGATTCTGCCGGAAAACGGGACGGCTCGGATCGAAGTAGCCGCGGGCATCCAAACCCGTGTTTCGCAGAAACTCGAACGCGTTGCCGTGGAAGCGGTCACTGCCCGACTTGGTGATGACGGTAACCATGCCCCCGTTGTAATTTCCGTATTCCGGGTCGAAGTTATTGGTGAGAACACGAAATTCGTCGATCGAGTCCAGGTTCGCGACGATGGAGGTTCCACCATTCATATGCTCCTGCACATCGATTCCATCCACCAAAAAACCGTTCGACGATTCTCTCTGTCCATCGATCGACAAGTTTCCCGGATTCAAATCGCCTGAGGGCGAAAGTCCGCCCGTCACTCCGGCCATGATTACCGAGTTCGGAAGTAAAGTGGAGACCGGAGCAACTCCAGGCTGGATCGGAAGCAGGTCAGTATAGCTGCGCCCATTCAAGGGCAGCGCGGTCATCTGCGAACTGGTTACGAGTTCGCCCAGATGGGTTGCCACGGTATCGACTTGCACTTCGACCGCCGCCGATTCCCCTTCTACCATAATATTTTCAGAGCGCTCGCCCAGACTGAGCACGGCATCCAATGTGAGGGCTGCGTCGGTATCGATCGCCAAATTAGTTTTCTCTTGGGTTTCGAACCCCGTGGCGTCGATCGTCAGATCGTAGCTGCCGACCGGAAGAGCCGGGAATGAATAGAATCCCTCACCGTTCGACTTCGTTACATATTCCGACTTGAGCACCGTATTGACCAGGGTAAGTTTGGCTTCGACAATCACGGCGCCGGTCGGATCTTTCAAGGTTCCAGAGAGGCTGCCGCTGGCCGCGGCAAACAGCGAAACGGAAAAGCAGACGAGAATTGCCGCGGCCCCAGCGCGAGCCAGCAGGGAAGCGATCCGGATGGCGATCTGAGGTCTAAGCAAGATGCTCGAAATGAGAGAAGCGACACGTGGATGGGGGCGTCTGATGCGCGTTCTATAGGATTTTGGCATAAGCATGAATATGAAATTGAAATTCATTTTCATAATGCCCCTAGAGTTGATTCCTCGCTGTGATTGGGATCACAGTCCGCTGTGCGACCTCCCGGCGTGGCCGTTGGGCTTCGATATTACGTTGCTGTGATTCGTGCTACGGGATGGTATAGCACGAAGTCAACGATCGTGCTACAAGCGCCCGCGCGTATTTTGATGTTTTATTTCCGTATCTATAACTTTCCCCGGCTTGCCGATAGGAGATTTCCCGGCGGGAGTGTCATCGGCGTGGGGGATGATGATGAGGATGGGGATGGGGATGAGACACGGTCTCTGGGGAACTCATGACTAGCCGCCCATGCTGCACTCCTTTTGTGCTGATAAGGCGGTCGGCGAGCTTTTGAACGTCTTTCGACTTGCCGCGAAGTACGACCACCTCCAGGCAGTTCTCATGATCGAGGTGGGCATGCAGGGTGGAAATGACGATCGCGTGGGACTCGTGCTGGAGATCGGTGAGTTTTTCCGGCAGCAGGCGAGTGTGGTGATCGTAGATGAGGGTGACGGTGCCAACCACAAGCGCATTGGCGGCGACGACTACCGAGCCCACAAGCCGGTCGCGAATCAAATCACGGAACGCCTCGGAGCGATTCTCATAGCCTTTCGCGGCGATGAATGAGTCGAACCGTCGCAGCAGTTCCGAGTCGATGGACACTCCGATACGGCTGAGATCTCCCATGGGGACCTTCCAAACGTCGATTCGCGATTAGCGTAGCACAGGCGCGCGATCTCATTGAAACGTTCGGCCCGTCGAAGTCACTACTCTGCACGGTTCGATCGCCTGCGGATGGTTTGCAGGTGAACGCTTTCTCCCCACTCGTCTGAAAACAGAAAAAAATCGGAAAGCCGGTCTGCTTGTCTTCCTGTCTTTGCGGCTGAGACCAAGAATTCACGAACGGGCCGTTTAAGTCTGCCAAGAATCGCAGTTCGTCTGCGATGACGCAGGAGTATGTGAAGGAGAGAAAGATCATGAGTGCGAAGAAGAATCAGAGTTCCGCTCCCAGCGCGGGAAGTGCGAAGAAAGCCAAAAACATTTCTATCAACCAACTGCCGGTCGAGCAGGCGCGCGCGAATCTGCGCATGCTGCTGCTCGCCAATCCAAACTATTTCGGGAACCTGGAACAGAGCGGGCTCAAACCGGTCTTGAACATCGCCGGCGACACCGCTTACGAGGAACTGGGCTGCGTGGGGTTCTCGCTTGCGTTGAGCCGTCTGGAAGCCGTGGTCTCAATCAAGCAGACGACCGGTTACGAGGGCGGCGTCTGCACGAACGGATCGCAAGAGTATGTTCGGTTCTACTTGTCCTTCGATGGCGGCACGACTTGGCAGGACCAAGGCGTAGCCGGTTTTACGGTCTACGATATTCCCGGGCCGAAGCCGCTGGAATACAGCGTGGCGTTGCCTGTCACCCTGCCGGAGGATATTTGTTTCATCGAGAACCTGCCGCAGGTGCGGGCGATTCTTTCGTGGAACTTTATCCCGCCGGCAAACACGCCTGGGTATTCACCCGTGTGGGGCAACGTGGTCGACGTTACTATCCAGAGCCCGGCGTGGGAGTTCATTATTTTTGAAAATCTTCTGGCGCTTTCGAAGGTGCAGCTTCCAGCCAACGTAAAGCAGGCGGTGGATCTCACCCAGAAGATCGCGGCTGCGCCGAAGAAGGCGTTGAGCGCGACTGAACTCGCTGAACTGTACAACGGCACGCCGGTTCCCGCAGCTCGATTCCTGTACCCCGAGATCGTCAAAGTTTCGGAGAGCCAGGGTTCGACGAGTCTGGCGAGCGTTGCCACCGGAAAGGGCAAGAGCGCGCTGGACGCGATCAACGTGAACCTCGGGGACGTCGTTGGCAGCATTTTGTCGACCAGCGGCAATACCGATTACGAGCAGTTGGATTGCGTCGGCCTCGACACGAACCGCAGCACGCTGGTAGGCGTGGTCAACGTCAAGCTGCCTTACGGCTTCAACGGCGGACTGTGCACCGCGGGCAGCACCGAGTATGTGGCGTTCTGGGTGGATTGGGGCAGCGGCTATCAATATGAAGGAACGGCCACGATCAACACGCATGACATTTCTGACATCCCTGCCGACGGCCTGGATTATGCGGCGGTGCTGCCTATCGACCTGGCGAGCCACATGCAGCCCTGCACGAACGGGGCGCAAACGGCGAACGTACGGGCGATTCTGTCCTGGCAAACGCCACCTCCTCCGACCGATCCGAATTACGTTCCGGTGTGGGGCAATCAGGAGAATGCTCTGGTGCAGATTCCCTCTGGACAGCCCGTGCAGGCTGGAGTGCCGAACATTGCGATCATCGGAGGAATCGGCGTAGCTCAGATCGACACAACCGGAGCGACGGCGCGGCCAGGAACTACGCTGCCAGGGGCGGTTTTTGCTCTTCAGGGAACGCCTGCCGATCCGTACGATAGTTCGCGGCAGTGCCCCTTCGGACAGGAAATCGTGGTGCAGGGTTTGCCTTCCGTGGGCTTCAAGTATCGCGCGTGGGTGCAGGACGTCAGTTTACCGCTGCCGATTCCTCTCACGCATTCGATCGTGACCACGGACCAGTTCGGCAATCCAACTACGCAGTTCCCAGATCCAGAAGGATTCTTCACCTATCTGCCGAATAGCCAGAACATCGACAACAACCTCGCATACTGGTACTCGAACGGAAACGATTTGTACAACCTGTGGCTGGAGATCGCGGATCTTTCAGATAACGTTCTCGGCCGAACCGTGAACTATCTTATCCAGCTGGTGAACACTCAACCGATCGCCAACATCAATCTGGCGAGCGGCGGTGATTGCAAGCAGTTCAATCCGAGCACGACTCCGACGCTCAACGGCGTTTTCGTGGCAACGGAGGTGGGCACGGGAACAACCGGCCAGATTGGCCACTACAGCCTCGAGACACTGCCGAGCGGCAACGCTCCAGTGCCGTCCAGTGGAATCTCGGACACGGGAGCAGCGGGAGCGGCCTGGTCGCTTTCGTTGACCTCGCCAGCCGTGATGCCTCCTTGCGGCTACGTGGTTCTGCTCGACGTCTGGGATAACACGATTGTCAACAGTGCGCCGGGGAACTGGAACGGTAATTCGGGTACCGCTGGCTTCTGCGTTGTTTCAGGCGACTAGTTGCGACAAAACCACGCGCCGGGTCAGGGCTTGCTCTCTGGCCCGGCGCATTTATCTACATTTAATAAGGAGAAAACCATCATGTGTTGCGGAGAAAAGCGAAGCAACTTTCGGAGCAATTCAACTTCAACCACTACAAGGCAAGGCGCGGAAGCCGGTCCGCGAAGCTTGATCCGGCAATCTGCGCCAACCCAGGTGACGCCAGGGAAACCTGGGGTGCGGATTCGCGGGCCGATCATCGGAAGGCGCTCGTCTTCGCAGTAAGGGGGACGAATCTGGCCGCGGGGTCTCTTGTCGGGGTTCCCGCCCGGATTCGGATCTGAATTCCGGTCTAGATCCCGCGCAAATTTCTTTGAAACGATTTCGAGGGTTTCTGCACTATCCCTACAAGTAACGCAGATCGCGACGTTAGCGCGATCGGCCGAAGGGACCCAGCCCGGCAACCACTAGGTAGGGTTCTCATAAATGTGCCGGAACCGAAGGGGGAAGCGGTTCCGGCACTTTTGAAATTAAGTCTTCTCCAAAGGGCGCAGGACCTCTACTCCTTCGATTCCGAGTTCACAGGAGTTTATCCAGTTAGTGCGCAACACGCGACCCATCTCGCCCACCGTTTGCCGACGTAGCATCCACCTGCTTCCAAAACGCCCGTCCTTACCTGCGCAAAACCCGGAAAACGGCGACGGTGGGTCTCTTCCAGTGCTACACTCTGTGGCACTGCGAAATCCCCGGGGCACGTACTTGGTCTTCCAGTCCTTTGACGAATCCTACATCGAGCGTTTGCGCGCCGGCGATTTTCGGACGCAGGAACACTTTTCGACGTATTTCAGCAAGCTGATCAGGATCAAGCTGTACTCGCGCCTGAAATCTTCCGAAACCATCGAAGACGTGCGCCAGGAGACCTTCTCCCGGTTCTTTGTGGCTCTGCGGGACGGAAAGATTCATCAACCAGACCGCCTGGGCTCGTTCGTCAACTCAATATGTAACAACGTGGTGTTGGAGTACTTCCGCTCGAACCTGCGAAGCGCCTCCATGGACGAGGAGGAGGAAAAGAGTGTTCCCTCCCCGGACTTGGACGTATTAGAGCAAATGCTTTCCAAGGAAACGCAGAAGAAAGTCAGGGAGATCCTGGATACGCTTTCCGAGCGCGACCGGCGGCTGTTGCGCGAGGTTTTTATTGAGGAGCGGGACAAGGATGAAGTTTGCCGCGATTTCGGAGTCGATCGGGAGTATTTGCGAGTGCTGTTACACCGTGCCAAGCACGCATTCAAGTCATCGTATCTGAAGCACATGGGCGATAATCCCCCAGATTTCGCTCCGGCCTAGGAAACCTTGCGATGCTTTCTGGCACTTAATGATTAGCGAGGGGGAAACCATGGACCACAATGCGGTGGTTCAACAGAAAATGACGGAAAGATATCTGCTGAATGAGCTCGAACCCGAGGAGCGGGACGAGTTTGAAGAGCACTTTTTCGACTGTCAGAAATGTGCTCAGGATATTCAAGCAGGATCGGAGTTTGTGGAGCACAGCAAGGTCATCTTGGCAGAGAGCTCCGATCCGATCCCGGTCCGCGATAGCAGCCGGGAAACAGTTCGCTCGGGATGGTTCGCGTGGCTGCGGCCGGCATTTGCGGTGCCGCTGCTGGCGGTTCTGCTGGCGATCGTCGGATATCAGAATCTGGTGATGTATCCGAAACTGCGGGGGCTCACGCAACCTCGGGTCTTGCCGTGGGCTTCGGTAGCCGTTGGGACATGGGGCGCAGCCAGGCCACCACTTACCGTGCCGGAGGATGGGGCTTTTCTGCTGTTTGTCCGGATTCCACCGGACGGGAACTACGCGAGCTATACAGCGGACTTGTATAACCCAAAAGGGAAGCTAGAATGGTCACTCACCTTCCCGGCCAAACCCGGCCAGGACCAGTGGCCGATGCAAATCCCGGGAGCCGATCGGGAAGCAGGAACCTATCGGATGTCAGTCCGCGGCGTCACCGCCGCAGGGGATAGCAAAGACCTCGGTAGCACTTCGTTTGAATTGCAAATTCAAAAGTAACCTCTCTGGAGCGAACCATGGCAACCATGACCGAAGCACAAGAAGCAGCCTCGAACATCACGCCCTCGCACGATTATCATGCCGAAGCGCACGTGCTCAGCGGACACTTGAAGCGTCCTATCGAGCAGAAAATCGAACTGCAAGCGCCAGTCAGTTTGAACGACCGGCGAGGCGGTCACCTCACTCGCTACGTCGACGACTTCAGCATTGAAGGACTGATTTCCTTCACCAAGGGAGAGACGCGCGTCTCGGGCGCACGCAGTTTGAAGACCAACGGCTGGGTTACACTTTCGACATCGATTCTGGAAGGGCTCAACGTATTCGAGATCATTGCGGCCGACCGGATCGTATCGCAGGTTTCGACCGAACACCCTTATGTAGACGGTCACGTGCCGAAAGTGACCTTTCTGGGCACGCAGTTCAAAAACTTTCAGGTTGGCGGTTTCCCGGTTACGCTGACTCTCAATCTCGGGTTCTGCGGAGATCGTCCGGCTGGCGGAAGAGCTTACTTGCAGGATCCGAACTTTCTCGAGAAAGTTCGCGGCCAGACGGCAAAAATCGCCGGGGCACGCGGCCTTCCCAAAGCGCTGAAGGAACAGTACGATGAGAGGCTTGCCTACATTCAGCAACTCATCAGTATTTGTGACGAGGGCGATACAAGCGAGCGCAAACCCATCACATGTTCCCTGGTCCAGAGCATCGGCGAGATTCCGATTCCGGGAGTGGAATCGTTTGGGCATGTGCTGGTGATTCCGGAGTTCGGCTCGGTAGCGCTGGGCGAGGTCGAAATCGGCGAGAAAATGTACGAAGGTTCGACAAGGGCCTGCGTCTACTTCACGCTAACCACCGTCAAGATGAAACTGGGCTGCGTGGGAGACGGCGAAGCTGCCGCAGGGAGTTCGACCTCGAACGGCCATACAGTGCCCTAGTTCTCGGTCTATGTCTTCTGGTGGCCTGTGGGTTGGGCTGTAGTCGTGACCATCCGCAGGCCGCCTTCGACCGCGCGCAGAAAGCCTTCCAGCACGGTGATCTAACAGCGAGCCAGGACGAATCCGAGAGGCAGTACAAACGACTTCACGACTCGGATCCGGCGTGGGCGTTCCGCTTCAGAATCCTGGAAGCGGAGTCGATGCTCTGGCGAGGGATGAGCCAGGAGGCATTGCATCTGCTCACCGCTGCCCCCACCCCTGCAGACGACAGAGATTCAATCATTCAGGCCCTCTCAGTGGAGGGCGTAGCATATGCCCGCTTACACGCGTTTTCCGAAGCGGAGGGCGCTTTGAGCCGAGCCGAACAGATGTGCGTCTCGCACGAAGAGCGCAGCTGCGGGATTGCGGATCGGGCGCGTGGCATATTGGCTGTCGAGCGCGGACAAATGACCGACGCTGCCCGGCTCTTTCAGCAAAGCCTGTCTTTTGCTCGTCTTCATGCGGATCGGTTTCTGGAAGCAACTGCGCTGAGCAATCTGGCTCTGGTTGCGGGTGCCGAGGAGCACTTCGACGAGGAGAAGGACCAATCTGACGCCGCATACCAAGCCGCGGTTGCTCTGGTTGCGGATCGAGTCGCCTTGGTGGCGAGAGGAAACTCCGGCTGGGCTTCCTACAGGCTCGGAGATTCCGAAAACGCGCTGGAATCGTTCCAGCAGGCGGAGCAACGCGCCGCTCAAGTCGGCGACACTTTCGACCAGGAGAATGAACTTACCAACATTGGCTACATCTACATGGACCAGCGCAAGTTCGATCTGGCGGCGCAGTATTTTCAGCGGGCCTTGGACCTTGCCGAGGGCATCAGGGCCAGGCAGGACGTTTACAACGCCTTACGCGTGCTGGCTCGCTTAGCGTTGCAGACCGGCGATCTCGACAGGGCCGGGCAATATGCTGCGCGGGCGCTGGACATCGCTCACGAGAGCGGCAATCATGTGGATGAAATCTATCCCGTTCTTGTCCAGGGACAGATCGCGGCGCGGCGCGGCGATGCGGCCAAGGCGTGGCAAATCTTCAAGGATATCGAGCAGGAGCGTGACTGTCCGGAGTCTTTCAAATGGGAGGCCGAACACTCGCTGGCGCGGCTCGATGAGGATCAGAAGCAATGGGATGCTGCCGACCGCGAGTATCGAGCGTCGCTGGCTACATTCGAAGCGGCCCGACTCAGTGTTCGCCACGAGGATTCGCAGCTTTCGTTCCTCACGAATGCAGCACACATCTACGACGACTACGTTCATTTCCTCGTGGCGCAGGGAAAGACGAACGAAGCCCTGCGTTGGGCCGACTACAGCCGAGCCCGAACGCTGTCGGAGGGTTTGCTCACGAATGAAGCTCTCGGCGCGCAAAGGGACAACGGGGCGGGGAAGGGAACAGAGCTCGCCGCGCCGCTGTTGGACGCCAAGGCAATCGCCAGCCGCGCGAAGGGGGTGATCCTTTATTACTGGCTGGGCGAAAATCGGTCGTATCTGTGGGCAATTACGCCGCGAGATATCAGATTGTTCACGCTGCCGGCACGCGAGGAAATCGAAGCCGCCGAACAGCGCTATCGCAATGCTCTTATCGGGCCGGCCGACGTTCTGGAATCTGCCAACGAAGATGGCCGATCGCTCTATCGCAGTCTCATCTCTCCGGCGAGGTCGCTGTTGCCGAAAGGCGCCAGGGTTTTCGTAATTCCCGACGGCGGTCTGAACAACCTGAACTTTGAAACTCTGATCGTTCCCGACCCGTTTCCCCACTACTGGATTGACGATGCTGTCATCACCGATTCCAGTTCTCTGCGATTGCTTTCGGCTGCGTACAGCGGAGAGAGAAGCGGGGAGAGAAAGCGTAGCCGGCGCAGGTTGCTGCTGATCGGCAACGCTGTCGCGCCGAACGAAGAGTATCCCGCATTGCCGAATGCTCAGGCTCAGGTGCTGAGCGTTGCCGGGCATTTTAGAAACGCCCAGCGCCAAATATTCGCCGGCGTTGAGGCGACACCGGTGGCATATCTGAGCAGTCATCCGGAGCAGTTTTCGTACATCCATTTTGTCGCGCATGGGACAGCCAGCCGCCTGAGTCCGCTGGACTCGGCCATCGTGCTGTCAAAAGATCCGGCGGCTGGCGATTCGTTCAAGTTATACGCACGCGACATCGTTCAGCACCGTTTGCATGCCGACCTGGTCACAATTTCTGCTTGTTATGGCGCCGGCGAGCGCGCCTACTCCGGCGAGGGATTAGTGGGACTCGCCTGGGCTTTTCTGCGAGCGGGCGCGCACAACGTGATCGCCGCCCTCTGGGACGTGACCGACGCATCGACAGAACAACTGATGGATCGCTTCTATGACGAACTCAATAAAGGAGCCACTCCCGACGCGGCCCTGCGCGCCGCCAAGCTCTCGCTGCTTCACGGCAGTCCGTTCCGCAATCCTTTTTACTGGGCGCCGTTTCAGTTGTACGCGGGGTCGTGAAGACCTGCGAGTTGGTCTTGCCGGACCTCTGGTGCTAGACTGCGCCAATGACCCCTCGAAAAAAGACCGCTCAAAAGAAGACCGGGAAGAAGTCAGCCAAGAAAGCGGCTCGTAAGAAGACGACGCCGAAGAAGAAGGTGAGTCGTCCCAGCAAGCTGCGGAATCGGTTGGCGAAGAAGAAATCCGCCGCGAAAAAGGCGGCGCCCGCCAGTTCGCTTAACAGGCAGGTTGGCAAACGGGGCCGGCGTTTAGCTGCTGCGCCGTACCTGGAACGTGGAGGATCGCAATCCGGCGAGCAGTCGGGAGACTTGCAGGGATTGTCTCGCAGCGAAGCCGCTGATTCGGAGAGCGTCGATGAATTGCTCGAAGAGGGAAACGCCTTTGAGGCGGATGCAGTGATCGGCGTCGAGGACGCCGAAAACGCCGATGAAGGCGAGGTTCATACTCACGAGGTTCCAGAGGACGACGTGCCCAGTGAGTATCTCGACAAGGACTAGACCGGCATTTGAGTTCTAACGACACTCTTGTTTGAAATGTGTTCCGGCAGCAACCTGGGTTGATCGTTCTCTACGGAGTCGCCTGTGCTCCGTCATAATCTTCCCCTCAGGCCCGAAGCGTCAACAAAGGGAGCCGCAAGTCCCCAATGCTGTTAAAAGCGAGCGTAGTAACAAAACGTCTTCTGCTTTCGCCGTTGGCAAAGCCACCACGCCTGCCTGAGTCGATCAAAGCCTTTGCAATGCTCGCCATGCTCGTTGTCGCGAGTTCTGTCTTGTGGGCTCAACAGTTGCGGCCGGATCCCGCTGCGATTGAAAGCTCCTGGGAAAAGTCCGTAAGCAAGTATGACGGAGCGCGCCGCGAGATTCTGAAAGAGGTCAAACGACAAGCCAATGAGGGTCCTTTTCGTCCCAATTGGGAGTCGCTGCGAAACTACCAGGCGCCAGTTTGGTATGAAGATGCGAAATTCGGAATTTTCATTCACTGGGGACTGTACTCCGTCCCTGCATTCGCCAACGAATGGTATTCGCGCAACATGTATCAGACAGGTTCTGCTGAATTCAAACACCACATCGCAACCTATGGACCGCAAAGCAAATTTGGCTACAAAGATTTCATTCCGATGTTCACGGCCCAGCACTTCGACCCGAAAGCCTGGGCGCGCCTGTTTCGCGAAGCCGGCGCAAAATACGTGGTTCCGGTGGCGGAGCATCACGACGGCTTCCCCATCTATGACTCCGGCCTCACAGATTGGTGCGCCGCAAAAATGGGCCCAAAGCGCGACCTGTTCGGCGAATTGGCGCAAGCCATCCGGGCCGAAGGTCTGCACCTCGGGGCGTCGTCGCATCGCGCCGAACATGACTGGTTCTTCGACGGGGGGCGCACGTTCGACTCCGATGTGAACGATCCGCGCTACGCCGCATTCTACGGGCCAGCGCAATTCCGGCTGGTGAAACCGGGATACGAGGACAGGCTTTACGAAGACTGGACCTATGTTTCGCCCGAATTCATGGACGATTGGATGGCTCGCACGGCGGAGATCGTCGAAAAATATCATCCCGATTTGATCTATTTCGACTGGTGGATCGGCCAGCCCTCGTTTCGCAATCATCTCGCCGAATTTGCCGCCTTCTACTACAACCAGGCTGCGAAGCGCGGCACCGGCGCGGTCCTCAATTACAAGAACGACGCGTTCGAAGAACACTCGGCCACGCTTGACGTCGAGCGCGGCCAGCTGTCCGACATTCGTCCGCTGCACTGGCAGACCGACACTTCCGTCAGCAACGCCTCATGGGGATACATCCAGAACGACACCTTCAAGTCGCCGGAATTCATCGTTCATTTGCTCGCCGATGTAGTCAGCAAAAACGGGAACCTGCTGTTGAACGTCGGTCCGCGACCGGATGGCACGATTCCAGAGCAGGCTCAAGAGATTCTGCGCGAAGTGGGCGCGTGGCTAAAAGTAAACGGCGAAGCGATTTACGGCACGCGCCCCTGGACTCACTACGGAGAAGGACCGACTGCGGTCGAAGCAGGGGCGTTCCACGAAAAGGATGCGAAGCCATATACGGCCGAGGACTTCCGCTTCACCACCAAGGGAAATACTCTCTACGCCATCGAATTGGGTTGGCCAGTGGATGGAAGAGTAACGATTCGTAGCCTGGGCAGCAGTACACTCCACGACCAAAACATCATGGACGTTAGTTTGCTGGGATCAGACGCGAGGGTCGAGTGGCACCAGGACGCGGATGGACTGCACCTGCAACTCCCCGGGCAACCCGCCGGGAGGTACGCCTATGCGTTGCGCATTCCGCTGCACAGCAAACCCACGGCCGGAATTGCCAAGCGATAGTGGGTGCGTCGAGCAGGAATGCCGGGGTTATTCCGGACTCACGCTCAGTACTTGCTGCAGCTTGATGTCTGCCGAAGAACTTCCCACCTTCACGTTCACCTGATCCGGCTCCACTTCAAAAGTGCCTCTCGCGGTGTTCCAATAAGACAGAGCGCTCGCTTTCAGCGGCAACGAAACCGTTTTCCTCTCGCCGGCACCGAGCGCAACGCGCTTGAATCCTTTCAGTTCTTCGATCGGCCGATCCACTTTCGAGTTCACGTGCGAGACGTACATCTGCACCACTTCGTCTCCGGCGCGCGATCCAGTGTTCTGAACATCGAAGCTCACCGTGATTTCGCCGTTGCGCTTCAATTGCCCAGAACTTATCCGCAGATTGGAGTAAGCGAACGTGGTGTAGCTGAGACCGTAACCGAACGGATAGAGCGGCTTCCCACGGAAATACATGTAGGTGCGGCCGTGCCGGAGGTCATAGTCCATCATCGGTGGCAGCTGATCGAGCGACATCGGCCAGGTTACCACCAATCGCCCGGCAGGATCGTAGTCGCCGAACAGCGCGTCGGCCAACGCGTTTCCTTCCTCCTGGCTGTTGTGCGCCATGTGCAAGATCGCCGGCGCGTGCTCCTGGGTCCACTGGATGGCGAACGGAAAACTCGAGATCAGCACGACCACGGTCCGCGGATTCACCGCCAGCACCTGCTTGACGAGTTCTTCCTGCTCGAGCGTGATGGATTTCCGGTCGATGGCTTCTTTTCCGTCACTGGGCAGTGGACAGACATTCCATCCCGCGTTGCAGGTCGGATGATTTCCGACGATCATGATCGCGACATCAGCTCTACGCGCAATCTTCAACGCGGCGTCATCCTTGTTGTCCCGCGCGAAGTCGACGTTGACGCCGCTTCCCAATTTGTTCCTGATCCCGTCTAGCGGGCTGACCGCATAGGCTGGCGTTCCGCTGTACCAATCGAGTGCGACCTGATCGGCGTAAGGTCCGATCACGGACACGCGTCTCAGCTTGCTTCGATCGAGGGGTAATAGCTTTCCCGCGTTCTTCAGCGCCTCGTTCTTGAGCAACACAATCGATTCCTGGGTAATCTTTCGGGCCAAAGCTTTATGTTCTTCGTTATCCCAGACCGGAGTGCTGCCTTTGATCGAGGAGTAGGGAACGAGTTCCGGAGGATCAAGCAGGCCAAGCCTGATCATCACTCGATAGACTCCGCGCAGGTTCTCGTCGATTTCCGAGAGATTCACCAGTTTCTTCTCGATCGCCCCGGTTGCCCCATCACGGTAGTTGTCGAGGAACTGATTGATGCCGGCATGAACCGCACCTGCCGTCGCCTGATCGATATCCGGAAAATATTTGTGCTGCGTCACCATATTGGTGAGTGCGCCCGAATCGGTGCAGATGATCCCGTCAAAACCCCATTCATGCATGGTCATGTCGCGCAGAATGGGTTGCGCGGCCATGGGAATTCCGTTGTAGGCGTTGTAGGCGGTCATGTACGCGCGCGAACCGCCCTCCATCGCCCCCATGCGGAAGGGGACTGAGTAATATTCCCTCAGCAAGCGCTCGTCGAAATTCGAAGAAGAGCCGCCGCGGCCGTCTTCGTTGCTGTTGGCCAAGAAGTGTTTCATGAGCGAAGCGGTCAGCCAGTAGCGTGGATTCTCTCCCTGCAGCCCATGCACGAAAGCGACCGCCATGGTCCCGGTGAGAAAGGGATCTTCTCCGTAGGATTCTTCGCCGCGCCCCCAGCGCGGATCGCGCGCCAGATCGGCGTTAGGAGCGCGCACGACTATGCCCTCCCGGCGATGCTTGCCTCGGCGGCCCTCGGTAAAGTTCTCCTCGCTTTGAAAGATGTAACGAGCCTCATAACCCTCGATTGCAGCAGCTTTTTGCAGCAAGTCCGGATCCCAGGTTTCACCGAGTCCCACCGATTGCGGAAACTGCGTGGTCGGCAGCGGCTTCAGGCCTCGCCCCTGCCAGCCCCCAGGACCGCCGTAAGCTACGCCATGCAATCCTTCAATGTGGCCGGACCCGTGAATCCCCAGGCGCGGCACATCAGGGTTTGTGCTGAGCGCGCTGATTTTTTCATCCAGAGTCATCAGCGAAAGAATGTTGTTGATGCGCGCTTCCACCGGCAGGTTCGGATTCTGAAACGGATATTGATACTGCTGCGTCCAAGCAAGGCTTGCGGCCAGCAAAATGGAGGCGAACGCGAATCGGCGAGTGTTCATGAGTAAATCTTTCCTGATCTCCTTCAGCATTCAGCGGTGATCGAGAGCGACGGCGATGCCATACGGTGGCAGGTCGACCGCGTCCGCCGGATGGCCTTCGAGCACGAGCGTCATGGAGTGCGGCAAATTCACTCGCCGGCTCTCCTGTGAATAGTTGATGAGAAGAAAAACCTGCTTGCTGGGACCGACGCGGCGGCTGACCTCTACGCCGTCCGGTACCGGCCCGAACGCAGGCGTAACCCCGGATTTCTGTGTTATCCATTCCGCCGCCGTCGCCATCAGCTTGTCGTCGAGCACCGCTCCGATGTAGGTAATCCGTCCTTTGCCGCACTCCTGTGTGATGACGGCCGGTTGATCATCGAGCCATCCGTTGCTCCTGCCATAATGCAGAAGAATTTCACCGCCGGGGGCCACGCTCTTTAGTTGCTCAGCCCAGATGCTAGCCTGTCCCGTGCCCCAGGCGCCCGAAACCGGCACATCTTTTTCGAGCGCGTAGTACTGCTCGACGCGCGCGCCCAGTGCTTCGACCAGAAATCCCGGCTGCCGCTGCGGCAGCAGCGCATCGAACTCATCTTTCATGCCGGAGCGCGGACCCAGAACGAGATGACCGCCCTTCCGCACATAATCGAGCAGATGTTCGGCGAGATCTTTCGGCAGCACGTTCAAACTAGGCGCGGCTACCAGCTTGTAGCCCGCAAGCAGAGCGTAGGCGCTCACCACATCGACAGATTGTGAAATATGCCGCAGCGCACGGTAGTAACTCTTGAGCAATCCAATGTCGTCATATTTCTGGGTGTGTCTCTGAAACTGGATCGCCCAATGGCTGTCATACGAATAAAGCAGCGCCACCTGTGAAACTGGGGCGGTGTCGCGGAAACTCTCTTCAGCTTTCGCAAACTCGTGAGCCGTCTGGGCGGCTTCGTCGTAGAAAGGCACAGGAGTTCCGTCGGGGCCGACGAGAACACCGTGCATTTGTTCCTGCCCATTTAGCGCGCTGCGCCACTGCCAATAGTTAACGTCGTCAGCGCCGTGGCCAATGGCTTGCCAGGCCATTGCGCGTGCCTCGCCGCGATTCAGGAAATTGTTCAGCGAACTCCAGTTCACCGCGCCTGGCTGCGTCTCCATCACCCAGAAATTCTGACGCTTGAAGCCGCGGGTCAGATCGTGCGAGAGTCCGTTGTAGGCGGGGTCGACGTGGCCGGACCCGACATAGTCGTCCCAGGAGGCAAAAGTAAGCGGCTCTGTGATGATGTAGTGGTCGAATCCATCAAAAAATCCCATCAGATTGCCGGTGATGAACTGACGCGCGTCGGCGTGCTTGCGGATTACGTCAATCTGATTCTGCTGGTAAGAACTCCACGTGTATGTCACGAAGTGCTTCCACTCGAGCATCAGGCCGGGGTTATGCTCGCCCACGGGGATCGGAATCTCAGCCCAATTATCGTAAGTCTGGCTCCAGTAAGCCGTCGTCCATCGCGCGTTCAGGTTCTCAAGCGTTTTGTATTTCGCTTCGAGCCAATTTTGAAATTGCCGGTGCGTACCCTCGTCGTACGACATCAAGGCATAGCCGTATTCATTGTCGATCTGCCAGCCCACGACGTTGGGATTGTGCCCGAAACGAATTGCCATCTGCTCGGCGATCTGGCGGCAAAATTCGCGATAGCGTGGAGAACTGGCCGAAGCGTGTGCGCGGTTGCCATGCGTAACACGTTGACCATCCGGTTCCACACGCAGTGTGTCGGGATATTTTTGCGTAAGCCAGGCGGGCGGAGTCGCCGTCGGCGTGCCCAAAACCGAAACGATGTGATGTTTCGCCGCCAGGTTGATGGCGCGCTCCAGCCAGTCGAAATCGTAATGGCCCTCGGAAGGTTCCATCCGGCTCCAGGCAAATTCGGCGATGCGAACGACTTTCAGATCCGCGGCCTCCATCAAGCGCAGGTCTTCTTCCCAGCGCGATTCAGGCCACTGTTCGGGGTACCATGCGGCACCCATCAGAATTGCATCTTGCCCTGGGATTTGCGTGGGGATCGTGGTGTATGGCGCTGAAGCTTGTCCGAACGCGGCAGATCCCGCAACAATCAGAAACGACACAGTGCGAAGAAAAGATGAGCGATACATGAACGCTCCTGAACGCGTCTAGGGGCTAACGGTGATCTGCTTGCCAGAGTAGTGCACGACCTTGTCTGCGGTCTCGGAAGGCGCGATACCGACGCCGTGATTTTCACTCACGAAGACGACGCGGAACGTGCGGCTGGCCAGCATTCCTGGAAACTCACCTTGCCGGTCGCCGATGATTAGGGTGTGCTTCGCGTCGTCCCAGCGGAACGCGATTGTCGCGTGCACGCCCTTCTCGTAGGCGTAGTTGTCGTTTTCATCTTCGTAGAGCGTGAACTGGCCATCCGCGCCGCAGTAGACGCGCAATTCAAGCGGATCGGCAAGCTTCTCGGTCGACCACTCCTCATCGGGTCCAAGGGGAACAAGCGATCCGGCGCGGATGTAAAGGGGCAGGCGATCGAGCGGGGCTTGCGCCGTGATCTCACGCCCACCCTGAACTGATGTCCCGCTCCAGAAGTCGTACCACTTCGCATCCGGGAGATAAACCTGGCGGCTTCCGGTCGCTGGTTCGGTCACGGGATTTACGAGAAACGCCGGGCCATACATGAATTCGTCGCCAGTGTTTTGCGCGCGCACATCGCTGCGAAAATCCATTACCAGCGGACGCATCGGGGTATAGCTCTTGTTGGTTGTCATCCAGGCGAGTGAATAGATGTAGGGCAGCAGACGATACCGCAGGCGATCGAAGCTGACGAGAATCTTCTGCGCCTCGGGCCCGTACGACCACAGCTCGTTCTGATCGGTTTTGCGCGTGCCGTGAACGCGCAGGATGGGGTTGAATGTGCCGAACTGAAACCAGCGTACAAATAGTTCACGATAGGCCGGATCGTCCGGATCGCCGAAGACGAATCCCCCGATGTCGGTGGTCCAGTAAGGAATGCCGGAAAGCGCAAAGTTCAATCCGGCGGGAATCTGCCGGCGATAGCTGAACCAGTCGGAATTGATATCGCCTGACCATGCAGTAACGGCATTACGCTGCGATCCCGCGAAAGCCGAGCGGGAAAGAATGTAGACGCGCTTCTGATCAGACGCCGCGCGCTGGCCCTCATACACCGCTTCTGTGTCCAGCAGTGGATAGAGATTTACATACCGGTCGCCACTACCGATCGCCAACTTGTGGCTCAGTTGAATGTTTTCTTCCTGGCCTTCCGTCTCCGGTTCGGTCGTGTCCATCCACCACGCGTCCACTCCGATCTTGAACAGCCCCTTGTCGACCTGGTCCCAATAAAACTTGCGGGCTTCGGCGTTAGTCGCGTCGTACACGGCCATGCCATCGGCGTGATATGGAGGCTTGGCGTACTTAAATTTATCGATGAACCATCCCTGCTTGTCCATGAAATCGTAATTGGCCGATCCTGGCTCGAAGAATGGCCAGATAGAAATCATGAGATGGAAGTTTTCGCGGTGGAGATCGTCAACCATCCCTTTCGGATCGGGATAGTTCTTGTTGAATACGAATTCCCCCTTGCGCTTCCACCAGAACCAGTCCTGCACGATGTTGTCCACAGGGATGTGCAGTTCACGATACTTGCGTGCAACGCCCAGAATCTCATCCTGCGATTTGTAGCGATTCTTGCACTGCCAGAAACCATAGGCCCATTTGCCGTAGAGCGGCGCCTGCCCGGTGAGCGCGCGATAGCCGGCAATGACCTTGTCCAGGTCGGGGCCGTAAAAAAAATAGTAGTCGATCACATCGGCGACTTCGGAACTGATGTAGAGATAATTGGCGAAGCGGTTGTTGAAGCGGCTGCGCGAATCGTTGTTCCAGAAGATTCCGTAGCCGTTGCTCGACACCAGAAAAGGAATCGAAATGTTACTGTTGTCCTGCGAAATGTCGACGGATTCGCCGCGATAGTTCCACACTCCAGCCTGGTGCTGGCCAAGTCCATACAAAGCCTCGCGCGACCCGTAAATATTGACAAACGACTCGGCGCGATAAGTGTCCTCGCCATTCACTTTTACGGGAACCAGCTTGCGGGTTGCTTCCTGCACCAGTTGTTTGCCGGCAAGGTCGCGATATGTAATCGCACCGTCTTTACGGGTGACGATAACCTTCAACTGCAATGTGGCCAGCGTGACTTCATCGTCGTTGACCTGCATGGTGAACTTGGTCGCGGGCCAGTTCGTCTTGATCACGACGGGATCGGGTCGGCTCGGCGGAAATGCAGAAGTGGGAGAATAAAGCACGTGCACAATCGAATCCGAGCAGACCTGCAGCCGAAGAACGCCGGACTTCATCGTGAAAGTCGCGCCGTCAGTTTGTGGCTGGATTTCGACCACGGGATTCATCGGTTCCCATTGCGCGGCCGCAGCTGAGGCGAGCGCGAACACAAAAAGCCCAGTTAGAAAGGCGCGAGGAAAGCGGGGACGATTCTGTCGCATAGAGGTGACGCAAGCTCTCCGAAATCGATTTTTTTGCTCCGAGAGCGATTCCGGTAAAGCGCCACAGTTTCTCGGCAGTCACTCTCTCACCTTGCGGGCGCCGGTGTCAATCGCAGCGTGGATGCAACCGACGGCGCTTCTTTAGCGGCAAATAGCGTGCAAACGGCGAATTAAAGACATACAGACGCATGGAACTTTTGCGGGATTGGAATCCTTCATGGCCCCGCACCGCTCGTCCCGGCGCTGGTCACCCCTTGCTTTTTGGGCAGTAAACGATTACGTTACTTTCGGCGCATGCCGAGACCGCTTTGTTCTCCCCGTCTCGTACATCACTCGGCCCATCGCCGTCGCTATTATGATTCTGGGTGCGATGCTCGCCCCGGTGGCCGACCTTTTGCACAGTTGCAAATAACTTATTTTGACCAATCAGGGACTTTATGTCGCATCTTGAACGATCAAATCGGCAACTAAGCCGGCAGTCCGACCAGCAATCAAATCGAAAACAGGCGATGACATTCGGCTTGATTGTGGGCAACCGCGGTTTTTTCCCCGATCACCTGGCGAAATCGGGCCGGGAGGAAATGCTGCGGGCTTTCGAGCAAGCGGGTATTGGCGCGGTCGCTTTGGATTCCGGGGAGACCAAGTATGGCGCCGTCGAAACCTATGAAGACGCCAAAAGCTGCGCCGCTCTATTTCGCAAGCATGCCGACCGCATCGACGGCATCATCGTCACGCTGCCGAACTTTGGGGACGAGCGGGCCATCGCCGATACGCTGCGTCTGGCTCGGCTTGATGTTCCTGTACTGGTGCAGGCCACGCCGGACGATCCGCGAAAAATGACGATCGCGTCCCGCCGTGACAGCTTCTGCGGCAAAATGTCAGCCTGCAACAACCTGCGGCAATACGGAATTCCGTACTCGCTTACTTCTTCGCATACGGTGGCTCCCGATTCGCTGGAATTCCGCAACGATCTCGAGTGGTTTTCCGGGGTTTGCCGCATCGTGAACGGTCTGCGCGATCTGCGCATCGGCAGCATCGGCGCGCGCCCGGCGGCGTTCAACACAGTTCGCTACAGCGAGAAGATTCTGGAAGCGAACGGCATCACGGTGGAAACCATAGACCTCTCGGAGATTCTAGGCCGGATCGCTCGCCTGGCGGACGGTGATGCGAGCGTGCAGGAGAAACTCGACGCGATCCGCAAATATGTAACCACCAGTGGCGTCCCCGACGCGGCCCTGCTCAAGATGGCCAAACTCGGCGCGGTCATCGACGACTGGATGCAATCGCGCGACATCAGCGTGAGCGCTGTGCAGTGCTGGACCGCGCTGGAAGAATATTTCGGCGTGGTTCCATGCACCATCATGAGTATGATGAGCAACGACCTGATTCCCAGCGCCTGCGAAGTGGATGTCTGTGGCACCCTCAGCATGCACGCCCTGCGTCTGGCTTCGGAAACGCCGAGCGCGCTGCTCGACTGGAATAACAACTACGGCGACAACCCCGATAAGGCAGTCTGTTTTCATTGCAGCAACCTGCCAAAGCATTTTTTTCAGGAAGTGCGCATGGACTTTCAGGAAATCATCGCGGGAACGGTTGGCAGGGAGAACACGTTCGGCACCTGCGTGGGCCGGGTGAAAGCGGGTGCGATGAGCTTTGCGCGCTTCTCCACCGACGACCGTGCCGGGGTGGTTCGCGGATATGTCGGCGAAGGCGCGTTCACCGACGACGCGCTCAACACTTTCGGAGGGGCCGGGGTCGTAGAGATTCCCCGCATGCAGAAACTCCTGCACTATATTTGCGAAAACGGATTCGAGCACCACGTGGCCGCCAATTTCTCTAGGGTCGCGGCCGCAATCCATGAGGCAGCTACGCGCTACCTGGGGTGGGCGACCTACTGGCACGGGCGGGATGCGACTGGCTGCTGAGAGCTGGGCTACCCGAAGTATTCCACCAATTCCGGGGACGTGCTTTGCTGCCGAGTTGCCAGCTTAGGGGTCGATTCCAGAGACTGCCGCTTCAGAAAAAAATCGAGATTGCCGCGCATCACCAGATGCGGCGCCAGCGTCACCTGGAATGACGGGCACTCGCCCTCCACCAGAAATTCGTGCAACACCCGAAATGCCATGCGCCCCTGCGTGCGCGGCCGCTGATAAATCGTTGCCGCCACGGCTCTGGATCGGATCTCCGGCACCAGCGACGGAAACAGATCGGTGGTAATAAAGGTGATCCGGTCCAGCATCTTCGCGTCGCGGGCGGCGTTCAGCACAGGGATGGACGCTTCGGTCGTCACGTAAATGCCAGTCAGGTCCGGGTGCCTCCTGAAGAGATCGATACTCTTTTCGTACGCCTCGGATTCGATGTCGTGATCCTCCACGGCCTCCTGCAATTGCATCTGCGGATACAGTGACTGCAGAGTGCTGGCGAAAGCGTTGTGCTTCTCGGCATGTTCGGTGATCGCCAACGAACTCAAAGTGACGGCAACTTTCCCCTTGCCGCCCAGAAAACTTCCCATCAAATCGGCGGCCAGCGAACCGCTGGCCAGAGTATCGATCGACACAACCGCCAGCCTGCCGGTGTTGGGTGCGTCAGTGGCCACGCACACCACGGGGATATTGTTTCGCGAGGCGCGCCGCATGCAGGAATGCAGGGCCTGCGGCCGGCTGGGAAACGTGATGATTCCATCCACGCCCGATTTGAGGGCCGCTGCGAATGCTTCTTCTTCACCCTCTCCCAGACGCGGGTAGGTTCGATACTCGATTTCCACATTTTCCATGACCAGCGCGTGCGCTTCTTCGTTAATTCCAGCTCGCACTTCGTCCCAGAACGAAGTGGTTCCATGGAGTGTGTTGACCGAGACCCGCAGGTTTCGCTTCGAGGATAAATAACGGGCCGCCAGATTCGGGCGATAGCCCAGATGCTTGGCCATCTGCTGCACTCTGGTCTTGGTCATGGGGCTGACGCCGGAATGATTATGCAGCGCGCGGTGCACGGTGCCCGTCGATACTCCCAATGCCTCGGCGATATCCAACAGCTTGATTTTTCGGTTCAAGGCAACACCCGGAAGGTTTTGGGCGCCGCATGGACTGGTGACAAAAACGCGCTCACTCTCATAAGCGGGGTCCGCCTTCTGGCCGGACCGTAAACGTTAACGAAGGTAAATTGTAACCCCGTGGCAGTCAATCAAATTGTTTGGCGGGAACTTGGAGAAGGTAATACACGCCGATCTCGACAGGGAAGCGGGCAGGGAGCCACGTTGGGTCAGCACCCGGACAAAGTCAGCGAGTCGCGGATTGGCTGTCGGGCTTGAATCCGATTCTGTCGAGTGCGGGTGCAATCTCAGGATTCGACATGAAGAGTTTCCAGATCAATCCTGTGCGGTAGTTCTCGACCATCACCACGATCGGCGCCTGGTCAAGGCCCATGTAGACAGGAGAAAACCAGTTCCGGCCAAGATTGAATGCGTCGCGCGGCCCGTAGATGCCCCACACCCGGTCGCCCAGGTCGCGATAGAAATGTTTGAACGCCGCCATCGACGCCTCCGGCGTGTAGGGGAACGAAGCCAGCGCTCCGGTGGGCGTGATGGTGCCGTCGTCATTGGCCGTGTCGGGCGCGTGCGCCAGGTAGCCCAGGTTGTCATCGCTGGCGGTCAAGCCCCAGTCATCCGCACCATAGCCCGCGAAGTGACCCGGATTCTGAATGCAGTACGCCAGATCGATCAGCGCAATATTCCGGTTGTTGTCGAAGTAATCCGTATAGCGATCGTGAATGCCCCGGGGATCGAAACCCATGAACGAATACTGCGTGAAAAAAAGCGGCCCGCCGCTGCCCACGCCTACATCCAGCTTGATCCCGTAATAGGTGTGCCCATTCTGATAGTGGTTTCCTTCCGACGTGCCTGACCACCCCGCTCGATATTGCACCGCCGCCTGCGACTGTCCAGCCCAGCCCGTATAGTAGAGATCGGCGGGAACGCCGTAGGTGGGCGACGCGATCGCCAGCAGATATGTGATCATCACCTCGTTGAAGCCGGTGAGCCGGTGGTCGATATACCAGCTCCACTGCGGCGACCAGTGCCAAAGCAGCGCATCGCTCTGCGTAGCACGGCGATACCAGCTCCACTCCACGGTTTCCCATAAATGCGAGATGCGTGCGTAGAGGCTCTTCTCCGCGTCGCTTGGCCCGTTGAAATATTGCCGCGCCGCCAGCAAGCCCTCCATCAGGAACGACGTCTCCACAAGATCTCCGCCATCGTCGAACATGCCGAACAGCGGAAGCGTACGAGTGGTAAACCCGTTCATGAAGTGAGACCACGCCCCGTGATAGCGCGGAGCTTTCTCGAGAAAGTCCACTAGCTTGGTAAGCCGCTCCAGCCCTTGTTCGCGTGTAATGAATCCTCGGTCCACGCCCACGACCAGTGCCATGATGCCAAACCCTGTCGCCCCGGTGGCCACAATGCGGTTGTCGCCAGGGATGTTTTCGCGCGTGCCGCCCGACTCCGGGTCAGCCCCTTCCCAGTAGTAACGGAAACAAGCCTCCTCAAGCATGTTCAACAATTCGTCGTCACTCATCTGGCGCGTTGCCGCGTTTACCTGTCCGGAAAATGGAGATTGCCGGTAATTCTTGTCGATGGCGACGACCTTGTAATAAGCCCGTTGGTCCGGCTTTCCAATAAAGTCGGCGTAGCGTGTCAGTCCCGGCCGCTGGACGCCGATTGGCTGAAACTCCTTCCCGTCAAAGGACCGGTAGATCGTGTAATTCTGCAGGTCGTCGCGGTTGGGTACCGCGTCCCAGGTGAGATCGACGTGACGCTCGTAGCCGGTGGCTCGTAGATTCTGCGGAGCGGGCAACTTCGCCTGCGCGGCCGAATCGGCCAAATTATTGTCAATCTTGAGTTCGTCGACGATCAGGGTTCGCGGCGTGTCATCCGTCGCACTCTGGGCGAAGTAAACGCTGTGCAGCCGCCGCGGATCGAACGAGCGAAGCGATGCGGTCGCAAACGCGCTCAACGGAAGCTTTACCTGCACCCATGTGTGCGCTGGCAGATCTGCATTCGGCAGATCGATTCTGACGCGCACCGAAAAGTTGTAGGCCTCGTCTTCCAGTTCGATCGAAGGCAAATCGGGCGAGGGAATCGCATCCGGCGAGTAACACCAGAAGGCCAGTGTGTCGCCATGAAAGTCGGCGACCCGGTTGCGAATGCTGACCACTCGGATTTCGCCCTCCCAGCTTCCGCCTCCAACCGAGCGCCAGGCCAAACGAATCGCGTTCGGAGGAGAAAAGAAAGTCTTCGTCTCCACCGGAAGCTTGCCTGCGTAAAGTTCCAGCGTGCTGGGAAATACGGCCGTCCCGCCGCTGTAGTAATACGTCTTCGGCGTCAGGCTGTTGTCGAAAACCATGTGCTGGTAATAATCCGGATCGGCGAAAGCTCGCACCGAGAGCGCACAGTATGCCAGAAGGCAAATGAACAGAGCGCAAAGCCGCAACGTCAGAACATGGGTCGCCTCAGTCAAAAAGACACGAGAATCCTGTGTGGAAGACCGGGAAGTGGCCACAATCATGGGCAACAGACGTTCCTGAAGGCGAATTACTCGCATCTTTTCAGGACTCTTCCGCGAAGTCAAGCGACTGAGGTGCGCGATGGCACGGAATCATGTTGCCGTGGCATTCATATTTTCCCGCTGTCACCGTTTGTCACCACATAGCGTTAGGGCATAGCCTGTATAGAGGAGATTTCTATGAGCACCGCCGAAGCTACGCCCGCCGAAGTTGTCGAACTCAGCCCATACTCTCCCACCCGCTCCACCATCGCCGGAACCCCGCTCAGCCCGGAAGAATTGCAAAAAACAGAAATCTACTGGCGCGCCTGCAACTACCTGAGCCTCGGCATGATCTACCTCCGCGAAAATCCGCTGCTGCTCGAACCGCTAACCCCCGAGCACATCAAGGATCGCCTTCTCGGCCACTGGGGATCGAGTCCGGGTTTGTCGTTTCTCTACGTTCACCTGAATCGACTCATCAAGAAGTACGATCTCGACATGATTTTTCTCGCCGGCCCCGGCCATGGCGCGCCCGGCGTTCTCGGTCCCGCGTATCTCGAAGGCACATATTCTGAGATTTATCCCGAGAAAAGTCAGGATGTCGACGGCCTGCATACCTTCTTCCGCGAATTTTCTTTTCCGGGCGGGATTGGCAGTCACTGCACCCCCGAAACGCCCGGTTCGATTCATGAAGGCGGAGAACTCGGCTACGTCCTTTCGCACGCTTGCGGCGCGGCCTTCGACAATCCTGAACTGATCGTTGCCGCGGTTGTGGGCGACGGAGAATCGGAAACCGGACCGCTCGCGACTTCCTGGCACATCAATAAATTTCTGAATCCCGCACGCGACGGCGCCGTTCTGCCTATCCTCCATCTGAATGGATACAAGATCGACAATCCGACTCTGCTCGCCCGCATTTCGCACGAAGAACTGGAAAATCTTTTCCGCGGATATGGCTGGACCCCCCATTTCGTCGAGGGCTCCGACATCGACTCCATGCATCAGGCAATGGCTGCGACCATGGAGCATTGTGTCCTCGAAATCCGCGAGCATCGGCAAGCCGCCCGCAAGCAAGGGGTGACCACGCGCCCGCGTTGGCCCATGATCGTGCTGCGCTCCCCGAAGGGTTGGACTGCGCCTCGCGAAGTCGAAGGCCACTTTCTAGAAGGTTTTTGGCGAGCACATCAGGTCCCGCTGCCCAATGTGAAAAAAGATCCTGAACAGCTGGCCATCCTCGAAAAGTGGATGCGCTCGCTGCAGCCCGATTCCTTTTTCGACGGCGGCGGAAAAATGGCGCCGGTGTTCGCCGAGTTGGCGCCAGTCGACGACCGCCGCATGAGCGCCAACCCTCATGCCAACGGAGGCAGACTCAAAAAGGCACTTCGCCTCCCGGATTTCCGCGACTACGCCGCCGTGATTGAAAAACCGGGCAAGAGCCAGGCCGATAACACGCGGCCCCTCGGTGCTTTTCTGGCGGAGACGATGAAGCACAACATGAACAACTTCCGTGTCTTCGGACCGGACGAAACCACTTCGAATCGCCTCGACGCCATCTACCAAGTCAGCAAGAAATTCTGGATCGAGGAATTCTTTCCCGAAGACAGCGACGGCGGCAACTTAGCCGCCGACGGCCGCGTCATGGAAATGCTGAGCGAGCACACCATGGAGGGGATGCTCGAAGGTTACCTGCTCACCGGCCGTCACGGTTTCCTGTCAACCTACGAATCGTTCGTGCACATCATCGATTCCATGTTCAACCAACATGCCAAGTGGCTGGAGGTGAGCCGTCATCTTTCCTGGCGACAGGCCATCGCGTCTCTCAATCTGCTGATTACTTCCACCGTCTGGCGTCAGGATCACAACGGTTTCACCCACCAGGATCCCGGCTTTCTCGATGTGGTCGTGAACAAGAGCGCGAACGTCACACGCATTTATCTTCCTCCCGACGTAAACTGCCTGCTCTCGGTGGCCGACCACTGTCTGCGCAGCCAGAATTATGTGAACGTCATCGTCTGCGACAAGCAAAAGCATTTGCAGTACCTCAACATGGATCAGGCCATCACCCACTGCACCAAAGGAATCGGCATCTGGGATTGGGCCAGCAACGATGAAGGCGGGGAGCCCGAAGTCGTGATGGCCTCGGCCGGCGATATTCCCACGCAGGAGGCCCTCGCCGCCACTGTGCTGCTCCACAAAGAATTTCCCGATCTCCGAGTCCGCTTCGTCAATGTCGTCGATTTATTTAAGTTGCAACCGGCCAGCGAGCATCCCCACGGGCTCTCCGACGCCGATTTCGATTCTTTGTTCACGGTCGACAAGCCGGTCCTGTTCAACTTCCACGGCTATCCGCAGCTGATTCATCGCCTGGCGTATCGCCGCACCAATCACAACAACATCCACGTGCGCGGCTACAAAGAGAAGGGAAGCATCAACACGCCGCTCGAGCTTGCGATCGACAACAACATCGACCGCTTCAGCCTGGCCATGGACGTGGTCAACCGCGTCCCCAGATTGCAAAAGATCGGCGGCCACGCGAAAGAAAGATTCCTGAATCGACAGATCGAATGCCGCAACTACGCGCACGAACACGGCATCGACAAGCCGGAAGAAGCAGACTGGACGTGGCCCTACTAAATCGTGCCCGCGCGTAATCAACAAGGCAGGACCTACGACGGGTGTGGCTCACCCTTGATGACTCGCACCGTGTCGCGGGCGATCAGCAGTTCCTCGTCGGTTGGAATCGCGTAGGCAAGCAATTTCGAGTCGTCGGTGCTGATCACGCCTTCGCATCCGACTGTCTGTTCATTTTTTGCGGCGTCCAGATGGAGCCCGGCCCACTCCATCCCTGTGCAAATGCGTGCCCGTACGTCGGCCGAGTTTTCTCCGATGCCGCCGGTGAAAACCACCGCGTCGGCTCCGCCCATGGCTGCCAGATACGCGCCAATATATTTCCGTGCTCGGTAGCAGAAGATTTCAATGGCCAGCCGCACTCGCCGGTCGTCATGCTCTTTCAGTTCGGCCTGTAATTCGCGCATATCGTTCGTCAACCCGGAAATGCCCAGCAATCCGGATTGAGTATTCAAGAGCGTGTCGACTTCGGAAGGCGACAATCCTTCTTTCCGCGCGATCACGCCCACAACCGCCGGATCGAGATCGCCCGAACGCGTGCCCATCACCAGGCCTTCCAATGGCGTCATCCCCATCGAGGTGTCCACCGAAAGCCCTCCTTTAATTGCGGCCGCCGAGCAGCCATTCCCTAGATGCAACGTAATGATATTAGTTTGCTCCCGCGTCAGCCCGCGCAAGGCGCGATAACGAAACGCAACATAGCGGTGCGACGTACCATGAAATCCATAGCGGCGAATGCGATGCCGCCGGTAGAGATGATAGGGAATCGCGTAGAGACTAGCCTGCTCCGGAATCGAATGATGAAACGCCGTATCGAACACCGCGACTTGCGGCACATCCTTACCGAAAATCGCCTGCGCCGCCTGAATCGCTTTAATGTTATTCGGATTATGCAGCGGCGCCAGTTCGATGCAATCCTCAATTCCCTTCAAGACCTCATCATCGATCCGCGCCGACTCTGTAAAGCGCTCGCCGCCGTGCACTACGCGGTGTCCAACGGCATGTACATCGGCGCTGCTCCTGATCTCGCGCACCCCCGACCCGTCCGACGCGATATAGCGAACCAGATATTCCAGCGTCGCAGCCATGTCTCGCAGCGAAGCGGTCAAGGTGCGGCCGGCCTCGCTGCGATATTGCAGGCGAATGATCGCCTCGCCGCCAATGCCCTCAATTTCTCCGCGGCAGATACGATCGTCCGTGTGCTGCTTGATTCGCTCCAGATCGGTGGCGATCACCTGAAACTTCAGGCTGGAGCTACCTGAGTTGAGGACCAGAACGTTCATCCCGAGCCTTTCCAATGCCCGACTCGCTGCTCAAGAAGAACGATAAACTCCGTGCCCTCATGTCAGCAAACGGCGTGGGAAGCGCCACAGGGATGACGATGCGAGGAACCACCAAAAAATGCCATGAACGCCCGCAGGAATCGGGGCGCTAGTCCGCGAAAGCTCCGGCTCCGCCGATCCACAACTGCGCCAGCATTCGCAAATTCTTTTTGTAGGTGCGGCTGACCGTGTACTGGCGCCCGCGGGCCCGCAGCACATATTCGCCGGTGGACCAAGGTTGAATCTCTTCCACGCAAGCCGCATTCACCAGCACTGACCGGTGAATCCGCACGAAGCCGTGCCGGTAAAGCTTCTCCTCCATCGTGGAAATCGACTCGCGCAGCAGGTGCGAGTTCACGCCTTGCTGCACCAGGACATAATTTCCCTGCGCCTCGACCGCAATCACGTCCGCCGGATCGATCAGCAAAATCTTTCGCTTGGCGCGAATCGCAATTCTGACCGGGGCTCGCCGAGTCGGCCTGCGCAACTGTGGCACGGCCTCAATCACGCTCGGGTTGTGCTCGGTGAGAGTTTGATTTGCTGCTCCGCTTCCATTCGTCGGTTCGAAGTTCATCCATGAATTCATAATTAACCTGCGCCAGAGATTCGCACCGCGGCGACAACTTCCCACAAGTAGTTCATCCCGGAAAGTGGTAGCGTGCAATACCCACTTGACCCAATTTCGACATAGCCACTATGATCCGCCCAATGAAGCGCGTCGCCTCTGGAATTCTCCCCATGATTGCAGTCGACCGGAAGGTTCCAAAGCCTCTGCAGCGGCAGATTTACGACGCCTATCGCGCCGCCATTGTCGAAGGTAGCCTGCGCTCCGGCCAGAGAATTCCATCCACCCGAGTGCTCGCAACCGAACTCCGCGTGTCGCGTTTTCCCGTACTCAATGCCTACGCGCAACTGCTGGCCGAAGGGTACTTCGAAAGCCGCGTGGGTGCGGGCACGGTCGTTTCCAGTTCACTGCCCGACCAGTTCACGGCGAGCGTCCCAACCCAGGGTGCAGGTGCCGCCGCAGCCCGATCCCACACCCGACCCGGCACTCAGTCCGGAGCCCGCCCGGTTGCGCGCCGCACATTACTCGCCGATGGTCCCAAATATTCCCCCTGGCTCGGCGGCCTGGGAGCGTTTGGCGTGGGGCAAGTGGCGTTCGATCAATTTCCCACTCCAGTCTGGTCGCAACTGGTCGCGCGCCACAACCGGAATATCGATGCCCGTTCGTTTCACTATGGCGATGTAATGGGCTCGCTGGCTCTTCGCGAAACCATCGCGACTTATCTCCGAACCGCACGATCGCTGCGCTGCGAGGCCGAGCAAATCATGATTGTCAGCGGCTCGCAGCATGCGCTCGAACTTTCGGCTCGGGTTCTGTTCGACCCAGGCAGCCGCGTATGGATCGAAGAACCTGGCTACCGCCTGGCGCGAATCGTCTTTACCTTGACCGGCTGCCAGCTCGTGCCCGTGCCCGTCGACGAGGAAGGCCTCAACGTCGCTGCCGGCATCAAGCTTTATCGCAAGGCGCGAGCCGCATTCGTCACGCCCTCGCATCAGTTTCCTCTCGGAGTCACCATGACCGCGTCCCGTCGCCTGCAGTTGCTGGAATGGGCCCAGAGCTCCGGCTCGTGGATCATCGAAGACGACTACGACAGCGAGTATCGTTACGAGAGCCCGCCCATCGCGTCGCTGCAGGGACTCGACGCCAACGCACGCGTCATTTACGTGGGAACCTTCAGCAAAGTCTTATTTCCCGCTTTGCGCATGGGCTATCTCGTCATTCCGTCCGATCTGGTCGATCGCTTCCTTACTCTCCGGCGCGCCATGGATCTGGCCCCGCCAAGCTTTCATCAGGGAGTGCTTGCCGATTTCATCGGCGAGGGTCACTTTGCCCGCCATATCCGCAGGATGCGGATTCTCTACCAGGAGCGCCGCAGAGTGCTGACAGCCAGCTTGAGCAGGGAACTCGGCGACGACGTCGAAGTGCTCGGGTCCGAAGCGGGCATGCATCTGGCCGTTACTTTGAAAAGCGGTGCCCCGAAAAAATTCGCCAGCGACGTGGAAATCGGGGAGCGAGCCGCGAGGCAAAATCTTTGGATCTGGCCGCTCTCGAATTCTTATCTGGGCAAGCCGTCGCGGCAGGGATTCATCTTAGGCTTCGGCAGCAGCGCGGTAGAAGAAATCCCCCGTGCAGTCTGCAAACTTCGCAATCTGCTTGCCGCGAAATAATGCTTGAAGCGGCATCTTACTCTGCATCAAGCGTGACAATTTTCAGCAATCTGAATTCAGTGCGCAGCCCAGCTGGCGGGAACTTCAACATACGACCGATCTAAAGCGGACATCGCCGGGCAGCCCAGCAGCCGGATCGTGCGCTCGATATCAGCCCGCAAAATGTCCAGAGCCCGTGCCACCCCTGCGTAACCCGCAGCCCCAAGCCCGAACGCGTACGCTCGCCCGATCAGCACGGCACGCGCTCCCAGGCAAAGCGCCTTCACCACATCGCTGCCCCGCCGGATGCCGCCATCCATCAGCACTTCGATCTGCCCATTCACCGCGGCTACCACTTCCGGAAGCGCGAGAAGCGTGGGGAACACAGAATCCAACTGCCGCCCTCCGTGATTCGAAACTACCACCGCTGCTGCTCCTTCGTCGATCGCGCGCCTCGCGTCATCGCCCGTCAGAAGACCTTTCACCACAATTGATCCCGGCCACGACTCGCGAATCCATTTCAGGTCCGCCCATGTCACGGTCGACGCCGCCAGGGCCGCACTCACGTCGTTCATCTCCATCGGCCCTTTACCCGGAATTACCACGTTTTCCAGGTTCGGCACGCCGCCATCCCGCAGAAAACCGAAAAGCCATCCCGGATGCGCGAGAATATCCAGCAAAAAAGGAATCTTCGCAAATGGCGAACTGCCCATCAGCTCCTTCATTCCATTGCGCGGATCGCGCTCCCGCATCCCCGCCACCGGGGTGTCCACAGTGATCACCAACCCCGCAAAACCGGCGCGCCGCGCCCGATCCAGAGCGCCCTCGGCCGCCCTACGCCCTCCCATCAGATAGAGCTGGTAAAAAACCGGCCCCTTCGATGCCGCCTTCACATCCTCCAGCTTGTGGCCCGAGATCGTCGAGAGAATGTATCCCGTGCCCGCTTCGCCCGCCGCCCGCGCCGCCGCCACTTCGCCTTCAGGATGCATTAACCGGCTGTAGCCGACCGGAGCCAGCATCAGCGGCATGGAAATCTCCTGCCCCAGCACCCGCGTTTTCAAATCGCACTGCCCCATCGCCACCGCGCCACGCGGACGAAATAACACCTCGGAAAATGCCCGGCAGTTTTCCCCGAGCGTCATCTCCGCTTCGGCGCCGCCATCCATGTAATCGAACACGGACTTCGGAAGACGCTCCTGTGCCAACCGGCGCAGATCGCCGATGTTCACCACTTGTGAGGATTTCAGTGCGCGACTCATTGCGGCCATGACCAACCCTTAGAATCGGGAAGCGAAAATCCTTCCCTGGCTCCTCTCATGGCAAGGTTTCCTTCGTGTGACTTCGTGTCCTTCGTGGTTGTGCTTTTTCCCCCGCTATTCAGACGGAGCAACTGCGGGAACTTTCGCCAATTCCAAATGCCCGACTGCCTTGCCATTGAAATCAGCCGTTCCAACCTTGACGATCGTGCCCGGAGGCTTTGGTTTTGCCGGTTTCGCATCCTTCTCGTCTTTTCCCTCTTCCGGCTTCTTCTCCGCTGTTTCGGTCTGCTGCGCGGGCTTCTCCATCCACACTCCATAAACCCGCCCGCCATACGCCGCAAGGCCGGTGTAGTCGCCGAAGAAGACGCCGCTCGCCTCAAACGGATCATTCATCCACGCATAGTTCGCGAAGCTGTTGCCGCCGTCGGTCGACCGCGCCAGCACCACAATCTGCTTGCGGTTCTGCGGATCGCCCCTCCGATCATAGAAAAGAACGTTCACCGCTCCATCTGTCGGATCGACCGCCAGCCACTGAAAAAATTGTTCCGCGCCGTCATGCACCGGATCGTTATTCACCCGCACTGGATCGCTCCAGCGTTTCCCACCATCGTCAGAAGTCGCAATGAAAACGTCGAGATCGCCGTTGCGGTAATCGCTCCACGTGATGTAAAGGCGCTTGCTCTTCGGATCGATTGCAATCTGCGGAAAGCCGTTCGCGCGTTCCAGCGTCTGAATCGCAAACATGATCGGCGCGGTATGAATCACCGCCCGCGCGCGCGAAAAGGTCTTTCCGCCGTCGCGCGACGAAGTCAGCATAATCTCGTCGTCCTGGCTCCAGATCGCATAAAGCTTGCCGTCCGGCGCGACCACGCCGTCGAATCCCTCCGCCGCACCGTTGTCGTCGCGCGGCAATCCAGGATGCGCATCAATCTCCACCGGCTCCGACCATGTTTTTCCGTCGTCCGTCGATCGCGACAGGACCATCTGCGAATCGGCAATCCTCCACCGCGTCCACCCGATATAAAGATTGCCCGCATACTTGCTCTTCGTATTGTCTGCAACGATGTAAGGCTTGTCTTCAAACGGAATCCCCGGTTCGCTCTTCTGTTCGGCCACAGGAATATGATCGGCCTCCCAGGTTTTTCCGCCGTCGAGCGACCGCCGAATAAAAATTCCATTGCGGGTCGCACCGTGCGCCCAGTAGTTGAACGTTCCCAGCCGGTCGAACGCGATATAGCAGACGAACGCATGACCCTGATTATCGAAAGTCGTCGAAACATCGCCCGAAATTCGGTAATTCTTTGGAGCTGCATCCTCCACGTTCCACGTATGCCCCGCGTCGCTGGAGTACGCAGCGTGCACGTTGTCCTGAAACACGGCAACCACCTGCTCAGGATGCGCAGGATTCACCGCGACCGATGGCTCCGTGAAAAATCCCGGCGTCGGTGTCAGCGTGAACACCTGTGCCTGCGGAGCCTTCGGCAGTTCCTGCGCGCGAAGCAGCGTCGCACCCATGACGAAGCCAACAAATAGCTGTAATGCAATTGCGAATCGCGATCCGAGAGTCATTCAAAGTCCTTGTGGTACTGACGATCGAATTCTATTTCTGTTCAGCCGGCGCACAAAGCCGCCCCGCCTGCAATTCCCGCATCCGCGCCGTAGTGCGCCATCAACAGCGGAATCTCGGCCGCATGCGGATTCACAGCCCAGCGCGGCAGATTCTTCTTGATGTCTTCGAAAAACGGCCGAAGCATCGCCGCCACACCTCCGCCCATTACCAGCACATCCGGATCCAGCAGGTCGACAATGTTTCCGAGCCACACCGTCAAAAGTTCCACTGTCTCCTGCAGAATCTCGCGAGCCAGCGCATCGCCAGCAGCGTAAGCCTTACCCACGATCTCGCTGGTGATCGCCGCGATGTTCCCGTTTGCCAGATCGAGAATCGCCGATCGCCGCGCTGGATCGTCCCGCCGCGCTGGATCAGCCGCAAACCGATCAGCCGCAATCGGAGCGCTCGCAAACTTACCGCGTGCTCGCACTCCGATCGCCGGACCCGCCGCCAGAATCTCAATGCAGCCCAGCTTGCCGCAGTGGCAGCGCGGGCCGCGATAGTCGATGCTCATATGCCCGCCCTCGCCCGCCGATCCCGTGTTTCCGTGATAGATTCGCCCGTCAAAAACAATCCCAGTGCCAATTCCGGTTCCGACCGTAGCATAAAAAACATAGCGATACCCGCGCGCCGCGCCCCAGCGGGTTTCGGCCAGCCCAGCGGCATTCGCATCGTTATCCACTTTGACCCGCAGGTTGTATTTTCGCGAAACTTCGTCGGCCAGCGGGAAGTTTCGCCAGCAGGGAAGATTCGGGGGATTGATCACCACACCAGTTCGCGGATCGAGCGGCCCCGGCGCGCAGATTCCGATGCTGCGAACCTCGCGACTCCGCACCAGAGTATCGATCGCGGCTAAAACCGCCTGCAGCCCGGCTTCCGCGGTGCCGTCGGCGACCATGGGCTTGCGGTCCTGCACCAGAATCCTGCCTTCGGGGTCCACCAACCCGACGGCAATCTTGGTGCCGCCAATATCAACGCCCAGAACTACGGAATCTTTCGCAGCAGTCTCCTCGTTCATTGGCCGGCCGGCGCTCCCGCAGCTTTTTCTGACGTCGACGCAAACTGCACCTTCACGGTCTTAATCTCATACGGCTTCGTATGCACCGTCAAGATGTCGTGATCCACCGCCACGCTGCCGATCGGCTTCTCCATCAAATCGGTCTCCGACGCCGCCAGCACCTTGCCATGCACCGCCACTTTCACGTCGTTTTCTTTGCCCGCCCATTCATAGAAGCGCACAATCAGCGAGTCGTCATCCTCGTCCTTCTTCACCGCCGTAACAATCACGTTCGGGTCGGTCTGCAGGAACGAGAATACGGACCCCAGCGCGCCAGTATGTTTTTCCGTCTGCATGGCGATCAGCTTGTAGTTGAGTTGGTAGCCCTGCAGAATCGTAAACGCATCGCGCCAGCTTCCGCGATGCGGATACAGCGAATAAGTAAATTCATGATGCCCCTCATCGGCATGCGGATCGGGCCACTCCGGCGACCGCAACAGCGACAAGCGCAGCACGTTGCCCTTGGCATCGTATCCGTACTTGCAGTCGTTAAGCAGGCTGAATCCGTGGGTCGCATTCGAAATGTCGGCCCAGCGTTGCGCCGGCACCTCAAACTGCGCCTGTTCGGCCGGAGTATTCCGCGTAGTCGGACGCTCCACCGACCCAAACGGAATTTCATACGTCGCCTTGTCGCTGTGCGCGCTCACGGGAAATGCAACTTTCAGCAGAATGTGCTTCTCGTGCCATTCCGCCTGCATCTTTACATCGACCCGCGGCACGCCTGCGTACAGAGTAATGTCGCGCACAAACGTCGAATTCTGAAAATGATTCTTTACTCGGATCACCGCGCGCAGCGGCCCGCTCTCCAAGAGCTTCACTTCATCGGCCTTATCCAGGTCCCAATGCTGCTTCTCGAAATCCGCGTCAATATTCCACGCATCCCAACGCTTCGGCTTGTCGACGAAAGTTTGCAGCAAATTTCCGCAAGTTGAATTCTTCGGTCCGCCGGTGTCGGTTTCAGCCGGAGCCAGGGCATCGCTCGCACTCTGCTTGTCGAACAGGCTGGTCATGCACCCAGTCTGCCGATCTACCCTCAGGCGCACAAATTGATTTTCCAAAGAATCTGACCCAGAAGTTTCCGAGGCCCTCAGCATCGAATGAACTAGCGGCGCCTTCTCGACCGCCCGCACAAAATAGGTCTGATACCCCAGCGCCGGGATGGTCGCGAGCAGCAGAAAGTGCGCCCGATGCGTCGCCGCGTCGATCGAAAGCAACTGAGACTCGGCCACTTTGCCCTTGGCGTCCACCACTTCAATCGCCCGCGCCGCCGCCGGAAGTTGCGCCTCCGCTTCCACCACGTCGGTCCGTATCCACGACAGCGAATTAAAAACCATGACCGGCACGCCCACGCCCTCGGTGTCAGCATGCGCCGCAATTTCGCCCAGCGCTCCCTGCGTCACCTCTCCGGCCGAACGGTCCACGTCTTCCAGATTGCGTTTCGCATCCAGATAGTTCACCGCAATCCCCGAGCCCGGCATGATGTCGTGGAAATGATCGAACAGCAGATTCTTCCACGTCAGTTCCATTTCATCCTGCGGATACGGCCGCCCATACAGCGACGCCATCGACGCAAACTTTTCCGCCTTCAACACTATTTCTTCCGCATGCCGGATTCTCCGCTTCGTCTCGGCCTGCGTGGTAAAGACTCCGCGGTGATACTGAAAATAAAGTTCGCCATCCCAGGTCGGAACCTGCATCGACGGCAGCTTTTGCTCCATGTCGCGGAAAAAATCGCCGGCAAAGCTGAACTGCAATTTCGGAAACACCGTCTCCGGCGCCCGCAGTTCATCGGCATGATCGAGCATCATTCGCGTCGGCCCGCCGCCATGGTCGCCGACTCCATACAAGTGCATCATCTCGGGACTATCCGTCAGCTTCGGCCCATAAATCGATGGCATCCAGATCGACAGATCCTTGCCGAGCGACTCGCCATCGATTCCCCCGGCATAATCGTGCGGAAAATAAGTCAGCAGCCGGCTGCCATCCGGCGCCTGCCACCAGAAAAGCTTGTAAGGGAACGTAGTGAATTCGTGCGCCCAGAGCAGCTTCTGGGTCACAAAATAATCCATCCCCGACTTTTTATAAATCTGCGGAAGCTGCCAGTTGTAGCCAAACGAATCCGGATTCCATCCGATCTTAACGTCTACGCCAAAGTTTTTCTGGAAATATCGTTTGCCCACCAGAATCTGCCGCACCAGCGATTCACCGTCCGGCATGTTCAAGTCCGGCTCAACCCACATGCCGCCAATCACTTCCCACCGGCCTTCTTTCACGCGCTGCTGAATCTGCGCAAACAAGTCGGGATATTTTTCCTGCATCCACTCATACGCTCGCGCCGAAGACATAGTGAACTTGAAGTCGGGATATTCGCGCATCAGATCGAGCACACTCTGAAACGTGTTGCGCACCACCTCCACGGTCTCCGTCCACGGCCACAGCCACGCCATGTCGATGTGCGAATTGCCCACCAGGCGAATGGTGAACTGTTGCAGCCACGGCTTGAGCACTTCCAGTTTCGCCTGCGCGCTTTTCAGCGAAGCATCGAAGCCAGCCTGATCTCCACGATCGAGCGGCGAAAAATCAATCGCCTTCACCGCTGCATCCAGTTCCTGCTCACGCTCGGTTTTTCCATCTTCATAGGCCGCAATCACCGGACGCGCCGCCAGAATCTGCGTGCGCAATAGCGAAGGATCGGGCCGCGTGCTCGGCGGTTCGATCACAAGCTCGCTATGAAAAAATTCTGCCTGCACATCGTCCGGCGTCACCACTCGAGCCGCGACTAGAAACTTCTGTCCCGGCTGGGCGTTCTCCGTGAGCAACACCGGAAGAATGTCGTCATCGTCGCCGCGATAAAGAATTGCCCCGTTCGAGAACACCGTGATCATCAGCGTGCCCGGACTGCCAAATCGCAAGTCGAGCAAAACCCGCGAGCCACTCGTCGCGTAACCGTTGATCTTGTCCGGAATTTCCACCCAGCGCCGGAACACGCGCGTGCCTTTCCACTGCTGCTCGTTCGCATGATTTCCCCCCGGCCCCGACACGTTCTTCACCCCAAACACCGGCCAATCCGCGTCGCCAAGGCCCGGATTCTCCGGATGCGGCACGTCCTCATGCCAGCGCCACTCCGCCTCGCTCTGCTGCAGAACAGATTGCAGACGGTCCAGCGTCGGTTTGTAAGGATCGGCAGCAGGCGAACTTTGCGAAATCAGAAATGTGGAAAAAAGTACGAATGGCAGCACAAACATCGAACGATTCATCAAACTCACCTTTCACCCGAGATCGTCACTTCAACCGCGCAGATATCTCCGCGCAGCCTGTTTTGGCCAAGCGAAGATTATCTCTCAAGATGTGATGGAATGCAGATGTGATGGAATGCAGATGTGATGGAATGCAGATCAGACCTTCCAGACCGTAGCCTACGACCCCGCCAGCTTCAGCTGCGGAGCTACTTGCCGCAACAGCGCGATAAACGCCGTGGTCGCTACCGAGAGCGTGCGATCGCGCCGGTAGGCCAGCCCTAATTCGCGGTAGAGTTCCGCGTCTTCCAGATCAATCAACTTCACTCGTCCGGAGTCCACCTCGTCGCGCGCAAACGACGCGCTAATGAGCGACACGCCCAGATCCGCAGCCACAAAGCTCTTGATCATGCCAATGCTTGGCAGCTCCATGCGCACCTGGAGTTCGGCATTGTGCGGCCGAAATAATTTGTCGAGCAGCCGGCGCGTGTGCCCGGTTTTGGGGAACAGCAACGGATGTTTCACAATCTCGCTCACCGGCACGACCTTATGCTTGGCCAGCGGATTCTTCGGGCTGACCATCAGCATCAGCTTGTCGCGGAAAATCGGCTGGATCTTCAGGCTCGGCGACTGAATCGGCAGCGTCAAAATGCCGACCTCAACCTGTCCGTTCTCCAGCTTCTCCACGATCTTGTAACTGAAATTTCGATAGATGCTGATCTGCACCAACGGATACTTTCGGCAATACTCGGCAAACACCTCCGGCAAAACATAGAGGCAGGTCGCTTCATTCGCGCCCACCCGCAATGTGCCTCGCGGAGTTCCGCTGTGGTCGGCGACCGCGGTCAGCGACTCGTCCCGCAGATTCTTCAGCCGCTCCGCGTACTCGAAAAACACCTGCCCCGCCGGAGTCAGCTTGACCGTCTTGCCCGATCGGTCGAGCAGCCGGTCGCCATACTCCTGTTCGAGCTGGCGAATCTGGGCGCTGACCGCCGACTGCGACCGGAACACTTTTTCTCCGGCGCGCGAGAAGCTGCCCTGCTTGGCCACTTCCAGAAAGGTGATGAGTTGGTCGAAGTCCATTCGATTGTTCTTGATAATGAATCGAGGGATGATTATAGCGGAGTCCGTGCAGTCCCAAGGTTAACTGCCGGGAATCCGCACACGAATCGCTCATGCGGAATTTTGCATCGCTAGCATCGAAAATCCTGAAGCACGCCCGCCGGCGCGATTTGCCAATGTCTGCGCCCGCCAGGCTCGGATGACTGGCGTAAGATGGCTGCTCAACAATAAAGATCATGATCGAACTCTCCCACATCCAGGCCGCGCTGGCCCGCATTCGCGCCGACATTCGCATCTCACCCTGCACCCACTCCGAAACATTTTCCGGGCTGACCGGCAATTCCATCTTCCTCAAGCTCGATAACCAGCAGCGCACCGGCGCGTTCAAAGAACGCGGCGCGTTGAACAAACTGCTCACGCTCACACCCGACGAGCGCGCACGCGGCGTAATCGCCGCCTCCGCCGGCAATCATGCGCAGGGAGTCGCTTACCACGCCGGCCGACACGGCATTAAAGCCCGCATCTTCATGCCGCTGCCCACGCCGCTCACCAAAGTTTCTTCCACGCGTGCCTACGGCGCCGAAGTTGTGCTGCACGGCGCTAATTACGACGAAGCTTACGAAAAGGCGGTCGAGGAAAGCGCGAAATACGGACTCACGCTCATCCACGCCTTTGACGACGAAGCCGTCATTGCGGGGCAGGGAACTCTCGGTCCGGAAATTCTGCAGCAGCATTACGATATCGAGGCCATCGTCGTTCCCATCGGTGGCGGCGGGCTGATCGGCGGCATCGCCTGTGCCGTGAAAGAAGCCAATCCTGCGGTAAAGATTTTCGGGGTACAACCCTCACGCATCCCCTCGATGAAAGCCGCAGTCGCCGAAGGCAAGCCGGTTACGCTGAACGCTGCCAAGACCATCGCCGACGGCATCGCCGTGCGTCGCGCCGGCGAACGCACGCTCCCGCTGGTGCAAAAATATGTCGACGACATTGTCACGGTGGAAGAAGAAGAAATCGCCAACGCGATTCTGCTGTTGCTCGAGCGCGAAAAAACTTTAGCCGAGGGCGCCGGCGCCGCGGCTCTGGCCGCCGTTCTGAACCGCAAGCTGCCGCTGCAAGGCAAGCGCGTTGCCGTGCTGGTCTGCGGCGGCAACATCGACGTCACCCTGCTCTCCCGCATCATCGAACGCGGCCTCGTGAAAGACGGACGCCTGGTTCGCCTCCGCGTCCATCTCCCCGACTATCCCGGCGCTCTCCATCGCGTCACTGGAATCCTCGCCGAGCATCGCGCCAACATCGTCGAAACTTCTTACGACCGCGCCTATCATGGCGTGAACCTGGGCGACACCGCCATCGACATCACCATGGAAACCCGCGGCCCCGATCACATCATGGAACTTCTCGCCGCGCTGGAATCAGCCGGATACACCCACGAAAGAATTCTCTGATTGCGACTTGTTAAGATCGTCAGCAGCAGAGGTAAGCGGCAGGATTGATTGGAGGGATCCTTCGTTGTGGTTGAGCGTTTTGCGTCGCCAGCAGATTCACGGCGACGACGGGCTTACGCTGCTCTGCCCGCCGCTGCTGTGGATCAGAAGCCAGATCAAAACGCCCGCGCCCGCTGCGCCCGCCGCGATCCATTTCGGATTGATTCCGCTGCCGGGGCTTGCGGGCCGTGCTGCTCCGCACATTTCTGTTTCGTTGTAATTTTTCTCTTGCCCCTCGTGAATCGTTCCGCCGTTCGCCGAATTGCCGCCACTCACATTCACATCGCTTTTTCGCGCCACCACCTGCACCGCTCCGGTCAGGTCGCTCACTTCATATTGCGTCCATGCACTGAGCGCCGGCGTCGCCGTAAGGCACTTGACTTCCACCTTGAAACTCTTCGAGGTCCCTACGGCAACGCTGCCGTGGTCCAGTTCGAGCGAGTCTCCGTCAAATTTCGCTACCGTCTCCGGTGCCAGCAGCAGCTCGGAGCCGTCCAGGTTCAAGGTCGCCGAAAATCCCGGCTTGGTTTCCAGCAGATCTCCAGAAAAAATCGCGGTCGAATCCCGCGCCTCGGAACCATTCACCCAGACCCCGCCCTGGGCATGAAGAATTGCCGCTGCCGGACCCTGTGCCGGTGGTCCTGGCGCCTGCGTATCCTGATTCGGCGAGGCCTGAGTCGGCGAAGTCTGGCTTGGCGAAGTCTGTTCTGGCGAAGTCTGCGCGGGCGGGCTTTGGGACGTAGTTTGCCCCAGCACTGACAGCGGAATGCCAACCGCCAGCGCCGAAACCAGAAGACAACGCAAAATCAATACACTCATCCGAAGCCGGATTCCCACTAAAAATCCTAGCGGGCCCCGAAGGCATCGTCTATTAGCAGTCTGGATGCCGCCTTCTCTTCAGTCGGCACGACACCGCGCAGAGCGTTCCGGATAAGACTCGTCCCACAGGGTAAAACTTTGTAAATCACCCAGTTGCGCAGCCCGCGAGGTTGTAAATTAGAAGTGCAGGCATGAACGCCAAAAGCCCACAAATCCTTGCCGCTCTCTTGTTCTTTCTTTTGCCGGGAGCGAGCTTCGCTCCGCCGTGTCTCGCCTTGTCACCCGCAAGCGCCCCGGCCGGGCAGACTGCGGCCACCATCGCCAAGGCCATCGGTCCCATCAAGTCGATCAGCGGCAACGTCATCACCGTCGCTCCAGCATCCGGCCCCGAGATCACCGCCACTGTCCAGCCTACGGCGCGGATCCTGCGCCTCGGCGCCGACAAAGACCTGAAGAACGCGATGCCGATCCAGCTTCAAGACCTGCAAGTAGGCGATACCGTTCGAGTCCGCGGCTACGCTTCGACCGACGGCAAATCCATCGCTACCCTTGAAGTGCTGGTCATCACGCGCTCGGCGGTCGCCGCCGTGAGCAACGAGATTCGCGAGGATTGGCAAAAGCGCGGACTCGCCGGCGTCGTTGCCTCCGTGGACCCCAGCAGCGGAATCGTGACTATCTCGATCCCCGGCTTTGGCGAGAAAAAAATCGTAAACATCCACACCAGCAGCAGCACGATCATTCGCCGTTACGCCCCCGATTCCGCCAATTTTGAAGCCGCTAAACCCAGCACTCTGCAGGCGATCCACGTGAATGACCAGCTGCGTGCCCGCGGCGACCGTAGCCCCGATGGCAACAATTTCACCGCGGCCGAAATCGTTACCGGCACTTTCCCCTATGTCGAGGGCACCATCAAATCCGTGGATGCAAGCGCCAACACCATCAGCGTTCAGGATGTATTGAGCAAGAAAACCGTGCAGCTCAAAGTGACCGCCGACTCGCAACTTCACCAAGTCCCCGCCGATATGGCACAGCGTATGGCTTTCATCCTGAAGCGGGCCAAGGCGCAGGGCGGCGCGAGTCCATCAGGTTCTTCAGCTCCGGCAGGCGGCGCTGCGGGCTATCGCGGCGGACCACCCTCCGGCGGCATGGCGTCAGGCGGTGCCGGCGGCGGTGCCGCGCACGGCGGCGGAGCCTCTGGACTTCAGCGCATGCTCGACCAGACCCCGGCGGTGACGCTCGCGGACCTTCACAAGGGTGACGCGCTTGCAATTTTAGCCACCGAAGGCACGGAGTCCGGTGAGGGCACCATTATCAAGCTGTACAGCGGTGTGGAACCGATCCTCGAAGCTGCTCCGAACGCCATGATGTTGGCGCCCTGGAGCCTGGGAGGCGCTCCCGGCGGTGACGCCGCCAATCAATAACCGTCTAACAACTTTCTGCTTAATTTTTTCTTGCGGATATTCTTACGAAGGAAAGCTCTTACTAGGAAACGTTCTTACGAAGAAATGGAAATGGTGGAATGAACGTCTATCGTCGTATCGCTCTCATCTTCTTGTCGTTTTTTCTATGCGCGGCTGCGGCTCTGGCGCAAACGCCTACCGGCGCTCTCCGCGGACAAGTTACCGACCCCTCCGGCGCGGCCATCCCTGGCGCCAGCGTAGTCATGACTCCCGCCACCGGATCGCCCATCGTGGTTCAGAGCAACGGCCAGGGATTCTACGAATTCAAATCCCTGCCGGCAGGCAAGTACTCCCTCACCGTTGCCGCCCAGGGATTCACTCTCTACCAGAATGAGAACGTCGTCATTACGAACCAGGCCCTGCGCCTGAATGTTCCCATGACCATCGAGGTCGAAACCCAGAAAGTCCAGGTTTCTGACACCGCGCCCACTATCGACGTAAATCCCTCGAACAACGCCGGCGCCATCACCATCTCGGGCAAAGAACTGGAGGCCCTTCCCGACGATCCCGACGAACTGCAGTCTGATCTCGAAGCCCTCGCCGGACCCTCCGCCGGTCCTAACGGCGGCCAAATGTATATCGACGGATTCACCGCCGGCCAGCTTCCGCCCAAGTCGTCGATTCGCGAAATCCGCATCAACCAGAATCCCTTTTCCTCCGAATATGACAAGCTCGGCTACGGCCGCATCGAAATCTTTACCAAGCCTGGCACCGACAAGCTCCACGGCCAGTTTTTCGCCGATGGCAACGACTCGCCCTTCAACGCGCCCAATCCTTTCGCCGGAGCCGAGCCGCCTTACTATTCCACTCAATTCAACGGCAGCATCGGCGGTCCGCTGAGCAAGAATGCCTCGTTTTATGTGGATCTCCAGCGCCGCGACATCAACGAACTCTCGGTCATCAACGCCACCGATCCTGCGACCGGCAACCCGCTCGCCGAATCCATCGGGAACCCCCGCCATCGCACCGACGGTGGACCGCGCCTCGACTGGGCTCCCACCAAGAACAACACGCTGACCGTCCGCTACCAGTACTATCGCGATACCGAGACCGGCGACCTGAGCAGCCAGCTCTACCTTCCATCTCAGGCCTACTATTCGAAAAGCACCGAAGATACAATTCAGGTCAGCGACACTCAGGTCTTCGGCACCAAGATCGTCAACGAGACCCGCTTCCAATACCTGCGCGACAACAACATCCAGAATCCCAACGACGTCAATCCGGCGGTAAGCGTGCTCGGCGACTTCGTGGGCGGCGGCAATAGTGAAGGCACTCTCAACGATCTGCAAAACGCCTACGAACTGCAGAACTACACTTCAGTCATTCACGGCAATCACACCATGAAGTTCGGCGCCCGCTTCCGGGCTACGCAGGATACGAACTATTCCAACGCGGCCTTTAACGGCTCGTTCACCTTCCCCACCTTCGCCCTATTTCAGAGCGCCACGCCCAGCCAGCTCACGATCACCACCGGCTCGCCCAACGCGTCGGTCAACTACTATGACTTTGAACCTTACTTTCAAGACGACTGGCGCGTGCGGCCCAACATCACTCTTAGCCTTGGCCTGCGCTTCGAGACCCAGAACGCAATCAGCGATCACGACGACTGGGCGCCTCGCTTCGGGTTTGCCTGGGGCATCAAGGGCCGCAATAAGCCCCCGATCGTCGTGATTCGCGGCGGTTCCGGAATTTTCTACGACCGCTTTCAGCTCAACAATCTCCTGCAGGCCGATCGCCTGAATGGAATCACCCAGACCGCCTACGTCATCACCAACCCAGTGTGCTACACCGGGCTGGATATGCCGCTGGCGACTTCCAGCCCCACCACCGACTGCGTCGGACCAAGCAGCACCAGCAGCATCGCCTCCACCACCTATCAGATCAGTCCTCGCCTGCATGCGCCTGGCAACTGGCAAAATGCCATCAGCGTCGAACGGCAGCTGACCAAGTCGGCGACCCTGAACATCACGTACCTCGGCTCTCGCGGCTTCGATCAATTCGTCACCGTCAATGCCAACGCTCCCTATCCCGGCACAGATTGCTATCCCAATTGCCCTGCACCCACGACGAATCTTTACCGCTACGTCTCCGAGGCAAATTTCAAGCAGAACCAGCTCATCGCTAACACCAATATCCGCGTCGGCTCCAAGTTGCAGCTATTCGGCTACTACGTCTTGAACTATGCCAAGAGTGACACCGGCGGAATCTCCACCTTCGCGTCGAATTCCTATGACATCAGCCAGGACTGGGGCCGCGGCTCTTTCGACATCCGTCATCGTCTCTTTCTTGGTGGCAGCCTCGGCCTGCCCTATCTGTTTCGCCTCAGCCCGTTCATGGTGGTCAGCACCGGCAGCCCTTACAACATCACCGCGCCTTACGATTTGAACGGCGACGCGCAATTCAACGATCGCCCCGGCTTCGTCTCGAGCGCGACTTGCCCGACGGTTCAAAACCCGAGCGGCTCCATCTACTGCACGCCGCTCGGCACATTTGACGCCTCTGGCGCCACCGGCACGCTTCTCCCCATCAACTACGGCACCGGGCCCAACCACTTCGTCCTGAACCTGCGTCTGACCAAGACCGTTGGTTTCGGGCCAACGCTCAAAGGAGAAACGGGTACAGCCGGAGGCGGCGGAGGGGGCCATCACCACGGCGGCCCACTGTTCGGAGGAGGCGGACCCATCAGCATGTCCTCCAACTCCGATCGCCGTTACAACCTTACTTTCGGCATGAGCTTCCGCAACGTTTTCAACAACGTCAACGTGACCAATCCCGGCGGCGTATTGGGATCGAAGTTATTCGGTGTTTCCAACGATATCGTCGGATTCCCGTATTCCCCCGGCACCACCGCCAACCGCCGCATCGACTTGACGGCCCAATTCACCTTCTAATGACAGTCCGGAAAACTGTTCGATGGGCGAGCCATCAGTCACAAACACAAAGAACGACCTTAAGGATCACGAAGGACTTTCCTAGGCAAGGGCTCCTTCGTGAACCTTCGTGTCCTTCGTGGTTCATGGTTTTGCTCCCGCCACCAGCAAATGCCCCAGAGCCATGTCTCGCTCTACCCCGACGCCTCCCGCTCAGGTTATCCTGAAAGGTGAGCGATACCGCACCACTCCCGCAGGACAAGGCACGAAATTCATCGGCGCTCTTCTCCACCACCAGGCGGAAATTCATCGGTCTCGGGGCTGCCGCCGGTGTGGCCGCACTCGGCGTGGATACCGTTCTGCTCGAGCCCAACCATCCCCGCCTAGTCCGCCGCGAAATCCTGCTTCGCCGCTGGCCCGACCGCCTCGACGGGTTCACCATCGCCATGCTCAGCGATTTTCACTACGATCCGTACTTTTCCGTTCATCCTCTTCACGCCGCTATCCCCATTGTCAACAATCTCCATCCTGACCTGATCGTGCTCACCGGCGATTTCGTTTCCGTTCCAATCCTGAATACAAGTGAGAGGGACAAGCCCGCAGCCGCGGCAGCCGAGCCCTGCTCGCTGCTCCTCCGGCAACTCCAGGCCCGTCATGGACGATGGGCATGTCTGGGAAATCACGATTATTTCTCCGATCCCGACCGCGTCGCCGCAGCCTTGCGCGCCCAGGGCATTCAAGTCCTGATCAACCAGTCTTCCGCCATCGAGAGCAACGGAGCCCGCTTCTGGCTCAGCGGCGTCAACGACATTCTCGGTGACGACGCCGATCTCGACGCCACGCTGCGCGGCATCCCTCCCAACGAGCCCACTATCCTGCTCGCCCACGAACCTGACTATGCCGATTATGTTGCCCAGCAGCGCCGCGTCGACCTTCAACTCTCCGGCCACACCCATGGAGGCCAGGTCCGCATTCCGCTTCTGCCGCCTCTGTATCTGCCCGATCTCGGCAAGAAATACGTCTGGGGCCAGTACCAGATCGGCGCGCTCACTCTCTACACCAATCGCGGACTCGGCACCTTCGGCGTGCCCGTGCGCTGGAACTGTCCTCCGGAAATCACTCTGCTCACCCTTCGCCGCGCCATCGTTTCCTGACCTGTACCGCTAGCCCCGGTCGGATTCTTGTGCAAGGGCTTTCACACAGTCCAATGAAGCTCTTGAAACATCGCTCCTAACCCATTGCTGTACAATCGCTTGGCTCTGTTCAGGGATGGTCCGAAACTTGCCCAGCAAGTAGCTGAACCTCACCCCAGAGAGTAGAGTCTGAAACTCATGTTTTCTCGCATCTGGCCTGCGATTCTGCTTGTGGCGTTTCCCGCCGTCGCGCTAGCGGCTAACACTTCCGCACCGTCCGTCTCTGTGCCATCGCTTCGGTCCACCAGCCTGGGGCCCACCACGCTCGAGCAGCGCGAACTGCATCTCTCGAAATCTCTGGCCCGCGCCTCGCAATTCGCTAACATCGCGCACATCAGCTCCCGTCCCTCCTGCGAGGATGTGCAGCCACCCGAAGCTCTGGCTACCCCCGATCCTCTTTTCGCTCTCGGACAACACGGCAAAAAGGTGAAGGTAAGCTTCATCATCGGCACTGACGGCCGCGTGCATAGCCCGCTAATCCTTGAAAGCGCGGGCCTGGCTGGCGACCGCCACGTTCTGCAAACCGTCCGCACCTGGAGATATCGTCCCGCAACCTGCAACGGCGTCCCCACCGAGACCGAAGGCAAGATCGAGTTTTCTGGCCGGTAGTCGGCCTCTGGGCTAGAATGAGCCCAGCCGGTCACGAAAACCGTGTGGAATCATCCGTGGATATCGTCCATGGATGACATCAGCGGATAGCATCAGTGGATAACGTCACTGGATAACGTCAGTGGATAACATCGGTGGATAAAGACAAAAAGCCTCACGCCCATTCGGCCCCGCCCGGCGCTAAAGGCAGCGACATGCAGTCTGCGCCTGAGCCCGCGACCACTCCCGAGCTCGAGGAATTCTTTCGCAAGCTGAAGCCGGAGATGCGGCGTCCCAAGCCCAGCTCCGACGCCATCGCCGCCGCGCTCGAATCCGCGCAGCGCCTGGCCTCCGAAGCCGACTCCGAAGAAGCCGCGGAAACCGCCGCGCAGCATTTTTCCGGAAGCGAGCGCTCCCGGAATCGTTCCACCCACAATTCTGCTGCGGTTGATTTTGCCGGCAAGGACTCGTCCGGCGACGATTCGCCGGGAGAAGCGACGATCGTCCTCTGCGGCGTTTGCGGACATCGCAATCGCTCCACCAACCGCTTCTGCGGCATGTGCGGAGTCGTGATTGAAGGCTCTGCTTCGGCGAGCGCCGGCCCGTCGCATCCAGCGCACGAAATTTCCCTCGGTCCTGACCCGTTTCTCGATTCCGGCTCAGAAGACGAACCACGCGTCTCCGCCCGCCGTTCCCAGCCAGACTATCGAGCTTCTTCTCAGACGCGCCCCGAGGAATATCTGGAACACGCCGAGCGGCACGCCGACGGTCATCCCGAAACCCATCACTATCACCACCACTATCATCATCATTATTTTCCAGGCGGGCAGGAGGGTATCGCTTCAAGCGTCGCTCCGCGCGCCGCCGATCCCGCCCGCGAGGCCGAGCGTTTTCGCTCCACGACCGCGCTGCGCGGCGATATGAGCCGCGCCGAAGCGACCGTGCGCCGCATCGCCCAGGAGTGGGTGGTGGCCTGCAATACCAAGCATCTCGACGATCTCCTCGAACTTTATGTCGCCGACGCGCTGGTGCTGCGCTCAAACCTGCTGCCCATACGGGGAGCGGCTGCGGTCCGCGAATTCTTTTTCGGCGCCCTCGACTCCGGCCTGGGAGAAGTCGAACTTGAACCGCTGCGCGTGGAAGTGGTCGGCGACCTGGCCTACGAAGCGGGACGCTGCAAAGCTCTGGTTCCCAGCGCCACCGGTAAACGCCGCGAGGAGCGCGGCAAATATCTCTGGGTCTGCGCCCGCCAGAGTGGAGGCGAATGGAAACTCACTGCCGACTGCTGGTCCAGCGACCTCACCCTCAGCACACTCGAGTCCGACGTTCCCGCCAGCGCGCCCGTAAGAACCAGCCAGCCCCGGAAGAACTAAAAAGAGAAGAGCTAAAAAAGAAGAGCTAAAAAAAGAAGAACTAGAAAAAATTGTCCGATTGTCCGATAGCCGACTGTCGACTGAAACTCGCGTCGCCGAGCTCGGGTCTTGCAATCGAAACTCGGCAATTGTCAATCGACAATTGCTAGCTGACCCCCAGCTTCGCCAAATCCCCGCGCAATTGCTCCAGTCCCTTCATCTGGATCACACGCATTCCCATCTGCGCCGCGCACTCCAGATTCAGCGCACGGTCGTCGATGAAGCAGCACTCCTCGCCGGGAATCTGCGTGCTTTCCAGCGCCAGCCGGTAGATGTCACGCTCCGGCTTGCGCAGGCCTACAAAACAGGAGCTGAAGAAAATCCGGAAAATCTTCCGCAATCCGAACCTGTCGATGCGGTAAGAATTCAGTTCGCGCGATTCGTTGTTGATCGTGCCCATAAAATATTTTCCGGAATCGGCGAGGCCCTGCGCAAACGCAATCACCTCCGGAAACGGCTGTGACAATCCGTACAGGAACTCCCGAAACGCTTCGCGCGTGAATGGGCGCTCGCGGTAGAAAATCGTGCGGTCGAGATATTCGTCAAGCGTCATCTTGCCGCATTCGAACGGCGACACCACCAGCTCGTGCCGGGCGTGAAATTCCTGTTCGTCCAGATGAAAATGGTCGAAGGCTTGGCGGCGTTCGGTGTGGTCCCAGGCGTTGGTGAGCAGCACGCCGCCGACATCCCAAAATAAGGCGCGAATGGCAGGCAAAGGAGTCCCTCCGGAACAGAGCGTACGGAGAGTTTAGATGAATCGAAGCCGTGGCGGAGCCTTCGATTTTCAGGAAATCGCCGCTTAACCGTTTCGGCGGCTTCCGTTGTTCAACCCACAGTTCAGACGAGGGTGGCAGAGGGTTACTCGGACTCGATCGTTCCGGTTCGATCCTTCAAATTCGATCGACCAGATTCGATCAGATTTGAGCGAATGGCGAGGAGCAATTTCTCCTGTTCCAGCTGCAACGAATCCAGTTGTTTGGTCAGTCTTCGGGTCCTGCGGACGGTCTTACGCTGTGCCGCCCACAGTTCGGACGATTTCGCCGCCAGCAGCCCCCCGGATGCGATCGCATAGCCAGTTGCCTTCGCTTCCTTCCTGCGCGCCCACAATTCAATCTCGTCAGGAACAGCCACCACCGGGCTGCAATGCCCGCCGGACACGCGCCGCACCGGCAACCCCAGACGTTCCCATCGCTGGGCCGTCCGCACACCCAGGTGGATATGGGCGGCAATTTCCTTCCATCCGCTGAGAAGTTCCACGGGGTGACCTCCTGAGATCGTCAATCGAACATTAAATCCGGTTCGTCATCCGATCTTTCTCATCCGACTCTTGTCACCCGATCTTCGCCGAAACTCGGCACCCGACCCTCCGGCACCGCAGTCCGAAATCGTGTCGTACTTCGGCGCTAGGCTCTTTGGTCCCGATCCGCTAGGCTTGCACTCACAGGGAAGCGTGACCCGGCTCACAACCCGTAAGTCTGTGGGGCATTACCAATATCAAGAGACGCGATTCCTTTCCGTTCGGGACTGAACCCTACTTTGGCAAGGCGGTTCGGAAACCGAACCCTACTTCGCAAAGGAATCGCGTCCAGCATTCTACGTCCGAAGTCTCGCCCAAGCGCAAAGAAAAACAGCGCAAAGAAAAAACAGCGAAAGAGCGATGGGAATCGCTCAATTCCAACATCGAGCCACTACCGCAGATAGTAGTGTGTCATAAACGTGTTGGCTGGCACAACGTTCATGGCCACGTTTCCCAAGACCCTCCGAATGAACGATTCTGCTCTTCCGTGTGCGAAAGTTTGCACCTGACCGGCACACGCGTGGCTTTTCTTACACAACCCACGTTCAGGTTTCATCAACCAATTGATTGAGTAAAGTCTGCTGGCAGAGAGGCATGCGCGCTGGCCGCAGGAGTGGAACGAGAATTGCTCCTTCTGTCGTGGATCTGCCTGAAATCGGCTGTGCCGCACCTGAAGCCGCCGTGGCGGGTAGGAACGAGATGAGCTGGTTATGGCCGGTATGGTTCCAACCCGGATCATTTACTTTCTCCTGTTAGCCACATGTGCTGGGCTGTGCCAGCGGCCGGACCGGCTCACAGCGAGCTCGTTGCCCGAAGCGCCCTCGGCCCAATCGCGTTCCCTTCAAGCTCCAGGCGAAGCGAAAATTTTCCGCGAGTATGTAGACTCGTCCCGACTTCCCATCACCGGACCCTCCGCGGCCGGCTTCTTCGCGACTAGCTTCTCCGGAATAGGTACGGCAAACTCCAGCCCGGCGCCGCGATTCGATTTTGCGCATTTCGATCAGCGCTCTCTGCCATCGGAAGATAATTCCTTGGACTTTATCGCCAGACATCTTTCAGCTTCATCGCCGGCACCCAGCCACAGCGACTATGACTTGGCCGGCGCTGGGCTGGTGGGGCGCGCCACTTACGCCGCGTCCAGTGCCGTGATTGCCCGTGACGGCGCGGGCACAAGCCGCCTGAACACGTCCTACCTTTTGCGCGTGCTCGCTTCAGCCGTCGCCCACAGCGCTTCTCGCCCCTATTGGCGGCGTTCGCTTTCCCAGCCCTTCAGCGACTTCGGGGCTACCATCGGAAATGACGCCGGCATGAATGTTCTCCACGAGTTTGAGCCTGGAATCCGCGATCTGGTGAAGAGCCACGAGCCCAAATTCGTCTCCCGCATCCAGGACCGAATCCGCCGCTAGAAGCGGTTTCCGCGCCGCCCCCATTCTCATCTTTACAGAAACAAACCGATCAACCACAAAGGACACGAAGGAACACGAAGGCTTTTCATTGCTAGGCATTCCTTCGTGTAACTTCGTGTCCTTTGTGGTTGATCGGGTTTCCTTCCGCCAAATCAGGCCTCGTGACGAAAAGATTTCGCTTGACATATTCCTATATGGGAATATATTGTTCTCATGCCGCGAGCCGCTACCTCTTCGGACGCTTTTAACGCCGTAGCCGAACCCCGGCGGCGCGAGATCCTGCACTACCTGGCCAACGACGAGCGCGCGGTCGGCGATATCGTCGCCAGCCTCGGCATGGAGCAGCCCTCCGTGTCGAAGCACTTAAAGGTTCTGCGGGAGGTGGGCCTGGTGCGCGTGCGGCGGAACGGGAGGCACATGTTTTATCGAACCAACGCCGAGGCAATTCGTCCCATGCACGAGTGGACCAAGATGTTCGAACGTTTCTGGCAGCATCAACTGAATCGCGTGAAAGAGCGCGCCGAAGCCAAGGCCAGGGAACTGGACAAGGCCTGACCGAATTGTTGATCTTGATTAGAAAGCATCCCGGCGCGGGCAGTTTGGTTCTCAATGAACAATGAACAACGAACAGTCAATAACTAACAATCAACAAGTGCCGTAAACCGGAGGAACGCATGATCGCAGCTCCAACCGAACTCGAAGCTCTAACCATCAACATCACCCAGGAAATTCACGTGCGCGCCCCGCTGGCAGTTACCTTTGAGACGCTGCTCGAACAGCTTGGGCCGGAGAACGAGCGTCCCGACGGCGTTCGCATGAACATGAAAATCGAACCTTGGCCCGGCGGACGCTGGTATCGCGATCTGGGCGACAACAACGGCCATTTCTGGGCGGTCGTGCAGGCTATCAAGCGGCCCACGCTGCTTGAGCTCCACGGGCCGTTGTTCATGTCGTATGCGGCGATTTCGAACTTGCAGTACCGGCTGAGCGAAAAAGATGGCGGCACGCTGATCAGGTTTCATCACAAAGCTTTCGGCTTCATCGACGACGAGCACAGAAAAGGCGTGAGCTCCGGATGGACGCACACCCACGAGAAGATCCGCAAACAAGCCGAGAGCAGGGCCTCGCGGTAAAAGTCATCTAAGAGCTAAGAGCTAAGAGCTAAGAGCTAAGAGCTAAGAGCCAAGAGCTAAGAGCTTAAGGAGGTTTCCATGTGCCCAGCATGCATCGCAAGCACCGCCGCGATAGTCGCCGGAGCCGGATCCACGGGAGGAATTCTGGCGGTGTGCATCGGCAAGGTCAGAAACTTTTTCAGAGTGAGCCGTCCCGGCCCATTTCAGAAAGCACTGCTTCAAGAAACGACGATTCAGAAAGCGAAGGAGAAATGATATGGCAACCAGCAACAGGAAAGACAAGATGAAGACACCCCCGATCGTCTCGCAGCAGGAGTGGGAGGCTGCGCGGCAGCAACTTCTTGTGAAGGAGAAGGTCTTAACCCGCTCCCGTGACGCGCTGGCCGCTGAACGCCGGCGGATGCCGTGGATGTTGGTGGAAAAGAAGTATGAGTTCGATGGACCCAAGGGCAAGGTAAGCCTGCTCGATTTGTTCGAGAGCCGGCAGCAGTTGATCCTCTATCGCGCCTTCTTCGAGCCCGGAGTGTTCGGTTGGCCCGATCACGCCTGCCGCGGCTGCTCTTTCGGCGCCGATCAGGTCGCGCACCTGGCCCATCTGAATGCCCGCGACACCACGCTCGTCTACGCCTCACGCGCGCCGCAGGCGGACATCGCCCGCCTGAAAGCGCGAATGGAATGGGACATCCCCTGGTACACCATCACCGACAGCTTCGACAAAGATTTCGGCGTCGATGAATGGCATGGCCACAACGTGTTTTTCCGCGACGGCGACAAAGTGTTCCGCACATACTTCATCAACAACCGCGGCGACGAGGCGATGGGCAGCACCTGGAGTTTCCTCGACCTCACACCATTCGGCCGCCAGGAAACATGGGAAGACTCGCCCGAGGGTTATCCCCAGAGCGCGCCCTACAAATGGTGGAACTGGCACGACAATTACGGCGCCGAGACCGCGCCCAACCCCAAGTGGGTCGACATCATCACCGACCCCGCGGGCGCCGCCGCCCGAAGGCGCGACGAAGAGGAGAAAGCGAGCTGATCGACTATTGATCTTTGAGCGCTGTCATCCTGAGCAAAGCGAAGGATCTATGCAACCTGCCGGCAGCGCCCAACTGGCAGCGCTTGTAAGGATCCTTCGTTCAGAAAGACAGCTCAGAGACGACAGCTCGGAGAGAGACAGTTCAGAAACGGACAGTTCAGAACGACAGCTCAGAAAGGGAACCACCATGGGCAAAATCACCGAACCAATGTTAGCCGAACTGCGCCAGGAGGCGGCCATCACCCGCCGCGTGCTCGAACGCGTTCCAGAGGCGAAACTCGCCTGGAAGCCGCACCCCAAATCGATGTCGCTCGGCGAGTTGGCCTTGCACACCGCTGGCATTCCCGGCGGACTGTCGAAGCTGGCGCTGCTCGAAGAATTCGACGCGGGCCAGGCGAACTTCAATCCGCCATCTCCGAAGAACGTTGAAGAAATTCTCGCCGCCCACGATCAGGGTGTCCGCGAAGCCGAAGAACGCCTGCGTGGCATGAGCGATCAATCGGCTGTGGGAACCTGGCGTCTGCTGGTCAACGGCAAAGAGCTGTTCACCCGGCAACGGATCGACATGCTCCGCTCCGTCCTGCTCAACCACTGGATCCACCACCGCGGCCAGCTCTCCGTCTACCTGCGCCTGCTCGACGTTCCCGTCCCGGTCATCTACGGCCGCAGCGCCGACGAAAATCCGTTGGCCTAGCGCAGTCGACGCCAAGGTATAGCTATAGAAAGATGTAGCCGGTTGCGGGCACAGAAAATGCCCCGGTTCCGCGAAAGCGGTTCCGGGGCAGTGCATCGAGTTCCCGCGCAGTGTGCGGCTTTTACTCCGTTGCCTGCGGCGTAAAGTTTTGGTGATAGCTCAGGTTGTCGACCTCCTGGAACATCGGCGTGCCTGGGGGCAGATCCGACGGATTCAGGAACAGCGTGTCGAAGTAGAATTGGCGCGTAGGAGCCCCGTATACGACCGTGCAACATTTGAACGTGCCGGTGTTGTATTCGGAGTAGTACATACTCACCAGCGATCCGTTGTAGTAGATCGTACCGCCCCAGTCCTCCAGGTAGCGCAGGAAGTTGTGCAATCCTCCGTCGGTGCCAAAGTCGTTGGAGACGCCGGAGAAGCCTGGCTTCGGGAACGGGACGTTTTTGCCGGCCGAAATCGCCATCCGATAGTAGGTGTTACTGGGAACGCGGCTGGATAGCGCGGTCGGGTTATTCAAGCTATTGAGATCGGTCCAGCTGTTGGAAAGCAAAGTGACCGAGTCCGCAATAACCGAGGCATTAGAGTGCGGAGTCGCATTGCTCCCGCCGGTCCAGAAAGGATCTGACGAAGCCGTGTTGTAGTTGCCCTGCACGTAAACCGGATTCTCCGAGGCCACGGTGAATCCCGGCATGGGCAGATAGCTGGTGGCCGCGCTATTCATGCCGCCCGCTACCAGCTTGAGCACGTGGCGCGCACCGCTGACCGCATTGGTCAAGCCGGTCGTGTTGCAGGCGTAGGTGGTGTTCGGTGAGGCGTTGATCGGAATGTACGGATTTGGCGGCGTCGTGTTGGTGTTGACGTTGAAGCCGTAGCCGATGTTCACTCCGCCCCAGTTGTCGAGGACGCCGTTCTGATCGACGTCTTCAGGCGAATAGGTGTAATACGAGGCCGGCTCCAGCGTGCCGTCGGGAGTGGTCGAGGTCAGCGGTTGCGCCGAGTTGACCACATCTTCCAGCCCCGATTCTCCGCTGATCACGCCAGCCGGAGTGTTTCCGCCATTGGACGGATGAGGATCGGTCAGCATGCCGCGATGGTCGGAGTAGTAGAGGATGTAGCCGTTCTCGTTCGAAGAATTGACCGACAGGCCCACGTCGCTGGCATACGGCGCCTTCCCGGCCAGCCACAGGCCGAGATTGCCCACGTTGATTTCGACGGCACTCATAATGCCGTTGACCGCGCAACCGTTGGTGTCGTCGCGCATCTCGCCTTCGCGTGCGTCGTAGAGGTTGATGGGGTAGAAATTTCCCGAGCTGCCGACCGGAGTGGTGGCCGAAGCGCTCAGCTGCTGCAGGATGAGGATCGCGGCTGGGTTGATCGTATCCGCCCCGGCGCTCCCGTAAGGGGCGGTCGGCGCAGTGTTGTATTTGCGGGCAAAGCCGTATCCCAGCCAGTCGGTCGTAATGCCAACCCAGGTTCCACTATTGTTGAGATACTCAACCCGGATCCATGCCCCCTGCCCGTTTTTCGGAACGCTGCTGGTTGTCACCTCGCCCAGCAAGGGATAGGTGGTCCAGCCGGCGCTCTTGTAGTTGTAAGGCGCGACCCAGTAGTTGCTGCCGATTGTGGCCAGGCCGAAGTATTCGGAGCCGCTCACGGTAGTGCCGCTGGTGTTCTCGGCGTGCGCGTTCGCGTTGAGGGTCACATACGTCTGGCCGGTCGCATCGAATTGATAGTCCTGCCCGTCGCTGATGGTGCCGCGTTCCGGATGAAGATCCGCCTGAGTATCGGCAATCAGAATGCGAATCTGCGCCTTGTTGTATAAGCGCGAAGTTCCGATGGTACCAGTCGGGGATTCGCCCACCTGCGGTTTACGAATAATGGTGATCGGATCGACGCAAGGTGGCGGATTGGTGGTGCAGGTGTTTCCCTGCACAAACGGCAACTGCATGTTGGTGGCGCCGGTCAGAGAGTTGGTCAGATAGCCGTTCAGCGTTCCCGAAGAAAGGCTGGGGAAGGCGGCGTTGGCCGCGCCAGCCAGCCCGGGATAACCTCCGCTCCAGCTGGCATCGCCCGGCACCGTCCCGGAACTGGTAAGCGTCTTGCAGTTTGCTCCTGTCGGTGGAAAGGTCATCGGCACCGTGATCGGGCACGCGCCGCTGGCGATGGGGAGATAAACCGTTCCATCGTAAGTGCCGTTGGTGATAAATCCATTTTCCAGGCGATCCAGAACAACCTGTTTGTAGGCTGCCACCTTGTCGGTGAAGACCAGATCGGCTTCGGTAGCCAGAAACAGGTTCGAGTTGGTGTGGACGCGTCCGGCAAAACCGAAATTCGGACCGGCGAAGTAGCTGCAGTCATACCCGCAGAACACTCCAAACTGAAACACGGGAATCAGCGCCACTTCCACCGAGCGCGTCATATTGACGGTCGCCCCGGAGGGACGAGTGGCCAGCACCTGCAGCGTCATGGGAATGATTTCGGCGTACAGGCCTTGATTGGAGCCCGAACTGACCGTGTCCCAGCTGCTGACCGGAGTGCCGTTGGCGTTCAGGGGGTACGTAATGGTTTCGTTGTAGGTCATCGGGCCGACCATCGAAGAAGATGGCGGAGAGGTCACCAGGTTTTGAATTTGCGCGTTGGTGGGGGACATGTACTGGTTGTAGAGCGCGGAGAGATCGGAAGTGAGCTTCTCCATGCCCGACTCTGCCCCGTAATAGGCCAAATTCGACTCCAGGTCGTTGCCGCCCATCTTGGCCTCGTTGCCGGCCATGTACATAAGGCCGACCGCTACGCCCGAGAGCAGCACCAGAATCAGCAGTGCGGCAATCAGCGTGAAGCCTCGCGAATTGTTCTTGCTTTGTCCCATTGGTTTGGACCCCTCACAAATTTCAGTCATAGCGGTTGCGAAATGCCATGTTGCGGGCGCTCACATCGGTCGCCAGGTACATGTTCTGCGACCTTTTCCCGTTATTGATAATGCTTTGTCCCATCACCACCAGGTTGATCTTCTGGATGTTATTGGGGGATTCGCCCACGCCGATCGGGTTGGCCTGGTTGGCGTCGAGGGCCCCGGTGGTTGTGTTGTAGACATCGAATGCGAATTGCAGGTTGATGATGTCATCGGCTACTGGCACCGGGGTGAGTCCGTTCACCTGGCGCATCAGGCGAGGCGTCTGTCCAGCGGGGGGCACGGTCAAGTAATAGGTCACCGCGAACAGCCGGTAGGCTACGGTGTTCGCTCCGCCGCTGATGGCCTTGATGTTGTTCGAGGCGGCGCCGCTCTGATTGATGTTCAGCGGGTCGAGATTGGCGAAATCGATGGTGGTCGAACTTATGCCCGTCACTTCGCCCACCGCTGTGCCCACGGTGTTGCTGAGCAAGATGAGATCCCCAACCTGAATTCCGCCAGCCGAGTTGATAGCGGGAGGCGCGGGTGAGTAAGTGGCAATCGGCGCCAGCGTAATCGAGCCGCCGTTGGCGGCGACCGTCACCGTGTACTCGTAGAGCGGAAAGTTGTAATCGCAATAGATCGAGGTGATGCTGTCATCGATGGCCGGCGGTGGCGCGGCGGGAATCACCGTGTCGTCTTCGACGCCATTGGAGTAACCGGGAAGCAATCCATACATGTAGTTCCCGCCTGGGTAGGTGTAGGCCGTAACATGGCAGGTGCCACTCTGGTCGCAGCCGAACTTGGACGCCGTGGCTCCGGCTCCCGTGGGCAGCTGAATGCCTCCCGAGGGCAACCCGGCACCCGCCAAGCTGATGTCCTTCACCATGAGATCGACGGCGGCGCGCATGTTCTGCTGGTTCTCGACGCGTTGCGTGACCAGCATGGTGGAGTTCATGCCAATCTTGAACAGACTGGCTATGGCCGCCAGCACGAACAGGCCCACCGCCATGGAAACCATCAGTTCCAGGAGAGTGAAGCCGCGGCGCGAATTTTCTTTCTGCATTTTCATATTTCCCATGACTCGTTTAGCGAAATTCCGAAATCAGTGCCGTCACCGTGTAGACGTGCGGAACGGTCGACCTGCCGGTCTGGTACGTGATGGTCACGACGATCTGCTTCAGACTGGGATTGGCCGTCACACCGTCCGCTTCCATAACCGGATTGATCTGAATCTGCCGGGTGAAGTTGGCCAGGCTCATGGCCACGTCATCGGGAGTGCCCAGGATGCCGTCTGGACCGGGCAGGACCAGGCACTCGGGCCCGGTCGGGCAGGGGCCACTGGCGGCGTAATCCACGTCGTCAGCGGTATTGACCAGCCCATCGGGACCGGCCGCCAGCAGCTGCGTGGCGCCGGTGGTGAAGATGCCGCCGCTGGAGATGTTGGCGATTTGCGCGAAAGTGATCTGCTGCGTGTTGCGCGCCGTGTAAATGCTCTCCATCGCCTGCAACGCCTTCTCGCGGGCGATCAGATTCTCCTGACCATTCTGGGCCGCGTTGACGGTGACGCCAAAAGCGGCGATCAATGCAACCAGGCCGACGCTCATGATCGCGATCGCAATCATCACTTCAATCAGCGAGAATCCGCGCTGTTCCGAGGGCTGTTCCCAGAACTGTGCGGAGGACTGTTCCGAGCACCGAGATCTGCCTTGCTTCATTGCTGCACCCACTTGTTGACTCCACCCTGGCTGTAAAGCCGCCATCCCCGCACTCTTCCGGTCGCGCCCCACACATCGATGGCTCGCGAACTGTACAGGACTCCCGGACGAGTGAGGTACAGAATGCCGCTGTTGTAATTTCCCAGATCATCCTGGGAAGAGCCGTCTGGGTAGAAAATGATGTAATCCTGGCTGCCCAGGCCCATGCCTTGATCGAAGTCGATGGCGGTCACGCCAGTCCCCCAGCTGTCGGGAGCAGCCGCGGGGAATCCCGTCTCCACCGCGAACTGGACATCGGGCGGCAGCTTATAAGTCGCCACCGTCACTGGAGCCGGCGACACCGGCACGGCATAACCCCAGAACTGCACCGTAATCGTCCCCGGCGCGGTGAACGTTAGGATGTAGCGGTTGCTCTGCGCGATGGCCAGATTTCGATACGTGCGAATCGCCGAAAGTGTCGTGTCGTAGGCCTGGTCGACGTGGTTCTCCTCGAACGAAGGCATCATGGTCACGAAGGTGATGGCGACCATGGTCATGCCGATGGCAACGACGATCATCATCTCCAGCAGCGAGAATCCGCGATCTCTCTTTACTCTCATAGATCTATTCCGGAACCACATCCTGCCGAGCACTTCCCAGCCCGTCCTGCGCCTGCGATGACAGATCGGGGGAAGACTGCGGTTCAGCCCACAAACAACAGTGCGGGCGCGCTAGTCCTTCATCGCGTCACATCTGATCCTAGGAAGGGGTGAGGATTGCGTCAAAGCACCACAGTGCATTGGCCCGACATTGGCCTTTTGTCATGTGGCGGATTACTGATGTCACTGATTGAAAGCAGGTCACTTACGGCAGTCCCCGAAGTTTGCGTATGACTCCAGTAACTTGTAGGTAGAACTGAGGGAATCCTAGGATAGTGCAGCTATGACTCTATCTGCTCTGCTGGTGTGCGTGGACAAAGCCGCGGCCGAAGTGCTGCAGCAGGTGCTGCAGGAACTGGCCATCGGGGTTGAGGCTTGTCCGGAGTTCGCGCGGGCGGCGATCCGCCTGGCGCAACAACGCTTCGATGTGCTGATCGTCGACGGCGAGTCCAACGCCGACGTCATGAGCCTGCTGCAGGAAACGCGCCTGTCGCGGATGAACGATGCCACGCTGGCGGTGGCCGTGGTGTCCGGGCAGGAGAGCATCCGCGAAATGTTTTCCCTGGGCGTCAATTTTGTGGTGTACAAGCCCGTGGCCTACGAGCGCGCCCTGAGCAGCCTGCGCGCCGCCCGCGCCGTCATGCGCAAAGAAAAGCGCAAGAATGCGCGCGCCACCGTGCATGCCCACGCGACGGTGGACTATGCCAACGTGCAGCAGGAAAAGGCTACGCTGGTCGATATCGCGCAAGACGGCATGTCGATGCTGTTTGGCAAGAAACTGCCGCCCACCAGTAAGGTCTATTTTCAGTTCCAGCTGCCGGGGCAGCCGGCGAGCATTCGCCTCTCCGGACAAGTGGTCTGGCAGGATTGGAATGGCCGCGGCGGGGTGCAGTTCATCGACGTGCCCAAGACCTCGCGAAAACTGCTCACCGAATTTCTCGAGGCCAACCTGCCGACCACGGTAAGCCTTGAATCCGGCAAGGAACGTCTTCCGGAAGTTACTGTCGAGATGGAAGAGCCGCTGCAACTGGCGACGATTTCGGTGGCCGAGCAGACGCACGGCAAACCGAAGTCGCGTGAAGCTTCGGCAAAAGCAAAGTCTGAGACGCACTCCGGCGCGACCGCGGAAGCCGACAATCGCCGCACCGAAGCTCGATACTCTTGCCGCCTGGGTGCGGAAGTCTACCGCACCGGCACTTCGGTTCCACACCACTGCCGGCTGACCGACTTGAGTTCGCGCGGATGCTATCTGGAACTTTCGCTGCCCTTTCCGGGCGCGTCGTCGGTTGAGATTGTGGTGCGAACTCACGAAATGAAACTGCGGCTGCGCGGAGCCGTACAAGCCTCCCATGCCGGCTACGGCATGGGCGTGGCCTTCGAGCTGAAGACCAAAGACGAACGCGAGAGCGTGAAGAAGTTGCTCGACTTCGTGGCGGCAACCACCGAACCTTCGTAAAAAATCTGCAATATAGCGCCGCCGTCCCGGCGACAGCTTTGTCATCCTGAGCGAAGCGAAGGATCTATGCAACTTGCCGTCAGCGCCTCAGCGCCAGTGCCGCGGAAGTCTTAGCGCGAAAGCAATGCCCTTTGGTGGCGATTGGTTTGTCCTTCGTGGTTCATCGTTGTCTCTGGCGTCATCGGTCGCTTTCCATTTTCCCCGTAAGTTGTTGAGTCTTCGTGTAAGTTGTTGAAATGTCGTAGAGGGCCCCTGGCGTGCCCCAGGACGCGTGAATTTCTCCGCAATGACCCTTACCTCAATTCCGGGACCGATCGTTGTTCCACGGGCCTCGTTGGCTCCGCAAAGGGCACTTTGGAGGAGGATCCCATCGCCGTTGCCGACGCCAGGCACTCCGCGCGTCTCATAATGAGACGTTTTGTGTATAATATTGTACATACATATAACGCAATATGCGCTCGTAAGCAATATCTCGTAGCTACCGGTTTGACATTACATTGTTCCATATTTCTTCGCCTGGAACAAAAAGCGAACCATGATTCGCGGGAGAGCTTGCGTCTAGTTCCTGGCGGCGGATTCCTCTGCCACGGCTCGCTTGAAGTACTCCAGCGAGAGTCGCAGGCCGGTTTCAAGATCGATCTTCGGTTCCCATCCCAGCAACTGTCGAGCTTTCGTGATGTCCGGACGGCGCTGTTTAGGATCGTCCTGCGGCAGCGGTTCGTAGCGAATCCTGCTCTTCGATCCTGTGACTTTCACTACCATCTGCGCACATTCCAGGATGGTGAACTCGTTCGGGTTGCCGATGTTGACCGGCAAGTGCTCGTCGGACTTCGACAGCCGAATGAAGCCGTCGATCTCATCGCTTACATAGCAGAAACTGCGCGTCTGGTTGCCGTCGCCGTAAACCGTGAGGTCTTCGCCGCGCATGGCCTGCTTCATGAAGTTGGGCACAACGCGTCCGTCATTCAGTTGCATGCGTGGTCCGTAGGTGTTGAAGATGCGCACGATGCGCGTGTCCACGTTGTGGTAGCGGCGGTACGCCATGGTCACCGCTTCGGTAAAGCGCTTGGCCTCGTCGTAAACCGAGCGCGGGCCGATGGGATTGACGTGTCCCCAGTAGGTTTCCTTCTGCGGATGTTCGAGCGGATCGCCGTAGCACTCGGACGTGGACGAGACGAAATATTTCGCTCCATACTTATGCGCCACGTCGAGCGCGTGAAAAGTGCCGAGCGATCCCACCTTCAGCGTGGGAATGCCGTGAATGGAGTAGTCGACCGGGCTGGCGGGGCTGGCGAAATGAAAAACGTAATCGACGCGGCCGGGATCGAAAGGCTCGCAAATGTCTTTTTCCAGAAGCTCGAAACGCGAGTCGTTGCGCAGATGCTCAAGATTGGCGGTGCGTCCGGTGAGCAAATTGTCGACGACGATCACGCTCCAGCCTTCGGCGAGCAGGGCATCGCAGAGATGCGATCCCAGAAAACCGGCACCACCCGTGACCAGCGCGCGTTTTTTATCCATATCTTTTTGTAGCGCCGGCGTCCCGCCGGCTGTCGAGGGAGCGACTCGCTCGCGCACCGCGAGGCAACCAGAACGCGTTACGCTGTCCTCACAGCCGGCGAGTCGCCGGCGCTACTTTTCTTTTTTCAGCGCCGCTGCGGGCACGCCGTCGGGATGGCAGGCGGCCCGGCCCACGCTGTAATACGTGAAACCCTGCGCGGCCATCAGTTCTGGATCATACAGGTTGCGGCCATCGATCACGATCGGATACTTGAGTTCGCGGCGCAGCCGGCTCAGATCGAGATTGGCGAACTCTTCCCACTCGGTGAGAATCAGCAACGCGTCCCCGCCCTCGGCGGCCTCATAAGCGGAGTTGGCGAATTTGATGTTGGGTCGCAACGATTCCTTTATAAACTCCTGGACGCGATCCATCGCCGCGGGGTCGTAAGCCGTAATCTTGCAGCCCTCCTGCAGCAGGGTCTGCACCACGAAGAGCGCGGGCGACTCGCGGATGTCGTCGGTGCCGCCTTTAAAAGCGAGTCCGAGCACGCCGAGATTCTTGCCGCGCAGGGTCCACAGCGCGTTGCGGATTTTGCGCAGGAAGCGCTGGCGCTGCTCCTCGTTGATGCGCACCACTTCGTCGAGCAGGCGGAAGTCGTAGCCGGATTCGCGGGCAACCGCGCGAAAAGCCATCACGTCTTTAGGAAAACAGCTTCCGCCGTAACCGATGCCGGGATTCAGAAAGCGCGGCCCGATGCGTGAGTCGGTGCCTACGCCGTGCACCACCTGGTGAACGTCGGCGCCCACCGACTCGCAGACCGAAGCGACCGCGTTGATAAACGAAATCTTCATGGCGAGAAACGCGTTGGAGGCGTGCTTGATCAACTCCGCGCTCTTCGTGCTGGTCACAATGATGCGCGCGGGCGTGACTGCGGCGTCGGGCGCCGGAATGGCGTCGGCACGCTGATGGTAGCTCTGGTTCTTCTGAGCATCATCGCGAACGTCCTTTTGAACTTCCTTGTAAACCCCGGTCAGCGGCCGATAAATTTCGCGCAGCACCTCGGCCGAGCGCTCGGAGTCGCAACCGATCACAATGCGATCGGGAAAAAGAAAATCGGTGACCGCGGTGCCTTCGCGCAGAAATTCGGGGTTGGAAGCGACATCGAACATTTCCGGGTCGGCGCCGTTGCGCAGGATGACCTTGCGCACCCACTCGCTGGTGTAGACGGGAACTGTGCTCTTCTCGACGATGACCTTGTAGCTGTCGATGGCTCCCGAAATTTCACGCGCCACCGATTCCACATAAGACAAGTCCGCTTCGCCGCTCTCGGTCGGAGGCGTGCCCACGGCGACGAAAATCGCAGCGCTGCGGCGCACGGCATCCTGCAGGTCGTCAGAAAACGTGAGCCGCTGGCCGCGGTGCCGGCTCATGAGTTCAGGCAGAAACTTTTCGTGGATCGGCAGCTTGCCGTTGCGCAGGGCAGACAGCTTGCGCTGGTCGTTATCGACCAGAATAACGTCGTGGCCCATGTCGGCAAAACAGGCTCCCGCCACCAGTCCCACGTATCCGGAGCCCACGACCGCAATGCGCATGTTTGAACTCTCCCGTGAAACTTTGAAAGCTCTAACAAAAGACTACCATCGCAGCCCGAGAAACGACTGCATCGGCTTCTCTATTGTTTATTCTGCTGTCGTTTTGGAACGCAAGGCCGGCTGCGGGGGGTGGGCCGGGGACGAATCGGTTCGACCCCGTGGCGGATCAGCGAATCGGGCTGGATCGAGGGTGAGATTAGCGGCCGGAAAGTGCCCTGCGCGGGCCATTGACAACCCTCGGTTTTGAGAGGAAACTCCGCTACAGACGCTGATTTGGCGGTTTTTGCGCTTCTCGACTTATGCCGCGCTCTCCGTTGCCGCAACCCGAATTTTCCGATCCGAATGCTTCCGCGGCGGACCAACCTCGCGCGCGTCCTGAGGCCAGTTTTGAGACCGACCTGGCCGATCTGTCCGCCCGTTTTTCCGCCCTAGGAGGGTCTCCTGAACTTTCCTCCGACCTGGCGCTGCAAATCGTGTTGAACGAGATCGTGGAGCAGGCATGTCTGGCGACTGGAGCGAGCGGGGCGGCAATCGCGCTGCAGCGCGATGTTGAACTGGGATCTGAACTGGTGTGCCGCGCCTGCACCGGAACAACTGCGCCGGAACTGGGCACGCCGGTCGATACGGGACAAGGATTGTCGGGCGAGTGCGTGCGAACCGGCGAGGTTCAGGTCTGCGACGACACGCAAACCGATTCCCGCGTGGACGCCGTAGCGTCGCGGCACCTGGGCGTGCGTTCGGTGATCGTGCTCCCGCTGGTGCGCAGAGACGATCGCGGCGATGCACTGGCAGGCGTGCTGGAAGCGTTCTCCACGCGTCCGTCTGCGTTTGGAATCCGCGACCAGCGCACGCTGGAAGCGCTTGCCCAGCGCGTGCTGAATAACATGAAGCTGGCCGCGCAGTGGTCGCCGGAGGCCGCCGCAGCACCTCGACCCCAAGCTGTGCCCGCCGCAGAGCTGCCTCAGCCGAATTCATCTGCCACGGCTGTGTTCGATGCCGGTTCGTCTACTCCACTCCCGCCCAAACCACTTTCGCCGGATTTAGTCTTGTCCGGTCTAGCTTCGCCGGACGGTTTACCCGATGCAGGTTTGCCCGATCTGCATTTACCCGATCCCGTTTCGCCGGCGCGCGAGATGTCGGATGACGTCGAAACGCGTGAAAGGGCGGCTGAGCCTGCGATGGCGATGGCTGGGGCCGAGAGCCGGGTGCGTCCAAACCATTCGACCGGCGCGCTGACCGCGATCCTGGGCGTGATTGTTTTGCTGACCGCGATTGGACTGAGTGCGCGGGCGTTGCAGCGCTTGGGATGGATCGGAACGGAATCTCATTCGTTGGCGCGGCCAACGACAGCGGCGGCGAGTGGCGGACTCGCCAACGCAGGCAGCGCCAATCTGGCGGCGAATTCTTCCGGTGTCAATTCGACTGCGAGCGCGGCGCCGGCAGCGATTGCCGGAAGGCGGAGTTCGTCTGGCTCCGCCTCGAATGTCGCCGCTTCTTCTGTCCGTGCTTCGAATTCGCTGTCGAGCGCGGCCAGGTCCGGTGGAGTTGAACCGGCCCTTCCTCCGGGAGGGCTGCGGGTTTACGAAAACGGCAGGGAAGTATTTCACATGTTGCCGTCGGGCCCGGGCGCGCCATCCGGAGAGCCAGGCTCACAGCAGAACCCAGCCATGCAAGAGGCAGCCCAGATCGAGCCGGAGGCCTCCACGCCCAGCGCGAGCAGTGCAAGCGGCGTGATGCAATTGCCTGCCAGCCTGGCCGAAGCGAATCTGTTGAGCCGCGTGGAACCGGAGTATCCGGAAGAGGCGCGGCTAAACAATATCCGGGGTCTGGTCGTGCTGGACGTGCGCGCGCGGCGCGACGGCTCGGTCGAACAAGTAAAACTGATGAGCGGCCAGCCCCTGCTGGCGGCGGCGGCGATCGCGGCCGTAAAGCAGTGGCGCTTCAAACCTCAGTTGGTCAAGGGACAGCCGGTTGCGATCGAGACCACGGTGACGTTGAACTTCCGTTTGCCGCAGTGAAAGTTTTGCGCTTTACGTTGCCGTCTTGCGAATGTTGATGGGGCGCGGGTTGTCAGTTGCCGTGGGGCGGGGTGCGGTCGGGGCAAGCCGGCGGATGGAAGCTGCCGGAGAGGTTGAGGCGTGCACCGGACCGCTGTTGCGAACCGCATAGAGCACGACCTCAACGCGGCTGGAGACTCCCAGCTTGTCGAAGATGCGAAACAAATAATTCTTGACCGTATGTTCGGTCAACTTGAGGCGTTCGGCGATCTGGCGGTTGGTGAGTCCCTCGGCCACGCAGCGGACCACGTCGGTCTCGCGGGCGGAAAGCAGGCCGGCGCGCAGATTCAGATCCGTGGGCAACGCGGGCTGCGCCAGCGCCTGCAGCAGGAATTGCAATTCGCTGCTGTTGGCCCAGATCTGCCCATTGGCCACACACTGGATGCACTTGGCCAGCAGGCGAAAAGGTTCGGTGCGGCAGAATACTCCGTGCGCTCCGGCGCGAAACGATTCGGTGACGCTGACTCGTTCGGAAACGTCGAGCAGAACGATGATGCGCGTATCGGGCGACTCGACGCGCATCTTGCGGATCAGATCGCTGCCCTCACGCTTAGGATCTTCCAGGTGAGAACTGATGACGGCGACCTGGGGCTTCTCTTTTTTGGTTAACTGCAACAGGGAGCGCGGGTCGGAGGGCGATTCGATGAGCTGAAATTGCTCCTCGCGCGCCAGAGCTTCCACCAGCAACTGGGTGCTCATCGAAGTGGTGTCCGCGGCCAATACGCGCGGCTTGATCGGACTGGAAACGGTAGAGAGATGGGCCATAGAAATTATTTTGAGCGCTGCGAATTGCCGGATTAAGCAGAAATAGCGAAGCCCTTATATCCCCCAGAGACCCAAGCGAAAGGCTTCCGCCGAGCAAACGCCCCACTGGTAGCCTATGAGAAGTTCGACTCTATGTAAATGGCACGACCGGGGGATAAAACACACCTCCGGGAGCCAGTCTTAGGGCTGAAGGGCAAGCCGATTGCGGGGTTTGGGCGGGATGCGGAATGGCACTTCCGTGTTATTGACAATCCGCTCCTGGGGTTGGCCCAGATTCAGTGGGAGGGTGAGCGGAATTCATCGCGCTGTCCTGACGCGGACCGACCAGTCGGGTCGTAGCGTCCTTGAAATCAGCTGCTTACCTGCCCGAATGATGTGCAACCGGGCGAGTGCCCCGAAGCGGCCGTAGAGCCTTTGGACTCCGCACTTTCTACTCTTGCAGCAATTTGCATAGCACCATAGAATCCGTTCAACGATTGGGGCACCGACCCCAACTCTAGGGTCTTAAGCATTCTGTTCTCCCCCTAACTAGACTTTTAGCTTTTTCGAGCCGTTCCCCCACGGTTGCGTTTTCAGCCGCCACTCAACGTCTGTGTTGCCGAGTTTGAAAGGCCAAGGCCCCAAATGGGACTGAGAGGGCGGAGCTGTGAGTGGGGCCCTTGCGCGCGGCGAGTCGCGCCAAATTCCAACGAACACCGCATTCGAAAACCGAGAGGACACGGCGCTGCAAGCTGACGCTTGCTTCTTTGACATGGGGATCGAGAGATGAGGCGCGAGACATGGGGAGTGAGACATGGGGAGTGATATGAGCGACCTACTGACCGGAACAGAAGCGCGAACCGAAAGCAAGATCGACGATACGATGAATCGTGCGGCTGGTGCTGCGCGCAACTTGAGCCAGACGCCGGAATTGTCGCTGCGCGTATTTCGCGCCGAGGCCGAGATGCATGCCATCAGCAGCGCGCTGCACAAGACGGGCTGGAACCGCAAACGGGCGGCGCAGTTGTTGAGCATCAGCTATCGCGGGCTGCTCTACAAGATTCGCCGCCATAATATTGCGCCTCCGGCGCAGCAGAGCTAAGACTTTGGCGGACATCTTCCGCGTTTTGTCAATAGCACTCGAAAGAGAGACTTTGGACTCCAGGTTTGGCCAGTCTTTCTACCACTTGCAGGGACTTGCAAGGTCCGTTATCGTCCGGATCAAGGTACACGCCTGCTACAAAGCCAGGCGTTCTGTTTCAGTAATCCCCCCTTTCGAGAACCAAAGCGAGTCTTGTGCAAGGTCGCAGCCCCCGACGCGGCAGCTCTGAGCGTCAGGAACTGGTGTTCTCGAGCTGTTTGCAGTCACGGATGTGACTGAGAGGGCGGAGCTGTGAATACGACCAACCAAATCGCGAATGCAGGCGGGTTGCAGGTACCTTTTTCCATGACAGAGACCGAGGCGCGGTGGTATGCGATTCGCACGCGCTCCCGCCACGAGAAAGTTGCCGCGCGTGACCTGGAAGCGCAGGGGATTCCGGTGTTTCTGCCGCTGGCGACTTCCATGCGGCAGTGGAGCGATCGCCGCACGAAAGTAGAGATGCCGTTGTTTCCCGGTTATGCGTTTGTGCGCGTCGACTTTCTCTCGGGCGACCGGGTGCGGGTGCTGCAGGCGACGGGCGTGGTCAGCTTCGTCGGGCCCAAGCCGGCCGAGGCGTCGATTCCCGATGAACAGATCGAATCGATCCGCACCATTCTCCTCCGCAAGGTTCCGATCGAAGATCATCCCTTTCTGACCGTGGGCCAGCGCATCCGCGTGCGCAGTGGAAGCTTGAGCGGAGTGGAAGGAATTCTGGTGGCGGTGAAGGGCTCGCGGACGCTGGTAATTTCGGTCGAGCCCATCCAGCGCTCGGTGTGCATCCGGCTGGAAGATTACGAAGTAGAAACGGTGTAGGCAATGTCGAATATTCTCCACGAAAATTCGGTGGTCGATTTAAATCCGGATGTGCATCCGGAGCAAGCCCGGGGCGAGACGCTCGCGACGTCAGCCGAAGGGCGAAAGAACGACTCGTCCGGCGAGCCGGCCGGCGAACCGGCGACCCTGCGGGGAATTCTGAATGCGGCGGAGACGCAGGTGATCCTGCAGGCGCTCGAGCATACGGGCTGGAACCGGAAACGGGCGGCGGCGCTGCTCAAGATCAGCTATCGCGGGCTGCTGTACAAGATTCGCAGCCACAGCATCACCAAGCCGATGGCGGGCGACTCGGCGGGCGACTAGGAAAGTGCGGCGATTCGGGTTGGGAGGGCAAGAAAGAACGTTGACTTTTTGCTCCCCGTGGATTTGACTTTCAAGCGGAACGAATAGGCGGATGCTTATGAATTTAAGGCGTACGAATTTAAAGAGTACGAATTCAAAGAGTACGAATTTAAAGATTATGACCATGAAAACAATGACGGGAATCTGGGCGATGGTGCTGCTGGGGGCGAGCCTTGCCGCCGGACAGAATCAGATCATCGCCGAGGGCAACAAGCAAGCGGACATCGCAGCCTCGAAAGACAAGAATTTTCCGGAGCGGCAGCCGCGCTACAAACTGGAGCCGGGCGACGTGTTCGACCTTTCCTTCGAACTGAACCCGGAGTTCAACCAGACCGTCACCGTGCAGCCCGACGGCTTCATTACGCTGCGCGGCATCGGCGACGTTCAGGTGAAGGGCCAGACGGTGCCCGAACTGACCGAAACCCTGCGCACCGACTACAGCAAGATTTTGAACGCTCCCATGATCAGCGTGATTCTCAAGGATTTCGAGAAACCGTATTTCATCGCCGACGGGCAGGTGAGCAAGCCCGGCAAGTACGAACTGCGCGGCGACGTCACCCTGACCGAAGCGGTCGCCATGGCGGGCGGATTTCTGGATAGCGCCAAACATTCCCAGGTGCTGCTGTTTCGCCGGGCCGGGGATGGCTGGTACCAGGCGGAAACTTTCAACCTGAAGAGGATGGAGAAGCGCGGGAATCTGAAAGAAGATCCCACCTTGCACGCCGGGGACATGCTGTTCGTTCCCAAGAACAGTTTCTCGAAGTTCAAGGCATTTATACCGGGATCGAGTATGGGGGCGTTCGTACCTTTGGCTGTACCGTAGAGGGAGCGATCCGCAAGCCAGCAGCAGAGCAGCAGAGGAAACCAAAATCATGACAACTCAAAACTCAATGCAGACGGACGGACGCGGCGGATTCTCTTCGTTCTCCTCATTCTCGGCGCGAGATCTGATCGCGATTGGATTTCGCCACCAACGCACCATCCTGATCACTTTCTGCGCGGTGCTGGTGGGCGCCATCCTGGCGGCCGTGCTGACCCCGGCCGACTATCAGGCCTCCACCAAGTTCCTGATCGAGCGGGCCCGCATGGATCCAGTGGTGAGCCCGGCGCAGGATACGGCCCAGATTCGCTCGGAGGTGACCGAGGAAGAGCTGAACTCCGAAGTCGAGCTGTTGCAGAGCGACGACGTGCTGCAGCAGGTGGTGGTCGCGGCCGGACTCAACCAGCACAAGCACCTGCTGGACTACGTGCTCTACTTTAACGACACGCCCCAGCAAAGGATCGCGCGCCGCGCCATCCGTCTGCAGAAGCAATTGAAGATTGAGGCGATCAAGAAGAGCAACCTGATCTCGGTCACCTACAATAATTCCGATCCCAACACGGCGCACAAGGTGCTGCAGGCGCTGGACGAAGCCTATCTGCAGAAGAACGAGGCGGTGCACCATCCCAAGGGCGAGTTCGAGTTCTTCAATCAGGAAACCGAGAACTACAAGAAGAACCTGGCGGATGCGGAAGCGCAGCTGAAGAATTTTTCGGAGCAGGACGGCGGAGTTTCGCCGCAAATGGCGCGCGACATCACGCTGCAGAAGCTGAACGACTTCAACGCCACCCTGCAGCAGACCTACGCCGACATCGCGTCCACGGAAAAACGCATCGACGCGCTGCAGGCGCAGGCCGGCACCACGCCGCAGCGCCTGACCACGCAGGCCAGCGCCTCCGATGACGCTTCGGTTCTGCAAAACCTGAAGTCGACGTTGATGACGCTGGAACTGAAGCGCACCGAGTTGCTCACCAAGTACAAGCCGGACTATCCGCTGGTGCAGGAAGTGGATAAGGAACTGGCCGACACCCGGGCTTCGATTGCGGTCGAAGAGAGCAGGCCGCTGAAAGCGGAAACCACCGACCGCAACCCCACCTACGCCTGGATCAACGAGGAAATGGCCAAGGCCAAGGCCGACGAAAGCGGGCTGCAGGCGCGGGCGGCGGCGATTCACACCATCGTCGCGCGTTACCGGGAGACGGCGCATGAGCTGGATCAGAAAGGCATCCAGCAGCAGGACCTGCTGCGCCAGGTGAAGACGGAAGAAGAAAATTACCTGCTCTATCAACACAAGCGCGAGGAAGCGCGCATGACCGATGCCCTCGACCAGACGCGCATCCTCAACGTGGCCATCGCCGAACAGCCCGAGACGCCGGCCCTGCCCTCGAACAATCGCTTGCTGATCTTCGGCCTGGGCGCGCTGCTGGCGCTGGCCGCCAGCCTGGGCGCGGCCTTCCTGCTGGAATACACCAACCCGTCGTTCCGCACGCCCAGCGAAGTTCTGACTGAACTGAACATTCCGGTGCTGGCCGCCGTGCCTCACCACTCCTACGCCTTTGCCGGCAACGGCAATGGCAACGGAAACGGCAACCACGTGAACGGCAACGGAAATGGAAACGGAAATGGCAACGGCAACGGCAGTGCCCAGGGCGCCCGAGCCTACGTGAATCACGACGCCACCGTCGAAAACTGAAACGGGGCACAGCCAAGGACGAGTTCGGCAAGGAAATGCCAGGCAAGAAAAAAGCTTAGGCAAGGAAAAAGCATAGGCAAGCGAAAGGTTAAACGATCCATGTTTCTTGATTTCTACGGTCTTCGGGAACAACCCTTCGGCGTAACGCCGGATCCGCGGTTCCTTTATCTCAGCCCGACCCACCGGGAAGCTCTGGCGTCGATGTTCTACGGCATCGATGCGGAGCGGGGATTCCTGGCGCTGATCGCCAAGCCGGGCATGGGCAAGACCAACCTGCTGTTTCACCTGCTGCAGCAGTTCCGCTCGAAGGCGCGCACCGCCTTCGTGTTTCAGACCCAGTGCACTTCGCGGGAGTTCATGCGGTTCCTGCTGCTGGAGCTGGGCTGCGAAGTGAGCGGGGAGCAGGATCTGGTGACCATGCACGAGCAGTTCAACCGCTGCCTGCTGCAGGAAGCGCACGCCGGACGGCGGTTCATCGTGGTGGTGGACGAGGCGCAGAACCTGGAGCCCTCGGTGCTGGAGACGATCCGTCTGCTCTCCGATTTTGAAACCCCGCAGGCCAAGCTGCTGCAGATTGTGCTCTCCGGGCAGCCGGAACTGGCCGACAAACTGGCGCGGCCGACGCTGCGGCAGTTGCGGCAGCGGATTTCGCTGCTGAGCACGCTGACTCCGCTGCCGCCGGAAGAAGTCGCGCGCTACATGAATCACCGGCTGCGGGCGGCAGGACGCCAGGAAGGCTCGCCGTTCACGGCGGGAGCGGTCAAGCTGATCTCGGAACTGAGCGAAGGGATTCCGCGCAACGTCAACAACATCGGCTTCAACGCGCTGTCGATGGGTTGCGCCCTGCGCCAGCCCACGGTCGACGTGGACGTGATCCGGCAGGTGGCGGCCGACTTCGATCTGTCGAACCTGCGGTCCGAGCCGGGGATGACGAATCTGGAACCTTTGGCGCGGGCGGCTTCGGAAGCCCAGGCGCTGCTGGCCAGAACCAATCCGGCGCCCGGCCTGGCGCCAAGCCACATTCCGAATCTGGCGCCGAATCTGACTCCGGACGCGGCGGCAAAATTAGCTGCCCATTCCGCGCCGCTGCGGGCGCGCCGCGGGGAGCCGCTGAATCCGGAAGACGCGCTGGCCTATATCCAGGAATTTATCCGGCGCTTGAAGAAAGATCCGTACTTCGCAAATTAGCCCGCGCTGGCCGGCGGGCAACCAGAACCAAAGCAGAACCAGACCCCAGGGGAGGACCCTTTGAGCAGAAACTTCGAACTGTTGTCGGAAGCGGGCCGCATGCACGAACTGGTGCAGCAACCACTGGAGCCAGGCCTTGGGGCCGTGGCTCCGGCTGCGGTTGCGCCGCGGCTGGTGGAAGACGATTTTTCGCCGGCAGCCGCGCTTGAAATGAGCGAGCCGGTGCGCGACGAGATTGGCAAGCTGGTGCAGAAGCTGTTTCTTGCGGCCCAGGGCCCGCGGCGCGTGGTCTTTGCCGGAACCGAACCTGGGGCCGGCTGCAGCTGGATGATCGCCCGCGTGGCCGAGAGTCTGGCGGCGCAGGGCCGCGGCTCGGTCTGCGTGGTCGACTGCAACCTGCGCTCCCCAGGCCTGCACGAGCAGTTCGGCTCGGAGAATCATCATGGGCTCTCAGACGCGCTGGCCGGAACCAGTCCGATCCGGGAGTATGTTCGCCGCTGGTCGCGGCATCTCTGGTACCTGAGCTGCGGCGCCGAGTCCGAAGCCGGGCAAAGCCTGTTGGGATCGGACCGGATGAGGATGCGGCTGGCGGAGATGAAAACGGTTTTTGATTTCGTTCTGATCGACGCCTCGCCCCTGAATGTGTGCAATGACGCGATCGTGCTGGGCGGGCTGACCGACGGCGTGGTGCTGCTGCTGAAAGCCAATGCTTCGCGCCGCGAGGCGGCGCGCAAAGCCTTGCACGATCTGGAAAGCGCCAACGTCAAGGTGCTGGGCGCGGTGCTGAACCAGCGCACGTTCCCCATCCCGGAAAAGCTTTACAAGAAACTGTAAGCCGGCAGTAGTCCTACGCCGCACCGCAATTCCGGGCGGCGGACAAACGATTCCATCCTTATACTCACCCTGAACATTTCAGCCAGAAGCACAACCCAGACCAGACCCAGCCCACCCCCCGAATGCCAGCCAGAGCGTCCCACGACGTGCGCCCGGCAGTCCGCCGTAACCGGTAAAGACAGTAAATCGAGCTCGAGACCCAATTGAAGGGCGCAATGCCAATTCGACTTTCCTTCCTTCCATTTCCACTTCCACTTCCTGGTGAAGAAGAGGTTCTGCAATGAGCACGGTTCGACGCCAAATCTTTGTCTATTCGTTCCAACTGGTGGACCTCCTTTTGCTGGTCCTATCGTTCGCAGCCGCTACACTGCCGGTGCTGTTCCAGCAGGGGCTGGCATCGTTTGCCGAATTTCTGTCGCTGAAAATCAAGCTGCAGAACTTCGCCGCCTTCGTGATTCTGGTGTGGCTGTGGCGCTTCGTGTTCGCCGTGCTGGGCCTGTATGGCTCCAAACGCCACACCAGCCGCAAGGTCGAGGCCTTCGACGTTTTCAAGGCCACCTCGATCTGCGCCGTCATCCTGTTTTCATTCTCGCTGGTGCTGCGCTTCAATATGGTGGACGCGCAGTTTGTGGGCATCTTCTGGGCCGCGAGCACGGTGCTGATCGCCGGCACCCGGCTGACGGTTCGTACCTGCCTGCGCCACTTGCGGGCCCGCGGCCATAATTACCGCAACATGCTGATCGTCGGAAGCAACCCGCGCGCCATCCAGTTTGCCAACAGCGTGCCGGCGCATCCGGAGTGGGGATGCCAGGTGACCGGCTTTGCCGACGACAATTGGGCGGGCGCGGAGGATCTGCGCGCGGCCGGTTATCAGCTGGTGTGCGACTTCGCCAGCCTGCCTATGTTCTTGCGGCGCAACGTGGTCGATGAAGTCATGATCGCGCTGCCGGTGCGGTCCTTTCATGAAGACGCCAGCCGCATCGCGCAGATGTGCGAGCAGCAGGGCATTGCCGTGCGCATGCTCTCCGACCTGTTCGATCTGAAGACGTCGCGGCCGGCGCAGGCGGATTTTGACGCCCGCCTGATTACCCACTATGCCGGCCCCACGCCGCATGGCTGGCCGGTGGTGATCAAGCGTTTCCTCGACATTGTGCTGTCGAGCCTTGCGCTTTTGATTCTTGCTCCGGCCATGATCCTGACCGCGATCCTGATCAAGCTGACTTCGCCCGGGCCGGTGCTGTTCGTGCAGAAGCGGGTTGGCCTGAACAAGCGGGTGTTCCACATTTTGAAGTTCCGCACCATGGTGATGGATGCGGAAAAGAAGCTGGCTGAACTGGAACATCTCAACGAAGTTTCCGGACCGGTGTTCAAGATCAAGCGCGATCCGCGGATCACGGCGATCGGATCGTTCCTGCGCCAGACCAGCATCGACGAGCTGCCGCAGCTGTTCAACGTGCTGCGCGGCGACATGAGCCTGGTCGGCCCGCGTCCGCTGCAGATGCGGGATTACGAGCTGCTGACCCATTCCGGGCCGGACTGGCAGCGCTGCCGCTTCAGCGTACGCCCGGGCATTACTTGCCTGTGGCAGGTAAACGGCCGCAGCGCGATTCCCTTTGAGCAGTGGATGGAGCTGGACCAGCAATACGTGCGCAAATGGTCGCTGTGGCTGGACATGCAGATTCTGGCCAAGACGATTCCGGCGGTGCTGAAGGGATCAGGCGCGGCTTAGAGAGTTTTCTGCGGCAGAGAAAATCCCCGCTTTTCGCGCAGAGAGCGCGCGAGAAATGCGGCACCCGGCGAACATGAACCTCCGAGCCATGACCCGAGCGAGAATATTTTGAACGACGGAAGCTTCGAGACACTGACGAGCATCAGCCCGGAAGCGGGAAACGGGGAGTATTCCGATTCCAGCTGTGGCGTGCGCGAAGATTGGAAAGCCAGCCTGGTCGATGCGCCGGCGCTGGAGTTGCCCACGGACCGTCCGCGGCCGGCGGTGCTGGGACAGGCCATGGGCGCGGAATCTTTACGCTTGCCTGCGGAACTGGGCGACAGGCTGCGGCAGTTGAGCCGCGAGCTGGGCGTCGGGCCGGCGTCAGTCGGGCTGGCCGCGTTCGCGGTGCTGCTGCACCGTTACACGGCGCAGGAAAAATTCGTCATCGGCACTGCGGACGAGCGCGCAAAAATGCTGCCGCTGGTCGTGGATTTTTCCGGGCGGCCATCGTTCCGGCGTCTGGCGCAGCGGCTGGATGCGGCGGTGAGCGCGGGTTCGAGGGCGAAAGAGATTTCGAGAGATCTGATTCCGGCAGATCTGGCGGGCAGGTTGGGACGCGAGCCGGACGCGAGCCGCCACGCCATTTTTCAGGTGGCGTATTCGGCGGAGGCGCCAGTCGCTTCTTCTTCCGTGTCGAGCGGGGCCGGACTTGATCTTTCTCTTCACCTTGAGCTGGCCGGCGACAGCCGGTTGAGCCTGCATCTGCATTACAACCAGGATTTGTTGGAGCGGGCCACGGCGGCGCGTATGCTCGGGCACTTGCGGCAGCTGCTGGCGGCGGCGATGGACGATGCCAATCGCTCCTCCGCCGAGCTGCGCATGTTGACCGATCGTGAGTTGAACGAGCTTCTGGTGGAGCGCAACCATACGGCGCGCAATTTTCCCCGGACCTGCCTGCACGAGCTGGTGCAGGCGATTGCCGAAAAGCACCCGAGCGAAATCGCGGTCGAACATGCCGGAGAGCGGCTCAGCTACGCCGAGTTCAACGCGCGCTCGAACCAGATGGCGCATTTCCTCGGCCGGCGCGGCGTGGGACGCAATGTGCGGGTTGGCATCTGCCTGCCGCGCTCGCTGGATTTTGCGGTAGCTTTGCTGGGCGTACTGAAGGCCGGAGGCACGGTAGTGCCGCTCGATCCCAATTATCCGAGCGAGCGCCTGACGTTGATGCTGAACGATGTCGTGGCGCCGGTGGTGCTCAGCGAGCGCGGGCGGCTGCAGGCGAAAGTTCCCGGCGGCACGAAAGTTGTGCACCTTTCCGAAGAGCGGGCGGCGATGGCGGGCGAGCCGCGCACCAATCCTTCGACGGGCTCTGTGCCCAGCGACATTGCGTACGTGATTTACACCTCGGGTTCGACCGGCAGGCCGCGCGGAGTGCTCCTGCCGCATGCCGGCCTGGCGAACTACACGCAGGCAGCGGTCGAGATGTTCGGGCTTCGTCCCGGCGACCGCATGCTGCAGTTCTGCTCGATCAGCTTCGATGCGGCCATCGAAGAGATTTTTTCGACTTGGGCCTCGGGCGCGACCCTGGTGTTTCGCCAAGACGAGGTATCGCTGGAGCCGAGCGAGTTTCTGGGCTGGATGTCGGAGCAGCGCATCACCGCAGTCGATCTGCCGACGGCCTACTGGCACGAGTGGGTGTACGCGCTGCCCGAGTTGACCGAGAAAGTTCCGGCTTCGCTGCGCCTGGTGATTGTGGGCGGAGAGAAAGCTTCGCCGGAGGCGTTTGCCGCGTGGCACAAGGCGGTTGGCGGCGATGGCAAAAACCCCGAGGGCAGCGGGGTGCGAAAAAATCAGCTGCGCTGGGTCAATACTTACGGGCCGGCGGAAGCCAGCGTGGTAGCAACCGCGTATGAGCCGAAATTGCAGCCTGGAGACCGGGCGCCGGCACAGCTGCCCATCGGGCGTCCGGTGGCGAATGCGCGAGTTTATCTGCTGGATGCGGACTTGAATCCGGTTCCGGTCGGAGTGCCGGGCGAGCTGCACATCGCCGGTGCGGGTGTGGCCCAGGGATATTTGAACCTGCCGCAGCTGACGGAAGAAAAATTCATTCCCGATATTTTCGCGGACGAAGCATCTTCGGAAAATCCGTCCTCTGCGAATCCAGCCCGCATGTACAAGACCGGCGACCTGGCGCGCTATCTGCCCAGCGGCGAAATCGAGTTCGTCGGCCGGCGCGACCACCAGGTAAAGATTCGCGGCTTCCGGGTAGAGCCGGGAGAGATTGAGACCGTGCTCACCAAGCATCCGGGGGTGAATGAATCGGCGGTGATTCTGCGCGAGGACGCGACCGGCAACAAACGGCTGGTTGGATATGTGGTTCGCAGCGAGCCGGGAAGCGCGACCGAGAGCGAGTTGCGGCGGCACGTGAAGAAACATCTGCCGGAATATATGGTGCCTTCCGAGTTCGTGTTCCTCGAGGCCATGCCGCTGACCCCGAATGGCAAGGTGAACCGGCGGGCCTTGATCGCATCCACGGCGCCGGCGACGGCTTCCGAGTCGGCGTCGGAAACAAATCAGAAATCGGCAGTGGCTGAGAACGATCCGCTGCAGGCGCAGTTACTCGCCATCTGGGAAGAGTTGCTGGGGCGCAAGCCGATCGGACTTGAGGACAATTTTTTCGAACTGGGCGGGCACTCGCTATTGGCGGCGCGGCTGATGCACCGGGTGAAGCAGGCCATGGGCAAGACGCTTCCGCTGGCGGCGCTGTTGCAGGCGCCGACGGTCGAGAAACTGACCGCAGTGCTGCGCCAGGATCTTTCCGCGCTGTGGTCGTCGCTGGTGGCGATTCAGCCGGAGGGAACCAAGCCGCCGTTTTTCATGGTGCACGGCGTGGGCGGCAACGTGGTCGGCTTCCACGAACTGGGGCGGGCGATGAAGCCGGATTATCCGTTTTACGGGTTGCAGTCCCAGGGACTCGACGGAAAACAGCCGCTGCTGACCAGCATCGAAGACATGGCCGCGCACTATCTCGTCGAGATGCGCACGGTGCAGCCCAAGGGGCCGTATCATCTGGGCGGATTTTCCATGGGCGGGCTGGTGGCCTATGAAATCGCGCGGCGGCTGCGCGCCGGCGGAGAAGAAGTCGGATTGCTGGTGCTGTTTGACACCTACGCGGAGAATCCGAAGCCGGTGAAGCTCAAGGATCTGCTGCGGCATCCTTCGCGGATCAGGCTGAGCGAGCTGCCTGGGGAAGTCCGCCGGAAGATTCGCCGCACTATTCTCGCTTTACGTTTGCCGGAAGAACTGAAAAAAATCATGCGTACCAACGCGCAGGCGGCGAACCAGTATCGCTTGCAAGGCTACGACGGAAAAGCCTTCCTGCTGCAGGCCGGCGACGGCTGGCTGGTGCAGCAGGATCCTTATGCGAAGTGGACGAAGCTGATCGGCGAACTGGAAACCATCGCCATCGGCGGCGCTCACATGGACATTTTGCGCGAGCCGCAAGTGCATCATCTGGCCGAGCGTTTGCAGGGCTGCATCGATGCGGCGAAGGCGAATCCAGATGCGCACGGCGACGACGAAGCCGAGCGGCTCAACCGGATTGAAGCCGTGGGAGCAGGTGTGGTGGGAGCAGGGATCGTGGGAGCAGGGGTCGCGGGAGCAGGGCAAGAATGAATACCGGAACAGCCAAGCAGGAAGCCGGCGGCACCGCGACTGCGACCGGACTGGAAACGATCGGTGCGGCGGAGCAGGCGTTGCCGGGAGGCTTCGGCGGACGGCTGAGCCTGACCCAGAAACTGGTGCGCTGGACCAGCAAGGGCGGGCTGGCGATTCTGGATCAGGGGCTGATTTCCGGATCCAATTTCATCATCAGCATCCTGCTCGGGCGCTGGCTGATGCCCGACCAATACGGCGCGTATGCGGTGGCGTTCGGCATCTGGATCATGCTGTCGCTGGTCTACCAGTCGCTGGTGCTCGAGCCCATGGGAGTTTTCGGCGGCTCGACTTTCCGCAGCAACCTGCGCGGCTATGTGCGCTCGCTGTTGTCGATCCACGGAGTGCTCTCGGTTTCGATTTGCGCGGCGCTGGTGCTGGCCTGGGCGGCGGCGCACCGGCTGGGCGCGGGCCCGGCCACCACCGGAGCGCTGGCGGGAATTGCCTTTGCTTCGCCCTGCCTGATGCTGTTCAACCTGGCGCGGCGCACGTTTTACGTGGAGCTTTCGCCGGCTCCGGCGGCGGCGGGCGCGTTCGTCTATTCCGCGGTGGTGCTGTCGGGACTGTTTCTGGTCTACCGGCGCGCGTTGCTATCTCCGCTGACCGCGTTCCTGCTGATCGGCGCCGGCGCGCTGGTTACCGGCATCGTCTTGATGATCGCCTTGCAGCGCGGCCTGAGCGGCTCGGGACCGGCTCCGGCAGCCGGCGAAGCCTGGCACCGGCACTGGCGCTATGGACGCTGGGCGCTGGCCAGTTGCATTGCGGGCTGGCTGCCTTCCTACATTTATTTTCCGTTGCTCAGCAGTTTTACCGGAATGCAGGCGTCGGGCCAGCTGAAGGCCCTGATGAACCTGACCATGCCCTTCGAGCAAACCAAGGGCGCATTGCTGATGCTGGTGTTGCCCTTTGCCGCCGGAGTGATGGCCAAGGATGGACGAGCCGGGGCGCGCATGTTGGGCACGCGGCTCACGCTGCTCGGGATGGCGGGCGCCATCGTGTACTGGGCGGCGATTATTCCTTTGCAGAAGCCGGTATTTCATCTTCTTTACTCCGGCAAGTACATGGATGTGGCCTATCTGTTGCCCGCGCTGGCGCTCGGCCAAATTTTCTGGAGCGCGACCTTTGGGCCGGCGGTCGCGTTGCGGGCCATGGAGTCTCCGTCGCTCGTGTTTGTGGCGCTGGCGGCGGCGACGGCCGGATCGCTGCTGCTGGGGGTGCCGCTGACCTGGGCCTACGGGCTGAAAGGCGCGATCTGGGGCAGCAATGCCGCCGACATTCTTTCGCTGGCCGCGCTCTGGTTTGTCATGCGGCGCAAGCTGCAAAGCTTCGAGGGCAGCGGGGCGGCGGCGAAGTGGCTGGGAGCGCGAGGCGAATTGCAGCCGGCGCTGGCCCTGGAAATTTCCGAAGAAAGCTAGCCGGCCGATGAACGACAAGTAGGCGAAGGATTCGCTCCAAGCCGGCGCGACGCGGCCGGAATCGGAAACATTGCACTACTGTGAAGAGTTGCAGGCTTCAGCGGCAGAGACAGAGACAGAAGGTTCGGACTCTGCCTGTAAGCCCAGGAGACAGGAGAACGGAATGACAGAAGGAAACAATGGCGGCGGCAAACCGTCCCAGGACGCCAACCCCGGCCGCAAAGCGAAAAAGCCCACTTCCGCCTACCGCAAGCTGCGCCGCAAATTTGCTCAGACGGCGCTGCGAGCCCCGCTGGTCTGGCTGCGCCACCGCAACCTGGAGCCGACCGACATGTTCTTCGCCGCCTATCCCAAGTCAGGGACCACCTGGGCGCGCTTCGTGTTGTACGAAATCCTCTCCGGCAAGTCCTCCGGATTCAAGGCCACCAACCAACAGATGCCGGGGATCGGCCTGCATGCCAAGGCTTTGCGCTTGTTGCCCGGCGGCGGGCGGCTGATCGCGACGCACGAGTATTATCGCAACGACTATAAGCGGGCGATCTACATGGTGCGGGACGCGCGCGATGTGCTGCTGTCGGAATTCGCCTTCCTGAGCGCGCTCGAATTCTACGGCGAAGATCTGGCGCAGTTCGTGCCCTATTTTCTGTTTACCTGCGTCAGCGCCTACGGGCCGTGGCACAAGAACGTGACTTCGTGGCTGGATTCGCCGATTGCCGGCACCAGCAACATGCTGCTGGTGCGCTACGAAGACCTGCGGCGCGATCCGCTGCCCTGGTTTGCCCGGATGGCGGATTTCCTGGGAGCGCCGGTCGACGAGGAAAAGATACGGATCGCGGTGGAGAACAATTCGATCCAGAACATGCGGGCGAAAGAAGACAAGGAGCCGGTGCGAGCCTCGATCAAAGGCCGCTTCGTGCGCGACGGCAAGGTGCGAGGCTGGGTCTCGAAGCTGACCGCCGAGCAGGTGCGCCTGATCGATCAACATGCCGGAGAGACGCTGGTGCGGCTGGGCTATCCGCTGGCCTCGGAGTTGAAGGCCGAGGTGGAGGCAAATCCGGCGCCGGTGCGCGAGGTCAGCGATGCGGCGGTGCGCGTCTGATCCATCTTGCGGGGCTTTCTTGCTGGCCGGCGGTAATCTGGCGGAGCCGGCTGGTTCCCGCCGATAATGTGGAGCACTCCCGGTAAAGAAATAAAGAAAAAAAGAAATTAAGAAATTAAGGAAATATGGCAGACAAAGGCAGCACATGGTTCAGCGGAGCTGGGAGCATCGCCGGCACAAGGCCGGGGATCGGGACGCCGTCCGTTCCGCCCTCTTCCCCTCAACCTCATCCCACGCAACCCCATGCCACGCAACCGGCGGCAGAGCCGAAGGGCTGGGGAGTGCGGACGATTCTGGCCGCGGCGGCCGTGGCCGCGGGCTCGGCGCTGCTGCTGACCTTCACGCCCACGGACTGGACCTGGGAACTGCTGCGCATTCTGGGCGTGCTGCTGGTCCTGCTGGGATCGTTCTATTTCCCGCAGAGCGCTCCCAAGCCGGCGTTTGTGATCTGGTGGATCATGCTGATCGGGGAATGCATCTTCTTCCGCGAAGGCGACGCCAATTCCAACGCCAACGCCTACGCCGGAAATTTTCCCACGGCGGCTTACGGCGAAGCCATCGCCTGGATCATGTGCCTGCTGGCAACCTTGCTGTGCTCGGCGCGGGTGCGGGGATTTTTCCGGCAGCTGTTCCAGGGAGACTACAAGTGGAACACGCTGTTCGCGCTGGCCTGCATCGCCTCCTGCGCCTATACCCCGCGGTTTTCCCTGGGCGCGGTTTGGGGAGTCAAGATCTGCCTGGTGGTTCTGCTGTTGTGGGCCTGCTCCAGCCGGATGCGCAATCTGGAGGATACGATCTCGTTCCTGCGCTTCAACGTCTGGGCCTACGTCATCATCGTGCTGCAGCCGGTGATTATCGCGGCCATGCGCGGGGATATGTTCGACGAAGAAGGCCGCATGAGCACCATCGTCTCGCCGAACGCGCTCTCGCCCAACGCCGCCATCCTGCTGCTGATGGTGCTGGCCATATTTTCCCGGCGCAAGGGTGAAGGGATGTACAAGTGGGCGGTGCTGTGGGGCATGGTCGGGGTGGCGGTAATGATCCTGGCGGGGAGCAAGACCGGAGTGCTGGGTTGCGTATTTGCCGGGACATTGTTCTTCATCGTCCGCGGGCGGCTGGGCACCGCCTTCACATATATTGCCACCACCGCGGCCCTGGTGATCGCGCTGGTCCTGACCACGCCGCTGGCGGATTATCTGCATCTTTATGAGGACCGGGCCGGCGCCGAATCCTTTTCCGGGCGCACCATTCTGTGGAAAGCGGTCATCCCGGAAATCGAGCACCGGCCGATCGTCGGCCATGGCTATATGGCCTCGGAATTCGTGATGTTCCAGGTCAACGCCGTGGGCTGGGCCGCTCCGCACCTGCACAACGGCTTTCTGGAATCGTTGTACAACACGGGCGCCATCGGATTCATTTTCCTGGTGATGATGCTGTGGGTGATTCCGAAAAATCTCATCAAGGTGCTGCGGCGCGTGCCCAAAGACGAGTATCTGTACCGGGTGGCTGCCGGCAGCCTGGCGCTCTACGCTTTCCTGGTGATCAACGGATTTTTCAATTCGAGCTTTGGCGGCAAATGCACTGCGCCCTTCATGTCGATGATGGCGCTGGTGGTGGTGAGCCAGAAGCTGCTCGCGTTCGCGCCCAATCCGGCCCCGGCCTGGAAGCGAATCGGGTAGTCTTCAGTCATGCGCATCCTGTCCGTACACAACCAATTCCGGCAATATGCCGGCTCGGACATTGTGGCGGCGGCCGACGAACGGATGTTTCGCCAGCACGCCGAGGTCGCCAGCTACGTCCGCAACAGCAGCGAGATCGCTTCTGCCGGAACGCTCGACAAGGCGCGGCTGGCCCTGGATACGATTTATTCGCGGCGCACGGTGCGCGAGATCGCCGAGGTGGTAAGAGACTTCCGGCCCGATATCGCTTACGTACACAATGTTTTCCCGCTGATTTCGCCATCGCTCTATCACGCGCTGGATCGGCTGCGGGTGCCTTCGGTGCACGTGATCCACGACTTCCGGCTGTGGTGCCCGAATTCGCGTTTCTACATCAATAACCAGCCTTGCCGGGATTGCCAGCTGGGGAATTACTGGCCGGCCGTCGCGAAACGCTGCGTGCAGGGCAGCACGGCCTACAGCGCGCTCTATGCGGGATCGCTGTACCTGAACCGGAAACTGGATTTCACCCAGAAAATCGGCGGCTACATTTGCCTGACCGAGTTTGCCAAACAGCTGCTGGTTGAATCGCGGGTGCCGGAAAACAAGATTCACATCTGCCCCAACCATATCGATACCGCCAGCTTCACTCCGCAGTACGACGGCGGCCAGTATGTGCTCTACCTGGGCGGGCTGTATCGCGACAAGGGCGTGATGACGGTGGCCAAGGCCTTCGCCCGGCTGCCGGATATTCCAGTGAAGTTTGTGGGTGCGGGCGATGCGGACGAGGAGTTGCGCGAGTACATCCGTGAAAACGGGATGGCGAACGCCGAGGTGGTGGGGTTCAAGGGCGGCGCGGAAAAGCTGGAATATCTGCGCAACAGCCTGTTCACTATCTGCGCGACGCATTGTTACGAGACCTTTGGCCTGGTGGTGCTCGAGGCCTACGCCAGCGGCAAGCCGGTAGTGGCGTCGGCGATTGGGGCGCTGCCCTATATTGTCGAGCCGGAGCAGACCGGGTTGCTGTTCGAGCCGCAGAATGCGGAGGACCTGGCCGCCAAGGTTCGCTGGCTTTACGAACAGCCGGTAAAGATCGAGAGCATGGGACGCAAGGGCAGGGCACTGGTCGAACAGAAATACGATTCCAGTTTTCGCTACGCGTCGCTTCATGCCATCTTCGAAAAAGTGATTGAGAAGTCGCGGCTGAACTAGCTGGGATGAACTTGCGAAATGAACCTGCGGGCCGTGCCGCGACCTGCGGTTTCTGATCTCTGTTCTGGCATCTATGTTCTGAAATCTGTTCTGATATCTCTGTTCTGATATCCAAGCTCTGGTATCCAAAGCAAGCGCCACTCCGACGAATCCGAATCGGAGTTGAAAAAATGGGAGACATGTTGAACTCGGCAGGCGTGGAAGAAAAAATACAGAAGACCGGAAACCTGGCGGTCGAGCGGGACCACGTTCCGCCCATCTTCGTGGTGGGGGTTTGGCGCTCGGGAACGACCCTGCTGTATTCGCTGCTCAACCAGCACAAGGACATCCGGCTGTTCTACGAATCGGATCTTCCCGTGCTGTGGCCGATGTTCCGGCTGGGGTGGCAGAGGAAATCGTGGGTCGACAAATGGGAATACTGGAACGCGGGCGTAAGCCGGCACGATTTCGATCCCGCCCATCTGGCTGCTCCGGTGAGTTCTCTGGCGGACGCATTCGAGTTGGCCGGTCGGCAGTATGCGGCGGAAAAGGGCAAGACGCGGTGGGGATGCAAATCGCCGTCGTACTACGACCGCATGGATTTTCTGGCGCGCGCGTTTCCGGATGCGCGATTCGTCGTGATCTGGCGCGATCCGGAAGAAGTCGCGCTGAGCGTGATCAAGGCGAAGGCTACGGCGCTGTGGTTCACGCGTCCGGGCATGAACCTGAAGGCGCTGCTGGCTGCCGAGACGCTGAAAAGGCAGGTCGAGAAGCTGAAGCGGATGGGCGTTCCCGTGCACCAGTTGCACTTTCGCGATCTGATTGGCGATACCACCAATACCATGCGGCAGATTTGCGAGTTTCTCGAAGTGCCATTTGATCCGGCGACCACCGTGTTGGACCGGGCAGACCGCTCGGCGGTATTCGAAGGCGCGCACCACACCCTGGCCAAAGGCAACAAGATTGTGGCTAGGAAAGAGAACAAGAACAAGAACCAAGAGACGCTGCCGCCGGAGTTGGCCAGCAAGATCCAGCGTTACAAAGCGCTGTGGAAGGCGCAGGCGCGCTCCGGCGACGAGTGGGTTTTGTCACAACGCCTCTCTGACCCAGGCACGGCCAGGGCGGGACTGTGGGAGCGCGGCGTCGATCGACTGAAGTTTATGGCGTTGCGCGCCTGGGACATCGCCCCGCGAATCGTGTTTTCCCTGCTGCCGATGTCGGCGTGGCAGGCTTACCGGCGGCTGAAATATAAAGACGCGGAATGGGTGCATCGCCAGATCACCAGCAAGCCAACCACGTTGCATATGGGCGCGGGCCACGCGTTGCCGAGCGAAAGCTCGTCGCCGCTGGCGGCGCACGCTTCGCAACCGGAGGGCCCGCGCTGTGCGGTGCGGCTGGGAAAAATCCTGCTGCAGTCGATGGCTATGGACGACTTGCTGTCGAGCGCCGTCGACCAGTTGAAGCATGTGGTCACGGTCAACAGCGAAATCTTCGTGTATGCGCATGAAAACCCGGAACTGGAATTGGCTCTGTGGCGCACCGTGAACACCATCGATGGCCGGATTGTTCATCTATTCTGCCGGTTGTTTTATCCGGGGCGGAAGCTGCGCAAACTGGCGGGCTCGGACTTCATCTACAACCTGGCCGAACATGCGGCGAAGCGTGGCGAGCGTATTTTCCTTTTGGGCGCGGATCCGGCGGCCAATCGGGGAACCGTCGCGGTGCTGAAGCAACGCTGTCCCGATCTCGTCATAGACGGATATTCTCCGGCATTCTGCTCGAACATTCAGGAGCAGGCGTGGAACGAAGATATTCTCGGCCGCATTGCCGGTTTTCGTCCGGCGCATCTGGTGGTCTGTTTCGGTCCGGTCAAGCAGGAGATGTGGATCCAGCAGAACGCGAATTATCTGTTCGGGCTGGGGGTGCGCTGCGCCTATGGCCTGGGCGGAACCCTGGATTTTGTCTCGGGAAGAAAAAAACGCGCGCCGCGCTGGATGCAGGTGGTGGGCGTGGAATGGCTGTACCGGGTGGTGGTGGAACCGGCGCGGCTGGGGCGAACCGCCAAAATGTTCAAGATGCCGTATTTCGCATTGCGCTATTTCAAGCGCCAGGTTGCCTGCACGGGAAGCCGTGAGACTTCGCGCGTGGGTTTGCAGTCGCGGGTGAACGGTGATTAGTTGTAGGGATGGGCAGTGACGTCTCTTGATTGGGGGAGAGACTTTCGATGAACGAACAGCTTGGGCAAAGAGCGGGGTTGAGAGAAGAAAACCTGGGAAAAGAAAACGCGGGAAGAGAAAAAAAAGAGAAGTACGTGACCATCAGCGTGGACGATGGCCATCCAACCGACCTGCGCACCGTCGATCTGCTGCATAAATATGGGCTGACGGCGACCTTCTATGTTCCGGGAACGAATCACGAGCGGGCGGTGATGACGCCGTCCGAGGTGCGCGATCTCGACCGGCAATTCGAAGTGGGCAGCCACACCATGAGCCATATCCGGCTGACCTGGATGCCGGCGGCAAAAGCGCGGCAGGAAGTGATCGACGGAAAAAAGTTTTCCGAAGACACGCTGGGGCACGAAGTGGTCGCCTTCTGCTATCCGGGAGGGAAGTTTAACCGCCGCATCGAACGATTTGTCGAAGAGGCGGGTTTTCTTGCCGGCCGCACCTGCCGCTATTTTCTGAACGATTACCCGAAGAATCCCTTCTCCTGGGATATCAGCACCTACGCCAATACGTATCCCGCGTACGTACAAGTCCGTCATTGTCTGATGGAGGCGAACTTCGCGGGCGCCTACAAATATCTCACCACATTCAAGGCGCGGGTGCCCTGGGTTGACCAGTTCGTCTGCGCCCTCGAGGATGTCTCCCGAAACGGCGGCATGGCCCACCTCTACTTCCATAGCTGGGAGATCGAGCAGAACGGGGAGTGGGACAAACTCGAGGGATTATTCAAGGTCATCGCGCAATATTCCGACCTGAAGCCGGTGACCAACAGCTTCCTTTACCGCCGCTGGCACGAACGCCGCGGTCTGGCCGGCGAGCCAAAGCTGGTCAGTTCGCAGCCTCCAGCATGATCGGCTTCACGCTGACCGGCACCGGCTTTCCCGGAGCCGCCTGGCTGGTGCTTCCGTTCAGACTCCGATAGTCGACCGCCCCGGCCGGCGGCGTGTACTGCGCGTCACCATTAAAGGTCCAGGCAAAAACAGCGTGATGGCCGTTGGCCTGGATAAATGGGCAGGTCACAACCCCGCCCGAGGGCGAGCAATGATCGGTGAAGCGGCCGCCGACCAGCCAATCCATCATGGTTTTGTACGCGGCGGAGTACTCGGGGTTACGGCCGATGGTGGTGTTGAAGAAATACCAGCTCAGCTGCCGGGCGCCGAATGAGAAGTGGATGATGTGCCAGCGCACCATCTGGCCGATGCACTCGTCGGAGGTGTAGCGGCTGTCACAGGCAAAGGTGCGGGCATCGAAGTTGGTTTCCGTGTTCATCCAGGGCGTGTCGCTCCAGCCGGGCGTGCTGTTCTTCAGGTCGAGCATTTCCTTTACCGTGGCGAAACGCGGCTCGGGACGGTTGTTCTGCAGGTAAAGATGGAACGAATAGATGTCGGAGAGCCGGCCGTTTTTGTTTTCCTCATGGAGCCAGTCGCGCATCCAGTCGGTGTCGCCGCGATTCGCAGGCGGAGTCAGAACGAAAGCGCCGGGGACTTTGCTGCGGATCATCGCCACTGCGGGCGCCATTAACTGGTACAGCTGAGAGACCGAACCGCTCCAGTAATGCGGGGCGTTGGCCTCGTTCCACAGTTCCCAATATTTGAGGATGTCTTTCACGCAGTGGCCGGCCGGGGAGCAGTGGCCGAGCAGGGCGGTCACGAAGGCGTTGAACGACGGGCTGCCGCCCGCAGTCAGATCGTCGGGCGGAAAGGGCGATCCCCAGGCGCGCTCGCACTCCCCCTTGGTGGCCCAGCAGGGCGTGTAGCCGAACGTGTACATGGCGTCGCGCGGCTGGTGGGCGGCGATGGAGTCGAGGTAGGCGTCGAGATTGTTCCAGCGGTAATTTCCCGGCGCGGGATTCAACAGGTGCCACTGCACCTGCGAATCCCAGAGGCGGATCATGCCGGGCTGGGCGATCGTCTTTGGCCAGGTGGCTCCGGGACAGTTGGTCAGCATGCCGGTGCCGCACTGAAATCCGAAGCTGGAGGCCGTGATACTGGCCGTCGACTGGGCGCCGGCGGAAATTGAGAGCAATCCGGCAAGCGCCGAGAAGACGAACCCGTACCGGGCGAACCAGCCGAAACCAAGAGTCGATTTCACGGGAACGCGCATAAACGTTTCCTCGAAAGCATTACGACAGCGAGCCTCACGACATTAAGAACGGCGATGCGAGATCCGAACCCGATTCGCCGACGATGGCCATTGTTGCACACTGACGGGAAGCGTTGCCGAAGCCATCACCCCCCTTGCCCGCGGCGAAAGCAATTGATCGCGCTGCGGGAGAGATTATTTTGCCGCACGGCGAGCGCGGGTTTGCTCTCGCTAATGTACAACGGTTTTTTCGCGGAACAGCCCACCCCCAAAATTAAAAGAGAGGGTTCAACCAGGGGTTGAACTAAGGAGAGCACCATGCAGGCTGTGAAAATGAAGAATCGTTCGAAACTTTCGAATCTGAGCGCCACGATTGTTCGCGGCGCCGCGATCCTGGCTGCGCTGTCCGGAGGGCTGATGGCAGCTCGTCCGGCGCAGGCTCAAACCGAGGCAGCGCTCTACAACTTTGCCGGCACTCCGGACGGCGAGAATGCCTACGGCGGGATTACCTTCAATGGCGGCAACATCTTTGGCACTACCTATGACGGCGGGCTCTACGGATACGGCAGCGTGTTCGAGCTGACACCCAACGGCAGCGGCGGCTGGAACGAGAGCGTGCTCTACAGCTTCTGCGCCGTGGCCCCGGCCTGCAGCGACGGACAGAATCCGACGTTCGGCAGCGTGGTCTTTGACGCCAACGGAAATCTTTACGGCACCGCCTATGCCGGCGGCAGCGATGGCAACGGCGTGGTGTTCGAGCTGAGCCCCCCGGCGAGCGGCAGCACGACCTGGACGTATCATTCCGTCTACAGCTTTACCGGCGAGCCCGACGCGGCCAATCCGGTGAACGGGCTGATCATCGATGGATCGGGCGATCTGTTCGGCACGGCCTATAACGGTGGTGCGGCCAACAACGGAGCGGTTTTTGAAGTGAGCCCCAACGGCAGCGGCGGCTGGACGGAGACGGTGCCCGCCAGCATCAACGCGCTCTACGGCGGTCTGGTGATGAACAGCACCGGAGTTATTTTCGGCACCACCTCGACGACCGTGTTCGAGTTGGGAAAGAACAGCGGCGGAACCTGGGTTGAGCTTCCGATCTTTACCTTTACCGCCTCGGAAGCAGCGGCGGAGGGAGAAGAGCCGAACGGCACCTTGTGGCTTGACAGCAAGGGCAACCTTTACGGCACGACGGTGGAAGGTGGCAAGAACAATGACGGCGTCGTTTACAAGCTGACTCTGCAAACCAACGGAAGCTACAAGTACAAGGTGCTGTATACCTTCGGAGCGGCCGGCACCATGCCGTACGCCGGTGTCGTCGGCGACGCCAACGGAAACCTCTACGGCACCACGACCAAAGGCGGCAAGGACGGAGCGGGCACCGTGTATACCTTGGCCTACAACGCTACCAGCGGCGCCTACGCCGAACGAACCAGCCAGAATTTCATCGGCGAAAATGGAGCCGTGCCCTACGCTGGCGTGATCTATAACGGCGGCTACCTCTATGGCACGACTTATCTCGGTGGAAGCGATGGGGACGGGCTGGTCTACCAAGTAAACCCGGCAGCGTCGGTGACCAAAACCACCTGCGTGTCTTCGGTGAATCCGTCGACGCTGGGCGAGGCGGTGACCTTTACGGCGACCGTGACTCCGGCGCCTCCGGACGGAGAGCCGATCGTATTTGAGCCGGTCGGTCAATCGAACATGGTGGGTGGCGTTGCTACTTTCACCGTGTCCGATCTGAAGGCCGGCAAGACGAACATCACGGCCGTGTACGGCGGCGATTTGAACTTCCTCACCAGCCACTCGGTGACCTTCCAACAGGTCGTAACCAAGTAGCTTGACCAAGTAGCTTGACCAAATAGCCTGACCAAATAGGACAGCCTTAAAGCTGGAACCTTGGTGGTTTCAGCCTGCATGGAAGCCGCGCAGGGGAGGGAACGCACTCTCTAGTTCCTTCCCCTGACTTCTTAAGTCTGGCACTTCTCAGAGCGGCGAAGGCGACGAGGCCGTCTGGCTTTAGAAGCTACTTCGGTTTGGAATCCGGCGAGCCGCCGTTTGTTTTCGCAGGTCCGAAGTAAGCCGGATTGAATTCGGTGGTAACCGGTTTTTCGACCGCCTGGATCGCTTCTTCGCGGCGCTGGTTCGCGATCATCTTGTGAATTTCATCCTTCACGTCGGCCAGCGCTTCGGTTTCCTTGCTCATCACTTTGTAGATGTAGTGGCCGGTGGAGTCCGTGAGCACTTCGGAAACTTCGCCCGGCTTCAACTCGAACACGGCAGCGTGTTTTGCGGGAATTTCGTAACGATGAACTGTGCCCAGGCTGGGATTCGGCGGAACCTCCGTCATGCCTGCGGCGGTGTAGGCTTCTTTCTGCAGCGCCAGGAAATCTCCTCCCGTGGCGGCCTTGCGGCGTAGTTCCGCGGCTTCCTGTGTCATCGCCTCTTCCGCTTCCTTCTGTTCGGCTTTTTGATTTTCCGCCGTGGCGTTGTCTTTGGGCAGAGGATTGAGACGCTTGCGATCGGGGATGAAGATCCGTTCCAGGGTTACGCTCTGAAATTGCGTGGTGTGGCTGTGATAGTAGTCTTCTAGTTCCTGGTCGGAAAGCTTGGCCGCTTCGTCGTCGATCTGGCGGATGTATTCCTGCGAAAGTATCTGGACGCGCGCAAAAGCCAGGCGCTGCTGGAAGCGCGGAGAATTTTCGACTCCATGGGCTTCGGCGGCGCGGGCCATGGCGAGCAATCCGGGATAAGCGTTCGCCAGTTGGCGCTTTCTCGAATCTTTCATTTTTGATAGCAGCGCCTCGGCGAGATTTTCAAACTGCGCTTTGGTGATCGTAGTCTGGCAGTCGGCGTCGGAAGAAGATTTTCCCGGGGCAGCGGCGCACACGCCTTTGATGGTCATGATCACGGTGTCAGGCGCCAGTGTGGCGGCGGATGCAGGCAGGGCTTTTCCCGCGTCTTCGTCGCGCAGAACCGGAGGGCGATATTCCGGCGGTAGGTCCGGTTGCATCGGTTGTTCCTGCGCGCCGGCGAACGAGGCCAACAACACACACACCAGTAGCAGATAGCGCATCCCGCACTTCCTCCAAGAACAAACAAGAACTAAAGTTGAGATTTTTTCAGATCGTAACACACCGTCGTTCAGCCCCAATTTGGCCGCGCCGGGTGCTGCGGCCTGAGTGAATTTCGCCGCGTTTTGGCGGCCAGCCGGGAAATTGAGAGTAACTTGCAAGCGATAGGAACCAAAGAACTTAGCAACTACCATGGATAGTTGAGTTGCAAGTTCTTGCATCTTGACAGTTTTCTGCATGCGGACCAGAATGATCGAGCCGCATCGTCTGCCTCCCCGCCCAAAAATTTCCGTTGTACAAAGAACTCGGGTTTCCAGAGGATTCACTTCATGAATCGGAATACGCTTAAGCAATTCGTCGGCGCAGGAATGCTCCTGGCGCTCGTCCTGGTTTGTTTTGCACCCGCGAATGCCCAGTTCGCCGGCGTCCTGACCCAGCACAACGATGTGGCCCGAACCGGACAGAATCCGAACGAGACCATCCTCACCCCGGCAAACGTCAATTCTGCGACGTTCGGCAAGCTCTTTTCCTACTCGGTGGATGGCCAGATTTACGCCCAGCCGTTGTATGTGCCCAACGTCAATATTCCGAGCCTGGGCGTGCATAACGTGGTTTACGTCGAGACCCAGAACGACAGCCTGTACGCCTTCGACGCCGATGGCCTGCAATCCACGCCGCTGTTCCAGGTGAGCTTCATCAATCCGGCGGCGGGCATTCTGCCGGTGCCGTGCAAAAGCGACGGCAACACCGACATCAGCTGCGGCGTGTATCCGATTTACGGCATCAATTCGACGCCGGTCGTCGATCCGACGACCAACACGATCTATCTTGTGACCCGCACTTGGAACACCGGCCTGAACAAGTTCTACCAGACCCTGCACGCCCTCGACATCACCACCGGCGCGGAGAAGTTCAACGGGCCGCTGAATATTTCGGGCGGAGTCGCAGGCACGGGCGCGGGCAGCAAGAACGGCATTATCTACTGGGATCCGCTGGCGGATGTGCAACGTGCCGGATTGCTCGAACTCAACGGCGCCATCTACGTGGGATGGGCCGGCGCGCAGCATGGCTGGATCATGGGCTTCTCCGCCGCCAACGTGACCAAGCATTTTGCGACTTTCAACACCACGCCCAATGCGCAGCTGGGCGGCGTATGGGCCGCAGGCAACGGCTTGGCCGCGGACCCTGCCGGAAATATCTATGCCGCGGTAGGCGATGCGCTGTTCGACGCCAGCACCGGCGGCGCCGACTACGGCGACAGCCTGATTCAGCTCAACGCTCATCTGCAGGTCGAGCAGTACTTCACTCCCTCCGATCAATCCTGCCGTTCGGGGAGCGACCTTGACCTGGGTTCGGGCGGGCCGATGGTTCTGCCGGGGCTGGACGAATTGCTCGTCTTCGGTAAGGGCGGCGCGCCGTGCGACTCGGATCCAGTGGCGGCCCGCATGTATCTACTGAGCACGCAGACCCTCGGCGGATACAACGGCACCACCGATGCCTCCCTGGAAGATGTGATCGGCGCTCCCGGCGGATATTGGAGCAGTCCGGCATACTGGTCGGGACAAAATTCTTCGGGACAAGACGTGGCATTCGTCTATTCCGCCGGCACCGGCACCACGCCGAGCAATGGCGATTACCTAAAGATGTTCAGCGTAGGATCGAACGGCCTGCTTTCCACGACGCCGTATGCGCAGAGCTCGAACACTTTCCCGTCAGGGGCGACTCCTTCCACCTCGTCGAACGGGGCGACCGATGGAATCGTGTGGGCGATTGCGCGTCCGGAAGCGATTGGGGTTCAGCCCGGCATCGGAGCGGCCGTGCTTTACGCCTACGATGCGGCCAACACCACCAGCGGCACCATGAACCTGCTGTACAGCAGCACGCAGGCGATTGCGGGCGGCGTTTATCGCGATCGCGGCGGCTGCGCCAACAAGTTCCAGGTGCCCACCATTGCCAACGGCAAGGTCTATGTAGCCACGCAGAATGAGCTCGACGTTTTCGGATTGCTCGGCACACAGAGCGGTCCCGGCGTGTACTTCGGCAATCCCTGCTATACGTTTGCCGCCACGGTGATTGGGACTCCGGTCAGCGAGCCGATGTCGATGATCGACAATGGAACTGCGGCCTTGACGGTGAGCAGCATCGCCATCACGGGCACGAATGCAGCCGACTTCACCCAGACCAATACCTGCTCGTCGCTGGCCGTTGGCAAGAAGTGCGTCATTACGGTGACGTTCACTCCGTCACTGGCCGCGGTCGAGACCGCCTACGTGACCGTGACCGACAACGCTGTGGGCAGCCCGCATAACATTTATCTGGTGGGAGTAGGAAAGAAATAGAAACGCGCTGCGCTTTGGCAGGTGAGCTTTATGGCGGCGTTGAACGGACACACTGAGAGTCCGGGAAGTTCCCGAGGCCGCGCACCGACGCATGATATTGGCGACCGAAGGCGGATTCGCGGAAGTGCAAGAATTTTCACCCGATCGACCGCCGGCTTGAAATGCGTGCATTTTTGTTTCCTGTAGTATGCACGGAATTTCTCCAGGGCAGGTGGAGGGGTGGGCTGCAACTGGTTGTAAACAAACAGTAAGAGTCGCACAGCTGTGGTATGGAGATTGCTGTACTCTCTTTGGGGCTTGGGGACGCAAGAGTCGGGCAGTCAACGTACTATCCCAAAAAGAATTGAAGAGGAAAACTATGCGCTTGAAGAATTGGGCTCTGGTGGTCGTAATCCTGGCGACACCATCGTTCGCCAAATCGCAATGCAAGGGTGATTGTCAGCCGGGCACGATTACCGGACCTTTCACCTCCGCCCAAGTCGCGGAATACACGAAGACTGCCCCCTTCGCGATCTGTAAGTCTGCCTCCTGCACCAGCGGCACCTGGAGTGGAACCTCGATCGAGGGTATCGATGCCCAGCAGAACATCGGCACTGGATATCAGTTCTACGATAGCCAGAGCCCTGACATCGACGACAACATCGCTGTCGGTCCGACGGTGAGCGGAGAAAATGCCCAGGTTCTGGAGTGGCTGAATGCCGAATACATTCAGGCTTTCGACAAAGTGACCGGAGAACCGATCTTCACCAAGAGCGGCGGCACCACCGCCGAGCCGGTGAACGTGGCCGCGCTGTGGTCGGCGTCGACGCAGCCGGAATGCGAAGAGAATCTCTCCGGCAATGTGATGGTGGTGTTCGACCGCGTCGACAAGGCGTTCGTGATCAACCGGCGCGTGGTGTATACCATGTCCAGCGGGGTTCACGCGTCGGCGTGGTGCATCGCCATAAGCTCGGGCACCGACCTTTCCAGCTCCAGCACCAAGTGGTATGCCTACGAATACAGGATGAGCACGGTGATTCCGTGCACCCCGGCTTCGGACGACTGCACCACCGGCACCTACTGGTACTACTTTCCCGACTGGCCGCGTTTCGCGACCTGGTCGAACGGCTTCTACATCACGTTCGACCTGCAGGATCCGAACTCGGGCTATATCGAATCGGGCTTTGAAGCCTGCCAGCTGGACCGTGCCGATATGGTGAAGGGCGCGGCCGCCAACCCGATGACGTGCTACGCCTATACCGTTCCGACGGCAGACCGGCCAACCCTGATCCATTCGGTGGATATCGCCGACATCGACAGCGCCACCGGCCCGCCCAGCGGCGAACCCGAATACTTCCTGTCGATTGTGAATCCCAGCAACGCGCAGCAAGGGTCGGCGGGATTGCACGTATGCACCAGCACCACGACTCCCTGCACATCAACGCAACTCGCCCTGTTCACCTGGGGAGCGAGCGGCCTGACCGGACCGGGCGCCATCAACGTGGCCGCCTATACTCCCGGCTGCTACAACACCACCACGGGCGAAGAAGAGAACACCTATTGTGTTCCCGAACCCAGCACTAACCCGCTGGCGATCGGAGCTTATGGCTCACCGTCGTGCGGAAACTACGACGTGTCCTGCCTGGACTCCCTCGGCGACCGTCTGGCGAACCGTCTCACCTACAACAACTTTTCGGTTTCCGGCGGGCCGAACGGAGAATTCCTGACCGCATCGCACGTGGTGATGGAGAGCGCGGCCAACCAGCGTACGGGCATTCGCTACTACGTGATCCAAGTGTCCGATGGCAAGACGGCCTTGGCAATCAACAGCGGGACGGCGGGCGGGCCTCCGGACCTCCAGGATCCGAACGGCGTCAACTGGTACTTCATGCCCAGTGCGGCTCTCGACGAAGATGGCAACATGGGCTTCACCTACACCACCTCTGGACCGGAATGCTCGTCGTGCACGAGCCAGCCGCATCCCGCTCTGAATTTTGTGGTGTTGCCGTGGGGCAAGACGAGCTTCGATACCCCGACCACCATCGTGCAGGGAACCGCTGACCAGGAGAATACCGACCGTTACGGAGAGTATGCCGCCACGGTGGTGGACTCGACCGACGGTTTGACCTTCTACGGGGTGGGCGAATACTACGACGTGAATCAAACCGGCACCACGGACTGCTCAGTCGCGTCGTCCGATTGTTATACCTGGCAGACGCGCATTTTCCGCGGCCAGTACGGCAACCCGTTCTAGAAGAGGTTTCATGACTCATAACAACAGCGGCTGGGATCCGATCCCAGCCGCTGTTTTTCTATCCAGTCGTTCCGCGCGTGTTTGGCCGCTTACGGTTTCGTCTCAAACATGATCGGAATCAATCCAATCGTGGTGGCTTCTCCCGCCGAGATGGTTTTCGTCGCGCCGCCGTAGGTGCCGTTAAACTCCCGGTAATCCACGTACTCAGTGGCAGGAGTGTAGCTGCTGCTGCCGGCGCTATTCCAGACGATCAGGGCGGTTGCGCCGCTGGCCTCGGTGAGCGGGCAAGTCCAGACCGTGCCGCTGCTCGAGCAAGAGGCGGAGAACGTCGCGCCGGTCAGCCACTGCATCATCGTGTAATAGTAGGTGTCATAGCCGCCGCTCTTAATGCTGGGCCAGTTGTACCAGCCGACGTGGAAAGCGCCGCCCGCGCCTCCCTGATAAGCGTATTGCAGCACATGCCAGCGCACCAGCTGGCCATCGCAGTCTTCGACGCTGCTGGTGCAGACATCGGTAGTGACTTCGAAATTTGTTTCCGTGTTCATCCACGGAGTTGAGGTCCATCCGGCGTCGTTCTTGGTGTCGACCATGCGGATGATCATGTCGATGCGGGTTTCCGGCTCATAACCACTCAGATACGCGTGGAAGCCGTAGTAGTCGGAGAGCCTGCCGTTGGTGTTTTCCAGGCTCAGCCAGCTCGCCATATACGACGTGTCGCCCCCGCAGATCGGCGGAGTCGAGATCAGCGCGCCGGGAACGTTGGCGCGGATAATCGGCACCACCGGCTTGAACATGTCATAGAGCTGGTTGACGGTGCCGCTCCAGTAATGCGACAGGTTGGGCTCGTTCCACATCTCCCAGTACTTGATGTAGCTCTTCACGCAGTTGCCCTTGGCCGAGCAGTGCGTGGTCAAGGCGGTCACAAAGTTGGTGAAAGTTTCGCTGCCATTGGCGTTCAAATCGGTGGGCGGTCCATAGGACCAATACTTGGATTCGCCCTGGTTCTGGCTGTTGCACGGTACGCTGGAGATAAAACAGGGTACGTGGCCGAAAGTGAAGATGACCGCCGCCGGCTGATGGGCGGCTACCAGATCAAGCCAGGCGTCGAGATTAGTCCAGTTATAAGTGCTGCTGCCGGTCTGAAGAATCGACCAGCTGGTTCCGGCGTCCCACAGGCGGACCGTGCCGGGCTGTGAAGTGGTCGTGATCCAGGTGCCGACGCCGAGACTGTTCACCCCGCAGGTACTGCTAGCCACGCATTCAAAACTCCAATTCGTAGGCTGGATGGGATGACTCTTCATGGGCACGGCTGTGGTGCTGCCGGCGTACGCCTGAGAGCCAATTCCAAGCACGCACATCAAACCGAACGAGGCGACCGCAACAAAATTCCGCATTGGGGGAATCTCCTAAAAACGAGACAATAAAATTGAGCCGATAGCAAGCGAACGGATTGACCAGATCAATCGAGCACAGAGCAAATATCTATGAAATGCGTGGGGCGCTGACCGACTGGCGCCGTCGTCTGGTCCGCGCCGCAATAAGTCCTGGCTTGGACCGGCCCCGGTACCGCTGTTAGTTTGTCTTGCTGGTAACCACAGTATGGGCGCTCCGCACAAAGGCTTGCTAGGTCACGAAAGTTCATTTTCAGAATAGCCGAGGAACCAGCAGTCAATGGCCGGCCAGAAGCCGTCTCAAGTCCAGCCAGCCAGGACGGGAGTGCGAATCTGGTCCTGACGCATCTCGCAGGCAAGCAATCCTATTTCGTTGACGGCTTGTCAGCGCCAACTCTCCCCGCAACGAGATCCGCGGCCTATGCAGGATATTTCACATTGACACCCGCCACCTGCCCCTGAATAATTGCCGGCAATTGTTGACCTTAATTTGTTGGCCTTGCTTGTTGAGCCTGTGGTTTTGCAGCCGCGTCATCCCCCCGAGACCGAATCTTGGCGTGCAGAAGCATGCCTTGCCGAAATTAGGAGATTTTGTATGAAGCTACGTTCTCGAAGTGAAGGCTTGTCAGCTGGCCGTGCTGGCGCGACGGTTCTGGTTCTGCTTTTGGTCATGTTGTGCGCGGCCAGTTCCGCGCAGGTATCGGTGCTGACTCACCACAACGACCTCTCGCGCACTGGTCAGAATCTTAGCGAGACGTATCTGACTCCGTCGGTGGTCAACGTCGAGCGCTTCGGCCAACTGTTCTCTCAATCGCTGGACGGCATGGCGGTTGCCGAGCCGCTCTATGTGCCGAATCTGCAGATCAATGGCGCAACTCATAATGTTGTATTCATCGTGACGCTGCATGACGGCGTCTACGCCTTCGACGCCGACAGCAATACCGGCAGCAACGCATCCCCCCTGTGGTACACCAGCCTCATTGATCCCCCGAATGTGACCACAGTTCCCATCGGAGACCAGGGTTGCGTCGGGCACAACTTCACGGAGATGGGCATCTTGGGGACTCCAGTCATCGATCCCACTAGCGAAACGATGTATCTGGTAGCCAAAACGCTGGAGAGTGGAAACTACGTCTTTCGGCTGCACGCGTTGAATATCCTGACAGGCCAGGAGATGTTTGGCGGTCCGGTAGAGATTCAAGCATCGTACACCGACAGCGCCGGCAAGGTAGTCACCTTTACCCAGCAGCATCGGATGAATCGGCCAGCATTGCTCGAGTACAACGGAGTGATCTACATCGAATTTGGCACCATGGGTTGCAAGGGCGCTCCGCCTTCAACCGGATGGATGATGGCCTACAGCGCCAGCACACTGCAGCAGCTCGCCGTGCTCGATGTGGGCCCGACCCAGAGCGCCACGCCGGGCATCTGGATGGCTGGCGCCGGTCCGTCGGTCGACAGCAGCGGCAATATTTATCTCGCCACCGGGGAGGGGATGTTCGATTACGGAGTTGGAGGTCTCGACTACGGCGACACGCTCATGAAGGTCAACCTGAACAGCACAGGCTTCAACCTGGTTGATTACTTCACTCCTTACAACCAGGCCTATCTCAGCGAGAACGACTTGGATCTGGGATCGGGAACTCTGGTTCTCCTTCCGCCCCAGCCGGGTCCGTACCCGAATCTCGGCGTGATCGCCGGAAAAGAAGGGACGATTTACCTGATCAATCAGGCCAGCCTCGGCGAGTACAATCCGGTGGCGGATCAGGTGGTGCAGGAGGTGCCATTCAACCCCAACGAAGTGATCAATCTCGATGGCCAGGGTATCTACTGGAATCAGAACCTGTATTTCGGCGGTGTAGGAGACGGAGGAGTGGGCATTCCCGTCGAAATGTTTTCCCTGAGCAATGGGTTGCTATCGACCTCGCCCGTGGCCACGACTGCGAAGTCGTACGCCTTCTTTAGTCTGCTCTCCATCTCCGCCAATGGCGAGAACAACGGAATCCTGTGGGGCGTCGAACAGCAAAAGACCGGCTCGACCCTGGTCGCATTGAACGCCACGAACCTGGAGCCACTGTATGAGTCGCCTCAATTCAATCTGACTTTGCACTTTGACACGCCCATGATCGATAACGGGAAAGTCTACGTGACCACCCAGAACAGCGTGGTGGTCATGGGTCTTCTCAACGAAACGCTAATTAGTGGAGGCAACAATCAAACCAGTGGGGTCGGTACGACGCTGGCCAAGCCGCTGAGCGTGAGAATCCTAAATCCATATAGCGGAGCGGTCATGCCGGGCGTGACCGTTAACTTCAGCGATGGCGGAAGTGGCGGCAGTTTCAGCGATGCCAGTCCGGTCACCAACAGCGAAGGATACGCATTTACGGCTTATACGCTGCCCGGACAGGCCGGCGTCTACAAAATTACTGCGACGAACGCCGGATTCACGACCGCCCACTTTACCGAGACAGCCACAGCCAGCGACAGCCTGGCTGGACACTGAAGCAGGTATTTCGCACGCTTGCGTTTCAAATCAACCGTCAGGCGGAGCACTACTGCTCCAGCATGAACGGCTCCACGCCAATCGTGATGGATGTCCCCGCAGTTACAGTATGGGTGTTGCCCTGCAGGTCCTTGTAGTCGGTGTAGCCGCTGGGCACGGTGTAGCTGGTGCCCGCTTCGTTCGGCGTCCACACCCACAGCGCTTGCGTGTTGTTCGGAGGAGCTTCCGTGAAACTGCAGGTCCAGGTGGTGGCTCCGTTGGCCGCGGTGAACGAGCAGGGCCCGCCAAACTTCCCGCCTACCAAGTACTGCATCAGGTTGTAGTAGACCGTTTCGTATTGGGGATTGCTGCCAATCGTCTCGTTCCACTTGTACCAATCGACGCTGACCGCTCCATTCGAGTCGTGCAGAAGTTGCCAGCGCGCGATCATGCCGGCACAATCGTCCGCGCTGAAAGTGACCGGTGGACTGGGACTCGACGATTGCGGACAGCTGTAATTCAGTCCCGGCGGCGGCGCACCGTTGTAGTTGGTTTCGGTGTCCGCCCAGGGAGTAGTCGTCCACCCCGAGGTCGAGGCCTGAATGCTGAGGAAGTTCACGTTATAGGTGCCCCATTGCGTCTCGGGCGTGACAATTTCGTTCTGGCTGTTTCCCACCGTCAGATACACGTGCCACGCAATCCAGTCCGAAATGCGCCCGTGCTGCGTTTCATAGTTCAGCCAGTTCTGCAGGTCGGCCTGGTACCCAAGGCCAGTGTCGCTGTCCGGAGTCGTCGATGGCGTAAGGATGACGGCGTCCGTAATGTTGCTTTTGATGATCGATGCCGCCGGCGCCACCATCTGGTACACCTGCGCCATGGTTCCAGTCCAGTGGTAGCTGATGTCCCACTCGTTCCACATCTCGTAGTACTTGATGTAGTCCTTGACGCAGTTATTGTTCGCGCTGCAATGCGTGACAAATGCCGTCACGAAAGTGTTGAACGAAGGACTGCCGTCGGCGGTTAAATCGCCTGGAGGCGTGTTGGTGCCAACCGGAGAAGTCGGCGGCGACGAGCACTCGGTATTTGGGTTGGGCACGTCCCAGCAGGGAACCCAGGTAAACACCTCGATGACGTCGAGCGGCTGATGCGTCGCGATGGCATCCAGCCACGCGTCCAGATTGTTCCATTGATATTGGCCGGCGCCAGCCCCTTCAATGTTAGCCCACTGGGTGCCGGTGTCGTGCAGCCGAAGCATTCCGGGCTGAGCTTGCGTGGAGGGCCAGACAACCACGGTACCGTTGGCATTGCCGCAGTCGGCAGTGTCTCCAATGCCGCACTGGAATCCGAAATACGAGGGTGCAATCGATCCTGTGGGCAGGGCGACGACCGTGAAATTAACCCCGTTGCTGGCGTTGCCGTCGACGGTTACGACTACGTTGCCCGTCGTCGCTCCCGAGGGCACTTTCGCCACGATCGTTGCCGGGGTCCAACTTACTGCCGAGGCCGTTTGCCCGTTGAAGGTAACCGTGCTCGACCCTTGGCTTGTGCCGAAATTGGTTCCGGTGATGGTGATGGCCGATCCAAAAACTCCAGAGCTCGGGGAGAGGCTGTCGAGGCTTGGAGGTCCGGGCGGCACGCGGGGCGTGGGCGATGACGACGAGCCGCCACAGCCGAAAAGAAACAGCATAAAAATAAAGGGCACGATTCGCGCGAAAAGTCCGGTGCCCGATTGAACAGTGGGGAGGGTATGACGCATTTTTCCTGTACTCCGAAGCAGGCAGAGTCGGTTTGTTGGATCACAAATCTTAACACGCGAGTTTATAGAAAGTTGCGCCCTGGGAACCCTCGGTTGGCCGTTTAAGATCCGGCTGTAAAAGGGGGCTTTGGACTATGTTTTCTCGGTTTTTGTGATGAGGCACGCTTTCTTTTCGTGGCGTCGTCGTGGCGCCCGCGACACGGGTTGCACGGGCAGGGCCAAGCGACGCCCAGGCCGAGCCTTACGTTTCTCAACATCCTGATCCTGACAAGCCAATCATGCGGCAAAGACTCACCCCAAAAGAACGCAGCAGAATACGGGCATTAAATTGTTCTATCCTAGTGACTGGATTTGCACTATTGTGCTCAGGACAGGAGTCAGGCCTGCCAGGCTAGAGGATGAAATACAGGATCAAACCCGATGAAAACTCAATTTGACACCATCGAGAGTGGACAGGAGTTTCTGGCGCTTTTGCGCGAGGCTGTGGATGAGGCCAAGGGCAATGTCGACAGCGACATTGTTGCGGAATCGGAGTCCAATGCGTCGCGCCGTCTCTCCGCTCTGCGCCTGGTCTCGTACAAGCTGGAAAAACTCGAACAGCATCTGAAAGCCAGCGGCCGTTTGCTGAACGATCTGCGCACCTTGAGACGGCTGCTGCTGGAAGAAAGAGCGGAGCCCGCAATGGCCGGCCAGGTCGAGACGAAGGCGTAGCCGCGGCTTGCCCCGCATGGGCGTCAACGCCGATCTCAACCGCAACGACCGAGTCGGGTGCGCGGAGGTGCGGCAGCCTTCCGGCGCTCATTTCTCGCGATGACCCAGGTAATTGAACCCCTTTTGCTGGATTTGGATGGGCGACGCCTGAGATGATTATAAGATGCTTGTTTTCAGTTGTTTATATCGATTTTCCTGAACCCCTCGACTCAGGATGCAGGGCGGGAGCTTTAGCACGAAAGTGTGGTATCTGAACTGTCGGCTCCATGCTAAAGTCAGACAGATTCCCCTGCGCCACCTGAAAATCGATAGTCATTTAGGTTTCTTTCCTGGCTGAACGAGCGGAGGAGCCAGCGAAGGCGCCGTCACTTCGTAACGTCTGTAACTTTGGAAAATCAATTCCGCTTCTCGGCTAGCGCGACTCGCACTACCTCGGCCCGGCCGGGGACGTAGGTTGATCACAAAACCCGGTTAGAGAAAGAAAGAGGCAAGCAGCATTATGGAAGAAGTATTGACCAAAGTGCAGACCGCGTTTAAGTCGGCGTTCGACCTTGATCCGAGAAGCGTCACCCTGGAAACCACGCCCGACCACGTTCCTGCCTGGGACTCGATGGGCCACGTCACCCTGGCCAGCAGCCTGGAGCAGACGTTCGGATTGACTTTTGACGTGGACGACCTGATGGAGATGGAAAACGTCAGGGAGATCTGTAGAGTGGTGCAATCGAAACTCGCCAAGGTCGCTCATGCGCAAAGGGCGTGAAGGGAATTTCGCGGGGCGCATCCTCGACCGGCTGGGCGAGAACTCCGCGCTGATCGAAGCGGCCAGCGGCCAAGCGCTTCGCGGGAATGAAATTGCCGGGCGGATTACGGGCTTCGCGGCTGGATTTTTATCGAACGGCCTGCGCCCGCGCGACCGCATGCTGATCAGTTGTGCTTTGAGTCCGCCGAGCACCCTCGCGTATTTGGGCGCTCTGTATGCCGGAATCGTGCCGGTGCTGGTGGATGAGCGCACGCTTACGACCTCCGGAAGCAAAGTTTTTGCCAAGGCCCATGCGAAAGCGGCCTGGACCGGCGGACGGGTTCCCTGGGATTGGGCTAAGAAAAATGGATTCCTGCACCTCGAGGGTGATTTCGACTCTCCTCCTCCGGATTCACTCCCACCTGCGCCCTGCTCGGAAAACGATCTCGCAGCGTTGATGCACACCTCCGGCTCGACCGGCGTGCCGCGGCTGGTCATGGTGACGCACGGCAACCTGATCGCCAACACCGAAGCCATCATCCGCAGCCAGCAGATCGGCGCGGATGAAACAGCCATGCTGATCATGCCGGCGAGTTACTGTTTCGGCGCCAGCATCCTGCACACCCATTTGTATCAAGGCGGCGGAGTTGTGTTCGACTCGCGCTTCATGTTTCCCGATAAAGTTCTGCAGGCGATCAATACTTACTCCTGCACCACTTTCGCGGGCGTGCCTACGGTTTACAGCATTCTGCTGCGGCGGTCGAATCTGCGCTCGATTCCCTTGCCGACTCTTCGGCGTTTTCTGCAGGCCGGAGGCGCATTGCATCCGGAGAGCGTTCGGGAACTGCGCGAGATCGTGCCCGGTGCGAATTTTCTGGTGATGTATGGGCAGACTGAGGCCACCGCGCGAATTTCCTGCCTGCCCGCCGCTCGCCTGGGCGACAAGTCAGGCAGCGCGGGTCTGCCGCTAGACAATCTAACGGTGCGCGTCGTGGACGGTCAGGGCAAAGAGCTTCCGCACGGGCACACCGGCGAGATTCAGGTGCGCGGTCCTTCGATCTGTGCGGGGTATCTCGACGAGCCGGAAGCGACGCAGCAAAAGTTTGGCGAGGGCTGGCTCAAGACCGGCGACCTGGGCTCGCTGGATGCCGACGGATATTTGTGGATCAAAGGACGCAGCAGCGATTTCATAAAGATTCGCGGCTACCGCGTGAGCCTGGCCGAAGTGGAGGCCAAGGTCGCTGCCGTTCCCGGCGTCGGCGAATGCGCGGCGATCGGAGTGCAGCATCCTGAGGCGGGGGAAGCGATTGCACTCTTCGTGGTGGGCGAGAGCGGCGAACCCAATGGCGGCGCTCCCGAAAAAGCGCTCGCCAAAGAAGTGCAGCGGGCGCTGCCTGCGCAATGGACATGCGCGTCGGTAAAAATCCTCGCCGAATTGCCCAAGACGCCGAACGGAAAAATCGCCCGCTCTGAGCTGCAGACGATCGCATGACCCCACTGGCGGAAATCGAGCAGGGAATCGATAGCCTGCTGGCGGAAGCGCCCTACGGCGTGGATCCACGGCAGCGGCGCGGCGCACTGCTCGCACTTTTCAAAAAGCAATTGGCTCACGCTGGTGAGCGGAATCGGCTGTTTCGCAATTATGTGGAACATTGGCCCGTCGATTTTCGCGAGGCACGGGAAATTGCCGATCTGCCTTATCTTCCGGTGGGCGTGTTCAAGACAGATCCGCCGCTTGCCTTAGTGGATGCCGGCGAGATCAAGCGAACTCTCACATCGAGCGCCACCACTGGCCAGGCGCCCAGCCGCATCGTTCTCGATGCCGCGACTGCCCGGCGGATGACCAAGGGCGTGCTGACGATCGCAAGGGATTTTATCGGGCCCGAGCGCAGGCCTTACTTGGTCGTCGACACTCCGGAGAACCTGGCAACGCAGAGCCAACTCGGGGCGCGGAGCGCGGCCGTGCAGGCTTTAGGCTCGTTTGCCACGGAAATCGTAAGTTGCTTGCTCTCCGGGCCAGACGGAACTTCCAGCCTGGATCTGGAAAAACTTCTTGCATATTCTTCCCGATGGCAGCGCAACGAAATACTGGTGTATGGGTTTACCTATGTGCTCTGGACGCAGCTGGTTGAGCCGCTGCGGCGGCAGGGCGTCAGGCTCAACCTCCCGAACGCGCGGGTGCTGCACAGTGGGGGATGGAAGCGTCTGTTGCAGCGGGCAGTCACGCGCGAAGTTTTCGCGGAGGGAGTTACGTCTGTGTTCGGCTGTGCGCCGGAACGAATCATCGACTATTACGGGATGGTGGAGAACGTGGGCGTGATTTATCCGGACTGCGATCATGGCAACAAGCACGTGCCGGCCTTTGCGGAAGTAATCGTGAGAAATCCGCTGACGCTGTCGCCGGTAAAAGCCGGGCAGCGGGGATTGATTCAAGTGTGCAGCGCGCTGCCGACGAGTTTTCCCGGGTTTCTGCTGCTGACCGAGGACACGGCGGAAGTTGTGGGCGACGACAACTGTCCCTGCGGCAGACGTGGAATGACTTTCCGCTTTGCGGGTAGAGTGCCCAAGGCTGAAGTCCGTGGCTGCGGCAATCTGGAGCACACTCGCTTTCGGCAATTGCAAACAAGCGGGGCGGCATGAGCGAGGTGAGCGCAGTCATGAACCCAGTCGATGCCAGGTCCGTTGACGGCAAGGCGGACGATATCACGATGGTCGGCTCTGCGCAGGAGATCGCCGGCGCGGCGGAACAGCTGCGCGCCGTGGTTCGGGCTGAAGAGATAACGCCGCAAGGCATCCTCGACATTTTTGAGAAGTGGGCCGCTGCCCTCAGCGACCGCGAATTGCATGATGTACCCGGAGCGACGTTTCTGCGGCTGTGGCTGCGCCGCGGCACTCTGGAGCCGGTCCTGCTGCGCGAGTTGGGCGCGAATGCGCTGCGCGGAGGCTGGTGGCAGGATGGGCGGGCCAAGCTGCGGGCATTTCCGCTCGGCGTGGTGGGACACTGGCCGGCCGCAAACGTCGAGATCCAGCCGGTGCTTTCCCTGACCTGCGCGCTGCTTGGCGGCAATGGATGCCTGGTTCGCGTTCCGAGCGCTCTGGTTGACGTGACACGGCGCATCATGGAGAAATTGCGCGAGGCCGATCGCGAAGCAGTGTTGACCAGACGCATCTGCATGGTCAGTTTCGATCATGCGCGCACCGATCTGCAGGAAGCCATGGCGCAGGCAGTGGATGGCGCCATGATTTGGGGCGGCGCCGAAGCCGTCGCGCAGGTGCGGCGCTTGCAGTTTCCGCACTGGGCGCGGGTGCTGGTCTTTGGGCCGCGCGTTTCCACGGCGGCAATGGATGCCGAAACCTGGGGCAACGCCGCCGAACGGCCGGCGTGGTGCCGGCGAATCGCGCGCGACGTGTGGCAGTTCGATCAGCAGGCTTGCTCGTCGCCGCAAACCCTTTTTCTGGAGCGCGGCGACGGGTGCGATCCGTCTGAATTTGTCCAAGCCCTGAAAGTCGCGTTTGAAGAAGAGAACCAGGCGCATCCGCGGCGGGAAATTGAACCCTCGCTGGCCTCTGCCATCTGTCTGGCGCGCGCTTCGTGGCTGCTCGGCGATAACGGCCACAGCGCAGTGTTCTCCGCTTCGCCGGATTGGACGATTCTGCTGGGCGAGGGCGCAGAAATGCCCAACCCAACTCAGGGCCGCACGTTGAGCGTGCTGGTCGTCGACGACTTGCTGGAAGCGATCTCAAAGTTCGACGGAACGACCCAGACTTTAGGATTAGGAATCGCCGACGCAAAGAGGGAAGAAACGCTCGCCCGGGCCGCCGGCCGCAGCGGTGTGGATCGAATCGTGAAACTGGGCCGGATGCACGTTTTCAGCTCTCCCTGGGACGGCACGGAACTGATCCGTCCGATGGTCCGCCTGGTGCGGCACATTGCGTCTCAGGATTGATTTCGACAAGGGTGACCAAGATGGAAGAAGCGCAACTCTTTGTAGAGGCTCTGGATCGAAAGGCGAAGATGTTTGCGCGCCACGCGCGGGCAACTTTCGAGGCGAACCGGGAGCTGTGCTCGTGGCTGTTGAATCCGCTGGCGCGCTGGGCCGAGGCCGCGTATGGCAGCGATGTGTTCGATGTGGCCGCCCACGGTTATGCGGAGTATTGCGTCGGCGTCGCCAAGGCAAAACGTATCTACGAAAGCGCCGGCCACTACACCCCGGAGAGCATGCCCGAAATTGTTTCCGGGGTCTATGAGGACGCAGGCTACATGATCCCCTACATGTGGGCCGCGATTCTGATCTATCCGTTCTGGCCCTCGATGATCGGACACATCGCGATGTTTCGCGATGACTTCGTGAGGCAATTGCCGCGGCACGCGAGCGTGGTCGAGGTAGCGGCGGGGCACGGAGTTCTAAGTCTGCTGGCGGCCGAAGAGCGGCCCGACCTGCAGATCGAGGGCACCGATATCAGTCCTCCGGCCATCGCGGTCGCGAACCGTTTGCTGGCTGCCTCGGGACATTCCGGCCGTGTCAAGTTCACCGTGAAGGATGCGCTGAATGGCGATGATCACAGCAGCGACGGAAAGTGCCACGGCCTGATTTCGGCGATGCTGGCCGAACACCTCTGGGATCCCAAGCCGCTGTTCCAGTCGATTTCGCGGCAGATCGCTCCCGACGGACTCGTCTTCTTCAGCACCGCGCTGGAGTCGCCGCAGCGCGATCACGTTTTTGAATACAACCAGGAAAGCCAGCCTCTGCAGATGGCCGAATCCGCCGGACTGCGCGTGAGCCGGCTGGTTTCCGACGCCGCCGCCGTGGCTGCGGGATCGCGCTTCCTGCCACGCTCGACCGCCATGATTCTGAGGTCGCGTTGAGATGAGCGCGCCGCTGATGACATTTGAGGAAGTGCGGTTGGTTTTGAAACAGCGCTTTCCCATGCTCATGGTCGATACAGTAATTTCTCTGGAGCCGGGAAAGAATATTCGGGCAACCAAGAATGTTACCGGGAACGAGATTCAGTTTCTGGGTCATTTCCCCGAGCACGCCGTGATGCCGGGAACCTTGATTGTCGAGGCGATCGGCCAGGCGGCGTCGATTCTGTTTGCAAAAACCACCGGAACGGGAATGGAGCCGGGAGAATTTCTGGTGCTGGGAACGATCAATCAGATGAGATTTCTGGCGCCGGTAGTTCCGGGAAATACATTGGAGATTGACGTAAAGGTCTTGAAGTTCATTGCAGGTTTTGCGTTGGTCGAAGCCATGGTCATGGTGGGTGAGACAATCGTGGCGAAGGGCAGCCTGGGATTCGCTAGACGAGGCTTGCTGGCGAATGATCCGGTATAGTGAGCGGTAGCAGCCAGTCTTTCGCATTTGCTCCTGCGGCTGTTACACTTCAGAAAAAGTAGCCGCCGGAAACCAGACTGCGTCCACCACTCATCTTTTATAAGGCAGGGAAGGAAGAACGACATGGCTGTGCGCCCGCTGGCTGAAGCCGACATTCCCCAGGTGGTGGATCTTTATTGGAAGTACATGCGAAAGCGCGAGGGCTCGGCCCCGCCAGCGCTGCGGACTACGTTCCACAACCTTTACTTCATCAACCCCTTTGTCGACCCCGCTTTTCCGCCGCTGGTTTATGAGGACAAAGGCGGGAAAATTGTCGGTTTCCTGGGCACCGTTGTACGCAAGATGAATCTCTGCGGCGAACCCATTCGGGTGGCCTTTGGCGGCAATCTTGTGGTTCATCCGGATTCCCGATCGCATCTTGCGGCCCCGCGCCTGTTGGGGACGTTCATGGCCGGAAACCAGGATCTTTCCTTGACGGATTCGGCGAATGACCTTTCCCGAAAGTTAATCGAGCGGCTTGGCTTCCACGCCGTGCCGGCGCTCAACATTCATTGGGCGCGGCCGCTGCGGCCCAGCCACTATTTGGTCTATGCATTGTCCAGGGCAACCGGACCGGCAGTCGCCACGACCTTAAAGATTGTTTCGAAGCCTTTTTGCGCGGTTGCCGACGGCCTGGCGGCGAGACTTTCCTTCAGTCCGTTTCGCCAGACCACGCCCGCGTTGCAGGGCGCAGAAGCTGATGTGGAAACTCTCTTGCAGTGCCAGGTGGAATTCCGCCAAACCTATTCCCTGTGGCCGGAATACGATGCGCAGTCGCTGAAATGGCTTTTGAACTTCATGGACCATATGCCTGTGCGCGGCGACCTCCGCAAGATCGTGCTGCGCGACGCTCAGCAGAAAATTGTCGGCTGGTACATCTACTACGTGAAGCGGGGAGCCATCGGAGAAGTGGTCCAGGTCGGGGGCAATCCCAAATCGACCAAGAATATTCTCGATCACCTCTTCCATGATGCCCGGCAACAGGGAGTCATCGGTTTGCATGGAGTTGTAGACAGCCGGCGCATGGCCGACTTCTCCGACAAGAATTGTTTGTTCACATGCCGCGGAGGCTGGTCGATGGCCCATTCCCGCAACCTCGAACTTCTCGATGTGCTGGATCGCGGAGCCGGTTTCCTTTCGCGCCTGGATGGGGAGTGGTGCCTGGATCCCGGCGAGTGAAGGCAGTTTCGCCGCCAGCCGCGCAATTGCCAGTGTAGAATCTGGAACATTGAAAGTCCTTGCCCTGAAACGAAGTGACTTGGGGGGTCTGAACTTGGGACCAAGCTTCGTGTTGATTCTCGAAATCTAATTGGTTGCCGTTTCTGAAGCCAGCGCCGCCGGGTCTGCTATCGGACAGCGCGGATTCAGCCTATTGAATTCTCACCCTGTGCAGGAGGCATAACTGCGTGTCCGTTCGTCCATTGACTCAGGCCGATATTCCCCAGGTGGCGGATCTCTACTGGCGTTACATGCGGCGCCGGAAGGGATCGGCGCCGCCCGGCTTGCAACCCTTTATCCACGAGCTCTATTTCGCTTCTCCATTCCAGGACAGCGACATCCCTTCGCTCGTTTATGAAGAGAGCGGCGGGAGAGTTGTCGGATTTCTAGGCGGAATTGTTCGCAAGATGTCTCTCTGCGGGGAACCGATTAAGGTCGTTTTCGGCGGCAATCTGGTGGTTCATCCGGACTTCCGGTCCGGCCTTGCAGCCCCCCGCCTTTTAACCGCCATGATGAAAACCGATCACCATCTTTCGCTGACCGATTCAGCCAACGATATCTCCAAAAAAATATTGGAGCGAATGGGATTCCGCACCATTCCGGCGCTCAATCTTCACTGGGCGCGCCCCGTGCGACCGAGCCAGTATGCTGTCTTCGCCATGTCCCGAGGAACGGGAGCCGCCGTATCCACGGCTCTGCGATACGCCTCGAAACCTCTTTGCAGCCTTGCCGACAGCGTGGCCGCGCGGGTTTCGGCCAGTCCTTTCCGGCTGACTGGGTCTCGCTTGCAGGGTTCGGAACTTGATCTGGAAGCTCTGCTGCACTGCTTCCTCGAGTTTCGCAAAGGCTATTCGCTGTGGCCCGAGTACGATGCGCATTCGCTGCAATGGCTTTTCAGTTTCATGCAACGCAGGCCGAACCGCGGCGAACTGCGGAAGGTTGCGCTGCGCGATGAGAACCAGAAAATCGCCGGCTGGTACATCTATTACGTGAAACCTGGCACGGTGGGGGAAGTGGTGCAAGTGGGCGGCGATCCGAAATTTACCAAGGATATCCTCGACCATCTATTCCACGACGCCTGGCAACGAGGCTTGATTGGCCTGCACGGGCTCGTGGATAGCCGGCGGATGGCCGATTACTCAGATAAAGGATGCTTCTTTACCTGCCGCGGCGGCTGGACGATTGCGGCGTCCCGCAACCCCGACATACTCAAGGTTTTGGAACGAGGCGACGCTTTCCTCTCGCGTTTGGATGGCGAATGGGCTCTCGATCCAGGAGATTGATGGCAACCGTGGCGTACCGGGACCACTAACGGTTTTTCGCGCCTCTGACTTGTTCGAGCAGGCGCCGGAAATCTTCGAGTGTCTGCGCGATGTCGTCGCCAGTGAAGAGATCGGGATTGTATTGCGCGCGGCCCAGCAATCCCTCCACGCGATCGCTCATCTCCAGATACAAATCCCACCGTGCGCCGCCGCTCTCCACGTCCATATATGTCATGCTCCACCCGGCCGGAAGCTGCGGAACATCGGGTGCGACCGAGAGCGCGACCGTGAAGAAAGGGTGGCGGCTGGGATCGGGCTTGAGGTGAAGTCTCTCGGCAATCATGTCGAGCGTCACATCGTCGTTGGAAATTGCGCCCAGAGTTACCTCGCGCATCTGGCGCAGCAACGCGCTGAAGTCAGGCTTGCCGCGCAGATCGGCGCGCAACACTACGGGATTGAGGAAATACCCCAGAGATCGCTGGAATTCAGTCTGCTTGCGCCCGCAAGGCGCCAGCGTGCCCACGACGATCTCGTCCTGTCCAGTGTAGCGCTGCAGCAAGGTCACCAGGGCCGCGAGCAGGATCATGAAAAGCGTTACGCCTTCCCGCCGGCCCAGATCCTTCAGAGACTGCGCTAGCTCCCCAGGAAGCATGAACGAGTGCATCGCGCCCCGATATGTCTGTTGCCGAGGCCGTAGACCGTTATTCGGCCATTGCAACACCGGCAACTCGCCGCCAAGCTGCCTCTGCCAATACGCCAGCTGACTTTCTGTTTTTTCGCCCCCGAGACTTCGACGCTGCCACGAAGCGAAGTCCGCGTATTGCATTTCCATCTCGGGTAACCTCGACGGCGTACCTGCGGCGAAACTTTCATAGAGAGTCGTCAGCTCGGTGGGGAAAATATCGAATACGGTGATACCGTCGACGATGCTTTGATGGGCCGTCACATACAGGCGATGCTCGGCATCGTCGAGAGTAACGAGCCTGGCGCGTACCAGCGGCCCCTGCTGCAGATCGAAGGGCAGGGCAGCGTCGTGCGTAGCCAATTCCAGAGCTCTGGCTTCGCGCGCAATCTTCGGCAACGCCCGGAGATCAGACAGGGCCAACGGGAAGGGCGCGGCCGGATGGACAATCTGGACAGGCTGCCCTGCCATGGTTTCAAAAGTCGTCCGCCAAATTTCGTGGCGCCTGACGATCTCCGACAAGCTTCGTTCCAATAGAGCCGGGTCGCACGGGCCGCGGCGGTGTATGGTAATCGACTCGTTGTGCAGCGGCGCCAGTTTGCCCGCGCTCTGGTCGAGACGCCAAACCTGCTCTTGCGCCAGCGACAGCGGCGCGGGGATTGCTCGTGGGTGGCGTTTTATTTCAGATATGGCTGATGCGGAGCCTGTCTGCCGCGTCTGCAGTTCGAGCAGTTTCCGCTTGGCCTCGGAAAGGCGGGTTTCCTTTTCCATCCAAAGTTTCTTCTTAATATCAGACGGCGGCGTGAGAACTCTGAAACTTCACTGGCAGGGCAATCATGCCTCTCAGCCCCAGATTATTTCGCCAAGTCAGAGGACCCGGCTGTAACTCCAGCTCGGGTAAACGGCGAATCAAAGCTTCAAAGACTTCCTGCCCTTCCACGCGCGCCAGCGCGGCGCCGAAGCAGAAATGTGCGGCGTATCCGAAGGCGAGATGGCGGTTATCTTTGCGCATGAGATCGAAACGGTCAGGATCGGGGAAGCGTTCTGGGTCGCGGTTCGCCGCCGCCATCACTGCCATCACCGCCTGACCTTTGCGGATGACCTTCCCTCCCAGTTCGACGTCCTCCGGCGCGATGCGCCCGGTGTGCTGGCTGGGGCTTTCATAGCGCAGCATTTCCTCGACCGCCGACGGAACCAGGGCCGGATCCTCCCGCAACTTCTTCATCTCTTCCGGATTGCGCAACAAACTTAAAACACCGTTGCCGATCAGATTCGTCGTCGTCTCCAGCCCACCCACCATGGTCACGATGCTGGTCGCGACCACCTCTTCCTCAGTCAGCCGGTCGCCATCCACTTCGGCGGTCATCAGGGAGTGGACCAATCCCTCCTGCGGATAATCTCTATAACGCCGAATCGTGTCCCGAAAATATGCCGTCATATCCTGCACCGTGCGCAACATCCGCGGAGCATGCTCGGGATTGTGCTGAAAATTTCCCAGCATTTCGGCGAAGTCGGCCGACCACGATTTCAGCTGATGGCGGTCATTCTCCGGGACGCCAAGCATTTCCGCGGTCACGATTGCAGGCAGCGGCTCACCCAGATCGGCAATGACATCCATCTGACCCTTGTCCTGCACCGCGTCCAGCAGGCGGTTCACGATCTCGCGGATGTGCGTGCGCAATACCGCAACCCGGCCGGGGCTGAAGGCGTAGGATGCCAGGCTGCGCAGGCGCGTGTGCGCGGGCGCGTCCATGAACAGCATTTGCTTCACCATCAACTGCGCGATGGGACTTATCTGCGAAAGCCCCAGTGATTTCAGTTTTTCCGGGGCGTGGGTGCGGTCGGCGGAAAAAGTGTGCAGCACTTCGAGCACGTCCGCATAGCGGGTGACCACCCAGGTGTGCAGAAAAGGGTCCCAGTGCACGGGATCTTCCGTGCGCAGGCGGTGAAATAGAGGATAAGGATTGGCCAGTACTTCCGGGTCCAGAAGATGATAGAGGCTTAGAGCACTGGCTCCCGTACTTCTGGATATCGCGCTGTTGATGGAGGTACTCATGCGCTGGCTTGCTCGGTGTTCAGGGCGAGCAGTCGCTGCGCTTCCTCTTCACTCATCGCATCGAGGCGCGCCACAATGCGGCGTTCGATTTCCGCGGCCAGATCGGCCACCGTGGGGTGATCGAACAGCTTCAACAATGAAATCTCCACGTCGAAAGCATCGCGCACGCGGGCGATCACTTGTGTTCCGAAAAGCGAGTTGCCGCCGAGATAGAAGAAATTGTCGTTCACGCCCACTCGCTCCAAACCCAGGAGCCGAGCCACAATCGCCGCCACACGCTGCTCAGTAGGCGTCCGCGGTCCAAGGAAGATTTCCTCGCGCAGGATGTTTTCATCGGTTGGAGCGGGCAATGCCGAGCGATCTACTTTCCCGCTCGAGCTGACGGGAAGCGCATCCAGGCTCACGAATGCAGCGGGCAACATGTAGTCCGGCAAATCCTTCGCCAAGAAATCGCGCAGTTCGCTGACCGGCGGGCAAGAGGATGCAGGCACGACATAGGCCACTAATTGCTTCTCGCCTACGCTGTTTTCGCTGGCGACGACCGCGCTTTCACGGAGCGCGGCATGACGGCGCAACACGCTGGCGACTTCGTTCAACTCGATGCGATAGCCGTTGATCTTCACCTGCTCGTCGACGCGGCCGCGGAATGCGATCTGGCCATCGGGAAGAGCACAACCCATGTCTCCGGTCCGGTAGAGCCGGGCGCCGGAGCGGAACGGATGCTTCACGAAACGCTCCGCCGTCAGTGCAGCATCGTTGAGATAGCCTTGGGCGAGGCCAGCTCCTCCGATGTAAATCTCGCCGCATTCTCCCGCCGGGACTTGCCGCATCTTGCTATCGAGAATGTAGATTTCAGCGTTGTCGATCGCACGGCCGATCGGTGGCAGACAGTCCGATCTCAACTCGGCAGACCCCTGAGGAGGGATGCTCGTCGAAGTCGCTACAACCGTGCACTCCGTGGGTCCATAGTTGTTGACCAGCGCGAAGGGCAGATTGGCCGGCGGATAGTTGTGTAGAGTGTCGGCGCCGGTCAGCAGAAAACGGAGCGCCGTTTCCCGCGGCCAAGACAATTTCAACATCTGCTCGGCCAGGGGGGTGGGAGCGAAGCTGATCGTGATCTTTTCGCGCACCAACCAGTCGCGAAGCTTTTCCGGTTGTGTGCGAGTGTCGTCATCCACCAGATGTACGCTGGCTCCGGCCGCCAGGTTCGGCCAGAGTTCCCAAACAGCCGCGTCAAACCCAATCGATGCCAACTGGGTTGCGCGATCTGCCGCCGTCACGCCAAACGCACGATTATGCCATTGGATCAAATTGAGCAAGCTGCCGTGGCCAACCGCTACCGCCTTCGGAGTTCCCGTCGAACCTGAGGTATAGATGACATAAGCCAGCTGATCGGGACTGAGGGGAATTTCAATCGCGCCGGTGGAGCAGCGGCCAATCTCTGCCGCGGAGTGATCGATCGCAATCAGCTTTCTGCCGTCGCCAGCAAGCGATTCAAGCAGGCCCGAAGTCGTCACAACCACCGAGACTTGCGCTGACTTCAACATCGTCTGCAGGCGCCGGCCAGGAGCCCTGGTTTCAAGCGGCAAATACGCGCACCCCGCTTTGAGAATCGCCAGCGCGGCGATGGGAAATTCGATGGAGCGCTCGAGGCACACACCAACCACCTGGCCGGGCCTTGCTCCCGCCGTGCGAAGGTAGTTCGCCAGCTGATTGGAGCGACAGTCCAACTCCTCATAAGTCAGAAGGCTGGAGGCCGAGCGGATTGCCAGGCCGGCAGGTGTGCTTTTGGCCCGGCGTCGAATCAGATCAGGGACGCAGGAATTCGATGGGTTCTCGTTACACGCCGTTGGGTGGCCGGAACCTGATCCCTTGCTGCTTTCCATATCCGAAGTTGCTCCTGTCACGAATGAACCAGGTGTTCGATACGCATAACCGTTGGGGAAAGTGGACGCATCAGGACACAAGGCTGCAGGGGATACAGCCTCCAAATAACTAATGGATTATACACGAAGTAGTCAGTCAGGAAGCCTGAAATTGGCGGGATGAAAGTAGCCTCTTGCTCGGAACGGGACTGCCCGGATCGAAACTGCCCGGATCGAAAATGTTCGGATCAAGACTGTCCGGAGCGAGGAAGAACTCATCCCTCCGCATTTCGCCTGCAGGATTCGGACCTATAGGCTGGAGTCGCCGTCGAACAGAGATGGTTCCCAGACATCCGCGTTTTTGAGCTTCTCCGCCAGCCCCGGACTACTTGCTTTGTAAAAGTAGAGCCAACTGGAAAGCGAACGCGTGTGCGGCGAAGTGCGCTTTAAATCGCTTTCTAACTCGGCGTCTACCCCCACCAGTTCCAACATATGGATGGACTCCTGGCGGCAGCGCTTCATAGCTGCGTGCAGCATGGCCCTCAGCAACTCCAAAAAAAATGACCGGTCCCGCTCCAGACATTGGAAGTCCACCAGACGCATGCGCGTGAGCCCGATTTGCCGGTAGTCGCTGCGCAGAAATACCGAATACGCCGACAGTCCCGAGCCATCTTCGACGGTGAAGATCCACGCCGTCTTGTGCTCCAGGGCAAATTTGAAGTGCCAATCCAACGCTTCCCGGCTGCGCACGGCAAGCAGCACGTTGGATTTCTTTTTCCGCAGAGCTGCCCAGAACCCGTCGAATCGATCGTCGAACCCCAGACAGCTCTGCACCATGATTCTGCGCCCGCCGCCAGGGACGCGGCTTCCCATAAGCTGGTCGCGAAGAAATAGTCCGGCTGAAAGTGGATAGCTCAACGGTTTGGCTATGGCCCAGCCTTTATTCCGCAGAAAGCTTTCCGTGAAGCCCCGATAATCCGTAATCCAAAACAGCGCTCGATCCCACGCCCCCCGCGGCACGCGGATACCCTCAAAAATACTGTATGCGGGAGCCGACTGAGCGTTTACGGTCGTGCTGAGGAAAAGGTCTACGTTCGGCTGCTGAAAATAAGTGCCCAACAGCAGCGGAGAGTACGACCGGTAGGGCGTGTCCACTACCCAGGCGCGGGTGGTTGCAGCCAGCAGTTTCTTGCCTTCCAGTTCGTACTGCAGAGGAACATTGCCGAGATAGCCGCAAATCGCGCCATCACCGTTTTCCAGCACCCATCCCATGGGGAATTTGTCTTGATCAATACCCGCGATTTCGCGGTATGCGGGGTTGTCGCTCCACAAGTGCGTCCATCCCGAGTAGTCTTCGATATGCAAATCGAACTTCGACACCAGCGCGGAGATCTGGGCATGATCGTCAAAGCGCACAACCCGCAATTTCAGTGGTTTCTTCGATCTGGACAGGGGCACGGATTGGTTTTGCGGGTAGGCATTCATGAGGGTCGAACTGCGAAAAAACCGGTAGACTCGTGCCCCGCACGCCTTACTGGACGCTAGATTATACACTCCATAATCTACGCCGCTTGGAGCGCGTTCCGAGGCGGAGATTGGTTACTCCAGTAACGCCACGTTCGAGCCATTCTCAGGCTTGCCACGCACTGGTACTCTCACTCTTGTTACTGGGGTTAGTTGCAAAACCCCTTGACAATAAGCCGCTCCTTCGCGGCTGCCAGGGCTCCTCAGATTTTCTGTAAAGAGATTAAAGAGATTTGAGTGTCTTCCGCAAGCCTGGCATAACTCCCCTAATCGAAGGAATAAGGAATCAAGCAATCTAAGCAATAAAGAAATCAAGATTCGCTGTCGCTTACGGCACAGCTGAGTAACACGATTCCGTTTCACTGTTCGCCTGGAGGCAATCCGAATGCGTCTACGTCGTCTTCAAATTATCCTTCCGGTTCTGATGTTGTCGCTCCTGCTCGCCAGCTCCGCCTTTGCTAACTCGGTGGTTCACATGCACTATCTGGGCGGCACCAACGGTGGCATCGGTCCCTATCCCGTTTATCCCTACGCCTTTAACATCAACGGCAGTTCCACCGTCACCGACCTGATCTGCGACAGCTATAACAACCAGATCAGAATCGGCGAAAGCTGGAATGCGACCGTCACCCCCTTCCTGCAAGGGAGCGGACTATTCGGTTCGACCGCATCGCTCGATTACAAAGCCGCCGGCCTGATCTTCAAGAGCGTGTTGTCTGGATCGATCAGCGTGACCGCCGGACAGTGGGCGATCTGGGGTCTGTTCGCCTCCAACGCCACGACCCAATCCACTTACCTGAACGTGGGCGCGGGCGCCATCGCCGCCGAATATCTCGCGCTGGCAGCAACCGATCCCAACAGCGCCTATTCCGGGCTGGTGCTCTACACGCCGGTTTCCGGCAGCCAGAGCTGGGGACAAGGCGGCTTGCCGCAGGAATTTATCGGCTATGACGCCGTTCCCGAGCCGAGCAGCCTGCTGCTGCTGGGTACGGGGCTTGTCGGCCTGGCGGGAACGATCCGCCGCAAGCTGGGCAAAGCCTAACCCGAAAACGTAACCATGAATGGGGCTGCCCCAAAACAGCCTGAGAAAAGTCGAAACCGCGTTGCCGGCCAGCAACGCGGTTTTTCTTTTGCTCAATGAATTTCGCCGCAGCGCTGAGAGACAAGCCATTCGTCCGCCGCGCCTTCACCCCGTCGAAAATTTAGAACGGAATATCTTCGTCGGTGATGGGGCCGGCGGCCGCGGGCTCGTGCTCCGGAGTTCGCTGGTCGAAGTTGTTGCCTCCACCTGCGGAAGATGATGCGCCGCGCGAGCTGCCGGCAAAATCTCCACCGCCGCCTTCGCCGCGGCCGCCGAGCAGGATCAGATCGCTGGCGACCACTTCGGTCATGTATTTTTTCTGGCCGGACGTTTTGTCGTCCCAGGAGCGGGTTTGCAGGCGGCCCTCAATGTAGACTTTGCCGCCCTTCTTCAGATATTCGCCCGCGATCTCGGCCAGGCGCTGCCAGAGCACGACGTTGTGCCACTCGGTGCGGTCCTGCCATTCGCCGGCCTTGTCTTTGAAGCGCTCGTTAGTGGCGATGGTCAGCTTGGCCACGGGCGTACCCTGCGGCGTGTATTTGACTTCGGGGTCCTTGCCCAGATTGCCGATCAGTTGAACCCGGTTGAGACTCTTTCCAGCCATGGCGGTGCTCCTTTGTTGCGGTTCACTATAGCAGAATGGACCCGGTGAAGATCATGTGCGTATCGCAAAGTCGGCCGCGATTCTCATTTTGGGCAAGCGCCCTCAATGCTGTCATCCTGAGGAGGGCGCAAGCCCCCCGAGGGACCTTACAATGCGCGTGCAGCGGCAATAGCGCCGACGGGAGCGCCCACGTCGTGTGCAGCGCGGTTGTTTCCCATCCACACCACCGAAGCGTTCAGCCCGCGTTCGGTCCCTCACGCCGACTGCGTCGCCGCTCAGGATGACGACGTAGAGGGTTTCGATTCCGCAAATTGACCCCACGATCGGGTAGAAGACTGCTTCATAACCAGCGCGGCTCGGGTTATAATCCCTCACATATGCCTCCTGCACCCGGAGCCACCAAGGCCGTCGGGATGGTTCCCGACGAGCTCAAGTTTGAACCAAAGTCCAAAGGCCTCGCCACCCCGCGCAAGAAGAAACCGAAAGAATTGGCCGTCATTACCGAGTGCTGCACCGGATGCGCCGGCTCGCCCGCCTGCGTTGAATATTGCCCGGTCGAAGACTGCATGTTCTGGGTACCAGACGAGGATAATCCGCCGTTTGGCCGCATCCAGGTCGATCCAATCCTCTGTATCGGCTGCAAGAAATGCCTGAGCAAAGGCCCCGACGGCTGCTTCCTCGACGGCTGCCCCTGGGACGCGATCGTCATGCTCGACATCGCCGAAGTCGAAAAAGAAGTCGGCCCGATGGCGATTTAGCTATCAGCTCTCAGCCATCAGCTCTTAGGTGTTAACGGTTTCGGTGCCCCGTGTTTCTCCGACGTTTGTCATCCTGAGGCGCGGTTTTTGTGCGCCGAAGGATCTATGCAATTTGCGTGTAGATGCACCGATGCCGGCAGAATTGCATATATCCTTCGCCTCGCAAATTGCGCGAGCCTCAGGATGACAACGGTTTCGAGAGGCGAAAAGGAAAAACAGATTCCTTGCCGCGCTCGAAATGACAAAAGCTCAGTGGCTCCCCGCCCGTGCCTCTATCACCTTATCGGTCTCAACAGCCTGCTGTCGCACATCGTTGGAAATGTCCGGCAGGTCGCGTTCATAAGGGCGCACAGCAGGGAGTTTCCACCAGTCGGCCAGAAATCACTCGTCAGCTTTCAATTCCAGCAAATCCCATTTATTGCCGTATAGATCCTCAAACACCGCAACCGTTCCGTAAGCCTCCTCCTTCGGTTCTCGGCAGAACCGCACACCGCGCTCTGACATCGCGCGATAGTCCTGCCAAAGGTCATCAGTGTGCAGGAATAGAAAGACGCGCCCGCCGGTCTGATTGCCAACGCGACTCTCTTCCTCAGGCGTGGACGCCCGCGCCAGCAGCAGCTTGGTGCCGTGAGAATTCGGCGGAGCAACCAGTACCCAGCGTTTCGCCTCGCCGTTGCGGTCTTTCGAGAGCGAATCCTCGATCAGATCGAAGCCCAGCTTCCGCGTGAAGAAAGCGATGGCTTCGTCATAGTCCCGAACCACCAGCGCGACGTAACCGATGGCTTGTGCCATTTCTACTCCTCAACTTTTCCACAGAACAATCGCTATCCATGTGACGAGTAACCTTTACTGAGAATTCCGGCCAGCCATAATGGAATCATGCGCGCACGCCAGAGAGGCACCGGCAGAGCACCAGAAATCGTGGCGGGTCGGGCAAGCATTCGTCCGAATCTGGCACTTGTGCGGAGCAGACACGGTCGCACGCCGAAGGCGCCTGAGTCCTGCAGTTCCGCCGCTAACCCCTTATCCTGGAAGATTTTACCTGGAAGTCATTGCGCCACAATATTTTACGAAGATCTCGGCCAATCCCATCGCCCTAAACATCATGGAATCAATATCTTGGGGGAATCCGAAAATAATATATTTTGTTACCAGGAAGTAAACAGGCTAGTTCATGCCGGCACGCTTGCGGATCGCCTTATCCGTTTCAACAGCCTGCTGTCGCACATCGTTGGAAATGTCCGGCAGGTAGCGTTCATAAGGGCGCACAGCGGGAAGATCATCCACCTGGCCGACCAGATACAGCGCGCGCAGCGCCTCCCAAACCTGCTCGGTCCCAGGGTCGACCACGGCCACTTCCGCGCCAGCGGCGACGTTGGCCCCAGTCTGCGCCACCGAGCGAATGCGGCCGGGAATCGGCGAACGCAGTTCGAATATTTGCGAGTCATGCTGCAGTTTGGCGAGCAATCCACCTTGATGGATAGCTGTGCCGGGGCGGTCGGAGTCGACGATTCGTCCAGACTGAGGCGCGGAGATCTGCGCGGGTTGCAGCAGGGCTACGATCTGCGGACGGCCGGTCGCGTCCCCGAAGCGCACCAGCGACAGCGCCGCGTTGCCCCGCACCATCAGCGACGAATCCTTGAGCATCTTCAGCAGCGCGTCGTGAAATCCCGCGCCCGACGTGTCCTGTCCCATGACCCAGGCGTCGGTGTTGCGGACTTGCTCCACGGGATCGTTCGCCAGACGCAGCAGATCGGGATACCACTGCTGCACCGCGCTATCGTGATGGCTGATGCGCTCCTCCACCTGCACCAGCGCCTGCTGAATATGCCGCGGCTTGTTCGTGTCATGCAGATATTCCGTCAACTGCTGATCCGAAAGATGCCGCCCGAACCACGTATTCCACCAGAACAGAAACGGCATCAGCACGATCAGCCACCCGGTGGCAAAGAACAGAATCTTTTGCGTGCGCGTCATCGAGCGCTTGGGCAAAGGATGCGACGCAGCCGACTCGTCAGCGACGGTCTGTGGATGGCGCGCAGGAATCTCGGAAGGAACGGGCATGGATCGCGGCCACTATAGCAGATCGCCCCGCCAAGTCTGTGCTCGTAGGGCGAACTACTTCTCCCGCAGCATATACCAGGAACCCACTGCGATGCAGGCGAGCGTGATGCTGATGCCGAGCAGGGTGGTCCCGGTCAGCGGGCCGAGCCAACTTTGATTGGCCGAGCCTTGATGAATCAAGCCTCGGCTGATCCAGCTTTGGTTGATAAGGCTTTGATCCGTAAAGGAGAAAGAGCCCAGGCCAAGTTCGTGGAGCCAGGCAAGAGCGTGAATCAACTGGGGGACGAGCCAAGGCATGCCAAGAATGGCGAGCACAAGCGCGCAAGTGCGCATCATGCGAATGGGTAACGTCGCCTTCGCCAATGCCTGTTCCCTTGCCCCGGCCTGCGCCTTGCGCCAGATCAGGCCGGGATCGGGAAGTTCCCTCAGTTCGGGGGCGGCCAGTTGGGTTTCTTCCTGCAGGAACTTGGCGATGAGCCACACTTCTGAACAAACCGGGCACGTCTGGGCATGGGCCACGAGGTCAGGACTCGCATCCCCGTTACGAATGGCCTGCAGGATCTCCGGTTCTCTCTCGCACTCGGATGGATTCACTCGGAAACCTCCTGACTTCTCGGCCGAAGGTGCGCGCGGACCAACTTCGCTAATTTGCCGCGCGCCTGGAATAACTGTCTGCGAACGCTTTCCGTCTGCAGACTCGTCGCCGGCGCAATCTTCTCATGGTCTGAACGCTCGACATAAGCTTGCCACAACAACTGCCACTCGCGCAGCTTTAGCCGCCGCAGGAAGGCATTCACGAGCAGAATCTCTGAGCAGACTCGACACATCTGCGCGTGCATCGCAATCTCGCGATTCGCCTTGCCGCCGCGAATCGCGGCCAGAGTTTGTCGCTCTTTTTCGCAGCGTTGGAGGTTCACTTGGAAGCCTCCCGGTCTGCCGATTGATCGTATCCTGCGAGCAGCCCAAGCAGCTTGCGGCGGGCGCGGAACAGCAGCATTCGGACGCTGCCAGCTCTGAGCCCGGTGCAGTCTGCGATTTCCTTGTGGTTTGAGCCCTCCACATAGGCCAGCCACAGGAGTTCGCGCTCGCGCGGTTTCAGTTGCTCGAAGGCTCGCCTCATTTCCAGCTTTGAGTCGAGGAACGGAGCAGCGGACGTCGTTTCGAGCAAGCTATCGGGCAGGGGATCCTCTTTATGTCTTCGCCAGCGATCATGGAGAAGGTTGGTAGCGATGCGGAACAGGTAGCGGCGGCTCTCTGATCGGCTCATGTCAGGCAAGTCGGCAGACAGAAGGCGGCAGTATGATTCCTGCATCAAATCCTCGGCCAAAGCGCGGTCTCCTGAGACGCGCAGCAGATAGCCGAACAGTGGGCGGGCAGTTTCCGCGTAGAAGGCGCCGAAAGCCGCCTCATCCATGTTCGGCTCCTTTTTCGCGATGGCGCGAACGCGTGCGCTGTCGTTCAAGAGATCAAGATTCGCTGCGGAGATGGGCAGATCCCATGGCATTGCGGCTGTTTCTCGCTCCTGGTTCGATGTGCGTCCAGGTTCGGTGTGCCCTATTTCGACGAGCTGTGATTGGATGCGCCGTTCAGCAGTCCAAAGGATTTCGACAGATAGTATGAAGCTACGCTCGACAGGACGAAACCAAGCCCCAGAGCGGCGATCAGCGAGCCCACGATGGTGAAAGGCTCGGTCGCGTCAGGAATGTAATTTCGCGCGGCCAGCATGCCTCCGCCGAAGACGAAGAGAACGATGCCGATCTGAAGCGCCATGATAATTTTGCCGTGAGGAGCGATTCGTTCCACCTTGAGCGATTCCAGAAGTTGCCTTCCGGCGTCTGTCTGTGCGTAGGCCAAAAGCTCCTGGCCGCTTGCGATTTTTTCGAGCAGCCGGGATTGCAGCTCCGCCTGCAGTTTGGCGATTTTGTACCGGCGGACCGTGCTGAAGGTGATCCACACGCATGAAATCAGTACGATCGCGACTATTGCACCATTTGGATCCATTTGCTCCCCCGATTACTTTCGCCTGCCAACGGGCTCCCATCGATTCGATGAAAGCGTTTTCACTAGCCATAACGTCTGGAAGGAGCTTTGGTTAACAGCCGGGGAAGATTAATCACAGGTGGCATCAGAAGGCTGACGCTAGCTACTCCACATCCGCGTCGAGCACGCGCTCCTGCTCCAGGTAGTGCGACATGGCATATTGGGCCAGAAGCGGCGTCTGCAGCCGGATTTCGGCTCCGATCCATTCGCCCTTGCCATGCGGAGCATCCGCGGGATGGTTGCAGCGGCCGCCGCTGCCGAACTGCGGGCCGAAGTCGGCGCTCTGGATCTGATCGAACTGCTTGATCTGTTTCCAGGCGGCGTCGCCCACGGTGCCGGAAACATCAATCTTCAGTTTCAATGTTGACATTGAAAATACACCGAAACACGACGTCATCCTGAGCGCAGCGAAGGATCACAACCTAAATCACCTCCCTCTAACTATGCGGGAACCATTGATACAGCATGAAGTACACGATCACGCCGGTCACGGAAACGTACATCCACAGCGGCCATGTCCAGCGCGCGATCGCCCGATGCTGCGGATAGCGAGCCCTCAGTCCGCGGCTCAGCGTGATGATGACCAGAGGAACGATGACGATCGCGAGCGTGACATGCGGGATCAGGATCACAAGATAAATCGCGTGCCAGAGGGGCGGGCCCAAAAAGCGAATATCGCCGACGTGCCAGTGAAAATAGAGGTAGCAGGCCAGAAATAACGCCGACGCGACGACCGCTGCAATCATGCAGGCGCGGTGTGCGGCCACTTTCCTGCGCATAATCAGGCTGCGGCCGGTCAGCAGCAGCACCGCGCTGGCTCCGTTCAAACTGGCGATCAGGGCAGGGAAGTAGGCGTAGGGTTCGGCAATGGAATTTCCGACAATCGAATTTCCGATAGTCAAGCGGCGGGCCTCATTTGGTGGAAGATCGGGTACGGCGATTTGCCATCAGGAATGCCAGAGCGAACATCACCAGCGAAAACAATAATAGCGTCGCCATGGACGACGGCAAAGGAAACGTGATCTGCGCGCCGGGATAGAGTAAGCCACGCAGTGCTTCGACTCCGTAGGTGAGGGGATTCAGGCGCATGATGACGCGAATCCATCCCGAGGCGCCTGAGATCGGAAACAGAGCGCCCGAGACCAGCCACAGCGGAATCAGAAACAGATTCACGATGCCGTGAAAGGCCTGCGAAGAATCCATCGGCCAGGCAATGGCGAAGCCGAGCGCAGTCAGGGCGAACGAAACCAGGAATACGACCACCGCGACCAGCAAAACTTGCATGAGATGCAGATGCACCCCGGCGAACGGAGCGAAGATCAGAAAGATCATGCCCTGCACCGCGGCCAGCGTCGTTCCGCCCAGAACCTTGCCGAGCACGATGGCCGCGCGCGGCACCGGCGCCACCAGTACCGACAGGAGAAAACCTTCCTTGCGATCTTCGATGACCGACATCATGGTGAAGATCGAGGTGAACAGCACGATCATGATGAGCGCGCCGGGATAGAAGTATTCCAGATAGTGTTGTTGTCCGGGGCCGCCGCCGGAGCGGAATGAAGTTCCGAACCCAGAGCCAATAACCAGCCAGAAAACGAGCGGGGAAGCGAGCACGCCGATCACACGCGTGGTCTGGCGATAGAAGCGGACAATCTCGCGCCACCACAGCGTGAACGCGGGCAGCAAGAGTCCGGCCGAAGCTTGCGGCATGGGACGCGCCAAGGTTGCAGCCTGAGTCGCCATTCGCTAACTCGCCTTCGCCGCGGGAGTCTTTGCGGACGCTTCCTTTTTATGCAAAAAGGCCAGCAGGCCGCGGTCGCGCATCTCCCAGTAAGCATTCAACAGGAAGCATACCGAGAGCGCCAGCAGGATCAGGGACATGAAGAGTCCGTCCACTGTCGCCGAAGGCGGCCAGAGTCTGATCATGCCGCTAGCCAGAATCCATCCGATGCCGGCCAGCGGCAGCAATCCGAGAACGAGAGAAAGTGCGAGGATCATGGAACGCAAGCTACCCCCTGTTTTCGTCAGAATTATTTTCGCCGCCTTCGCTCCAAAACTTGTGCCCCGTGCGGCGGATGAACACATCTTCCAGCGCGGGCTTGCTCACGGAAATCGCCTGAATTTCTCCAGGGAAAGCCTCAACCACGTCGGGCACAAAACGATGTCCACCCTCCTGTTCGATGCGCACTTGATTGCCCATTACGGTTGCCTCGACGCGAAAACGAACCCGGATATGTTCCGCCAGAAGCGCAGCGTCGTGCGCGGCGTCGAGCATGATGACGTCGCCGCCAATTTCGCTTTTCAGCTCCGCAGGAGTGCCCAACGCAACCAGATTGCCTTCGCTCATGATGGCAAGGCGGTCGCAGCGCTCGGCCTCTTCCATGAGGTGCGTGGTGACGAGGACGGAAACGCGCTCTTCATCGCGCAGGATTTGCAGGTATTGCCACAAATCGCGGCGCGCGCCGGGGTCGAGCCCGGTGGTCGGCTCATCCAGCAACAGCACACCGGGCCGGTGCAGCAATCCCTTGCCCAGTTCAACCCGCCGCTGCATGCCTCCAGAAAATGTCTCGACCCGCTCCTTGGCGCGGTCGGACAGTCCAACGCGAGCAAGAATTTCGGCAATGCGCTTTTTCAGCACTCCTCCGCGAAGGCCGTAGAGATGCCCCTGGTGCCAGAGATTTTCGTAAGCCGTCAACTTTGGGTCGACGCTCTGTTCCTGAAACACCACTCCAATCCGGCGACGAAGGCTGGCTGCGTCCTGAGCGGCATCGCACCCCAGCACGACCGCGCGTCCACTGGTTGGGATCATTAGTGTGGAAAGAATCCGGAAGAGCGTCGTTTTTCCGCTGCCGTTGGGGCCGAGCAGCCCGAACAGTTCCGCGGGGTGCACCTCGAAGGAAACTCCGTTGAGAGCGGTGCGGTTCTCGTAACGGTGCACCAGATTCTGTACCGAAATGACAGGAGCTGCGGAAGTGTGCTCGGCTTCCGGCCCGGCATCAGCGAGGGCAGAGACTTTCGAGACCAAAAAGAACTCCCTTGGGACTGCAACCAGTTTACGACATCGCGGCCGGAAACCGGGAAGATTGCCGCGAGCAGTGCAACCTTCGGCTCATGCCGCGGATGAGCCGCGTTCCACCTGCGGCAGCCGCTCTTCAAAGGCTACCGGAGCGTGTCTCCAAACCTGAATCGAGAGAATGACCGTGGTAGCCAGCAGCAGCGCGCCCACAGCGACGTGAGCCACGGTCGACAGCACCATGGGAAGCTCCGGCTGGACCGCATCCCGGCCCCAGGCCACGCGCGTCAGAAACGCGATGAATCCCAGGCACAGCTGGGCGATCAGCAGTGACAGCATCAAAATTGCTGGCCGGCGAATCGCGTCAATTTGCGAATAGACGCTCAAGGCGCGCACCGCGGTCCACGCCAGCACGAACGACACGACGACGGCGTTTAATACGTGCGGCCACCAGCTCAAGCCGTGATGGCGGAACATCGCACCCAAAATCAGCTGCACGTAGAGCACAAAAATCGAAAGCAAAGTCAGGGTGAACAGGCTCGGGCGGCGCTCGTCGAATTCGACTCGCGGATTTTCTTCGATCCAATTCCTGCCCGTAAACATCGCCATGGCGACGGCGAGACAGAAAAACGTTTGCGCCAGCGCCGCATGCGCGGAAGAGACTGCCGGCGGCAGATAATACAGAACCGTGATTCCCCCTAAGACTCCCTGAACGATGACAGTTCCAACCGCCGCATACGCCAGAATCCGCAGCCAGCGCCGCTTCTCGGCACGCCAGGTCCAGACCGCAAAAACAATGGTCAGCAGTCCGGCGACTTGCGCAATCATCCGGTGGGTGTGCTCGAACTGCACTCCACCGACGAGTTTCGGAATCTTGTACCAGGATCCGAAAGAGGTGGGCCAGTCGGGCACTGAAAGCCCGGCATCGTTGCTCGTCACCAGCGCGCCGGCGATGATGAGCAGGAAAGTCCAGGAAGCCAGAATCACGGCGAACCGGTGGTGGCCGCGGTTATAGGGTGTAAAGATTCCTTTTGGAGAAGTTCCCATGGGTCGAGAGAGGCGCGAGCGAGCGGAAAACGCGCTTTTCATTATGGGGCTGGAGCGAAATGCGCGTGCACTCCGCTCCGCCCAACGCAGTATTCCTGTGAACAAACGTTAGCAGGAACAATTTTAACAAACCTGCGCGCTAGTCAGCGGCGGGTTTGAAGCTTTCATCGACTGTCTTGGTCTCCTTGGCAGCGACGGTAACTTTCTGGTCCTGTTCGCCCAGCTTTTCCTGCACAAACGCGATCGTATAATCGCCCGGCGGCAGGCCCGTGATCGTATATTTTCCGTCCTTGTCGGTAACGGCATAGAACGGATTCTTGACCACGTTGATGTACATCTTCATCCACGGGTGCTGGTTGCACTTCACCGGCAACATGATTTCCTCGCGAGCGAAGTTTTTCTCGATATCCGGCGAAGACGGCGGCTGCGACTCGTTCCACTCACGATTGTCCTTGGGCGTGGGATGAATGTTGTGGGTGGTGGGATCGGCGTTCTTGATATCGACGGTCTGTCCGGCCATCACGCCCAAAATGTGCGGATGATAACGGCAGCCGTGCTGCTCCAGCACTACGGGAGTGCTGGGGACGTCGAAGGTGCGAGTGCCCAGACCATCCTTGACGTAGACGAAAACGTTGGCCAGATCGCCGCCGTTGACTACGATGGTCTCCGCTTCGTTCGTGCCCTTGCAGCCTGGGTCCTGGCTCATATCGATTTTCGCCATTTTCGGAGCGGGCCCGTCAAATTTTACGGTGCCGTTGATGGTGGCCACGGTGTTTGGATCGATCGGAGTGGCCGGTTGTGCAGCCGGTTGCTCCGCCATCGGGCTGGAAGCCGGAGCTTCTTCTTTCTTATTGCAGGCCGCCACGATGAGGAGGCCGCATAACGCAAGAGTAGCTGTCGTGATGGTTACCCAACCTGCTTTCTTATTCATGATGTCGCCCTTTCCCTGAAGTTCACTGCATGATTCTGTCATTGCGAATTCTGTCATTTCGAGCGAGCCGGAGCAAACCATCGGCGACCCGAGAATCTGTTTTCGGCAGTGCGAATTCTACCGCGATCCTCCATTTGCGGCGGGATACGACTCCACGGCCGCCTGTTTGCGACTGCTGGAATGTTGTACCGAAGCCTTGGCTCTCGGCATGGAAGCCGCAACCCGGCGCTGTTCTTCCGGCGTCAGCTGGAAAATGTAATCGGTCAAGAGCTTGCGATGATCGCCCGAATATCCGTTAAACGTCGGCGGCGTCGGCCCGGCAAATACCCATTGGTTGTTGACTTCCTTGAACAAGCCGGAGGGCATGGACGTTCCCGGACTCACGGCCTGCGGATCGGTAATCCAGCGCTCGACCCAGTCTGGCTTCAAGCGCTCCTTGGCCAGCAGGAAGTTGGGCGCCGTGGCGAACTTGTCGTGCGCCGGATCTCCGGTAGCGTGGCACTTCAAACAGGGTGCAGCGGTGCTCGAAAACAGGCTGCGCGCCATGTCCGTTTCTTTTGCCGTGAGGACTGGCACTTCCTCCGGGATATAGGGCATCGGCTGCTGCGAGAGTGCCTGGAAGAATCGCACCAGCGTTCTGAGTTCGTTGTCGGAGAAGTAAAACGTCGGCATGCGCACTTTCAAGTACGGCCGCACGCCGTCGCGATTGGTGTCGGTCGTGCTCAACGCCGGGTTCGACAGGAACTTGCGCAGCCACTCGGGATCGACACGCGCACCTTCGGTGAGCAACTTCGGCGGCAATTGGTCCTGCGCGTCCTGATATTGCTTGAGCCCCATCAGGATTGTCCGTTGCCCCGGAATGAACTGGTGGCATCCCATGCAGTTGTATTTCTTGACGATCCACCAGCCTTCCTGAATGTCGTGCCGCGAGTCGCCCGGCTTGTACAGGTAGCTGGAGGGCAGGGAAGTCTCCTCGCTGCCCATAAGGAAGGTGGTCAGGTCGAGCACCTGCTCTTTGGTCAAATGCAGGTTCGGCATGCGTAGTTTTTCGGTGTCGCTCTTGACCATGCCCTCGTCGTAAACATTGGGTTCGGCAAGCTTGTGCTCGAAAAATCCCTTGTGGTCGTACCAGGGCTTGGTTGCAGGACCGTCGGGCAGGCGCGCCAGGTCTTCCTTATCTTTGATCGGCTCCGCATTTTCACCGCCGCGCTGGGCTACGGTTGTGAAGAGCGCGAAGTCGAGACGCTCGATCGGCTTGCTGCCTTCGAATGTCAACTCGGTGCCAATGCGGCCCTCATCCTCGAAGCCGGCAATCTCATGGCATCCGGCGCAGCCGAAGTGCCGCACCCAAGTCTTTCCTTCCGCTTTCAACGACGGATCGTCCATGTACGCGGCGTCGGGATACGATGACGGTTCCTTTTTCTTCTGCGTCATCAGGTAGGTCGCGATATCTTCCGCGTCTTCCGGACTCAGCCGCAGGCTCGGCATTACCGTCATATTCTGCACTTGCAGTTCATGGCCGTCGTTGGGGCAAGTGCTGTGATCCAGATCGAAGACGTAGGGAAGTCCCTTCTTCGCGTAATCCTCGGGACCGATATCTTTTTTCTCATACGGACAATAGGGCCGCGTGCGCTCGCGCGCGTTGTGAATCCAGCGAACCAGGTAATCGTAATTCGCCTTCTCGCCCTCGCGCGACAAGTTCGCCGCGAATGTGCCGCCCTGCATCTGATCGCCCTCGCCGATGGAATGGCAGGCGAGACATCCGCGGGTTTGGAATAATTCTTTACCGTGTTCCGCGTTACCGGGCTTGTGTTTCGGCAGCGGATCGGTGAGTCCCGATTGCCAGATGAACGCCGAAATCGCCTGAATCTGATGGTCGCTCAGCCGGAAGTTCGGCATCTTCGTCGTGGGGCGAAAATCCGTGGGTTTCTTCAGCCATACCGGAATCCAGTTCCGGTTCAGCTTGAGGCGCACATCTTTCAGGTTGGGTCCGACCTTTTTTTCATCCTGCATCAAGCTATGCGACTGGAAGTCGAGTTGCTGCAAGCGCCCATCGAGCTTGCTGTTGGCCACGCGCAAGTCCACAGCCTGGCCATTGAGTGCGTTGGCTTCCTCGTTGGTTTGGGCGGCGTCGGCCTGCTTCATCAAATAGGCGGCTTGCTTTACGTTGTCCTTTTTTTGATTTTCGATCTGCTTGATCTGCTGCGTGATCGAATTCAGCTCCTCGGGCTCCCGGTCGTAGCCCTCGTAGCGATGGCAGCCCATGCAGCCACGCTGCCGGTAGAGATCTTTGCCGTCGTTAATGACGTTAAATTGCACGTCTCCGCTCACCAGCACCATGTCTGCCGCGTGACAAGTCTGACAGCCCGCTTCCGAATTCTCCCTGGGAAACAGAGGCCAGAGCCAGTGTTCGTAATCCCCGTGCGCCTTCACCACGCTGGTAGTCGCGCGGCCGTTGCCCTGGTGGCACGGCGAGCAGCCGAACTTCTCGGGATCGTGAATTTGCAGCAGTTCCGGGTTGGTATGGCTGACGAATGCCTGCGCGTACTCGTCGGGTCTTTTCTCGCCTCTGGGAGTCATGCTTGCTTCGGTGATCTTCAGAGGTTCGCGGATGCCCATGTGGCAGGATTCGCAGCGGTCGACGATGTTGGCTTCGGCGACGTTGATCTGAACGATCTTCGGGTCCCAGTTGGCGGTTTTCGTTTTCAATCCGTCAATCTGCGCGGGCGTGAGATCGACCATGTGGTCGGAGACGTACTCATCCATCTTCGCCTTGGCCGCGGTCGTCGGTTTGAGCACTTCTCCGAGTTCCAGGCTGCGCTTGGTTTTCTCATCCCGAATGTCGTTATAGGTTTTTTCGAGCTGCGGAAAGGTAAACTCTTTCTTGCTGCCGTCGGGGAACTTCACCGTTGCCAGTTTGGCTTTGTATTCGTCGATTTCCTTCTGTTTGCTGGCTTTCGCCGAAGCGCTGGTGCTGGTTTCCCACTCGTAAGTCAGCGCGTTGACGTACGCGCGGCGGTCGGTGAAGACGCTCTGCACGGCGAGCAGCCGCGCGCTGGTGTCGTCGAGTTTCCCGCGGGCTTCTTCCGCTTGCGCCTTGGAATCGTCATAGGCCTTCTGGTAAGCCTGTTTCAGAGCGAGGTAGTCGGGGCTCTTCTCGACGTCGGTCTGCGACGTCGCCGATTTCGATCTCTCCGTATTCAGAAACGCGCTGTAGCGATCCTTCCATTCATCCTGGAAGGCTTTCCACGGCCGCTGTCCCCAAGCCTCGTCATAGAGGGCCCAGAACAGCGTGCCAATCAGGATCGCCGTCGCGATCAGATAATGCAGAGCATACGACTTGCTTGTGATCGGATCCTGCTCGGGGATGGGTTTTTCAGGCACCGCTTCCTCCGAAATCAGTCGTTGGTCGTGAGTCGTTGGTCGTTGGCAAACTCCTGGCGCACAGGATCGTCGGGCGAACGACGAACGGCCGGCGACCGGTGACGGGTTTCAAATATTGAACCAGGGCGTAATCCATACGTACTTGATGTGCCACAAAAGCCGCAACGACATCTTCATGGGCAACGCCACCATGGTCAGCAGTAAAAACTGCATGATGCCAAATTGCAGCAGGCCCATGCGCTGAAAATCTTTTCCCATTTTTCGCCGGAACAGCGAGTACACCAGGCCCCCGCCCAGCAGGTAGTAGCCGCCGACGATAATCGCTCCGAACACGCCCTTGCCGAGATTCGACGTGATCCCGAAAATATCCGGCAAGTCGCGATTCACCTCATAAATCAAGCGATTGTGGTCCCACGTTTGCCCCGGCCAGAACCACTGCCAGCCAGGGCCTCGTATAAACGTTCCAATGAGGATCATCGAAACCCATAAGATGATGAAGCCGAAAAGAAAAGTCGAAATCGAAAACTTGCGCTGCTTCCAGGTGTAATAACCGCTGCCCAGCGGATTTGTATCGATGTAAGGAATCACCATCAGCCCGACGATGATGACCGTCGGCATGACTACGCCCGCAATCCACGGATCGAAGTAAACCAGCATCTCCTGCAGTCCAAGGAAATACCACGGCGCCTTCGCCGGATTCATCGTCAGGTTAGGATTCGCCGGCTCTTCCAGCGGTGCATTCAGCGTGATCGACCAGACCATCAGAATGATCGTGATGATGATTGCAGCCAGGAATTCAATGCGCAGCAGAAATGGCCAGACGTGAACTTCTTTCGCCCATCCCTGTTTGAAGGGCCAGGTCTTGCGGTGATGCGTCTTGGCCAGCGCCGGATCGGCTTCAAGTTGCTCGATGAGTTGATCGTTGGCCCGCGCCTGCTTGAGGGCGAGATAAATGTAGAAGGCCAGCAGCGGGATCAAAGCCACGATCGGCACATTATCCGGCGCCGAACAAATTTCCCAAAGTTGTCGCCAATCCATAATTTCTCCACGACTCATGTGGCGACAGCCGCCCTCGGCTGTCGGGCCGGGCAACGCCCGGCAGTTCTTTCTCGCCCAGAGACCGTCGAGCCTCGCTCGACCGAACAGCCGAGGGCGGCTGTCCCTACATAAATCTCACTCGCCTGCCGCCTTCGGCCCTCTTCTTGGCTTGTCGGCTTCTGCTTCCAGCATCACCGGAGCCGGACCAGAAATCCCGCCGTCTTTTCTTACCCGCCAGAAGTGCACAATCATCAATACCGAAGCCACAATCGGAATCCCGATGCAGTGCCAGATGTAAGACCGCAATAGCGCATTCGCATCCACGATCGATCCGCCGAGCAATCCGAAGCGCACGTCGTTATACGGAGTCATACCCAGCATTGAACCGAATGGCCCTTCATGCCCGAGCAGCGGCGTCGCGCGCGCCATGTTCGTTCCGACCGTCACGGCCCAGAATCCCAGTTGATCGTCAGGGAGCAAATATCCCGTGAACGAAAGCAGCAGAGTAAATACGAGCAACAGCACGCCGATATTCCAGTTGAACTCGCGCGGCTTCTTGTACGAGCCCGTCAAAAACACGCGGAACATGTGCAGCCAGACGGCAATCACCATCAGGTGAGCGGCCCAGCGGTGCATGTTGCGCAGAATCTTTCCGAACGGGACATCGTGTTCCAGATAAAGCACATCGCGGAAGGCCTGCACCTTGCTCGGGTGGTAATAGAACATCAGCAGCACGCCGGTGTAGGTGAGGATGATGAACAAATAAAACGTGATCCCGCCCATGCCCCAGGTATAGCTGTAGCGCACCGCGTCGCGATTGATCTTCGCCGGATGCAGGTGCAGAAACACGTTGGAAAGCACGCCCAGCGCCCGGTTGCGCGGAGTGTCATCGTGCTTGTGACGGAAGATCGAGGTGTAGACCTGCGTCTTGGTTGGATCTTTCAGCCCTTCGATCTGGTCTTTCGCTTTGCTGGGAATATCGGTCTTGAGGGCCTGAATGTCGTCTTTTACTCCCGTCGTGACGCGCTCCACCAGCCCGACTTTTCCGTTTTTTCCGTTTCCACTTCCGCCGTTCGGATTATTTTCGTCAGCCATAAGAGTCCTGAGCTAGAAAGATTCCGCCAACGCTCGCCAAAGCCCTTTGTCATTCCGAACCGGGCAAGGCCCGGCGAGGAAATCTGTTTTGCTTCCTTAAATCCTTCGCTACACTCCGGTCAAAAACGCTCCTGGATCGTTAAAATGCGTGGGTTGCCCCTTCGGCCACTGATAGAGCTTCGCGGTGTCGACAAGAATCTGGCCATCCGGCGCCAGCTCGATGTGAGCCCGGTCCATGGGACGCGGCGCAGGCCCCTCAAAGTTGATGCCCTCACTGTCGTACCCACTGCCGTGGCACGGACACTTGAATTTGTTTTCGCTTGGCTTCCAATCCGGAGTGCAGCCGAGATGCGTGCAGCGCGCGTAGATCACGAACAGCCGGTCCGGAGTGCGATCGACCCAGATGCGATATTTCTGCTGAAACTTAGTATCGACCCCGAGCGCGAACTCCGAGGGGTAGCCGATCTTGAAAACCGTATTAGGCTCGAAGAGCGTGCGAGGCAGGAAGAAACGAAAGAATGCAAGAAACCATGCGACCAGAAAGCCGGTCACCATGGTCCAGACAAAACGCCGACGGCGGCGGTCGATCTCGGTCGAAGGGGCAGTACCGGCTACGCCTGCGGCGGCCGCTGCTTTCGAGGTTCCCACCGCCGGCGTCCCTACATATTTCGTGGGATCGGCCGCGCCCTTAGCTGCGGGCTTCGCCGCTTCGGGATTCGGAGTGACCTTCTCGGTCGTTTCCGCCATGAGTTCCTCCTGTGATCGAAATCTTTGCTCTAATCCAACCCCGCGGCCGTTGCGTACTCGGGAACGGCCAGCTGCCTTTCAGTATTGCGAACCGGAATCAAAGAATGAACCTGCTGCCCCAGAGCCTCGCGGACGATCTGCCCTAGAGCACGAATGAATTTTGGCGAATCATTCAGACCGGCGCTCATTTCAAACTGAGTAAAGCCCAGGCGCCGCGCCTGCTCGCGCGCCTCGTGATCGATTTCGCCCAGCGTTTCCACGTGATCGGAAACGAAGGCCACCGGAACCACGCACACTTCGCGCACGCTTTCGCGGGCCAGCACTTCCAGCGAGTTGCGCAGGAAAGGCCGCAGCCAGCGGCTGGCGCCGACTTTGCTCTGGTAGCAGAGGCAATGGGAATTGCTCCACCCTCCGCGCTCCATGAGCAAGTGCACGGTCTCCTCGATTTGCCTCTGGTAAGGATCGCCCTTCTCGATGACTGACAAGGGCACGCTGTGGGCGCTGAAAAGAATCTGCGGACGCTTGGGCTCGGGAAAGCGCGCCAGCGCTTCGTTGACCTTCTCGATAACCGCGTCCAGATACATCGTATTCCGATAGAATGGCTCCACGCAATGCACCGGCGCGTTCTCCGGGAACAGTCGCCGCCATTCGTTTACACTCGAACCCGTCGTGGTTGAGGAATACTGCGGATACATGGGCAGCAACACGACTTCATCGCACTCGGCCGCGCGAAGGTCTTCGATCGCTTCGCGGGTAAATGGATGCCAGTAGCGCATGGCCACGAAACATCGGGCATCGACGCCCTGACTCTGCAATTCCTCTTCGAGCGCATGCGCCTGCCGTTCGGTGTGTTTCCGAATGGGCGATCCTCCGCCGATGGTGGCGTAGTGGTGCTGCACTTTGCGGGCGCGTGTCGTGGAGATCAGCTTGGCGAGAGGTTTGCGCCCGATGCGGGCAAAAGGGAAGTCAATAATGTCAGGATCGCAGAAAAGGTTGTACAAAAACGGCTCAATCGCTTCCAGGGTGTCAGGCCCACCGAGCTGAAAGAGTACCACCCCCACACGCCGTGATGTGCGCGTCATTCCCCAGAAACTCCAGAACGGGCGAATTTACTCCGTTGCCGCGTGTGAGTCAATGGCGGAATTCGCAAAAGTTGGCGAGCGATTTGGGAGGGTCGCTCTCGGAGCGAGCAAAGTTGTTTGCCAAATCTGCGGGCCGCCGTGCAATCTGTAAGCATTCCTTATGCCCGAATTGCCCGACATCTCCGCCTACATCGGCGCTCTCGAATCACGCATCCTGGGTCAGGTGCTCGAGCGGGCGCGCGTGGCGAGCCCATTTCTCTTGCGCACCGCGCAGCCTCCGCTCGCCAGCGCAGAAGGACGCAAGGTGCGTGAAGTGCGCCGAATCGGCAAGCGCATAGCGATTGGCGTAGAGGGCGAAGGCGATCTCTGGCTCGTGCTTCATCTCATGATCGCGGGCCGGCTGCACTGGCGGCCCAAGAACGCGAAGCTCGCAGGACGGCAGAATTTGGCGGCCTTCGATTTTCCTGAAGGTTCGCTCGTGCTCACCGAAGCCGGATCGAAGAAGCGTGCCTCGTTGCATGTGGTAGACGGAGAAGCCAGTCTCACTGCTTTCGACGCCGGCGGAATCGATGTCTTCGCCGCCGATCTCGACTCCTTTCGAGCGGCCCTGACCGCTGAAAACCATACGCTCAAGCGAGCACTGACCGACCCACGCCTGCTCAGCGGCATCGGCAACGCCTATTCCGATGAGATTCTGCACGCCGCGCAACTCTCTCCGATTACCTTGACGCAGAAGCTGACGCCCAGCGAGTGGCAGAGGCTGTTCGCTGCGACGCGTGAAACTTTGCGGTTCTGGATAGATCGGCTGCAAGCCGAAGCGGAAAAAAGCTTTCCGGAAAAAGTGACCGCATTTCGCAAAGACATGGCCGTCCACGGCCGCTATGGTCAGCCCTGCCCGCGATGCGGCGACAAGGTTTTGCGGATTCGCTATGCGGATAAGGAGACGAACTATTGCGCCCGCTGCCAGACCGGAGGCAAAGTGCTGGCCGATCGCAGCCTCTCTCGCCTGTTGGGGTCAGACTGGCCGCGAACTCTGGAAGAATTGGAAGCCCTGAAGCGGCGTTGAGCCGGGAATCCTCACGCGAAAGCTTCGCGTGGTCGGCCATCAGGCGGATGGCCTGGACATTTCTTCGATGACCGCGTCGGCAAACTCAGACGTTCCCGCTTGCCCGCCGATATCCCGCGTAAGTTTTTCCGGATGCCGGTACACGCGTTCCAGCGCGTTGCGAATCTGCGTGGAAGCCGCGTGCTCGCCCAGATGCCGCACCATCAATAACGCCGACCGCAACAGCGCCGTCGGATTAGCCAGATTCTTCCCGGCAATATCGGGCGCAGACCCATGCACCGCCTCGAACATGGCGCAATCGTCGCCCAGATTGGCGCTGGGCACGAATCCCAGTCCGCCCACGAACGCGGCACACAGATCGGAGAGAATATCGCCGTAAAGGTTCTCCATCACCAGCATGTCGTACTGATACGGATTCATCACCAGCTGCATGCAGGCGTTGTCCACAATGTGCTCGCCGTAGGTAATCTCGGGATAATCCTTCGCCACGCCGCGGCAGCATCGCAGGAACAGGCCGTCGGACAACTTCATGATGTTCGCCTTGTGAATCGCGTGAATTTTCTTTCGCTGATTCTTGCGGGCGTAATCGAACGCAAACCGGGCGATGCGGGTCGAGGCCTTTTCCGTGATGATCTTCAGGCTTTCGACCACTCCCGGCACAACTTCGTGCTCCAGCCCGGAGTACAAACTCTCAGTATTCTCGCGCACAATAATGAGATCCACGTCGGGATAGCGCGTGGGAATATGCGGCAAGTTCCGGATGGGCCGGAAATTCGCGTACAACTCAAACTTTTTTCGCAAGGCGACGTTGATGCTGGAAAATCCCCCGCCTACCGGCGTAGTCACCGGACCTTTCAACGCGACCCGAGTGCGCTCAATCGACTCGATCACTTCTTTGGGAATGTACTCGCCGCTTTTCTGGTAGGCGTCCGCGCCGACGGCAAAAGTTTCCCATTCAAACTTGATGCCGGTCGCCTCCAGGATCCGGACCACGGCCTTCGTGACTTCCGGGCCAATGCCGTCGCCAGGAATCAAAGTTACTTTATGACTCATGATTTCTAGTCTTCTCCGAGGAGTGAGTTGCCGTGCTGAGGGCGAAAGATCTCAAGAGTCGGTTGGGCCGATCGCGCTGACTACTGGCCCTTCGCCTTCACCAGATCCTTCAACTCGTTCATGAACTCTTTAATATCCTTAAAATCGAGATAGACCGAGGCGAACCGTACATAAGCTACTTTGTCGTAACGCCGCAACCGGTTCATGATCAACTCGCCGAGTTCGCTGGTCTTGCGCTCACGCTCGGTCGACTCAATCACGAACGACTCGGCCTCATTGACGATCTGTTCCAGTTTACTGATCGGCACCGGCCGCTTTTCGCAGGCCCGCAGCAATCCGTTGAGCACTTTCTGGCGGTCGAACTTTTCCCGGCGCCCGTCTTTCTTCACCACCATGTAGGGAATTTCGTCGATGCGCTCGTAGGTGGTGAAGCGCTTGCCGCACTTCAAACACTCTCGCCGCCGCCGGATCGATTCCGCTTCCTTGCTCTCGCGCGAGTCCACAACCTTGTCATTGGCAAATCCGCAAAAAGGACATTTCATGGCGCTGGGGAAACTTTCTTGTTCTGTCGGGTAACTTGAAATTGTAACAGTTGAGGCGAAGCTCGAAGGCGGATGGCGGGGTGCCGGAAAGGGCACGCCTGGTCATCTCTCGTCGTCATTGGCCATCGACAAAACGGCGCTCGCACCCCCTGCGGTGCGAGCGCCTGTTTTTCCCCAGGCCCTCCCGGTGATGGAGGGCTGAAGCTCTCGATCCCAACTTCGGGGCCAGCAGGGAAGTTGGCCGCTCCAGGATCTGGCTCTAACTCTGCCGCGCATCTCGGCTTCAGTTGTCAAAGCGTTGTAAAAAAAACGGCGGGACGTGCTTCTGTTCCGCCGTTGGGCCGACTGAGTCCGCTAATGCCCTTGGTAACCGCGATCGGCTTCCGAACGGCTGATATCATGAGCGTTCCCCCTCGTCTAATCCCTGTGCGCACTATCTTCCATTTCGCAATCCTGCTGGCTGCTCTCCCGCTCATGGCACAGAGCGACGCTGGAGAACTGCACCTCAGGATCACAGACCCTCAGGGCCTCGGCGTCAAGACCACCGTGGAACTGGTCAGCGAGGCCAACGAATACCACAACACGCTCGCCACTGACGACGCGGGCGTGCTGGTAGCAAAGCGCCTGCCCTTCGGTTTGTATCGGGTGCAGGTTTCGCAGCAAGGTTTCGCCGAAGTTTCTGAACCGGTGGAGATCCGCTCGGCCATCCCGGTTGACTACGCGATCCGCCTCAGCGTGGCGTTGCTGACCACCTCAGTCACCGTGCAGCAGGTCAACACTCTGCTCGATCCGGACCGCGCCGGATCCTCCAACGAGATCGGCATGGAGACCATTCAGACTCGACCCACATCGCTGCCCGGCCGCTCGTTACAGGACTTGGTCAACTCCGAACCCGGCTGGCTCTACGAGGGCAACGCCGTCCTGCACCCGCGCGGTTCGGAATACCAGACGCAATTCGTGGTCGACGGCATCCCGCTCACCGATAACCGCTCGCCCAGTTTCGGCCCTGAGATCGAAGCCGACGACGTCGATTCGCTCAATATCTACACAGCCGGAATCCCCGCTGAATTTGGCCGCAAGATGGGCGGCGTGGTCGAAGTCAACACGCTGCGCGACCAGCAGCCCGGACTCCACGGCGACGCCGTTCTTTCCGGAGGCAGTTTCGATACCGCCGGCGCCTTCGTCCGCGGCCAGTACGGCTGGGGACACAACTCGCTCGCGGCCAGCGCCAGTGGCAACATGACCGGCCACTATCTCAATCCAGTAGTGCCAGAGAATTACACCAACGACGGAACCACCGGCAGTTTTTCGCTGAGCTATGAGCGCGATCTGACCCAGAAAGACCGCCTCACCCTCAGTGTCCGCCATGAACTGGCGCGCTACGAGATTCCCAACGAATTTGTACAGGAGAACGGTGCCTGGGTGCCGAACGCGGACAACACCGTCGGCTGCCCGCCCGTTCCCGCGGAAGACGAACCAAGCGACTGTGTATACATTCCCGGGGGACAACTGCAGAACGGCGATAACTTTGAAACTCTGGGCAGCGTTTCCTACCAGCACACATTTTCGTCCGATGCGATCGGCTGGCTGCGGGGCATGTCCCGCGACAACTCCAACGATTTTTACTCCAACCCGGCGTCGTGGCCGATCAACGTTACCCAGCACAACGACTTCAAGGAAATCTACTTCAACGGCAGCCTGGCAGTTCACCATGGCAGGCAGGAATGGAAGGCGGGCGTCGAATCCGACGCCATCTTCCTGCACGAAAATTTCAGCGACTACATTCCCGACTGCTCCGGTGCGCTGGGTACGCAAGCCCCGCAATGTCCCATCCAACTCGGATTATTCGATCCCGGCAGCGCGGCTTCGTTCGCCTTTGCTGGCAGCCGTCCGGACCTTGAGCAATCGGCCTATGTTGAAGATCTAATCCGCCTCGGCAACTGGACCGTCAACGCCGGACTCCGCTGGGACCATTACCAGCTGCTGGTGAATCAGAATGCGGTGAGTCCGCGTCTTGCCGTTGCGCGCTACTTTCCCTCCGCCGGCCTGAATTTGCACGTCTCTTACGACCGCATCTTCCAGACGCCCTCATTCGAAAACATTCTTCTATCCAGTTCCACGGCTGTGCTGGATTTCGATCCCATTTCTTTGCGCCAGAACGTTCTGCCCTCTCACGGCGACTACTATGAGGCGGGATTGACCAAGGCGTTTCTCGGAAAACTGCGGTTGGACACGAATATCTTCCGCCGGGACGTGAACAATTACGCCGACGACGATGCCATTCTCAATACCGCCATCAGTTTTCCCATCGCCTTCCGGACGGCCGTGCTCTATGGGGCGGAGGGGAAGCTGGAAATTCCGCACTGGGGGCGATTCTCGGCCTCCGCCAGTTATTCCTACATCGTGGGGAATTGCTGGCTTCCTGTCGTCGGCGGTCTTCTTCTTGGGTCGGAAAGCGGTGTGGCCGTGGGACCTGGGGGCACGCTGGTCAACACCCAACTGACCGGACACATCCCCGATTCGCAGGACCAGCGGAACACTGTGCGCGGCCGCGTCCGCTATCAGGTCGCGCCGCGCTTGTGGGTTGCCGTGGGAAGCGCCTACAACAGCGGCCTGCCGTTTGAACCCGACGAATCCCCGCAACTCTACGCCACCGAATACGGCCAGGTGGTGATCAATCACCTCAACTTCAACCGCGACCGCATCAGTCCCTACCTCACCGAGAATGTCTCGGTGGGAGCCGATCTCTACCAGCGGGAAAAACGCTCGGTGCGATTCCAGGCCGATGTAGAAAATCTGAGCAACCAGCTCGAATTGATCGATTTCGGAGGCTTGTTCTCCGGCAACTCACTCGGCCCGTCGCGCCAATACAGCTTTCGTCTCGCCACAACATTCTAGAGGCCGGTTTATGCAGGGACAGCCGCCCTCGGCTCTCCGCCCAGCGCGGGCCGGTGATGCAGCGATCACACCACGAAGTACTTCGCCCCGGGATGATGCACCACAATCGCCGATGTGCTCTGTTCCGGCTCGAGCAAGAACCCGGAAGTCAGCCGCACTCCGACATTTTCTTCCGGCTTCAACAGCGCGAAAAGCTTCGTCTGATCTTCAAGATTCGGGCACGCTGGATAGCCGAACGAATACCGCGACCCGCGATATTTCTGGTGAAATAGATCGCGAATCTCTGGCGCATCCTGGCCTGCGATCCCGAGTTCTTCGCGCATCTTCTTGTGATGGAACTCGGCCAGCGCCTCGGCCGTTTCGACGCTCAGGCCGTGCAGATAAAGATATTTGGTGTACTCTCCGCCCTCAAATAACCGCTGCGTCTCGACGCTGGCCTTCGGCCCGATAGTGACCAGAGAGAGTCCAATCACGTCCATCTTCCCGGACGATTTCGGCGCGAAGAAATCCGAGATGCACAGCCGTCGCCCTTCTCTCTGACGAGGAAATGTAAATCGCAAGAGCTCGGTAGCGCCGGCGTCCCGCCGGCTGTCGCGGGGGAGTCCCGCACTCGCATCGCCGGGCTCATACACCACCACATCGTTGCCATCCCCCTGAGCAGGGAAGTATCCGTACACAACCTTCGGCTCAAACAAGCCTGATTCCGCGACTTCATCCTCCAGCTTGCGCAGAATCGGCCGGAACTTCTCCTCCACCAGCCGCAGATAATCCGACTGCGACGCCGTCTTCAGCTGCCACTGATTCTTGAACAGCGCGGTCTCATTGATGTAGTCGAACACTTCCCGCAAGTCGTAATCCTTATCCTTGCGCACCCGCACTCCCCAAAATGGAGGCGCCGGAATATCCGGAGCATCCCCGACAACCGGGCTGCGTTCAGCGAATACCGGCCCGGTCTCTTCGTCGACGGCGGCAGCTTTGGCATACTCCTTGACCGTGCGCCCTTCTGTGATCCGCGCATCCCGCGCGCCGTCTTCGGTCGACAAGTCCTCCATGATGTGCAGGCCGGCAAAAGCATCGTCAGCGTAAAACACACCGCTCCCATACTCGCGCCGCAAATCATCTTCCACATATTTGCGCGTGAGCGCCGCTCCCCCACAGATGACCGGAAACTCCAGCTTCTGCCGCTCCAAATCCTGAATCACATATTTCATCTCGAGGGTCGATTTCACCAGCAGCCCGCTCAGCCCGATCGCGTTGGCCCGATGTTCCTGCGCCGCCCGGATGATTGCATCTCCCGGCTGCTTAATGCCGAGATTGACCACCTTGAATCCGTTGTTCGACAAAATGATGTCGACCAGATTCTTCCCGATGTCATGCACGTCGCCTTTCACCGTCGCCAGCACGATCGTGCCTTTCTGCGAGCCGGCCTTCTTCTCCATCTTCGGTTCAAGATAAGCGACCGCCTGCTTCATCACGCCGGCGGAATCGAGCACCGAAGGCAGCTGCATTTTGCGCGCGCCAAATAAATCGCCGACCGTCTTCATTCCGTCAAGCAGCACGGTGTTGATCAGTTCCAGCGGCGAATACTCCGCTAGCGCTTCTTCCAGCAAAGTCTCAAGAGGCTTTTTGTTCGCGCCTTCGCCAACCGATTTTTCGCCATTGATGATGGCGAACTTCAGCTTGTCCTCGACCGAGAGCGTATCGACGTGCGCTGTGGTCGACGCCGCCGGCTTGCCTTTCATCCCGGCGAAGTGCGCCATGTAGTTCTGCAGCGGATCGCCAACCGAACTCGCATCGCGGTGAATCAGTTTCCTCGCCAGCTCCACTTCTTCCTGAGGAATCTTGTATAACGGATAGATTTTGGTGTAGTTAACGATCGCCATGTCGAGCCCATGATCGACCGCCTCGTGCATGAAAACCGAGTTCAGCACGCGCCGCGGATACGCATCAAGACCGAACGAAATATTGCTCACGCCCAGAATCGTTTTGACCGAGGGCAATTCTTTCTTGATCCGCTCGACCGCCTTCAGCGTTTCCATTCCCGCAGTCCGATATTCTTCCTGCCCGGTCGAGATCGGCAGAGTCAGCGCATCGAAAATCAGATCAGTGCCGTCGAGCCCATATTTTTTCGTGGCCAGATCATAGATGCGGTGCGCAATCGCAACCTTCTTCTCCGCCGTCAGCGCCATCCCCTCTTCATCAATCGTCAACGCGATCACCGCTGCCCCATAGCGCTTCGCCATCGGCAGAACTTTCGAGGTGCGCTTCTCGCCGTCCTCCAGATTGATCGAGTTGATGATCGCCCGGCCCGGAATGCGCTTCAGCGCTTCCTCGACCACGTCCGCCTCGGTCGAGTCCACCAGGATCGGCGCCGGTACGCGCGTGGCGATTTTCTCCAGAATCGAAGTGATGTAGCCCTTCTCGTCTTCGCCGACGATGGCGCAGCACAAGTCCAGCATGTGCGAGCCGTCGTTCACCAGCTTCTTCGCGAGCGCCAGAATGTCGTCGTATTTCTTGGCGCGCACCAGATTGCGGAAATGTTCGACGCGCGTGGTCGTGTTCATTTCCTCGGCCACGATCAGCGGCTTCGGCTCCAAGTCCAGCGGAACCGTCGTATACGCGCTCGACGCCGCGCCCACGCGCTTCACCTCGCGTTTCCCAGGCTCGACTCCGGAAACCGCATCCACCACGGCCTTCAGATGTTCCGGCGTTGTCCCGCAACATCCGCCCACGATGCGCACGCCGTAATCCTGAACGAAGTGCCTGTGATATTCCGCCAGTTCCGCCGGAGCTAATTTGTAAACCGCCTGACCGCCCACGTTCTGCGGCAACCCGGCATTCGGCAGCACCGAAACTTCTTTGGTCGAGTTCAGAGCCAAATAGCGGACCGCGTCGTTCATCTCTTTCGGGCCGGTCGCGCAGTTCAGCCCGATCACATCCACCTCGAACGGTTCGAGCGCAGTCAGGGCCGCGCCAATTTCGGTGCCCAGCAGCATCGTCCCCGACTCTAGCAGCGTGACCTGCACCTGAACCGGCAGCCGCCTGCCCGCCTTCTTCATGGCTTCGATCACACCGATAGTCGCGATCTTGGCCTGCAGCAAATCCTGCGCCGTCTCGATGAGCAGCACATCAACGTCGCCTTCCATCAGCGCCGCCGCCTGCTCTTCGTAGGCCGTTACCATTGCATCGAAACTGATGTGCCCCAGAGACGGCAGCTTCGTCGTCGGCCCCATCGACCCCGCCACGAATCGGGGTTTGTCGCTGGTTGAGAACTGCTGCGCGACTTCTTTTGCCAGCTGCGCGGCCTTTACGTTGATCTCGTGCACCCGATCGCGCAGCTCAAATTCGCCCAGCACGGTACTGGTCCCACCGAAGGTGTTGGTCTCTACAATGTCGCAGCCCACGCGAAAGAAATCAGCGTGAATGTCGCGAATAATGTCAGGACGGCTCAGCACCAGCACTTCGCTGCAGTTTTCTTTTCCCCAATAATCATCCAGCGTCGGATTGCGCTTCTGGATATTTGTCCCCATCGCGCCGTCGTAAACGACAACGCGTTCCTTCACGATTTGTAAGAAATCAGCCATACAAGCTTCTAGCTTCTAGCCCCTAGCTAAAGTCCGTTCAAGACTTGGGTTGGATCCGTGTTCATCCGTGCGAATCCGTGGCCAGTCAGTTGTTCGCTAATTGCAGGAACGCCGGTCTCGAGGACCGGCGTGTCGTTAACTCGAAACTGCTCTCGAATTCAGCTTCCCGCCACCATCTGCGCGGGCGCCCCACCGTCCACGTCGGCTTGATTGAATACCACGTTGGCTCCCATGTGTGCTGGCCGGGGGGCCAGCATTTGCTCCTTGCGGTAGACCAGATTGGACGCGTTAAACGTCGCCAGCTCAAATCCGTGGCCATGCGTGATCGCGTCGGTCGGGCAAGCCTCCACACAATAGCCGCAAAAAATGCAGCGGTTGTAATCGATGTTGTAAACCTTGGCGTAGCGCTCCGCGCCGCTGACGCGGTTCTCCGCGGTATTTTCCGCCGCCTCAATGTAAATGCAATTCGAGGGACACGCTGCAGCGCACAGAAAACACGCAACGCATTTCTCCAGCCCGTTCTCGTCGCGCTGCAACACGTGCGCTCCGCGAAAACGCGCTTCAAAACGCGCGCCCTTCAGCGGTCCCTTGCCGTCGGGATAATTTTCCACCGTCGTCGGCTGAAACATCTCCATGAAGGTGATGCTCATGCCCTTGGCAATCGCGGCAATATTCTTCAAGACCGGCATACACAACCAGTATACCGGAAGGCGGGTATTCGCAGACGTGGAGGCCTCGGCAGTGCGCTTAGCCTGACGCCAGGAGGCAAGACCCTCACCACAAAGGCCACGAAGTCGCACCAAGGAACCCCTGCCGATCCAGTTCCTTTGTGATCCTTCGCGCCCTTAGTGGTTGACGGTTTTCGCACCGCGCGAAGGCGAGAACAATCGCGCTATTTGGCAACCGGCGGTGCAGCCGGATGTTCCGCCGGCACCGGCGCCGCACTTTCCAGCCACGCCGTATACCAGAGATCGAGCAGCATCTGCGATCCCGCAGCCAGCCGGTGCGTCGTGAAATCGAAGGCCTCGGGAGTGCCTTTGCCGGTAAAGCCTCCGGCTTTGTCAAGCGCGTATACGTTCTCCACCAGGCTGTTCGATTGCCTGAGATACGCCATGTAGTCGGCGAAGGGATCATCGAGTCGGTGCGGGCTCTTTACCAGGCCAGCAAAATCTGTATCTTTGATGTTCGCACCCACATATGCGGTCTCGAACTGCGCATGGATTTTGTGGTCAGTCGTGTATCCCTTCGGATTCGGGCCCACCCACCCGTTGTACTGAATGGTGGTGTGCAGGGGCTGCGAACCGTCGGCCACATAATGGCCCAGCCATCCGGCGTAGAAAATAATCGCCTGCTGCACGGCCGCCGTCGGCTGATGCGCCGCCCGCATTTCCCGGTATTGCCGAAACGCCGCCTTCAGCCGCCCGTAAACTTCCATCGTGATGTAAGGCTGCAGACCGACGTGTTCCGGCAGATAGTCATCAGGATGGTCTTTGGTCTCGGCTCGCTTCTCGTAGAGTTTGCGATAGAATTCGTAACGCCCCGGAGGTAATGGGTTAAGCCACGCAACTCGCTCAAGATCAATAAAATGATCCGGTTCCTGGGCATTCTTTAAAGCAAATTCCGAAGGACTGCGCCACCGGTCCGGCTCCGGCCCCAGATAAGCAATCTCCATGACCGCCCGCCGCAAAAATCGCGGCATGTCCGCCGGAATCTTCTCCGCCGCCACCCGGTTGACGTAGGTGTGCCCCTCACTCCCCCACGCGAACCCCGGCACACTCTGCAACAGAACAAGGGCCGCCAGCGCCAGGCTGACCAGTCCTCGTTGAAACCGGCCGTTTTTCATTTCACGATGCAGAATTCGTTGGCTCCTCTTAGGCTCCTCTTACCTCAATCAGAATGCCAAATGCAGCTGAAGCTGCAGGAAGCGCGGGCTCCCAATTGTGTGCTGAATCACGCCCAGGCTACCTTCGGGGGGAATCGTTGGCGGACCGTAGTAATTGGGAAAGAAGGTCACGTCGTTGTTCGGAGTATCGAAATCGGGATGGTTGAAAATATTGAACGCATCAGCTTCAAACCTCAGCTGGTAGCGCGCTTTGAACAGGAACTGCTTAGCCAGGCTTGTGTCGAAACGCACCTGGAATGGGCCTCGAAAAGTGTTCCGGCCGGTGGTTCCATACAAGGATTCAAAGTCATCGCACCCGGAAGCGTCGCAGGCGGGTACCCCGTAAGTTCCCGGAGCCACGAACTGCGGGGCGAAATCAGCGGAATTGAGCTTGCAAAGTTCCGCCGAAACTCCCGCGGGGCAATTAGCGCCCTTTGCCGCCTGCTTGGAGGTTACGCCCGGTAACAACGGCACAATGGGGTTCCCAATTTCGTCGAGGGTTCCGAGGTAGAGACTCGCAACCGAACCCGAATAGTCATAGACGCTGTAGGGCTGCCCGCTTTGCGTCACAGTCTGGCCACCAATGGTCCAGCCATTGGCCACGTAACCCAACGCTCCGTTCTGCACCAGCTTCGGAATCGCATAGCTGTAGTTGATCAGAAAAACGTGGGTCTGATCGAAATCCGACGAGGCATAGTTGGCTCGGGGGGTGAGCGGATTGTCCCCGGTGAAAAAGAGGCCCAGACCGCTCTGCTCGTCAAGCGCATGGGACCAGGTGTAAGACGCGGTGAATTGCAGGCCGTTCGAGTAGCGCTTGTGGGCCTGGAGCTGCAATGCGTCGAAGTTCGATATGCCCTCCGCCTTGTACGAGACCGAGTTCATGTCGTATCCGGGATAGGGCACGCGGATCGGCGCATTGCCTGAATATTCGTTGGTGTAGATCAGCTCGGTATCCAGAGGGCCCGGCGGGGTGGGCCCATAATAGTTCTGGTTGGCCAAGGGACTGGTTCCCCCGTAGGAAGTGGTCTGATTGTTGACTGGATTCGCTGCCGTGGCGATGAGTGGTTGGTTGAAGGGAATCGGCAGCACCAAATGGGTACCATGATTGCCGACATAACCGACCTCGAACAGCCAGCTGTTGGAGGGCTGAAATTGCAGGTCGAGTGTCCAGTTCTGCGTATAAGGCAGTTTGTTATTGATATCGTAACCGCCAAACAGGAAAGGACCATAAAGATTGCCCGTCGGCCAGCATCCCGGGTAACCGCAAGCCGTCTGCTCCAGGTTCGGCAGGTAGGCGAGGAAGGCTGCTCCCGTGGCTGGCGGCGGTGGCGGCAGAGTCGTGCCGAAAGGCTGCGAGAGTGTCGCGCCCTTCGCCACCGAGATCGGCTGCACAAACGGAGGCGCGAGTGTGACGCCGAATGGGCCGTTAAATCCTGATCCCGCGCTCGGCGACAAGTAGCTGAACAGCTCGCCGCGGTCGAAGTAGATACCGTACCCTGTGCGCACCGTCAGCTTCGACGTTGGAGCCCACGCAATTCCAATTCGTGGCGCAAAACCCCACTGGTGATTCTTCATCAGCGAGTTGCTGGCTCCCGGCGTGGCGCCAGTCTTATTATTCCCAGCGATTAACAGACCAGAGCCGGTAATTACGTCAGTCCCTGAGTCACAAGTGCCATAGTTGTACTCAGTCAAAGCCGGGTCTGCCGGAACTCCATTCACGGTGCATTGCACGTAGCTGTATTTAGAAGGGTCAAAATCTGTGAGCTTGCCGTATTTTTCCGAGAGTGGCCCGTCGACATCCCAACGCAACCCGGCCGTTATCGTGAGATTCTTGCTCATCTTAAAGTTGTCGTTGACGTAGGTGCCGACGGTGTTGGACCGGTAGTAACGGTGAGCCGAACCAACGAACTCATCGCCCCCGTGCAAGGTGCCTTTTACAAAGTCTTCGAAGGTCTCGAAGTCAAGCGTATCGGTATTTGTGTTGTTATTGAGGATGTTGAGCTGGGTGTGGTCCCACGTCGTCCCTACACTCAGGATATGTTTCCCTTTCACCCAACTCGCCGAGGTCCCATATTCCCATTGATTCTGAAACAGGCCGCCGTTGCCAAAACTGGGGCTGGGACCAAACTCCAATTCATTAGTGACCGTAGGGTCCGCGGTCTCGATTTGGAACTGAGGGAAAGTCGCCGTTCCCGGCAGGCTGACCCCCAGCGAACTTGGCGTAAATCCGTTGGTTGTGTTGGCATATGCTCGCAGGCGGGTGAAACCCACATGCTGTTCCCAGGTGAGGTTTGGCGAGAGCAGCACGGAGTTAGAAAGCGAAAAAACCTGGCTGCCGGCGGAAAGCTGTTGTGGAAATCCCAGCAGCGATCCGACCGAGCCAAAAGGATTGTTGGTGGGATTGCTCTGAATGTAATATCTCGCCGACAATCGGTCCTTGGAACTTACAACGTAATCGATGCTGGCAATCCCCTGGTTTACGGTGGCTTGCGTATTGGGGCCTTGCACCACGGCATCGTAGCCTAGGATTTGGGCCTGCGTCGGAGTGTACTGCGCGCTCGGTATTAGATACTGCCCGTTAGGCAGTTTGGCATTCAGGAGGTTCGCGGCCGCCTGATTGATGTCGCTCGAACTAAATGTGGTGATGTTGTAGCTTGAATTAATCATGTTGACGATGCCCTGCGTAGTGCGGTCATTCGTCAGGCCCAGAGGCACGGTCACATCTTTGGTGGAGGCTTGCGCATCGGCAATGCGCACTCCCTGATAGGACCCAAAAAAGAACAACTTGTCTTTGACAATCGGCCCGCCGATCGTCCCGCCAAAAGCGTTTCGGTTCAGAAAAGGACGAGGCAGATACGGCTCATTGGTGACCGGGTTGATGCCGGCATCATTGTAGAAGTACGGTGTGGCATTCATATCGCTGTTCTGCCACAGTTCCCATAGCGAACCATGCAGCGCGTTCGTACCGGACTTGGTCAGTACGCTGATGTGCGCTCCGCTGTTGTTCCCCTGTGTGGCGTCGTACATCGAGGAGTTGACGGCGATCTCCTGAATCGCATCCGGCGGCGGAGTGGGAAGAGCCTGTCCAATCGCCCCATACACTGATGTACTGGTCTGGATCGTACCGCCCGCGCCGAAGTTCTCACCGGTGTTGAGCACGAAGCGGTTCTCACCCACCTGGCTGGTCGAGTTGCCGTTAAAGATGTTGTTGGTGCTGATACCGTTCAAGGAAAAGCTGTTGCTGGTGTCCCGGTTTCCGTTCGCGAAGATGGCCTGGTTGCCCAGGCCCGTGTTGGCGCCCCCTCCACCGAGGAAGTCCGCATGAACGCCAGGGCTAAGAATGGCCAGTTGCGTGAAGCTGCCGGTGCCCAGTGGCGTCGTCTCGATCGTGTTGGTATCGACGACATACCCGATCGTGGTGTCCACCTGGTTCATCAACGGAACGGCGTTCACTTCCACCGTGGCGCTGATCGAGCCCACCACCAGAGTCGTATCCACCGTCGTCGTACGGTTACCGAACACCAGAATTTTCGTGTGGGTTTCCGTTTTGAAGCCTTCTTTCGTCACCGTGACCCGATAGGTTCCGGCGGGAAGATCCGGGATCTGGAAAGAACCGTTTGCTTTGGTATGAGCGACCACTTCAAGGTTGGTCGCGATATTGACCGCTTTCACGGTGGCGTCGGAGACCACAGCTCCCGACGGATCAGTCACTGTGCCGGTGATAGCGCCCAGAGTTTGCTGGCCGAGCGCACAAGGCGATAAGCAGCCATAAACCAGCGCCGCGATGGCAACCAACCGGTAAACGGAAAAATGCAAACGAAGGGAAAAACAACGACCTACAGAGGACATGGCGCAGGCCTCCTTGAGGTTCGGAAAACGAGGTTTGAAAACCCACCCTTATAGCAAAGCCGGTTGCCAAGGTTCAAGCAGACTCTGATAATTTCTCAGTAAATTTATTTTCGGATTTGAGCGATTGATTTTTTGGGTGATGCCGCTCCAGGCGCGGCGTTTCAGAGTTGTGCTCCTCCGAAACGTGAGCCCCCGCCGCGCCCGCTCCGGCCCGAAGATTCGAGGCAAGAACTCATGCGTCAAAACAACAGCCTAAACGGCCCACCGCGCGCCGGCTTATGCGCGAACTGCCGTTTCATGCGGCGGATGCAATCCGATCGCGGGTCCACTTTTCTGTTGTGCGAACTTTCCGCAACCGATAAGTCGTTCCCGAAATATCCTCGCCTGCCGGTACTGCAATGTTCTGGATATGAGCCGTCGGACGCGACCGAAGAGCCTCAGGCCGATTCGTCTGCGTGAAGCGTCTATCCGATCCCCAGTTCTTTCGCCAGCGTCTTCCACTTGCCGTCGACCAGAGCCTTGGTTTTCGCATCCATCACAATCTCGTCGGGCCACGGGCGCGTGAAGCCTTCGCTAGCCCACTTCCGCGTCGCATCAATGCCCATCTTCGACCCATAATTCGGCAGCCTCGAAGCATGGTCCAGCGAGTCGACTGGACCCAGCGTGAATTGAATATCGCGTTCAGGGTCGATGTGATTGCAAACCTTCAGCACGACATCCCCGAGATTCTGCACGTCCACATCTTCATCCACCACGACAATGCACTTGGTGAACATCGCCTGGCCGAGCGACCAGATGGCATTCATCACTTTGCGTGCCTGCCCCGGATACGACTTCCGGATCGACACGACCATCAGATTGTGAAACACGCCCTCGATCGGCAAATTGATATCGACGAGCTCGGGAATTGTAAGCTTCATCGCGGGCAGAAAAATGCGCTCCACCGCCTTGCCCATATACGCGTCTTCCTGCGGAGGCTTGCCCACGATCGTGGTCGCATAAATCGGATCCTTGCGGTGCGTGACGCAGGTGACATGAAACACTGGATAAAGATCCTCCAGCGAATAAAATCCCGTGTGATCGCCAAACGGCCCCTCGCTGCGAAGCTCGTCGAGATTGACGTAACCCTCGAGTACAATCTCGCTCGAGGCCGGTACTTCCAGATCGACGGTCTCGCACTTGACCAGTTCGACCGCTCCTCCACGCAGGAATCCGGCAATCAAATATTCCTCAATCTCCGGCGGCGCGGGAACAATGGCAGAAAAGGTCACTGCCGGATCGGTCCCAATCGCAACCGCAACTTCCATTTTTCCCGCCGGCCGCTCGCCCTCGGCCAGCACGCTTCCGCCCGAAGAGCGCGCCATAATGTCCACCGCGGCAGACTTTCCTTCCACCGCGGCACGCATGCGCTCGCGAGCATGTTCGGCCGCAACTTTCTGCCTCTGCCAGTGCATTCCCGTCGTGCGCTCGTCATAGATCTGCATCCGGTACATGCCGAGATTGCGCTTGCCCGACTTCGGACTGCGCGTCGTCACGCACGGCAGAGTGATGAATCGCCCGCCATCTTTCGGCCAGCATTTCAAAACAGGGAAGTCCAGAAGGGAAAAATTGTCGCGCTGGATCACCTCTTTGCACGGCCCAGTGGGTACCGTCCGCGGGAAAAATTTCCCGGCCTCGGTCAACAAAGGCAGCATCTTGAGCTTGTCGAGAAAGCCCTGCGGGGACTTCATGTCCATGAACATCCGCATGCGGTCAGCGATTTCCTCAAACGAACTCACGCCCAGCGCCAGCTTCATGCGCGCGTCCGACCCGAATTGGTTGATGAGCAGTTGCGAACCAGGATGGCCCGAACCAGGATGGCCCGAACCAGGATGGCCCGAACCAGGATGGCGCAAACCAGGATGGCCCTTTACATTCTGAAAAAGCAGCGCCGGGCCCCCGGGCGATCCCTTGGCATCGCGGCCTTTTGAAATCCGGTCAGTGATTTCAGCGATTTCAAGGATCGGGTCCGCTTCGGTCTGGATGCGCTTCAGTTCGCCCGCGCGTTCCAGCGTGGCGATCCACTGGCGAAGGTCGTCGAAGGGCAAAAGGTTCCTCTCTGTGACTGACGATTATAAGGGATTCGCTGAAAGCAGACGGCCATCCTTGCCAGTTGGTAGTGGGCTAATTCCGTCCGCTGGCCGCCCCCCTTTATTTTGGCCCTTCGCTGGATAGTCTTGCGGCCCTCGCCGCTCGGCTCGGCCCCGAGTAGCTTTCTCTTGGACATTGGAGCGCATCTCCGCATATCCTTAAGGATTGCGCCCAAAGAATTGACGAAGGCCCGGACTGGCATCCGGGCTTTTCTATTTCAACTGTTCAAACTTCCCCATCCGTACCTGAAATCCTTCGCAGTGGCATATCTGCCGCTCTGGGTTGCCGTGTTCCAACTGTGGCAACAGGTCAGTATGGATACATCCGTTTCGTCGGTGCTCGGACTTCGGATGGTCGCATCTCAGGCAAAGACGGTCATCGTCACCATGAGTCATAAGGGGTTCTCTCGCCGCTAACCCGTCGTGGCAAGAATGAATCCTACTAGCAACACGGAATTAGCCAATACCCGCCACTTGCCTGTTTCCCGAACGGGAAAGTTTCCGCTGCCCGTCACTTGTCAAGCAATAAATAATCCCGAGCTCCTAACTCATTCTCTCTGAAGCAACTAAACCCAAGCCCTCCCAGAGGCAGACCCTACCGTTCCTGCTAAAATAGATGTAGTCGTGTTTAGCCGCAGCAAATGGCCCATTGCCAGCGGGAAGCCACTCCAGAATCGCCCAGGTAAACCCTTATTCCGCAATATTTTACCTATAAGTCCTTCGCTTTCAAGATTTTGCCGGGAATTGCAGGGGTATACCCATCCTAACTCCAGGCAAACAAAGATCTTAGCCGATCCGCATAAAAAAAATTGCGCGACCAGTCTTGCCCTCCTATCCCGCCCGTCCTTCTTGCCAACCGGGTTCTTGCCAACCGGGTTTCGGAGCCGTACCATCGCCCTTCCGTTCTCCGAGGAGGCTTGATGATCGATCGCCGTCATTTCTTATCGACTAGCTTCACTGGCGCGGCCGCCGGAGTTGCGGCCTCGCTCGCGCTTCGCGGACACCTGTTCGCGCAGCTCGAAAAGAACCCGCCGCTCCCCGATCCTTCGCTGCTCGACAAGAACGAAGACGCGTATTGGGATGAAATGCGCCACCAGTTCCTCATCCCCGAGGACGAAATCTATCTGAACAACGGCACCGTCGGATCGAGCCCCATTCCTGTCCTGCGCGCCATTTTCGACGGCTACACCACGACCGAGAAAATGGATCAGCACGATCCCGAAGACTATCCCATCTGGGGTTATGCCGCGTGGAACGAATTCCGCGATCCACTCGCCGAATTCGTCGGATGCAAGCGCGACGAGATCGCTCTGCTGCGCAACGCCACCGAGGCCAACAACTACATCGCCAACGGCATCGACCTGAAGCCGGGAGACGAAGTGCTCATGACCGATCAGGAGCATCCCGGCGGCGAGCATCCCTGGAACTTGAAAGCCAAACGTTACGGCATTGTGATCAAAAAGGTCACCCTGCCTCGACCTGTGAAAGACACGGCGCAGGTGTTGAACCTGTTCAACGACGCCATTACGCCGCGCACGCGCGTGATCTTTTTCAGCCACATCACCACGTTCTCTGGAGTAGTGCTCCCGGCGAAAGAGATTTGCGCCCTGGCGCGCTCGAAAGGAATTCTCTCCGCGGTCGATGGCGCTCACGTCGTCGGCATGATGCGCCTGAACCTGCACGACCTCGGCTGCGACATGTATTCGTCCAGCCCGCACAAATGGCTCTTCGCTACGAAAGGCTCGGGGTTTTTGTATGTCCGCGACGAAATGATCGACCGTCTCTGGTGCACCATCGCCACCGAAGGCTGGGATGAGCCCAACCTGCGCGCCGAACGTTTTCAACGCATCGGCAGTTCAAACGTACCCTCGCTGTGGGGATTGCGCGCCTCGATCAAGCTCGCCAACGACATTGGCATCGATCACATAGAGCGCCGTCATCGTCAGCTCGCCGACTATATTCTGGCGGAGATGCTGAAGCGTGGCGCCGAATCCTGGACCTCGCCCGACCCATCCCTGCGTTGCGCCATCATCAGCGTGAACGTCCCGCCCGTGCAGCGCATGGAACTCGAGAACTGGATGTGGACCACCCACAAGATCAGAATCCGCGGCGGTGACCCATACAAGCTGCGCCTGTCGACGCCCTATTACCTGCGGAAGACAGACATCGGCCGCTTCCTCGCCACCTTCGACGAGTACAAGAAGGAGAAGAAGTTGGTGTGATGTGTCTATGGTCATTTCGACTTGACCACGTCTGCTAGAATGAATCTATGAAGACGATTCCCGCAGCGACGTTCAAGGCCCAGTGTCTCACTTTGATGGACGACGTACGGGCCACCAAGCGCCCGCTGGTGATTACGAAGCGCGGCAAGCCAGTTGCGAAACTGGTCCCAATCGAGGAACCAAAGGACGACTTCATCGGTCGACTCAGAGGTGTGTTTGAAGTGGTCGGCGACCTCGATGCGGACCCGCCAGAGGAGTGGGAGTCCGCGTTTTGATTCTGCTGGACACTCACGTCCTGTTCTGGGCGGTAGATAATTCGAAGTTTCTTTCGCGTCCGGCCGCATCGGCCATTCGTCGCGCCCGGCGACAAGGTGGGATCGCAATCTCCGCCATCACTGTCTGGGAACTCGCTTCGCTCCTGGCGCGAGGACGGATTCGCCGATACGGCACGATTGAATCCTCTCTTAAGCTGCTCATCGAAGGAGTCACGGTGCTGCCAATCACGCCCGAGATTGCCACGCTGGCGACCCAATTCCCACGCGACTACTCCGGCGATCCCTCCGACCGCATCATCGGCGGCACCGCCCGCGCCGAAGGTTTGACTCTAGTCACCCACGACGAGAGAATCCGCCGCAGCCCGCTCCTCAGGACCGTGTGGTGAACACCGTTGGCCGGGCGCGAACCGGGACTAACTCCTCAATCGTAGTACTCCAGCCCCAGGTGCGTGATCAGTTCCTCGCCTTTCAGATGACGCAATGTGTTCTTCAGCTTCATGAGCTGGATGAACAGGTCGTGCTCGGGATACAGCCCCGGCACCGTCATCGGCGACTTGAAGTAGAAGCTGAGCCATTCCTGAATGCCCAGGCCTTTCAGTTCGGAGCAGCGCTGCGCCAGATCGAGGAACAGCACGAGATCCAGCACGATCGGCGCGGCCAGGATCGAATCGCGGCAGAGGAAGTCGACCTTGATCTGCATGGGATAGCCGAGCCATCCGAAGATGTCGATGTTGTCCCATCCTTCCTTGTTGTCGCCACGCGGCGGGTAGTAGTTGATGCGGACCTTGTGGTACATGTTCCCGTAGAGTTCGGGATAGAGCCCCGGCTGCAGGATGTGTTCGAGCACGCCCAGCTTCGACTCTTCCTTGGTTTTGAAAGACCCCGGATCATCGAGCACTTCGCCGTCGCGGTTGCCCAGGATGTTGGTCGAGTACCATCCGCTCAGTCCGAGCAGCCGCGCTTTGAAGGCGGGCGCCAGCACGGTCTTCATCAGCGTCTGGCCGGTCTTGAAGTCTTTGCCGCAGATGGGCGCGTCGTTCTTGCGTGAGAGCTCGAGCATCACCGGCAAGTCGACGGTGAGATTGGGCGCGCCGTTGGCGAACGGGACGCCTTCCATCAGCGATGCGTAGGCATACATCATCGACGGTGCGATCATCTCGTCGTTGTCGCGCATTGCCTTCTCGAATGCCTTGATCGACTGATGCGCCGCGCTCGGCTCGATGTAAGACTCGGTCGATCCGCACCACATGGTGATCAGGCGAGTTGCGCCGCTGGACTTCCTGAAGTCGCGAATGTCCTGGCGCAGTTGCTCGGCCAGATCCATCTTCGACTTGCCCTTCTTCACGTTGGGTCCGTCGATCTTCTTGACGTAGTTGTGATCGAAGACCGCCGCGCGCGGCGTGATCGACGACAGGAACGGCTTCAACTGCTCAAGCAGACGATAGTCGAGCACGCCCGCGTTCGACGCCGATTCGTACATGTTGTCTTCGAAGATGTCCCAGCCGGTGAAGACCAGGTCATCGAGCCCGGCGAGCGGGACGAACTCCTTTACCTTGGGAGACCGGCCTTCGGTGCGCTTGCCGAGCCGGACGGTACCCATCTGCGTGAGCGACCCGATGGGCTTGGCGAGTCCCTTGCGGATGGCTTCGACGCCGGCAACGAACGTGGTCGCGACCGCGCCCATGCCGGGGATCATGACGCCGAGTTTGCCTCTTGCAGGCTCGATGGTGACAGTATTCGACTTTGGTGACGCTTTCTTTTGGCCACCGGTGCGGGAGGCCAGCTTCATCTCGCGGCTGGCGCGTTCGGCGTGAGCGAGGGCGGTCTCGCGGTGCTCGTGCTCACGTGCTGACGCGGCGTTGGCGAATTGTTTGCGATGACGGCGGCCGTCGGCATCCCACCAGTCGGCCATGAAGACCCCCGCTTTTTTCTGGTACATGATTCTCCTTTGGTGGTGGCGGTGGCTGGCCACCGTCACCAAATAAGAATGCTCTCATGAGGCGGGAGAGTTTGGCAAACGGTGGCGGGTGGAGCGCGGGAAATACGGATTCGACGGCGTTGGATGAGGATTGAGCAGTAACGCTCGGTGCGGTTCCCCTTCGCAGCGCCGCTCGGGCGATACCAGAATTTCTTGCTTCTGGGCGCCGGGCTTCGCCCCTGGCTTGGACGGCCGAGGCGGCCGTCTCCACATGAGCATTGCCACATGCACAGTGACGCCGCATTGTCGCGCTGAACGATTCGGCTGCATCGAATCTTTGAGTTGGACTGGTGCACTGGTTCTGATGCATAGTGAAATCACTTCGCGGCCGTCTCTGTTGGCTGGTCCCGCGGAGCTGATGTTTGCATGTCCGCCTGGCAGCGGTCTTGCAAATCTGCTGACCTCGTTGTTCTCCACCAAAATCTGAGTTCACGCCTACCGCTTTGCGCGGGATGCGTGCTCTTCAGAACCGCTCTTGCGGATTCCTGTCTCCGGAGTCGTTTTTCTGGATTCAATCTGACGAAGAGCAGAAGGAGAATTGCATGACCTCGATTCAGATGAGCACGATTCGCAGATTCGCTTACGCCGTTGTGTTGGCGTTGACCACCCTGAACTTTGCGCCCACCCTGGCTTCTGGCCAGGAGACGGCGCGGGGAAGATTCACCCTGGCGCATGATGTGCGCTGGGGAAGTGTTGAGGTTCCGGCGGGAGAATACAAGTTCTCGCTGGAGTCCAACGATCTGGTGCACGTGGTGACACTGAACGAACTCAACCATAACCAAAAGGGCTTCTTCCTGCTGGTGCACGACGTGGACGATACGAGACCGACGGACCGAAGCATGCTTGTGTTGCGAACCACGGCCGACGGAACCAGCTACGTCAGCGCGATGCAGCTGCCGGAGTTTGGCATGACGCTGCGGTTTGCGAAGCCGTCGGGACGAGCCGAGAAGCAGATTGCCAGAGCCGGAACCGCGGCTGCGGCATTGGGCCAATAGGTTTTGGTTGGTTCAAGTTGCTGTCCAGGAAAACCGGGGCGGGCGCCAAACCAGGCGTCCGCCCTTGGTTTTTGCGGTCGGAATGCATGACAGAAGAGCAACGCACACGGATAACGCACGCGCGGCGGGCGAGGACGCCCGCCGGACAGCCGCCGGGACGGTGGCGCTACTACTAGGCCGGGCGGATTTGGGAGTTTTCTTTTACTTCGTCGCTGAGCACGATGGCCTCGGCGATTTCTTTCATGGGCTTGCGTTTCTGGCGGCTTTGGCGCTGCAGGGTCAGATAGGCTTCTTCTTCGCTCAATCCGAGATCGCGCTGCAGAATGCCTTTGGCGCGTTCGACCACTTTGCGCGTCTGCAGTTGCTGGGCGAGCGAGGAGTTTGCTTCCTCAAGGCGAGCGAGTTCGATTTCAGCGCCGACCAGAAATCCGATAGCGGAGATCATGCGGATTTCGCGACGCCGATATGCGTGATGCTGGCGATGCTGCAAGTTGATGACGCCGACGACACGTCCGCGGCACATGAGCGGAACGGAAAGAAAAGCTTCGTAGCTGTCTTCCGGCAGCTCGTGGAAAAATTGGAAGCGCGGATCGTGCGCCGCTTTTTCTGGAATGGCGACCGGCTCGCTGTGCGCAGCGACCCATCCCGTGATGCCCTGCCCGATGCGGAGTTTGAGGCGATCGACCACGTCGTGATGCAGATTGCGTGAGGCCCGCAGCACCAGTTCATCGCCTTCGAGCACGTAGATGAGGCAGGAGTCGCACTTGACCAGAGCTGTGGCAAATTCGACGACCCGGTTCAGGACGTCGTGAAATCCGTCGGCCGATGCGAGGCGAACGCCAATTTCGTGGAGTACATCAACATGTGAGTCTTCAACTGATATGAAGGAGTCCATAACCTACCCTAGCGGACCGCTTGGGATTATGTCTAATTCCAAATTTCGATAGAGGCGATAAAGGAATTCCTTGAGGATTGTTACGAAGAATTAACATCGTGGGCGTGGCGGGAGCATCGTGGCGGATGTGAAAACAGGTTCCTCACCGCCGCTTCGTGCCGGTTCGGAATGACAAGCATTTTCCGGGTAGCCCGCAAGTCTCTTCTGGGCCCATCCGTCTGAGTCACCCGCGAACTCTACTGTTCCGGATCGAGATCGACCGTATTGCCAGGCAACTCCCATGTGTCCGGGGGTTTTGCAGGTAGGGATTCTTCGACTGCGTTGCCGTTCGCTGCGTGCGCGGCGACTTTGCTCAGGGTGACAATGCGCTTGAGTCATACTAGATCGATGGCAGCCGGTGACGAACAACAGATTATCGAGCTGTTTGAGGATGGGGACCGGGCGCTGATGTCCGCCGACGTGGACAAGCTGTCGCGGATCTACGCGGACGACTACCTTCAGTATGACGAATCCGGAACAGTGGTCAGCAAGGAAGAGTTGATTCGCAGGCTTACATCGGGCGCAATTCGATTTGTGTCGATGACCTCGACGGGGCGCCGGGTGCGGGTGTTTGGGGATTTTGCCATCGTTCATGGATCGGAGGAGGATCAGATCGAGCAGGATGGGCGGCGGTTTTCGATGCGCTATTGGTATATGGATGTGGTGGTGAGGCGCGAGGGCAGGTGGCAGATTGTGGGATCGCAGTTGGCGAAAGCTTAGGTTCGGGATACGCGGCCACTTACTGGGGACTAATGGCTCGTGGCTGACTACCAATCCGATTCTGCCAGTGATTCCATACAAACCAGATAGCGCCGATTACGAGCGCCAGCAGAATCACAGCGTCGAACTTGTGGAAATATTTTCCTAACTGACGCCAGTTTTCGCCGAGCTTCATGCCGAACCAGGCGAGGGCGAAGCACCAGGGCCAGGATCCGAGAAATGTGTAGATGTGGAAGCGGGCGCGGGGCATGCGGGCGATGCCGGCGGGCAGCGCGATGAAAGTGCGGATCACGGGCAGCAGGCGGGCGATGAAGACGGCAAGGTATCCCCAGCGGGCGAAGAAGCGGTCGGCCCAGTCGAGCTCGCGGTGGGACATGAGGATCCAGTGGCCGTAGCGCTCGACCAGCGGGCGTCCGCCATAGTTGCCGATTTCGTAGGCGATGAGCGAGCCCAGATTGCAGCCGACGGCGCCGGCGGTGGCGACCCAGAACAGTTTGAAGGCTCCCTGGAAGATGAGATATCCGGCGAAGGGCATGATGAGTTCGGAGGGCAGCGGAATGCAGGCGGACTCGATGGCCATGAGCAGCGCGACGCCGGCGTAACCAGTGGCGGCGATGATTTTGCTGATAAAGATGAAGAGGATGGCGAGGATTTTTTCAGTCATTGGGGAGCAGGGGTCAGTGGGCAGTGGTCAGTAGCACCGTTTGCTTAAGTTAGTTGGGAGATGCCTGACCACCGCCTTCAGTAGTGTAGCGGAAATTTGTCGATGAACGTTATCGCGGAGAACAGGTGGCCGCTTGCCCTGACTACTGATTACCGCTCGCCGATCGCCAGCTTTAAAGCGATCGCTAGCTTTTAAAACGAGCCGTCCTGGGTAAAGGCGTAGCCGGGGAGGGTTGCGCCCTGGGCAGATTTAGAGACTTTGATTCTTACCGTGGGGGCGTCGGGAGCGGTGATTCCCGCGGGTCGCAGCATGGCGTACTGGGTGAAGACTTCGTTATAGACCTTGGTGACGAGGTAATCCTGACCGTCGGCTTCGCTGCGCCAGACTTGCCCGAGTTGGATGGAATTTACGGCCACGGCTGATTTCCTTCGGCTGCTGCTTGAACTCCTCCCAGATTAGCGTCGTGCGGTGGGCGCGTCAATTGCCTGAGAGGTTACCGACGGACAGGGTGCATTGCCGATTTTCTATGGGTGAATGCCGATTGAAAGCACACGGTTATCAGAGTCGTCGGCACCATTCTTTTGTCCATCCGACCAACCGGCCATTGGCAATCGACAATGGGCAATTGCTATGATGACCCGCACCTGCCCTTCAGGAAAGGATCTTCTTCATGCCGCGGGGAATCGTTCCACGTCAGCCAGCCCGCACGGGACGCCAGGACCGGGTGGCGCGGGTGGTGATGCCGGTAAAAACCGGACGGGCGAAGGCGCCCGTCGCCACACGAGCAAGAGCAAAAGCTGTTGCCAAAAAATCTCCGTTGAAGACAAGGTCGAAAGCGGGCGGCTACAACCCACTGGCTCCGGAACGCGTGGCGGAAATCCTGAAGCGGCTGGACCAGCTTTATCCGGAGGTTACCTGTGCGCTTACGCATTCGAGTGCGTGGGAGTTGCTGGTGGCGACGATTCTGTCGGCGCAATCGACGGATGTGAATGTGAACCGGGTTACTCCAGAACTGTTTCGGAAATATCCGACGGTGGAGGCGTTTGCTGCGCTTACGCCGGAACAATTGGAGCCGGATGTGCGGTCTACCGGATTCTTTCGCAACAAGTCGAAGTCCGTGGTGGGCGCGGCGCAGAAAATCGTCGCCGAGTTTGGTGGGCAGGTTCCCGACGACATGGAGAAGTTGTTGACCCTGCCGGGGGTGGCGCGCAAGACTGCCAACGTTGTGCTGGGGACGTGGTTCAAGAAGGCCGAAGGCGTGGTTGTGGATACGCATGTGCACCGCATTTCGCGGCGGCTGGAACTGACGAAACAGGATGATCCGCAGAAGATCGAGCAGGATCTGATGAAGGAGATCCCGCGGGCGAAGTGGATTCTGTTTTCGCACCAGATCATCTGGCATGGACGGAAGCTGTGCATCGCGCGCAAGCCGAAGTGCGCGGAGTGCGCGCTGGAGAATTTGTGCCATGCCGGAGATAAGACTTGGAGCACGGTGGAAGTGCATAAGGGCGCAAAGGCGTAGTAAGCGAATTTCGCCTCGAATTCCTCTGCTAGACTTTTCTTTCGCCTTCGAGAGGTTTCATTCTTCATGCGCGCTTTTGTCCTCTTTGCTATCGTCATATTTATGAGCACAGTCGTGGTAGAAACCGCTGCCCAAATGCTGCCTGCGCCGCAGGCGGTAACTGATCCGAAGAAGATTTCGTCGACGCCCAATGCGGAAGTAGAACCGCGCAGCCTGACCATCGAGAAGCTTTATATGACGCGGCAGATCGGGCGAGCGACCTGGTCGCCCGACGGCAAGAGCGTTGCGTTCATCTCGAACATGAGCGGGCGAAATAATTTGTGGATCGTCCCGGCGGAGGGCGGATGGCCAGTGCAGTTGACGGTTAGCGATCAGCGGCAGACGGCGCCGGCATGGTCGCCGGATGGAAAGTGGATCGCGTATCAGTCGGATTATGACGGCGACGAGCAGTGGGACATTTTTCTGGTTTCGCCCAAGACGGGCAGGGTGGTGAATCTGACGCAAACGCAGGAGATTGCGGAGTTGAATCCGACGTGGTCGCCGGATGGGCGATATCTCGCGTATGAAGTGAAGCCGAAAACTTCGGCGGCGTATGAGATTGACGTCTACGACATGATCATGCGCGAGGTAAAGCACATCACGACAGGAACGCCGCAGGATAGGCGGAATGTGAATCCGATCTGGTCGAAGGATGGGAAACAGATCGTTTACACGCAGGATCAGGCGAAGGGGACGGACTCGAATGTTTTTGTTGCTGACGTCGCGACGGGAAAAAGCACGCTGCTGACCCCGCATGAGGGCGAGCAGCTCTATTTCGCGAACGATATTTCGCCGGACGGAAAGCAGGTTCTGCTGACTTCGAACGCGGCCAACGGATTCGAGAACGTCGGTCTGGTTGAAGTGGCGACCAAGAAGATCGCGTGGCTGACGAAAGACAAGTGGGAAATTCGCGGGCACGAGTTCTCGCCGGACGGGAGGCGCGTCACTTTCAGCGCCAACGTGGATGGCAATGAGGATATTTATCTGCACGATTTGACCTCGGGAAAATCGACGGCGCTGGCGATTGCTGAAGGGGTGAATGAGCCGGTGGGCGGGCATTCTGCGTTCAGTCCGGATGGAACGCGTTTGCTTTATAACCACAACGGGCCGACGGCTCCGGGCGACCTGTGGGTGTATCACCTGGCAGCCGGAAAGTCGGAGCAGATTACGCATTCGCTGGTGGCGGGCGTGCGATCGGAGGATATGGTCGAGCCGTACCTGGTGCATTATCCGAGCCGCGACGGGAAGTGGACGATCTCGGCGTTTCTGTATGTACCGTTCAACATGGCGCGGAACGGGGAGAACGCGGCCATCGTCTACATACACGGCGGGCCGACGTCGCAGACCATGAATTCGTTCAACCGCTTCATTCAATACGCCGCCAATCAGGGATACATGGTGCTCGCGCCCAACTATCGCGGGTCGACAGGATACGGAAAAGAATTTCAGCAGGCGAATCTGTTCGATATGGGCGGCGGAGATTTGCAGGATGTGCTGGCGGGTGTGGACTGGATCAAGCAGACGGGGCATCTCGACCCGAAAAAGATTGCGGTGATGGGCGGCAGCTACGGCGGCTACCTGAGCATGATGGCGGTAACGAAAGCGCCGGATGTCTGGGCGGCGGGCGTGCCGATTGTGCCGTTTGTGAACTGGTTCACTGAGATTGAGAATGAAGACCCGGTGCTGCAGCAGTCGGATATGGCGACGATGGGAGATCCGGTGAAGAACAAGGCGCTGTATGAGGAACGGTCGCCGATCAATTTCATCGATCAGATCAAAGCGCCGTTGTTGCTGTTGGCGGGAGGGCACGATCCGCGCTGTCCGAAGTCGGAGACCGAACAGGTCGTCGAGGCCATCAAGAAGCGCGGCGGGACGGTTGATTACAAGATTTATGAGAATGAAGGCCATGGATTTGCGCGCGTAGAAAATCAGATTGACGCTTACCGGCGGGTGGCAGATTTTCTGCTGGCGCATGTGGCGCCGGCGGATTGCGGTTGCTCAGTGACGGAGTAATTCAAAAGCTTTTACTACCGAGGACACAGTTTCAGGATCGCGCGGCTGCACATCTGACGATTGCAGCGATCAGGCCGGGGATGGTGAATTCCTCGGCGGCGATGTCGACCGGGAGGCTGAGGGCTCTCAGAGTTGACGAAGTAACGGGGCCGATGGAAGCCATGAGGATTCCGGCGAGCGCGACGCTGCGCTTGTTCGCCGCTTGCTGGCCCAGCAGTTCGACGAAGTTCTTTACCGTGGAGGAACTTGTAAACGTCACGATATGTGGGCGACGCTTCGGATTCTTGAGCGTGCCTTGCAGGCGGCGCCGCGAGCTTCGCGGAACGACCGTTTCGTAGGCTTCTACAACGTCGACTTGCGCGCCAGCCTTGCGCAGCTCGCGCGGGATCACATCGCGGGCAACTTTGGCGCGAACCAGCAGCACGCGTTTTCCTTTCACCTTTTTCTTTAAACTGCGCACGACGGATTCGGCGACGTATTCTTTGGGAACAACGTCGACTTTGACGTTACGCTTCTCGATGGCCTTTTTCGTGGCCGGGCCGATGGCTGCGATGCGGAGCAGCGGGGCTAAAGCCCGACTATTTCGCGCGTCTGAACGCGGGCCTGAAGGCCCGCTCTTCCGCGGTTGTAGCATCCGCAGTTTTTCGAGACGATCCCACATGGCTTCGACGCCGTTGACGCTGGTCAGGATCAGCCAGTCGTAAGTGCCGAGATTTTTCAGCGCGGAGTCGAGTGGCTGGAACGAGCGCGGTTTGCGAATTTCAATGAAGGGGATCTCGATTACATCCGCACCCAGATTCCGTAGTTCAGCGGACAATGCACCGGCTTGATGGCGAGCGCGGCCGACCAGGATGCGGACTCCAGCCAGCGGCCGACCCTTCAGCAATTTCGTGTTCGTGCTCATGATTAGAGTTCGCGGGCAGGAGTTCCTTCGACTTCGCTCAATAAGGTCCGCCCCGCAAGATCTCAGTCGCCGCCCTTCTTCTCGCCCAGTCCCTGCTCCCGCATCAGGCGCGATACCCCGGAAATAATAGTGTCCTCGGCTTCCTCGAGAGATGCAATCACGTTGCTCTGTTCTTCTCGGGTGCGGTTTTGGCTGAGTTTGAATTTGGCCTCGATTTTCGTGACGGCGATTTCGAATCCGACGATGTGGCTGAGCATACGCTCGCGATACGAAGAACTCAGGCTGGACCACTGGTCCGCGTAAGCCGGCTCGAACATAGGGATCAGCTCGTAAAGGACGGTAAGCAGTTCCTCGGGCGCGGCAAACACGCGGGCGTTGCCGTAAACATGCACGGCTCCGTAGTTCCATGTGGGGACGTTTTCGCGGGTGTTGTAGTTCGAGGGCGAGACGTAGGCGTGCGGGCCGTGAAAGATCGTCAGGCAGCGCGGATGATGTTCGAGGCGGCGCCAGTGCGGGTTGGCCTTGGCAACGTGGCCACGCAGAATGACCTGTTCGCCGGACTCGCGAATAATGACCGGCGCGTGGGTGGCGAAGGGACCATCGTCCGTGGATGAGACCAGAACCGCGAAGGGGTTGGCGCGCATGAAGGCGATGGCGGAGGCGTGATCGCGGACGCGGAAATGTTCGGGAATATACACAGTTTCTTTCGCCTCTCAGGGCTGGTGGCAAATTTTGTGCGATCCCCGCGGCTCATGCCGCTGGGGGCGATCGTTATTCTAGCAATCATGGCTGCGGCAGCACGGCCAGCCCGCGGCCGTAGACGGCTTCGAGGATCTTGTCGCCTCCACGGGCCAACAGGGCCGCGCCGGCGGCGTTGCCAAGCTTTTCGGGATCGTCGCCGTCGCGGGAGTCGCGGAGAAGTTTGGAGCCGTCGGGGTCGGCAACGATGGATTCTAGATGCAGTTTTCCGTTGCGAGCGTTCTCGCGAACTTCTGCGAAGGCGCCGATGGGGACCTGGCAGCCGCCGCCCAAGCTGTTGAGCAGAGCGCGCTCGCAGGTGGTCGCGGCCCGGGCGGCAGGGTCATTCAGGAACTCGAGATGTTTGCGGGTAGCCGCATCGCCCTCGCGAATTTCGATGCCGAGCGCGCCTTGTCCGGCGGCGGGGCACATGATTTCGGCGGGAATAATTTGCTTGATCAGTGCTGTTTTGCCGAGGCGTTTCAGTCCGGCGGAAGCGAGAATGACGGCGTCGTATTGTTCCTCTTCGAGCTTGCGCAGGCGCGTGTCGACGTTGCCGCGCAGCGGATGAATGTCCAGATCGGGACGGATGGCCTTGAGTTGCGCCTGACGGCGCAGGCTGGAAGTGCCGACGCGCGCGTTTTTGGGCAGGCCTTCGATTTGCTCGAAATGCTTTGAGCAGAAAGCGTCGCGCGGGTCCTGGCGTTCGGTGATGGCGGCGATTTCGAATCCCCCGGGAAGTTCGGTGGGCAAATCTTTCAATGAGTGGACCGCGAGATCGACGCGGCCGGCGGCGAGGGCTTCTTCGATTTCCTTGGTGAACATTCCCTTGGTACCGACTTTGGCGAGGGCAACGTCGGTGATTTTGTCGCCGGTGGTGTGGATGATCTCGATTTCGACTTCGTGGCCACGGGTGCGCAGGAGCGCGGAAATGTGGTTCGCCTGCCAGAGCGCGAGTTGCGAGCCGCGAGAGCCGATGCGGAGTTTAGGCATGATTAGCACTCTAAATCTTCTGCCACACGACGGGTTTAAGTCCATGCTTTATCAGGTATATGTTGGCTTCTTTAAAATGGCCGCATCCAACAAAGGGGCGGCGGCCGCGATAGGCGGAACGCGGCGAAGGGTGCGACGCTTCCAGCACAAGATGCTTTTCTCCGATCAGCGCGCGTTTTTTCTGCGCGTCGGAACCCCAGAGCAGAAAAACGACGGGCTCGCGCTTTTTGTTGACGGCGCGGATAATGGCGTCGGTGAATTCCTCCCAACCTTGGCCCTCATGCGAGCGGGGCTCAGCCTCCCGCACGGTCAGCGTCGCGTTCAGCAGCAGTACCCCCTGCTTTGCCCACGCAGTCAGGTCGCCATCGCTGGGCATCTTGCTGGGGTCGATCTCCTTGTATATATTCCTGAGGCTCCGCGGAATGTCGACGCCAGTAGGGACCGAGAGGCAAAGGCCATGCGCCTGCCCTTCGCCGTGATAGGGGTCCTGACCGATGATCACCACTTTAATATTCTTAAATGCTGTTGAGTTCAGAGCGTTGAAAATCTCGGTGTCATCCGGATAGATCTTATGTCCCGCGGCTTTCTCGCTCTGCAAAAACCGTTCGAGCCTCTGCAAACAATTGTCCAGCTTCTCCACCTTGGACCGGTCGAACTCGCAGCTGATAATGTCGCGCCAATTTCTCTCAAGCCTGCTGCATAAGGTCGTCATCGCCGGGTAAGGTGGCCTTGTCCTGCCGCACAGAGGAAAACTCCCCGAATTGCTGGCGGTTGTGCAAGCTTATAGGGGTCCTTCGACTTCCTCTGGCGATTCGCTTCGCGCATCGCCAGACTGCGCTCAGGATGACAGGGGGTGGACAGGCTGCGGGGGATCCAGTGCTCACGCAACGACAGCCCCTGGCTGACGCGCGGCGGCAGGGGAGACTGAGATCCTTCGGCCCGCGAAGCAAAACGCGGGCTCTCAGGATGACAGGCTTCGGGGATGGCGCGAACGTTTTGGATGGCGCCGGCCCTCCGCGAATGGCGCTTGGAGCGGGGCATCATTGCCGCGTCCCCACTTCGTCTTTCTTCGCTACTGGCTGCGCCGATGCGTTCTTGTCTCTTACTTGCAGATTGAATAGGCGGCGCACTACATCCACGACCGTTGTGGCTTCCGATTCTTTGGCCGCCGTTTTCAGCGTGGTGATCGGGGTGTGCATGACTTTGTTGATGATGCCGCGGGTCAGGGCTTCGACGGCGATCTCCTGCTCGGGGGTCAACTGGCCCATGCGGCCGCGGACGCGGTCGATTTCCGCCTGGCGGATGGTCTCCAAATGATCCTGCAGGCTCACGATGGTCGGGACCACGTCGAGCGTGCTGATGCGCGCTTCGAACTTTTCGACTTCGCTGGCGATGATGGCTTCGGCGCGCTCGGCTTCTTTGCGGCGGTCGGCGACATGGCTTGAAACCGCTTGCTGCAGGTCGTCGATGTCGTAGGCGAAGATGCCGTCGAGCTTGGCCATTTCGGGCGAAACGTCGCGGGGGACGGCGATGTCGATGAAGAACATCGGGCGGTTCTTGCGGCGCGAAAGGAATTGCTCCCCGTGCTCGCGGCGGAAGATAGCGTGGGGCGCTCCGGTTGAGGTAATGACGATGTCGGCGCGGTCGCAGGTGGAATAAAGATCTTCGAATCGGATGGCTTGGCCGTTGAATTTCTGGGCCAAGCCAATGGCGCGGTCGTAGGTGCGATTGGCGACAAATATGGAAGTGCAGCCGTGGGCCATCAGGTGGCGGGCGGCGAGTTCGCTCATCTTGCCGGCGCCGACGATGAAAACGGTTTTTCCTTCCAGCGTCCCGAAAATCTTCTTGGCGAGCTCGACGGCGACGGATGCGATGGAGACGGAAGACGATCCGACAGCGGTTTCGGTGCGCACGCGCTTGGCTACGGCAAAAGCGCGGGTAAAGAGTTGATCGAGTTGTCCGCGGACCGCGCCGACAGCGCGAGCTGTGGCGTAGGCTTCCTTCACCTGGCCGAGGATCTGGGCTTCGCCAACTACCATCGAATCAAGGCTGGAAGCGACGCGGAAGATGTGGCGCACGGCGTCTTTCTCGCGAAATTCATAGAGGTGTGCGTCGAGTTCTTCAGGACTGAGGTGAAAATGGTCGTGGAGGAATCCACGCAGGTCGGCCGAGCCGTTGGTCGTGTGCGTCACCACCTCCACGCGATTGCAGGTGGAGATAACCATGCCCTCTTCGATTCCGGGATAGGCGGTGAGATCGCGGCAGGTATCGGGCAGGCGCGACTCGGGAATCGCCAGGCGCTCCCGCACTTCGAGTGGAGCGCTTTTGTGATTCACGCCGATGAGCTGGAATCTCATAATACGAGCCTCATGAGGCAGCGAACCTGTGGATCGCGGAGAAATAGTTAGCCGCCCACGCCGCCAACGCGGCCACGAAGGCGAAGGTGGCCAGCACCGCGGCGCGGCGTCCGCGCCATCCGGAGTTCCAGCGGGTGAAGACCATGAGCATGTACACGACCCACATCAGCAGCGAAAGCAGAATCTTCGGGTCGAGAAAGTCGACGTGGCCGTAGGTTGTCACCGCAACCACAGAACCTGTGATCAGGCCCAGAGTCATGAACGGGAAGCCGAGCAGCAGCGAGCGATAGCCGATCTGGTCGATCACTTCGAGAGCAGGGAGGAAGGAGATGAGGCTGGTCGGCTTCTTCGATTTGAGGCGTCGTTCCTGGACAAGGTAAAGGAGGCTGGCGCCGAAACTGAGCACCAGGGCTGCATAGCCGGTGAAAATGAGAATGATGTGGGCGATGAGCCATCCCCGGCGCTGGACGAACGCGGTCAGTAGAACCGGCTGCTCATCAACGGCCGCGACGAACGTCAAGAAGAAGACGACGGGAAAAACGACCACGCCGGGCGATGTGGTCTTATAAATCGCATAGATGATCATGAAGAACGACATGGAAAAGAAGGCGAGCAGCGATTCGCCGTTGTGTACCGACGCCCAGACGACCTGGCCGGAAAGGAATAATTCGACCAAGGAGACGAAATGGAAAACCATACCCAAGCTAGCCGCGTGCAGGGCGATACGGCTGAAAAGATCGCTGGTGCGGTTCAGCGCGACGAAGGCGTAGACCAACCCGATGAAATAGCAAGCCAGAGCGAAGCGCAGCCAGAGCAATGACATGTAGGCCTTCTTACGTTATTCGCAAAGCATCTTTCTGAAACGCCCGAATCCCAATGAGTTTACTCCAAGTTGCGGGTTCGGTCTTAACCTTCTAGTACATACCTCGACCATTGTCCACGGGGGTGGGGGATACGGTAAGCCAAGGGAGTCACTCTGGGGTGTGATCAGGATCACAGACTTCTTTTCCTGTGGTTTTATCGTGGCGCGGATAACCTGAGGCGGTCCCGGCAGCGTCTAACTTAGCGACTGAAACGGGACAGAGGTGTCTTCTTTGGGGGTTGCGGGCGGGCGTATAATCCGGTAAAGGAGTACTCCTATGAAGTTCCGATGGCTGGCAGGCGCGGTGGCGATGGTAGCGTTCAGCGTGGCCGCATTCATCTGTTCACCCAGGATGTGGGCGCAGACAAGTCCGACGCAGACTCCGCAGCAGTCTCCTCAACAAACTCCGACGCAAACCCAACCGCAAGCTCCGCCGAATTCGGATCCGGATGCGGGTCAGCCGAAGGCGAGTGACGTACAGAATGCACCCAAGCAGCAGCCTGCCGCGCTGCCCACAAAGGAAGACAACCAGATCAAGCACGACGGCCGCATTGATGACGTAGACGCCGTGGGCAACCGCGACGTGGGATGCGGACGCGGCGTGGGCAACTGGTACAGCATCGAGCGCCAGGTGGCCATGGGGCGGGCGTATGCGCAGCAGATCGAGTCGCAAGTCAAACTGGTGAATGATCCGGTGGTGACTGAGTATGTGAACCGTATCGGGCAGAATCTGGTGAGGAACTCGGACGCGCAGGTGCCGTTCACCATCAAAGTGATTGATTCAGACGTGGTCAACGCGATGGCGCTGCCCGGCGGATTTTTCTACGTGAATTCCGGGCTGATTCTAGCGGCGGATGAAGAAGCGGAACTGGCGGGCGTGATGGCGCACGAGATTTCGCACGTGGCGGCGTGCCATGCGGCACGCGAGATGTCGCGAGCGAATTTGATGCAGATCGCATCCATCCCCTTCATTTTTATGGGCGGCGGCATTGGTTATGCCGGGTATGAGCTGGCTGGGCCCGCGGCGATGCTGGGCATTTTGAAGTTCTCGCGCAACTTTGAGGCTCAAGCGGATTATCTGGGTGTGCAATACATGTACCGCGCGGGGTATGATCCGTCGGCCTTCGTCTCGTTCTTTGAAAAGATCCAGGCAATGGAGAAAAAGAAACCGGGGGCAGTATCGAAGATGTTCGAGACCCACCCGCAGAGTGCGGATCGCATCGAGAAGTCGCAGGAAGAGATTCGCAAGATTCTTCCGGCCAAGGCGCAATACATCGTGACGACTTCGGAGTTTGACGAGGTGAAGGCGCGGCTGGCGGCGATTGAGAACAAGCATAAGGTTCTGGACAACAAGGACGCGAACAAACCCAGCTTGCGGCGAACGTCGAATACCGGCGACAACAGCGGCAGTACAGATGACGATCGTCCGACGCTGAAGCGGCGGGACGATTCCTCGAACTAACGCAACGGATTGGGCCGCAGTTCGCTGTGGCGGTTTTAATCGAAAAAGACCCGGCGGCTGCGGCCGCCGGTTTTGTTTTTTTCGGGGATGAACTTGACGCGCCCCCATTATCATTGTGAATCGGCGGGGTAAGCCATGCGTGGCGATTTTCGGCGAATACTGTTTCCTCTAGCTGCTGCACCTTTTCTTTGTCTCCTGTGCCTGCCTGCGGTATCGCAAGAAAATGCGGTGGTGCGCATTGCTGTGGCGATGCCGAGCAACGGTGCCAGTCCAGTGTCGGACCTCGAGGTGCGAGACAGCATAGTAAAGATGCTGAACCAATCCCGATTAGAAAGGAAGCTGAAGATGTCGCTCGAAGCAGTTCCGCTGGATGCAGCGCCGGGCAACCAGGCGCTGGCGGAAGCTGCGGAGAAAAACTGCGCGTTTGTGCTCTACAGCCTTGTACGCCCCATAGAGACTTCGAGCCAATACCAGCCTTCCTATAGCGCCCAGACGATCGGGACGCGGCCGGTCATTACGGCAACGGTCGAGTACCTGCTCCGACGAGTGCCGGACGGAGCGTCCTACGCAGCCGGGACGGCCAAGAGTGAGGAAATGGAGTCAGACCGGGAGGCGATTCTGCAGGCTGTCTCACGAGCCACCGGCCAGGCCGTGGCTGATCTCGGAAAAGGCGGGAATGCGCGCGGGGGAGAGCACTCCGAAGCCGGCACTTTGGAGAAAATTGTGCCGGTCCCGAGCCGGAGTGTTTCCTCTGGGTCTGACTTCTGCGCGTGGCTGCCAACCGACATTTCTCATGCCGATTCCCTGCGGGGCGTGTGTGTATATGCCATGAGCTTGCCCGAGAGGATGCCAAATTTCATCTGCCAGCAGTCCACATCTCGCTTCCAGGGGCACAACCGCCTGCCGTCGGACCTGATCACGGCAACGGTGAGATATGAGGACGGTGGGGAGTCGTACAGCGATCTCAAGCTCAACGGCAGGCCGGTAGAGGAAAGGGTGGCCCGGACCGCGGGATTGTGGTCGAGCGGGCAGTTCGAGGCCAGTCTCCGCGCCATCTTTCACGTGAGCAATCAGGCGGTGTTCCAGTTTGCCGGCGAGAAGGCGATGAGCGGGCATTCGGCGTGGGTCTTCACTTTCCGAATCGCGCGCCAGAATGAGCCGCTGTGGCAGTTACGCGGCACCGACAAGATCATTGCGCCGCCTTACGCCGGCGAGGTTTGGGTGGATCAGAAAACCGGTGCTGTGCTGCGCTTCCGGTCCGCGGCCAAGAACCTTCCGCGGGCGTTTCCGATTCAGAGCGCGGAGATGCTGACCGACTATGACAACGTCGCGTTTGGAGACGGCACCGAGTTCGTGCTTCCGGCCTCATCCAGCGTAGCTACCCAGTATCAAGGCATGGAGCCGACGCGGAACGTGATGCAATTCCAGGGATGCCACAAGTTTCGGGCCGAAACCCGCGTGCTGCTGGATGTCGCTGGCGGCGCGAATAGCGATTCCGTGGCAGCGACTTCTGGAGATTCGCTGAAGGCGGAATTGGAACAGAACCAGACGATCTACGACATCCTGCGGGAGCAGGCGATTCGGGAGGATGAGGCGCAGCTCGAAGCGGAGCACAGGCAGGACATGGACATGGCGACCGTAGGGGCGTTGTGGAAACTGGCGGCCCTCGAGAGGCAGCGGCAAAGCTTTGTTGCCCAGGAAACGGCTGCGCACGACAGGGCAGCGCAGCAAAGCAACACGCAGCCAAGCGTGCACGCGGAGCCCGCGCAGGTTGCGGCCGGTGAGGGGTTGCCAGGCATCAAAGTGCCGATCATCAAAGTGAACGTGGATTTGGTTCCGGTCAGCGTGGTTACGCGCGACCGAAGCGGACACGCGGTGGGGAACCTGGTCAAAGAAGATTTCCGGCTGTTCGATGAGCGGAAGCTGCAGGTGATCAGCCGGTTCTCGGTCGAGCAGGGTGAGGATCAAGCTTCGGCACAAGCCGAGGGACAGAAGGGAAGCACGGCAGTTGGCGCGGCGCCAGTCGGTGGAAAGAGCAATCCGGCGGTTGCCGAGAATAATTGGGCGTACGTGTTCGACGACCTGCACGCGACGCAAGAAGATCTTCTGAGCGCAAAAGATGCGGCGGCGCGGCATTTTGCCGAGTTGCGTCCCGAAGATCGGGCAGCGGTGTTCACGACTTCCGGTGAGATTGGCGTCAACTTCACGGCGGACCGCGAAAAACTGCAGGCCGCGTTGAAAGGTCTGAAAGCGCACCCTCTGCCAGGATGGAATTGTCCACCGATGAGCTATTACGAGGCGGACCAGATCGTTAATCACGCGGACACCGACGCCAGCGGAGTCGCGATTCGGGATGCGGGGAACTGCGCGCATTCGGGAACCGCGCAGCTGGCGGAGCGACTGGCGACCTCGAGAGCGCTGGAAGTCACCTTGGCCGGAAGGGTCGACAGCGAGCATGCGCTGGGAATCCTCACCGAGGTGATCGCGAGAACCGCGGCTATGCCTGGCCGTCGAACGATTGTCCTGGTGTCGCCGGGGTTCTTAACGGTTGCGCCCGACACCCAGAATCGGGCGATGGCTCTGATTGATCGTGCGGTCCAGGCGGGGATTGTGGTCAACACGCTGGATGTAGGCGGCGTTCCTGCAACCGGTGTGGACGCCACCAATCCCGGGGATTCGCTGGCCAGAGCTGGGTTAGACCAGCAGGAAGCGACGGAGCGAAACGAACTGATGGCGGACCTGGCCTACGGGACCGGAGGGACGTTCTTCCACAATAATAACGATATGAATGAAGGTTTCCGGCAAACCGCCGAGATTCCTGAATATATCTACGTGCTGGGTTTTTCACCGCAGAAGCTGGATGGAAAGTTTCACCGGCTGAAGGTTGGGCTGAATACGCGGGAGAAACTTACGGTGCAGGCGCGGCCGGGATACTATGCGATAAAAGGACAGGCCAGCCCGTAACTTTCGGCAGTTGCGGTGGGACCGAGACTGGGTTTATACCAAGAATCACGTGCGGTTGTGACCGCGATCACAGAATCGCCTTGCAAAGCGACATAGGCTCGGCTAGGTTGGAAATATTGCGGCAGGACTTGCAGGGGAGCCTCCAATGCCAGAAAACACGCTGACCATCACCGACAATCGTACCAGCAAAACCTACACAGTTCCGGTAGAAGACGGAACCATTCGGGCCATGGACCTGCGCCAAATCAAGACCAGCCCAGATGATTTTGGGCTCATGACGTACGACCCGGCGTTTATGAATACGGCTTCGTGCCGCAGCAGCATTACTTATATCGATGGTGACAAGGGCATTTTGCGGTACCGCGGATATCCCATCGAAGTTCTGGCGGAGCATTGCACGTTTCTCGAAGTCGCGTATCTCTTGATTTTCGGCGAACTGCCCACGGAGGCGGAGCTGAAACAATGGGTGTATGACATCACCCATCACACCATGTTGCACGAGACCACGAAAAAGTTCATGGAGGGTTTCCGATATTCGGCGCACCCCATGTCAATGTTCGTGAGTACGATTGCGGCGCTGTCGAGCGTCTATCCCGACGCCAGGCTGGTGCGCAGCGCCAGCGACCGAATGCATCAGATCGTGCGGCTCATCGGCAAGGTACCTTCGATTGCGTCCATGTCGTATCGTCACAATGTTGGTTTTCCCTACGTGTATCCCGACAACGATTTGAGTTACACCGAAAATTTCATGAACATGCTGTGGAAGATGGTCGAGCCTAAGTATGTGGCCCAGCCCGCAATCGCGCGGGCGCTCGATATTCTTTTCATTCTGCATGCCGATCACGAGCAGAACTGCAGCACCCATTCCATGCGCTCGGTGGGCAGTTCGGAGACCGATCCGTACCTGGCGGTGGCATCGGCGGCTTCGGCGCTGGCCGGTCCGCTGCACGGGGGCGCCAACGAAGAAGTGCTGAAGATGCTCGACGAGATCGGCTCGAAAGATAAAGTGTGGGACTACATCAAGCGGATGAAAGAGGGCCACTTCAAGCTGATGGGCTTCGGTCACCGTATCTACAAGAATTATGATCCGCGGGCGACCATCATCCGCTGGAGCGCCGAGCAGGTTTTTCAGGTAACCGGCCGCAATCCCAAGCTCGATATCGCGCTGGAGCTGGAACGAATCGCTCTCGAAGATGATTACTTTGTGAAGCGCAAGCTCTATCCCAACGTCGATTTTTATTCGGGGATCATGTATCAGGCGATGGGCTTCCGGCCGGAAATGTTCACGGTGCTGTTTGCCATTCCACGCACGGCGGGCTGGCTGGCGCAGTGGCAAGAGTTGATGACCGATCCGGAGCAGAAGATCGCGCGGCCGCGCCAAATCTATACCGGACCCGGCGAGCGCCAGTTTGTGCCAATGGAAAAGAGAACGCCCGCGAAGATTGCAGCACACTGAGGGACGGAAAAACTCCGAACCGTGTTGAGCGAAGCCGCGAATCAGCGCAACATGCTGATTCATTGCTTCGCTCGCTTTGTTTTCGGGCTCAGTTCGGATTTGGCATTGTTTAACTGCCTTTGTACATTCCAGCGACCAGCTTGTGAATTTCGCTTATGTAACTTTCGGATTGTTTGACGAAGTCTTCCCAGGCAATCTCCGCGGCCAGCGGACATTTCTCGACCAAAAGCTTCCAGTCAGCCTCCCATGCACTCATGGGGTCCGCTTCCATGTAACCGAGGCCCAGGTTGGAAGCGCGACATAGCCGATCCGAAAGCGAGACGATTGCGACCACCGCAGGGTTAAGGACCGACATGGACGCGTTGTGGTGGCAAAGAATCACCTCCACGAGCCCGTCCGGCAGGCGCCACTGACGGGCCAGAATCTCGCCGCTCTGACAGTGCGTGAATCCGAGATCGGAATGCTCGACGTCTCCCATGAACAGGCTGTCGCGTCGCGCTCTTTCCATAGCTGCCCTGGTTTCTTCGGGGAGAACCACTAGATTCACGATGTATCCAATATCGTGCATCAAACCGGCCAGGTAGGCCTTTTCCGGATCGCCAAAGCCGACGGCGCGCGCCAGTTTGCGGGCGACGATCGCACAAGCCAGGGAATGCTGCCAGAAAATCATGGGATCAAGCGCCGTCGCTTCCCGTGGAACAATCCTCATCAGGCCACAGGCGACTGCGATGTCCCGGGTGCGAACGATGCCCAGCAGGCGCACGGCTCCACGCAGAGAGTCCGGAGCCGGCCCGCGGCTGAACAGGACCGAGCCCGCCATGCGCAGGCATTGCGCCGCCAGAGATTCATCCCGCCCAATGATCTCGGCGACGCGCAGGAGATTGACCGCATCGGCGGGTTGAGCGAGTTCGTCGAGCAAAGATTGAAGGACGGCCGGCACGCTGGGAATCGACGCCAGCAGATCGCCTTTTCCGCTAAAAGCGCGCTGCAGCGCGGGATTCGTGGCCGAGGGTTTGCTGAAGTGGTCCTTGGGCTCGACAGATTTCTTCCCGGCATCGAGCGTAATCTTTCCAAGACTTGCTGCTTCTCCCGGCATGCGGCTCCCGTCGAACGTTTCCCTGTGACTCTCGATGCGCGCATTTTGAAGGACGCACGGAGTCGAATAACTAACGTTAGCTTGGACGCGGCGAGAATTTGGAGAACGCCCCCGCGATCGCGGTTACGAAGGTATGAAGTAGAACTCGGAAACGGGATTGGGAAAGACCATTTCCCGATCGGGATGGCGCAACAACGCCGTGTGCGGCGCCTGCTCGCACGGCTACAGATCACCTCGGGTTGTTGTGCAGTGAGAGCGGCATCGAGCGCCCCAGGCAAGACTATGCCGCGTGCTTGGCCAGTTCTGCCAGATGCTCGCGATGGCGCTCCGGAGAAGTAATTACTTTCATCTCTTTCCAGTCATAGGGAAGCTCTTTGCCGCAATCGAGACAGGCGACGTAGGTTCCGGTCAAAGCGGCGGCCTGGGGGCGGCGCGCCGTGCGGCGAATGGTTACTGGAAAGCTGTAGCGGGGATGCCTGCAGCCAAAAAACGCGTCGTACAATTTTCCGATCATGGGTCCACCTTCCACATGCGGGTGACTCCACCCGCGAACCTGTTGCTCGGGCCCGGCGCGCCCCTCATTATCGCACCAACTGCACGCCTCACCCAGCTATTTAGATTCAGAGGAGGGAGCAATGGTTTCCGTTTTGGAACAAGCGGGTACTGCGACACTGCAAGTGGCTTTGGAGGAAGGACTTACAGTAATGTCGACCACTGCTTCGACAGTGACAATGTTGATTCGAGGCCGTTCATCCGAGTTTTCACACGCTCTGCGGACCGCGTTTCTTCTGTTGCTGGCATTTCACCATAATGGCGGAACGGAGCCGGGTGCGCAGGTCTTCGGGCAGTTCGTAGAGTTGGGAGTCGCGATAGATTTCGATGGTCTTCTTGGTGGTGTCGCAGACGACGTAGCAGTTGTGGCACCAGGAAAGATGGTTCTCCAGTTCAACCTTGGTCTTCTCGTCGAGGACGCCGTCCAAGTAGTTGGTCAGCTCGTGCAAAAACTCAGAGCATTTCACTGGTCGCCATCTCCGCTGTGCGCATCGCCTTTTTTTCCATTGCCGTTCTCCCGCCTCTGAAAATATCTTCCCAGCCGTTCCCGCAACTGCAGGCGAGCCCGTAGCAACCGCGATTTTACCGCGGGCACGCTCAACTCTAATGCAGCTGCGGTTTCCTCCGTGGACAAACCCTCCACGTCTCGCAGCACAAACACCGTCCGGAAGCCCGGGGGAAGGCCCTGGATGGTCTTGCTCAAAATCTCGCGCAACTCAGCTTGCGTGTACTGCTGCTCTGGATTGGGGCTCCAGTCGGCAATCTCGCGGGGAAGAGAATCATCTTCCGTCTTGATCTCTTCGTCCAGCGAAACCGTGCGCTCCGGCTTGCGCCGGCGTAACTTCATCAGGGCTTCGTTGACCGCAATCCGCACCAGCCAGGTATAAAACTTCGACTGCTCCTGGAACTGCGCCAGATTCCCATACGCTTTCAGAAACGCTTCCTGCACCACGTCTTCCGCGTCTTCGCGGTTCTGCGTAATGTGCTGAGCGATCCGAAAAACATTACGGTCGTAACGGCGAACCAGCTCTTCGAAAGCCGAGTCGTCGCCCCGCTTGGCTGCCTGAACCAGCGAAAGCTCCTCGCTAACAGGCCCCGCTAATTTGTTTTGGATGGCTCCCATTGTCCAGGCGATGCAGTATTTTCAGGTACAAACCTACGAAGTCCGCGAACGAAAAGCACTTAAACAGATGTGGTTCGCACGGCTAGCGCAAAGCACGAACTCGAAACTGTTATTCTACTTGGTAACCGGGCAGTTTGCCCAACGGCTTTGACGTAGGCGGCGAGAAAAGTTTGCGATAGAGTGCAAAGAGCCGGCTTTGACGCGGACGAACAAGTACCTAAGTACCCTGCTGCGGTCGTACAAGTGCCGTATAATCAGCAGTTAGAACCGTGTTACCGGTGGTGTGCTGGCGGGGTCGAAACGCTTGGGCGGAAGAATGGTTTTCTGAGAAATGGTCGAAAGCAAGGAACTCCGGCAAATTATCGAGCGAGTGGTAGGGCAGGTTCTGGACCGCGCACTGCCGAAGCTGCAGACGGATCTGGTCGAGCGCGTGTTGGCGGAATTGCCTGCGGTGGCTCCGGGCGCGGGTGAAACGGCCGCTCCGAATCTGTCGCCGGGAAATCTTGTGCAGGCTGTCGCCAGCATTCACGCTGGCGGCACGCAGAAAGAAATTTTGCGGGCGTTGCTGGATACGGGCAGTGCCTACGCATCCCGCGTGGCTCTCTTCGTGATGAAGGCGGGAGCCGCCAATGGCTGGCAAGGCCGTGGTTTCGGCGACGATGAGGCCATCAAAGACTTCCACCTGGATATGAGCGCTGGACCCGCGATTCATGCCTATCAGAATCGGGTGGCGACTCCGGGCAATATCGCGGAAATGGATCAACGGTTTGTCGATCGTTTTGGCGCGCCGGAAAACGAACAGCTCTTGGTTCTTCCTCTGGTTTTGAAAGATAAAGTTGCGGCATTGCTCTATGCCGACGGCGGCGCTGCGGGCCTTCTTGAAACTGCATCGCTCGAACTGCTGGTGATGGCGACGAGTTCGTGGCTGGAAGTCGCGTCGCTGCGCAAGCAGGTTCAAAAGGATGGCGGAGACGTTGCCGCGCCTGCCGTGCCGGCGGCACCTGCGGCACCCGTGCACAGCGTGAGTTCGTTTTCTGATCCTTTCGCCGCCCACACTCCCAAACATACTGCTCCGCGAGCGCCCGAGCCCGAGCCTGCTGCCGAAGTGGTGGAGGTTTCGGCGCATGCGGCAGCCGCCAGCGCGGCTGCGCCCGCGGCGGCAGCCGACCCCTTTGCAGGAATGTCGGCCGAAGATGCCGACACCCATCGCAAGGCGCAGCGTTTTGCGCGCCTGCTAGTGGATGAGATCAAGCTCTACAACCAGGCGAAGGTCGCTGAGGGGCGCCGGCACAAGGATTTATATGATCGCCTGAAAGACGACATCGAGAAAAGCCGCGCCACGTATCAGAAGCGTTACGGGACGACGGTGGCGGCGAGCGGCGATTATTTTCAGAAGGAAGTGGTGCGCAACTTGGGCGAAGAAGATCTTTCGATCATGGGCGCAAGTTTTCGCAAGTAGAATTATGCTCGAGTTGGATGGGGCAGGTTCTGGTGTTCGCGTCTCCGCGCGAAAAATAAAAAAGTGGTTCGATTGGGTCTCAAGTGGTGGTGGGCGCTCGCACTGGCGGCATTCTGCGGGCTTCTGAGCGGCGCGCCTTCGATAGCGCGGGCGTTTCCTCGGCAATCGTCAAGCGCGCCAACGTCCTCGCAATCGTCCCCCGCGAGTACTTCAGACAGTACTTCAGAAAAACAGGCCGATGCGGCCGAGAAAACGGCTTCGGATTCAGAAAAAGCTTCGCCACAAACTTCCGAGAAGACTTCCGGGCAGGCCACGACCAGCAAGTCATCAACAGCACCCGCCAAATCCAGAGCTGCTGTACACGGTAAAGGTCATGGCGAGAAGCGCGGCGGTGCGCGGAGCAGTTCCGCAAGTGCGCGGCGGAGGAAGAGAGCGCTTTCGCCGCGCGTGCGCCGGATGCGGGAAGCGTTCGTGGCGTCCACCAGTTTGCGTCCGATGGCGCAGCAGTTACTGGAAGATCGTTCGCCGGCGGCCTATGCGGGAGTCGAGGCCTACGCGCGCGCGCATGCCCGCGAGGATGCGGGAGCACTGGCATGGCTGGTGGTGGGATACGCGCACGTCGTCGATCACGATTGTGCCAAGGCCATCGATCCGCTGAACCGCGCCAAGCCGCTCGCCGGCGATATTGGCGACTACGTCGCGTATTACCTGGGCACCTGCTATGTGCAGACCGGCCGACAGGGCGAAGCTCTGGCGACGCTGGCTGATTTTGGCACAACGTATCCCGATTCGTTGCTGGTGCGCGACGCCCACTTGAGCTACGCGGAGATCTTGCTTTCTGAGGGCCGGGCGGCGGAAGCCGCGCAGTTGCTGGAAAAAGATCGGCTGCCGGCGCGGTCCGATATTGAGTTCGCGCTAGGGCGCGCTTATGCAGCTCTCGGCGAAAACGCGAAAGCTACCGAGGCCTTCGCCAATATTTACTACAACATGCCGACTGCGGCCGAAGCGGATGCCGCCTATGCGGAATTGAACAAGCTGCCGAAAGTGCCGCCGGCGACTTCTGCGCAACGCAAGACGAGGGCAGAGCTCTTGATCAAGGCGCGGCGATTCGACGACGCGGCAAACGAATATCGTGAACTGGCAGCCCGCGCGAGCGCGGCGGAACGTCCGGCTGCAGTGCTCTTGCTGGCCGACGCGCTGCATCGCGCCGGGCGCAACCGCGAAGCGAAGTCAGAACTAACGACGCTGCCGGGCGCGTCTCTCGACCAGCAGGCGCAACGTCTCTACATTCTCGGCGAGGTAGCGTGGGCCTCGGATGACAATGACACCTTTTATCGCACGGTCGAACAACTGCGGACGCTCGCGCCCACCAGCCCGTGGTTCGAGTCGGCCCTGCTCTCGGTTGGGAATCTGCATTTAGTGCATCACGAGTACGATGAGGCGCTCGACGCCTTCCGCGAATTGCAGCAGCGTTTTCCGAGCGGAGCTAAAGCGTCGTACGCGCACTGGAAAGCGGCGTGGCTGACGCTGCGGCAGGGACGGAACGAGGAAGCTAAAAAGGGATTCGACGAGCAGATCGAGCTCTATCCCGGCGGGAACGAAACTTCCGCAGCACTCTATTGGCGGGCGCGGCTGGCTGAGGAAGACAACCAGTTCGCCATGGCGCGCGCCTATTATGAAAAGTTGTCCGACCGTTTTCGCAATTACTACTACGCCGAATTGGGGCGGGACCGGCTGCTGAAATTGCCTCCGGCGCCGGATCCACCGGGGCGATATCCGCTGCTCGACCACATTCCACCGCTGGAGCACGGAGATAAAGTCACGCTGTCGGAGCCGCCTACGGACGACCTGCACGTACAAAAAGCGCAACTGTTGGCCAATGGCGGCCTGGTGGATTTTGCGGTGCGCGAGTTGCAGGCTGCGGCGGCCAGCGACGGCGGAAACTGGGGCCCGGCCGAGATGGCGCAGCTTTACATCGATACCGGTCACTACAATCTCGCGATTGAAGTGATGAAGCATTCGGTTCCGAGTTACTTCGCAGTCGATATTTCGATGTTGCCGCGGGCTTATTGGGAGGCGCTGTTTCCGCGGCCTTATTGGGCCGACTTGAAGCGATTTTCGCTGGCTAACGGGCTCGATCCGTATCTGGTGGCGTCGCTGATCCGCCAGGAGTCAGAGTTCAATCCCGTGGCCGTTTCACACGCCAATGCGGTGGGGCTGATGCAGTTGCTGCCGAGAACTGGAAAGCTAGTGGCTCATCAGGAATCGCTGCGGCGCTACAGCGCGAGTGAGCTCTATACGCCGGTGGTCAATCTTGAACTGGGGACGCGCTACTTCCGCGGCATGGTCGACCAGTTTGGCGGATCGTTTGAGTATGCGCTGGCCGCCTACAATGCGGGCTCCGACCGGGTGGAAGAATGGATGGGCCAGGGCAAGTACCGCGATCAGCAGGAGTTTGTCGAGTCCATCCCATTCACCGAGACGCGGGAGTATGTGCAGGCCATTCTGCGCAATGCGGCCGTATACCGGCAGTTGTACGGGGCACCGTAAGAACTTCTTCGCCGCGGTTAGTTCCTCTCCCGAATTTTCCTAAGACTCCGTTTTTGAAGGAACTTCTTTTGAAGGAACTTCGGCCGGTGCCTCTGCGTAACTACATCCATGGCCTGATGTGTGTCCCTGAGAGGTGCACGGATGAAAACTTCGCCAATAAAAGGTTGCCTATTTGTCCTGTTGACCCTGACTAGTTCGCTCCTGTCTGCCCAGGACAGCAAGGTGGACGGAACGATCGAGGAAGTAAACCAGAGCCCTGTCGAGGCCAAGTTCGCCTCCGGCGGAAAAGTGCGGATGGACCTTTGCCCGAGCGCAGTCGAACTGATTGGCAGGGACGATAACCGGGTGAGAGTCTCATATTTTCCCGAGCACGACGAGAACGTGAAAGTCCGGATTGACGTTTTTGGCGACCGAGCCGACCTCAGGGTCAGCGGGTGTCCGCACAATAATTTTCAGATGACGGTCGAGGTGCCGAAGTCGTCCGACCTCTACGTTCGCATGTTCGCCGGGCAGATGGATTTATGGGGCATCACCGGAGACAAGGACGTAGAAATGTACGCCGGCCAGTTGACGATGGATGTCGGAGATCCCAAGGACTACGGCCAGGTGACGGCATCGGTCCTTAGCGGCGATCTGGAGGCGACGGCTTTCAACGTGTCCAAGGGTGGTCTGTTTCGCTCGTTCGCGCAAACCGGGCCGGGCAAATACCGCCTGCATGCGCACGTAGGAGCGGGGCAGTTGGAGATCCGCTAGTCGCTGGACCGAGAGACCTTTAGATTTGCGAATCAGATGTGCGGGCCGGATGGGCAAACAGAATTTCAATGACCAGCAAACACGCTCCCACGACAATCGAACTATCCGCCAGATTGAACACCGGCCATTGATACTGCTTGATGTAGAACAGCAGAAAATCAACCACGCGGCCGTGCAGCGCGCGATCCCATAAATTTCCCGCCGCACCACCGAGGATGAGCGAAAGCGCGATTCCCGTCAGGGTGAGCGCGCGGGACTGCTTCCATAGCAATACTGCGACGACTACCATCGCGACGGCGGAGAAAGCGATCAGCAGCGTGGTTTTCCAGTGCGAGGGAGAATCGGCGAAAAGGCTGAACGCCGCCCCGGTGTTTTCCGTATGCGTGAGCCGGAAAAACCCGGGGATGACCGTGACGTGCTGATACATCCGGATCCGAGTCGCCGCCAGATGCTTAGTCCAGCGGTCAAGAACGACGACCAGAAGAGCGATCAAGATGTGCGTGGAGCGTGCGCGAGTGGTAGACATTCGGATAGTGAGATCTTGTCATCCTGAGTGGCGTTCTTTGCCGCGAAGGATCTGTGCACTTGCTCGTAACCTAGGAGAGCTATCGGCTGAATGCACAGGTGCTTCGCTGCGCGCAGGATGACAAGACATTTCAGCCTTTGCCTTCCAGTTCTTTCAGCACCGCGCTGCAGCGCTCGCAGATTGTGGGATACGTCTTATCTTCGCCGACGTGGGTGGAATAGTTCCAGCAGCGCTCGCACTTGGCGCCATCGGCCTTTTTCACTTCCACGTGCACACCGCCCGTGCCGTTGCCGGAGCCCTGAGCCAGCGTTACCGCCGACACGATGAACAGGTAGCGCAGTTGATCGGCGTAGCGCTTCAGGACTGAATATGCCGGATCCGCAGCGGCGATGATGAGCTGAGCCTCCAGGCTCTTGCCGATACGCTTGCTGTTGCGCTCTTCTTCAAGCGCCTTCATGACCTGTTCGCGTATGGTCAGCAGCGTGGTCCAGTCCTGCGAGAGCTTAGGGTCATCCGCTGGTGCGGGGCCGCTAAATACGTCATCGGCAGCGGGAAAGTTGGCAAAATGTACGCTCTCAGTGCGCCCTGCGATTTTCGGCAGATGCTGCCAAACTTCTTCGCAGGTAAATGTGAGAATGGGCGCCAGCAGACGCGCCATCGCCTCGCAGATGCGCCACACAGTGGTCTGTGCCGAACGGCGTCCCGGCGAATTCGGAGCGTAGGTATAAAGGCGGTCCTTGATCACGTCAAAATAAAATGCGCTGAGATCGACCACGCAGAAATGATTTACGCGATGGTAGATCTTGTGGAACGCGAACTCGTCATACCATTTGCGAACGTCGCTGGTGAGCGCCCATGTCTGCCGCAGCATGTACTGGTCGAGGGCCTCCAGCTTGTCGTAGGGCAGAGCGTTGGTCGGCGGATCGAAATCGTACAAATTCCCCAGCGCATTCTTGAACAGATTGTTGCGGATGGCGCGATAGTTCTCGGCGACACGCTGCATCAGTGTTTCCGAGCCGACTACGTCTTCGCGGAAATCGACGGAAGCGACCCACAGACGCACGATTTCTCCGCCGAGACGGCTCGCAATGTCCACCGGGTCAACATCATTCCCTCGCGACTTCGACATGGCCTGGCCTTTTTCGTCGAGCGTCCATCCGGGCGTGACCACGCCTTTGTAGGGCGGAGTTCCGCGCGTGCCCATGGCGCAGAGCAGGGAAGACTGAAACCAGCCACGGTATTGGTCTCCGCCTTCGAGGTAAAGATCGGAGGGCCAGGGATAGTCCGGCTCGTCGCCAGTCTTTTCTTCGTCGATCTTTTCTTCGGCAATCAGGGCAAGGTAGCTTGCGCCCGATTCGAGCCACACGTCGAAGATGTCAGTTTCTTTTTCGAATCTCGCGCCGGCGCAGTGCGGGCACTTCGTACCCGGAGGAAGAATTGCATCGGATTCAGACGTAAACCAGGCATCGGCTCCCGACTTCGCAAACAACTCGACCACCTTACGATTCACAGCGGGATCGTTGAGCGGCTTGCCGCAGGACTCGCATAGAAATACGGCAATCGGTACTCCCCAGACACGCTGCCGGGAAATACACCAATCGGGCCGAGTCTCGATCATGTTCGAGAGACGTTCCTCGCCCCATGAGGGATCCCATTTCACTTTCTTGATTTCTGAGAGCGTGCGCGTGCGCAGAGTGTCCGTCTTGCCCGCACCACCCGGCATGGGCGTTTCCATCGAGATGAACCACTGCTCGGTGGCCCGAAAGATCACAGGATTGTGGCAGCGCCAGCAGTGCGGATAGGAGTGTTCCAGCTTGTCGGAATGCAGCAACGCTCCGCGCTTCCGCAACAGCTCGACGATCAGCGGATTCGCTTTGAAAACGTATTGACCGTTGTACTCCGGGAGGCCGTTTCGCAGGATGCCTTTTTCGTCGACGTTGCTGGTGGCGTCGAGTCCATATTTCATGCCGGTCATGAAGTCTTCGGCGCCGTGGGAGGGCGCAGTGTGGACGACGCCGGTCCCGGTGTCCATGGTGACGTAATCGGCGAGCACGCCTAGAATCTTGCGATCAAGAAACGGATGCTGAAAGTTCAGACGCTCCATCTTGCGGCCCGGAAAATGTGCGAGTTCGCGCGGTTCCGTCAGATTGCACTTCGCTGCTACGTCGGCAGAAAGTTTCGAGGCTACGATATAGACCTCGCCACCGGATTCCAGCGCGACGTACTCTTCATCAGGATGAAACGCGACCGCCATCGAAGCTGGCAGCGTCCAGGGAGTGGTGGTCCAGATGATGGTCGAGACTTTTTTCCCGGCCAGCGCCGGATCGATTTGCGCCGGATCATCCAGCAACTCGTACTTTACCCACACCGTCGGGCTGGTGTGATTCTCGTATTCGACTTCGGCTTCGGCCAGCGCGGTTTCATCGTGCATGCACCAATAGACCGCGCGCAGGCCTTTGTAGACGAATCCGTTTTCGTAGAAGGAAAAGAAGGTCGAGAGCACGACCGATTCGTACTGCGGATTCATGGTGGCGTAGGGGCGGTCGAAACGGCCGAAAACGCCGATGCGCTTGAACTGGGTGCGCTGCAAGTCGAGAAATTTCTGCGCGTATTTGCGGCACTCGGCGCGAACGTCGGTGGCTTTCATCTGCAGCTTCTTGCCGCCTAGTTCCTTGTCGACTTTGATTTCGATGGGCAGGCCGTGGCAATCCCAGCCGGGCACATAGGGAGCGTCGAAGCCGGCCATGGTCTTCGACTTGACGATGAAATCCTTAAGGCATTTATTCAGTGCCGTGCCCAGGTGAATCGGCCCGCTGGTATAGGGAGGGCCGTCGTGCAGGATATAGCGTGGGGCGCCTTTCCGAGCCTGACGGATACGTTCGTAAATGCCCATTTGCTCCCAGCGCTCGAGCATTTTGGGCTCATTCTGGGGCAGGTTAGCCTTCATCGGGAAGGCAGTTTTAGGCAGGTTGATGGTCGCTTTTAGTTCGAGCGGCACTCAGTCACATCTCCCAAATGATTGAATCTTTTTATTATAGGGAGCGAGGGCCGGGAACGTCTATGCGGGCTCGCAGCCGCTGCGATGAACCGACTCCGCTTCCTGCCAACTGAAAAAGGATATGTCTATCAGAGAGTTTCCCCTAGCCTCGAAATCCACTGGGCGAAAGGCTTGAGCGGAGTTACAATCATGTGCAAGTAGAAAGCGAGCCCGAGGCCCCGACTTTTTTGGGGGCTGGTGGCTTCTCGCCTGTAAAATCGCCTGGCAAGGTAAGCAACTTGTGGCGAGGATGGCTCATCTGTGTGAGGAAGGGGTCTAAGGCAGGTAGGCCGGACTTCCCGGGCGCAAGGAACGGTGGTCTGAGGGCGGGGGAATCTTCCGGACAATATGGGATCGGCACCGATCAATCCGAACGTCTCAGGTAAGGAACCGGAACTGCATCTCCTGATGGCCAAGGACAGTTTCGAAGAGCCTCTCTGGAAATCTCTTTCCCGCCAGCTGGATGACTTTTTCTTTCCCAAGAAACTGCCCCCTCTCAAACTGGAATCCAAGCCCGAGCCGGTTAAGGACATTTGGGGCTTTTACGACAACAAGAAGAACGGAGCGCTGGGCTCGACCGGCGTGCATGTCGTGATGGTGGCGGCGATCGTGGTGGGAACCTTGATTGCCCGGCGGATGGTGGATGTGACGCCGGTGGAGAAACCAGTCGTTGCCCTGATCGATCCGGATGAGTTGCCCGCTTTGAAGGTCTCGCCTACCAGATCAGGCGGAGGCGGAGGCGGCGGCGACCGCGACGTACTGCAGGCCACTCGCGGGAAGCTGCCCAAGTTCTCCATGCAGCAGATCACGCCTCCCGTGGTGGTGATCCGCAACGACCATCCCAAACTCCCGGTGGAACCGACCATCGTGATTCCGCCGCAGGTGCAGTTGGCGACGAATAGTATGCCGAATCTGGGCGACCCGCTATCGCACGCAGCCTTGCCCTCGAACGGAACTGGTGCGGGCGGCGGCATTGGTTCCGGCAGTGGCGGCGGCGTGGGATCGGGCAAGGGGCCGGGCTTTGGCCCTGGCGAAGGTGGAGGGACCGGCGGCGGGATTTTCCACGTAGGCGGAGGAGTTTCTGCTCCGATTCCGATTTACCGGCCGGATCCAGAGTTTTCTGAAGAGGCCCGCAAGGCGAAGTTCCAGGGCACTTGCACTCTCGGTCTGATCGTGGGGGCCGACGGCCGTCCGCGCAACATCCGTGTGCTGAGCAGCCTGGGCATGGGCCTGGACGAAAAGGCGATTGAAGCCGTTAAGAACTGGAAGTTCGAGCCTGCCATGAAAGACGGCCATCCCGTCCCAGTCGAGATCGCAGTCGAAGTCGACTTCCACCTGTACTGAGACGAGTCTGGTCTCTGTCTGCAGCGAATCTGCCGATCACTCCTTCAGGTCGACGTGCTGCACCCGTTCGATCGGGTGGCCGAGAAAGCGTTCGCCCAGGCGGCGAAACTTTTCCGTGGAATCGGTGGCGAAGAATTTCAGGCGGGGAGCGGCGCGTCGTTCTTCCGCGGCGCCGGCTGCGACCATCTGGCGTAAATGCATTGCGACGGCATGCGCCGTCGATTCCGCCGAGTCCACGATGCTGACATGGGCTGGGGCTACGCGGCGGAGCAGAGGCTTGAGCAGCGGATAATGGGTGCACCCGAGCACCAGCGTATCCGCGTCGTGAAATCCGTCGGCGAAGGCCTCGGCGAGATAAATCTGAGCGACTTGCTCGGTGACGGCGTGCTCCACCCATCCCTCTTCGACCAATGGAACCAGCAGCGGGCAGGCCTTTTCGCGTGCCTGGAGTTGGCGGCTTTCCAGAGCCCTGCGGTAAGCATGGCTGCTAACGGTTGCTTCCGTGCCGATCACGACAATCTTTCGATTCTTCGTAGACGTCGCTGCAGCTTCCGCACCCGGTTCCACCACGCCGATCACGGGCATGTGCGCTGCGGCGGTGATTGGATCGAGGGCCAGAGCCGTTGCGGTGTTGCAGGCGACGACCAGCATCTGCGTGCCATGGGACTCGAGGAAATGCGCGGCTTCGACCGCGTATCGGGCTACGGTTTCGACCGACTTCGATCCGTAAGGAAGGCGGGCGGTATCGCCAAAATAGGCGTACTCGGCGTTGGGGATAACCTCAAGTAACGCTTTAAGGACGGTCAAGCCGCCGAAACCGGAGTCAAACACGCCGATGGTGGGACGACGAGAACCGCTTCCAGAGGAGGAATCAGCGCTCATTCATCTCATCTCGAGTGAACTTGGCACCCGCACTCATGCTCTGCCTCACCGTAGAAGTCGTCTCGGACCCACAACAGGGCCCTGGCGGGATCGGGGCACCATGGGGGCAGGTGCGCGGATGGCCGAGGAAGGCGCAGATTTTGTCGGTCGCTTCGGGCGAGAGAATGTGCTCGAACTTGCAGGCTTGCTGCTCGATTTCGGTCTCGCTGTCCATGGCCAGGCTGTCGGTGAAGAGACGCTCGGCCAGACGATGACGCCGGATGATGCTGCCGGCGCGCTCGCGGCCACGACTTGTCAGTTGCACAATCGCCGTTCCATCGCCCATGGAGGCTAGCACCGGCTTGAGGGCGTCGTGGCAGGGATTCACGAATGGCTTGTGATCGTGCATCTCGGGCGGATGCGGCGCCGACACGACCAACCCCATTTCGATCATTTTTTCAATGGCCAGGCTCACGGGCAGTGCGCCGTGTACTTCCATGCGCTCGACCTCCGCGATCTCGCCGTGCTCGGCCAGCACCCAGAGCTCTTCGAGCACTTCGTCGAGTTGCTCCTCATCAGCCATGGAAAACACTTCCTGGGCCGCGATCTTGCCGTGATGCAGTTCGATGCGCCGGTCGGCCAGCCGCGCCACCACCGGATCGTGCGTGACCATCACGATAGTGCGCCCCTGCTTATGGAATTCACGCAACAGCCGCAGCACGATTTCTTCGTTTTGCGCGTCAAGATTGCCGGTAGGCTCGTCGGCCAAAATAATGCGCGGATCGTTGATCAGAGCCCGCGCAATACACACTCTCTGTTGTTCGCCGCCAGAAAGCTGTGAGGGAAGATGATGCGCGCGATCGCCGAGCCCCACGCGGGTCAGCGCCTCGACCGCTTCTCTCTCGTCGGTCATGCTGTGAAAATATTGCGCCAGCATCACATTCTCGACGGCAGTGAGGAAGGGAATCAGATGAAACTGCTGGAAGATGAACCCAATTTTTTCCGCGCGCACGCGGTTCAGGTCCGCTGAAGAAATTCCGGCCACATTCTGCCCATCGAGCCAGATCTCCCCGGAGGACGGCCGATCGAGGCAGCCAATCAGATTGACCAGCGATGATTTCCCCGAGCCTGAGGGCCCCATGATCGAAAGCCATTCGCCCGGCGCGACGTGCAGCGAGATATGGTCGAGCGCGTGAATCGAGCTGTTATCTTTGCCCGAGCCGTTGCCCGCTTCCTTGGCGGGGTAGAGCTTAGTGACGTTTTTGATCTGAATCATTTCACTCTCCCCTCAGGATCACCGCCGGCTGCACTCGCCGCAGCAGCGAGATCGGAAGGATAGCCGACAAAAGCGTGACTGCCATGCTACCAGCCAGAACGATGGGCAGCACACCGAACCTCGGCGATACGGAAGCGTGGAAGTTAACCCGCCCGATCCAAGCCGCAATGCCAATGCCGAATACAAAGCCGATCAGCGCTCCGGTCGCGCCCAAGACCGCGGCCTCGGCCGCGAAAAATCCGTTGAGCAATCTGCCGGAAGCGCCAAGCGCCTTCATGATCGCGAAATCGCGGCGACGGTCGAAGACCCATCCCATGAGCGTCGAGAGCACGCATAACGCTGCCGTGAGGATGATGAGCGCTGCCGCGGCCAGCAGTGTCGAGCGAGTCTTGCCGAGCACGCGCGCCTCGCCCTCCATGATCTGTCGCACCGGACGAACCTCGGCTGCCGGAATCGCCTGCGCCAACTGATTCATGATCCCGGAAATCTCTTCCGGCCCGCCGTTCGCGGCAACTTCGATCGTCGACGGCTGAACTCCGGTCCAGGCGATGAAATCAGCCAGCGAGATATAAATTCTGCTGTCCTCAGCCGCACCAGTCTGCACCGTGCCTGCCGGCGTGATGCGTAAAGTTCGTCCTTCAAATGTCAAATCGAACGGCTGATTCTTCGGCGCCACCGCGGTTAGCGCTCGAACGCCGATCAAAGCCTGCCGCGAAGCCGAAGGCCAGTTGCTCACCGACCACCACTTGTCCAGTTGTCGCACGCGCCCGAAGTCCGTTCCCGCGACGACAATCGGCTGGCCGTCAGCGGTGCGAGCCACGATCATGCCGAACGGAGCCGTAAGCCCGCGTCCCGCGAGAATGGCGTCTACGCTGGCAAGCGCGTCCGCGGGCAGGGAAGCGCCGTTTCTGCCGACCAGAATGATATTCGCACCGTAGTTGCGGAATTCGCGCCGCAGTTTTGCTTGTACATCGACGTAGAGATTCAGCATGGCCGTGGTCGCCGCAGCCGCCACCACCATGGCCAGCAAGGCCGAAGCCGCACGTCCACGCCTGAGAATTGCGGCCCGCAGCAGCATACGCAAAAACATAGAGGGGTGCGGAGCCTGGGCGCGGCTCGCAGCCAGACTGCGCCCGCCCTCTGATATCGCACCGGTCTGCCTATTCGCACTCACAGTCCACCTCGCAGCGCGAACACCGGATCAAGACTCACCGCGCGCCGGATCGCCGCCGCGCTTCCCGCGAAGGTTACGATGACCGCGATCGCAAGAATCACCGGCAGCAACACCGGTGAAATCGAAATGTCGGAGTTGAAGATGGAGTGCCCGATCTGATGGGCGAGCGCGCCGCCCGCGGCAAACCCCGTCAGGCCGCCGGCTAAAGCCAGCAAGGTTGCTTCCGCGAAGAAGATCGACGCGACCGCGAACTTGCCCGCACCCAGAGCCTTCATCAGCCCAACCTCGGAACGGCGTTCGAAGATAGCGGTTGCCATGGCGGCGGAAACGGCCAGCGCGGACGCGAACAGCGCCGCCAGCGTGATCAGAAAAATCAAGCCCTCGATGCGGGTCAGCACCGCCCCCTCATTCTGCGAAACCTGCCGGATTTGCTCGGCGTGCGAATGCGGAATCGCCTCCGCTAGCTGGAAGGCGATCGACTGCGGATACGGTGAGCAATACCACCGATCGTAGATCGCGCCCGACATGCTTTTTGGGTCGCGGCGCGCGAACGCATCCTCTGGCTTGGTCAACGCGCTCACGTAAATGCGGCGGACGGCACCAGGACGTCCGAGAATCTCTTGCGCCAGGGCCATCGGCACGGTCAGGTCACCGATACCCTCTCCCACCGGCAAAATTCCGCTCACGCGCACATCACGACCCGGTGCGGATGAATTTAGCAGTGAAATCGTCATGTGATCGCCCGGCTTGAGCGAAAGTTTTTCGGCCAATGGCGCTGCCAGAACAACGTCGTTCGAGTCGTCCCCAGGCCATGCCCCGTCAGGCTTCCATGTGGGGTAGATCGAACGGATTCCGGTGACGACGCTTTCTGTCCCGTAGGTCACGCGCTTTGAAAAGTAAGTGCCCGTCAAACCCGCTGCCCCGATCGTCTGTCCGCTATGCTCGATCCTGACCGTGGCGTACAGCATCGGCGCAAAGGCGGTGATATTGTTGTGCCAGAAAATTCCCAGAATCTTGGGTAGATCGGCTTCGTTGAGAAACGCGCCATCGCTTGGCGGTTTCAGGTTGACGCCGCCAATTTCGACGTCGAGCGAATCTTCCTGAGGGGTGACAACCAGATTCGCGCCAATCGTACGCAGTTCGCGATTGATTTTGTCGCCAATGTCGGTGGCGACCGCAATCATCGCCGTTGCCACAGTCACGCCGAGCGCTATGGCCGCGCCGGCCAGCAACTTGCGCCGCTTCTGCCGCCGGAAGGATTCATAGACCAGGCGCGAGAACATGGGCTACGGTTGCGCGAACATGCGGCGACCCGCTGCGATGTCCGCCTCCTGGATGATGACCGCATCGGCGGTCTGCGTGGCCTTGAGCGGAATCGGATTGCATCCGCCTGTGGTCCCGACGGACTGCGGATTGATCGGCGCGCCGCAGTTCTTGCACACTACCCCATTGCCGCTCTTATAAAAGCCAACCGCACCGCAAATCTCGCACGCGTCGAACACCGTTGCGATCTTGCCATCCGGCTTCTCATAGAGCCAGAAGCGGACTTCGACGCCGTTCTCCTTGGCCTGGAAGCGGTGCAGGTCGCCATCAGAAATTTGTGACAGGGGAATCTTTAGCTGCCCGTTTGTGAATGTAACTTCAGCCGCCGGAGAGAGCGCACTGACGCTCTGCGAATAAATGAACTGCGCCGTCACCATCGCGATAAACACAAAGGAAAAGACGTACACCGAGCCCATCCAAAGCCGCTCGCGGCGCGCCGTCCACGCGGCTTTCCGGCGCTCGGCAGGAGAAGCCGATGCCGGTATTGGCTGCCTGGCCTTGGCGTCGAACAGAACCATCAGCGCAGCCAGCGCAAAGATGGTCACGAAGAAGAACCATTCGTTGCTGACGACGGGGCCGATGATCGCCATCTCGCGCTTCGAGGACGCAATCACGCCGCTCTCGGAAAGTTCATGCAGCCCGGAGATGAGCAGCTGCGCCGCAACCAGAAACATAATGGCCGTGGTCACGCGGAAAAACTTCTGCAGGTTGATGCGTACGCTGCCCTTGACGAAGATCACCCCAAACGCGATTGCCCCGATCACACCCAGCAGCGTGCCCAGAAAACTCATGAGTTCGGAGGAGTTCAGCGTAACCGCAGACAGAATCAAAACCGTCTCCGCGCCCTCGCGCAGCACCATCAGAAAAATGAAAATGAACAGCCCAAACCAGGCGTCGTTACCCGCCAGCAAGCCGACCTTGCTTTCAATCTCGCCTTTGAGCTTGCGTCCCGTCTTCATCATGAAAACCACCATGGTGACGACGAAGAAGGCGGCGACGAGCATGATCCAGCCTTCGAAAACGTCCTCGTTGAGGTGTGTGCGCGAAATCACGATCGCCACGCCAATGCTGCCCAGAAACGCCGCCCCCAGCGCGGCGTAAACCGTCTTGCGCAGCTCCTGGCGTCCGATCTTGGTAAGGTAGGCGAGGGTGATGCCGACAATCAGCGCGGCCTCGACCCCTTCGCGCAGCGCGATAATAAAAGCCTGAACCATTTAGTCGAGTCCCGTGATCCGGCCGATCGTTATTCGCTCGGAATTCGGTCGGGCCGGATTTTGAAAATGAATTTCAATTTCAATTTAAAGGATAGTCTCGCCCCGCCAAACGCGTCAATCCGCCGCCTCACAACCGCCTGTGATTGGGATCACACGGCGGCAACAGAGCCTTGAACGGCTTCCACGGGCATGGAGCGGATCGAGCGCGCTCGGCGGCGCCAAGGAATAAGCTGCAGGTCTCGCCGCAAGTTCCGCTATAGCCGCTTCAGAAACGCATTCGCTTCGGCCGCCCGCGGAAATAATTTCTCCTCCGCCTGAAACTCCGCCGAGTGTACGCAGCGCCGGCTCCCGCGCAGCCGTACCGGATGCTTGAGGTGCAGCATTTCGTGATAGACGATGTACTCCAACACGTATTGCGGCACGGAGAAATGGTCGAAGATGCGGCTGATGATGATGGCGTTGTGCGCCGGATCGTAATGGCCGAGAATGCGGCGCGTCTTGGTCTGGCTCCAGCTCATGCGCGGACGCGCCATCAGGCCGTGGAAGAAGCGGGTGTTTAAAGTTTCGAAGATTGCGTCCAGATCATAGAAATGCCCGCGTGCTGGACGCAGGCGCTTGCGCCCGCGCATCTGCCGCACCAAGTGGGCCTTGCGGACAATGTCGTGGCTGCCGACGTACTTCCGATAGCGCGCGGCATGTCCGCGATCGATGGGGCAGCGATACATCTTGGCCAGCAGGATGTGGGCAATCGCCCGCAGAACCGTATCCGGCGCGCCCTCCAGCAAATCGGAAAGCCGCACCAGCAGCCGTCCGTCCCGCAGCCGAATCGTATTGTTGACGTTCGCGAAGGCGAAAAATTCGATCCTCAGCTCGGGCAGGGAAGATCCGGGCCGCAACTCGCTGTAGGTTTCCTGGAAGATTTCAAGCAGCCCTGCACGCACGGTGAGTTTAGGTTAGCACGGGGACGAACTTCGGACGTCAGAGTGGTCCGACGTTCGTTTCTACTCCGGCCGTCCCTCCGCCTTCGCGCTGGCTCCGGAATTCAATTTCCTGTGCTTGGCCGCGTCTTCCTGGTTGGCCAACAGGGTGCGATGGTCGTCCATCGAACTCTCCACCGTATCCAGAGCGTTGGTCAGCACAAACTCATATTCGCGGTACTCCGTGGGATTTACTCCCGCGCCCACTTCGAGCGCGCGCAGCTTGGCCTGAAATTCCGTATCGGCTTCGAGGATCATCTTGAGCGGCTTGCGAATGTCGTCTTTGCGGTCGACGTAGGTATCGATGTTGTCGTTCAATTCGTCGTAGAGCAACTGGAAATCGTCGAGCAAATCGTGCGTCTGCTTGGCTCGGTCCGTGGTTTTTGGATCGCTCCGCATCTGCTCAAGTTTCGTCAAACGCGCGCGGGAGAACTGCACGTAAAGCGTCAGGCGCTGTCTCGGCTCCCAGCTGGCGTCACGAATCTGGTCGATCTCTGGCGCGGTCAGAGGATCGCGATGCCTTTGCGCCGCAGCCGTCGAACTGGCGCCCAGCAACAGTCCCACAACCATGCAGGCCTTTGCGATTTCAGCTTTCATTGCGCCGCCTTAGGGAACATCGCCAGCAGCAGATCGTCGCGCACGCGCTGCAAGCGGTTGATGGCCCCCTTGAGCGGGGCCTGCTCTTCGTGTGGCAGCGTGTGCAGGATGTCGTTCAGTCTTCGAATCATGCCCCGGACCGCAATCTCGGTTTGCTTCTCGCGTTTGTGCGATTGAATTGCATAGTCTCGTGCCAGTTCCGAGAACGACGTCACGTCGGTCAAATCAGCCTGTCCTCTGTCGTTTTGCGACGCAGCATAGAATTTGTCCGCTTCCGTCAACTGGCGCTCCGCAATCTCCACACAGAGACGGGGCTTTTCGCCGATTCTCGCCGCGGAAACCCGCGCCTTCAACTCATCGAGCGTCGGCTCGGCGGCAGGCATGGCCCGCGCCGTGATCGCCGCGACCAATGCGGCCACTGCCACGACCTTGCCCCAGCGAAATGGACCCCCGAGCCCGTCCATAATCCGGCCACATTAAAATCCGGCCACATCAAATCCAGCGGCAAATCACTTCCTCGGCTCAATGGCTATCAGCCGGTGTTTGGCCTGCCACTCCTGATCAGGATACTTCCCGTTGGCACTGTTAAGGAAGAGGTGATAGTTCACCGCCGCCTGCTTGTAATTCCGGAGATGGTCGAAGGCAGAGGCGCGCAGGAAATACGTCGACGGAATTTCCGGCAACATTTTTGCCCGCGCATCCAGCGCTCCAATCGTCAGCGGATAGTTCTTGTTCTCGCTGGCGGCAAATGCCAGGTCGCCGTAGGCCTCGGCCAAGTCCGGTTTTAGCTTCACGGTAATCAGCAATTCCTGCTGCGCCTCAGCAAATTTCTTTTCGCGAAGCAGGCTTTGCCCCAGGCTGCGGTGCAGCTCGGCATCGTTCGGTTGGGATGCGACCAGAACGCGATATGCTGCCTCGGCCTGATCATTTTTTCCGACCGCGCTATACAGATCCGCCAGATCGCGCTGCACTGAGGCATCCTGCGGCGCGAGCTTTACTCCCGTCTGCAACTCGGCAATGGCCGGTTCATTCTTGCTCTCTGCCGCCAGCACGCGCCCCAGCTGAATATGTGCTCCCGCATCGTTGGGATGCGCCGCAACCACCTTGCGAAGATATTCCTCGGCGTCAGGGAAGCGCCGTCCGCGCATGTAGATATTCGCCAGCGCGATCGTTGCGTCCGACGAAGGATCAAGCGCAACCGCCTGTTTATATTCGTCGATGGCCGCTGAGGTCTTGCCGTCCTTCTCGAGCAACACACCGGCTGCCAGATGCGGTTCCGCATCTTTCGGCTGCAAAGCAGCTGCCTGCCGATAAGCCGCAATCGCCTCTTCCGGCTTGGTCGTTTCCAGCACGCGGCCAAGCGACAGCCACGCCCGCGCGTGCCCCTCGGCAACGTGAGCAGTGGGTTTGAGTTGCGTGGCGGCACGCAGGAATTGCTCCGCCTCTGGCTGTCCCGTCTTGGCTAGCTGTAGTCCTAAATTCAGATTCGACTCGAAGACATCCGGCTTCGCCGCCACCGATTTACGGTACGCGGCAATCGAATCCCCGACTTTGCCCATGCCGTTTTCCGCAAAACCCAGATCGAACCATGCCTCGTAATTCGTCGCATCGGCAGCCACTACTTTTTGCAACAGAGGTTCGGCCCCAGCGTAGTCATGCTTCTGAATGAGCGTTTCCGCCTGCCCAAGCTCGGGTGCCGGCGCATCCGCTTCGGCAATCTGGATATGATGCGCGCCCTTGTGATGCGTTTTGCTAGACGAAGAACTCCTGTCTTGCGATTTGGCTTGATCGGAAGCAGATTGCCCGGAAACGGGCTGCCCCGGCGCTTGCGGGGAATTCTGCGAATTGGTTTGCGTCGACGTCGAGACCGCGCCCGCAGCCTGAGCCGGCGCGAATCCGCACGCAGCCGCAAGCGCCAGAAGCGTCACAACCGCCACAACCGCCACAACCGCACCCTTACGACCGCCCATTGGAACGCGATGCCCCATTGCCGTTCAGAATACGCGCCAGATATTTTCCCGTGTAAGAGCCCGGAAGTTTCGCAATCGCCTCGGGCGGGCCGGCCCCTACCACTTTGCCGCCGCGACTTCCGCCTTCCGGCCCGAGATCGATCACCCAATCCGCCGTCTTGATCACCTCAAGATTATGCTCAATCACGACAATCGATCCCCCTGCCTCTATCAGACGTCGAAATGCGGCCAGGAGTTTGCTGACGTCATCAAAATGCAGGCCGGTTGTAGGCTCATCGAAAATGTAGAGCAGGCGCTGTTTGGGACGCGGCTCGCCGTTCCCTCGTCCCGGCCGACCTGACTCGCGCGCTGCCGGCTGCAGGTGCGCCGCCAGCTTCATGCGTTGCGCCTCGCCACCGGATAGCGTAGTTGCCGACTGACCCAGCCGCAGATATCCCAAACCAACTTCCTCCAGCGATCGCAGTTTTTCGGTGATCTTCGGAGCCTCGGCGAAAAATTTCAGCGCTTCCTTCACGGTCAGGTTCAGCACCTCATGAATATTTTTGCCGTGGTAACGGACCTCGAGAACCTGCGCTTTATAACGCATGCCCTTGCACTCTTCACAAATCAGCTCCACGTCGGCCAGGAATTGCATTTCGACCGTGACTGTGCCGTCACCCTGACAAACTTCGCAGCGGCCTCCCGGAATGTTGAAGGAAAAGTGACCCGCTGTCAGCCCGCGCTTTTTCGATTCCGGCAGGGAAGCGAACAGCTCGCGGATCGCGTCAAACGCCTTGATATAAGTGACCGGATTCGAGCGCGGAGTGCGCCCGATCGGCGATTGATCGACCAGCACAACTTCGTCAATGTACTGATCGCCGGCGAGGCTCTCCCAGGTTGCCGCAGGACTGGTTGTTCCGTTTCCCGGCTGTTGTTTAGCTTGTGCTAATGCCCGATACAGCACCTGATGCAACAGCGTCGATTTGCCCGAGCCGGAAACGCCGGTGATGGCGACGATCATGCCTAGAGGAATGGTAATGTCGACATTCTTCAGATTGTTGGCACGCACTCCGCGGATGGTGATCTGCTGCGCACCAGGCTTGCGCCGCAGCGCAGGCGCGAGAATGCGCAGGTCCTCCGAAAGATAGCGCCCAGTCAGCGAAGTGGTGTTGTGCACGATCTCGTCATACGTTCCCGCCGCCACCAGCCTGCCGCCATTTTCTCCCGCGCCCGGACCGAGATCGAGAATGCGATCCGCCGCCCGCATGATGTCCGGATCGTGTTCGACCACCAGAATCGTATTTCCGAGATCGCGCAGGCCGTGAAGGATCTTGATCAGCCGTTGCGTGTCGCGCGGATGCAGCCCAATCGAAGGTTCGTCGAGCACATAGAGTGTTCCGACCAGCCGCGATCCCAACGAAGTCGCCAGTTGAATGCGCTGCGCCTCGCCGCCGGAAAGCGTCGACGAGAGCCGGTCGAGCGTGAGATATTCCAGTCCCACGTCATTCAGGAAACGCAGCCGCTCGCGGATTTCTTCCAGCAACCTATCGGCGATCTCAGCTTGCTCCACGGTCAATTCGAGCCCGGAGAAAAATCGGAGCGCATCTTCGACCGTCAGGGCGCAGACTTCGCAAATGTTCTTGCGGTTGATCTTCACCTGCCGCGCTTCCAGCCGCAGCCGCGATCCATTGCACGCCGGACACAGCGAGTATCCGCGATAACGGCTCAGAAACACCCGCACGTGCAGCTTGTATTTCTTGCGCTCCAGATGACTGAAAAATCCGCGCACGCCCAGGAATTTTCCTTCGCCGTTCAGCACCAGATTGCGCTGTTCCTCTTCCAGGTCAGCCCAGGGCACATCGAGCGGGATGCCAGCCTGTTTGGCGTACCGTTTCAGGTCGGTGAACAGTGGACGATATTTCGGCTTGGTCCACGGCTCAATCGCGCCCTCGGCTAGAGTTTTCAGCTTGTCGGGAATGACCAGATCGAGGTCGAAATCGATCGTATTGCCGAATCCCTGGCAACGCGGACAGGCGCCATACGGATTGTTGAACGAGAAAAGCCGCGGTTCCGGCTCTTCATAACGCAGGCTGCAATCCTTGCATTCAAACCGCTGCGCAAAGCGAAGCGTGGAGTTTGCCAGCGTGCGGCGGGCACTGCCCTCGTCCTCGTCCTCTGCGGGAATCTCAAAGATCACCTCACTGGATTCCCGGTAAGCTGTCTCGATCGCATCCACCACCCGCGATCGCGAGTCGGCAGAAACCGCCAGCCGATCCACCAGCACAAATACCGGCTGCCCGAAGTCGATATCGAGCAAAGACTCCGGTGTCGAAAACTCAAACACTTGCCCCGCCTGATACAACCGGTTAAATCCGGCCTTCCGCAGATCAAACAGCCGCGTCTTCAGAGCCTCACTCAACTGCGCGGCTGGCGCTCCAGAGCCGGGTGCCCCACTTCTGGCCGGTCTTGCCAGAGGTGGGGACTTTCTCGCCTTCGTCGAACGGCCGGCCTTGCTCTCTGGCTGCTGCGCTGCCGGCGTCGATCTCTGCAGCGGGAACAGCACCTGCAACCGTGTTCCCGACTCCAGCCGCAGAATCGTATCCGCAACTTCGTCGACCGTGTCCTTTTTCACCTCGCGCCCGCAATTCGCGCAATACGTCCGGCCGACGCGCGCGAACAAGAGCCGCAGGTAGTCGTAAATTTCAGTGGCCGTCGCCACCGTCGACCGCGGATTCCTTGTCGTATTTTTCTGCCGGATGGCAACCGCCGGCGCAATCCCGTCAATCGTGTCTGCGTCCGGCTTCTCGATTCGTTCCAGAAACTGCCGCGCATAGGCTGATAGCGACTCCACATAGCGCCGCTGTCCCTCGGCATAGATCGTGTCAAACGCGAGCGAAGACTTGCCCGACCCGGAAACGCCAGTTACCACCGTCAGCGTATTATGAGCCACCTCGAAATCGATGTTCTTGAGGTTATGCACCCGCGCTCCCCGGACCACGATGTTTTCCGTGGCCGTGGTCCTGGAGGAAGACTCAGAAGAAGTCGGGACTGAGGACATTTGATTCCGCGTCGGCAAGTTCCTCGTTCCCGAGCGGAGTTCACCCGGAGACTTCCGAACAGCCTGCCGAAACTACTTATTATAAAGGCTACGGACCGGCGCGGCTGGAGTCCTTGTAAGAGGTGTGGTGGGATCGAGGTCAGGTTGTGGAAAACTGGCTTACTGAAACTTCTTTCCTCAGTACTTTACTGTATTGGCTGAGGGGAACCGCTTCGGTACTCTCGCCTTCCGGGCGGTGATAGATTCGGCATAGTAGGTTCAGTCCGAAGCGCGGTTCCCTTTGTAGGATCACTCTTCCGAAGAGGCAATTTATCACTGCTCGCTTATCTTTTTAACCGCGATTCTTCTTCGGTTTCCCTTGGCCCTTCAGTCAGGCTCTCTTCATTCTCTCGATCCCGGCGCCGTCCGTAGCAAAACGCAGCTCCCACCCCAACCGTCATCCCCAGGGGCGCAATCAGCATGATGAGAATGGCCCGATTCAGCGCCCGCTGCCCATCCTTGGGCGTGGCCCTCGCAGTGGCGTAGCACATCGCGCAGCCTTGCGCGAACGCTGGTACGGCTGGCATCGCCAGAGTCAGCCCAAGCAGCAGAATTGACAGCCGGGCTCGCAAAGACATTCTTCTCGGTCCGCGCATGCAGATCGCGCGCTTTGCGGTAAGGTCTTTCATTTCACTCCCAACTTTAATATCCGGTCGGCATCCGGGAAGAAAAAGAAATACATAATGATGAAGCAGGTCGTCACCGCAATCACCAGCATCCAGCGCATCAGCGCGGTCTCAAACTTCAAGTGCATGAAATAGCCGATAATCAGCGCCGACTTGATGACCGATAACATCAGCAGCAGTTCGAGCATGTGCACCGCCGCCATGACTCCGTTGTGGTAACCCAGCCACACCTCAATTCCGGTCAGTACCAGCAACGCTCCCCACACCCAGAAATACTGCCCTTTGCTGTCGTCGTGTGCCACGGCATCGTGCATTCCAAACCCTCCACACTGTTACGGATCGTCCTACGAAATCTTCGTCGACATCAAATAAACCAGCGGGAAGATGAACATCCAAACCAAGTCAACGAAGTGCCAATACAGTCCCGAGACTTCCACATCATGCGCGTCATAATCTTTCGACTTGAGGAACAGAATGATCGAGGCCACGATCAGCCCAAGCAGCAGCGCATGAATGCCGTAATGAAAAACATTGTCCGAGGGGATCAACAGGAAACCCGCCAGCCACAGCCCGCCTAAAATCGGCAAAAACCATTTGCGCAGCGCGACCACGCCCAGATAAATCACACCGATGGTGACATGCAGCATGTGCATGGCAGTCAGCCCAAAGAAAGTTGCGGCGAACTGCGGAACATTCTTCGAGACGTCTGCCAACTCACCCGCCGTAGCGCCCGCCGGCACCGGAAATCCCGGCAGCGTCAGGCCCTCGCCGATCAGTTTGCTCCACTCCATCGCGTGCAGCACGATGAACGCGGTACCAAATGCCATGGTAGCCAGCAGCCAATTCCGCACCCACGCCCGGTCTCCGCGCTGCGCCGCGAAAACACCCAGGACCATGGTCAGAGAACTCGACAGCAGGCATGCCGTCATGATCGTGGCGTTGCTGATGCTGGCCACGTGAAACGGCGTCGGCCAAGGAACGGTATAGAGCCGGTTGTAGCTGAAGGCAAACAGCAGCGCTCCGAACGTGAGCGAGTCCGAGGCCAGAAACAGCCACATACCCACTTTTTTCGAGTAAGCCCCAAACAGCGGCGCCTCATAGCCTCCTGGCATTCCATGTTCGACAGCAGCGGCATCAGACATTTCCTAATGTTCCCCTTTCAATCAGTGGCCAGTGGTAAGTCATCAGTGGCCAGTAAAAAACGTTTGGAACTCACCACTGATTACTAGCCACGACCACTTCCTTACCGCGCTAGCCCCAACAACGCAAAAATATAAACCCACAACACCAGCATGAAGTGCCAGTACCACGCTGAGATGTCTACCACGATCCGCCGCGCCTCGGGCGGTTTGTGCCGCAGCGTAGCGCTCGCCGCCCACAGCAACGCCAGTATTCCTCCGGCCAGGTGAACTGCGTGCGCCACTGTCAGCAGAAAGGCGAACGAACTGCTCGGATTCGTACTCATGTAGAATCCGCGATTGTGCAGTTCCCCCCACGCCAGCCACTGCCCGGCAAGAAATCCAAATCCCAGCAGCATCGTAATTCCTAACCACGGGAACGTTCGTTCGCTCCCCAGGGAAATGCCCGGAATCGATTTCAGGGGGGCCAGCGCAGCCTGCCGCGCCGCCTGGCGTCGCGCTAGTTCCATCGTCACGCTGCTGACCAGGAGCAACGCCGTATTGATGAAGAGCAGCGCCCACGGCAGGTGCACCTCGCCCCAGTCGTGTATGTAAGTGCTCGACGAGTCGTCAAACGTTGGCAGCCCTTTGCGGACAATGTAAGCGCTGGTCAGCGAGATGAACACCATGCAGACGGTCGCGATCGCGCAGATTAATCCCAGTCGCGCGCGCCGCAGCCGCGCTCCGTAATCCGGACCGTTGCCGCCGCGCCCGTCATCGCCTCCGCCCGAGGGCGGCGCCGGCGGCTTGATCCCGCCAACGTGATCATCAATCGGAGTGGTTGGAGTATAGGTTGCCATAACTACTTAGTGCATCAATGCGTCGCAACGGTTGCCGGGTCGGTCTGCATCACATAATCTCTCGACGCACCCGGCACTCCGTATTCGTACGGCCCATGATGCACCACGGGCGTCACGCCGCCGAAGTTGTCGTGCGGCGGTGGAGTCGTCGTGGTCCACTCCAGCGTTGTCGCCTCCCACGGGTTGTCGCTCGCCTTTGGTCCCTTGAACATGCTCCAGAACAGGTTGATCACGAAAATGAACTGCGCCGTAATGGTAATGATCGCCGCATAGGTCATAAAGGTCTGCAGCGGAATCAGCTTCGTCTGGTAAGCGACTTCGGTGAACTGCGAGTAGCGCCGCGTCTGCCCTGCCAGTCCCAGATAGTGCATGGGCATGAAGATCGCGTACGTTCCCGCCAGCGTGATGAAGAAATGCACGCGTCCCCAGGTTTCGTTCATCATCCGCCCAAACATCTTTGGGAACCAGTAATAGGTGGCCGCGAAAATTCCGAAAATCGCCGCGACGCCCATGATCAGATGGAAGTGTCCCACCACGAAATAAGTGTCATGCAACTGAATATCGAGCACCGGCTGTGCCAGGAAAGGCCCGCTCAGCCCGCCTGAAACAAACAGCGATACAAACCCGATGGCATACAGCATTGGCGTTTTGAAACGAATGCGGCCCTTGTACATCGTCCCCAGCCAGTTGAAGGTCTTGATGGCTGAAGGCACGCCGATGCACATGGTCAAAATCGAAAAGGCGAACGCGGAGTAGGGGCTCATCCCACTCATGAACATGTGATGGCCCCACACCATGAAGCCGAGGAACCCGATCGAGAGCATGGCGTAGACCATGGCTTTGTAGCCGAAAATCGGCTTGCGCGAAAACGTCGAAAGAATCTGCGACGTCACGCCCATGCCTGGCAGAATCGCGATATAAACCTCTGGGTGTCCGAAGAACCAGAACAGATGCTGCCACAGCAGCGGCGATCCGCCTCTGTGCTGCATCACCACTCCGTTCACCACCACCAGCGGAACATAAAAGCTGGTGCCCATGTTGCGGTCGAGTAGCAGCAGAATTCCCGCCGAGAGCAGTACGCCGAACGCAAGCAAGCCCAGGATCGCAGTGATGAACCATGACCATACCGTCAGCGGCATGCGCATCAGGGTCATGCCCTTGGCCCGCAGATCCAGCGTTGTCGTAATAAAGTTCAGCGCACCCATCAACGAGGCAACGCAAAAAATGGCAATACTGGTGATCCACAAATCCGCGCCCAGTCCCTCGCCCGGCCCGGCCGCCTGCACCGCGCTCAACGGCGGATATCCAGTCCACCCATGCAGCGGCGCGCCGCCGGTCACGAAAAATGCGGCGATGATCACCACAAATCCGACGAACGTTGTCCAGAACGACAGCATGTTCAATACCGGAAACGCCATGTCCGGCGCGCCAATTTGAATCGGCAGCACATAGTTTCCGAACCCGCCCTGCGGCGCCGTGGTCAGCACGAAAAACACCATGATCGTTCCGTGCATGGTCAGCAGGCTCAGATACGTCTCCGGCTTGATCTCGCCGATCAGCGGCAACACCGCTGCCGGCCAAATCAAGTGAATGCGCATCAGCAGCGAGAGGAACATCCCCACGAACACCGCGGTGAGTGCCAGGAAAAAATACTGAATGCCAATCACTTTGTGATCGAGGCTGAAAACATATTTCCGAATGAACCCCTGAGGAGCGTGCCCGTGCGAATTCTCCATAGCGACCATTACTGTTTCTCCGCCTCCCGCGCCGCCAGCCACTTATCGAAATCTTCCTGGCTGACAACATGAACCATGCCGTGCATCTTGTAATGACCCAGCCCGCACAATTCCGCGCAGGCAATTTCGTAATCGCCAATCACGGTGGGCTTGAGGTGCATGTGAATATTGAGCCCAGGAACCGCGTCCTGCTTGAACCGCAGCGATGGCACGAAGAAGCTGTGAATCACATCCACCGACCGCAGGCTCAAATCGACTTCGCGATTCACCGGCAGAAACATCGTGCCGGTCACCACGTCATCTTTGGCCGCTGGATCCGACGTATTCAGTCCCACGGCCGCTTCGCCGCCCGCCGAAGGATCCATCAACTTAGGACTGGTCGTGCCGTACTTACCGTCCGGCCCCGGATACCGGAAGTACCAGGCAAACTGCATGCCGGTCACCTCCACTTTCACCGCATCGGCCTCAGGCGGATCGAACCGCTGGCTCGCCCACACATTGCTTCCCATGAGGTTCAGCCCGATGAATAGGACCGCCGTCAATGCGGTCCAGATAATTTCCAGCTTCGTGTTCCCGTGCGAGTACGCCACCGGTGGCGACGACGAAGTCTCCTGATACTTCCACACGATGTAGCCGAGTCCCAACTGGGCCGCGAGAAACACAATGCCCATCAGGATGAAGGTGAGAACGAATTGATGGTCGATCCACGGCGCCACCGCGGATGCCCCGGCGGGCAGCCACCAAGTCTTGGCGGCGAAAAAATACGTGCTGACCAGAGTGATCAGCCAGATCAATACCAGTAACGCGAGGCCCATTCCTAACCCCTCCTCAACGCTGAGGACGACACGAAAGGATTCCCCCACGGCCGCCGCCGCGCCCCACAGCGCAAGCAACAGTCGGCGGCGAGTGTACCACAGCCGCGCGCGAAAAAATCAAGCAGTCGCTGAGGAAAAAAATCAGAAGCCCACACATGAAGAGCCGGGCGGATCGAGACAACCGGGGAAGAATCAACACGACCTCAGCCTGGAATCAGGTCTGTGAATACAAAGTGATCGCGAATCACCTTCTCGCCGGTCGAAATCGGGAGAACCTTACCGAGCATCGGTCCTGCATACACAAACGAATGGAATTCGCCGCGTTCGCCGCAAGGGTCTGCTGTGTCGGGCAAGGCTGCGAGCAAGGCTTCGTCGAATTCGCGACCCGCGAACGACCCGTCCAGCTTTTCGGTGTCGATGCAGGTCAACTTGGCGCGCACGCCCGCTGCAATCATTTCCTGTGCCAACGCGCGCGTCGGCAATCCCCACACCGGAAAGATCGGAGTGAGGCCTGTGCCGAACAATTGCTTCTCGCGGTAGGCGCGCACATCCTCGAGAAACAGGTCGCCAAAAGCTACTCCATACACGCCTTCCGCAACCGCTTTTGCGCAAGTCCGAGCCATCAGCGATTCATACTGTTCGTTGGAACATGGCCAAGGCAGCGGCACGGCCCAGAGTGGAAGGCCCGCAGCGGTAGCCTGCCGTTGCACCAGCTCTCGCCGGACCGCGTGCATGGCCACGCGATCAGCCTCCTCGTTGAATGTCGTCAGCAGCCCAACGACTTCATACTCACCGCGCTGGCGGAGAAGATGCAGACTCCACGCGCTGTCCTTCCCGCTGCTCCACGACAGAAGAATGCGCTTCATAAATCTGAAGTTATCCGGGTACCCCGCTCCTGGCTGGTTTTGCCAGAAGTGGGGATTCTGACTTTTCACCGAGTGGCCAATCCGTGAAATCCATGGCTAAGCCTTCTATTTTTCCGACCACTCCGGCACTCTTCCCGGCGTCCAGGGAGCGCCGGCACCTTCCATGTCTTTCTGCAGCTTAGCCAAGTCAACTTCAACCAGCGTGTGAAGTTTGGAGAGCTGCTCGCCAAACTCGCCCGCCGCAATATCGTAGGACTCGATGTGCGACTGCGTCGGCTTGGCCAGCGAGAACCGTTCGCCCTCGAGGATCGAGTCAACGCGCTGGTCGATCGAGGAAGGAATCGGCTCGCTGTGCTTCGCGATCTCGACATCGCCGCGTAGTGCGCGCAAAATCTCTCGGTCCTGCTGCTCGATCGAATCGGCAACGGCGCCCAGTTGCTTTTCAACCGCCGGAGTCTCGCGCAGCGCTTCGCGAATCTTCGTCAACCGCGATTCAACATCCTCTGCCACTTGCAGCGCCCCGTTGACCGCGCGATACAGCCGCGCCGTTTTGCGCAAAAATTCCTCCTGTGCCGTCCGATCGGCCGGGGTCATGTTGGAAGCCCCCTCCGTCGTCACCTTGAACGACTGGGGTCCGGCAACCTCGGCCACCATACCGCCAACCTTTTCGAACATGCGCACCGAGTACGTGCCCGAAATGACCAGCGGTCCTTGCCCGGTGGCATCGGGAAAATCTTCGTCTTCTTCCGGATCGCGCTTGCTGACCAATCGCGATGCCGGATATCGCAGATCCCACGCCACGCGCTGAAATCCCGCGTCAGTCGAGCCGTCCACTCGCCGGATCGCCGTTCCGCTGTCGTCATACACCACGAAATACAACTCCGGCTTCGCTTCTTCCGCCTCGGCTCGCAGCTCGTCGTTCGTCGGATACGGCAGCGTCTCATTTTTCTTCGCTGCCTCTTTCTCTGCATCCTGCCGCTTCTCTTTCTTCGTCTTGATCTTCTCTTTCAGATAAGCCGTAAAAACGGCGCCATACGGAGGATTCTCCGCGGTGAAGTAGGCGTCGCCCTGAAAGCCTTTTCCGCGACCGCCCAGCGGATGACGCTGGATATACATGAGCGCATCCTTCACCGGAAACATCGCCGCCGCTTGCTCCACCGATTCCGCTTTGATCTGACGCAACGGCGTGATGTCATCCAGCACGTAGAACCCGCGGCCGAAGGTCGCAATCACCAGATCGCCCTCGCGCGCCTGTATCACCATGTCGCGCACCGCGATCGTCGGCAGGCCGCCTTTCAGCTGCACCCAGTGGCTGCCGCTGTCGATGGTGAAGAACGCGCCAAACTCCGTCCCGGCAAACAACAGATTCGGATTGGCCGTATCCTCCGCAAATGCCAGCACCGGGCCGTTCTCCGGCAGGTCGCCCGCAATCGAAGTCCAGGTTTTTCCCGAGTCCGTCGATTTCAGCAGATAGGGTTTGAAATCCTCATTCTTGTGATTCTCAAATGCCGCGTAGACCGTGCCCTCGTCAAAATGCGATGCCGCTAACCGGCTTACATAAGTCATCTCCGGTACGCCGGGAAATTTCTCGTACTTCGTCCAATTTGCTCCGCTGTCGTTCGTAACCTGAATCAGCCCGTCGTCGGTGCCAACATAAATCAGCCCTTCTTTTTTCGGAGACTCGGCCAGCGCCACAATATTTCCGTAGAACGAGGTCGAAGTATCCTTGGCGACCGCGTCCGGACCCCACACCTTGCCCATCACCGGCAGCTTGTTGCGGTCGATCTGCCGCGTCAGATCGCCCGAGATCTCCTTCCACGTGTCTCCGCGATCGTCGCTGCGAAATAATTTGTTCGCTGCGAAATAAAGCCGGGTGTGCGAGTGCGGACTGATGATGATCGGCGAATCCCAGTTCCAGCGCAGCGGAGATTCGCCTTTGCCTTCGAGCGGCTGCAGCGTCAACTCCTGGCCGGTAGGCTTATCGAATCGAATCAGCACGCCATACTGCGACTCCGAATAAATCGTGTTCGGGTCGGCCGGATCCACCTGCGACCGGAATCCGTCTCCCCCCGTGGTCACAAACCAATCCGAATTCACAATTCCATTCACGCTGTGCGTGCGCGTGGGCCCACACCACGAAAAATAATCCTGCGTGCCGCCGCACACGTTGTAGAAGGGAACTGCGTTGTCCGCCGCCAGATCGTAGAACTGCATGGTTGGCAGGTTTGCCTTGAACTGCCACGACTTCGCGTCGTCCCAGGTTTCCGCCATGCCGCCGTCTGACCCGAGCAGCCAGTGCTTGGTATTCTCCGGATCGATCCACAGCACGTGATTATCGCCGTGATGATTTTTCTCGTTCACTTTTTGAAGCGTCTTGCCTCCGTCGCGCGATTCGCGCAGTTCTACATTCATCACAAAGATGCGATCGACATTCTTCGGATCGGGCACGATCCGCGCGTAATACATCGCTCCCTGATCGAAGTCGTTGCGCCGTTCCCAGGTCGCGCCCTTATCGCTCGATCGAAAAATTCCGCCCTTGCCGTCGGCCGCTTCGATCGTCGCGTACACCACGTTCGGATCCGCCGGCGAAACCGCCAGCCCGATCCGTCCCATGTTGACCGTCGGCAATCCAGACTTCAATTTGTTCCAGGTCGCGCCCGCGTCGGTTGATTTATAGATTGCGCTCTCCGGCCCGCCATCGATCATGGTGAACACATGCCGCCGCCGCTGATAGGCCGCCGCATAAACAATGTCCGGGCTCGACGGATCAAGCGCCACGTCCACCACGCCGGTGTTCTCGCTGATGGTCAGCACGGCCTTCCAGGTCTTTCCTCCGTCCACCGTCTTGTAAAGTCCGCGATCGCCACCGGGCCCCCACAGCGGACCCTCTGCCGCGACGTAGACCACCCTCGAGTCTCGTGGGTCGATCACCACCCGCCCAATATGCTCCGATTTTTTCAGCCCCAGATTCTGCCAGTCCTTGCCGCCATCGTCCGATCGGTAAATTCCATCGCCATACGAAACGCTGCGCTGCGAATTCGACTCACCTGACCCCACCCAAACCACGGAAGCATCATTCGGATCGAGCGCTACCCAGCCGATCGAATACGAGCCCTCGCCATCAAACACCGGAGTCCAAGTCGTCCCATCATTCACCGTTTTCCACACTCCGCCGGACGCCACTCCGACGTAGTATTCGAATTTGTTTTTTGGATTCACCGCAATCGACATCACCCTCCCCGACTCAACTCCCGGCCCAATGGACCGAAACTTCAGGCCCGAAAAAGTCTCGGCATTCATCCCCGGCTTCTTCTCATCCGTGCCCTCTTCTTTTTTCTTCGGGGTTTCCTTCTTGTAGTCCTTCTTCTGAACTTTCTTCTGATCCGACTTCGACGATTCTTGGGTGACAGGAACATCGCCAGATTTGTTCTGCGCGGTCGAGGCTACGAAAGCGAAGAAAAAGATGGAGACAAGAAAAGACAAAATTGCGATTCGTTTCATGACGTGCTCCGATCAGGCTGTGGCAAAGATTTCCCGAGAGCGATAGGTATACAGGAATCCCGGGAAAGAATCATCAGGGCTCAGAGGAAAGCCGCCAATTTTGGCCAATGTGCATCAGGGTTTGCCACAAAAACAAAAAGGCCGCAGGCATTCTGCCTGCGGCCGTACTTGCAGCAAACTACCAGATCAGAGTCACCACGCCCGCCATAGCGATCGTATTCGCGTTGTGAATGATGAAGGTGTCCCAGAGTTACCGTCCATCCGCTAAAATCCTTCCATGCGCAGCAAGGCTCACGGCCACGACCCGCACGACCGGCCCAGGAAAAACCACTGCTTCGCCTGCGGCCCCGACAATCCCGAAGGCATGCACCTCAAATTTGGCCTCGACGAAGAGCGCCAGACTTTCGTGTGTAACTTCCGCCTCGGCAAGCGTTACAGCGGACCACCCGGCCACTGCCACGGCGGCATCATCGCGACCATCCTCGACGACGCCATGGGCAAGGTCAACAAACTGCGCAACGTGGTCGCGCTCACTCGGGAAATGACCGTCGAATACCTCAGGCCCGTGCCATTACACAAACCGCTGCGCGTCGAGGGCAGGGAAGTGGCCGTCCACGGCCGCCAGCACATCAACATGGCCGAAATCACGAATGAGAAAGGCGAAATCCTGGCCCGCAGCAAAGGCATCTTCATCGCCATCGACCCGGAAAAAATGTTCGCCAGATTCGTGGAAAGATAACTGTCAGCTCTCAGCCATCACCAAGAAGGAAGGGACGGTTGCCCCATCTTTCTTTCGCGTTCTGTGCGAAAGAGGGTGGGGACTTTGACTTTGATGTTCCTTAGGATTACGCAGACCGCCGCATCCTCCGCGGGGTACCGCGAATTGTGAATGCCCTGTAAAATGGAAAGCAAGCGGCGCCGATCTGCAAACTTCGACGCCCACTAACGGCTGATAACTGACAGCTGATTCTTCGCGCTTGCGAAAAGGTATCCACAGGTTCAACCACATGTCCCAAAATAACGGCAACTCGACCAGCACCAGCCTCCGCCTCAAGACCGGCCTCGCCGAAATGCTCAAAGGCGGCGTCATCATGGACGTCACCAATGCCGAGCAGGCCGTCATCGCCGAAAAAGCCGGAGCCGTCTCCGTCATGGCCCTCGAGCGCGTGCCTGCGCAAATCCGCGCCGAAGGCGGCGTCGCCCGCATGGCCAGCCCTAAGAAGATTCGCGAGATCATGGCCGCCGTCTCCATCCCGGTCATGGCCAAGTGCCGCATTGGACATTTCGCCGAAGCCCAGATTCTGCAGGAACTCGGCGTCGACTACATTGACGAATCTGAAGTCCTCACCCCCGCCGACGAAGCGCACCATGTCGATAAGCACGCCTTCAGCGTCCCGTTCGTCTGCGGCGCGCGCAATCTCGGAGAGGCCCTGCGCCGCATCGCCGAAGGCGCCGCCATGATCCGCACCAAAGGCGAAGCCGGCACCGGAGACGTAGTTCACGCCGTCAAGCACATCCGCCAGATTGTGCAGGAAATGAAAATCTTAACCGTGCTAGGCGAAGAGGAGCTCTACGCGAAAGCCAAAGAACACGGCGCGCCATACGAATTGATCAAACTCGTAGCGAAGGCAGGGAAGTTACCGGTACCGAATTTCAGCGCGGGAGGAATTGCGACACCAGCCGACGCCAGCCTGGTCATGCAACTAGGAGCCGAAGCCGTCTTCGTAGGCAGCGGCATTTTCATGAAGGACTCGACCACCTTTGCCGATCCCGCCGAAGCCGAGAAGCGAGCGCGAGCAATAGTCCAAGCCGCCACGCACTACCAAGACCCTAAAGTGTTACTTGAAGTCAGCGAAGACCTGCAGGGTGCGATGAAAGGTCTGGCAGTTTCCGGCCTCGACGAAGCCCACATGCTGCAAACGCGGGGATGGTAACTCAATCCTTCGCTGTTTAGGTCAGGACGGGAAAGGCGATGCGTGAAAAGCCAACTCTTGCCCGCTGGCGACGGACGCACCTACGGACGGCAAGAAGCCACCCAACAGAGTTCCAGGCTAAGTTCGACTCGAGGAAGCCATGCCACTGGGTCGTCAAACCGCGCGATTAATCGCGATGCTTTGCCCGGCGGTTGCGGCGGCTGCTCCCATCCAAGCCTCGCGTGCACCGGGACGCAGCGTCGCCCCCTAGAGGCGTCATCCCGAAGCCCCGCGCTTTCACCAGCGGGGCGAGGGATCTCGCGTGCAGCGCCACTGTCCCGGCATTCGCAACTGCAAGCCCCGCCGATGTTCATCCGTCACAGACATGGGTTGCCTGTGGATGCTACAGATAAGCTCCGCGGCAGATCCCTCTCTCCGCCTGAAGAACGGCTGCGCTCGGGATGACGCACTCCGGAGGGCCAAAACGCATGGCCGAGCCCAAACGCCTCCACGTCTACATCATGACGAATGGGCCGCGCTCCCACGTCCTCTACACGGGCGTCACGGGCGACCTGAGCCGTCGCGTGTTCGAGCAAAAGAATAAACTCGTACCCGGTTTCACTAGCCGTTACAACCTCACCCGACTTGTCTACTACGAATGCTTCGTTTATCCAATATTTGTGTCTCGCTTCCCAATCTGGACCATAGGCCAGGGTTCAGCCGCCAGTCCCGGGTTCGCCCGCGAGATAAAAATCCATCGGGCTGTTGGGAGGCGGCTGGTGGCCCAGCATGCGAATCATGCCGACGACCTGTCCGCGATGCAGCTGAGAATGTTCGATAACGTGCCGCAGAATTTTCCAGCGCGGCAAGCGCCGCTCAATCCCCTGCGATTCACTCCCGCCGGGAAGCTGCAGATTGAGTTCGACTTCTAACGAAGTCTCCGACACTTCTTCCACCCAGTGCTCGAAGCCATCCCACAGGTCAGGCCATTTCTGCGCAAGGAGGTTCAGCGATAACGCCGGCCCTGGATCCGGCGGCAACCGCCAGGTTCCGAGGTCCGCGGTGGTCTGCAAACAATCGAGCCAGACTCTTTCGCCGTCGTAGGTATGGCAGAGAGTCGAGAGAATATTCGTGTGCGAGATGCGGAAGTCGCGCGCCAGTTCTTCGGCCGTCAGAGCGGCGCAGGCCTCAAGCAACAGCCGATCAGCCCACGCAGACCGGCGAACATCGGTGAGCAGCAATTGTTTGCCGAGCAACACGGGAAAAGTATATACGCGTGCGAAGGGTGCAGGCCGGGAACTACGCATCCGGTAAAATCGAATCCATATGAAGATCGGCGTTCTCGCCCTGCAAGGCGATTTTGACGCGCACCGCCGCCGGCTCGAAGAGCTGGGCGCAGAAGTCGTGCTGGTCAAAAAGCCCGAACAATTCGACGACATCGACGGCCTAGTCATCCCGGGCGGCGAATCCGGCACATTCCTGAAGTTGCTCGGTGAAGACGGTTTCGCGAAGCTGAAAGAATTCGTTCACGCCAAGCCCACCTTCGGCACCTGCGCTGGAGCCATCCTGCTCGCAACCGAAGTTGAGAATCCCGCGCAGGCCGGACTGGGCGCGCTCAACATCCGCATACGCCGCAACGCCTACGGACGCCAGATCGACAGTTCCATCCGCCAAGGCAAATTCATGGCGCATCCTATGCCCGGCGATCCGCATGACGCAGCCACCCGCGAGACGCCACTCGAAATGGTTTTCATCCGCGCCCCCAAAATCGAGCACGTCGGAGAGGGAGTCGAAGTCATCGCGACGGAAGGAAACGATCCCGTGGCAGTACGGCAGGGAAACGCGATGGCCGCGACGTTTCACCCCGAACTCTCCGCCGACACCCGCGTCCACCGGGCCTTCCTGGATCTCGTCAAGAATCGTGCCAAGTAGAGGAAAGTAAAGGCAAGGCGGCGGGCAGGTCAGCCTATCTAATGTCCGATAACAGGTATTATGTAAACTACGGGGCTCCAGCCAGGCTGAAGTGATGTCAATTGAACGAGCCGACGTGTCAGAGCGGCTTGGGTCTACCCTGAGCCCAAAGCTCTGAAGTCCAATCCGGGTTCCTACATCTTGTACTTTCCCAGATCTTCGTCGTTCAGCCCTTCCAGCCACTTGCGCAGTTCGTCACTGCTGACCCGGTCGCTCATGTTAGCGGCGAGCTTTGAGCTCTTTAGGACCACATCGTCGACAAAGATGGGACAATCCACGCGGAGGGCCAGCGCCAGCGCATCGGAGGGCCGCGAATCGATGCTGATGACCTCGCCGCCGCGCTCCAGCCAGATCACCGCGTAAAACGTGTCTTCCCGCAGCTCCGTTACTACGACCTTATGCACCTGCGTCTCCAGCCCCGTGAGCACGTTCTTGATTAGGTCGTGAGTCATGGGACGCGGGGTGCTGTACTTTTCCATTTCGAGGGCGATGGCCTGGGCCTCGTAGGTGCCCACCCAGATCGGCAGCACGGAATCTCCCGCCACGTCTTTCAAGATGACGATCGGCATTTGAGTGACCGGATCGACCAACAAGCCGCGGATTGTCATTTCTACTTCCATCATGGGCTCCGAGAAATAGGGACTCCGAGAAGACGAATCAGCTCCGATCTTCCCCTCTTATACCACCAATTCGCCGACCAGAGAGTTGGGAAAACTGCTGGTGACGAGCACTGGCGCGTAGCTTCCCACTGCGGGTGAGATGCCGGCGGCGGTGAAGTTCAGGGTTTTATTTTGCGAGGTGCGGCCGATCCACTGGGAGCGGGCCAGGTTGCGGCCTTCAATCATGACTTCAAAAATTGCCCCTATGTGTTTCCGGTTGCTCGCGATCTGTATTTCGCGTTGTCTGGCCATGAGGACATCCAGGCGGCGGGACTTTTCTTCATCCGGGATGGCGTCGTCCAGGTGCAGCGATGGCGTGTTGGGGCGCGGCGAATACTTGAAGGAGAAAACGCCGTCGTAGCCGACCTGGTCGAGCAGGCTCAGGGTTTCGGCGAAATCGGACTCGGTTTCGCCGGGGAATCCGACGATGACGTCGGTAGTGATGCTGATATCGCGCCGGGCAGACTTGATCCAGGTGATGCGCTCAAGATACTGCTCGCGGCTGTAAAGGCGCTGCATGGCGTCGAGGACACGCGTCGATCCGCTCTGCACCGGCAGATGAACGTGACCGCAGAGCGTGGGCACGGCGTCAATGGCGTCGACGATGTCGCGCCCAAAGTCGCGCGGATGCGAGGTGGTGAAGCGCACGCGCCGGATGCCGGCAACTTCGCCTACGGCGGCGAGCAATTCGGCAAAAGTTTTTCTGGAACGCGAGTTCCCTTCCGGATCTTTGTAGGAGGTCACGTTCTGGCCGAGCAGCTGAATTTCGGTGTAGCCGAGATCGGCCATCTGGCGGGCTTCGGCGAGCACCGACTGCGAGGTCCGGCTGCGCTCTTTGCCGCGCGTGTAGGGCACTACGCAGTAGGCGCAGAACTTGTCGCAGCCTTCGATGATGGTGATGTAGCCGCGATGGGGATTGGTGCGGGCGGTGAATTCGGTTTCGAAACACTTGTCGGTTTGGCGATCATCGAGGCCGGTGATGCGGACCAGCGAGTCGCGAGTCGTGAGTCCCCCGCCCCGAGTATTCGCTGCCGAAATCCCAATGAATGCGTCATCCCGAACCCGCGCGTTTTCACCGGCGCGCGGAGAAATCTCACGCTCAACGGTCGCGTCGGTTACGCCCTCCAGGTGTGCGTTTTCCAACGGCCCGCTCTGCAGTTGCACCAGCATCTGCGGCAGCTTGTTGTACGACGCCGACCCGCACACCAGCGACACATGCGGCGCACGCTCGAAAATCTTTTCGCCTTCCTGCTGGGCCACGCAGCCCAGCACGCCAAACTTTTTCCCCTGCGCCTGCAGCTTCTTGTAGTCGGCCAGCCGGTGAAACACTTTCTGCTCGGCTTTATCGCGGATCGAGCAGGTGTTGTAGAGAATCAGGTCGGCTTGCTCGACCGTCTCCACCTGACGATAGCCTTCTTGCACTAGCGTCCCTACGACTTTCTCCGAGTCGTGAACGTTCATCTGGCACCCGAAGGTTTCCAGATAAAACGTCTTCTGCGGATTGCTCTGTGAAGCTTGTTGTGGAACCCCAGACATATAGGAAAAGTATAGCGCGGGAGCAGCTTCCTGCCGCCACCTTCTAGCCTTCTGGCGCTACTCCGGGAGTTAGCTCAGCGGCTGAAGCCAGTTCCTACTTTCGGCGGGCGTTGATCGGCACGACTTGAAGTCGTGCCCTGTTCACCTGCGTCTTGAGCAAGTGCAGAGATCCTTCGTTGGGAGGTCTACGTTCCGCGGGCCTCCACTTCATCAGGATGACAAGGCGGATTGCGGGCAATACCTGGCTTCGCCAGTACCCCGTCGCGTCGATCCGCGATCCCATTCGATTCGTGACTGCATTGCTGACTGCGTTTATTGCAGCGTGTATTTCAGGAGGCAGAATAGGGCGTGGAGGCCGTCTTTCCAGTTGATCTTCTTCCCTTCTTCGTAGGTGCGTCCCCAGTAACTGATGCCGACTTCGTAGACGCGGAGGCGGCGTTTGGCGATTTTTACGGTAATCTCGGGCTCGAAGCCGAAGCGGTTTTCTTCGAGCGGGATCGATTGAATAATCTCGCTGCGGAACGCTTTGTAGCAGGTCTCCATGTCGGTGAGGTTCATGTTGGTCAGGGCGTTGGAGAGAAGAGTGAGCAGCCGGTTGCCGACCGAGTGCCAGAAGTAAAGAACGCGGTGCGGGCCGGAGCCGAGGAAGCGCGAGCCGTAGACGACGTCGGCCTTGCCTTCAAGGAGTGGACGAAGCACGGCAGGATAGTCGGAGGGATCGTATTCGAGGTCGGCGTCTTGAATGATGACGTAATCGCCCGTGGCTTGCTCGATGCCGCGGTGGAGGGCTGCGCCTTTGCCCTGGTTTTGTGGTTGAAGTAAGACTTTAAGTTCGGGATGGGCCGATTGCAGACGGGCGAGGATTTCGCGGGAGGCGTCGGTGGATGCGTCGTCGATGCAGATGAGTTCGAGGTTCATGTTTATTTGGGGTGGGACGGCCAGCACGCGGGCGATGGCCTGCTCAACAGTTCCCTGCTCGTTGTAGACAGGCATGACGACGGAGAGTTTCATTGCGGTTGAGGCGACATTCTAGCGGATGAAGTATTTGTTTCACCATACCTAGGTCGGTGCCACCCATCCTGTCACAAAGAATGTGACAAGGGTGGGACAGCGCGAGTCCAAAAAATAAAAGCCCCACGCAAGCCAAAACCGAGGTTGCATGGGGCACCCGCTGTGTGAAAGCAAGGTTATTGTCCGAGGACGGCGAATACTACGTTGGGGCTGGTCGGAGAACTTACCCATCCGTTGCCGTTCTGGCTAGTCAAACCGGCATTGAGAAAATTGTCGATCTGGTCGTTGTCGGCTACATTCCAACTGGCATTCACATCGGAATCTGGCCCGGTGCTGACTACGATCCAATATTGTTGCCCAGCCGTGACTGGAACTCCTGAACTGCTCTTGGTTTGCACTGTGCAGCAGGTTCCCGCGTTTCCCAGGTCGTTCACGGTCCACTGAACGAGCTCGTCGCCGGGAATGCCTCCGTTATCCGCGTTGAGGCTTAGAATCACGCTGGTGACGTTCCCGCCAAGATAACCGATCGAGACGACGATTTTTTTCACGGTTGCGTCGGACGTTGGCGTAAACGCGGCCGCATGCCACCATTCGATAAAGAGCGGTAGAGACTTAGGACCGGAGATCGTAGCTCCTTCACAGCACCAGTACAAACCTTTCGGATACTCGGTTGCGAGATTGCTGAAGATGGCTTTCATGCCGGCGTTTTCCTCGACATAGGAAGTATTTGCGCCTGACGGAGCGGTGATAATCGTTTTCCCGTCTTTTGTTGTCACGGCGCTGCGAGCCGCGAGGGGCGTTTGCGCTGACATGAAGTTTACGGCGGCTAGCATTACCATTACACACATCGCGACACGGCAGGGGTATCTCATAACCTGGGTCTCCTTTGATTCATGGGGATTGGCACCTGGGATTAGCACTAGACGATACCGCGCTTGAGATCCGGCTGCTGGCGCGGGTTGCAGAGGAGTATATCAATTTGGCCTAGGCAGGCTCATACAATTTGAAGATTCAAGTCATTCGATTGCCGAATGATAAATTCTTCAGCCGATTTTACTGGTGACACCAACAACATCGATATCCGCCTTGCGGGATTTCCACCCTCCGCAAAGAACGCGGAAGGGTGGGGCAAGCGCTGCACAAAAGATTACGAAGAATGAACTGGAATTTCTGATCCGGTGAGGACGATCTTGGGGTGGAATAAGCTTCCGGCTACGCGGGTGGCGATGGCAATGAGGTCGCGTTGTCCGGAGAAGACCTTGACCTGGCGGGCGCGGGAGAGTTCGGGGAGGTTGATGGTGCGTCCGGTGCGGATGCGGGCGGCGGTGGCTTCGTCGGCGGTGACGGAGGGGAGCTGGGGCAGGAGTTTGCGAGGGTGGACGAAGAGGGATTCGAGGTTGTGCGCGGGGTCTTTGGGCGGGACTTCGTTTGCAGAGGCAGGGACAGCAGATCCCTCCACTGCGCTGCCCTTTCCCTGCGGGAAAGAGCAGCTCCGGTCGGAATGACAGATAGGAGGTTGATCGGGATGCGAGTCATGGTGGTCGGGATGACAATGACAATGACAATGAGTGGCGAGTTCGTCGAGGGTGTGAGCGTCGGCCAGGGTGAATTCGGCGACCGTGGTGCGGCGGAGGGATTCTAAGTGGGCGCCGCAGGATAGGGCTTGTCCCATCTCATGGGCTACGGAGCGCATGTACGTGCCTGAGGCTACGCGGGCGCGGAAGTGGACGCGATCAGGATCGACGGAAAGAATTTCGAATTCTTTGATTTCTACTTGTACGGGTTTTAAGACCACTTCTTTCTGTTTGCGGGCTAGTTTGTAGGCGGGGACGCCTTGAATTTTCTTGGCCGAAAATGGCGGCGGGACCTGTTCGATAACTCCGCGGAAGCCGGCGGCCAAGGATTGGATTTGATCGGGATTCAAAGTGACCGGCTGTGGAGCCGAGGTGGGTTGGCCTTCGGCGTCGTAAGTGTCGGTGGAGAAGCCGAAGCGGATGGTGCCTTCGTAAGTTTTTTCTGCGTTGGTGTAGAACTGGGCGAGGCGGGTGAGCCTGCCGATGACCAGCGGGAGAACGCCGGTGGCCATCGGGTCGAGGGTGCCGAGATGTCCGATGGAACGCTCGCCGAGAATGCGGCGGGCGCGGTTGACCACGTCGTGGGAGGTGAGTCCGGAGGGTTTGTCGATGATGAGGACGGCGTTCATGAGAGGATTTGATAGTTTAGTAATCGCGGGACTGGATCAAGCAGCAGCGCAATGATCAGGCAACTTCCGGAGCCATGGCTCGCCGGCAGCTGAAATCGAATCGAAGCCTTTGGCGATTCAGGCAGGTACATAGGTCCTTCGCTGCACTCGGATGACGCGCTTCATTTACGTAGCCAATCTAACATGCTTCCAATCAAAGACGATCAGCCGAGGTACAGCACGCCGTATGTGAATACGTTTCTCATCGTGCTGAATATTCTGGTTTATTTTTTTCAATTCATGCAACAGGTGCAGGATCCGCGGGGCGCGGACTTGTTTGCGCGCCAGTTTGGAGAAGTGCCGGCGCACCTGGCTGCGTTTCTTGGAGGGTCGCACCGCTATTCGCTGGAGCAGGTCGTGCTGCCCTTCTTCACCTCGATGTTTTTGCACGCGGGATGGCTGCATGTGCTGGGGAACATGTGGTTCCTGTATATCTTTGGCGATAATGTCGAGGATTATCTGGGGCACTTCACGTATTTGGTTTTCTATTTGCTGTCGGGATTGATTGCGATGGCGACCCAGGTGGCGATTTATCCGCATTCGAATATTCCGACGGTGGGGGCGAGCGGGGCGATTGCGGGCGTGCTGGGAGCGTATTTTCTTGTCTATCCGCGGGCGCGGGTGCTGACCTGGTTTTTTGTTTTTGTCATGTATATCCCGGCGTGGTTCGTGCTGGGCGAATGGTTCGTAGTGCAGTTTCTGGCGGGCGCGAACGCTTTGTCGATGGCTCGCGCAGGGGATGTGGGAGGGGTGGCGGTTTGGGCGCACGTGGGAGGATTTATTGCGGGGATGGTGATGATTAAGGTTTTTCCGGAGCGGAGCAGACGGAGTCCGTATGCGTACAGATAGTCCGAGTTTAGAAAGTCAAGATCGAAAATCGAAAGCCCTCACTCTAGCGTCGCAAAATGCGCGACGTTAGGGCGGGCGCCCGGTGTCTCTTTTTCATCGACAATTCAGCCAGGACGCGGCTCACAGTGTGCCCGAGGTGGGGAGAATTTCCAGGGTCTCGACGGTGGAATTCGGTGGCAGGAGGATCGCCTGGACTACGGCTTGGCCTACGGTTCCGGAGGACATCATTTTTTGGCGGGGGGCTTGAGGCCAGAGAGTTTTCCAGATCTCGGTGTTGGTGGCGCCGGGAAGCAGGGAGATGACGCGGATGCCACGCGGGCGGAGTTCTTCGCGGAGCGTATTGGTGAGGCCGAGGGCGGCGTGCTTGGAGGCGTTGTAGGCGGCGGATCCGGGGAAGACGCGAGTGGCGGCGATGGACAGATTGTTCACGATCGTGGCGCCGCGTTTCATGATGGCGAGACTGGCTTGAGCGACCAGGAAAGTTCCGTCGAGGTTGGTGGCGAGCACGTCTTTCCAGACGGGATAGGGGAGTTTTTCTACGGGGAGGTTCGCATGGGCGATGCCGGCGTTGTTGATAACGATGTCGAGGCGGTGGAATTGGCGGCGGAGGGTGCGGAAGAGGTCGTCGACCGAGTGCGGATCGCGGACGTCGCACGGATGAGTAAGGATTTTTATTTTTGGAGAGGCTAATTCCCTACTGATTTCCGTGAGCGACTTCTCGTCGCGGGCGGTGAGGATGAGATTGCAGCTTTCGCGCGCTAAAGCGCGGGCGATAGCCAGGCCAATCCCGCGGCTTGCGCCGGTGATCAGCGCGACCTGGCGGCGGAGGCGGGAGCTTGGGATTGGTTTCGATTTCTGCGTCAAGGGTGCTGCGGAGCTGCGCTCCGCGGACAGCTAAAAGCGGCTGTCCCCACGTAGTTCGTGCTGGCAGCTCACGGGGACTATCTTACCCCAGTCGATTGAGCGGACTTGCGGGCGTAGCGAGATCCCGCAGGGGCTGACGCCCGATCAAGTTGTGATGCTTGACGCGGCGCTAAAGCCTCGACCTTCCACGTAACGGTGATGCGCTCATCCCTTATCTCGACCGTCGCGGTGGTCGAGGACTTCGCGGACTTTGGCCGAGAGTGAGGCGGGGGTGAAAGGTTTTTGCAGGAAGAAGGTGCCGGGGTCGAGGACGCCGTGGTGGATGATGGCGTTGGTGGTGTATCCAGACATGTAGAGGACTTTGGTGCTGGGGCGGCGGGCGAGGACCTGGTTGGCGATTTCGCGGCCGCCGACACCGGGCATGACCACGTCAGTGAGCAGGAGATGGATCTCGCCCCGGTGCTGCTCGCATTTCGAGGCGACGGCGCGGGCGGATTCGGCGACCAGCACGGTGTATCCGCAGGAGGTGAGGACGGCTCCGGCGAGGTCGCGAACCTGGCGGTCGTCTTCGACCAGCAGGATAGTTTCGGTGCCGCGGATGGTTCCGGCGGGCGGTTGTTTGCCGCGAAGAATCTCGGCGGGTTCTTCGATTCTGGGCAAATAGACTTTGAAAGTCGTGCCGTGTCCGGGTTCGCTGTAGACCTCGATGGCGCCGCCGCTTTGCTTGACGATGCCGTAGACCATGGAAAGTCCCAGGCCGGTGCCGCGGCCTAATTCTTTGGTGGTAAAGAAGGGCTCGAAGATTTGGGCCTGGGTAGCGGAGTCCATGCCCATGCCGCTGTCGCTGACGGCAAGCATGACGTAACGTCCGGGCGCGGTGCCGGGGTGTTCGCGGGTGTAGGCCTCGTCGAGATCGACGTTGGCGGTTTCGAGGGTAAGGCTGCCGCCTTTGGGCATGGCGTCGCGTGCGTTGACGGCCAGGTTCATGATGACCTGCTCGATCTGGCCGGGATCGGCTTTGACCGAGCCGAGGCTGGGATCGACCACCGATTTCATTTCGATATCTTCGCCGATGAGACGCTGGAGCAGTTTGTCGAGATTGACAACGAGCGAGTTGAGGTTGATGACTTTGGGTTGCAGGACCTGGCGGCGGCTGTAAGCCAGCAACTGGCGCGTAAGCGCCGACGCACGATCGGCGGCCTGATCGATGTGGATGACGAGAGGGCGAAGGCGCGCGTCCTGGACGCTATCGAGAACCAGGCCTGTATATCCCTTGATGACGGTCAGCAGATTGTTGAAGTCGTGAGCGATGCCGCCGGAGAGCGTGCCGATGGCTTCCATTTTTTGGGTTTGGCGGAGCTGCTGTTCGAACTTGCGGCGTTCGGTCACATCGAGGGAGACGCCGATGAGGCCGATGATTTCGCCCTGCGGCCCGCGGTGCGGGCTCTTGGTGGTGAGGAAGGTGCGCGGGCCGGAAGGGAAAATCATGTCGAGTTCGTAGGTCAGGGTTTTGCCGGATCGAATGATCTGAGCGTCGGCGGCTTTGATGGCTTCGGCGGTGGGTGCGGGGAAGACATCGTCGTCGGATTTTCCGATGATTTCGGCAACGGTACTGCCGATCATTTTTGCTCCGGGCGTGTTGATCATGACGTAGCGGCCGTGCAGGTCTTTTACAAAAATGACCTCGTTTACGCCCTCCATGATGGAATTGAGAAGAAGATGATTCTGGCGGAGGGCTTCGGCGCTGCCTTCCTGTTCGCGCTGGGTGAGGACGAGGCGGATGTAGGTAATTCCGAGCGAGGCGAGGACGGCGGCGGCGGCGATGACGAGCTGTCCGCGGACGATCTGCGAGGCCATCAGCATGACCAGAACAGGAAAGATGAGAGGCAGAAGCTGGGTGGCGAGCAGCCGCCAGTAGGAGGAAATGGCCGGTTTAGCCGCGGACGGATGCGGAGTATCTTCCCAGGCGACGGCGATCATCAGCGGGATGAGGAGGGTGAGGCTCCAGATGAGATCGAAGAAATCGCCAACGGGAGGTTCCGGCATGCCGAGGACGAAAAATACATCGGTGACTACGGCGACCAGGCGGAAGTAGCCGAAGCGCAGGAACAGAGAGCGGGCGGGTTCGAAGGGAGTGGTGAGGCCGCGCAGGAAAAACCCAGCGGTGATGAGGACGTCGGTGGCCAGTGCCAGCCGCCAGGGTTCGAAGCCTTGTCCTCCGACAGCGAAGTTTGAAGAGTAAAGCGACAGCAGTGCGAAAACGATGCCGACCTGCGCGAAGTCGAGAAGACGACGCCAGTCGGGGCCCCCCGGTTCGGTCTCGGGATCGAGGAACAGACACATGACCAGAGGAGCGGTCCAGGCGTTGACGAAGACCTCCACGAGCCACGTGTGCCGGCCGAAGGAGACTTGGAAATTGTCGACATAAGTGGCGAACAGGAGGCCGAAGGTGAGAATCGAGAAGCCGATGGCGGCCAGGCGCCAGAAAATTCGTCCGAAGGCCGCGGAGCGTTGCGCGGCCTGAATGCAGGCTACGACGGTGAGAACGGCGATAGAACATTGCAAGAAATCGGAGAGGAAAGCTTTGAGCGGGCCGGGGCGGACGGCCACGATGGCGACGATGTGCGCGCCCCAGCAGAGCAACGCGGCAATACGAATTCGGTCAGATGCGCGGATGACCGACACGGTATGGCCTCACAAATGGGCACAAGTCTATATCGAAAGGCAGGGAAAATTACAAGGGGCGTTTGAGTTGAGCGCTAAGACGATCCTCCCCCACCCCTTCGACTCCGCTCAGGGCAAGCCCTAAACGCACAGAACGCGCTTCGGGGTCGCTTACGTGTCCTTGCCGAGGTTGCATCAAAATCCCCACTTCACGCGCAAAGAGCGCGCGAGAAATGGGGCACCCTGGAATTCCACTTACACGCCGTTGGGGCGTTGGCGGATTAGCGAGAGGAATTCCGAACGGGTTTCCTCTTCGTTGCGGAAACAGCCGAGCATGGAGGAAGTGACGGCGGCGGAGTGCTGCTTTTCGACGCCGCGCATCATCATGCAGAGATGGCGGGCTTCAATGACTACGCCGACGCCCTGCGGTTCGATGACTTTCTGGATGGTCTCGGCAATCTGAGTAGTGAGGCGCTCCTGAATCTGCAGGCGGCGCGAGAAGAGTTCGATGAGGCGCGGGATCTTGCTGAGGCCGATGACGCGGCCGTTCGGGATGTAAGCTACGTGCACTTTGCCGAAAAACGGCAGCATGTGGTGCTCGCAGAGACTGAACATTTCAATATCTTTGACGATGACCATTTCATCGTAGGTGACTTTGAAGAGCGCGCCTTTGAGCAGAGCCTCGGGATCTTCCTGGTATCCCTTGGTCAGGAACTTCATGGCTTTGTGGACGCGCTCGGGGGTGGCGGCGAGGCCTTCGCGTTCGGGGTCTTCGCCGAGGCGGACGAGGATTTCCTTAACCAGGTCTTCGAAGGAAGCGCTGGTGACAGTGGTGGGTTCGTTGGTTGATTCGGTGGCTGGTTTCATGGGTCGTCGACTTGGTTAGCCTTTCGGTCGGGTGACGAGTTGCATAGACTTCAGCGCAAAGAACGCGCTTCAGGATGACAAGAAAAAGCTAATGCGGTGGTTCGTTTTGTCCAGCGTATTCGAACGAGTTGAGCATTGTCTCATCGATCCGCACTCTTTCAAGATGCGCCTTGCGGAAGCCTCGCTGCAATATTTCGAATATCTCGATGCATAGATTTTCCGTAGTGGGCACGGTTTGGGCGAATTCTTGCATGGTATTCAAATTCTCCAGATGGTACCGGGAGAGCACTTGCGTTTCGACAAAGCCGTCAAGGTCAGCGAGGTTGCAGACCATGCCGGTGCTCGGATCGACCGCGCCGCTGACGGTGACGGCGAGAGTGTAGTTGTGTCCGTGGCCGTGAGGGTTGTTGCACTTGCCGTAGGTGGAAAGATTTTCTGCGGCCGACATTTCTGCGCTGTGCAGGCGGTGCGAAGCGGAGAAGCGGTAGCGGCGGGTGAGGTGGGCTTTCATAAGCAGTTCAGCAATCACAAATCGACAATTGCATTGCTACTCCTCTCCGTAGAAGTCGACGAATAAATCCGGGGTTTCGTAGACGCGGACGCGGTGCAGTTGCGCCCGCTGGAGCTTGGTTTTGAGCCGCTGCCAGATGGCGATCGCAAGGTTCTCTGTCGTCGGAATCGCGGTGAAAAACTCCGGGACTTCTTTGTTTAGGAAGCGGTGGTCCATGGCGTCGAGGACTTCGCGGTGCATGATTTCTTTGAGTTGCTTGAGGTCGACGACGAATCCGGAGCGGGGATCGACTTCGCCTTTGACCGTGACTTCGAGTGTGTAGTTGTGCCCGTGACCGTGCGGGTTGTTGCATTTGCCGAAGATTTGACGGTTTTCTTCCGGCGTGAAGTCGGGGTTGTGATAGTAGTGCGAGGCGGCGAATTCGGCTTTGCGGGTTAAGTAAACCATGAGAACCAGTTGTCAGTGGCGAGTGGCCAGTTGCCAGTTAAATGAACTTGATCCGAATAGTCTTATCGCTCCAAAAAGACTAACCACACGGCTTGTTTAATAGCGCTCCGGGCTCAGTTCCGGCGGGGGTTCGGTGGAATAGGGGGCGATTCCCTGCCACTTCGGCGAGCTGGTTTTTTCCTGCTCGGGACAGAATTCTTTGTTGGGCTCGAAGACGATGACTTTGTAGACGTAGCGCTTGTGGCGCGATGGATCGTAGGCGAAGGCGAAGGCGATGCCCTGTTTTTTGTCGACCCAGAAGACGAGCGGGCGATCGCCGAGCGCGGGAACGGGCGCGGTCAGCAAAGTGTAAGCGTGCATGTTTCTGTAGATGTTGCGCACGTCGTCAGGGGCGCTGAAGGTGGTGATGCCTTCGGCGGTTTTGAAGCGTGTGGTCGCAGATTCGATCTGGAAAATTTTGCCTTTGTTGATGCGGATGAGGAGTTCGCCGCGGCCCATAGGGTTCGAAGTGTCGATCCAGTCGAGAGTTTGGCCGCAGAGATCGTCCCATTGCTGGTCTTCGGCTTTTTGCGGGAACAGTTCGAGAGCGCGGGCGCGGGAGTCGCCGAGTTTGAGCGGGCCGACACTGGCGCCGGGAACGATCAGCGTGTTGGCGAAGGCGGGAGCAGCGTCGGATTGAGCGACGAGCGGGATGGTTAGCGCAGGAAGCAGAACTAGAAGCAGAACTACTAGAGGAATGATTGACAGCGAACTCTTCATAACGGTATTTGAACGCGCGTCGGCGGTCTTATTTGCATCTCGTTCTTTGCCTTGATAGCTGCGGCCCTTCCAGGGGACAGTTCCCTTCCCGTGCATTCGTTTTGAACGAAGAAGGAGGTAGGCGAACATGGGCATGCCAAAGAGCGCTCCGAGGAATTCCATGATTAAGTCGAAGTTCGCGCGACGGAGACGTGTCGTAACGTAAAGGAAGGCCGCGACGAATGCGGTGTCCCACCACCACCGCCTGGCCACCCCTGCGACGATCGTACCCAGGAGGATTCCCCAAGGGACTGCCCACAGAAGAAGCGTCTTGGCGGCTAGTCTGCCGGGATTCGGAAACAGGAGCGCGAGATTCTTGGTCCAGCCTTCGCGGAGCTGGGCGAAGTTGCGGTACATGCGGGTGCGGACAGCGTCGGCGGCGTAACGGAAACGAATTCCCCGGCCGGAAGATTTCACGGCGCGGGCGAGGGCAACATCTTCGAGGATTTCTTTGGCGAGGGCGGCGTGTCCTCCGACGGCGGCGTAGGCTTCGCGACGGATCAGGATGTACTGGCCGTTGGCGGCGACGATGGGAGAATTCGGGTCGCTGACTTTCGACGGCGGATATTGGCGGGCGAGTTCGGCGAAGACGACGGGGAGCGTAGCCATTTCCCAGAAGGTGACGGCGATTTGTTCGGGCGAGTAGGAGAGCAGGTCGGCGCCGTTTTCTTTGGCTTCGGCGAGCGCACGCGCGAGGGAACCAGGGAGATGCACGGTGTCGGCGTCGGTGAAGAGCAGCCATTCGCCGCGGGCGGCGCGGGCTCCGGTGGTGACGGCGTTGTTTTTGCCAGTCCAGTTAGCGGGGAGCGGGTCCGCTTCAATCACGCGCACTTCGGGTGCCCCGAAATCGCTCTGGCGCGCGACCCCGGAGGGGGCGTCCGGGGATGCATGGCTCGCAAACGATTCGGCGATTTCGCGGGTGCGGTCGGTGGAGTGATCGTCGACGACGATCATTTCGAAAGCGACTCCGGTTTGCGCGGCTAGCGATTCGAGACAGGCGGCGAGGTTGGCTTCTTCGTTGCGCGCGGGGATGATGACTGAGATTGCCGGCTGCCTCGTGGGTGTTTCGGTTGCCGTCATTATTTCCGTCTTGGTCGTTTCCGCCTCTGTTGGCCGTCGAATCGACTATTATAACGACATGCGACGCTTCTCTTTCCTGACGCGAGCTTTTGCCGGTTTGCTACTGGTCGCGCTGACCGCGTGCTACAGCGGAACGCGGCCCCCGCGGATTGGGTCAATGGCTCCGGATTTCACGGTGCAGGACTCGCAGAATAAGGTGACGCTGAGCCAGTTTCGCGGGCAGGTGGTGGTGCTGAATTTCTGGGCGACGTGGTGTGCGCCGTGCGTGGAGGAGATGCCGTCGCTGGTCGAGATGCAGCGGCGGATGAAAGCCAAGGGCATTACCGTGGTGGCCGTGAGCATGGACGTCGACGCAAGCGCCTACAGAGAGTTCCTGAAAGAGCACAATGTGGACCTGTTGACGGTGCGTGATCCGGAGCAAAAGAGCAGCAGCCTTTACGGGACGTTCAAGTTTCCGGAGACGTATGTGATCGACCGCAACGGAATCATGCGCAGAAAGTTCATCGGGGCTGTGGACTGGACTGAACCGGACATTACGGAGTTTTTGGGGAAGCTGTAAACCCACCCACGAGGCGTGGAAGGCGGGAGGAATGCTCTTAACCAGCCCTGCGCTCGCGTTACTTGTCGCCGGCACCTTCGTGGCTTTGCAGCCCGCGCAGGAGACGGCAACAGCCCTGCGACTGTTGGGGGACGCCGCCCACAAGTATCAGGAGATCGGCAGTTACGAATACTCTGCGATCGCGACGCGGCCGCTTGACGGTGAGTTCACAGGAAAAATCCAGCTAAAGTCCGGTTACTCCTCTCCGAAGTTCACTCCGCCCAATCTGCCTGTGCCCACGCTGGGTGTGGTTCAGGAGAGTGGAGGAGTCTTCGATCGGCAAGGAAGGCGTGCGAGACCAGAGCTCCATTCGATTGCATTGCCCGTGCTGCCCTCTCTTGATGAGATCGCCTTCCGGGTTGCCAGCGCGGAGATTGCCGGTGCTGAGACCGTGCAGGCGCACAAGTGCCAGATTGTATCGGTGCAATATGAAGGTAAGCTCCAAGGCACGAATCGCACATCAGCCCGGTATTGGATCGATCCACGGACGAAGACCGTCTGGAAAATGCAGTTCAGCGAAATCGATCCCTTGTCGAAAACCGGCGAACTCGCGCATTGGACGGTTACCTGGGATTCGTGGGTGGAGAATCGAGCCCCGTCAGCCTGGCTGATAAAAGTCGGGCAGGTACCCGCCGCAGAGCGGCTCGCGCTCATAGGACGCGAGGCCCCAGAAATAACAGGAAAGTCTCTTGCCGGCGATCCATTCCAACTCTCCAGGCTGCGAGGTAGAGTAGTTGTGCTCGACTTTTGGGGCACATGGTGCGGGCCCTGTGCTGAAGAGATGGCTGCTCTTGAGCGGCTAAAGGCGTCATTGCCGAATACGGGAGTCGAAATTTGGAGCATCACCGAAGACAGCGATCCAACCGCCGTCAAGCGGTGGATCAGCGAGCGCCGGCGAACACTTCCTGCCGTGATCGTCCCGAGGAACACTGCCTTCCGATCCTACGGCGTTGACGTAGTGCCGCAGTTGGCCATCATAAGCCCGCAAGGTACGGTGGTTGATCAATGGGCCGGGTTAAAGAAAGAAGGCGACCTACGCCACACCATCGAAGAACTGGTTGCGAAGCAAAAACACAGCAACAAATGACGGATCGGGATCACCTCTTAAGAATTCTTCCTGCCTTTTCGTGCCGCTGAACCGGCTATAGCCTCACGTGGTGCAAGCGCAGCGCGTTGGTGATTACGCTGACCGAACTGAAGCTCATGGCGGCGGCGGCGAAGATGGGACTGAGGAGCAGGCCGAAAAATGGATACAAGACGCCGGCGGCGAGGGGCACGCCGATGGCGTTGTAGATGAAGGCAAAAAAAAGATTCTGGCGGATGTTGCGCATGGTCGCCTGGCTTAGCTTGCGCGCGCGCAGGATGCCGGTGAGATCGCCTTTGACCAGCGTGATGCCGGCGCTTTCCATGGCAACGTCGGTTCCGGTGCCCATCGCGATGCCGACATCGGCTTGAGCGAGTGCGGGAGCGTCGTTGATGCCGTCGCCGCCCATGGCGACGACTCTTCCCTGCTGCTGCAGTTTCTTGATCACTTCAGATTTTTCTTCGGGCAGGACTTCGGCTTCGAATTCGGAGATGCCAACTTGTTTGGCGATCTCCTGCGCCGTCGCCGGGTTATCGCCGGTCAACATGACCACACGGAGGCCAAGTTCTTTCAACTCGCGGATCATTTCCGCAGAAGATGCCTTGATCGGATCGGCAACGGAAATATGTCCCGCATACTTTCCATCGATCGCCACCAGAACGCTGGTGTCGCCCGGCCTTTTGGCAAGGGAGATTTCGGATCCCGGCTTCAATGCTCCAACTTCGATCATGAAAGCAAGGTTGCCGACAGAGACTCTCTTTCCGTCAACAAGGCCTTGGATGCCCTTCCCGGGCGAAACCGCCAACTCGCTCGGCTCCGAAAGGCTGAGGCCGCGATCCAGAGCCCCGCGCATGATCGCAGCGCCCAGCGGATGTTCGCTGGCGCGCTCCAGACTGGCGGCCAGCCGAAGCATAGGCTCGATTTCAGGTGTGGTCGAGGCTCCCACTCCGCCCAGCGTTGGTTTGCCTTCGGTCAAAGTGCCGGTTTTGTCGACTACCAGGGTGTCGACTTTTTCGAGAATCTCAAGGGCTTCTGCATTCTTGATGAGAACCCCGGCATGTGCGCCGCGGCCGGTGCCGACCATGATGGCCATAGGTGTGGCAAGTCCGAGTGCGCAGGGGCAGGCGATGATGAGCACGGCGACGGCGTTAACTATTGCGTGCGCGAGGCGAGGCTGCGGACCGAAGAAAAACCACGCGGCGAAGGTGATGGCCGCCACAGCTACGACCGCCGGCACGAAGTACGCGGAGACGCGATCGGCCAGGCGCTGGATGGGCGCGCGGCTGCGCTGGGCTTGTCCGACGAGTTGAACGATCCGGGCAAGCAGGGTTTCGGAGCCGACGCGCTCGGCTTGCATGAGGAAGGATCCGGTCGCGTTGATGGTTGCGCCGATGACTCTGCTGTGAGGCTCCTTTTCGACCGGCATGGATTCGCCGGTAATCATGGATTCATCGACCGAACTGCGCCCTTCCAGCACCACGCCGTCGACGGGAATTTTTTCGCCGGGGCGGACGCGGAGCTTGTCGCCGGGCTTCACGAGCTGAAGAGCGATATCTTTTTCAGCACCGTCTTCAGCGATGAGCCGCGCGGTTTTCGGGCCGAGATCGAGCAGGGCGCGGATGGCGGCGCTGGTGCGGCTGCGGGCGCGGAGTTCCATGACCTGGCCGAGCAGGACGAGAGTGGTGATGGCCGCGGCGGCTTCGAAGTAGACGTCCGGAAATCCGCCCATGCGGCGCATGGATGCGGGGAAAATTCCCGGTGCAACTGTCGCGACCACGCTGTAGATGTAGGCGACGCCAGTGCCGAGTCCGATGAGCGTGAACATGTTCGGGCTGCGGTTAAGAAGCGAGGTCCAGAAGCGCTGAAAAAACGGCCAGCCGCACCAGAGGACGACGGGCGTGGCGAGGAGAAACTCAAGCCACGGAAGGATCGAGGTCCAAGGCGTCACCACATAGCGATCACCTTTGATGATGTCGAGCCCGCCCATGAATTCGCGCGGCCAGATCATGCTTCCCATGGCGATTGCCAGCAGCGGGACGGTCAATGCAACTCCCGCCCAGAACCGCTTGGTCATATCCCGCAATTCAGGATTGTCGTTTTCCACCGGGGTGTTTACTGTGCGCGGTTCCAGCGCCATGCCGCAGATGGGGCACGATCCAGGCTCGGGACGTACGATCTGCGGGTGCATGGGGCAGGTGTATTCGGTGCGCGTGACGGCGACAGAAACTTCGGGTTCGAGGGCCATACCACACGAGGGACAGGCTCCGGGCTTGGGCTCGCGGACTTCAAGGCACATGGGGCAGACGTAGGCCGGCGCGGCTGACGTTGCGGAGGGAGTTTTGGATGAAGTTGGCGCGGACCTCGGGGCGGGCCGCAATTGCGCGAGCGGAAACGGAGCCGCTTTGGGGGCAGAGGACACTCCGAGAGTGACCAGGCTGTCGGCCTTGTTTAGAGTTCCCTTCTTCGGGTAGCCGTTGCTTAAATATGCCTGAGGATTGGCTTTAAATTTTTCCGCGCAGCCGGCGCAGCAGAAGTAGTAGTTCGTTCCCCTGTGCTCGAGGACGTGCTTGGCCGTGGCGGGGTTGACGTTCATGCCGCAGACTGGATCGAGGTGCGGGGCGTCCGGGGTTGGGTCTGTCGTCGTGTTCATTTCATGCGTCCCTACTGGGACGCGGTTCCTCCGGGATGGCTCAACCCGCCAGTCGAACTGGCAGGCTATAACCAATCGTCTCTCCGGGACGCTGTGTGATGTTGGATCACGGATGATCTATATTGGATTCATCCGGCTCGAGAGCTGGGAGTTCCAATTCATCATATCCGAAGGGTTTTGACCGATGACTTATCTGGATGTGGTTTTCAATTACGGGGCGATTCCGGGCGAGAACCAGTTGCGGGCGATTGACACGATGCGCGAGGTCTACGGCATCCGGCTGGTGCAGTTCAACGCCAAGCAGCGGACGGTACGAGTAGAGTATGACGCGTCGCGGATGAAGCAGGACGCGGTGGCCAAGCTCCTGCGGCAGGCAGGGATCGACGTGCGGGAGCCAGTGGCGCTGGCGTAGGCGATCTGTGCTGGAGGGGGCAAGCCCGATGATTTGTGATTTCTCGACGCGGCGCTAAAGCTTCCACTTCGCGGCATCCTCGCGCCACGATTCAGGTGACGTACTCCCGCATGTATTAGACCACCTGTTTTCGTGCGACCGAGGGGCGGGGGAGGGCCGCCGCTAGGGCGCGCTTTGCAGGAAAAGCAAGGGGTGCTCACAGAAAACCTCTGGCCGAAGTTATTCTCTGAAGCACCCCGTTGCGCGCCACTTCGTCTGCTCTTACCTGTAGCAAGTAATCTGCCGTCGGTAAACTCCTAAAAATAAAGGCCGATCAGAATTTCGACTCTGTAGGAATTGCCGTGGCACGGGAAAGATTTACTCCGGATCACGAACGCAATGGCGGGGCCAGGGGGCTGTTGAAAAGTTGAGCGGAAGATTTCTGTTCGGGATTCGTAACAGCAGATCTTCTGCCGAAGTTTCAGGCGCCGAGGTTCGAGCGCGCCGCTTTCATGAATGAATCACTTTTTCGGTTTTCGTCTTCAATTTTCATCTGTTTAATTCTTCCGCTATAATCGGAGACAGTTTTCCTGCCCAGTAAGCATGCGCCCTTAGCTCAGTTGGATAGAGCGTCTGGCTACGAACCAGAAGGTCGGGAGTTCGAATCTCTCAGGGCGCACCATTTTCCATTCCGGTTTCGCGTCCAGCTGCATGTCAGTCGCAAAGAATGGCCAGAATTTTGGCTTTTGACCCCGTCCGCGTCCCGCGCCGGGCGCATTCTTGACTGTGTTCCGCCTCTGCGCTTCTTAACTTCGCAGGTTCGCACGTGTGTGGCGGTGGGATTTTTCTGCTACTCTCGGGTTCGCCCTGTTGTTTTGTCTGCGGCTTTCGTCAATCGCTGTGTGCCGGTCAGTGCCTGTCAAGCATCTTTATCACGCATTGTCCGGTCCGTGATTGCCGGGAAATCTCCGCACTTAACGAGTTGCGTGCCATGTCGAAAGAAACTCAGCAGCAGGATGTGTCTGTCCTGTCCACCGCAAAGAATGGGCTGGTGTATCTCACGGCCAACGACTGGACGCTGATCGCCGACAAGGCGACGCGGCTGAAGTTTAAGGCCGGAGATTCCCTGATCCAGGAAGGCAGACGAACAAACGGCATATTCTTGCTGCTCTCCGGGGCGGCATCGGTGCACATTCCGGCGCGCGAAATTCTGCCGGCGCTCGGTCCGGGTGAAGTTTGCGGGGAGATTTCGTTTCTCGACGAGCAGCCGGCGACGGTGCGAGTGACCGCGAAGGAGCCGGTCGAGGCTTATTATCTGGATCGGCCGACGCTGGAGTCGCTCTTCGAATTGTTCCCTCATCTGGGCTCGCGATTCTACCGCTCGCTGGCATTCCGGCTCTCGCGGCGGGTGCGCGACCTGATCGGTGCTCCTGCGAACGTCGCCGGGCCCGCTAAGAAATAGTCGACCACGCCTCTGCGCGGCAACGTGTGCTAGCCTACAAGGCAGTTTCCTGTGGCAAGGGCGAATGTTACGGGGGATCCTGAACTTTGCGTTTCCGCACGTTGCATGGTCGATTCCGGAAATCTCCGACTGGCATTGCTCTCGGCGGCGGTGCTGGGTTTCCGCCACGGGCTCGACTACGACCACATCGCGGCGATTACCGACATCAGCAGCGTACAGGCAAAGGCGCGCGATGCCATGCGCTACGGATTGCTCTATGTCAGCGGGCACGCGACCACCGTCGCGGTGCTGGGAGCGGCAGCGGTTGCGTTCCGCGTTTCCCTGCCGGCAGCCAGCGATCGCTGGGCAGAACGGCTGGTGGGAATTACGCTGCTCACACTTGGAATCTACGTGCTCGGAACCTTCTTTCGGGTGACGCCGCATAGCCACGCGCCGCGCACGCGAATTACCTTGCTCATCAACGGAATGCTTTGGGTGTACTGGCGTCTCACCAAGATTTTTGGCGGCACGCGGGTGGAGGCTCCGCAGGTCTTCAAGGATGGTTACGGGACCAAATCGACTTTCCTGGTGGGCGTGATTCACGGACTCGGTGCGGAAACCCCAACCCAACTTCTATTATTTTTGCTGGCGGCGAACCTGGGAGGAACGGAGGCCGGGCTGCTCGGACTGTTCATGTTCATTGTGGGATTGGTGGCGATGAACACACTGATGTGTGCGTCCGCCGCAGGATTGTTTTCTTCAGCTTTGTCGCGGCCCAATGCTTTGCGGGCGCTGACTCTCGTCACTTCGGCTTACAGCATTGTGGTGGGGGTGATTTTTCTGCTTGGCTCGGCGGAAAAGCTGCCTTCCCTCACCGGATAGGGAATACCGATCGCAACCAAAGTCGCCGCCGAAATTATGAAGCGTCCTGTGGCTCTTGCGAGTCACAGAGAGCCGAATAGCCCTGTTCAGAACTGGGCCGTCTCGTACAACTGAAGGTACCAGGAGCGAGGGGAAGGCCAGTTTCGGGTAGCGGCATTCGGCCACTTTCGCCTCCAGCTGCAAGGTAAGTTTCGAGTCTACCCGTCGTGAGGGCCGGTTGTTATTTGAGTCATTATGCGGTACGGTTTTCGCCTAACGGATCGCAAAAGGGTGTTGCAAGTGTGCATCGGTTTGCACTTTAATTCCCGAACTCGCTGAGACCGTCCAGGTTAACTTGTTTATAATCAGCGCAATAATACATTTCCCACTTTGGTAACCAAGGTGCTATATTACGTGTTCCTGGACTTCAGAGCGTCGGCGTCCGGGACGGTAGGTGTTGCAGTAGAAGAACCGGGTTAGCCCCCCAGGAGGAAGTCTTTATGAAGCGGATGTTATTGACAGCTCTGATTGCTCTTGCTCTGCCGATGATGGCGTTTGCCGGCAGTTCGTATGACTTCACCAACGACGGCGGCACCTTGAGCGGCACCAACAGTGGATTGAGCCTGACCGGCTCGACCTTAATCGCCCTCAATGGCCCCGGCATTGGCTTGGTGACTGGCGATCTGGGTTCTGTGACTTTCTCGACGGGAGCCTTGACCAGCGGCACCCTCCAGATGGGCGGCACATTCGCTGGCGGCGGCAGCTTCACCATCACCGGAAACGGCAATGGCGTGCCCAACGGCGTGATCTTCAGCGGAACCTTCACAGGTCCCGTGACTTGGACGATGGTGACTCTGGCCAATGGCACCCACAACTACACTCTTACCGGTGCGATTTCAGGTGCGTGGCTGGGCAGCGGCAATGTTGAGGGTGCGACAGTACAGTTGACCATCAACACCGGCAAGGGCTTCTTCAACGGCTCGACCATGATTTCCAGTGGCGACACCAATATCACGGTTCCGGAGCCGAGCACACTCGGGCTGCTGGGAACGGGATTGATCGGGCTGGCTGGCGCCCTGCGCAAGAAACTAAAGGTATAGGTTCTCTTCGTTGTTCGAAACGGGTCCCGCTAAACGGCGGGGCCTTTTTCTTTGATCTGGATTTCCTTGTCGCAGCGAGATCCTTTGCAGCCTCTGCTCCTGACATGCTGCTCTCTAGCTATCCTCCTCCCAATCCCCTCCCTTCCAATCTTCCGCCTTTTAACGCGGAGCGCAGGCTGTCCTTCTGCCAGTTTTGCTTTGGTCCTGCTTCTCCGCTTGCGTTACCCCGGTAATCGGGCCGGGGGGATTACCGTTGACCCGGCTTGTGGCGCTCCTTAAATTGCCAACAGGGGGTTGTATGAAGGATATTCATGAGGTCCTGCGTCAAAAGCAGGCACGATACGCCCAACTCGGCAAGCAGATCGAGGCGTTGCAGCAGGCTGCGGAGAAACTGCGCGAAGTAGCGCCTCTGCTGGCTGAAAGCGACGAAGAAGACAACGCTGTACTGGCGGAAGTCGAAGACGGATCGGCCCAACCGGAAGCCATGACGGCGAAAGCAGGGGCGAGTACCGGTGCTGCGGCCTCCTCGAAGTCGCGGCCTACGGCTCCGCGCTGGCCCTAATCGAACTGGCCCTCATTTCTGGGGCAGGTCCGGGCTCGTTAAGTCCGGGCTTTTATGTGCGGTCTAGCGATGTCCGGTTTATCTATGACTCTGCAGTCATTACTGGTCTCGAGTGACGATTCCGCTGCCGACGTGCTGGGCAGAGTGCTGCCTACGTTCGGAATCGTGATGGATCGTTCCAGCGATCCAGAGACCACTCTAACCCGCATTCAACAGCAGAAGTTCGAAGCGTTGATCGTCGACTTTGACGATGCGGCGCTGGCTGCCGATGTGTTGCAGCAGGCGAATCAACTGAGCTCCGGATGTCTGAGCGTGGCTCTGGTGGCCGATCGGGCCAGGGTGCGCGACGTACTGAGCAGCGGGGCGCATTTTGTGCTTTACAAGCCGGTTTCAGAGGAAGCGGCGAAGGCCGGATTGCGGGCCGCGGCCGCTCTGCTCAACCGCGAACGGCGGCGGGCCGTGCGTGTGCCAGTGCAAGGGCCGGTCGAGATCCGCTTGCCGGACCAGCGCCAGGCCGACGGCATTCTTCTGGATCTCAGCGAAACCGGAATGGATGTGCTCACGTCGGAGCCGCAGATTCCAGGTGCGCTGCTGCGTTTTCATTTTCAATTGCCGGACGGCGGGATGGAAATTGAAGCTCATGGGCAGGTGGCGTGGGCCAATCCGAACGGACAGACTGGCGTTCAATTTCTCGATCTAGCCGGAGAAATTGCAGAGAAACTGAAGAGTTGGCTCAAAACTGCGGCTGCCTCCAACGGCGGAGATGCCGATGAAGCGGTGCCTCACTGCAAGCTCACCGACTTGAGCCTGGGCGGTTGCTATGTAGAAACGGCCGCGCCTTTTCCAGAGCGGGCTCTGGTCGATCTTTGCCTGAAGTCAGGAGAATTGGAAGTGCACACCGAGGGCATGGTTCGCGTCGTGCATCCGGGGCAAGGGATGGGAGTGGAGTTTCCGTCGCGCACCGCGGAACAGCGTGCCCAGGTTGGAAATCTGATCAGTTTTTTGAGAAGCAGTCCGGATGCGATGCCGGAATTGATCATTTCTCCGCGTGCATTGGTTGCCGATCTCAGCCAGTTCGAAGCGCCTCCAGGCAACCAAGCCGAATCCTCCGAGAATCAGGAGGACCATCTGGAGGATCCTTTGCTGGAACTGCTGCGGCGGGGTGCGGCGTTGCAACAGGATGAATTTCTCGGCGAGTTGCACCATCAGCGCTGCCCGGACGACGTCGCCTCGGTGTAGTCTCTTTTCAAGATTCAACGATTCTTGTTGAATCCCTCATCACCCAATCATTCCTTTGAGACGTGGCATGATCGTTCGCCTTTGCCGGGACGAGGCCTCCCGTGGCAGGTTTCGTGGCAGAGGTTTTTCAGAAGAAAGTTCTGGCGGGCAGCCCGAACGAGTGCGATCTAGGTCGGAGCGAGAGGCTTCGGAGCGGCTTCCGAAGAATTGAAGAACCCGATCCCCGTCTCTGGACGGGTTCTTCAATTCTTCTCGGTTTGTTCCACCCCATTGCGAGTACGATAATCGGTCTGCGTTGCACCGTCATTTCAGAGATATTAAATCTGGGTAAATAAAATGTAGACTGGGAGCGGATTTTCCGCTCGAGTGGATCGATTTCTTGGAACCAGGAACACGACTGGAAAAGACGCCCGCTCAGTCATCCGGCAGCCCGCCGCGCTCGGATTCGTCGCCCCTCAGTTCCCGACTGAAACCGTCGCGATTCGGCCGAGCAATGTCCCGATGGTCGCCGCTGTATGCGGTGGCCGCCGCTGCGTTCAGCGTGGAAATTCCCTTTTTTTTTCTAGGCATGCCTTCAGGACACGATGTGGAGTTTCATCTTTATTCGTGGCTGGAAGTACTCGGACAATGGAAGCAAGGGATTCTGTATCCGCGATGGGCTTCACTGGCGCACTTCGGCTACGGCGAGCCACGGTTTATTTTCTATCCGCCGGCCTCGTGGATGCTGGGCGCGATGATCAGCGCAATTTTTCCCTGGAGGTTTGCCGCCGGAGTCTACATCTGGCTGGTGCTCACCCTTGCGGGATTGTCAATGTTCCTGCTGGCGCGACGGTGGTTCGACCAGCGGGACGCAATCTTTGCGGGCGTGTTTTACGCGCTCAATCCTTATCACCTCGTCATTGTTTACTGGCGCAGCGCGTTTGCGGAATTGCTGGCTAGCTGTCTCGTGCCTCTGCTGGTGCTGCTGGTCCTGAAAGCCGCGGAAGAAGGTTACCGGGCCATGATTCCTCTTTCGCTTGTGTTAGCGGCGGCTTGGCTGACAAACGCTCCGGCGGCCGTCATGATCCATTACTCGCTCGCGTTGCTGGTCGTAGTGTTTGCCTGCCGGCAGCGTTCGCTACGCGTGTTGTGGGTGGGCGCGGGCGCGGTGGTGCTGGGAGCTTGCCTGGCCGGAGCTTATTTATTGCCGGCCATCTACGAACAGCGCTGGGTGGATATCGCCGAGGCGGTGTCAGCGGGATCGCGGCCGCAGGATAATTTTCTGTTTATTCACACCACGGATGCGGACCACGATACTTTCAACCGGATTATTTCCTGGGTCGCGATGCTGGAAATTGTGGCGACGCTGGCGGCCATCTGGGCAGCCAAGGCGTGGCGGAAAACCAGACGCACGCTGTGGAGCGCCCTGGCCGTGTGGGCGCTGGCCTGCGCTGTGCTGATGTTTCCGATCACTGCGCTACTCTGGAGATTCTTGCCCAAACTTGAGTTCATGCAGTTTCCCTGGCGTTGGCTGCTCTGCCTGAGCCTGATTTTCGTGATCTTCATTACGGCGAGTTTGAAGCGCTGGTGGATGCGCGGAGCGGTGGTTGTTGTCGGCATTTTGGTCGTCGTCGGCGCGTGGCAGCGGATCCAGGCGCCGTGGTGGGACAATGCCGGCGACCTGCGCGAGATGCAGGACAACATGACGGATCGAATCGGCTATGAAGGCGCCGACGAATACACTCCGGTTGGAGCCGATCCGTCGGCGATCGACAAGGCGGCGCCGAACGTGGTTGCGCTCGGCGCGTCACATCCGGCGATTCACGTCTTGGAGTGGAAGGCAGAGTTCAAATCATTTACCGCGGAGACGCCCGCTGCGGATGAGTTGGCTCTGCGGCTGTTTCGCTATCCGGCGTGGAAGCTAACGGTCAATGGCCAAGTGGTGCAACCCGGCGTGCGCGCGGAGACCGGACAGATGCTGGTGCCAGTCGCGGCGGGGATGAATCGCGTGCAGATCAGGTTTACGCGTACCTGGGACCGCACGGCTGGCGAGTGGATTTCGCTGCTGACTGCGTGGTGCCTGGGCCTTTGGATAATCCTGGCCAGAAATCGCGATGCACCAGCGGCGTGACGGTTGGGCGGGTTCTTCGTATGCGACGAATTCTGATTGCCACTTCGAATGCCGGCAAACTTCGCGACTTTGCGGGAGCAGCGTCGGTTCACGCGATCGAGATCGCTGGCATCCCGAATTTCGCTTCCCTGCCCCTTGTGGTTGAAGATGGGCTTACGTTTGAAGAGAACGCGCGCAAGAAAGCGGAAGAATATAGCCGGCACGTTCCGGGAGAGGTCGTTGTCGCCGACGACTCGGGGTTGGAAATCGATGCGCTGAACAGCGCGCCGGGCGTGCATTCCGCGAGGTACGCGGCGGACCAGCCTCACTTGGCCAACGAGAATACCGATGACGAGGCCAATAATGCGCGCGTTCTGCGGGAGATGAGGAAGATTCCGCCGGAGAAACGCGCAGGACGATTTGTCTGCGTGCTGGCTGCGGCCCGCGATGGAAAAACGTTAGCAACGTTTCGCGGCGCCGCGGAAGGAATCATCCTTGATGCTCCGCGTGGGACCAACGGGTTCGGCTACGATCCGCTGTTTTATTTTCCGGAGATTCAGAAAACGTTCGCGGAGCTCAGCACGGAGGAAAAATCGAGATACAGTCATCGCGGCGCGGCCTTCCGGCAGTTTCTGGAGTGGTTCGACATCTGCACAACAGCAAAGTGAGTCCGCTGCAACTCAAACCCGGCGGTCAAGAGCGTCACCTGCGCATGAGGTGGTGGGTCACGAATCCACCTGAAAACGTCAATACAAGAACTTACAGAGCACGGACGGCGCTTTAAGAACGTGGAAGTACCCGGTAGTCTACGTTAAGTGATTGCAAACTGATTGCAGCTTTTTCCTCCTACAACGGCACCACCGACACACGATACCGAACACAATCTGCTCCGCTCCGCCGTGTGACGACTCTTGGGCATCGTCCTCGTCTCCTCTCCGGACTTCTGCCCTGGCTACAGCTTACCTCTGATCTCCTCTGTGTCAGTTTTTGAGTCTTGGGTAACCCGCTACTGAGTTGTGTCATCCTCACCGTGCGGCTGGCCCTTTTTCATTATCTTTTGTAGCGCTCGATCGGCCTCTCGTCGTACAGGATACTCGTCTGTGCCGCCCTCCCCATGTCCTTCGATTTTTAGCGGATCGTGCTCGGCCAACAGTCTCAGCTCTGGTATAAAAGAACTGCCGTCTTCCAGTCGCTCAATGGACTGTATTGCAGCGATTCGAACCAGAAACTCCTTATCTTGCAGTCCCGATTGGATAAGTTGGAAGACCCGAGAATGGGACTCAGCATCATTTCCTCTCAAGAGAATCGTCACGGCAGTCGCCAGCGACTCCGACCGAACCATTGGACTTGCGCTGGTACGGAGTTGGATCAAAAGCGGATCCAGCGCCTTTCGACCAAATTTCATCAAGCCTTGTTCCGCCAGGCCGCCGGTCGTAATGGCACCCACGAGTGATGGTATTGAGCGTTCATCATTTAGGGATGCCACGATGTCTATCAGAGTGGCATAATGCTCGGAATCAGCCTCAGTATATGTCCCTGGCGCGGTATTCTCGTCCATGAATACACCGTTGTCCGCGGTCAACGACTTGATAAGGGCGACAGTAGTGGCCTCCACCTGTTCTGGGTGCTGCTTCAGGAGACCACTCAGCGCAACCGCACAGTCGGTTCCCTGCGCCTGACCGGATTCGTTGCGGGCCAGCTTGCAAAGATCGCTCAGGGCAGACTCCCTCTCAGCCAATTGGTTGCTCTCCATCCGATTAAGAACGCCGGGCATCCGGTTACTCAGAGCCTCAGATCCCTGGGCAAACGTCGTGCCCGACATTCCCGTCATCAAAACCAATATCGATAATATCCGCCGCATCATTCCCTCACTATTCTTCATTTAGCGTACATCCCGATGTCGTGCTTCCGCCAGTCTGCGTACGAACGCTGACGTCGGTGTTCTCTTCTCCTGGTCAGGGTGCTTTGAGGACCCGGTATCAGGCCTCGACACTGTGCAAACCGCGCATGACCTTTCCTTGACTTCATTTCTTCGGCGCTCAATAATAAAAGGTTCTTTTCTCATTCTTAGACAAGTCTGTTGAACTCATAAGGAGCGTTGCGTGGCGTCAGTGGCCAGTTCTACTGCTCCCGGAATAAAACATGGGGTTGCGCCGTTGCGGGCGGGGCACGGGATGTCGTTTGTTTTGCGGCGCCTGCACTCGCTCACTGGCATCATTCCGGTCGGCGCGTTTCTCTTTGAACACATTCTGATTTCGAACTCGACGGCCATCAGTGGGCCGGATGCCTATGCCAAGCAGGTTGCGTTTCTTGGTGGCCTGCCGCTGGTGTTTTTTCTCGAATTGTTCGGGATCTGGCTGCCCATCGCTTATCACGCGCTCTATGGGTTTTACATCTGGTATCGTGGCGACGGAAACAGCATCGCGTATCCATGGACGGGCAACTGGATGTACACGGCGCAGCGCTGGACCGGCGGCATCGCCTTCGTCTACATCGTGTGGCACACGTACACGATGCGGTTCACCGGCGTCGACCTGCACGCCGTTCCCGAAGCTTCTTTTGGCAAGGTGCAACTGGAAGTTCTCCAGATGCGGTATTTCCTGTTTTATGTGGTGGGATTGATCGCGGCGTCGTGGCACTTGGCGTATGGAATCTGGCTGTTCTGCGCGAAGTGGGGCATCGTTTCCGGCGACAAAGCGCAGAAGCGGCTGCTGGCGCTGTGTCTGGCGTTTTTCTGTGTGCTGACCGCTGCTGGCTTGGCCAGCCTTAACTCGTTCCGGTCTCGTCCGCAGCAATCGCTACAACCAGCGGCGGCCGCCAATCACATCCAAGCGCCGATGCAAGCTAGGGAAGGCCGATAAGGAAATCATGGCAGCAACTCCGAAAATTATTGTGGTAGGCGGCGGCTTGGCTGGGCTGGCCGCGGTGATCAAGATCGCCGAGATGGGCGGAAGTGTCGACCTGTTCTCGATTGTGCCGGTGAAGCGGTCGCACTCGGTGTGCGCGCAGGGTGGCATCAATGCCGCGAAGAATCTCAAGGGCGAGGGCGATTCGACCTGGAAACATTTTGACGACACGGTATACGGCGGAGATTTTCTCGGGAACCAGCCTCCGATCAAAGATATGTGCGAGGCGGCGCCAGGGATCATAGATCTGCTCGACCGCATGGGCGTGCCGTTTAATCGCACGCCGGAGGGATTGCTCGATTTCCGCCGGTTCGGCGGAACTTTGTACAACCGCACGGCATTTGCTGGAGCTACGACGGGGCAACAGTTGTTATATGCACTCGACGAGCAAGTGCGGCGCTATGAGTCGGAAGGCAAAGTTAAAAAATACGAACACTGGGAGTTCTTGTCGGCCGTGCTCGACGGGAAGAAAGTCTGCCGCGGAATTTGCGCGATGGACTTGCGCACCATGGAAGTGCGGACCTTCCCTGCCGATGCCATCATCATTGCAACCGGAGGGATTGGCGCGATCTTCGGGAAGTCGACGAATTCGGTAGTCTGCACGGGTTCAGCGCAGTCCGCGCTTTATCAGCAAGGCTGCTACTACGCCAACGGCGAGTTCATTCAGGTGCATCCGACTTCCATTCCGGGCGAAGACAAGCTCCGGTTGATGTCGGAATCCGCGCGCGGCGAGGGCGGGCGCGTTTGGGTGCCGAAGACGCCGGGGGATAAGAGAGATCCGAAGGCGATCCCAGAAAAAGAACGCTGGTACTTCCTGGAAGAGTGGTATCCGAAATACGGCAATCTGGTGCCGCGCGACGTGGCCACTCGCGCGATCTTCAAAGTTGTCTACGAGCACAACCTCGGCATTGACGGCAAGCCGATGGTCTATCTCGACCTGACGCACATCGACCGCAAGATTCTCGACAAGAAGCTGGAAGGGATTCTCGAAATTTACGAAAAGTTTGTCGGCGACGATCCGCGCGATACCCCGATGAAGATTTTTCCCGGCATGCACTACACCATGGGCGGGCTGTGGGTCGACTACAAGCAGGCGACGAACATTCCGGGAATTTATGCGGCGGGTGAGTGTGAGTACCAGTACCACGGCGCGAACCGGCTGGGCGCCAATTCGCTGGTGTCGTGCATTTTCGGCGGAAGCATTGCTGGACCGAATGCGGTGAATTATGCGCGCGGCTTGCAGGCGCTGGCTGACGGGAATGGCTACTTCGACGCCGAAAAGAAAAAGCAGGAAGAAAACAATTCGCTGCTGATGAAGAACGAGGGCACCGAGAATCCGGTGAAACTGTGGCGCGAACTCGGCGAGTTGATGACCAAGGATTGCACAGTTATTCGTTACAACAAAAATTTACAGCAGACCGACATCAAGCTGGTCGAGTTCCTGGAGCGCTATCGCAAGATCAACCTCAGTGACAAGACGCTGTGGGCGAACACGACCGTGGTCTTCGCCCGGCAGCTTTACAACATGCTGCAGTTGTCGCGCGTGATCGCACAGGGAGCGCGCATGCGCGATGAATCGCGTGGTGCGCATTACAAGCCGGACTTCCCCGACCGCGACGACAAAAACTGGATGAAGACCACGAAGGCCTATTTCGCGCCGGATGCGGATGAGCCGAAGTTTGAGTTCGAGCCAGTGGACGCGTCGCTGATTCCGCCGCGGCCGAGGAAGTACTAGAGCGCTTTGAGTTGTCATCCTGAGCAACGCGAAGGATCTATGCAGGTTGCCGGCGCCGGCAGAGTGCATAGATTCTTCGCTGCGCTCAGGATGACAAAGAGTTTCGTGCTAAAGGCTAACTGCTAATGGCTGATAAATCCGTCATCATAAAAATCAAGCGTCAACCGACGCCCACCTCGAAGTCCTACTGGGAGGAGTTCTCACTTCCCTACCGGCCGAACATGAACGTCATCTCGGCGCTGATGGATATTGCCGCCGATCCGGTCACGCGCGACGGCAAGGCGACCACGCCCATCACTTACGATTCGAATTGCCTCGAAGAAGTCTGCGGATCATGCGCCATGCTGATCAACGGCCGCGCGCGTATGGCTTGCTCGGCGCTGATCGACAATCTGGAGCAACCGATCCGCCTCGAACCATTTTCGAAGTTTCCCGTCGTGCGCGATCTGGCGGTCGATCGTGCGGTGATTTTTGAAAATCTAAAGGCTGTGAAAGCATGGGTTCCGATTGACGGCACTTACGATCTCGGCCCCGGACCGCGTATGTCGGCCGAAGATCAGGAAGCCGCCTATCCCATCTCGCGCTGCATCTCCTGCTGTTGCTGCATGGAGGCTTGCCCGCAGTTCAACGAGTCGACCGGCTTCGTGGGCGCGGCGACGATCGCGCAGGTTCGATTATTTAATACTCATCCCACGGGCAAGGCGCTGCAGCGCGAACGACTGGCGGCGCTCATGGGCGATGGGGGCATTCAGGAATGCGGCTATGCGCAGAATTGCGTGGAAGTTTGCCCGAAGGATATTCCGTTGACGAAATCCATTTCAGAAGTGGGCGGGCAGGTCATGGCGCAGGCTCTGGGTGACCTTTTGCGGCGCTGATTTTTGTCACTTTGACGCAACCGTGCTGGTGCGGCTCTCATCGTAATCGGGCTCGGTTTCGGCCAAGTTGTGGCCGCAAGCGGACATAGCACGGCGCCTGCGTCTGCCCCAAAAATGGCCTCTGAAGTGCCGTCAAACCTGTGATTGCAGGCCCGGCGCCGGTGCTGGTAATCACCAGTAACCGTGCGCGTGTTCGCGCTGTTTGGGTACGCAAGTAACGGTAGAGCGGCGGTCTTTGGTTGGGCTGCTTGACAGCCTGGCTTACAATTACCGCTTACTCGCGGGAAACAACGGTAGCGGGCGAGAAAGCCTGCAGCACTACGAGATCCCACTTCGTGAAACGCAACGCTGGATTCCAATTCGCGGCTGTCCTCGCACTCATGATGTTAGCGTTTGGACTGGTGTCGGCACCTGCGTTCGCCGTGCGCCATTCCGTGCGCCAGAGCACGCATCGCAGGCATCTTCGGTGGCTGCTTTGGAATCCGATGTTCCGCCCATCGCACGAGTCGCTGCTGATTCAGAATGCCGAAATCGATCGGCTCGACCTGCCCCGCATTCAGGATGACACGGAACTGGAAGCGCTGAAAGCCGACGGTTCGCTGCTGGCGATCGTTCCGACCGAGAGCTTGAAGATTGAACCGTCGCTCGATCCTTCGCGGCGCTATTGCCGCCCCTGGACTCTGAATTTCGTCAACGATCTGAGCCAGGCATACTACAACCGGTTCCATCAGAAGATTCAGGTGAACTCGGCGGTGCGGACCGTCAGAGTGCAGCGCAAACTGCGGCGGCACAATCGGAATGCTGCGCCGGCCGAAGGCGACACCGCGTCGTCGCATCTGGCAGGAGTGACCGTGGACTTGCAGCGCCGCGGCATGACGAAGGAACAGATTGTTTGGATGGAGCACTACCTGTTCTATATGAAGGCGCTCGGCCTGGTGGAACCGGAAGAAGAACGGCGCCACTGGTGCTTCCATATCATGGTCAGCGGCCGTTATTCGGATTGGCGCGACACGCAGGACGTTGTTCCGCTGGAGCATCCAGAGAACGAGGTTCCCGAGAGCCAGATCGCGCTGGGCAGCGGGACGAAGTAAGCCTCTCCACTTCGCTCGCAACTCCTTTCTCGCAGTTTTGCCGCGCATCCCTTACATTGCATACTGAGCATCGCCGTTTCCAAACGACCAGTTCTCCCAGGCAGTTTCCACCAGGTTGATCATGAGATCTTGCGGGCGGAGGCCGGCATTCTTCGCCAGGATTTCCGTCATGCGGCGGTACAGTTTTCTCTTTTGCGCGAGCTTGCGTCCGGCTGAGAGCGTGATCTGCACGATGACGATGTCGTTGCCGCGTTCGATTCCCAAGTACGAGGGATCGTAGATCAGATCGTTTGCCGAATGCTCGGTAATAATCTGAAAGCGGTCCTGCGGCGGCGCGTCGATGGCCTCGATCATGGCTTGATGGACGCCATCGGCGACGGCCTTGCGGTATTGTTCTGATTTTCCTTGGCGAAGAAAGATACGCACCAGCGGCATTACGGCCTCCTGAAACAATCAATTGAGATTCTGCTCTAATCATAAACATGATCGTTGTGATGGCGGGGCTGCCGGGAACGGGCAAGAGCACGCTGGCCCGTGAACTGGCCGCGCGGACCGGCGGACGCGTATTGAGCAAGGACGAGTTCCGCCACGCCATCTTTTCGGCGGACGAGATCGAATATTCTTCGCGGCAGGATGATTTTTGTCTGCAGCTCATGCTCGAAACCGCGGGATATTTGCTTGCGCGGCATCCGGCGTGCATGATCTTTCTGGATGGCCGCACGTTTTCCCGGCGGTATCAAATCGAAAACGTGCTGGCGGCTGCCGCTTTCCTGCACCAGCCCTGGCGAATTCTGGAATGCATGTGTTCTGACGAAACAGCACGGCGACGGCTTGAGGCTGACGCGGCGGCCGCGGCACACGCCGCGGAAAATCGCGACTACGAGTTGTATCTCGAAGTGAAAGAGCGGTTTGAAACCATCGCGCAGTCGAAAACCGTGATCAATACGGATCAATCGCTGGAACTATGCGTGAAACTAGCTTTGGCAGCCCTGGCTTGATTGGGGTTTGTTCGTTCTGGGTTGTACCTATACAATCCAAAGCTTGCCGCCGGCGTTTCTTGTAGGAACACTCTTATGACGAAGTTCTTTTCTTTTTTGCTGCTCGCTTGCGCCGTTGCCGTTCAGTCGCCGGCACAGAGTTCAAACCCCGAAACAGTGAGCGCGAAAGCGCGCGCGATCCAGGAATCCGCGATCGTCATTGATACCCATGCCGACACGCCGCAGCGGTTTCTGGACGAAGGCTTCGACATGGGCTCGACCGATCCCAACGATTTTGGCAATCTCAGCCTCGACAAAGCGAAGCGCGGAAATCTGAGCGCGGAATTTTTTTCCATCTGGGTAGATCCAGACACGAATCAGGGCCACTTCGCGCGTCACACTTTCGATCTGATCGATTCCGTCTACGAGCAGGCCGCGCGGCATCCCGATCGCATGATGATGGCGTTTTCGGTCGCCGATATCGAGCGCGCGCACCGCGAGCACAAGCTGGCAGCATGCATGGGAATTGAGGGTGGGCACTCGATCGAAAACGACATGCACCTGCTGCGCGACTATTACCGGCTGGGCGTGCGCTACATGACGCTGACCTGGTCGAACACCAACGAGTGGGGAGATTCTTCCGGTGATATCGACGACCCCAAGGTGCAGCATCACAACGGACTCACTGAGTTCGGCAAGCAGGTCGTCGTCGAAATGAACCGCCTGGGCATGATGGTCGATATTTCGCACGTTGCGGATAGGACTTTCTGGGATGCGATTGCAACCACGAAAGCGCCGGTGATCGCGTCGCACTCCTCGGCGCGGGCGCTGGTGGATGCTCCGCGCAACATGACCGACGATATGCTGCGCGCAGTAGCCAAGAACGGCGGCGTGGTGCAGGTCAATTTTTTCAGCGGATTTGACGATGCGGATTTTCGCAAGGCCATGCTGGTGCAGGCGAAGGATCAGGCCGCCGCGATTCAGAAATATGTCGACGACCTGAAAGCCCAAGGGAAAGAAGTCAGCTACGTCGAAGAAGATCGCATTGAGCGCGAGTGGATGGCTAAGATTCCGCGCCCGCCCTTGAAGTCGCTGATCGATCACATCGACCACGTCGCGAAAGTCGCCGGAATCGATCACGTGGGACTCGGCTCTGATTTCGACGGCGTCAGCGGGGCTACGCCCCAGGGGATCGACTCGGCCGCCGACTTGCCGAAGATTACGCAGGCGCTGCTTGATCGCGGCTACAGCGCGGAGAACATTAAGAAAATTCTGGGTGGCAATCTGTTGCGTGTCTTCGGCGAGGTGGAGCGGGTGAGTCACGAGATGCAGAGCGCGTCACTCAACCAGTGATGTTTCCGATGATCGATGTTGAGTTCTTCCATGTGGCGTTATCGCGCGTTCTTACTGCCGATTTTAATGGTGTGCCTGGTATGCATCGTGTATATGGCTCGGCGACCACGGAATCGGCAGATGCAGGTCGCATGTGTGTATGGCGATATCTACAGGCCCAACCTGCACACGGAGCAATGGGATGAGGGCGCCAAGAAAAAGTGCTTCCTTGCAAGGCGGACGCCTCCGACCCCGAACAACGCCGACGATCTTCTTCTCTGCGGAAACACCGCCGTTCAAGCTTGGAATCTGGTCTGGCTTCGCGAGGACGTCAAGAAAAGCCTTTATGCAAACTCGGTCCAATACCAAGTGAATTTCCGCACCTTCGGCAACGGAGGGGGCCGATACGGGAGCCCGTGGTGGGCCTGTGAGAAACGGTCAGGCCCACTGATTCCGACGCTGGAATGCTTCTAGCGCGAGCTTCGCACTGTCGTACAATGCTCGGTTACACTCAACTTACTGTAACTATTTCGAGGAGCAAAATGCGAAAAACATTCGCAGCAGTAGGAATGATTTTGGCCGCAGCGTTGGCATCATCTGGGCAAACAAGTTCCAGCACCCAGGCTGCGCCGGCGAAATCGAGCACGGCTGCCAAGCCGGCGACGACAGTCGCGGCCAAGCCTACCGCCGTCATCGATACGACTGCGGGGAAGATGACGTGCACGCTGTTTCCCGACAAGGCCCCGATCGGCGTCAAGAACTTTGTCGACCTGGCGACTGGGAAGAAAGACTGGAAGAATCCAGTCGGCACCATGAAGCATGGCGTGCCGCTCTATGACGGGACGATTTTTCATCGCGTCATCCCCGAGTTCATGATTCAGGGTGGAGATCCTGCTGGCACGGGATCGGGGCCAGATCCGGTGCCGCAGTTTAAGAACGAAGTTTCTTCCGACTTGCTTTTCGATCAGCCGGGACGACTCGCCTACGCCAATGCCGGTCCGAACACGAACAGTTCACAGTTTTTCATCACCGAAGTCGCTACGCCCCATCTCAACGGCGGCTACACAATCTTCGGCCAATGCGACGAAGCGACCGTGGCGCTGGTGAAACAGATTTCACACATGGCGACCGATCCCAGGAATGACCGGCCGTTTCGTCCCGTGAAGATTGTTCATATTACGATTCTGCACGGCGGCGCAGCGGCAAGAACGCGAGCTGCGGCTGTAAAGAAGCCCGCAGCCAAGCCGCCTGCGACAAATTAAAAACTCATCAATTTGAAAGGAAATCATGACTCGTCAATCTGGACTTTACGCTACGTTTGAAACCAGTGAAGGAAACATTGTGTGCCGTCTGTTTGAAAAAGATGCGCCCAAGACGGTCGCCAACTTCGTCGAGCTCGCCGAAGGCAAGCGCGAATGGAAACATCCTTCTACGGGCAAGAAATCGAATGACCGCCTGTATGACGGAACGATTTTTCATCGCGTGATTCCCGACTTCATGATTCAGGGCGGAGATCCGCAGGGCACGGGCACGGGCGGCCCGGGCTACCAGTTCGAAGACGAGACCAAGGGCTCTCCGCACAAATTCGACAAGCCGGGCAAGCTGGCCATGGCCAACGCCGGCCCCAATACGAACGGCTCGCAGTTTTTCATCACGACGGTGCCAACGACATGGCTTACCGGCAAGCACACAATTTTCGGAGAAGTGGTCGAAGGCCAGGACGTCGCGGTGAAGATCACTGGAGTTCCGCAGAATCGCCAGAACAAGCCAAACAAGGACGTTGTGCTGAAGAAGGTCACGATCGAGAGGGTGTAGGAAAGCATGAGCAAGACTGCACTGGTCGCCTGCGGCATAGCCGTTCTCGCAGTGTCCGTCGCGGGCTTTGCCCAGGACGCGTGCTCGAGCATCAATACGGCGAAGGCGCAGACGTATGGATTCCATCCAGCAACGCTTACAAAAGCGGAACGCGACCAAAAATCCAAGCAGATGGACGCCTTCTGGAATCTCGTCCAATCTGGCGGTAAGCCGGCCCTGGCATGTGTCCGCCAACTCATGGCAAAAGAATCGGCGGATACTTATTTCCTTTTTGACGGTGCCTCGCTTCTCGCGAATTTTGACAAATCCGGAGCATCGGATCAGTCGATACTGGACGGTTTGCTCCGATCGAATATGAAAGACGTTGCGCCGGATGGTTACATTTACCTGTGCCTGCAGCTCAGCAAACGCAACGTCGACATCGGACCGGCAGCGAACAAATACCTCCACGCTGAAAATGTCACGGTTTATCTTCCGCAGCACGGAGCGTACAAATTGGATCGCTTGCGCGGTGCCATCTTGTTGTACGGAAGCCTTAAGCCGAACTTGGTCGATAAGTATCTAATTCCGGAATTATCGTCTTCCGATCCCGAGGTCCGCGATACTGCAGCAGTGGTGTTGTCTCTCAACCTGACGGAAGGAAGCTTCAAAGCGCTTACCTCGCTAGGGGAGATGGAAAACTTCTCGAAAGAGGCGCGCGAATCAGTGGCCTATAGCAAGACATGGCATCAGATTCAGGTTGTCAAACCGCCCAAATATACGCGGCAAGAAATGCTGGATAAGTTAGCTCGATTGCCAACGATGGATGAAAACATCGACGATTCCGAAGACAAAGCACTAGACAACAGCATCTATGCGACCTTTACGGCCGCCGATCTTGACGCCGTGCGCGACGGGCGCCGCAAGATGATTACTGGAGTTTCCAACGAAGCCGTAGAAGGATACGACGAAATGTCTCGTATCCTTCTCAACCTGATTAATGTGGTCGATGCTTATTCACAGTATCGAACGCACTAGACCCCGATCACGCCGCACAACTCCTTCACTGCCTGGGCGCTCTTGTCGAGCCCGGCTTTTTCTTCTGCAGTCAGCTTGATCTCGATGATCTGTTCAAGGCCCTTGGCTCCGAGCTTGCACGGCACGCCGACATAGAGGCCCTTGATCCCGTATTCGCCTTCCAGATACGCGGCGCAGGGCAGGATCTTCTTCTTGTCTTTCAGAATCGCTTCGACCATTTCGGTCGCCGCTGCCGAGGGTGCGTAATAGGCCGAGCCGGTCTTGAGATACTTCACGATTTCGGCGCCGCCGTCGCGGGTGCGCTGGACCAGAGCTTCGAGTTTGGTCTTCTCAATCAGCTCCGTGATCGGGATTCCGGCGACCGTGGAATAACGCGGAAGCGGGACCATGGTATCTCCGTGGCCGCCGAGCACGAATGCGGTTACATTTTCGACACTGACCTTCAGTTCATCGGCGATGAACGCCCGAAAGCGGGCGGAATCCAGCACACCAGCCATACCGATGACGCGTTCTCGAGGGAATCCGCTGAGCTTGTAGGCGGCCTGGGCCATGGCGTCCAGCGGATTGGAGACGATGATCAGAATGCAGTTCGGCGAATTCTTCACCACTTCGCCAACCACCGCTTTCATGATGTTGTAGTTGGTGTTGAGCAAATCGTCACGGCTCATCCCCGGTTTGCGCGGAATGCCGGCGGTGATCACGACGATGTCGGAGTTGGCCGTGTCTTTGTAGTCGTTCGTGCCTTTGATGTAGGAGTCGCGCTTTTCGATCGGCATGGCCTCGAGCAGGTCGAGTCCCTTGCCTTGCGGCACCCCTTCGATGATGTCGATGAGCACGACATCGGCGAGCTCTTTCGAGGCGATCCAGTGAGCGGCAGTGGCGCCGACGTTGCCTGAGCCTACAATGGTTACTTTCTTGCGCATTTTAGATGAAACCTTCCTGGCCACCGATTTTCACGGATCAACACGGATAAAAAGCTTTCTTTTGGTTTATCCACGTTGATCCGTGAAAATCGGTGGCGAATGAATTTGTCGAAACTACACCAGCACTCCAGCGCCCATGTTCTCAATCATAAATCCGGCGAACTCGCTGGTTTTGACTTTGGTCGAGCCGGGCATGAGGCGCTCGAAATCGTACGTCACTTTTTTCTGCTCGATCGTGCGTTCCATGCTCTGCTCGATCAAGTCGGCAGCTTCGTTCCAGCCGAGGTGACGGAACATCATGACGCCGGAGAGAATCACCGAACCGGGATTGATCACGTCTTTGTCGGCATATTTCGGCGCGGTGCCGTGCGTGGCCTCGAAAATGGCATAGCCGTCGCCGATGTTCGCACCCGGAGCAATGCCCAGTCCTCCGACCTGCGCGGCGGCGGCATCGGAAATGTAGTCGCCGTTCAGGTTCGGCGTAGCCAGCACCGAATATTCTTCCGGACGGGTCACGATCTGCTGGAAGATCGAATCTGCGATGCGGTCGTTGATCATGACTTTCTTCTTCCACGCGCCCTTGCCGTGCGTCGCGTAGATGGCGTCGAGCACGTCTTTCACTTCTTTTTCGACAGCCTGGCGAAACGCCGGCGGAGCAAATTCCATGCCGGGTTCGATCAGGTCGGCATTCTCGGCAACCGTTACATTCGGGTTGGAATCTTTGTTGCCCAGAATCCAGCTCTCGCGTTCGGTGACGACCTTATCGCGGAATTCGTCAGTGGCAAGTTCGTAACCCCACCTGCGAAACGCGCCCTCGGTAAATTTCTGAATGTTCCCCTTGTGCACCAGCGTCACACTCTTCAGCCCGTTCGCAATCGCGTACTGAATCGCCATGCGCACCAATCGCTTGGTCCCGGTCACCGAAATCGGCTTGATACCGACACCGGAGTCGAGGCGAATCTGCTTCTTGCCGCCCTTGAGCATATCTTTGTTGAGGAACTCGATCAGGCGGGCGCACTCGGCAGTTCCCTGCTCCCACTCGACGCCGGCGTAAACATCCTCGGTATTCTCGCGGAAGATAACGACGTCCATGCGCTCCGGATGCTTCACCGGCGAAGGCACGCCGTTGTAATACTTCACTGGACGGACGCAGCAATACAGATCGAGAATCTGCCGCAACGCAACATTCAGCGAGCGAATGCCGCCGCCCACGGGCGTAGTCAACGGGCCTTTGATGGCGACGCGGAATTCGCGAATGGCCTCGACGGTATCGTCGGGCAGCCAGTTGTCGAACCTCGCTTTCGCCTTTTCTCCCGCGAACACTTCGTACCAGGCCACCCGACGCTTGCCCTTGTACGCCTTCTCGACGGCCGCATTGAAGACCCGCAGCGAGGCTTTCCAGATATCTCGCCCGGTGCCGTCGCCCTCAATAAAAGGAACGATGGGATTGTCAGGAACGTGATATTGTCCATTCGCATAACCGATCTTCTTTCCATCCGTTGGGACTAACACTCCGTTATAAGAACCAGACATTCCGACCTCCGTTATATAGAATCGCACGCTGAGTTAAAAAACCCACAATTATACGGGTTGCCGTGGGAAAGTAGCAGATTATTCTTCCGGCTTATGACATAATTCCCGTCTTGGGGGAGTTGCTGCGCCCGTTTTGGGAGAATTTATGTCTTATCGCCATCATCCGCTGCTCTTGACGATCTCCTCGTTGCTGGTTCTCCTCATGTTTTCTGCCGCTGGTTTTGCCGACGATACAGCTCACGATCGAACGCAGTTCGGCAGCGATATCAATGTCGGGCCCAATGATACCGTGGGCGAAATCACCTGCTTCGGCTGCAGCGTTCGAGTGCGCGGCCATGTCACCGGTGACGCGACCGTCTTCGGCGGAAGTATCATTGTAGAAGATGAAGGTGAGATTGGCGGCGATGTCACCGATTTCGGCCGCGGCGTGCGGCTTGGCAAAGACACAAAAGTCGGCGGCGACGTCACCGTTTTCGGCGGGCCGGTGCGACGCGATACCGCAGCTTCGGTGGGCGGCGACGTCACCAACTTCAGCGGTGGCATCTGGCTGTTTATGATTTTTGGGCTGCCTCTGATTATCTTCGGAGCAATCGTGGCGCTGATTATCTGGGTGGTCCGGCGGCTCACCCGGCCGTCGGTGCCGGTGACCGCATAAAGCAGCAGCACGGCGCGGAAGACTTCTGATTAAAAAGACTCGGTACAATCCTTACGGCTTTCCGGCGGTCCCACTTTTTCCACGAGTCCGTGATCCACGAGGCGGTCGATGATCGGCAGCAATTCCCACATTGGCTGGCCAAGGCACTCCGCAATTTGCAGCAGGCTCAACGATCCGTCGGAATAGGCAATCAGATTTAACATACTCCGAACCTCACCAGCCGAAGCTTTCGTGGAAAGCGTTGGATACAATCCTCTCCTTCCCAGTTGCGGCTCGCACAAAACCTTTATCTTCGGATAGCAGTTCGATTCCAGGCATTGAAGAATTCGCTGATAAACTCGAAAGCCGCCGGCGAGGCCGCCCGGAGTGACCAGATGCAGATTATCGAGCGAGGTGTGGTACTCAGGAAACTCTCCGTATTTTGTCCGCATCACCGATGCGACCGGCAAGTCCACTCCCGGGCTGCAATACTGCCGCTCATCGCTGCCTCGATCAAGAAAAGAATATCTCCTATAGTCAGGGGCATGATGATGCAAGACGTGAGCCGCCGCGACGTCAGCCAGCGAATCACCTTGACGGGAAGGCAAATAGGAATAGGCGCGATCGTCCCCAACGCAAGTGATGACGTATCCTGCAATCGTCTTTTCTTTCATTCCTTGAAGGTTCCGGCTCAGATAGGCAATAGCCCCGATTGTCTCTGGAATAAAAAGAATGCGGTAGGTATACTTGCGATCCTTCCGGCTCTTTAGCCAGGTTGCCAGCGCCGTGGTGACGACCGGTCCCGACAATTCATTGTTCGCCATCGAGGGATGACAAATATAGGTGGACAAAAGAATCTCTTGATCGGTTTGCCCGCGCAGAATCAGTTCCCCGTAGTTTAAGACTCCTGGTTTCAGTTCGCTGCAAATCACTGCGCGGTAGTGGCCGGGCCGGAGACTCTTTCGCTGCGTGTCTGTTAAGCAAAACCCCCAGCGCGGCGAATAGTAGGAGGTGACGTACGGAATCGCGTCGGGCTGATTGGGCAGCGAATACAAATGTCCTTGAAGGTCTTCCAAATCCAGCCGCTCATCCACCGCCACCGAATAGCCGACTACATGCAAGTTGTTATCGCGAAAATCAACCACGCGCACGCCCGATTCGTCCGTGATATGTGCCTCGTGAATCGTCCACTCTTCGGGAATCGTCCAGTCAAAACATTGTGTTCCTGAGGGAATTGATTCGACCGAAAGCTCGTCCATCTCCCGTTTGAGGATTTCGAGAGTCTTTCGCACTCCAGGTCCAGTGATGCTTCGTGGAATCGGCCACAGCTCGGCCGCCAGTTCATGCATAACCACGCCGACTTCGGGTGTATCGAATGCAGATGGATCACGCAGCAGGCTTGCGAATCTCATACAGCATGCCTCTCGCCTTTCCCTCCGCGATTACCTTCGCCGTTTCGTCATACAGAGTTTGCGCGTCGATCACCCGAAGGCCCGATTCCGTACGGGGACGGTCGCCGGAATAGAGTCCTTTATTCCACAGCACCTCCTCCATGCCCTCAACATGCGTAATCACGCCTTCGTCTGTCTTCCGCACAAAGAGGTTATATGTACGCTGGCTGATTATCCCGTCGGAGTCCGTATACGGGGCCGCAAATTGCTTGTGAAACCGGTAGTCGACGGAAAAGGATTCCTCGATGTAGTGATAGAAGGTCATGCTTTCCTGATCCGGCAAGTCCAGCACCGCAATCTTGCCCCCTTCCCGGTGCAGAATCCCGAATGGAGAATCCGGGCCATACCCGCTGAAATTATCGACGCCGCGAAATAGATCGAGCCTCTTTCCCAAGACCCCAAACGAGTAGATGGGGTTGCCAGTTCGCACGCAGCCTGGACGCAGGCGTCCTGCTTCTGTCAAGGCGCCCATGCAGCTCGGCGTAGTTCGAATGTCAAAGGCTGCTCCGTGGCAAAAGTCGAAATTGAATAGAGGCAGCAGCAGTGTCCCGTTCTCGCCCAGCACGGAAAGAAAACTATCGAGGATGGATTCGATGCTCACGGAGAATCCCGATTTTTTTAGTCGTGTCAGCGCCCTTCGCGTGTTGCTATGCAGCAACAGCAGATCCCCGCTTTGTACCCCGGCTTTCAACCACTGTTTGCTCAGAAACTCGACAGTACTGTCTTCGGCCATACAGGATCCTCGGATTTGATACGGCAGAATATCATCATTTTTATACGACGATTGTTGGGGTAACACAGAGCTTCTCGGGACCGACGCAGCATGCCTTCCGCGCCAGGCTCCCGCTACCAGCGCCGCGTCCCGAACGTCTTTCTCATACCCAGACTCATGTAACGGCCCCAGGGACCGTTGTTGCCTAGATCCGCCGGGCCAAGTGTTGTGTCTCGCGCACCAAGGCGGTCGAACAGGAAGTGCTGGGTGACGCGAAACTCGAATCCCTTACCGACGTACACTCCTGCCCCCCAGGAGTGTTCGATGCCGATCGCGTCCGGCGACCAGGTGTAAAGCGTCTGGGGAAGGTTCTTGCCGAAAAGAAAAGTGGGCGCTCCAAATACCATGAAGCGCCGCAGCGGCCCCTTGCCAAAGGGACGCACCTCCAGAATCCCCGACAACATGTACCGCGCGAACATGCTGCAAGGAGCGTTCGCGCCGCCGTATTGTGCGGCCCCGGCATTGCCGGCGCAGAGGTTGGGGTCGATTTCGTTGTGCGGAGGTGCCAAGTCCACCTGTGCCCAGCCCCAGAGCATATCGTGGGGAAAGAACATTCGCTCGCCCTGAGGTGAGCTGGCCCAACTCCCCTGAGAGCTGGAGCCTTGAGAGCTGCCCTGCGAACCGGAGGTCGCCGTAACCGGCGTCTGCGCCCGTACGAATGAGATCAATACTGGAATGGCCAAAATCCACGCCCACTTCTTCATCTTGCCTCCATAACTCTACCTGAACGAATTCCGACACCGGCCGAGCCGATCCCGTAACGGTGAGCTCCTCGCCCGGTGTCGGTTTGAGTAAAGCGCACATTGTAACCTGCGCCGAGATTTGCCAGTTTTTAAGGCGGATTCTGATCCGGCGGGCTCATATTCAGTTGTTGTAGCTTTGAAGCGCGTTTCCGTAAAGTGACACCCGATTCCCACTAAATCGTTTCCGCATATTGAGGACGGCCCCACCCTTCCTTCCAGAATTCATATCTGACCAAGCTGTTTATTCCATTCGTGGAACGTTACAAATGGCCGGAACCTCTGAAAACCCTTGGGAAGATGGGGTTCTACCGTTTGGTTCGCCGATTGCACCTGAAAGAGGCACAAGCGAGCCCCCAGGACAAACATGCCCCAAGAAATATCGGTGTCGTACCAGGCAATCAAGAGCAAGGTCTACCGGTTAATCGATTCCCTCGTGGTGGGAGAGAAGACGGAAGCTGAGGTACAGGAGTCAGTGCGCCGTTGGTGGGCGCTGATTCATCCCGCCGACCGTCCTATCGCTCAGAAATATCTCTTGATGGTACTGGGCCGCTCGGCTTCCGCGCTCAATTCCATGGAAGTCGCGTTGCTCTCAGCCAGCACTCCGGAACCAGTTCATTCACCGGTGGTTCCGGCGCAAATCGCCGCTAAGCGGATGCGCCTGATGGAGCGCGTGGTGAAAGAGAACGGGGCGCGCCCGCCCGTGTGAGGTTCCCTTTGTTCACTCTTCGACATTGCGCGACATAAAATTTACATTCCTGCAGTTGCATTTCGAGTCTTCGCGCCCGTATCTTCAATCTCATCTTCAGAACTAGACGTTAGACTGTAACGATTGGCGTGTAAAGAAATTCAACACATTCCGAGAGTCAGGAGTCTGAAATGAGAACCTGCGCCGCCAAGCTGGGTACGCTGGGAAACTATCTTCTTTTCGGAGCATTGGTAATGATGGCCACCTCTCTGTTTGCAGCCTCAGGGATCTACAGCTTTACCCTCAACTCCATCGACGGCAAACCTGCGCCCCTGGCCGATTACAAGGGCAAAGTGGTGATGATCGTCAACGTCGCTAGCCAATGCGGATACACGCCGCAATACTCGGCGCTCGAAGCTATTTACGAAAAGTATAAAGACCAGGGATTCGTTATCCTCGGCTTCCCTGCCAACAATTTCGGCGCGCAGGAACCGGGCACGAACGAGGAGATCAAGACCTTCTGCACCCGCAAATACAGCGTCACCTTCCCGATGTATTCGAAGATTTCCGTCAAGGGAGACGATCAGGCACCGCTGTATGCCTATTTGACGAAAGAAACGGGAGCGGGCGTCACCGGCGACATCAAGTGGAACTTCACCAAGTTCCTGGTCGATCGCAACGGCAAGGTCGTACAGCGGTTCGAGCCGGCAGTCACGCCGGATTCGAAGGAAGTCACGGGAGCGATTGAGAAGCAACTGAAGTAGCGGTTAAGCACGTCCCGTCCAATTTTCGACGGTTAGATTCCGGATTCGACCGAACTCTCGCGTATTGTTGGTCACCAGTGTTAGGCCCAGGCTGCGGGCGTGTGCCGCGATAAACAGATCGTTGGCGCCAATCATCGTGCCCCGCATCTTCAGGTCCGCGCGAATCTTAGCGTAATGAAAAGACGCTTCATCGGTAAAGTCCAAGATCTCGACGTAGCTTAGAAATGTATTCAAAGCGAGCTCGTTCTGCGCCCGCCGCGGAGACAACTCGATGCCAAACAGCAGTTCCGACTTCGTGATTACAGAAATGCAAACGTCGCTAACGGGAACCTTCTGCAATCGTTTCAAAACCGCGTCGCTCGATCGCTTCATGATGTAGGAACACGTATCTGTGTCCAACATGTAGCGCGGCATTACGGCTTACGCTCCTGCACGGGCAAATCCTCGATGCCTTCCATGAAGTCCTCGGAGGCCACCGGGCCGTCCACAAGGTAGGACGACCAGTCCGACGGTCGAGGTGAGATCACTACATCACTGCCGACTTTCCGGATAAACACGTCCTGGGTTTTGAATTGAAATTCTTTGGGCAAGCGAACAGCTTGACTACGGTTGTTCATGAACACTCTTGCCTTGCGCGGCATGTTCTCACCTTCTTGATACCTGAAGGAGCGTGGCATATACACAAGTATATGCCACGGCGAGCTATCGTGCAATATCTAGGTTCAAGCCGTCACTCGCGCCAATTCGCTTTCGTTTCCTGCTCCGCGCCTTCGGGCGAAGCAACCGGTCCGGGGGTGGGAAATTTCGTGGCTGCTAAGCGTACAGTCATTATGCGCACACGTTATGCGTACACATCATGCATACACATCATGCGTACACATTAATGAGCCGCCCGCTCCAGCCAGCGGGGCCTCCCGCATAGGAAAGGTACTGGGCGACCGCCGTGCTCTCGACCGGGCGGCTCCAGGCCCATCCGGAGACATACTCGCCGCCCGAGCCTGCCGCCTGATCGCTCTGCGAATCCTCTACCGGCGTTCCGTCGATGCGATTCGCCTCGCCCCGGCGCGTCGAAGATGACCAGGCGAAAGCGTCGGTGGAGGGAACAAGACTAATCTGGCCGGCCCGCGCGCTGATCGCTCTCTGAGTCAGCGGCACGAGGCTGGTCGACACATCACTCGACACATCGGACGCCTCCGACAGGTCGACCGGATTCACCGAGGCCGGAAGCAGTTTCATCGACATATTTCATCGACATGTTTAGTCGATCGGGAAAATCAGACTGCCAACTCTCAATCTATCGGCACTTCCAGCCGATCGAAAGAACACGGTGGTACCTTGGCGCCGCGCCCTGCGGACTCATCCCCACCTGGTTCTCGGGCTTGGTGACAGCCAACTGAGTCCAATCTTCCGCACCGCGATTTGGGGTTGATGGAATTGCGACTTTTCGACAGTTAGCGACGTCAAGCAATCGGCGCGGCTGCGGCTGTCCCACCTTTCGCGGTTTTCGAAGGGTGGGGACTCACGCAGAAGCTTGCGGGCAAAACTCTGTTTGATGACCTGCATCACGATGGAAGGATCCCCTCGCTCCGGCTCGCTGAGCAGCAGATGGATGTGCTCCGGCATCACCACAGAGCCGACGACCACGAAACGATAGCTCCGCCTGACTTGCTCCAAGACCTGCAAGAACAGATCCCGGCTGCGCCCGCTGCCCAGCAGCGGACGCCGTTGATAGCAACTAGCGGCCTGTCGCAGAGCAACCGTTACCAGACTCCGCACGACCAAAGCGACATTGGCTCACTCAATCGCGTTATTCGGGCATCAACACCAGCGGCCCGCTGCAGTAGCAGTAACGATTTCATTGCGACAGGCCACTAGTAGTAACGAAATGCAGGTAGCAAGCGCCGTAACAGCGAGTGAGCCTTCGAGGCATGGCGAAGGTTTAGCACGACGTCTATGTTGCTGTCTGTGGTGAATGAACATCAGCGGAGTCCCCACCCTTCGAAAACCGCGAAGGGTGGGGCAGCCTCAGTTCGAGAGCACGCGAAAGGTGGGTGGGCCAGCCCGCCGATTGAGAAACAGTTGAAGCCGTAAACGGACGCAACATTTACAGTCGATCTTTCCAGTATGACGGCCGCCTGTGCCCGTGGGCGACGGCGACCAACTGTATGACGTCTTCCTTCTCCCGATAGATCAGCGCAAATGGAAAGCGCTGCAATACGAACTTGCCAGTCGCGTGAGGACCTCTGGGCCAACGGTTCGGTGATTGGAGTACCAACTCCAAGGCCTGATCCACCGCAGCAACAAAATTAGTGGCAGCGGGCTCGCTTCGGTCCAGATACCAAGCCACAGCCGATTTCATCTCTTCCAGGGCTGCGGCGTGAATCTCCAGCGGCTTACCGGCCATTGAGCATGGCTGCTATTTGGCGGCGCGCTTCCGCCCATGGAATGGCCTTTGCGGTGCCGGAGTCCAGTTCCTGAATTCGCCGCGCGATTTCAAGATTCCATTCCTCTTCGGCGTTAGCGTCAACGTGGTCGTCGAGGCTTTCAAGGAGCGAACCTGCGAGTGCCGCGCGCGCCTCGGGTGGAAGCGCGAGTGCCTTTTCCAGCAATTCAGAGACTTCGCGATTCATGCCAGCATTCTACTCTCAGATGTCGTAATACAGGGCAAGGGCGCAGGGCGCACGTGGAATCAGTAAGTTACTGAGTCTGCCTTTCGGAAGACTCGGTGGAATTGATGGAATGGGCCGGAAACATGCCAAAATCCTGCCAAGAATTAGCCTACCGCGATCGTGCGGCAGCAGCTTTAGATGCGGCATTCACGCGCGCGTTCAATGCGGGAATCACACTCTGATCGTGTGTGCCCCAGCTTGCCCAATTCAACGCGCAGTTCTTCTTCCATCAGGTCAGGCGAGGTTGTCCACGTCGTACCTTTACTGATGTACACAATGCGAAACACTTCTGGATCTGGCCAGATTCTCAGAACCACATTTCGTTCGGACATGCCCGGATTCTACCACCCAGCGCCGTTGACACCCATCGGCTACAATGCGAGCATTTGGAAATCGAAAGAAGGGACTTGCGCGCTATGTCGCCACAGGATAGAAGAACGCAGATTGAGGAGCTACTAAGACAAAGAAGGTGGCCCGATTTCCCGGGCTTCACCGCGACAGAACGTCCAAACTATTGGGTGCTTCAAGGCCCCACGGGCTTTTGGCCACCTCGCATAATTCTGGGGCCCCGAGGTGGCATCACGATAGATGAATTTCGCAGCACGCCCGGATACGTGCAGGATGGGAGCGATGGGCACCTGACCGCCTTGATAGAACGTTCTGCTTGGCAGGGCCACTAGCCATGAGCAACGGAGACGTCACCTCTTTGTTGTTGATCGTCGCTTGCGGTGTCTCGATCTGGATGGCCGCGTTGTTTGTGCTGTTGTGCGGTCGCGTAAAGGCGATCAAGTCGATGCTAATGGCCGTGTACAACTTTGAAGAGCATAAGGGTTTCTTCGGCTCCACATACCGGAGGAAGCCATCTATTGCCGCAAGAGAAAACAGCAGTCGCGGAGCGGATTTCCTAGAGCTCTAGAGATTCCTACTTCCCCGCCTTCGCGGCCTCGGCTACGACGGCACAGCCGCATTTGACGCGGATTTTCTGCTAAATGTCGTAATACATCGCGAACTCCCAGGGATGTGGCCTCAACCGAATCGCGTCCACTTCCTTCGACCGCTTGTACTCCACGTAAGTGCGCAGCACTTCTTCGGTAAACACGTCGCCTTTCAGCAAGAACGCGTGATCGCGCTCCAGGGCGTCGAGCGCCTCTTCAAGCGAGCCGGGCATCGACGGCACACTGGCCAGTTCTTCCGGATCCAGCTCATAAATATCTTTGTCCAGCGGCGAGCCGGGATCCATCTTGTTCTCAATTCCGTCCAAACCAGCCATCAGCATGGCCGCGAACGCCATGTAGGGATTGCAACTCGGATCGGGAGGGCGGAATTCTACCCGCCTCGCCTTCGGATCCGCGGAATACATGGGAATGCGGCACGCCGCCGAGCGATTGCGCCGCGAGTAGGCCAAATTCACCGGCGCCTCAAATCCGGGCACCAGGCGTTTATACGAATTCGTAGTCGGCGCGATAATCGCCGAAAGCGCGGGGCCGTGCTTGATCAGCCCGCCGACATACCACAGCGCCAGCTGCGACATGGCCGCGTATCCGTCGCCGGCAAACAGCGGCTGGCCCGATTTCCACAGCGACTGGTGCGTGTGCATGCCGCTGCCGTTATCGCCGAAGATGGGCTTTGGCATGAACGTGACCGTCTTGCCGTAATGATTCGCCACATTCTTCACGACATATTTGAAGAGCAGCATCTTGTCGGCCGAGCGCAACAGCGAGTCGAACTTCAGGTCAATTTCGGTTTGACCCCCTGAAGCTACCTCGTGATGGTGGCATTCCACTTCCATGCCGCAGCTCTGCATGGTCAGCACCATTTCCGAGCGCAGGTCCTGATAGTGATCAGTCGGCGGGACGGGAAAATATCCTTCCCTGTAGCGTGGCCGGTAGCCGAGATTGTTCTCTGCCCTGCCCGAATTCCAGCGTCCTTCTTCGGCGTCGATGTAGTAAAAGCCGTACTGCTCGCGCTGATCGAAGCGCACACTGTCGAAAATAAAAAACTCCGCCTCCGCCCCGAAGTACGCCGCATCGGCGATGCCGGTTGCGCTCAAGTGCATCTCAGCCTTGCGCGCAATATGACGCGGGTCGCGGTCGTAAGCCTGCTTGGTCACCGGATCGACCACATCGCAGATCAGCACCAGGGTCGGCACTTCGGTGAACGGATCAAGCAGGTGCGTGCTCGCATCCGGCTTCAGAATCATGTCGCTCTCGTGAATCGAGGCCCATCCGCGAATCGACGAGCCATCCATGCCGAAACCTTCTTCCAACGATGCCTCGGTCAACTGCTCGACGGGATAAGACACGTGATGCCACAGCCCAGGAATGTCGGTGAAGCGCAGATCGAGGATCTTCGCGTCGTGCTTCCTGGCGAATTCAAGAACGATCCTTGATCGTGCTTTGGCATCGGCATCAGCCATAAGAACTCCTTGCCGGGAAATGACTTCCCTCAAAATGGCAGCGATCGCTTGCGGAAGGTCCCGCGGACGGGCAGGCTGCTACAATCGGTCGCACTATGCAGGACTCAGGAGTCTAAAGGCTGCCTTAGACGCTGGCAATTCGATAGTTTTTATAGCCGGAATAACGCGCCTTTATACTGTAACGCGAAGGAAGTGAAGGATTTTTGAGAAGTAAAGATCTTCGGAAGGGCACGACTTTAGAGCGCTGCGGAAAAATTCGGCGTTCGTCACGAACGGAAGGGCACGAGTTCGCTCGTGCCGCTAAGCATACGGGAGACGCTGCGCTTCAGCGCCTGAGGTATGCTCGTGCGGGTTGGCCGATGGCCTTCTGGGGCTAAAGCCCGACGTCATCAGAGCTTTTACGGCACGGCTAAAGTCATGCCTTTCCCAAAGCGGTTGCCTTATGGACTTCGACCAGCTCGAAACCTTCTTCGAAGTGGCCAGGCACGCGTCGTTTTCGCGCGCGGCGGAGAAGCGTTTCCGCACCCAGCCCGCCATTTCCTCGCAAATTCGTGGGCTCGAAGAAGAAGTTGGAGCCAAGCTGTTCGACCGCTCCGGCGGCAAAGTCTCCCTCACTGCGGCCGGCAAGGCATTCCTGAAATATGTCGAGGAAACCCTCGACGCGCGCAAGGCCATGCTGGTTGCCATCGCCGAAATGGAGCGCGTGCCCCGCGGCGAAATTATCGTCGGCGCCAATGAAGGCACGTGCCTGCACATCCTGCCCTATGTGTTTGCCGATTTTAAGCGGCAATATCCTGACGTGTCGGTCAACATCAAACGATCCGACTACGCCAAGATTCTCGAATCGGTTATCGACAACTCCGTGGACTTCGGAGTCGTTTCCCTTCCCGTGACCGATCCCCGCTTGACCGTGGTTCTCATCCATCGCGATGAACTGATCCTGATCGTGCCCCCGCACCATCCGCTGGGCAAGGTAAGATCGGCCACCATCGCCGATGTGGCCAAGTTTCCCCTGGTCGTGCCCAAAGCGGGACACACACGCGATGCCATCGAGCAACTTTTTCATGAGCGACGCCTGAAGCCGAACTACTCCATGGAACTCGACTCCAGTGAACTGCTCAAGCGCTTCGTCGCCGCAGAAGTGGGTATCGGATTTATCTCCCGCTCCAATGTTGAGGAAGATGTGAAGGCCAAGGTTCTGGCGGCCGTTCCGCTGGTGGACTTGCAGGTGCGTCGCGACCTGGCTCTGGTGTTTCGCAAAGACAAAGCGCTCAGCCGCGCCGCGCTGGCATTTATCGACATTGCGGTGAAACACAAATCTACGCAAGAATTAGTGCAGACGCCCGTCCGATGATGAAGGTTAGTTGCACAATTCTGGCAGTCTTGCCGCTCCTCTTCCCTTTTCCTGCTCCGCATTTTCCGGGGCATGTTCAGCCATCGGCCTCGGGAACAGCGCAGGCGCAAATACCGGCTGCTGAACAGAATCTGGTCGCCATCAAGGTCACTGGCAGCAAACGCTATACCGAGCAGGCCATTGCGGCTGAAACTGGACTCCAGCTTGGCGTCCCCGTCACCGAAGACGACTTCAAGAAAGCAGCGGTCCGGCTCGGTGACACGGGAGCATTCAGCGACATCGCCTACCACTACTCTTACTCTTCCGCCGGCACCAAGCTCGAATTGCAGGTCACCGACACGCACGATTTCGTCCCCGCCCATTTTGAGGATTTCGTCTGGTTCACTGACGCCGAACTGCGCCGCCGCATCAAGGAACGTGTGCCCTTATTTGACGGCGAAGTCCCGCTCTCCGGCCGCATGGCCGACGAAATCTCCGATGTGCTGCAGGCCATGCTGGTGGAGGGCGCCATCCCCGGCCATGTTGACTACATGCGCGTGGGAAAAGAGGACGGGCCGACGGAGGCGGTCAACTATCGCGTATCCGATGTCCTGATTCGAGTGCGCAACATCGAATTTACTGGCGCGGCCGGCCCCGAGTTGCCCGCCTTGAAAGCTGCCGGCGAGAAGTTTCCCGAACCCCGGGAATACTCGCGCAGTCGGCTCAATCTCTTCACGCAGCGCCAGCTTCTGCCCGTCTACCTGGCGCGCGGATATCTGAAGGCGTCCTTCAGCCAGCCTCAGCCCAAGGCGGTTGGAATGCCCACCGCCACCACCTATCCCGAGACCATGGAAGTTGGTCCACGCAATCTGACTTTAGTGGACGTAACCTTTGCGGTCACTCCTGGTGCGCAATACAAGTTGAAGAGCCTGACCTGGTCGGGGAATCACGAGTTCCCTGCCGACCAGCTGCGAAAGCTGGTCCACGCTGAAGTCGGTCAGCCGGCCGACACGGTTCGCCTCGCCGAAGATCTCAAGGACATCCAGAAACTCTACGGCTCCCGTGGCTTCATTACCGCCTCCCTCAAGGCAAACGCCCGGTTCGACGATGCCGCCGATACCGTGGCGATGACCATCGACGTGAAAGAGGGCTTCGTATACCACATGGGCGACCTGGAATTCCGCGGCTTGGACAATGGCCTGACCGCCAGGCTGCGCGACGCTTGGAAAATCCGGCCAGGCGATGTATACGACGCCAATTACCTGCAGGACTATCTGCCCCAGGCCCGTAAACTCCTTCCGCCAACGTTTGACTGGGAAGTTTCCTCGCACGTGACTGCCAACTTGCGCGACAAAACGGTTGATGTGGACCTGATCTACACGGTGAATGCGCCAAGATAAGTCCGCGGTGCGGGAACCTCCTCGGCAGTGACTCGCGTCTCTGGATACGACTGACCACAGGTCATGATCCGGAGCTTTTTCTTTTGCTCTGTTCGGCTTTTGGAACACTTTTCGACTTTTCTTGCCAAATCACCTTTCGATGCGTACGATAGGCAGTCTGGTACGAGGGGTTTTTGCCCGGGCCCTCCCCCAACGATGATCCGGGCACAAGGCGGGGATGCTCTCAGCGTCCCCGCGTTTTCCTTTTCCCTGCCCGGTTTCGAGTTCCCCAGGCAATCTCTGACATTTGCGCCGGCGCAAAATTTACCATCCAAACGCGGTCCCAAAGCTGTAACCTTTACTGGTAACAAACATCAAGGACAGGATTCCGGCCGCTTTTTGCAGGGTAATCTTATCTTCTTAAACAGGGTTAACGACAAGGAGAACATAGGGATGAATTTTCGTTTACCACGCTTCGGATTTGGGTTTCTGACGCTGGCTTTGGCATTGGGTCTGGCGGCATCGGCGTCGGCCAAGGCCAGGACCTTCACCGGCACCGTCAGCGACAGCATGTGCGGCGCCAAACATGCCATGCCCGGCGACGACGCTTCCTGCACTCGCATGTGCGTCGCCAAGGGCTCGAAGTACGCCCTCGTCGTTGGCGATAAGGTCTACACGCTCGATACCACCGACAAAAGCGCCTTGGCCACGCTCGACAAGCAGGCTGGCGCCATGGTCACGGTCACCGGAATCGAGAAGGACGATACCATCACCGTCAGTTCGGTCAAGGCCGGGAAATAATCTCCATTGCGTTTTCGGATTTCCGACTGCGGGAGGGTCGCCAGCGCCTCCCGCAATTTTTTTGGTTCATGCCCGCAAATTCACATTTCCTTTACAAAGCATTGTGTTAGATTGTGCATTCTCAACCTTCAATTTTCTCTTTCGGAGGATTAGCGAATTGGGCAAAGACATGGTTCCCAAGCGGATTTTCTTTACCAAAGGAGTCGGAAAGCACCGCGAGCGGCTCACCTCTTTCGAATTGGCATTGCGCGACGCCGGCATCGCCGCCCAAAACCTGGTCCGCGTTTCCTCCATCTTTCCGCCCAACTGCAAGCTGCTCGCCCGCAAAGAAGGCGTGAAGTACCTGCATCCCGGTGAAGTGGTTTTTGCGGTGGTCGCCGAAAACTCTACCCGCGAACCCCATCGCCTGCTGGCCTCTTCGATCGGAGTGGCCATCCCCGCCGACCGCAACACTTACGGCTATCTCAGCGAGCACCACTCCTACGGTGAGACCGAAGACGCCGCCGGGGAGTACGCCGAAGAGCTGGCCGCCGAAATGCTTGCCACCACGCTCAACGTGGAATTCGACCCCGACCGCTCCTGGGACGAGAAAAAGCAGATCTACCGCCTGTCAAACAAAATCGTGCGCACTGCCAACGTCACCCAATCTGCCGTCGGCGATAAGCGCGGCCTGTGGACCACGGTGATCGCTTCGGCAGTATTGATCTTTGATTAGTTCGAAATCTTCGATTTATCGGCAGTGCACGGGCTACAGACCGCGTTTGCAATACGCGCTGGCAGCGCGGCTGAATCCATGCTCTCCCAGACCCAGTCATAGCTCCCGAGGCCGCATGCTATACTTTGATCTCGCATGCCGAAGAATGCCGTAGGGGAAAAATTCCTCATCTTCCTTTACGTGCTGGCGATTACTCTCTCTGCGATTCACCTTTATCGCAAACCTGTCTATTCCATGGACTCCCTGCAGTACATGGGCAACGCCCTGCTCATGGAAGATCATGACATCGTCAGCGTTCACCGGCGGGTTTACGCGGAAGTGGATCGATGGGTCCCGGCCAACGCTCGCCGCGATTTGCTCGGCCACGAGCCCGGAGGGCGCGAAGATCAGAATCGATCGCTGCAGCTCCGGGCGAAAAATGCGCTGATCTATGCCGAGTTTCTTCCCCTGTTTGCCATCCGGCCACTTTACAATCAGGCAATTTGGGTCTTGAGCAAAACCGGGCTAGGACTCGTACGCGCTTCGATTATTATCTCGTTGGTGCCCTATTTCGCCATTGCATTGCTTCTCTTCACCTGGCTACGGCACTACGCGGGGGTGCTATTCGGCACCGGGATGGCCCTTTTGTTAATGATCAGTCCACCTTTGACCGATTTGGGAAGAGCCCTTTCCTCTGACGCAATTGCAACCTCCATCGCATTCGCGTCCTTGTATCTGATCTTTGAAAAGCACCGATTGACGCCTGGTCTGACGCTGCTGCTCGCCTCCATCTTTTTTCGTACGGATTTTGTAGCCCTGGCCGGACCGGTTCTTCTGGTGTGTTGGCTGCAACGCCGAATCGATTTCTGGAAAATGGCGGTTCTGGCTCTGCTAGCAGTTGGCTCGGTATTGGCGATTAATCACTTCGGCGGAGATTACGGAATCAAGATGCTGTATTACCGGAACTTTATCCGAGTTCCTGCGGCACCCGCAGAAGTGGTCGTTCAGTTTACATGGCGCGACTATCTCTTGGCTTTTCGCTCGGGATTGGTTCTGGTTGCCAATAGCCATTTCCTTCCATTTCTACTTCTGGGGACGGTTGGGCTCGTGGAACGAAAAGTGAGAGCCTTGTTTGGCGTGAGCCTGGCATACGTCTGTCTGCATTTCATTATTTTGCCCAATTGGCAGGAACGCTGGGTAGCAGTGTTCTATCTTGCCTCAGGCGTCTGCGCCGCTGCGGTTTTACAAGGTCGTCGAGCCGCGCTATTCTTAGATCGATCTCATGACCTTGCCAGCCAATCCGGATAACATCGAGCATCCTTGCAAGTTATTAGCGATGAATGATTTACACTACATCTTTTATTCTTGGACAGCGTTGTGACTTTGGTAACGCCATCCCCCTGCCGAATGTAACGATCCGTTAACAGTGATCATCTAAAATGGCTGTAGCTGAAATGCTGAATACTGAGGGCTGGCATTGGATATAGAAACTCGCAGGCAGAAGCGGCAGGAACTCATGGTCCGCATGGTGGAGCGTAAGGTGCGCGGGCGCGCCGAGCAGCTCTACCAGGAGCGCGGCCAAGGGGAGGGCTCCGCCTTGAAGGACTGGTTTGAGGCAGAAGCGGAAGTGCTTGCAAATATTACGGTTGCTCCACTTTATCGCAGACTGAAAGCTGAAACTCAGCCGGGAAACCAATCGCCCATCGAAGTGGAGGACCTGGCCGATCAGACCGCCCGTGAGCCTTCCGCCTAGCTCCATGCGGGATAGCCTTCGCGCTATCTCTTGGCAACCGCCTTCGCTCCTCTGCGCAATCCTTTCTTCGCTTTTTCCAGCCGCTCCAAAACCGCCGCCACGATGATCGGCAAGCCCACGGTTGCATCCACAAAAACCTCCCCAAACCTCCCGCCCTCCGACGGCGGCACAAATTTACCCCACGAAATCGCCTCGCTATAGGGGCTGCCCGAAAGCCCTCCCCAATAAACCGGCTCAGGGCAAATCCGCAAGCCGTAGTGATAGCGCTTCAACGGTACGTTCTCCCCGAGGCGCCGGTGCCGAAGTTCACAGAACGGCCCAAACTGCTGCGACCAGTTCCGCGGCACGCCGCCGCCGATGGTAAAGATCCCCAGTTTTTTCTGGCGCAGTAACGTCGCGGCGAAGTGCTCCAGATCTTCGAACGGATCGAACCGGATCTTGTGCCTGCCGGTCGATTCCCGCAACCGGTTGTTCAGCGCCGTATCCAGACCCAGTTCGGAGTCGCTGAATGCGGGCACAAACACCGGCACACCTTTTTCGTAAGCCGACTTCAAAATCCCCCGCGACCCCTGCGCATGCTTGACCAGATACGCGCCAATCGCATGATTCAGCTTGTACGAGCACATCACGTCATTGTGATCCCAAGCCTCCAGCACAGCCGACATCACTTCCTCGACGTCGTCCAGATTCTGTTCCGGTTCGAGCGTGTCATAGACGCGGTTATAGCCCTGCTCGTAAAGCTCCTCGTCGGAAACTTCAGGATTCGCCCGGAAATGCGCGCGCCCCGTGGCCTCGACTAACCCATGCGCCATCAGCGCGCCGGTCGAAACAATCGCATTGACAATACCCCGATCAATCAATTCGGTGACAATCAATCCCTGCTTGGCCACGGTCATGGCGCCGGCCAGCGTCATCACGATGAAAGCGTCTTCATCGAGCGCCATCGCTTCGAGCACATCGGCAGCCTCGCCCAGTTGCCGTCCGGTAAAGGCAGTCTTGGCCATCGCCCGCACCAGCCCATCGATCGAATGCACGCTGCCCAGGTCGAGCGGCTCCAGCGGAATCAATCGGTCTTCGATGGGATCATGCAGGTGCCGGTCAACCCCCTCGCCGCCGCTATGATTTCCGGCCTTCGGATGCGACTGATTCGGATGTGAATGATCCTGATGCGAATGATTTTTATGATTTCCCGGTTTCACCGCCAACCTCCAAGCCAAACAATTCTTCCCGTCTGATTTTGCACGACAACATACTCTACAGGAACCAGATGAAAGGACGCCACGCTCGGACCCTCCGGATGGTTTCCTTCGTGTGACTTCGTGTCCTTCGTGGTTAACGCCTTTTCTCTCCCATCCTGAAACGGCTACACTCCCAATCATGCCCGGCAAGCGCGCCTTCGAAGCCCAAGTCGCCGCCCTGGACGACCTTCGCCAAGGCACGGCCGAAGCGCGCGCCAATTCGCTGCGCAAAGCCCTCGGACATCGCAATAATTTCATCGTGGCCAAAGCCGCCGACCTGATTCGCGAATTCATTCAGGAACCAGCCATAGCCAATCTTGAGCCCGACCTGCTGACGGCTTTCGGCCGCTTCTTCGACGATCCGGTGAAAAACGACCCGCAATGCTGGGCCAAAAACGCCATCAGCCGCACACTAGCCGCCCTGGAACTTCAGGATGAAACCGTCTTTCTCCGCGGGATGCGCCACATCCAACTGGAGCCGGTCTGGGGAGGTCAGTCTGACACCGCCGGCACTCTACGCGCAACCTGCGTCCTCGCGCTCGTCCAGTGCCGCAGCCTGACAGAGCGGGATCTGCTGGCGCATCTGGTCGAAATGCTGGCTGACAAAGACAAGACCGTGCGAGTCGAGGTGGTTCGGGCCATCGAACAGGTTGGCTCAACCTCGGCGAGCCTGCTTCTCCGGCTCCGAGCCGTTCTTGGCTCAGCCGGAGCAGGCGCCGACGAACCGGAAGTCCTCGGCGCCTGTTACAGCGGAATCCTGCGCATCGAAGGCGCGGCTGCGATTCCGTGGGTTCGCCGATTTCTCGAAGCCGCCGACGACAACGCCGCCGAAGCAGCCCTGGCCATTGCGGGAACTCATTCCCCCGAAGCCCTCGACGTCTTGCGGAAGACTTTCCTGAAGGCTCACGATCCCTGGTGGCGCTCAGTCTTGCTCTCTGCCATCGCACTCACCCGTCAGGACACTGCGATCGAGTTTCTCCTCGAACTCGTCGGCAAAGAATCGCTCGAGGCCAAGGCCGCAATCGAGGCCGTCCTCCGCTCCGTGCCCTCAAAAGAGGTAATCCAACGTCTGGAGAAGCTGGTCGAAGGCAATCCACGCCTGAAGCGAATCGTCGCCGCGCAACGAAAGGGATCATCGTAAAAGGCTTGGCGTGGCAACATGAAAGCTACCCTCTGAGAGCCGACCGCTTTCTCCTGCTATATTGTTCGCTGAGGTCAGAAAGCGCGTGCCCCCTGAAAAATTTCGCGTGGCTCTGGTGCAGATGTCCTGCGGCCCGGAGCCCGAGCAGAATCTCGAAAAGGCCCTCAGCCGCGTCGCCGACGCCGCCGGCCGCGGCGCGAAAGTAGTCTGCCTGCCCGAACTTTTTCAGACGCAATATTTCTGCCAGCGCGAAGATCATTCTCTGTTCGATCTCGCCGAGCCAATCCCCGGACCTAGCTCCGAAAAGCTCTCCGCCGCCGCCCGCAGCAACGGAGTTGTCCTGATCGCTTCTTTGTTTGAAAAGCGCGCCGCCGGCGTCTACCACAACACCGCTGCCATCTTCGACAGCGACGGCACGCTCCGCGGCCTCTACCGCAAGATGCATATCCCCGACGACCCTCTCTACTACGAGAAGTTCTATTTCACTCCCGGCGATCTCGGCTTCCGCGCGCTCGAGACCAGCGCCGGCAAGCTGGGCACGCTCGTTTGCTGGGATCAGTGGTATCCCGAAGGCGCCCGCCTCACCGCGCTGCAGGGCGCCAGCATTCTCTTCTATCCCACGGCGATCGGTTGGCATCCTTCCGAGAAGGCTGAGTTCGGCGTAGCTCAACACGACGCCTGGCGTACCATTCAGCGCTCCCACGCCATCGCCAACGGAGTCTACGTCGCCGTGGTGAACCGCGTCGGCTTTGAAACCGGCAACGTCCGCGGCAAGTCAGCTCCCGGCCAGGGATTGGAATTCTGGGGCGCGTCTTTTTTCTGTGACCCCTTCGGTAGAGTCCTCGCCGAAGCCTCGCATGATCGCGAAGAAATCCTGGTCGGCGACGTCGACCTGAAAGCGCTCGAAGACATCCGCCGCAACTGGCCGTTCCTGCGCGACCGCCGCATCGACGCCTACGCACCGATCACGAATCGTCTGCTCGATGGACGGTAAAATCGGGTCAATGAGTGTAACGGCTAACAACAGTTGTGCGAAAATACCCACGATGAAACGATGCGCCGCTGAAAGAGACAAAACGGGGAGAGCATCGAGTGCCGCGATGGATAACCGCCCTTTGGCTGGCGTTTGTTGTCAGCCTAGCATTGACATCGATAGTTATCGCCGTCCGGTTGAACTGTGACCCGGTCCGAACTCTCGGCTACCTCGTGGCCAGTTCTATACCCATCTTCGCATTGTCTGCTGTCGTGTACTTCGCGTTGTACGGGTTAAGCATATTGTTGGAGGGACTCGACTATCACAAGACCCACTGCGACGACAGCAAGCACTGGGGGCGGGACGGCGGACTTCATGCGATGACCGTTCGGTCTGGCGAGGGGCAGATTGGCGTAAACATCCCAATTACACCGGAACCAGTTCGTCACGATCAACGTCCGCCCCTGGACTGCGTGATTTCTCATCCCGTGCAATAAACTACCCCCATGCCCCGGTCCAGTAAGTCAGGTAACCCTTTAAGTGCTGCCCCGGCAGGTTCCGGCTACGCCATGCCCGCCGAGTGGGAGCCCCACGCCGCCACCTGGCTCGCCTGGCCGCACAACCACGACGACTGGCCGGGAAAATTCGAGCCCATCCCGTGGGTCTACGCCGAAATCATCCGCAACCTCGCCCGGCACGAACGCGTCGACCTGATCGTGAACAACGCCCGCGCCCAAACCCAGGCCCGCAAGTTGCTGAAGCTCGCCAACGCGCTCACGCCCAACGTCCACTTCCATCGCTGGCCCACGAACCGCGTCTGGCTCCGCGACTCCGGCTGCATCTTCTTGAAACGGGAAGGGCACGACTTTAGTCGTGCCGATCAGGACCACAAGAAAGTTGGGGCTTCAGCCCCTGGGGGAACCGTCGCTCTCAAGTTCCGTTTCAACGCCTGGGCGAAATATTCCAACTGGCGACTCGACGACAAGATCGGCAGCCTGATGGCGCACACCAAAACCCCCACTTCTCGCGCCCAGAACGCGCGAGAAATGGGGCACCCGCATTCTCACTTGCACGAAATTCACCCCGTCTCCGCCGGCAAACACATCGTGCTCGAAGGCGGCTCCATCGACGTCAACGGCGCGGGCACCATCCTCACCACCGAGGAATGCCTGCTCAGCAAAATCCAGCAGCGCAATCCGCACATGACCCGCGTCCACTACGAAAAAGCGTTCGCCGATTATCTCGGCGCACCCAACGTCATCTGGCTCGGACGCGGCATCGTCGGCGACGACACTCACGGCCACGTCGACGACCTCACCCGCTTCGTCTCCGCCGACGCCGTCGTGACCATGGTCGAGCCCAACTCCCGCGACGCCAACCATGCCCCCTTGCTCGCAAATTTGCGCCGCCTGCAAGCCGCACGCGATCAAGCCGGCAGAGCACTCAACATCGTCGAACTCCCCATGCCCGGTCCTGTCGTCTTCGAAGGCCGCCGCCTCCCCGCCAGCTACGCCAATTTCTACATCGCCAATAAAGTCGTGCTGGTCCCGGTCTTCAACGATGCCAACGATCGCATCGTTCTCAACACTTTGGCGGGCGTGTTCCGCACGCGGCAGGTCGTTCCCATTTATGCGGGAGATTTGGTCTGGGGCCTCGGGACTCTGCATTGCATGACGCAACAACAACCAGCAGAATAGCCGTCAGTCGTCGCCGCACTGTTCGCGACTCACCCTCTTCTGTCATCCTCAGGCAGCGGAGTCCCCGGCGAAGCCGAGGACTCCCAAACGAAGCGCCTCTGCACTTGGCCTCCCCACCTGTCTACTTTCGTGGTCTTGACGGGCCCACCGCTTTCAGCTAATTCTATGAGCTTAACCTTAGTGCATTGACAGTCGCGCCAGGCTCCTAACTCCTTGCGGCTCAAGATTTTGACTCCTAAGTTCTTTAGATCATGGAATTTGGCGGGAATTTCCCGCTAAGCTGGTGATTCTACAGATTCGGGGGGGAGGGGGAGGGGGTACCCACATAAGCGCTAACTTAAGGAGCAGGTTTTACGGCACCGACCTATGCTTGATGAATGCGTACCTCTGAAGAAGACTGGAATGTACTCGCATCCTTGCTTCCCGCAGGATGGCAGCAAATGGCGTGGCAGTCGGGTGCGCTGGAGCGATTGCGTCGGTTTTCATCGCTCGACGTGCTGTTGCGTACTCTGATGCTTCATGTGGCAAGGGGTTACTCCTTGCGAGAGACGGTACTTCGCGCCAAACTGGCGGATTGGACGGACATTTCGGACGTGGCCTTGCTCAAGCGTTTTCGCCATAGCGAGGAATGGTTGCGTCTCTTTTGTATCGAATTGCTTCGGGAAACCGTCGCGTACCAGCTCGAAGAAGATATCACTCGGACGATCCGGATTGCACTATCGTCAGAGAGCCAGGCAAGACGGGGAGCCAATGGAGAATTCTGTATAGCATCAGACTACCGAGTTTCGTGTGTGATTTTTTCGAGGTGACCGCCACGATTGGCGAAGGCAGCGGAGAGTCACTGAACCGTCTGCCCGTGGGTCCGCGCGAATTTATTCTTGCGGATGCCGGCATAGCACATCAAAAAGGTCTTTTCGGTCATTCGACATAATGACCGTTCAGCTGGCTTGACCAGCCATCGAGCGAACTGAGACCCGCCGGCTTGATATCGCCCAGCCGCTTTCCCATATCCTGGAGCCGCTGGCAGTATGACCGATAAGCGTCATCCGAGACGCGGAACAGTCGCGGAGGGCACAATTGGCCGAGCCGCCGGCAATAGGCGTAGTGCGGATTCGCCGAGAGAAGGCCATCCAGTTTGGCACACATTTCCTCGGTAGCGTCAGCGTTGATGTAAAGCGTGTAACGCGATTCTTTCGTATCCACGTCGGGCGCAAGCATGGCGAAAGATGGCCGAGTCTGCGCTTCATGAAATAGTTTCATCAAGACCGACGCCACAAATCCGTCGGATAATTTTTCTCCGACGTAGTCCGAGAGTTGCGCGGACTTGCCGACGAAACGAATAGATGGAGTTCGCCCCAGCATTCCGCCAACCACCACTCGATCATCCAGGCGATAACGCCACAATCCCCCGCCGGTTGTGAGAATGACGTTGTACTCGTGATCTTGTTGGAGGTCTGATGAACAGCGTACCAGTCCGGCAGCATCTTCAAATTCCAAATAGTGAGATCGAATGGCGAGCGGATGCTGGCCTTGAAACGGTATAGAAACGATACCCTCAGTTGCGATGAGCCCCTTGGGTTGGACTACGACCGAGCCCAACGACTGCGCGAGTTCGGCGGCGGCACCAGCGGCGTGCCCGTCGGTCCAACAGCTCAGGATTCTGAGTTTGGGCCACACCTGATCAATCTTCAGAGGACCACTTATCCGCAATTCTTCAGAACGGCGAGGGTCGGAACGAAACCGGATTTCTGCACGCGCTGCCGGGGGAAGGCGTTTCGCCACAGCACATGTCCCGGTGGCTATCTCTGCTAGGAGTTGAGTCCAGTGATCGACGATTGTTTGCAGCAGCAGCGAAAAGAAGGAGGGATGCCACACTGAGACGAGACTCAGGTCCCTTCGTCGAAGCAAAAGCAATGCCGTGATGTAGCGCCAATCCTCCGTGGACGAAATGTGTTTAAGCTCAGACGGCACGGCCATGCTCGCATCGATCAGCCGTTTATGCCACCTCCCGAGATATGCAGCGTCCTCATCAAACCCAACCGGTATCGACGAGCGCTCAACAAACTGAAACGGGTCCGCAATGGCAGGGGAAATAGACCAATACGCTACGCCCAGCACCGCCTTAGGATGCATACGATAAAGGTCAAAAATCCAGGGACCGATCGCCTGGTTGAGCTCCGAATGCATCGAGGCAGTATAGGGAATGAGTTTGCGCGCGGCCGTTGAGCCACTGGAAGGCACCAATCGCCTCACCGGCTCATCGGTCAGCACTCGAGTTTCCCCCTGTCGGATTCTCTCAATCCACGGCCGCAGATCATCGTAGTTACGAATGGGAACGCGACTGGCAAATTCCGCAGGGGTACATTCCTCCGACAATCCGTGCTCTTGGCCAAAGGCAGTGCGTGCGTTCTTTCTGAGGAACGAGCGAAGCACCTGCTCCTGAGCAGCAGCCGGATCCTGCAGAGCGGTGGCGAAGGCAGCATAGGAACGGCTGCTGGCAAGCCACCATAACGAGTTTGCGAGAGCAGCCTTCACCATGGTGCTAACCCAGCCGCCATGCGGCGGCCAGCTGGCGTCAGGTTGTGCGGCGAGAGTTCGGTGAGACACACCAACTCATCACCTCGCTCGTGAGCCGGATTACGGGACAGAAAGAACTTGACGTGAGAGTCTCTATGGCGGCCCGCGGGGACCTCGGCAAGCGGACCGCGCAACCTTTGTGGATTTTGGAAATGGACCACCCCGGTCCTCGCATCATATGCATGGCCGAATCTTTCGGCGGCTAACAGGTCGGTCAAACGCTTCCAGTATGGCGGTGTTTGCGAATCAAAGCGTGGGAAGAATTCTCGCCAGAACAGCGGTAAGAAACGATAGGTACGAAAACCGGAGGTGATCAAGAGCCATAGATAAAGACCACGCCGGTAACGATTGCGCAACTCGGCTACTGCTGCGATCCAGGTTCGGGGAAGGGTCGACGCGTTCCAACCTTCTGAAGCAACGATTGTGTCTCCCGAATAGACCACGCTGTATATTTCGCCACCGACTGATGTCTCGTACACGAGAAGCGTTGAGAACCCGACGAAGCAACCGCCCTTCTCCAGCAAGATGACCCAATTTTTTTCCGAAAGATCGCGCTGGAATTGGGCCGGGGTCACACCTTCAAAGTGTTGGGACAGCAAGCCGTACATCTGACTCAGATCGTGCTCCTGAAGGAGTCGGCGCGCAACAAGACGGCCAGTACAGGCCGCTTCAATCTCCGCTGCGGAGCTCAAAGGGTTGCCACCTCCGGGAAAAACAACCGTTCATCGAGCTTGGGAGTAAAAGCGGCGCCGTCCTCCCAATACACAGCGTAAATGCGGCTCACATATTCGCGCACACGAAACACCCTCCGGAGATGCGCCAGACGAGGGTCGCGCGAATCAAAGCCAATCACCACGTAGTCGGCGGACCGGGCGCTAGGGGAGGTCCGCACGAGATTGATCAGACATTCCGTGAGTTCCGGCTGATCAGACCGCGCGGCTAAATGGGAAACATAAACGTGCGAAAGCGCGCTGCCAATCTCCGGCAGGAGAGGCGTGCCGAGGAACCTAGCCGCAACATTGCAGAATGGCCTCGCCCATTTCAAAACCCCTGAATATCCGCGTACCACGCTCTGCTTCATTGCTCTCTGGTCCCAGATGGCAGCACATCCCACCTGTGTCTCAAGACTCGAATACAAAGTACAGAAATCATCGGCACAAATTTCGCTTGCCGACCAAACCGGCGCAAATTGGTATTCACGATTGTTGCGGTTCAGGATTTCCAGGATATCGAGGCTGCTGCTGTGCGAACCGGGCAGCGCTCGAAGATCTCCCTTTCGAAGCAACCGCCGGGTACGGGATGCAGGATGATTGAATTTCCAGAAATGACTCCGGCGGATGATCAGTGTCACCAAGTCGCCGAGAAACCTGTAGGTCGGCATTCCCGTGAGTCCTTTCTCCAGGAATCTGAGCGCTGCCTGATTGCCAGCAACGATGCTGCTCAGGTAGATCAGAGGCCCGCCCTGGTCATGGATATTCCTAAAGAGGTCATAGCCGCGGCGAAGGATTTCAGCGCGGCCTTTGCACGACCGATCCAATCGCAGCCCGCTGAGATAACCAACCCGCATCGGCTCGCCATTAATAAATCTTTGACGAGCTGAGATGCTGCCAGTGGCCACAACGCGTCCGTTTTCAATGGCAACAATGGTTTGGTGTTCCGATCCTTCGAATTTGGCGGCAGCGAAAAACTCGGGCTCGCGCTCCAGGGATACGCTGATGGAGCCCGGTATTGGATTCTCGCGGAGTAGGCGCCGGAGCGCCGCATCGTGGTCCGCGGTAGCCAACTCAAAATGCAGGCCATTATTAAGGCGTTTATCATTGCCAACGATTAATTGGCCTGAAGCAACGGACCCGTCCACGATTCGTCCCCCAATGGATATCCATCACGCAAGCCTACATCGCCTCGGTGCATTGCATTGATGAGAAAGAAATTGCGCCACATGAAGCCATCGGCGCGATTGATGGGATCGAAACCTCTGCGAACGATGCTGCGCCACGAGTAAAACTTTCGCCGCGCCTCCAGACAACAACGTTGCAGGTCCACCGGAGTCATTCCCGCCGGACGAAAAGGAATGTCATTGTATCGATAACGATCATTGAGCCACCAGGCATCATAGATCAGTCGCCCGCCGGCCTGGAGGCGCTTGTACAACGGCGTGCCAGGAAATGGTGTGAGGTGGTTAAAAGCAGCAATGTACATCGAATTCGACTGAGCAAACTTCACTGTTTGTTGAAAACTTTCCGGAGTGTCGCGATCATACCCAAAAATGAACGTTCCATAGAGACGAATGCAATACTTTCGCAAGTTTTCGAGCGCTTTCGCAAAGCCGCCGCGCATTAAGTTGAAGGATTTATTCATGTCCTTCAAGTTGTCGGAATCGAGACTTTCAAACCCAATCAACACTCCCATACAGCCGCTGCGTACCAGCAACTCCAGGAATTCCTCGTCGTGAGCCGCATTTATGCTCGCCTGGCTTACCCAGCGGACTTTCGCCGGAATCAACTCGCGAAAGAATTCCTTCGCCTGAGCGAGATTTGATGTGATGTTGTCATCTACGAAAAAGAAGAGCTTTCTGTGTTTCTTCACGGCGTTGACTTCCGCAACAATATCGTCCAAGGGCCGGCGGGTTTGAGTGGCGCCGAAAACCGTCTGCACCGCGCAGAACTCGCATCGAAAGTGACAGCCCCGGCCTGCTTCAACAAGGCCGATCGGTAGATATCGCTTTCCGCGAAAGATAGAGCGATCGGGTTTGACTTTCGCCAATAATGGACGACCTTCTGCCCTGTATCGTTCTCGCAATCGCGCTGACCGAGCGTCGTCAATCACTTGCTCCCATAGACTCTCCGCCTCGCCCACAACGACGGCCTCCGCGTACTTCGCGACCTCATCGGGCACAAGCGAGGCATGAAAGCCTCCCATCACCACCGGTATCTTGCGGCGACGGTATTCACTGGCGATCTGATAGGCACGCTTCGCGGTATAGGTTTCGACGCTGATCGCGACAAGGTCGGTCGGTTCATCAAACGGAATGCGCTCCATACGATCGTCGTAAAACCTCACTTCCACACCCTTGGGCGTAAGGCCGGCAATGGTCGCCGCCGGCAACGACTCCATCTGCCAAGTCCGGACATAACTGCTGTCGCCATTCCGGCGCCCGATGCAGGGATGGACAATTGTCAGTCTCATTGCGCTTCGGGAAGGTTCAAAGAGAGGGACCGAGGAACTGCTTCGGCGCTCGTCATTTGATCGGAGCGGCCGATGATCCAATCGCAGTTATAGAACTTGCTCAGGTGGTTCGAGTAGAACCGATAGCCGAGGTTGGTGGCCAACCGTACGCCCCAGGGGGCCGGGGAATGCGGCAAGCGGGCCAGGATCGAGGAAACGCTGTAAGCGTGTTTCCAGGCAATTTCAGTGCCTCGTTCCAGCTCTCGAATGCTCATCCGCTTGGGTTGAAAGACGACGTGTTGGCCATCGTAGAGTTCCCAGTTGCGGGTTAGGATTCGGCCTTCACTCTCGAGTCGGCTGTAAAGAGCGGTTCCAGGAAACGGCGTCACAATTGCGAACCGAGGAAGATCGATTTTCGCGGCCACGGCAAACTTCGCGGTTTTCATGAAGACGTCGGCATCATCGCCGTCCAATCCGAAAACGAAGCATCCCTGCAACGCGATGCCATGATCGTGAAGATTTTCAACTATGCGAACAAAGTGCTCAGGAGAATTGAACGCTTTTTTGCTTGCACGCAAGTTCTCAACTGAAACGGACTCCAGCCCCATGAGCAATCCGCGACAGCCGCTTCTCGCGGCCATGTCCAACAACTGCGGATCTTCCGCGAGCAGTACGGTTGCCAACCCATACCACTGCACACGCATGGGGATCAGCGCCTTGAATAAGCGAATTGCGTAGCCGCGATCGGCGATGAGATTGAGGTCTACAAAAATCAGTTTTCGAGCGCCATGCTGCCGGATGTCCTCGACTACGTCTTCGACAGGTTTTTGTAATGGCTTGCGTCCCCAGGCCGCCGGCACAACGCAGAAGTCACAGTTATGCACGCAACCACGCGTAGCCTCAAAAACACTATTCGTCAGAAAACGTCTTGAGGGGAGGAGATCGCGACGCGCAAACGGCCGCCTCGCAAGGTCGAGATCGGGAGCCTGGTCGTATCTTCGCTGCATCCGGCCAGCCGCAAAGTCGCGAAGCAATTGTGGCCAGGTATCTTCGGCATAGCCAACGATGATCGAATCTGCGTGTGGCTGCGCGTCATCGGGAACGAGGGTGACGTGAGGTCCACCTAGAACTGTAGCAATCCCGCGTGATCTGAAATGTCTTGCCAGGTCATACGCGCGCGGGGCAGTGCCTGTAATTACAGTCAATCCGACAAGGTCGGCATCAAGGGATTCTGGAACTTCCTGGATGCCCTCATCGATGAGCGTGACCTCAGCGTTCATTTGAGGAGGGATCAGGGAGGCAAGAGTAGTCAGCGTCAACGGTTGGTAACGCAGAGACTTACGGAAAATTCCTCCACGATGGCGGTAAAGCGGCCCTTTCGGAGAAACGAGAGCCAGTCGCAAGGGTCGTCCATCACGAGGCAACACGCGATACCACCTCCGGCCAACCGATCAGCCACTGGAAAAACTGCTTGAAATCCTTGGCGGAGATATTATAGTTATCCTCCACTTTGTCAAGTAATGCTGCCTCAGACAGTCGAAAACAAGATTGAACGGAGCGACGAGTAGCAAATTTGTTATGGCGAATGCGCCTCCACGTCTGTCGATCGTGCAGATTGCGGACCACGCCCATCGTTGCCGTACCGACCGATCTCCTCTCGAAACTGACCTTCCCATCGATTTCACAAAACCTTTCGTCTGTCCCAGTTTGACAGCCCTCTATTACACCCCATTTTGGAGCAAATTGGAGCCCACGGATCAGTTACGGTACACGCAACTATCCGCTCTGTCGTTCAACGAGTTGATCGCATGGTTTGAAAGAGGGTTTAGCTCAACGTTGCGGGCACTTATGCGAAGCGATCGGTTGCCGGAGGAGTTGAAATCACTCTTGCCAGGTTTTCTCGAGGACGAGTGCCGGCATCAGGAGATTTGGTGGACTCTCAACCGTCGTGTCGATCCCGTGCGATATTCACGCAATATTGCGTCGATCTCTAAGATAGCTCCGGCGGGGCGCGCTTTGATGAGTTGGCTGGCCAGCCGTCCGCTGGATTATCCCGTTGTCATTTGGCTCATGCTTGTTCTGGAAGAACATGGCAACGAGATTGCTCGCCGTTGCGCAGCAAGACGACCCGACGAGATCGAACCCCACTTCGCAGCGGCCTATCTCGCGCACGTTCGCGATGAGATCCGCCATGTTCAGATCGACTGGCATTTGCTGGATTCGCTGTGGCCGTCGCTCCGGGGATGGCGTCGGCGCATGAACATCGAGCTCTTCCGGTTGGTGATCGCACGCCTGTTGTTTAAGACAGAGCATGCTTCGATGTCGGTTGTGGAAGAACTTGTCCGGGAAAGGCCCCGACTTCGGCTATTGCTGCCGCAACTTCGCACACAGCTGCGCGAAGTCAGTCAGGACCGGGAATTTAGAAGCATGATGTTGTCCGCCCGATCGACTCCTATTGTTTTCCATCTTTTGGATTTGTTTCCCGAGCTCGAGAGCGTAATCGCGTGACCAGAGTCCACGAAATCCCTAACGCAGCCAATGCGGTTGTCGTGGCGGTGCAACTCTCTGTCGTAGCCCTCTGCATCGCGGAGTGCAGAACGGCCAACGGCTGGTGGTGCATTGTGATCGGAGCCATGTTCGTATTGACCTTGAATTCGGTTTATTTTGCAATTCATGAGGCGGAGCATGGCCTCTTGTTCTCCAACCGCAGATGTAACGAACTAGCGGGGACGATTCTCTCTGTCCTGCTTCCCGCCCCATACACTTTCATCCGCAATGTCCATCTCGCACACCATGTGCATAATCGTTCGGACGACGAAGTCTTTGATCTGTACTTCGAAGAAGATCCGGCCTGGTGGAAGAAACTGCAGTTTTTCGGCATTCTCACTGGAGGCTTTTGGCTGAGCCTGGTTGTCGGCAATATTGCGCTCGCTGTGGTACCCATGCGATGGCTCTCGAAAGCCGTGGAGATCGACCGTCCTTCTGCGGCGGTGGTGCGCTATGTCAATCGGCGAAATCAGTGGTGGATCCGGGCAGAGGCCTGGATGGTCCTTCTTTTTCATTCGACAGTTTGCTGGCTGCTAGGGCCGCGGGCAATCAGGTACGGTCTGATGTACCTTGTCTTCGGTATGAGCTGGTCAACGCTGCAGTATGTTCATCATTATGGGACTTGCCGGGACGTGCTGCGAGGCGCGAAGAATTTGCGTTACGGGTGGCCGCTTGATGTGCTGTGGCTCAATCATGGCTGGCACTTGACTCACCATCTTCATCCCACGGTGTCATGGCTGCATTTGCGCCGAGTCGCGAGAGAGGATGAGCCTCGCGTGGAATCACTGGGCAGCGCTTATCTGAAAATGTGGCGAGGTCCACTGCTGACCAGCGAACGTGTGCAGAATCGCTATGACGGATACGTTGTACAACAGTAACGCGGTTGCGATTGACTGGCCGGTCCACCGTCGACTGATCATGGTCCTGCTCGGCTATATTCCAATGCTTTTGTCAGGCCTCGTCGTATCTTGTATCGTACTTCCCGCGCGACGGTGGGGCCTGGTCAAAGGAGTGGCATGCGGCGTAATTGTCTTCTATGTTTTTCCGCCGCTGGCTTTTCGCGTGGCGTCCCTTTTATTCAAACCTCAGCCGGGACGGCATTCGGTCGCATCCGCCGATTTCCTGCGTTGGTGGTTGTCTGCGCAATGGCAAGTGATTTTTAATCGCTTGCCAATGTTCGAGGAACTGCTTCGAATCGTTCCCGGACTCTACTCAGCCTGGCTTCGTCTGTGGGGGGCGAAGATCGGCTCACTCGTGTATTGGAGTCCCGGAGTTGCGGTACTGGATCGAGCCTTCGTATGCATCGGCAGCCGCGTGGTGTTTGGCGCGGGCGTGCGACTCAATCCTCATGTGATTGTTCCAGGTAAGAAGCGGGAAGCTCAACTGTGGCTCGCTCCCGTGACCTTGGGCGATGACGCCCTGATCGGAGGTTACAGTCTGATTACCGCCGGCTGTACCGTTCCGGCCGGAGTTTCTCTGCCAGCCGGCAAATACGTTCGACCGTTTTCCACCTGGCAAGATAACGAATCGGCCCAAAGCCGATACGAGGGCGATTCGGATTGAGCCGATCTTTACATTCCGCGTTACTGAGCCGACTTCGATCGAACGTGGGATTGAAAATTGTTATGTTGCTCACCTTGCCCGTTGCCGTGACAGTTGGCTATCTTGCGATCCAGCGCGCTGTTGTTTTTCCAGACGGTAGAGTTCCTCTGACGTGGTTCGACCACGTTATTCCTTTTCAGCCGCGTTGGGTCTGGGTCTATCTCTCGATGTATTTACTCAATCCCATTGGGCCTCTGTTCACCCGGTCGCGCGAGGACTTATTCCGGTATGCCCGCGGCATTCTGTTCTTTTTCGTTTGTGGATTCGTGTGCTTTGTATTCTTTCCAGTCCCGGGACCGCGGCCGCCTCGCGCGGACGATTTTTGGCTGTATCAGAGGCTTATTCTCGTTGATCGCCCCTACAATTCCTTTCCCTCCTTGCATGCCGCGTGTGCAGTTTATGCGGTTCTCTTCGCGGCCTACGCATCGTGCGATACATCGCGTCCCCATCTGAGAATTTCGCTGCTTTCTCTGGCATGGCTGTGGGTTGGCCTGATCTTGTATTCCACCGTAGCTACTCGTCAGCATTTCGCGATCGACTTGCCCGCCGGAATGTTCCTGGGCTGGCTTGCGCAATCGCTTTTTGTCAGTCGGAGCTCGCGTGCATCGAGCAAGACAGCTTTCGTCGACAGAGAGGCTGCGTGATTCAGGAATCCCAATGCGCCATGCTCGCGCCTCCCCGGGCGGAAGCCTTCCCCGACTCACCTATGGGCTGGTACATACTTGGCCAATCGCACGAAATAACGAGTCGACCGAAAGCTATGGAGTTATTCGGCGAACGGCTTGTTTGCTTCCGTCTGTCCTCAGGAAGAGCGGTAACGATGGATGCGCGCTGTTGGCATCTAGGCGCCGACCTTTCCAAAGGCGTGGTTGCGGGTGATCAGATCGTTTGCCCGTTTCATGGTTGGCGATATGGAGCATCCGGAGATTGCGAGTTCATACCAAATCAGGAAGGCATCCCCGCCGCCCGCCAGCGGACTTATCAGACAGAAGAGCATGCGGGCTACGTGTTTGTCTTTCCATGCGATGTCTGCGACTACCCACCGCCATTCTTCGCAAGTATCGACCGGGCCGAACTCATCGCGGCTCCGTCGTTTGAATTTTTCATCGAGTGTCCTTGGTGGTTGGTAGGCACGAATGGCTTCGATCTTCAGCACTTCACCGGCTTACATCATCGCCGCCTCGTGGGCTTGCCAGCGATTGAATCACCCCATCCGGCAGCGCGGAGAATCGTGACGACCTTTGAGATTTGCGGAAGCAATTGGCAAGATCGACTCACACGAAGGGTTGCAGGTTCCCGAGTGACCATGGACGTGACCATTTGGTCTGGGACACTGGCGTTCGTCATGGCGCACTTTCACGATTCGGCGACTGCGGATCCCCGCTCCACGCGAACCACCAGTTACGGCATGACCGAGATCCGGGCCCTTTCATCTCCGCGGGAACAGAGATCGCACGTGCGAGTAACGATCTTCCGCAAAAGGCGGCCCGGGTTAGCCATGCTTGACTGGCTGGACGTGCGAATCAAGCGATATTTCATTCATGCCTTCCTGAAGCCTGATACACTCCTGCTGACCCGGGCCCGGTACAACCGTGACCACTTGATCCATGCTGACCGGCAGATGATCGACTATCTTTGCTGGCTGGCGGCTGTTTCCAGCAAACGTTCTAATGCGAAGGAGCCGACATGATCTCGAGATCTGCAGTCGTTGTGATCACGCTGTTTGCTCTGGCAGTTGCTGTCATTCCTGCGGCGGCGGTTGATAACCCCTCAACTCCCCAGACCGTCGATGAGTCTAGCGCTGGGTTGGATCATTTGCGCGCTGCGCTGAAGGACGCATACGCGAAAGGCGACATCGACGCCATGATGCGTTACCTTCACCCCGACGTGGTCGTTGTTTTTCCGGATGGCAGCATCTTGAAAGGCCCTCAGGCTTTTCGCAACTACTATCAACAAATGATGACTGCTCCGAACCACCGCGTAGTCAGCTATTCTGCCGATCCCCAAGTCGAATCCCGGACCGTGCACAATGATGTCGGTCTTTCCTATGGCTATATGAACGATCGATACGTTCTCAATGACGGCAGGAGTTTTGCTCTGAATAGTCGGTTCACGGTGACCGTTTTCAAGTCCCCGGACGGACCAAAAGACACAGATGGCTGGATGATCCGTAGTTTTCATTCGTCTGCCGATGCCTTCGATAATCCCATCATCACGATGGTTGCTCAAGGCGTCTTTTGGAGGGCGGGAATTGGTGGTGCGGTTGTGGGTACAGTGCTTGGTTTGATTGTTGGCATCTTCGCTCGTCGCCGGAAAACATCGACCACTTAACGAAAAGCCTTCGCAAAAATTAGGACGACGATGAAACGGATCGCTATTCTCAGCGATCCAGAACCGGCTCAGATTCTTGCCTTGTGGACACATTCGCAAAAGAGCATGGTGTCCATTCTCGGCTCAGCACGGAAGAATGCCGACTAGACAACTAGTTCGCTAGAAGATCGCACCGGAAACTGGCTGTCGCTATACTTAACCCGTACACCGTTAGACAACTCACACAATGCTCTAAACGGCGTTCCACGCGAGAAAGTCAGACTCCAAACCGCAGTAAAGCATGCTTTCATCTACGTCCTTAAGTTAGCGCTTATGGGGGGGACCGACCGCAAGCAAAAATTCCCAGACGGCGCCCGGACGGAAGAAGGCGCAGGGCAAACCGGCGCCGCGGCCTGGAGTGAAAGAAGGGGCTAAAGGCCAAGCGCCAACAGCCTATTTCTTATACAACGTCGGCACCGGGCCTTGTTCCAGCGTCTTGCGGTCCCAGATCCAGCCTTCGCGGGTGTAGCTGGCGAGTTCGAAGTCCTGGGTGAGTTCGAGGGCGTCGACGGGGCAGGCGTCTTCGCACAGGCCGCAGAACATGCAGCGGCTCAGGTCGTAGGTGAAGTTGGTGAGTTCCTTGCGGCGGGTTTGCTCATTGCGCGCGCTGGAGACGACGATCAGATTCTCCGGGCATGCCAGCGCGCACAGATCGCAGGCAATGCACATGGTCTCGTCGGTGTCGGGATTGACGTTCAGCCTCGGCGCTCCGCGGTAGCGCTCGGCCACCTGGGGCCGCTCCAGCGGATACTGCTCGGTATAAATTTCCTTGGGGTCCTGATAGCGAAAGGTAATCTTCAGGCCCTGGAACAGATCCACCAGAAGCACTTTACGCAGCAGGCTTGGCATGCCCATACGGGCTTAGGATACCACCGAACCGGCTTGCCTAAAAGTTTGGCATCGCCAGCACCCATCGCCGACCGGTGCAGCAGCCGAAGTGGAATCTTCCGTGTTCCCCCATGTCCTCTGTGCTTTAACAAGTCTGTTCCGCCGGGAACCTTTTTCGCGCCTCGCCCGTATCTATGGACAGTGAGCGTCATGAAAGCCTATTTCGCCAACCTGCCGATGAGAACGTGGCTGCTCATTGTCGTGCCGTGCGTGCTGATTGCCTATCCGGTCCTGCGGCTCGTGATTCCGGCAGTCGTCCACGCCGTCGTACCTGAAGTCGTGCTCTCGGTTCTGCGGGTCATCTGAGCCGCTACAATACAAATCGTACGACGACTTGGATGCTCGATCCGAAATCTTCATCGATAGCCGCATCCCGCGAACCATGCCCGACGACCAACGACCAGCCACCGGCGACGCGCCCGCAACACCCCTCTCCGACGAACTCTGGATGGAAGAAGCCCTGCGCTGCGCCCAGCGCGCGCTCGAAGCCGGAGAGGTACCGGTCGGCGCAGTCGTAATTTGCACAGGCCGCATGGTCGGCCGGGGATGGAATCGCAATATTGCCGGCAACGATCCGACGGCCCATGCCGAAATCGTTGCGTTGCGCGAAGCCGGTACAACCGTTGGCAACCACCGTCTGGGGGAATGCGAACTGTTCGCCACCATTGAACCTTGCGCCATGTGTGCGGGCGCCCTGGTGCACGCCCGCATCAAGCGCCTCATATATGGCGCGGACGATCCGAAAGCGGGCGCGGTGCGGTCGGTCATGCAGGTGCTGAACCATCCGCAACTCAACCACAAAATCGAGGTTCGGAGCGGAGTTCTGGCCGGCCGCAGCGCAGAGCTGCTGCAACAGTTCTTTAAGAGCCGTCGTTAGTTAAGGCGTTTGGTTTGCGGCGCGAGCGAAGCGGGAGCCAGCTGTCGCAATCCTGAGGAGCGTGGTTTTGCGCGAAACTAGATCTGGATTTTGCGTCCGTTCATCTCGGCATGTACGAGGTTTGGCAGAAAAGCCCAGCTCAAACTACTGGCGGAGAGAGAGGGATTCGAACCCCCGATACCCGTAAAGGTATACACGCTTTCGAGGCGCGCGCCTTCAGCCACTCGGCCATCTCTCCGCGCTCGCCAGTTTCAATTTTTATTTTATCAGGGAAGCTGCCGGCATCGAATTTCCGCATCCCGCTCATTGAACTGAGTCCGGCTCAAGTATGTGACAGCCGCGGCTGCAAATCCCAGCAGCGCCATTTGATTTCACTGCTGTTGCTGTTGTTCCTGCTCGAGTTGCCTTGCTGGAGCGCGCAGCAGTACCGGTCTTGACCGCACCACGAAGCTGGGTGCTGCGGGCGGTGGGACCACGCTGTCCGCAGGGCTTACCGTCACCGTGACGCTCAACTCGCTTTGCGATTCGCCCTTATAGACGCCGCGGGTAGGAGGAACGTCGGCGTAATCGCGTCCGATGGCTACGCGGATGTGGCGGTCGCCGCCGACCAGATTATTGGTCGGATCGAACGCTACCCATCCCAGCCTGGGCACCAATGCTTCTACCCAGGCGTGCGACGCGCCTTCGAGGGACCTGTCTTTCTCGCTCTCGTCGCGATGGAACATGTATCCGCTGACGTAGCGGCAGGGAATGTTCAGCCGCCGCACCAGCGCGATCATGATGTGGGCGAAGTCCTGGCAAACTCCCTGACGCGCCTGGATCGCTTCTTCAATCGGCGAATCTACTTTCGTGCTGTTGGGAACGTAGGCAAATCGCTCGTAAATTGCGGCGTTGAGTGCGGTCAACATCTCAAACGGATTCGTGTGGCGCTCGCGGCTCACTTCATTGGCGGCGCTTTCGAGGGCAATGTCTTCGAGTAATTCTTTCGCCAGGCTTTCGAGCGCCGGGCTGGAGCGCGCGAACTGGCTGGGCAATAGCATTTCCCAGTAGTCGCCGCCCGCCACGAGCGCGTCAAGATCGGCCCAGTCACCGCAGTCGGAGGCACGCGGCCGGGACACCGTCTGCACTTCTACTGACGACTCTGCCGTGACTTTCACCTGCGTGTGACTGCCGGCTATGTCGAAATGATGGACCGTGTTGCCGGCAAAATCGCGGTATTGCATGAGGTTTGCCGCCGGCTCGACCTTGAGGGTGAAGCTCAGACAGCGTTGGTCGCCGTCGCTGCGCGGTTGCAAGCGGACCTCCATCACGCTCTCGCGCACCGCAGGTTCGTAGCGAAACGTGGTAGCGTGGCGGACGGAATAGATCAAGGCTCCTCTTTTCGTGAATCAGGCGAATTCGGTCAGGGGCTAAAGCCTTCACTCATTCGGCGGCTTATGGGGCCCTCGAAGGTCCACTTGTCCGCGGCGGCGTATCGTCTGCTTTATTGCGCGGCGTCCAAAGCCGCAGCCTGCCCCAAATCCTGTCTTGAAGCGAATTCGAAGCTATCCTTACGAAACCAGCGCCGATTCCACTGAATAATCGAAGTACACCTGATGGATCGCCGTATGCGCCTGGGCACACTGATGGCGCACATTGTTCACATAAGCATTCGCGCCCGACGCCATGATTTCTTCGATCTGGCTGTAACTCAAGGTCGCGCATAGCCGTCCGGCGAGCCGCTCCGGCTGTTCCATTTTGCGCTCGGTCAATTCTCCAATTGCGGTCAGGGCCCGATGCACGCGGTCCACGGAGAACCGCACCGAATGAGGGAATTCGAGATTCAGCAGCAGAAACTCGGCCACGCGCAGCGGGCGAATCTCGGCCGTGTAGGTCTTGCAATAAGCCTCAAACGCCGCGCAGGACTTCAGCAGTGCCACCCATTCCAGGTATCCTTCGCTCTCGACGGCTTGATCGAGGGCATGCGGCAAGCGTCCGAAGTGAGTTCCAATCAGCCGCGCCAGTTCGTCAGTGCGCTCGACAAATCGCCCGAGTTGGATGTACTGCCAGCCTTCGCCATGGGACATGGTCGAATCGGTCACACCCTGAAACAGATGTGCGCCCTCCTGCACGGCGCGAAAAAAGACGTGCGAGTGGAGCAGCCAGGCCTCGCTCGCCGTCGTGCTATTCACTTGCAGGTACAGGCGGTTGAGCTGCTCCCACATTTCCGTGCTGCACTGTTCGCGCACCTGCCGAAGATTTTCGCGCGCCGCTGCCACGCAGGAAAGAATCGACGAGGCATTGGTGCGGTCAAGGGTGAGAATGTGGGTGAGCGATGCCGCATCGATCTTGCCGTCTTCGGGCGGCGCCACCTGGCAGGCTTCGAGCAGCCGAAGCCAGCGCCCCGCGCCCGTTTCCGGGGATTGATCGAGGCGAAGCTGCAAGTCGACATCGATCAGCCGCGCGGTGTGCTCGGCGCGCTCCAGGTAACGGCTCATCCAGTACAAACTGTCCGCGACCCGCGAAAGCATTACGGATTGTCTGCGCCCTGCCATGCCTGATCCATTCATGCCGGTTCGATCATATTGGCTCGTTCGTTTCGTGCTGGAGTATCGAGTCGACCTCAGGGGCTAAAGCCCCGGTTTATTTTTTGCCCCTTAACGCGGCCCTTAAGGGCCGCTCTTCCACGGCGATCCATGCATTGGTGGCGCTTCCACGGCGATCCGTCCGTCCGTGGCGCTCTCGGTTACGCGCGCAGCACCCAGGTATCTTTGCTGCCGCCGCCTTGCGACGAATTTACCACCAGCGATCCGCGGCGCAGGGCCACGCGAGTTAATCCTCCGGGCACCAGCGTGACATTCTCGCCATACAAAATGTAGGGACGCAGATCCACATGCCGCGCCTGCACTTCGCCGTCGAGGAAGCAAGGCGCACGCGACAGGCTCAGCGTGGGCTGCGCGATGTAGTTTCGGGGCTCGGCCTCGATTCTGCGGCGGAAGTCTTCCCTTTCTTCTTCTGTGCTGTGCGGGCCAATCAACATGCCGTAGCCGCCCGACTCTCCGACCGCCTTCACCACCAGTTCTTCCAGATGATCGAGCACATAATTTCTCTGTGAACGGTCGTTAAGCAGATATGTCTGGATATTTTGCAGGACGGGATCTTCGCCCAGATAGTACCGAATGATCGCCGGCACATACGCGTACAGAGCCTTGTCATCGGCGACTCCGGTTCCGATCGCGTTGGCCAGGATCACGTTGCCGGCGCGATAGGCGTTGAACAATCCCGGCACGCCCAGGCTCGAGTCCTGGCGGAAACACAGCGGGTCGAGAAAGTCGTCGTCGACGCGGCGGTAAATCACGTCCACGCGCCGCAGGCCTGCCGTAGTCCGCATATAGACGACATTGTCGTGGACGAGCAGATCGCGTCCCTCGACCAGTTCAATGCCCATCTGCTGCGCCAGAAACGTGTGCTCGAAATATGCGGAATTGAAAACTCCCGGCGTCAGCAAAACCACTGTCGGTTCGTGCCGCGAAGTGGAACTTCCCGGCGCTAGCGCGCGCAACGTCGCCAGCAACGCCTGGGCGTAGTGGTCTACCGGGCAGACGCCGTAATCCCCAAACATGGTGGGGAACACTTTCTTCAGCACTTTGCGATTGGCCAGCATGTAGGAAACGCCGCTGGGAACCCGCAAATTGTCTTCGAGCACCGCGAAGCTGCCGTCGGGAAGGCGCACCAGGTCGGTTCCGCAAATGCTGACATAGATGCCGCGGGGCACGGTGATGCCGCGCATCTCACGCCGGAAGTGGCGGCAGCTGTAAACCAGTTCGCGCGGAACAATGCCATCGGCCAGAATTCTTCCGTGATGGTAAATGTCTTCGAGAAAAAGATTCAGCGCGGCAATGCGCTGGGTGAGGCCGCTTTCGATCCTGCGCCATTCCTCGTGCGGAATAATTCGCGGCAGCAGATCGTTAGGAAAAACGCGTTCCGTCCCTTCTTCGTTGCCGTAAACCGTGAACGTGATTCCCTGGTGCAGAAAGGAGAGATCGGCGGCCTGCTGGCTCTTGCGCAGTTCTTCGGGAGGCAGTTCGAGCAACGTTTGAAACAATGCCTTGTAATGCGGACGCGGCGTGCCCGGCGCGGCAAACATTTCGTCGTAGGCGCCACCGAACTGGTAGTTGCGAAATGGAGGTCGAAAAAGTGTAAGTGGAGGTTCCGGCGAAGTCATCCGGTGTACGAGTGCGCGGGCTCGGGTACGGCTGGGCTGCACTCTAGGACTCTAGGGGGCTGATCGGCCCAACGTCCAATCGAAATTGTTTATCGCAGGCATTCGGATTTCCGGTACCTGGAGAACGTGTTCGAAATCCCCATGAGAGCCTGCACGGCGAGAAGTCGAAGGGAATCTGCTTTCTGCTGCCTACTCTCCCGACTTTTTCTGTCCCGCGCGAAACACGGTCCACGGCCCTGCCTTCATGTCGCGCAACAGCGGCTTCTGCCAGGCAAATTCCGGATGATGATCGAGAAAAGGTTCCGCCAGAAAATCTTCCCCGCAGGGATGGCCTGCGTGGGCCACGAAGCTCATCTTTTCCGCCATCGCGCTGCTGGTTGCCTTGCCCTGCACCGCGCCTCCGGGATTGTACGGATCCCAGCCCCATTCTTTTTCGCCGCGCGGCGAGTTGTCGACATGCCCGCACAAGGAGCGCTCGTCGGGCTGCGGGTTCTCTGACGCAGTCTTTTCGAAACTGTCTTCGTGATCGGCCAGGAAGCGCTCGGCCATCCTGACGTCGATTCTGCCTTTGTCCTCTTTCATGAGTTGTTCCCAGCGCACATGCCGCGCATTGGCCGACGACGAAGCGTCGTTGGGATCAAACGTGGTCTCTTCGGAAATCACCTTCGGATCGCGGGCAAAATTGGAGCTGACGAAATATCCATCCTTGGTGCGCCACATCGGCGTGTTCTTGAGGCCCAGTTCCAAATACGCGATCTCGCCGGTTTTTCGGTCCCCGATCAGCCAGTCGTTGGCGTAACCGCCATTGTTTCCTTCTTTGATGATGCGCACATAGTCATCAATACTGCCGGCATACTGTAGCGCCTTGCGCGAGCGCATGAACTCCGGCTTACCGTTCGGGTCCCAGCCTTCGAATTGCGTGATGGTGGTTTCCGTGATCATGATTCCGGCGGAATTGATGCCGAAATCGTCGTCGCTGGTAATCACGCCCGGAAATCCGTCCATCAGAATGCGGTTGCCGTGCTCGGGTTGGATATCGAAAATAATTACCCAGCGCTCGCCCGCCAGATAGCTTGTCCAATTGTTGTGAGCGATGACGATCTGACCATCCTTCGTCATGCTGCCGGTCGCGATGAAGGCGCTGCAATTTCCGGGCGCGGCCAGCTTCGGCGCCTTTGCGGAGTTCTGCCGCTTGTTCAGCCACGGGACATAGTAGTCCGGCACTTCTTCGAACGCATTGAGTGCAACAATGTCGTAAACATCGAGAGCCACCCCGTGCGCCCTGACGCCACTGGCAATGCCCTGCAGTTCCTGCTGATACTCGGCGTCAATGTGCGGCCAAAGCATTTGCCGTGCTACCGTGCGGAAGAACTCCCAGTCGCGCTGCGTCTCGTGCGTGTCGAACAGCTTGATAGCCTCGAAGGCGTCGGCGATCTCGGGGGCGAGCAGGTAGCCGTGCTGATATCCGATATCCTCGGGCGAGCCTTCCAGATGCACATAGGTCCACCCGCCCTGCTCGAAGCGATAGGCCTTGCGCAGGCGCACATCGGCGGAGCCGGGCTTTGATCTTGCCGCCAGTGCCCTGCCGGTTGTTTTTGGGAAGAATCCGGCCAGCAACAATCCTGTCAATGCCAATCCAAGAACGCAGAAAGCCCGAGCCATCTTGTTCATGAACCCCTCGCTGGGTATGACTTCAAAAACAGACGCAATATTCTAGCCGAAGCCCAATCCGTCTGCGCAAATGCACTTGCTTCCCTAGACGTCTGTACGCCGGTCGGGATGCCGGCTCAAATACCAGCACGGCAGGTTACCGCCATGGGGAAACAGGGCATTGACGCAGGTCTGGGAGTACGACGGGTCGAAGATAAACTCCGTTTTCCCGTCTTTCAACAGCACCGCGTAGTAGGGATTAACCACGACCGAGCCGTAGGGATGCCGGTTCGTGGCCACGCGAATCTCGAAAACCGCGAAGTCCAATCCGAATGCCAGTGCAGCTGTTCCCATAATGATCAGGAGCGCAATAAGAAAGAACCGTCGGAGCCGAGTTCTAAGGTTTGGTCGGGAGGGTTGGGTCACGCGGGTGCGATTATATCCTCCCGGCGCCCTGGATCCAGCATCTGATCGTTGACAATTCCCCCGTCCGACAGGCAAACTACCGCATTCGCCGGGAAACAGTCCCGGCGAACGTCTGAAGAGGCGGTTTGCGGGCAAGTCGGCCGTCTTGTCTTATACTCATTCTGTCCACCGTCCATGGCCATGACCGAACATCGGGTCTCTTATACGCTCGACTCCTCGCTTGATACGATCGACCACGCCGAGGAGAAGGCTACCCGTATTGCAACCGAACTTGGGTTTGCCGAAGACGAGGTCATGCAGATTTCCATGGCGGTGCGCGAAGGCGCGGTAAACGCTGTTCTGCACGGCAACGCCTACGCACCCGACAAAAAAGTCACGCTGGCCTTTGAGCAAACCGGCAGCGATCTGGTTATTACCATTCGAGATCAGGGCAGGGGCATGGATCTGGGCAAGATTCCCAATCCGCTGGCGCCGGAGAATCTGCTGAAGACTTCAGGACGCGGAATTTTTCTAATGCGCTCGTTCATGGATGTGGTGGAAATCCGCCCCTCCGAAACGGGCACCGAACTTAAATTGATCAAGCACGTCCACGGGCCAACCGCGGGCGGCAAGGAGGCTTCCCAGTGAGCATGAAGGTTGGTAGTCGGCAAGTGGATGGAGTCACAATCGTGGACTGCAGCGGTCGCATCACACTCGGCGAAGGCAGCGTGATTCTGCGCGATACGGTGCGCGACCTGCTTTCCAAGGGCAACAAGAAGATCGTGCTGAATCTCGGCGAAGTCAACTATATCGACAGCTCGGGCATCGGCGAGCTGGTCAGCGCCTTCACCACCACCAAGAATCAGGGCGGCGAACTCAAGCTGCTGAACCTCACCAAGAAGGTGAACGACCTGCTCCAGATCACCAAGCTTTACACCGTCTTCGACGTGAAAGACGACGAAGCCGCGGCCGTCAAGTCGTTCAAATAGACTCAGCAATTTAACCCTCTGCCATTTCTCGCGTCTCTCTCGGGCGCGAGAAATGGTGCGTTTCAGGGTTGCCTTACTTTCGTCTTGCCTCTTCATCGATTCCCCGTCATCATAATGTGGTTGAGCTGGTTCCACTACGGATACAGACTCCGAATTCCGATGGCTCCGAGGAGGTTTCGATGCATTCTCTCCGGCTCGCTTGCGCAACTTCCCTGCTCCTGCTCGCGGCATTCCTTACAGGTTCCTGCGGTAGCGGCAACCCAAACAGCAATCGGCAGCTTCTGAAGATCTCAGTTGCTCCAAATCCTGACTTGATCGCCCCGACCTCCTATATCGCTACAGGCACCTACAGCGCTCCGCCAATCACGGTTGCGCCGCTACCGGTTTTCTGGTATTCGATCGATCCGCCAGACGGATATCAGCTCACTCCAACGCCATACGTAGCTTGTAATTTGCCACACGGATCGACCGTGACAGCCATCGCGCCTGTGAATCCCAACGCCCCGACCAGCGGGCCAATTGGATCGACTCCAATGGTTCAGGGCAGTGCAACGCTCTCCTGCCCGTAAGGCAGGCGAGCGTTCGCGCTTTTTGCAAACGGCGATTCTCGTTAATGTGGGCAACTTTTCCCGCTATTGAGGGTTCGGAGGTTCAGGAGAACCAAAAGGAGGTCGCCATGAAGAGATACTGGCTTCCCTCACTGCTACTGCTTGTCGCTTCTCTGCTGCTCGCCTGCGGAAGCGGAGGCGGTCGCCAACTTCAATCCATCACTATTAACGCTACTCCTAGCGGTAATCAGATTCAGCTCGTCGCGATCGGCACCTTCTCGTCCCCGCCGAGCACGGTCACTCCGCTTCCGGTCTTTTGGTCCATTGATCTGCCGCCGGCGCAGTACACTCTGACAGCCCAGCCCCTCTTGATCGATTGCACAGTTGGGGAATATCTGGGCCCGTTCATCGCGATGGCTCCTGCGGACCCGAACGCCCCGAGCAGCGGGCAGATTTCAACGACGAAGATGGTCACCCAATCGACGTCCTGTACCCAGGTTAATCACTAAATCCCGGCTCATGCCCAATCTAGGTTCCATAATGGAACTGCGCGCAAAAGTTTTGGCCGCATCACTGAATTGTGCCCGCCGTAACTCATAGAATCTTGGCATGCCGAGTGCGTGGCTGAACTGCCTGATGCTTGTCGCAGCTGCAATTTGTGGACTGCCTGTCTCCACACTCGCCGCCGATTGCGTCCCCATCCACGAAGCCCGTCAGCATGTCGGCCAAAATGCATGCGTCACAGGCAAGGTCTTAAAGGTGAAGGTGGGCGCGAGGGGAGTTCATTTCCTCGACTTCTGCGAAGATCAGATGGCCTGCCCCTTTTCGGTTGTAGTTTTTCCGCACGATCTGAAAGATGTGGGCGACGTGCGCCGTCTGGCCGGCCACCTGATTGAGATTAAAGGCCCGGTGAAACTCTACAATGGACGCGCCGAGATCATCCTGAATCGCGTCGGCCAGATCAGCGGAGGCGCAACTCTGATCCCGCCGCTTCCCAAAGAGTACGACGTAGAAAAACAAGGCCACTACAGCGCCGGCCATCTCACTTCGAAGAAGTTGAAGAGCGCCAGGCCCAAGCCCAACCCAACCGCAACCTACGGCTATGATGTGGAAGGCTCCGAGCCGCCGGAATAACCTACACCAAGCCCTTTCGCAAATCTTCCAGCGGATACTTCGTGCCGCGCCATTCAATCCCATCGTTCCACAACGTCAGCACCATCGACCGCAGCAGCGTGTAGATGAACAAGGCCGAACTCACGGGATGCAACAGAAAATAATATGGTGGCACCGACGAACGTCGCGATATGCCCACATAAATCGCAAACATCGACCCCAGCGCCACTCCGTAAGGCATGCGCGCCCAGCCGTGGGCCAGCCAAATACTAAGAAACGGCCCCAGGTTGAGAAACGCCAGCCCGAACGCCGAAAGCAAAGCCCGTGGCCACTGAAACGACAGTACGGCGAAGAAGTTTTTTGTCAAGTTGTTGACCACGCCCATGGCGCCATGCGCCCAGCGGATCGAAACCAGGTCGCCGCCAAAAACGTTGCGCTGCGCGAAGCCGGCCTTCTTCACCACTTTTCCCAGCTTCATGTCGTCAACCACTTCCATGCGCAGCGCTTCATGCGTGCCCACAAGGTCATACACGCGCCGCCGCACCAGGTTGAATGCGCCTACGCCCATGTGATCGTCCGCCTTTGGATCGGCCACTTTCCATGGCCGGTGCCCAAACACAAAGAGGGTCTGAAAAAACGCGATCATCATGCGCTCACCCGGCGAATGCATGATCATCTGCGGGAACAGCACAACGTGGTCGGCGCGCTCCGTCTCGGCATAAGCCAACGCGCGCCGCAGCGAGTCCGGTTTGAAGAGCACATCGGCGTCGGTAAACAGCAGCCACTCTCCCGTCGCCTGATTCGCCGCGGTCCACATGGCATGAGTCTTGCCCAGCCAGCCCGCGGGAAGTTCTTGGTGATGAATGACATGAAGAATGGGGTGCCCCGTTCGAGCTTGGTTTGGCCGGCGATTCTTCCCGATCGAGTCCATAATCGCACCCGTGCGGTCGGTCGACCGGTCGTCCACTGCGATCACTTCGTAGTTGTCGTAATCAAGCGCCAGCAGAGAGTTGAGCGCCTGCTCGATGGCCAATTCCTCGTTGCGTGCGGGAACAATGATGGAAACGCGAGGATTGCCGGCCGCCGAAACTGGATTGCGATCCCACTCGCGGCGAGAGACATCGGCCACGCTCGGCATGCCCAGCGCAGCATCGATGATGCGGGAAAGCCACGCAACGCCCAGAACAATTCCCGCAACCCAATAGAAATAGATCATTCTTCTTACGTCTTCCCGGCTCCGATGGACGCGCCATCCACCGCAACCGGTGGGGCAAACTTCATCCCATAAAACAGTATGGCAGCAGAAATCCCCATCGCGATAATCGGCAGAACAAACGCAACCTGCAGCGATCGCCGGTCCGCAACCCAGCCCATCATGGTCGGCGAAGGCACGTCGCCAAGAAGATGGATCAGGAAAATATTGACCGCCAGCGCGGTCGCGCGAATATGCGCCCCCACCGAGTTAATGACCGCTGCATTCAACGGCGCTGTATTCAACAGCAGAAAGAATGCAGCCACTCCAATCGCGGGGATCATCAATGGCCCCTTGGCAAACAGGGCGACGATCATCACCGGAATGCCCAGCAACATGCTGAGCGCCGAAACGAAGTAGTAAGAGCTCTTCATGCGCGGCAGCAGAAAATCGCCGAGCCATCCGCCGGCCAGCGCCGCTAGAATCCCATCCACGACGATGATGACGCCGAACATCAGATTCGCGTTTTCCAGCGTGTAGTGGCGTTCGCTGTAAAGGAACTGCGGCATCCACACCTGAACGCCACCCAGAGAAAATGTCATCGCGGCCATGCCCAGAGTGGAAGTCAGGAACGCGGGATTCTTTGCCAGCCCCAGAACTGAGCCGCGCTCGGGAGTTTCTTTCAGCGTGTCGAATTGTCCCCGCTCCGGTTCCGTGAGGAACATCGCAGCCACCGCCAGGAGAAATCCGGGCGCGGCAGCAATGTAAAACGGGAAACGCCAGCCATGCGCTGGCGCCAGATATCCGCCCAGCAGATATCCCGCGGCCGAGCCTACGGGAATTGCCAAGTAGAACACTCCTAGAATGCGGCCGCGTTTTTTCTCCGCAAAAAGATCGGCCACGAAAGTCGGCGCAATGGTAACGAAGGTCGCCTCGCCGATTCCAACCAGCGTGTGCCGGATGAGCAGTTCTGTGTAGGTGTGCGTGACTGCGGTGAGCAGTGTAAGCCCGCTCCAGAACACCGCCCCCAGCACGATGATCAGCTTGCGCGAGTAGCGGTCAGCAAGAGGCCCCACGAACGGAGCCGCGATCATATAGAAACCGAGGAATGCGCTGGTCAGATATCCAATCTGCTCTTTGTTGAGATGAAATTCATCCTGCACGAGCGGTTGCACCGCAAACAGAACGTTGCGGTCCGCGTAGTTGAGCAGATTGAGCGCCGTCAGAACGATCAGCGCCGTGCGTGGTTGGAGATCGGACTGGGCCACGGGTCCAGCGAATATAACATGGCGGCTCGGTCATCGCCTGCGGGCCAGTAATAACGATTGACATTATTAACGAGCACCGTTATTATACTGATGTGCTCAAGACTTTCGCCAACAAACTGACGGCGGAAATCTGGAGGACGGGCAAAACGAGGGGGGCGGCGGCAGCGGGCGTTAGCAAACGAAAGCTGGCGATGCTCGACGGTGCGGCGTCTCTGGACGATTTGAAATGTCCCCCCGGAAACAGGCTGGAGAAGTTGAGCGGCGACCGCCAAGGGCAATACAGCATTCGTATCAACGACCAATACCGAATCTGTTTTGAATGGCGCGGTCACGATGCGTACGAAGTAGAGATCACCGACTATCACTAGAATTGGCAAGCTCACTGAGGAAGCGGCTGAAAGCGTAAAACAATCATGAGTATCGTCAGAAAAGGCGCCCCACACTGGAGAGTGCATCCCGGCGAAATCTTGCGGGAAGAGTTTCTCAAGCCGCTCGGCATCTCGGCGTATGAACTGGCAAAGCGACTTCACGTTCCCGCGCCTCGCGTCAACGACATCGTACTTGAGCGCCGCGGCATCAGCGCCGATACCGCCGTCCGTCTCTCGCGTTTCTTCGGAACGACCGACCAGTTCTGGCTCAACCTGCAGGGCACCTATGAGGTCAGCCGCGTAATGGCCGAACAAGGCGCCGAAATTGAGCGAATCCAACCGCGATCGGCCTCCGCAGCGCGCTAAAACGCTGACCTTACCCTCCTCACTTCGCCCGCGGCCATTTCGCCACAATCGTGGTTGAGATTCCGCCGCGCGGACGAAACTCTCCTCTCACTTCCGCCCAGACCGGCTTCGCCCACTTGACCACGTCCTTGAGCACTTGATTGACCACGTTTTCCTGAAAGATGCCCAGATTCCGATAGGACTGCAAATACTCCTTCAAGGACTTCAACTCCAGGCAGTTCTTGTCGGGCATGTAACGAATGGTGAGTGCGCCAAAATCCGGCAATCCCGTCTTCGGGCATACCGAAGTAAACTCCGGATCGTCCACCACAATCTCGTATCCGGGGAATTGATTGGGCCAGGTTTCGATCTCAGGGAACTTCGCGTCGAGGCCGGCGGCGGCGTGCTCAGGCGTATAACGGGGGGATTTAGGCATGGCAGTATTGTAACGGCTCCGCGCTGCACCCGAAGCCGATCAGCCCGCATCCAACCAGTTAGCGTGCTGGGGAGTTCTCTCCGTCGGCGTTGGCCGGAGAGTGGTAAATTACTCCTTCCAGTATTTCCTGCCGCACCCTGAAAAGAACAGGGAAAGATGCGCCGGTAAAGACAAACAGGTTGGCATCGACGAACAACTCGAACGCGGCGCCGTCGCGGCGCTGGATTTGGCTCGTGCTGGCCGTGCTGGCGTTAGCGCTGCTGTATTCTTATTTTCACAATTCTCCTCTGCGGGTGCGCGCGGCAGCCGTGGAGCGCGGCCCCATTCGCAGCCTGGTTTCTACCAACGGCAAGATCGAGCCCATTCAGAACTTCGAGGCGCACGCGCCTGTTGCAACCACAGTGAAGCGCCTGCTGGTCAAGGAAGGCGACCACGTGCGCAAGGGACAACTGTTGTTGCAGTTGGACGACGACGATATCCGCACCCAGGCTAGCCGAGCTTTGGTTCAGGTAAGAGACGCTCAGGCGGCGCTGGCGGCGCTGCGAAATTCCGGTACGCACGAAGAAGTCATTACGCTGGACGCGCAACTCACCAAAGCTCGCAGCGCCCGCGACGAGGCCCGTCATACTCTCGAGGCCTTACGCCGTCTGCAACAAGAAGGCGCAGCCTCCCCCGGCGAAGTGCGTCAAGCTGAAGATACGCTGCGGCAGGCCCAAGCAGACCTCACACTGGACGAGCAGAAAAAGAAGGATCGTTACTCTGAACCTGAAGTCGCGAAAATTCAGGCCCAGGCTTCCGAAGCCCAGGCCGCCTATGACGCCGCCGAAGACGCTCTCAGCAAATCCAATGTCCGCGCGCCTTTCGATGGAATCGTCTATTCCCTTCCGGTGAAGCAGGGCACGTTTGTTCAGGCCGGCGAACTGATGCTGCAGGAAGCGGATCTTTCCCACGTGCTGGTCCGCGCCTTTGTCGACGAGCCTGACATTGGACGCCTGCAGCCGGGCCAACCTGTCGAAGTGAGCTGGGATGCGCTTCCCGGCCGCACCTGGACCGGAACTGTAAGCACGGTCCCGTCCACCGTAAAACTGCATGGCAACCGAAATGTCGGCGAAACCACTTGCGTGATCGACAACCATGACCTGCGGCTGCTGCCCAACGTCAACGTCGGCGTCACTATTGTGATCGCTCAACACCAGGACGTGCTCACCCTGGAGCGCGATGCGATCCACGCCGATGACAGTAAGCCCTATGTCTTCCAGATCGTCGACGGGCACTTAAAGCGCCAGACCGTTTCGATATCCCTGCAGAATTTGACCCGCGTCGAAATTGCCTCCGGGCTCGATCAAGGGGCGGAGGTCGCGTTGTCGACCGAAGATGCGAAACCTCTGTTCGATGGCGCCGCTGTAAAGGTGATCCCATAAACGCATGAGCCGTGCAGCGGGGGCGTTCTGTCGTCGTGGGTCAACTACGCTGTTGCTCACGACGCTTCTCTGCGTTGTCTTATTCTGTACCGCTCGCGCCGCCACGCCGAAAGATTTACTGGCGTCCGGCCAGGTGGACGAGGCGCTTCAGACTCTGCAGCAGGAGATCGATCGCTCTCCGGAGGACGCCCAAGCGTATAACCTTCTCTGTCGTGCATACTTCATGGTCGACCAGTGGGATCGCGGAATTCCGGCCTGCGAGCGCGCCCGCAATCTCAATCCTGACAACAGTCTCTACGAACTCTGGCTGGGCCGAATCTACGGCGAAAAAGCCGATCGCGCTGGCTTTCTCTCCGCCGCCGGACTGGCCAAAAAAGTCCGCGTCGCCTTCGAACGCGCTGTGGAACTGGATCCCAAGAGCTGGGAAGCTCGCACCGATTTAGCCGAGTTTTATCTGGAGGCGCCAGGCATTGTCGGTGGCGGCAAAGACAGAGCTCAACGGGAAGCCGACGCCCTCATGCTTCTGAATCCCGCCCGTTCGCATTGGGTCGCGGCCCGCATCGAGGAAAAAGATAAAGACGCGGCTGCCGCCGAACTCGAATATCGCGCCGCTATCGCCGTCAGCCACTCTGCCGCACGCGAATGGGTCGATCTGGCGATTTTCCTCCGTCACACAAATCGCCTGGACGAAATGGACCAAGCCCTGGCACACCTCGATTCCGCCCCGCTCGATCACCCCGAGTCGCTTATGGACGGCGCCAGCCTTCTTCTCCGCACCGGCCGCGATTATTCGCTCGGGGTGCGTCTGCTGCACCGTTATCTTTCGGCTCCGGTTGAGGAAGGTCCCGCCTTCAAGGCGCATGACATGCTTGGCCAGTTGTTAGAACGGCAGGGCGACCGGAAGGCTGCCGCCGAGGAATATCGCGCGGCTCTGGCGCTTTGGCATGGCTACGCCCGCGCGCAGGAGGATCTAAAGCGCGTCACGCGCTGAGCCCGGTGTCTCTCTGTGCCCTCTGTGGTTCAAGCTTCCTGTTTTGCCGCGGAAAATCGCTCCGGCCGCTCCATCGGGCATTTAGAATTTCGCTTGCATCTAACTCATTCACGAATTCATTCCCAGTGCCTCGCGAAAGGGACAAAAATGAAAACCTCGCGTCGCGGCGCATGCGCCGCTCAATGGATTTCCGTAATCTTCCTGCTCTCGACTTCCCTGCTGGCAGAGCCCATTCCGCTCAAGCGCGTCGTCGAACTTGCTCTCACGCACGCCACCGGAGCCGCCATCGCCGCGGCCGATGAGCAGCGCGCCGCGGCGGGTTACCACGAACTTCGCGGAGACTACCTGCCGCAACTCACCACCGGAGCCGGCCTCGGTTACTCTTATGGTTTTCCGCTCGGCCTGGAAGGATCGGCGCCGTCGCTGTTCAGCTTGAATATGCAGTCGGCGCTGCTGAATCCTTCGCTGCGCGATTTTGTTCGAGCCGCGCGAGTCGAGTCCAATGTCGCCGCACTCAAGAATAAAGATCAGCGCAACCAGGTGATTCATGATGCCGCGCTCAGTTATGCCGAGTTGGCCAAATGGGAGCAGCGGCTTTCCCGTTTACGGGAAACCGCCGATGAAGCCGACAAGCTGCAGGCAGCCGTTGCCGAGCGCATCAAAGAAGGCGTCGATACCGAACTCGACGGGGATCAGGCCAAACTTTCCGCCGCGCGCATTCACCTGCGCATCACCGAGGCGCAAGACGCTGCCGCGGTGCTGCGCGAGCACATCTCAAAATTGACCGGCCTTCCGGCGGCTGACATCGAGACGGAGCCAGACGCGCTGCCCGATTTTCCCGCGCTCCCGAAGGATCCATCCACTCCCGCGCATGCGGCCGATTCAAGTCCGGCGGTTCAGGCCGCAGTGGAACACGCACGCGCCCAATACCTGCGTGCCCAAGGCGAGCACCGTGCGTTCTGGCCCAGCTTTGATTTCGCCGCGCAATACTCCCTGCTCTCGAGGTTCAACAATTTTCAGCAGTACTATATTCCCGGAAAGCCGTGCCCGGTTGCGGGGGTTGAAGTTGTGTGCGTGGACGATTCGTTTCGCCAGAATAATGCCACTGTCGGAATCTCCATCCGTTTTCCGTTTCTGAACTTCTCGCAGCGGGCCCGCGCCCAGGCCGCCGACGCCGACGCGATCAAAGCGAACAAGCAGGCCGAAGCCGCCCGCAATCAGGTTTCTGAAGAGACCTTGCGCTTGCAGCGGTCAGTCGCTCAGATGCAAGCCGCGCGCGAAGTGTCCCGACTGGAATATGAGATCGCGGAGAAGACCCTCTCGGCCGTACAAACTCGCATGAACGCCGGCACCGCCACGATTCAAGATCTCGACGACGCCCGCTCTCAAGTCAGCGAACATTTCATCGCTTTGCAGGATGTCACCTTCGAACTCGAACGAAGCCAACTCGGCCTGTTGCGTTCTACCGGAGACTTAGAGAAATGGGCTCTCGGCACACCCTAACGAAAAAGCAAAGCTGCAAGAGCGGCCCTCCGGGCCGCGTCGGAAGGTTGCGAGCCGGCCTCAGCACTGGTGGCCGTCTTTACGCAGCCTCGTTACAACTTCCCTCTCAATGTCTTCACCAACTGCCGGATCACCTTCTCATCCCTCCGATACCAACGCCACTGACCGCGCTTCGTCGCTTCCACGAGTCCCGCCTTCGTGAGAATTCCCATGTGATGAGAAATGGTCGGTTGCGACAGATGAATTCGCTCTTCAATGTCCCCGCCGCACAAACAGCGTTCAAGGCCGGCCACATTCCTTACGACAGCCTTCGCGGCCGGTCCTTCTTTCAAAGTCCGCAAAATGCGGCGCCGCGTGGGGTCGGCAATGGCATGAAGCGCGCGGTCGAGCATGGCATCGGAAACAGACATGATCGACTAGAAATAACGCGAGAATCGATGCCTGTCAATGTAGGAATAAAGAGTGAGCTGATCGACGATCACGCTGAAAGTCGGCGCTCTCGGGTTCAGAATGTTATTTCTTCAGAATCGGGCTATACCCATCCCCGATCAGCCGCGCGCGCATGGCCTCCGCTTCCTTCGCGTCCGTATAGGGTCCCAATTGCACTCGAAATAGCGCATCGGTTGCAGACGAGGGTGCGACAAATGCCGGATAGTCTTTCTTCTTGAGCGCGTCCACCAAAGCGTCGGCATCTTCCTGCTTGCTGACCGCAGCCACCTGCACAAAATATGCGGACGTGGGAAGCGTGGCCGCCGAGTCCGGCGCGCTCGCCGCCGGAGCCGTTGGGGCGCCAGCATTCGCCGCGCCGGAATTCCCCGCGGCAGTGGGCGTATCCGGTTTCGCCTGGGTTGTAGGCGTTAACTCTGCATTCGCGTCTTTCTGTTCCACCGATTTATAGAACGTCATCGGCGGACTCGCCGGAGCTCCGCTGTTCGATTTGTTTCCCGCTGTCGCAGTCTGCGGCGCAACCGCGGCGCTTGCCGTCGTCAGGGCCGGCTCCGACTTGCGTCCCAGCGAGTATCCCAAGGCGAAGAACAGCGCGCAGATTCCCACCAGCCCAAAAAACAAGACCAGCAGCTTGCCTGTTCCAAGCGTTATTTCCGTATCTTCAGACGAAGCCATAATTCAACTCCCATCGTTGAAGTCCAGTTCCGGCGCGCAAAAAATCTAACTCGTTGTCATTCCGACTCCTGAGCGAAGTGAAGGACGGGGAAATCCGTTTTTGGCCAGCCAGCTCTCTCCGTCACGCCGTCTTCGCCGGCGGCGCAGGCGCCGCGGCGCTCGTTCCCGGCGTACCGAGCAATTTCTGAATCCCCGAGAAAAAGTCCACCGGCACCGGAAAAACCACGGTCGTATTCTTCTCCACGCCAATCTCCGTCAAGGTCTGCAGATATCTCAACTGCACGCTAACCGGCTCGCTCGACAGCAGATGCGCCGCGTCCACCAGCCGCTGCGCCGCCGAAAACTCGCCCTCGGCATGAATGATCTTCGACCGTTTCTCGCGTTCCGCCTCGGCTTGCTTGGCCATCGCGCGCTGCATATCCTCCGGCAAATCCACCTGCTTCACCTCAACATTGGTGACTTTCACGCCCCAAGGTGAAGTGTGCTGGTCGAGAATGCTCTGCAAGCGCAGATTGATCTTGTCGCGATGCGAAAGCAATTCGTCGAGTTCCTGCTCGCCCAGCACGGACCGCAGCGTAGTCTGCGCAAACTGCGAAGTCTGGTACACGTAGTTCGACACTTCCACGACCGCCTTGCGCGGCTCAATCACGCGCAGAAAGATTATCGCGTTTACTTTTAACGTGACGTTGTCGCGCGTAATAATGTCCTGCGGGGGAACTTCCAGCGCCTCCTGGCGCAGCGAAACCCGTACCATCCGGTCGACCGGCGCAAACACGAGAATGACGCCCGGCCCTTTGGCCTCAGGGAGCAAACGCCCCAGGCGGAAGATGACGCCGCGCTCATACTCAGCCAGAATCTTGATGGAATTAATAAGGTAAATAACAATCACGACCCCGATGATTGCAATTGTGCCAATGCCCAGCCCAAGAAATTCCACGGCAGCCTCCACAATTGGAGCGACAAAATGGGAACGACCGAGCCTGGAGCTACCCAACCCGGAGCCCCGAACCCGCTCCTACCGCGGATTGTATAGCAGGCAGGCAGACTCGGCGCGTAAATCGCTGTGTACAGGTTGCTTGGCTTGATGCCACGCGAGGCCGCAGAGAACTCGCAGCAAGAAGTTCTTCCCTGTCCTCTGTGGTTGTTTTGAAGGGGAAATCTACCCGCCCGGCAAACCCTGCGCCTACGATCCCGCTTTCGCCACCTGAATCCGGCTCGCATCTACGGTAATGTCGCGTTGAATTTCCATCTCAATCGACGTGCCCACGTCGAGCTTCAGCTCCGGACCGTGCTTCAGCAGCGCCCACGCCACTCCGGCCGCCAGTCCCGCTGCACCGCCGATGCGCGCGCCGCTCAACCCTCCGGCGGCCACTCCGCCGATGCTGCCCACCGTGCCCGCAACCGCCGCATCCTTGGCAGCATCTTCAACCCGCTTGCCTGTGTCTTTATCCTGCTGGATGGTCCCTTCACTGTCTTTCACGCCCTTGTCGTCGGCGCCCGGCGTATTCTCCACAGACGCCGGCAACATGACCGTATACCCGCTCGGATAAATCAGGGTCGTAAAGTGGATCAGAATTTCCGCCCGCTTCTTCGACCGCCCCGCCGGTTCGGTATGGGAAATTTTGCCTTGGATATACGTTCCCGCCGGCACCAGCACGCGATCGTTCAGCACAAACGGAAACACGGTCTGCGCATAGACCGCATCACCCTCGCGCGCGTTCTTGGTCGAAATCGCCTGCGCCAGCGACAGCGGAATCTTCGAACCCGCGGGAATGACCAGCGCATTCGGATCGCGCGCCGGCGACGCCGTCGTCCCAGCCGGAGCAGAGGTTAACGGGGAAGGCTTGTCAGCTTTACCCGTCGCGGGCTTGTCGCTTTGAGTTGCTGCGGCGGACTGATCCGTAGCTGAAGCCTGAGTCGCCGTGGAGGCTTGAACCGGGGTTTCCGCAGCCTTCGGCGAATCGGCCGCCTGCCCAAAAGTCATTCCCGAAACCAACAGCACTGTTAAGAGCGCTCGCATCTAACCCTCCCGACGCACTCCTTTGCCTTCGAACAAGCGTAATTCGCCCGACGTGGGCTTCGCAACTCTCCAGGCTGAGATGCGACCCTTCCACGTCCAGGCTGCCCGAGGGGCCTGGACTTGCTCGCGTACGCTCAACGTTTTATCATCAGTTTCGAAAATCGGGCCCGTGGAGGTTCTCCATGCGTTTAATGCCCCTTCAAAACAGCCTTCTGTCAGGGCTTGTGCTTGCTTTCCTTTGCCTTCCGCTCGTGCCCGGCCATGCGCAAAGCCGAGCTTCTCTCGCTACATCACGGCGCAGCTTTATGCACGACCCCAACGTCAGGGAGGAATATAAGAAGTGGCTCAAAGAGGATGTCGCATGGATTATCACGGATGAGGAAATGGCGGACTTCGTGAATCTTTCGACCGATCAACAACGCGACCAATTTGTAGTGGCGTTCTGGGAACGCCGCAACCCGAATCCCGGCGCGAAAGAGAACGAATTCAAGGAAGAACACTATCGCAGGATTGCGTTCGCGAACCAGCATTTTGGCAGCGGCAAGATTCCGGGCTGGAAAACCGACCGAGGCCGCATCTACATACAGTTAGGGCCGCCGGATTCTGTCGATCAGTTTCCTGCGTACATGCCCGCATTGGAGATCTGGCATTACGCATTGGCCTACACAGATCTCACCGGTACCGGCGAAAGAAACGCAGTGCTCAGGTTCGTGGACGAGTGCATTTGCGGTGAGTATCGAATGAGTCTGCCCGAAAGGAGCAACGAAGCGTTCGCATGGGAGGCCCCACCGGCCATTTTCGACCCGCTGGACCCCTATCGGTTTCCTTAGCAGCCTTCACTTGTAAATCAAATACTTCTCCCTTACCTTGTCAAACTTCTCCAACCCCTCCTGCCAATCCCCAGCAATCCGCCGCGGATCTTCCCCTGCCATCAGCGCGTCATACGCACTCTGATTCACCAGCAACTGCTGCATGCGCCCGATCTTGAAATCTGCCGGATAAAGCTTCTGCAGCGCCGCCGCCAGTTCAATCCCTAGCTCGGGCGCGTCAAATCCGTTCCGATCCGTCAGAATAACGTTCACGCCCCGGCATTCCTGCCCGCTATAAACGCTTGCCGCCGGAGTAAACGTCACCGGGACAAAGCGCACGCCGCCAATCCCGCGTGCGTTCAAATAAGCCGCCAGTTCCCTGCTATTCGGCTTTATCCATGGCGCGCCCACCAACTCAAATGGAGTATCCGTCCCGCGCCCCACCGAAACATTCGTGCCTTCGATCAGCGCGGCTCCCGGATACAGCGCCGCCTCGGTCACGCTCCGCAAATTCGGCGACGGATTTACCCAGGCAAGCCCCGTCGAATCAAACCAGTCGCCGCGTTGCCATCCATCCATTGGCACCACGGTCAGCTTCGCGTTGATGCCGCGCTCAGTATTGAACATTTTTGCCAGCTCGCCCATCGTCATTCCGTGACGCACCGGCACGGTCCAATAATTGGTAAAACTCTCGCGCCCTTCATCCGAAACCGGCCCCTGCACAAACGAGCCCGTAATCGGATCGGGCCGGTCCAGCACGATCAACTCGATCCCCGCCTTCGCCGCCGCCTCCAGAAAATATCCCAGCGTCGTCTCGTAGGTATAAAACCGCGTCCCCGCATCCTGAATGTCAAACACCACCGCATCAAGATTCTTCAGCACATCGAGCGAAGGCCGCCGGTCGGCATCCTTCGCGCCATACACGCTGTACACCGGAATGCCAGTCGCCGCGTCTTTTGAATTATTGATGTCTGTCGTATCCAGCGTTCCGGTCACCCCGTGCTCGGGACTGAAAATCGCGTCCAGCGAGACTCCGGGCGCATGCGCCAGCACGTCAATCGTTCGCTTCCCGTCCGCATCAACACCGGTCTGATTCGTCACCAGCCCAATTTTTTTCTTCGTGTCGGAAGATGCTCCCGCAGCCTTCAGCACATCAAATCCGTTCTCTTCCAGCACATCAATGCCGGTTTTCACCGTGCCATTGCGCGAACTCATCCGGCGCGCCGCACTCTGCGCCTCGTTATAGCCGGTGAGACTCTTCCATCGCAGCTCGTCTTTCTCCGACGGTGTCAGAGTCAGCGCCGCCGCCACTTCCGTCGCCACTTTCGACCGCAGCGCGATCGCAGTTCCCTTTCCCCGCGGATGCACCGCATTGGTCAGCAGAATAATGTAGGTCTGGGTCGTCGGATCGATCCACATCGATGTACCCGTGAACCCCGTGTGCCCGAACCCTCCCACGGGGAACAAATCTCCGCGATTCGACGAAAACGGAGAATCAATATCCCACCCAAACCCGCGCAGCACCGGGGCTGACGGCGGCTGTTCCGGCGTAGTCATCTTCTCGACCGCGGCCGCCGACAAAATTCCATCCCCGCCATCGAGCAGCGCCTGAGCAAATTTCGCGAGATCGTCGCCCGTAGAAAATAATCCCGCATGTCCCGCCACGCCGCCCATCCGCCGCGCCGTCGGATCGTGCACCACCCCCCATAGCATGTGCTCGTTCTCGTCATACTGCGTCGGGGCAATTTTCGAGCGCCACGACTCCGGAGGCAAAAACCGCGTCCGCGTCATCTTCAGCGGCGCGAAAATATGCCGCTCCGCATATTCATCCAGCGTCTCGCCCGAAACCCGCTCCACCAGCGCGCCGAGAACGATAAAATTGATGTCGCTATACGTGAAATGCGACCCCGGCGGCTCCGCCGGCGCCCCCTCGAACGCCATCTTGTAAGCCGTATCTTTCCCTTCCCACGGCGTCTTCAGATCCAGATCCTTGTCCAGTCCCGAATAGTGCGTCAGCAACTGCCGCACCGTAATGTCTTCTTTTCCATTCTGCGCAAACTCCGGCAGATACTTCGCCACGGGATCGTTGAACCTGACTTTGCCCTCTTCGAACAACTGCATCACAGCGGTTGTAGTCACAATCACTTTGGTCAACGACGCCAGATCGAAAATCGTATCCAGCGTCATCGGTTCGCGCCGCGGCTCCAGCGACCGCTCGCCATAAGCCTTGCGATAAACCACGGCGCCGTCGTGCCCCACCACCAGCACTGCTCCCGGAATATTTCCGTCAGCAATCGCACGCTCAATAGTGGAGTCAACCGCACTCAGCTTCACCGCAGCAGAGGTTTTTGCCGATAAAGAAGACGAAGATGTAGAGACAGCCGCCTCGGCTGTTTCGCCGGGGCGAAGCCCGGCGGCAGCGTAACTCCCCTCGCCAAGAGCAAGAAATGCCGCAACCAGAAATAAAGCCGCAGTAGCAAACAATCCGGGTGCCGCATTTCTCGCGCGCCTTCTGCGCGAGAGGTGCGGTTTTTCTCGGTCCCACGATTTGGATTCAAAATAGAAGATACTCTGACTCTACACAACGCCAGCCTGGCACTCAACCAACCCAGGTAACGGAAAGGTTCCTCTGTGTTCCCCTGTGTCGTCCGTGGTGAAGACCTCGCTTTACCCCTCGCCCGCAACTCTGCTATAACCCGCACAGTTCCGGAATTTCTCCGACGAGCATCCACGCTGACCGACCTCGCTCCAACTCTTGTCCCCGCGTTCGATCACCAGGACGAAGTCCTGGTTTCCGCATTCTCTGTTTTGCGAGAAGCCATCACGCAGCGTGCTTTCCCCGCCGCCTCGATCGCCGTCACGCACGCGGACAAACTGGTAGCCCTGAAATCCTTCGGGCATTTTGTTTACGAAAAGGATCTCGAGGGTGCCCCGTCCTTGTCGCATTCTCTGCGACAGGGCGGGAACCTTGAAGTCACGCCCACCACGCTCTTCGACCTCGCGTCCCTCACCAAAGTAGTCGCCACCACCACGATGGCGATGATGCTCTACGAGCGCGGCCTGCTCGAACTCGACGCGGCAATCCTCGGAACCATCCCCGAATTCCTGGTCGATTCCTGCGGCGAACCCGACCCTCGGCGCCGCGAAGTTACCTTCCGCATGCTGCTTGCCCACTGCTCCGGCATGCCCGCCTACGAAAAGCTATTCCTCAAAGCGCGCACCCGGGAAGACCTGCTGCGCGCCGTGTTCACCACCCCGCTCTCTGCCGACCCCAATACCCGCGCTGAATACAGCGACATCGGATTCATTCTCTTAGGTGCAGCTCTCGAACGCATCGCAGAAGAGGCGCTCGATATATTTTGCCAGCGCGAAATCTTCGGCCCGCTCGGCATGACGCGCACAACTTTCAACCCTGCTGCGGACATGTGCGCGAAAATTCCTCCCACCGCGGATGAAAGAGAAGAGGAACACAAATTTCGCAATCGAATCATCCAGGGCGAAGTGCAGGACGAAAACGCCGTCGTCCTCGGCGGCGTTGCAGGACATGCCGGGCTCTTTTCGACCGCCGAAGATCTCGCGCGCTTCGCCAGCGCGATGCTCCAGGGGGGGCAACCCATCGTCCGACCCGAAACCGCTGCCCTCTTCACCCGCCGCGAGACCGCGCCCAGCGGCACATCCCGCGCCCTCGGCTGGGACACTCCCTCCGCTCCCTCGCAATCCGGACAATATTTCGGCCCGCATTCCTTCGGCCATCTGGGCTACACCGGCACTTCGCTCTGGATCGATCCCGACCGCCAGCTTTCGATCAGCTTGCTCACCAACCGCACCTGGCCCGACTGCGCCAATCAGGCCATTAAGCAAGTCCGCCCAAAATTCCATGACGCCATCGTCGATGCCATGGGCTGACTTCAGCAGCACAGTGGAGGGGCGGCGCCTCAGTGCCGCATGCGAGCATATAGAATGAACCGGGCCTTAGCCCTGGGGGACTCCCCCAAAAGCACCACTTCGAAGCCAACAAGAAAGGTTCCTGCTTGACCCGCACCGCCAAACTCAAATCCGATCTCCGCACGCTCTCGACCGAGCAACTCCTCCCCGCCGCGCGCGATCTCGACCGCATGTCTTCGCTCGAGATCGTCCGCCTCATCAATGAAGAAGATGCAACCGTTGCCGCCGCCGTCGGCCGCGCGCTGCCGCAAATTGCCCGCGCCATCGATCTCATCGCCGCCAGCCTCCGTCACGGCGGACGCCTCATCTACGTCGGCGCCGGCACCAGCGGACGCCTCGGCGCTCTCGACGCCAGCGAAATTCAGCCCACCTTCAACACCGACCCGCGCACCGTGCAATTCATTATGGCCGGTGGCCCCAAAGCTCTCGGCTCGTCCACCGAAGCCAGCGAAGACGACACCGCGCTTGCGATTCGAGAAATGAAGAAGCACAAACCCGGCAAATATGACGTCATCCTCGGCATCGCCTCCAGCGGCCGCACTCCCTTCACCATCGCCGCCGTCGAATACGCCCGCCGTCGCGGAGCCCGCACCATCGCCCTCACCTGCAATCGCAACTCGCCGCTCGAGCGCGCCGCCGATTTTGCCATCGTCACCGAAGTCGGCCCCGAAGTCCTAGCCGGATCGTCGCGCATGAAAGCGGGCACGGCGCACAAGATGGTCCTGAACATGATCTCGACCGCCGCCATGACGCGTCTCGGCTATGTCTATGGCAATCTCATGGTCAATGTGTGGACGAAAAACGAAAAGCTGATCCAGCGCGCCACCCGCATCCTAGAACAAGCCACCGGCGCCGACCACGACGCGGCCGCCCGCGCCCTGAAAGCCGCAGGCAACCGCACTCCAGTGGCAGTAGTAATGCTCGCCGCGGGTGTAACGAAATTTAAGGCCGCCAGTGTGTTAAGAAAGTCCAAAGGCCACGTGCGCCAAGCGATTGCACTGGCACAGAACTAGAGGGCGGGGATTTTTGACTTTCCGCCCCGCTCGTCCTTCTCCCATCGTGCCGTCGCGATCAACATCAATTGTTCGTCTCACCGCTACAATTAGCCTGTGAGGATCTTCCATGGACAAGTTCGTCATCCGCGGCGGAGAGCCGCTGCTCGGCACCGTTCACATCAGTGGCGCAAAAAACGCCGCGCTGCCCTGCATGGCCGCCGCCCTGCTCACCGACCAACCCGTCATCCTCGAAAACATTCCGCAAGTGCGCGACATTCAGACCACGCGCAATCTGCTCGCCGCCATGGGCGCCGAAGTCGAACTCGGCTATGGCCGCGCCCAGCACCGCACCACCATCCACTGCGAAAATCTCGCTGCTCCCGAAGCGTCGTACGAGTTAGTGAAGACCATGCGCGCCTCCACGCTCGTGCTGGGACCGCTGGTCGCCCGCTGCGGACGCGCCCGCGTTTCGCTCCCCGGCGGATGCGCCATCGGCGCTCGCCCCATCGACCTGCACATCAAAGGCCTCGAACAGCTCGGCGCAAAAATCACCCAAGAGCACGGCTACGTCGAAGCCAGCGCCACTCGACTCAAAGGCGCAGAAATTGTTTTTGACAAAATTACCGTCACCGGCACCGAAGATCTGCTCATGGCCGCGACGCTCGCCGAAGGCGAAACCATTCTGCAAAACTGCGCACGCGAGCCTGAAGTCGCCGACCTCGCCGACCTGCTCAACAAAATGGGGGCGCAAATTGAAGGCGCGGGCACGCCGACGATTCGCGTGAAAGGTGTGGCAAAGCTGAAAGGCGCGAAACACCGCATCATTCCCGACCGCATCGAGGCTGGAACCTTCATTACCGCCGCCGCCATGACCGGAGGCGACCTCAACATCGCCGGCTGTGATCCCACGCACCTCGGCGCAGTCCTCGGCAAGCTGCATGAAGTCGGAGTCAAAACAAAGACCAACGGGGATTCCGTCCGCGTCATGGGCGACAATCCCTTCACCGCGTCCGATATCAGCACCGAAGAGTATCCCGGGTTTCCCACCGACTGCCAGGCGCAATTCATGGCGCTGGCCACGCAGGCTGCGGGAACGTCGATCGTCACCGAAAATATTTTCGAGAACCGTTTCATGCACGCGCAGGAACTTGTGCGCATGGGCGCCAACATCAAAATCGAAGGCCGCCGCGCCGTAGTCCGCGGCAAGACACCGCTCAGCGCCGCCGCCGTCCTGGCCAGCGACTTACGTGCCTCGGCGTCGCTCGTGCTTGCCGCTCTAGTCGCCGACGGAGAGACCATCATCGACCGCGTCTACCACATCGACCGCGGCTACGAACACATTGAAGAGAAGTTGAAGGGGGTCGGCGCACAAATCAAGCGTATCGGCGAGATGTTCCCCAAGAAAGCCTCGGCCGCGAAGTGATCGTGTGGCGCGGGCGCCCCGCCGGCGGAGGCAGTGCTAGAAATCCAGGAATCGGAGTTGAGCCGTGGCCCCGGAAGATAAAGGCTCCGGGGTCAGAAATTGCTGTCGACCGGTGGTGGTTTTTCAGACACGACTTCAACGACATTGAAGGATTTGAATGTGACGTGCGTAGATTCTGATTCGGTTAGTTCATAGTGAAACATTGTTTCGCACTTGCGTTCCACCGCGTAAGTATTTCGAAAGCGCCAAGTCTTAACGTTCTCCTCCGCAGCAGACTTAAGCAAAGGATGGCCCGATATTGCTTTAACACTAGTTGGCTCGCCGCTGTTTGCGGGCAGCGTGAACGCTACTCTCACGCTTCCATAAATGCGGGCCTGTCGAGCTAATGGTGGATAGAAAGGGATATTCGCTGAAAGCAACACGGGCTCATCGGTCTGCGCTGCCAATCCCAGGCATAAAGCAAGAATGAAACCTAAGATGAGCTCCGGATGGTGTCTCATAGGGATATATCTCTCGCTTGGAATTGTAGCCGCAGTGTCTTTGAATTCGGAATCTGATTGTCATACCCGGAAGACCGCTACTCCCGCGTTAACCGCTCAATCACTCCCCGATGCTGTGGGTAATCCCGCACCAACTCCGCGCGTTTCCCCATCTCGAAATCTTCAAACTCAAATCCCGGAGCAACAGTACAGCCCACCAGCACAAAGGGCGGGTGCCCCAATTCTGGCCGGTTTTGCCAGACGTGGGGATTTTGCGCGACTTGCGCCCCGAACCAGCATCCCGCCTTCACCACCGCCTGAAATTGCTGACCTGCCTCCGCATCGTTCCCAAGCTCAATCGTGAAGTGTCGTCCGTTCGGCGCGATCACATGCACCTCCAGCACACTCCCCGCATAGAAATGCCACATCTCATCCGACCGCAATCGATGAAGCGCCGAGAACTCCTCACCCTCCAGCAAAAAATAAATCGCCGTCGACGCCGCGCGGCTCCCGCTAAACTGGGGCAGCGCAGCCTTGTCAATCCTCAGTTCTGATTGATAAGTCTGTCGAAAATGTCCGCCCTCGGGATGCGGATACAATCCAAGCTGTCCAATCCAGTATTTTGCGTCTTTCATGAGAGCCCCCGGGCGTCATGACACGAATCGCAACCCGAGAAAAGTCTGGAAGCGAAACGACGCGCCATCCCCGTCATCACGATTGGCATCGTGGTCTACTGCGTCAGCTTGATTGCCAACTGCCGCTCCGGCTGCGTCATCTCGCCCCAAAGTTTCTCCAGATCCGTCTGCACCGACTGATTGTCCGGATCTTTCCGCAAAGCCAGCGCGAACCACCGATATGCCGTAGGCAGATCGCGCGGCGTGCACAATCCCGCCGAATAGAGCGCGCCCATTTGGATCATGGCCCTTGGGTTGGCATGTTCCGCCAAAGGCTTCAGCAGGCGCAATCCGCGATCGCAATTCTGCGGCACGCCGGTCCCATCGATATATTTCTGCGCCTCCGCCACCGGATCCACCGGCTTCGGCGGCGCCACCACTGCCGGCGGCTTGGGCTTCACCGCAGGCGCAGTAGCCGCGTCGCTATCCGTCGCGGGCGGCGCGGAAGAAGATGGTTTCGACGTAGATGGGGATGACGCGGACCCAGATGAAGGGGCTTGAGAAGAAGTCGGTTGAACTGAAGGCACCCGGTTCGCGGAAGGTTGACTCGGAGCGGGCTGACTCGTAGGCGGCTGGCTGGACGCAGCCGGCTGATTTGCAGCGGGCTGGCTCGCCGCTGGCGCGGCAGCGGAATGTGTTGGGCCGGCTGAAGCGGGAGCACTTCCTGCCGCCGGTCCGGTCGCTACCGCTCCAGGCGCCACAGAGCCAGGCGTGGCCGGAGCAGCAGCCGAACCTCCGCTCGCCGGGGGATTTCCCGCCGGCTGTGTCGTCCCCGCACTCGGCTGACTCGCAACCGGCGTGGGCGGCGCTGTACTACCGGCCGCGGCTGGTGCCGTCGAATTCGCACTGCTGTTGTCGGAAGACTGCGTCGCAGCCGCAGGCTTCGCACCACTCACCCCCAGCCATGCGAATCCCTGATTTCTCCAGCGCAGATATCCGAAACCGGCCGCCAACGCTAGCGCCACCAGAATCAGAATGAATTTCCCGGCCCCGCTGCGCTCAGGTTCTTCGTCATCTTCCAACAAATAATCAAGGCTGCGCGAACTCGGCGCCGAATTCGGATCGATGCTCAACCGGTTCCCCGCGCCCGCCCGTGGAGCGCTGTTCGCAGCCGGACTGGGAGCCGGCTGGTTCAATCCCAGAAACGATGGCCCCGTGATGACCGGCGACGGCTCGCTCACCGGGGCTGGCGGCCGGGCCGGCACCGGCGACGATGGCCTTGGAGACGCTGGGCCTGCAGACGACAGGCCGGGAGACGGCGGTGCCGCTACCGGAGTTGCAGGACGCGCCGCCGTTGCCGGCAGCGCCGTTCCTCCCTGCAATAGCGTCGCCCCACACATCCCGCAAAAACGGTTCGTGTCCGAATTTTCGTTGCCGCAGCGTGCGCAGCGCACCAAATCCTCCTGATGCTCTCTTATAGCTTACGATATCCTGAGGATTACTTGCAGCGCCGTGCATTGTGTCTGGCCGTAAAGCCGCGGTAACGCCATGGAGGCAGAGCGAACGGACTACCAGGGACCGCCGCCGATTCCGTCGGCAAATTCAGCCCGCGACGACGCGGCCTCAGGCATCGAAACCTCACTGATGCCCCCCGTTATAACCCCCACCCAAACTTTTTGTCATTCCGAACCGTCGCGCAGCGCCGGTGAGGAACCTGCTTTCCCCGCCTCACCGCCAGACCGAAACCCGCGCACATCCTTTACGCTCCTCAACTCCCCGTGATATTCTCTAAACGTCACAAAGACAAACGATTAAGAACAGGAGCACATCAGCTTACGTGCTAGCCAGAGAGCAAAAGAAATCCGTCATTGACGGCAATCGCACGCACGCGACCGACACCGGCAGTCCGGAGGTGCAGATCGCGCTGCTCAGCGAGCGTATCGGCCAGTTGACGGAGCACTTCAAGACGCACCAGAAAGACCACGGCTCGCGCCGCGGGCTTCTCATGCTGGTCAGCAAGCGGCGTCGCTTGTTGGACTACCTCAAGAAATACGATTCCGAGCGCTATAAAGGTGTGATCACCAAGCTCGGCATCCGCAAGTAACGGCTTGGCCTGGAATTCCAAGGTCTGGAACTTCAAGGTTTCCAAAGTGGCAAGGTTCCGGCCTTGAGACATTGAAACCTGCGAACCTTGCAACCTTATCTTCCGGGATATTTCTGACGACCGTCTCTGGCGAGACGGAACAGCATTGAGGAACTTTCCATCCGTGCGTTTTTCAAGCGCAGCGAACTTTTCCAGCCTCATCAACAGGGTGACGTGTGCCTTTCCTCTGGGGAGGTTCAAAATCCCCACTTCTCCCAAAATCGGGGAGAAATGGGGCACCCGGTTCGCCTTGTTTACGGCTCATGGCACGGCTCACGCTCATAGCTCCCAAAGGAATGAATTATGAAACCAGAACCAACCAGCGTTACCGTACACCTCACCGGCGGCAAAGAAATTTCATTTGAAACCGGAAAGCTTGCCAAACAGGCACACGGCGCGGCCGTGGTACGCCTTGGCGAAAACGTCGTTCTCGCCACTGCCGTGGCCAATGCCGACCCGCGCGAGGGCATCGATTTCTTCCCGCTTACCGTCGATTACCGCGAATACACCTACGCCGGCGGACGCTTCCCCGGCGGCTTCATCAAGCGCGAAGGCCGCATGAGCGAGCGCGAAGTGCTCACCAGTCGCCAGATCGACCGGCCAGTCAGACCAATGTTCGCCGAGGGATTCAAATGCGAAACCCAGGTCATCGCGTTCGTGCTGTCGGCCGACACCGATAATGACCCTGATGTGCTCGGCATCAACGGCGCCTCGGCTGCGCTCACGCTCTCCGACATTCCATTTCTCGGACCCATCGGCGCGGTGCGCGTCGGCCTGGTTAATGGATCGTTCGTCGTCAATCCGACTTACAACGAAATGCGCGAGAGCCTTGTAAACATCATGGTCGTCGGAACTTCCGACGGCATCGTGATGATCGAGTCGGGCGCGAAAGAGGTGAAGGAAGAAACGGTGGTCGACGCGATCGAGTTCGGCCACACCGAGATCAAGAAAATCTGCGCCGCGATCAACGATCTGCGGGCGAAGGCCGGCAAGCCAAAGCGCGTGGTCGAGCCTCCCGTGTTCGACGAAGCGTATTACAACCATCTGCGCAGCAGCGTGGGCGACCAGCTTTCCGATGCGCTCGACACCAGGAAGCATCCCAAGGCGGAAAGCTACACGCTGGTCAAAGAGATCAAGAAGAAACTCGCCGCCGAGCTGCCGAAGACCGGCAACGAAAAGGAAGACGAGGCCGCAAAGAAGAAACTCGATCATTATTACGAAACTCTGCGCGAGCGGATTTTCCGTGAGCAGGTGCTCAACCACAAGCGGCGTCCGGATGCGCGCGCCTTCGATGAGATCCGCGAAATCTGGATCGAAGCCGGAGTCCTTCCCCGCACCCACGGCAGCGCCATCTTCACCCGCGGTGAAACCCAGGCCTTAGTCACCACCACTCTCGGCACCAGCGACGACATGCAGCGCCTCGAAGGTTTCGAAGGCGAAGCCAAAAAACGCTTTTTCTTACATTACAACTTCCCGCCGTTCAGTGTCGGTGAGGTTGCGTTTATGCGGGGGGCGGGGCGTCGTGAGATTGGGCACGGGGCGCTGGCCGAGCGCGCGATTTCGGCGGTGCTGCCGAGCGAGGAGAAGTGGCCTTATGCCATGCGCGTGGTCTCCGACATTCTGGAGTCGAACGGGTCGTCGTCAATGGCGACGGTTTGCGGCGCTTCGCTTTCGCTGATGGATGCGGGCGTTCCGTTGAAGGCTCCCGTAGCTGGGGTGGCGATGGGGCTGGTGAAGGAAGGCGAGCAGTACGCCATTCTCAGCGACATTGCGGGCGCGGAAGATCATTACGGCGACATGGATTTCAAAGTTGCCGGAACGAGCGAAGGCATAACCGCGCTGCAGATGGATATTAAAGTTGCCGGCATCACGGCGCAGATCATGCGCGAGGCGCTGGCGCAGGCACAGCGCGGACGGATGCACATCCTGGGAAAGATGGAAGAAGTCATCTCAACGGGACGGGCGAAGATTTCCGACTATGCACCGCGTTTCTACACGGTGCAGATTCCGGTCGACAAGATTCGCGATCTGATTGGGCCGGGCGGAAAGATGATCCGCTCGATCGTCGAACAGACCGGGGTGAAAATCGATGTGGAAGACTCCGGCATCGTGAAGGTAGCATCGAGCGACCAGGCATCGGCGGCGAAAGCGCTGCAGATTATCGGCGACATCACGGCCACGCCGGAGGTCAACAAGACATATCTCGGGAAAGTCACGCGGCTGGCGGATTTCGGCGCGTTTGTCGAGATCATTCCCGGGACCGAGGGATTGCTGCACATTAGCGAAGTCGCGGAGCATCGCATTGCCGATGTCCGCGATGAGTTGAAAGAAGGCGATCAGGTGCTGGTGAAAGTGCTGGCGGTTGAAGGCAACCGCATCCGGCTGTCGCGTAAGGCGATCCTGAAAGAGCAGCGCGCGAAAATGCAGGGCGGAAGCGGAGACGCTCCGGTGCAGGCTGCGGTGGTGGCGGAAGGTGAACCGCTTCCGGCGGGTACGGTTGTGATTGAGGGCGGCGGGGACTTCCCTGACGAACCCGATAGCGAGCCGAATTTTAATCGCGAGGGCGCGCCTCTGGCTGGCGCGATTGGCGGTGGAGATCGTCCTCGCGGAGATCGCGGAGGCGATCGTGGCGGACGCGGCGGACGTCCCGGAGGCGGCGGGCGTGGACGCGGGCGCGGCGGACGCAATGGCGGACGCGGCGGGCACGGTGGCGGCCACGGCGGACATGGCGGCGGTGGAGGAAGACACTAGAACCTTCGCCACGGATCTTTATAGATATTCACGGATAATCCGATTCAAAGAAAGGCCACGGCGCGAGTCGTGGCCTTTTGTCTAGAGCCGGTTTCAACTGTGAGATGGCCTACTCGTACCTCAGCGCCACCATGGGATCAACTTTGGTTGCGCGGCGCGCTGGAATGTAGCAGGCAAGCCACGCGACGGCGGTTAGCAAGAGCGCGACCCCGGCGAACGTCATGGCATCGATTGGCTTCACGCCGTACAGGAGAGTAGCGAGGTAACGGGTCGCAGTGAAAGCCACAATGACTCCGACCACTGCGCCCGCAAGAGCCAGCACAATCCCTTGCCCAACCACCATGCGCATGACATTGCGCCGCGGCGCGCCCAGCGCCATGCGGATGCCGATCTCGCGTGTGCGGCGAACCACCTCATACGAAAGCAGGCCATAGAGCCCGATACATGCCAGAGCAAGCGCGAACAAGCCGAAAAGACTTGACAGCCACGCAAACAGCCGTTCCTGATAAAGGTCACGATCCATTTGTTCGGTTTGTGTCGTGATGTGAGAAGGCGACAAACTGCCGTTTACGCTGCTCAGGGCATTGCGAACCAATGAAATCAGGCCTCTAGGATCGGCCGTGGTTCTGAGCTCGAAAGCCCCCCAACCTTCTTTGAGTGGAACGTACGCGGTAGGCGTTATCTCATGTCGTACTGCCTGATATTTCGCGTCGCCGACAACGCCAACGATTCGCCAATCCGCGGTCTTTAAGTTACCCTCGGCAAGAACGCGGTCTAGTGGATTCTGCTTCCCGAACAATCGTCCCGCGAACATTCGGTTGATGACCACCGGTTCCGGCTTGGTGTCCGGCTCATAGTCTGCCGCGGCAAACGTCCGCCCGGTGAGCAACGGGATGCGCATGGTCTCGAAGAAATTCGGCCCCACGGGAAGCTCTGCGGCTTCCATGTTTTCGGATGCGTTCGGGAGGCGGAAAGAGGTCGTCATGTTGGCGCCGCTCAGTAGCGAGGTCATCGAGTAACTTGCTGAAGTCACGCCGGGGAGTGCAGCGAGTCGACTCTGTAAATCGCCGTACAGGCTTTGAACTTGCTTACCTTTGTAGCCGCTGAAGGTGGGGTCCAAGTCGAAAAGAAGAACGTTATGAGTGTCAAAGCCGACGTCCAAAGTTTCAAGATTGACGAGCGTGCGCACTAACAGCCCCGCACCAGCCATCAGCACGAGAGAAAGCGATACCTGCACCACGACCAGGACGTTGCCAATTCCGAAGCGCCAGCCCCGGCCGAGCAACGAGCTTAACGTGCTGCCAGAATCCTCCTTAAAGCTGGGCATTACGTCCGCACGCACGCTGCGGAAAGCAGGTGCAAGCCCAAACAGGATTCCAATCAGCACGGAGACGCCGGTGGTGAAACCAAGGACGCGTGCCTCCGGATGAACGTCCAGGTCGAAGGGCATGAACCAGTTTGACGACAGAAATGCGGTAAGAGAAATCGCGCCCCAATAGGCAAGCACAACCCCCAGCGCGCCACCCGCAGCCGCCAGCATCAAGCTTTCCGTCAGAAGCTGGCGGATGATCCTCGATTTGCCCGCACCCAAGGCGAAGCGCACGCCCATCTCCCTCCGTCGGGCAGTAGCGCGGGCAAGCATCAAACCGGCCACATTGGCGCAGGCAATCAACAGGATGATTCCCACGGCAGTCAGCAGCACGAGGAGCGGCTTCGAGAAGTCTTGGCGCAGCGTGTCGAGTCCCCGTGCAGCGCTGGGCAGGTCGATGCGTGGTGCGTCGTCTGGTTTGAAGATCGCGTTGGACCCGCTGGCTGCGCTGCGAGCAAAAATCTCGCTGATCGTCGATTCCGCCTGTGACGCCGTGACGCCCGGTTTCAATCGCGCCCCCATCCAGACCCACAACGCAGCGGCGTCCGTTTTCTTGGGGAAATCTGGAGACACGCTGGGTTGAAAGCAAAATGGCACCCAAAAGTCGGTTTCGATGCCGGTATTGAGACCGAAAAATCCGCGCGCTGTTATCCCTACAACCGTGAAGGGGACTCCATTCACCGTGATTGATTTGCCGAGGACCGAGCGGTCGCCTCCAAAATGCCTCTGCCAGTAGCCGTAGCCGAGCACCAGAGCCGAGGCTGTGCCGGGAAGGTCATCGCTGGGACCGAGCGTGCGGCCAACCAAGGCATGTGCACCTATCGTCGAGAAGAAGTCGCCGGAGACAAACAAGCCACGCGCCTGACTTGGGCGCCCGTCTACGCTCTCCACGTGCGCGGGGACGAAAGCAAAAAGGCCTGAAAATATGTTCTGCTCTGAATGTAGTTGCGCGAACACGGGATAAGAGAACGAGCAGCTTCCGATAGTGACCGCGGGGGAATTATTCGGACACCCAGCCCAGTTATAACTCTGGTGGGTATGGGGATCGTGAAGTGCGCTCCATCTCAGGAGGACCAGTCGTTGTGGGTCGCGCACCGGCAGGGTGCGCAGCATCACGGCATTGATCAAGCTGAAGATCGCGGTGTTGGCGCCAATGCCCAGGGCCAGCGTGACCACGGTGACGGCCGTGAAGCCCGGACTCTTGCGGAGCTGGCGTAGGGCGTAACGTACGTCTTGGAGCACACCAGTCATACCGTTTGGTCCTCCCTACTTTACTACGCCGCCACGACGGGATCGACTTCGTGGCACGGCCCGCTGGGACCTGCGGCGCGCGATCTATGGCGGCGACATAGGCGCCAGGTGAAATCTGTGGGAGCACGGCTTCGACCAAATCTGCGTCAAAAGTAACCTGTTGACTGTAAAAGGGAAATCGAAAGGCTTACTGTGGGAACGAAGAAGATCATTCTGTCCGCCTAAGAACTCTTCTGTCCGGAAGCGGACAGCAATATTCAGCCTGCTGGGGTTCTTGAAACCGGTCGTTGTTGGAGGATGAAGGTCAAAATCCCGGCCCATGCGGAGTTTGGGCGGGCAAGCCGTCCTTTTGGTTGGAACCGCATCAAAGCCTCTGAAGGGTGGTGTGCGAGCACTTCGCCCAAATCCCTTCTTAGGGAGCGTCGATATGTATCTCGATACGATGATGCTCTTGAAGGTGATGCTGGCTTTGGCGCTTTTTGCCATCATCATGAGCCTGATTCGGAGGGTGAAGTGAGAGTTACGGCGCGCGCTTAGCCTGTTCTTCTTCTCGTTCCCTTTACCTCCGCCCTCACGTCCGAATAGCCGGAGTCGCTCTTCCAGATCCCCGCAGATCCAGCCTGTTCTAACCCGAAGTAACAATCGAACCTGCTGAAGCACGTTCGCGGTCTTGCCGAAGATGACCGCAGAGGGTCTGCGCGCAGGCTCGAGGTTGCGGCTTGCGCATAAGAACGGCCTTGGGAGGGCTGCATGATAGTGGCTGGAATGGCTTGCGCTGCGCGTCTTCCTGGACGGTCTTGGCCTGGACGGGCTTGGCCTGGACGGGCTTTGGCTGGATGGGCTTTGACTTCGCGCCTCATCGCGCCAGCCAACCGCCGCATCTGCTCCAGACCGTGGTTCGTTATTTTTCTCTCATTTGCCTTGGCGTCAGCTCTAGCATTCCCTTTATTTGTGGCAACGGCGCGCGCGCAGGACGCGACGAAGGATGGGGCTAAGGATGCACCAAAACTCGCAACTCAGGATCTGGGACAAGCCAGCCTTGAAGAACTGGGAACCATTCAGGTTTACAGCGCCTCGAAACATCTGCAGAACGCCAGCGACGCGCCGTCCTCGGTGACGGTCGTTACAGCGGATGAAATTCAGAAATACGGCTATCGCACCTTGGCCGACGTTCTGGAGAGTGTGCGCGGCTTTTTCATCACCTACGACCGCGACTACACCTTCGTGGGCGTGCGCGGCTTTGGACGCCTGGGGACATGGAACAGCAGCATCCTGCTGTTGGTCGACGGACACCGCATCAACGACAACGTTCTGGGCGACGGCTTAGTGGGGCCGGAGTTTCTGGTGGATCTGGATCTGGTCGATCGCGTGGAAATTATCCGCGGGCCCAGTTCGTCGCTCTACGGGGCGCAGGCGTTTCTGGCTGTCATCAATGTGATTACCCGCAAGCCGGCGCAACTCAAAGGGGTGGAGGTGTCGTTTGCGCCGGGCAGTTTTGAAACCTACCAGGGACGAGCGACTTACGGCAGCCAGTATAAAGAGATCGGGATGCTGCTCTCGGGCACGTTTTATAACAGCCAGGGACCGACTCTGTTTTTTCCGCAGTTCGACAGCCCCGCCACCAATAACGGGATTACAAGCAACACGGACTACGAAAACTTCCAGCACCTGCTGGCGACGATCAGTTTTCGCGGATTTACTCTGCAGGGCTTGTTCAGCGCGCGCGACAAGGGAGTGCCTACGGGATACTTTGGCTCGGTGTTCAATAATCCCGGCACTTTCAATCGGGACTACCACCAGTACTTCGACCTGAGCTACCAGCATTCCGTCGCCGAGAAGTGGGATGTGACCGCCCGCACTTCTTATGACCAGACGCGCCTGCAAGGTCCGGTCGTGTACGCTGCTGGACCGCCCGCCGGATCGACGGCGGTCGATACGTATTCATTCCGCGGGAACTGGTGGGACAGCGAGGCAAAATTAAGCGGCACCCTGTTCGACAAACATAGAATCACACTGGGCACGGAGATCACGGATAATCTGCGGCAGGATCAAGGGAACCTGTTCGAAGGCGTCTTTACCCCGGATCCTGAGAGCTCGGTGATCTGGGCGCTCTACGGGCAGGATGAATTCGCCATCGCCCGAAAGTTCGCGCTGAGCGCCGGGGTTCGCTACGATCATTATTCCAATTTTGGCGGGACGACCAATCCGCGGCTAGGGCTGATTTATCATCTGTTCCACCCCACCACCTTGAAGCTGCTTTACGGAACGGCCTTCCGCGCACCCGAACCCTATGAACTCACGCCGGATTTCGGATCCTTCTACGACGATAATCCGAAGCTGGGACCAGAGAGGATCCGGAGCATCGAAGGAGTCGTGGAGCAGGGGCTCGGAGCACATCTCACGCTCTCGGGCAGTGTTTTCCGCAATTGGATCAACGACCTGATCACGCTGGAGACGGAGAGCGACGGGCAGGACATTTACGAAAACTCCGATAAAGCGGTTGCCACCGGCGCAGAAGTTGAGTTGGACGGCCAATTGGCTAATGGCATTAAGGGCAGAGCAAGTTATAGCTACGTCGATGCGGAAGAGCCCACGACGCGCCAGGTACTCACTAACTCTCCGCAACATCTGGGCAAATTCGAGGTTAGCCTGCCCATGCTTCGGAAGCGGCTTTTCGCCAACCTCGACGCGCAGTACACGAGCTCGGTGCAGACGCTGGCGGGAAACACGATCAGCGGCTTCTCGGTCTTCAATTTCACCTTGCTGGGACACACGCTGGGAAAACACGCCGACCTTTCCGCCAGCGTCTACAACGTATTCAACAAGAAATATTTCGACGCGGGCCGGCCGGAAGATCCGGAGGATGCCATTCAGCAAGACGGCCGAAATTTCCGGATCAAACTCACGGGCAGGTTTTGAAGGGCAGGATGCAGCTTCCGGGCAAAGACAAAGCGTCGCCCTTGGGAAAGTCACCGGGGTGGCCACGGGCGATCGGGCTTGCCATAATCGCGATCAGCCTTCTGGCACTTCATACCGTGGCGCGAGGGCAGCAGTCTGCCGCTACGGAGGACCAAGTCAAGGCAGCGTATCTGCTCAATTTCGCCAAGCTGGCGGAGTGGCCGCGCAGTGCCCTGCCGGAGGGGCCGTCGGCGCTGGTGATTGGAATCAGCGGCGGAGGTGAGGATTTTCTTGCGGCTGTGAAGGCTGTTGTAGCGGGAAAAATTGCGGGCACGCATCCCTTGCAGGTCAAAGCCGTCAACTCTACCGAAGAGATGAAATCGTGCCAGATTGTTTTCTTTGGCGCATCGGAAAAGCGGCGGATTCAGGCTGCGATCGAGGGCATTGCGCAGACGGGTGTGCTTCTGGTGGGCGAAGACGATTCTTTTCTGCGGCAAGGCGGGATGATCAATCTGGTCCGAGACCATGGGACGATCCACTTTGAAGTAAATTCCGAGGCGCTGGATCGTTCGGAGATTCGCTTCAGCGCGAAAATTCTGGCGTTGGCCAAGAGCGGCTCCGGGTCAGCCCACAGCGCAGTGTCGACTTCCTCGGATGAGGAATCGCGAACAGATGCGGCGCGGCAGGAGGGAGGGCGGCGAGTCGAGCACAGGGTTCCGCCGGAATACCCGGAAATCGCAGAACGGATGAAGCTGGCTGGAACGGTGCAGGTGGAAGCGCTGGTCAGGCCGGACGGAACGGTGCGGGAAGTGAGGGTCGTCGGGGGGCACCCGCTGCTGGTGGACGCCCTGGTCCGCGCCGTCAGGCAATGGAAATATCAGGCTGCGCCCAAAGAGACGGTGGAAACCGTGAAGTTCACTTTCGTCCCGCAGTAAGTTTTGAAGCTGTTCTTCCCTCCGTGAAACCTCGGGCGTCATCTGCGCCATGTTCACCCCCTTCGCATATTTCATAGCACTACACCTTGACCTTCACGCCGCGCCAGCGTAGTCTCGCGGGGAAAAATTTGCGGCTTGGTTTTGCCGCTGGAGGGTGTCCATGGGATTTCTTGGGGCGTTGTGGCTGCCGATTGTGTTGTCGGCGGTGATTGTGTTTGTGGTCAGTTCCATCCTGCACACCGTTCTTCACTACCACGAAACGGATTGCAAGAAACTGCCGGACGAGGATAAGGCGCGGGAAGCGCTGCGCGGGGTGACGCGCGGGCTTTATCTGATTCCCTATGGCACGCATAAGACGATGAAGTCGCCCGAGACGCAGGAGAAATATCTGCAGGGGCCGGTGGCTATGCTGACAGTGTTTCCGAGTGGACCCCCGGCGATTCCGAAATTCCTGGCGCTCTGGTTTGGGTACTGCCTGATCATTGGATTTTTTGTCGCGTATCTGACGTGGCATACGGTGGCTCCGGGAGCGAATTATCTGGTGGTGTTTCGCGTCGCGGGCTCGGCGGGATTTTTGACGTATGGACTGGGGAACATCAGCAACGGAATATGGAAAGGACAGCCCTGGGGGATGACGATCAAGGAAATAGTCGACGGGCTGGTGTACGGGCTGCTAACGGCGGGGACGTTCGGGTGGTTGTGGCCGCGGTAGGTCGGACTGGCCACGGATTCCACGGATGACCCCTCAAAGTCCCCGCTCAAGCGGAGCTTGAACGGGGCACCCCGCGTGACGGAAAATCAAAAGCTCGGCGTGATCGGCGCCGAGCTTTGGTCTTGTTCTGCTTGCTGCTTTAAGGTCCGCCGAGAGTTCAGGCGGCCGCTGATCTCTTGGAGCGACCCTCCGTCGAGACGGGCTGTGCTACTTTGCGCACGAGGAAGGGTTGCAGATTCGGTTCCGAACCGGCCCACTCCAGACTGACGATCGAGTGCCCAGGTTGACAGGTGACAAAATAACGTTCTCCGTTGGGGCTGGTAATTTCAAATTTGCCGGTCTCGCCCTGCAGAGCCTCGGCAACATCGTAGGTGGTAATGCTGTCATTCAGTTTCATTGGGGACCCTCCAGTCCACTCAAATTAAATCGGTTGGAATTGTCCCCACCCTAGGGAGGAGTTATTTCCAGAATAGACCCGTGAATCATGCAGAGCAAGACGGCACGACAATTTTGTGTGTCAGATTTACCTTAGTGCTTTTGCCTTAGCGCGTCTTGCCGTATCGGGGTGTTTGTGAATACGGTCTAGACTTCGTCTTGCTCTTTGAGTTTGGCGATGACGCCGAAATCTTCGAGCGTAGTGGTGTCGCCTTTTACTTCTCCGGTGCCGGCCAGTTCGCGCAACAGGCGGCGCATGATTTTGCCGCTGCGCGTTTTGGGCAGTGTGTCGGTGAAGCGGATATCGTCGGGCTTGGCGAGCGCGCCGATTTCTTTTGCCACCCACTTGCGGAGTTCTTCCTTCAGTTCTGGAGTTGGCTTTCTTCCCTGCTGTAGCGTCACGAATGCGGAAATCGCCTGGCCCTTGAGTTCGTCGGGACGGCCGACTACCGCAGCTTCAGCGACGGCTTCATGTGCGACCAGGGCACTCTCGACTTCCATGGTGCTGAGGCGATGGCCGCTGACGTTGAGCACGTCGTCGACGCGGCCCATGATCCAGAAGTATCCGTCTTTATCCTGGCGGGCGCCGTCGCCGGTGAAATACATGCCGGGAATCTGCGACCAGTAATTTTTCACGTAGCGGTCGGGGTCGCCGTAGACGGTGCGCAGCATGCCGGGCCACGGGCGCTTGAGAACGAGGAATCCGCCGGAGCCGGCAGGGACGGGTTGCCCGTCCATGGTGACAATTTCGGGGAGGACGCCGGGGAACGGTCTTGTGGCCGAGCCCGGTTTGGTCGCGATCGCGCCGGGGATGGGCGTGAGCATCATGTGGCCGGTTTCGGTTTGCCACCAGGTGTCGACGATGGGGCAGCGATTGCCGCCGATAGTTTCGCGATACCACATCCAAGCTTCGGGGTTGATGGGCTCGCCGACGGTGCCTAGCAGGCGAAGGCTCGACATGTCGTGCTTCTTCGGCCAATCGTCGCCCCACTTGATGAAAGTGCGGATCGCGGTGGGCGCGGTGTAGAAGACGCTGACTTTGTGGCGGGCGATGATCGACCAGAAACGGTCGGGCTCGGGGAAATTCGGCGCGCCTTCATACATCACGCTGGTGGCGCCGTTTTGCAGCGGGCCGTAGACGATGTAGCTGTGGCCCGTGACCCATCCGATGTCGGCGGTGCACCAGTAGGTATCTTCGTCTTTGAGATCGAAGACCCACTTGGTAGTGAGGTAGGTGCCGACGGAATATCCTCCGGTAGTGTGAACGACGCCTTTCGGTTTGCCGGTGGTGCCGGAAGTGTAGAGGATGTAGAGCGGATGCTCGGCGTCGAGCGGTTCTGCGGGGCAGACGTCGGATGCCTTGGCCATGAGTTCGTGCCACCAGTGATCGCGGCCGGGCTGCAGGTTGATGGGCGTGCCGGTGCGCTTGTAGACGATGACGTGCTTCACGCCAGGGCAGGACCTCAGCGCTTCTTCGACGGCGGGAAACAATTTCACTTCGGCGCCGCGGCGGTACGATCCGTCTTGCGTGATGACAGCGGTGGCTTGCGAGTCGTGGATGCGGTCGACGAGGGCGTTGGAGGAGAATCCCCCGAAAATGATGGTGTGCGGCGCGCCGATGCGGGCGCAGGCCAGCATGGCGATGGGCAACTCGGGCGTCATGCCCATGTAGATGGCGACACGGTCGTTCTTCTTCACCCCAAGAGCCTTTAGAACGTTTGCGAATTTTTGGACTTCGCGATGAAGCTGCTGATAGGTCAGGGTGCGAATTTCGCCGGGCTCGCTCTCCCAAACGATGGCGGCTTTATTTTTGCGATGCGTGGCGACGTGGCGGTCGAGGCAGTTATAAGAAAGATTGATCTGGCCGCCGACGAACCATTTTGCCCACGGACAATTCCATTCGAGGACCGTATCCCACTTCTTGAACCAGTGCAGTTCGCTGGCGATGCGCGACCAGAAAGTGTCGGGGTCGTCGATGGATTCCTGGTAGAGCATTTCGTATTCGGCGAGGGACTTGATATGCGCGTGCTGGCTGAACTCGGCGGGCGGATCGAACTTGCGCTGCTCCTGCAGAATGGAATCGATGTTGGTAGCTTGCATGTCAGTGGTCTTGGGATCACCGTTTTTTAAGTCGACGACGGCTTTGTCGGCCATGAATGAGAACCTCGACGCGGAGGAATTGTGTTTTCGTGCGGCCCGGCGGGGCTGCACATGATTCGCAGGAGTCTATTCTACACAGCGAGCGGCGCGATGTGAGCCGAATCACGTGTGCTGATCTAAATGTGCGTTTGGCGGCCTGCTGGTCGCCTTCCTGCTGGTTACCTTGTGGCCGGGTTGGCTGAGGTATCCTTTATTGGCTCGGGACGTCGATGGGAAGAAACGAGCAAGCAGCATGGGGAAACATTGATGGAACAGCGAGTGAGCCTTGTGACGTTGGGCGTGGGGGACCTTGGGCGCAGCCGAGAATTCTATGAGCGGCTGGGATGGCGACGATCTGGGACGAAGACGGAGGGGATTGTGTTTTTTCAGGCGGGCGGGATGGCGCTGGCGCTGTATCCAAGGAACGAATTGGCCAAGGATGCCAATGTTTCCCCGGAGAGTCACGGGTTCGGCGGAATCACGCTCGCTTATAACGCCCGGAGCCGCGAGGATGTGAATGCGGTTCTGGCCGAGGCTCAGGGGGCGGGGGCTAAGCTGGTAAAACCTGCGCAGGAAGCTTTTTGGGGAGGATATTCGGGGTACTTCGCCGATCCCGATGGATTCTTGTGGGAGGTGGCGTGGAACCCATTTTTTCCGATCGCGGAAGATGGAGCAATTCGGATTCCCGACTAAGCTCACCGGATGCTACACGCAGACAAAGCAGATTCCTCCTGGCACTTCGCTCGCGCGTCGGAATGACAAGCACTTGAGGGTCGTGGGCGACGGCTGAGCGCTATCACGGCGATCCCAGATGCAGGAGCGCTTCGCGCAAGCGCGGATGTTGCTGGGTGAGACGAAGATAGCGCATTTCGTTGGGTGCGGCTTGTGTTTGGATGATGTTGAGGAGATCGCGTTTCTCTTCTGATGACCACTGCGGAAGTTCGGGGATCAGAGCCAGAATTAAAGACCAGTTTTCGAGCGAGTGGCGCTGGGCGGGAGTCCAGCGTGCGGGGTTGAGTTGGAGAGCGCGGGTGACTTGTTTGACTGAGGCTTGCCGAATTTTGGCGGAGTCTCCGTGAAACTCGCGAGCCATGCGGCGGTTCACGCGCAGGGCGAGGTTACGGGTGGAGAAAGTGTCCCAGGGGCCGGGCTTTCCATCAGCTGCTAAAGCCGGCGACAGTCTGGCAGCGTCAACGGCATGGCTTGAAATCGTCCCCTTCCAGGATTGCCGAAGTTCATAGAACATGTGCGCCTCGGCCAGGCGCTTCAAGGTTTTCTTTGGCGTGCGGTATTGCGGGTCGGCGGCGATCTTCTTCTCTTCCCTTCTCGCGAGTTCTTCGAGATATGCTCGGCCGCAGCGGAATCCTAGTTTGCGGTAGAACCAGAAAGCGCCGGAGTCCAGGGCTTCGTCGTTATTTTGGCCGATCTGATAAGGGTAAATCGAAATCGTCGTTGCGCCAGTGAAAGCGTGGAGACAGTGCAGGGCCTGGGCGTAGATCCAGGCGGTTTCGCCTTGGCGGTAGGTGTAGAAAGTGTTGAAGCCGACTTCGATCCATTCGCAGAGGCCGATGGCTTCGATGTAGTTGATGGGAACGCCGTTCTTGAGGGTGAACCCGGCGACGTAGGCACGGAGCGGAAGACGGCGGTCGGACGGAAGATTCCAAAAATACATGACGACGCCGCGGCTCGCGTTGATCAAACCGCCTCCAGAGTGAAGGTCGGCGCGCACGACCGAGCGCGGGTCGGCCAGAGTGGTACCATAAAGTTCGCGGTAGCGAACCAGCATGACTTCGCGAACCATGCGGAGAATGGATTCGCCTTCGTGGCGCGAGACTTTGGTGAGGCGCGGAGCGGGTTTGGAAAGTTCTTGCGCCAGCGAGATCTGACTGCGCTGGATCAGCGGCTCGTGGTGAATGAACAATCGGCGCGGGCGAGTCCAGTTGCGGGTGCGGGAGAGTTTGAGATTTTCCAGGCGCCAGCGGATGGGGATGCGCAGGGAGTCGTAAAGTTCGGCGCGCGCGCGACTGGGAAGCGGCAGGCGCTCGAAGCTGCGGATCAGAAATTCCAGATCGCGCTCGCGGCCACGGGCGGCGTTGAGCCAGCTCCGCCACGGAATGTTGGCTTCCACGTCGGCATCCTCTTCGAGCAGAGGAATCAGGCGCGACCAGGTGGATCCCATGGCGCGCTCGGCTTGGTAGTCGTCGGAGTAATCATCCCATGCGATTTCGACGTGGCGCGGGATGCGGCGCACCAGCCAGCACGCAGCCTCGAAGTTGAGCGTGTCTTGCATGGTCGTGCCGGCCATGCCAGAGGTGTCGAAGTCGTCGAAGACAGACATGTCCGCGCCTGACCTACGAAGTCTTTCGATGCGCTGGTGGAATGTGTTGAGGAGTTCCTCGATCGTCTTTACCAGCGTCGGGGATTGCGGGAAGGCGCGGAGAAAAAGCAGCGCTTCGTGGAGTCGGAGGAGGCATTGGGGGTCAGTGATGTTGCTGCTGCTGGAGAGACGAGTAAGGAGGGTTTTGGTTTCGGCGGCTGCACCGCGGCTGAAGCGGCTTTTCGCGGATTCGAGACTTGTGAGCAGCGCGTCGAGCGATTGGGACATTCCGGCTGGTAAGTGTAACAAGGAAAGCTAGGTGTTCGTTATCCGGTCTTCGTCACTCTGAAGCTGCGGCTTGGCCCGGAATTCTGTTGACCTGCAATCTTCGGCAAACATCGGGGCGCGGGTGGCAGATAATTTGGTTGCCTCTTCGCGAGCTATCCGTCGAAGGTCAGAGCGAGGTGAGAGCGATGGGTCCGATCAGCAGGCGAGCGTTTGTTGAAATGGCGGTTGCGCTGGGCGCAACCGCAGCCTGGGGCGAGGCGTTTGCCAAGCCGTCCAGGATCGCATGGCAGGAGCGGCGGAATTTTTATCCCGAGGGCGTGGCCTCGGGCGATCCGGAGAGCGACAGCGTGATTTTGTGGACCCGGCGGCCGCCGGTCAATGGAGACGCCGTCGAAAAGTTGACCGTCGAAGTCGCCGAGGACGAGCGATTTACCCGCGTTGTGGCTGCGGCGGAGGCTCCGGTGTCGGACGCTTCCGACTGGACATGCCGGGTGCTGGCCGGCGGATTGAAGCCGGCGAGAGTTTATTGGTATCGCTTCACCGACAGACATGGCAACGGGAGCCGCGTGGGCCGAACCATTACCGCCCCGACCGATGACGATGCCAGGCCAGTGCGGTTTGCATTCATCAGCTGCCAGAATGTCACCCAGGGCGCCCAGAACGCTTACCGGCGGATGATTTACGAGGATGAGCGTGCGCCCGAACACGAGCGTCTGGGATTCGTTCTGCACCTGGGAGACTTCATTTACGAAATTGTGTGGTATCCGGAAGACCGGCCGCAGGGGATGTATGACCGGCGGCTGCGCGACATTGTTCACTACGAGCACGGCGAGAAGATTCGCGATTTTCATATTCCGACAACGATTGGCGACTATCGGGCGATCTACCGCGGTTACCTGCACGATCCCGACCTGCAGGACGCGCGGGCGCGCTGGCCCTTTGTGAATATGTGGGACAACCACGAATTCAGCTGGATCGGCTGGCAGAGCCTGCAGCAATTTGGAGGCGTCAACCGGCCGAGGCAGACGCGGAAAGTGGCGGCGAACCAGGCGTTTTTCGAGTACCAGCCGGCGCGGTTGTTCAAGCCCAGCGGGCCGTCGCTCGATGAGTTTGATCCGCCGCAAGTGGTGGAGGCGCCGATTACGCATTTTGACGAGCATGGGCTGGGGCAGGAGCCGAACAATCTGACGGCGATTCATAGTCTGCGCGGATATCGCACGCTGCGGTGGGGACGGAATATGGAGTTGATCATTACCGACCAACGCAGCTACCGGTCGGAGGAGCCGACTTATCGCGCCGAGGCGCAGGCTTTTATGAGCGACGACTTTCCGGGCTTTTTGCCGCAGGAGGTGCTCGACATTCTGGACGCAGGAAACGCGTACCCAGGACATGCGCCGGCGACGATCCAGTACGGCGGGAAGGAAATTGCAAACTTCCGCAAGGATTCGCCGCCGACCACGATTCTGGGAGCGGAACAGAAAGCGTGGTTTCTGGAGCGACTGCAGAAATCGGAGGCCACTTGGAAGATTTGGGGGGACACGGTGGCGACGCTCGATATGCGCGCCGACCCGCAGAATCTTCCGGCGGGACTGACCAAACCCTGGCCGGGCGCAGGATTTGCCGGATTCGACGCGAGCACCGGCGCGGGAGATCACAGCACGGCATACGTAGAGCGCGGTGAAATCTACGACTTTGTGCGCGACCATGGGATCACCGGTTTCGCAACCGTGGCCGGCGACCGGCACAGTTTCTGGGCGGGATACGCGGCCAAAGGCTTGCCGCCGAAAAAGTTTGAGCCGGTCGGCATTGCGTTTGTCACGGGTTCGATCTCCGCCCCAGGGGTGATCGAAGCTCTTGAGCATGTTTTTCCCAAGGATCACCCGTTGCGATCACTCTACGTGGGCCAGGGGCCGACGGATACGCGGCCGCAGCCTACCATGAATCTATTGCTGCATCATGGCGTCAAATCGTGTCTGGAGTATGCGAAGAGCGGCGACATCGAGAAAGCGCGCGCTCTATCGAATCCGGACTTGTCGCCGCATCTTTCTTTTGTGGATATGGGCGGGCATGGCTATGTGGTGGTCGCGGTTGCCAGCGACTGGTTGGAAGCGGAATTCGTCTGCATCCCCCGGCCGCTGGAGCGCAGCGACGGTCCTGATGGCGGTCCGCTCGTCTATCGCGCGCGAAATCGCGCTAAGCTTTGGCGCAAGGGAGAAGCGCCGAAGCTGGAGACGCAGGTGGTTGAGGGCGATGCCAAATTCTCAGTGTGAAAAGTGAATGGTAGAAAGCGAATGTCAAAGATGACGGCTCGCGACGCAAGGTTAAGACATGAGTTGCGGCGTGGGCCGCAACTCACGGTTCAACCGCCTAGAATGCGGCGATTCCATTGAAGCCGGCGCTTGCAGAGAGACCGTCTGCGTCGCCGAGGCTGGTGAGCGTGCCATCCTGGTCAATTCCAAAAATGCTGATCGTGCCCGTGCCCGAGTTCAGCGTGTAAAGGAATTTACCGTCATCGCTGATGGCCAGGTCGAGGTTGGTGCTTCCCGCCGGGTTGGTTGCGACAACCGTTCCAGCCAGAGGCGTCAACGTTCCGGTTGTGCCGATGGCGAAGCCGGAAATCGTGGCCGAAGCGGCATTGGAGGTGTAAACGAAACTGCCGTTCGGCGTGACCGCCTGCCAGCAGGTTGCAGACGCAAGCGTGGGAACGCTGGTGCTGATCGGCAAGAGACCCGCGTTGGCAAGAATCGAGTAGGAAGAAATTGCCGACGCGTTGGTTCCTCCCGCGGGGCCGGTCTCGACGGCGATCGCCGTGCCATTGGGCGCGAACACTACCGCGAACACGCCCGGTCCGGCGCTGGGATTGACCTTGATGGGAGCCAGGGTGCCGTTGATTTGAACATGGAAGACATCGATGCTGTTCGTGAGTTTTTCGGTGACCAGGAGAAACTGGCCGTCAGGGCTGAAGGCCAACGAAGCCGGTCCGGAGTTAGCGGTGGAGAGAAAAGCCGTGGAGCTGGCGATTTGTTTCAGCTTTCCATTGCCAGCCAGATGAAAGCCGACTACATTGCTGGCCGCGCCTTCATTGACCACGTAAACGAGGCTTCCGAACTGTGCCACCGCGACTGGCGCGGCGCCGCCGGAGGGTTCCTTATCGGCAAGGGTCAGGCTGGATCCCTGAACCTGAAACACAGAAATTTCGCCGCTGCCGGCGTTGACTGCGAATAGCAGAGAGTGATCCTGGCTGAGGGTGAGAGAACCTTGCGATCCGAGAGGATCGGTGGTTCCACCGCTGCCTCGGCCTCCAGTGAGGAAGTGACGGCCCTCGCGCAACGAGCCGTAGGCATCTCGATCGTAGGCAATGATTTCGTTTTTGCCGGCGGCGTTGGTCATGACGAATACGGCTCCGGCGTGATCAGGTTGAGCTTGGCTAACGATTGGCCACATGGCGCCAACCGCCACAACAACGGACAACAGGAAACGCGCACTCCGAGTCATTTCGTAGATCCTTTTTTGCACAGATTTGCGACCCCGCGCCAGAGGCAGGACGGCTCGCGCGCGGCATCCCGCCTCGCGTGCGGGGACGCATGTCCAATGCGAGATGCCAGCAGGAAAAAAGTTTCAAGCGCGCGTGGAATATGTTGGAAGGAAAAGTGCAGGAGTCAACAGGGTCAGGGAGAGAAAAGATTTGGCTGCCCTAGGGATTCGAACCCCCGACCCGTAACGAGCACACACTCACACCAAAGGACGCGGAGGGACAGTGCAAGAAAAAAATTTGCCGCGTTGCTCCTACCGCCTTGGGGGCTTAGAAACCCAGTTGAATCCTCGGTGTTCGTCAATTACCGCATATGAATTCGGAGGACCAACATCCGATGCGTCAGCATCAAACCGCCTACCCTCATCGCTTTCGGTCGCCTCCAAACAGATGCGGCTCATCACCAGCAGATCATTTGTACTAATCCCGGAACGATCTCTAGATGCAATTCCCTTTCTGTATTTGACGATGGCAGGCTCACTCTTGAAGTCGGCCATCTCCTTAGCGGCGCGTCCAGTTTTTACCTCCTCACAAACAGCAGCCTTGCCTATGGCCACTAAATTCCCTTGATGCATCTGGCCGCTTTGAACCTGCCTTGTAATCTGTTCCCCGGTAGCCTGCGCGTAAATGCTGCTGTAAACCATCGGGACACCTGTGAAGTAGCCAACACAGGAAAAGGTTGCAAGAGCATTGGTATGATCAGCGGACAGTTCTCCGTGCTTGCGCTCCTCATTGTTCATCAGCTCGACGATCTTGCCATCAATCTGGTCATAGGCTTCAGGCAACTGCGCGTCCGGGTGCGCCTTCCCCCAATCGCTGATCACGCTTCCAAGATGTACTTCACGCAATATCTCTGCTTTACCTTTTCCTAGACCTTTCAGATCCGTGAAGTCGGAGATGCCGGTTATGAAGCACGCAGCGAATCTGCTAATCGGGATGATCTTCTTTCTGTGAAATGGTGCCATGAAATCGGGTTTTACGAGACTGTCAGAGGCAAGAGCAATTGAATTGCTGCTTGCTCCAAATAAAATCAGTGTGCCCCTCTCTGTTCGCACAAAGGGCCGACCAAGAGGTAATGCAGCGCCAAGAAATATCAAAAGAATGGGCAGGCCCTTCAACATTCGAGCGGATTTTATCGTATGCACCATCCGAGGCCCGCATGAATGCCGGATATGGCCGTATCTTCGCGAGTACGGTTACAGATTCAGCCGGTTCCATTTTTGCTGACCCAGTGCTAGCTCAATCTGAAGCTCTAGATTTTGTTCTGAGAGAGAATCGCTGAAAAGCCAGGCCAGATGAGCCGTTTATCTGGCTGCCCCCCAGGGATTCGAACCCCGATATGCTGATCCAGAGTCAGCTGTCCTGCCGTTGAACGAGGGGGCAGTTCTTTTTCTTTGTCATTTGATTTTATGGGTGGATGCAGGCTTGGTCAACTCGGGTCAACCCGCGCGCCAGGCGGGCGGCGCACCAGTTTGCGGTAATAAATCAAGATGGAGCGCATGGTAAGGACGATCACGCTTCCCGCCTGTTCTTCACGTTAGAATTCTTCAGGCGCTTCTATGCGCCCAGGGAGTTGCTATGGTCACCGCAATTGAAAACCCGCCCACTGCTTCGGAATATGTCGAAATGGCGCGGCGTCCACTGGAGGCGGAGCGGTGTGCGCTGGTGGTGATCGACATTCAGGAGAAGCTGCTGCCGCCGATTTTTCAGAAGGAGCAGCTGGTGCGCAATGTGCAGCTGCTGATTCGCGCGGCGCAAATTCTGAAAATTCCGGCGCTGGTCAGCACGCAATACACGAAGGGGCTCGGCGGCACAGTGCCGGAGGTCGCTTCCCTGCTCGGCGTCGAGGCGATCGATAAAACTTTTTTTTCCTGCTTCGGCAGCGAGGCGTTTTGCGCTTCGCTGAAGCGCTTGCCGGGCCAGCGCAATACGCTGCTGCTGTGCGGAATGGAGAGCCACATTTGCGTCATGCAGACAGCGCTGGGCGCTTTGCGCGAGGGGTATCTGGTGCACGTTGCGTCGGACGCGGTCAGTTCGCGGACCGAATGGAACTGGAAGATGGGGCTGGAGCGCATGCGCGCGGCGGGCGCGGTGATCTCATCTACGGAGATGGCGATTTACGAACTCATGCGGGCATCTTCCTCCGCGGCGTTCAAGGAACTCTTGCCACACCTGAAGGGGTAACAGAAGCTATTTTTGATGGTTGCTTTTGATTGTTGATTGAAGCCCTGCGATCTCACGGTCCCTATCAATCATCCCTGCTTTGGTTTGCCTCTCAAGCTTTCCCCGATCAGGCCGATGTAGTTTCAGGGGACTCGACTGCCTTTTCGCCTATGGAGTTGCCGCACAATACCCTGAAGAACCGATTCCTGGCTGTGCTTGCGCTGGCAGTCGCCGGGTTGCTGGTTCTGACCTCATTCTGGCTGACGACGGAGCGCGCACGCATCCTCGAGGAAAGGCGGGGCAAGGTAAAGAATCTGGTGGAGGCTGCATCCGGAATCCTGGACCAGTGTTATGAGCTGCAACAGCGCGGCATGACGCAAGCCGAGGCGCAGAGGCAGGCGGTTTCCTTGCTCAAGAACCTGCGGTACGACGGGGACAATTATTTCTGGATCAGCGATCTTCGCCCCATGATGATCATGCATCCCGCCAAGCCGCAACTGGATGGCACCGACCTGAGCGGATTCAAAGATCCGCAGGGCAAGTTGCCTTTTGTGGAGATGGCGGAAACGGTGCGGCAGAGCGGCGCAGGCTTCGTTGCTTACGAATGGCCGCGGCCGGGCTCGGACAAAGCGGTGCCGAAGATTTCCTATGTCAAGGGATTTGAGCCGTGGGGCTGGATCGTGGGCACAGGAATCTATGTCGACGACGTGGACGCCGCCTGGCGGCACAGCGCGGCGGAAGCCGCGGGAATGATGATGCTGTTGCTGGGGCTGATGGGCGCCGCTTCTTTAAGCGCTTACCGCCGCATGTTTGGGCCTCTCTCAAAAATTGTCGCCTGCATGAAAGACGTCGCCGAGGGCGAGGGCGATTTAACCAAGCGGCTGGACGTTCCTCCCGACCGCGAAGTCGCAGAACTGGCGCATTGGTTCAATGCCTTCATGAGTAAATTCCAGGCGACGATTACCGCGGTGGCGGGGAATCTTCACAATCTGGCAGCAGCGGGAGAAGAAATCTCGGTCACCTCGCGGCAGCAGATGGAAGGAGCGCAGCAGCAGAAGGACCAGACCGGCCAGGTGGCGACGGCAACGCAGCAAATGACGGCGGCGGTGCAGCAGGTGACGGAAATCTCCAATCACGCCGCCGGCGCATCACAGAAGGCCGCGTCCGCGGCGCGTCATGGCGGGAAAGTGGTCGAAGATGCTTTGACGCGCATGCAATCCATTGCTATCTCAACGCGGGAGTCGGCAAAGCAAATCGAGAGCCTGGGCGAACAATCGGAGCAGATTGGCCGGATCATCGGCGTGATTGACGAAATTGCCGACCAGACCAACCTGCTGGCTTTGAATGCCGCCATTGAAGCGGCACGGGCGGGCGAGCAGGGCCGGGGCTTTGCCGTGGTCGCCGACGAGGTCCGCAAGCTGGCCGAACGCACCGCCCACGCGACCAAGGAAATTACGCAGATGATTCAAGGCGTGCAGGAAGGAACTCGCCTCGCGGTCACAGCCATGCATACGGGCACGAAAGAAGTAGAAATGGGAGTAGCCGCAACCGGGGAAGCGGGCGAATCCCTGAAAGAAATTATCGGAATTTCCGATCAGGTCGGCGAAATGGTCACTCACATCGCGACTGCGGCCCTGCAGCAATTGGATGCCACCGCAGAAGTGACGCACAGCATGGAGCGCATCTCCGACATTGCGGCCTCGACTGCTGCCGGCGCGCGGGAAGCCACCAAGGCGATGGAAGATCTCGCAAGCCTGGCTGGAGATATCCAACGGCAGGTGGGACAGTTCCGTCTCGGCGCGGGCAGAAACGGCTCAGAGCCGGCGTCGACGCCTCCGGGTGACGGGGAACTTCGCAGCAGCGCGGTGGCGGGCGGATACTAAAACCGCACGCGATCCCCTTTGCTCTTTCTTTCCTTTCCTCTTGGCTCTTCTCCGATTAGCATAGGAGAGCAGCCAGTACCGATTCCTATGCGTTGCATTTCCTGGCAGAAGCTGATCGCGTTCTTATGCCTCGTGGCCGTATTGTGGGCCGCTTTCACTCCGGCTTCTGGCGGCCTTTTCTGGGCGTTTCTGGTTCCCGTGTTTATACTCGCGGGAATTTTACCGATCGCTTTAGCGGACCCTCGGCCCGAGGAACCGGCAATCACGCCACCTTTCTGCTCTTCGATTATCGCCTCGCGCGCCCCTCCCGCGGCCAATCCCTCGATCTGAACCACACCTGAACACAACTGATTTGGAGTTGGGCTGCGGCCAGCCCGGAAGCTGTGCGCACGGTCGCAACGAACCGTCGCACGCCGCCGGAAGGCCGTTGGGAGGCTTTGGTGTCGATCAAACACCGCCTGCGTACTGTACTGCTATGTCTGCCGCTGTTATTGGGAGCGTTTGGCGGAATGGCGATGCGTCCCGAAGAGATCGAGGAATTGATGCACAGCATGAATCAACAGAAGATCACATACATGATTTCGGACGAAAGTGAAAATGGCGATGAAGCCATCCCGAAGACGCCGGATGATAGACGGTAAACGATGAGAACGATGAGGAAGATTAGAACCTGTCTCATAAACCCAGCGGACCGATGATTGCCTGTTCGGTTCCGGACATCTAAGGTCGGCAGCGGACACCTCTAGACACTCTCGTTCGATAGCGGTATTCGCTTGTCCTTTGCCATCAAG